>Ga0307515_10000223_pt1 | contig 140434 bp, 103 predicted proteins | sample 17_EM_MG_FD_194513 | JGI IMG/M metagenome (GOLD analysis project Ga0307515, IMG submission 194513) | Populus trichocarpa ectomycorrhiza microbial communities from riparian zone in the Pacific Northwest, United States - 17_EM | ecosystem: Host-associated > Plants > Roots > Unclassified... | reverse complement strand
TGCATTTGTTGATGGTAAAGTAATTGGATAAGGCATTCTCCTTGGAATAGTTCCGCTGGTGAACTGGCCTGAATAGGTCACAGCTGTTAAAGCAGGATACCCAGATCTTCTCCAATTGGCCCATGTTTCATTGAAGTTAAAAGTTGAAGATGTTTCAACGAAATACTCCATGTTAATTTGTTGTAGAGCAGTAGCGGCTACCAAAGGATGAGTGGCTACATAAGTGGTTATGTCAGCAGCATCAACAGCTGATGATGATCCAAACTGCGACAGTGTTTGCATGTTAGCCGTAAGGGCATTAGCATAATGGGTTGCTGCAACTCCTGTACTCCAGCCCCTTACAGCAGCTTCAGCTAATAAAAGCTCAGTTTCGCCGTAGGTTAATATGAAATTATAACGATTCTTGTTATCATATACAACAAACCGAGGACGTGAATATTTGCCATCTGGTGCAGGAGAATCGGTTGCAGATGCTGCAGGTGACGTCCCAGGATAATTTGGAGCTTTTGAAATATCAGTAGCACCACCATTGAGATCATAACCGTTAGGCATACCAAATTGAAGGCTTGCTGTGTTGTTGCCGGCAGCTAATACTTCATTTGCAGCTTTACCTGTGCCCGCAGATACCTCAGCTATGGCGCTAATACGCGGATCATTAGTTGATTTCATATAACTGATCAAAGTATTTGACCAGCGTACTTCCCTAAAATCTGCAACTACTAATAAAGCGTTAGCATCGCTGTTGCTGTTACCACTTGCATCATCAGCTAATACTTTTGCATTATCAGCTATTGCGCTCATTGTACCGCCAGTGTAAGCCATCTCCGCATAAGTTTTGGCAGTAGCGGCATCAACTTTAGTTAAACGCATCGCAACCCTAAGCATCAAAGAATAACCTAATTTTTTCCACTTGGTTATATCGCCGCCATAAAAAAGGTCGCTGGTTGGGGCTGCTTTTGAAGTGCTTAAAGCTGGTACTGCTGCGGCAAGTTGGGTAAGCATGGATTTGTAAATGCTTTCCTGGGTGTCAAAAACAGGAGAAGTTATACCCGCCTTTGCCTGACCTTCCTGTGAAAATGGTATATCACCATATGCATCAGTAATGCGTTCAAGCATCATAATACGTAAAATAGTGCCGCAGTTGTCAAGATTGCTTAAATCAGCCTTGCCGGCAACCAGATTTTTCATCTCATCAACAAGGGTTACTGCACCGTAACTGGTAGTCCAGGTGCGCGCTTTGTAGTTATCATTACTGCCAGAAGCTACATATTTATCTCCATTACTGTAGTAATCATAAGTTGATGCCAATGATTGTGACCACATGCTTTGATATAATAACTGGTCATAACCCGTGTTTGAAAATTTGATCTGAGCCTGTGCCATTAAAAAGTTCGGGTCAAATAATGTGGCGCTTACTTTGGTAGGATTAGTATTAATTGCATCAAAATTTTTAGTACAACCCGCTATAAAGGTAGCACCTATAAGCAGGCAACTATATATATATCGTTTTTTCATCTTCGTTATTTTTTAAATTTAAAGTTTACATTTAAACCATAAGTCCTTACAGCTGGTACGCTTGTACCTTCAATACCGGCATAGTTAATACCTGGAGCAAAGTTTGATTCAGGATCAATGTTATCGGTATGCTTCATGATGGTCCATAAATTGCGTGCCACCAATGAAAACGTTATTGAGTTGAATGGTGTACCTGCAATAGCGGTTTTTGGTATGTTATAACCGAAAGATATTTGGCGTAATTTAATGAAGCTGCCATCCAATACGTTTACCGAGGAAACTTTTGCCAAGCCCTGATAATAAGCCTGGGCGGTTGCATTGGTCGTGTTTGCTGCACCGGTTACTTGGTCAACCCCAGTTCCAACGATACCTGTTTCACGACCGGGCAATGTTATTTTACTTAGACCACGGTAAATAGCATAGTAGTTAGTTGCTGATAATACTTTGTTGCCAAAACGATAATCAACAAGGAAAGAAAAATTGAAGTTTTTGTAGTTAAAATCATTATTTAAACCACCATAAACTTTAGGTACTACACTGCCGAATGGTTTGTAAGCGCCCTGTTGCGGAACACCGTCTTTATAAACAATTTGACCAGCAGCATTACGCAAATAGTCATATGCTAAAATTTGCGGACCATCCATTCCTACAACAAAAGCAGTTGATGCGTTCAGTGGACGATAGGTACCTAAGCCAAGGTTGGCATCTGTTTCATTTGTAGATAGAACTTTGTTTTTTACATAAGTAAAGTTAAATGAAGTAGACCAACTAAAATCGCTGTTTTTAACCGGCGTGCCATGTATCTCAACTTCGACACCCCTGTTTTGGTTAGATGCAGTTGCAACGTAGGCGTTAGTATAACCACTTGAAATATCAATGGTGCTATTAAGAATCTCGTTTTTTGTCTTTTTAGCAAAGTAAGCAACGTCTAAGCCCAAACGATCATTGAAGAATTTTAATTCGGTACCAACTTCAAACTCGCCCAAAGTATATGGTTTTAAAAATAAATTTGGTAGCTGGGTGTCGAAACTACCGGCTTTTGTGCCGTTGATTGAATTGGCTATGTTATAATATACCTGATTAGCATATGGCGAAGGACTACCGCTTGTTTTGGCGTAAGATAAACGTAATTTACCAAAGTCTAATCCTTCAATATGTGCCAAGTCAGAAAAGATGAAGCTTGCTGAAACTGATGGGGTAAAAATACCTCTTCCCGCTGCGGCCGATATACTGCTATAAGCATCGTAACGCCCAGTGGTACTTAATACAAGGTAGCTTTTGATGCCAAAATCAGCAGTATAGTATACAGAGTTAACCTGCTGGTTGGTTATTCCCTGGTTGCCACTATCCCTTGTATTGCCGTTTGAAAGGTCGTAGAAATATGGAATAATTAGGTTATTGGCATTTACATAAGTTCCTGAACCGTTGGCTTTACGGATGTTTCCTCCGGCAGATACATCAAGATTCAACCAATCTTTGATAATGTCGTGTTTCGCACCTATTAAAACATCACCGTTAAATTCAGTAGTCTGTGTGGTTTGAGTTTGCATCGAGCCATTTGAATTACTTAAATAGCCCGTACCTGTAGGGGTAATAGTTAAGCGTGTGTCGTGAATTTTATCATAACCAATACGACCCTGAACATAAGCCCATGGTGTAATGCTATACCTGGCAGATATTGAGGAAATTAAACGCTCCCTTTGAGTATTGGTTACAAACTTGTAAGCTGCAAAGTAAGGGTTGGTAACATATTCGTCATCAGTCCACAATAACTCAGCACCACTCGCATTGGTTCCTGGAGCCAAAATGCTTTGTGATACGTTTGGTGCCAAAAACTGAACATTGTTTGGGTTACCAGGACCATCACTTAAACCTGAACGGTTTTTTGAGTCATCTAAAACGTAGTTAGCAACCAGGTTAATGTCCAGATTTTTAATTACAGTTTGTGAACCATTAAAGTTGAAGGTTTTTCGGTTAAGCCCGCTGTTTGGAGTGATGGCATGGTTATTCAGATCAGATAACGACAAACGGAACGCACCTGTTTCATTGCCACCAGTTAATGCAACCGTGTTGGTGAAAGTACCGCCTGTTCTATAAAACTTAGTATAATTATCACTGGTTTTTGAATAGGTATAATTTTTACCATCAAATTGAATAGCTTGTGATCCATCTAATTTTCCTCCCCACGCAAACCTTGTATTGTTTTTTGCGAGATTAGCAGTGGTAGGTTTAACACCTCCCGATCCCTGACCATATTGGGTTTGGAAATCTGTGTTATCAGCAATTTTATCAAATTGGTAATTTGAATTATATTCAGCCCCAAAGCCTGAATTTTTCTTGCCTGATTTGGTGGTGATCAAAATTACACCGTTGGCTGCTCGTGTACCGTAAAGAGCCGATGCTGATTGGCCTTTTAACACGGTCATGCTTTCGATATCATCCGGGTTGATGTTAGATATACCATCACCAAAATCCGCACCACCCCATTCGCCGGATTGGCCGCGTTGGGTATTATCCATTGGTACACCGTTAATAACAAACAGTGGAGAACCTGCAGTACCGCTAGTTACACCACGCAATAATATACGGGCTGATGAACCCGGGCCACCATTGGTACCACTGATACTTAAACCGGCTACCCGGCCTTCTAATGAATAAGCAACGTTTGTTTCTTTGGCTTTATCCATTGTATTACCAGACACCGTTGTCACCGAATAACCCAATTTTTTGGAGTCTTTTTTGATACCCAAAGCCGTTACCACAACTTCGTTTAAGCTTTTAGCTGATACGGTAAGTTTTACAGACAGTTCGCTCTTGCTGCCAATAGGTACCTCCTGGTTTTCATAGCCTAAAAACGAAAAGATAAGTACAGCGTTGGACGGGGCATTGATAGAGAAGTTACCATTGGCATCTGTGATAGTGCCCGTGGTTGTTCCTTTAATACGTACCGAAACGCCGGGCGCTGGTGTGCCGTTCTCGTCAACTACCTTACCTTTTACTACCGCAGCATTTACAACCTCATTTTTTTGAGAGATAACGATCAGGTTGTTTTCAAGTTGGGTGTAGGTAAAGTCGGAGTTTGCCAATAATTTGTTCAAAACCGACGTAACCTCTTCGTTTTGTACATTAAGCGTTATCTTTTTGGTTGATGGGATTTTACGCTCGCTGAAAACGAAGTGGTAGCTAGTCTGCTTTTGAATGGCAGAGATAACCTTACTAAAATCTGCCGATTTTACATTAAAGGTGACTTTTTGTTGCGAGTAGACATTTGCAATGGATTGCAGACTAAAGGCTACTACTAAAATAAATGTCAATTTCATTATTAATATGGACTTAAATAGCCAATAGTTATCTCTTACACCCTTTGGGTGTTTAAAATATTTCATACTTTTACTTAATTAAAGGTGACTTGATTAAATGGCAATGTTCTGTTCGAGAGAACATTGCATGATTAACTAACAGATCTTCATCTTCGCGGGAGTTACCTCTGGTAATTCCCGTTTTTTTTGTGGTATGTAAAGCTTTCTTTATGTCATAGGCTTGTTTATTGTCTGTATCAGGTTAATAAATGTATATGGTTTCGTTTTTGTACTTATATGAAAATGGTTCTATCATTTGCAATGCTTTTAAGGCCTGCAATATGTTTTCCTTTTCAAAAACACCTGTAAAGCGATAGTCTTTTGTATCGGTGTTTTTAAATTTTATTTTGATGCCATACCAGCGTTCCATTTTATTGGCAATTTCGGTAAAGTCTTCGTCCTTGAATGTCAGGCGGTTATTTACCCATGAGGTTTCAACCACCGTGGTATCGTTTGATTTCAGATAAGTAAGATTGGTTAACGCATAACTTGTTTTTGCCGTATCAGGTGTTTGCGCCACTAAGTTGCGCGTAATGGTATGCCTTTTAAACGTGGTGCTTTTTAAAATAAGCTTTTCGTTTGGTTTAAGGATAATCCTGTCCGATGGCCTGTCGGCCAGGGTAACTTCAATTGAGCCCCTGATAAGGGTTGCTTCACTCGCGATGTCGTTTTTATATGATTTCACGTTGAAGGCAGTACCTACAACCCTGATGCTCATTTTGCCCGCGTGTACTATAAAAGGATGCTTATGATCTTTGGCCACATCAAAAAAAGCTTCGCCATTGAGGTAAACCTCGCGTGTAGGCCCCGTGAATGATGGCGGGTATTTTAAGGTAGTTTCAGAATTTAATGTTACCACGGATCCGTCGCTTAAGTAAATTTTTGATTTTACACGGCTTGGCGTTTTCTTTTGCTGAAGATCGGCCAGCGCAAAACTTTTTTGATTGTAACCTGTTAAATAATAAGTAGCAGATAAGCTAATCCCTATGGCCAATAATGCTGCCATACTGCGCAAAAATATGATCATGCGCCGGCTTTTAAAGCCCCCGGCAGGCGTTTCATCGTCCTCTTGTGTTTCTGCTACAGGCAATTCTATTTTAGATACAATGCGCTCAAACATCAGGTTGGTGTTTGAATACAACTCTTCGTTTTTTACCCAGTAGGTTTTAAAGAAAGCGTTTTGTTGCCTGCAAGTCTCGTCGTTTGCCATCAGGAAATTGAATTCCTCCAATTCCGCAGCATTCATCTCGTCCGAGAGTTTTTTTGTTAACAGTTCAATAAACCTTTCGTTCACCATTTTTTTCGCTTAAAGCGGGCTTGTTTTTTAGATAGGACAATAGTTTTTTTAAAATTGCCTACAAGCTTTAAAAAAAAATTTAAAAAGAATTCCTATAACAACGAAAGCCCCATGATGTCATGGTCAGAAGATGCCCTCTCTGATGATTTAGATGAAAGCTGGTGTGCCGAAAGAATGATGCTCAGTTTCTTCATCGCCCTAAAAAGCTGGGTTTGCACGGTACGCGGCGATATGTTTAAAATTTCGGCAACTTCTTTGTATTTCATGCCGTCCTCTTTAATTAATTTAAAAATGATGCATGCCTGTTGCGGGAGCGAAGCGATAGCTTTATCTAATAAAAAATGAAGCTCTTTACGTTCTAATTCTTTTTCGGGGTCAAAGGTATTTACAAATTCAACTTCGTCCGAAGCTTCTATTTGTACAAGATGGATACTGGAGAATTTTTTTAGATAATTGAATGACTGATTTTTTACCGCAACAAACAAATAAGTTTCGGGATTGGCAACGTCGGTAAGGCTTTTACGTGACTCCCAGCACTTGATAAATACATCAGATACAATATCTTCTGCTGCCTCTTTCTGGCGGATATAAAAAATACAGAACTTGATAAGCCGGGTGTTTAAATTATGAAACAATAACTCAAATGCTTTAATGTCGTCATTAAAACAAACCCGATTCCATAAACCCGAAGTATCTGTTTTAGAAATTTTCAATAGTTTAATAGTTAAGTGTTGCTCAAAACAATTATCGTGACGCAATGTAACAATTTGATAACAAAAACAAGCATTTATTTTAATTTCGACAACTTTTTAATCGGAAATTCATCTAACTCAAAATTTATTTACTTAGTGTGTAGGCAAATTGGCTTATAAAGTTGTCAATAGGGTGTTTAACGGCCATTTTTGAGGTGTTTTAAAATGTTAAACTGACATTTTTATCCTATATCTGAAATGAAATGAGGGGGTATGGTAAGATATTGATACTTTTTTAACATTTTTGCCGTCTGGGTACCTGTTGTATCTAATACACTAAGTAAGAATATTGTTAATTTATTACTCATAAAAATACACTTAAAATATCCGGATTTTACCCGGTATTTATTGGATTTTGTCGGAATTTGCTTTTGAAACGTTTAAATTGGTTACTTTATAAAGAAACAAAAAAATACATATATAAATGAAAAAACTGTTGGTTTTTATCTCTTTTCTTTTGCCCCTGGGCAATGTTGTTGCGCAACAGCATAATATGTCAAAAGATTATGTGGTGCCTGACGATTCGCTGGTGCAAAAAAATCTTCATAAATGGCAGGGGCTTAAGTTTGGCCTTTTTATGCACTGGGGCACCTATAGCCAGTGGGGCGTGGTTGAAAGCTGGAGCATTTGTCCCGAAGATGAGGGGTGGACGCAGCGCCGCGGGCCTCATGGCGCCGATTATAACGGTTATAAAAAAGCCTATGAAAATTTGCAAACTACTTTTAATCCAACCAAATTTAACCCCGAAAAATGGGTAGCAGCGGCCAAATATGCCGGGATGAAGTATGTGGTATTTACTACTAAGCACCACGATGGCTTTAGTATGTTTGATACAAAACAAACAGATTATAAAATAACCAGCTCCAAAACACCTTTTTCAACCAATCCGCGAAGTAATGTAGCCAAAGAAATTTTTGGCGCGTTTAGTAAAGAAAATTTTATGATTGGCGCCTACTTTTCGAAACCCGATTGGCATACGGAATATTATTGGTGGCCATACTTTCCGCCCAAGGACAGGAATGTGAACTACGACCCGGCTAAATACCCGGAACGCTGGCAAAAATTTAAGGATTTTACCTTTAACCAGATCCAGGAACTGATGACCGGTTACGGTAAAGTTGATATTTTATGGCTTGATGGCGGTTGGGTAAGGCCCAAAAATACAATCGATCCTGCTGTTGACTGGCAACGCACCATCCGGTACGACCAGGATATTGATATGGCAAAAATTGCCAAAGCGGCCAGGATTAAACAACCGGGCCTTATAGTTGTTGACCGTACAGTAGCAGGCCAATATGAAAACTATACCACGCCAGAGCAGCAGGTACCCGATGCACCGCTTGATCATCCCTGGGAAAGCTGCATCACCATGGGCAACTCCTGGAGTTATGTGCCGGGCGACCATTACAAATCGGCAAATGAAATAGTAACCCTATTGGTGAAAATTGTTTCACGCGGCGGCAACCTGCTTATGAACATTGGCCCCGGCCCTGATGGTGATTGGGACCCGGTTGCTTATAGCCGCCTTAAACAAATTGGCGATTGGATGAAAATAAATGGCGAAGGTATTTATGGTTCAGAGGCGATAGCACCTTACTCCGAAGGAAATACCTATTATACTAAAGCGGGCAAAAACGTTTACGCGTTTGTGCTGGCTCCAAAAGATCAGGATGAAGTTGCTTTACCGGTTCAAATAGCTATGCACCTAACAGAGCAGGGCAAGGTTAAAAGAATAAGCTTGCTGGGCATCAATCAAAAACTAAAATATACTATAAATGAAGGTGTTCTAATTGTAACTATACCTGCATCCTTACAAACTCAAAACGGCATGAAACAAGCAGCGGTATTTAAAATTCAATATTAATTAATACTCAAGCTAACGGTCAATTAAAACGACTACATCATTATAATCTACTAAAAATGTCCTCAACATTAACTTCCAGGCGGGCAAAGCTGAAATTGCTTGTTACGCTGGCCCTAATTCTGTCTTTTATAAATATATATGCGCAAAGTAGCTACGAATTAAACTCCGGCTGGAAATGTGCACCCATAAGCAGCGTAAAAGATAAAGGTACAGTGCTGTCAACACCCGCGTTTAATACCGCAAGCTGGATGCCGGCTACTGTTCCCGGAACGGTGCTAACCACATTGCTAAATAACCAAAAAGTGCCCGACCCCTTTTGGGGTATGAATAACGAGCATATAGCCGATATTTATAAAACCGGCGCCGATTATTATACCTATTGGTTTACCAAAGATTTTACAGAAGCGCCGGCAACAGGCAGCAACCAGGTTTACCTGAATTTTAGGGGAGTAAACTACAGTTGCGATGTTTACCTGAACGGGCACAAGCTGAACAAAACCGTTCAAAAGGGAATGTTCCTGCGGTTTAATTATAATATTACGCCATACCTGGCTAAAAAGGGGAACAATCGTTTAGCTGTATTGGTGTACCCGCCAGATGTGCCGGGTAACCCTAATGGTGGTCAGGGCGGCGATGGTACAATCGCGCGTAATGTTGGCTTACAATATACTGCCGGCTGGGACTGGATACAGCCAATGCGCGACAGGAATACCGGGATATGGGATAAAGTAACCATTCAAAAAACCGGCGCTGTACGTATTGCCGATGAGCACATTGTTACCTTAGTACCCGGTGTACGGCTTCCCGAAGGAGCGCAGCAACCTGCAATTATTAAAGTTGCAGCCGGGTTAAGTAACCCAACACCGGCAGCGGTTAGCGGTGTTTTAAGTTTTGAGTTAGCCGGTAAAACGGTCTCGAAGGCGGTTAGCCTGAAACCAAATTCCACAATTGATGTTAGTTTTGCTGATTACAGCCTGCCAAACCCTAAGCTGTGGTGGCCAAATGGTTATGGTGATCAGCACCTTTACAATTTTAAATTGAAGTTTACTGCCGGTAAGGCGGTTTCAGATCAGCACCAGCTTAACGTAGGGGTGAGACAGCTCACGAGCGAATACAACGAGCATACCGGCAGCCGCCAGATTATGGTTAACGGCCAACGGATTTTTATTAAAGGCGGTAACTGGGTAATCTCTGACGCTATGCTGCGCTTGTCGGATATGCGGTATGATGCAGAAGTACGTTACCACCGTGATATGAACCTGAACCTGATAAGGGTTTGGGGAGGCGCGATGATTGAACGCCCTGAGTTTTTTGAAGCATGCGATAAATATGGTATGCTGGTTTTCCAGGATTTATGGGGATCGGGCGATTGTAATGGCCGTTGGCAAGACCCGCAAAAGCTTGACGACCAATGGACACGCCGCAAATATCCCGATGATCATGGCCTGTTCCTGCGGTCGGCTATCGACCAGATAAAAATGGTGCGTAATTATGCCTCGCTGGCTATATGGTGTGGCGGTAACGAGATAACCCCGCCCGAGGATATCCTTACCGCTTTGCGCGATACCATTTTGCCAAAACTGGATAATACCCGCTGGTTTGTTGATTACTCTAACTCCGATAGCATGTCGCACAATGTATTGGGTGGCAATGGGGATGGGCCTTATGGCATTCAGCCCTTATCAGTATTCTGGGAGTTTAAAACCTTTCCTTTCAATTCCGAAGTTGGCTCGGTAGGTGTGGGCGATTATGAATCATTAAAACGTTTTATACCCTCTGCCAATATGGTACCGCCGGTGTATGACGAGGACACCCACAAAACAAAAACCGATAGCGTTTGGGATTACCATAAGTACATTGGTTATGATACCGCCATTAACAAATACGGCAAAGCCAAAAATGCTGCCGATTTTGCCATGAAGGCCCAATTGGTAAACTATGACCAATATCGTGGCCTGGCCGAGGGCTTTACATCGCATATGTGGGATTGGTATACAGGTTTCATCATCTGGAAAACCCAAAACCCATGGACAGCCATGCGCGGCCAGATGTATGATTATTACCTTGACCCCAACGCCTGCTTATATGGGCTGCATAATGGCAGTGCGCCATTTCATGTTATGTACAACCCTATTAATGGAATGGTAATGGTGGCCAACAATACTTTTAAAGCAAGGCGCAGCATGATGATGGTTGTAAAAACTTATGATATGGAGGGTAAAGAGAAATTGCTTACACAGGTTTTTGCAGATATAAATGCCAACACGGTAAAAAAATACTTTTCGGTAAAAAGCACGGTTGATAAGCTGGCAGCCAAAGAAGGTGTTTTCCTGTCGCTTCAATTATTGGATGAAGATAAAAAGGTAATTACCGATAATACCTATTGGATACCCGATAGCAAAGGGGAGTTTTCGGGACTGCAAAAAATGAAGGCCGAAGAATTATCCGTAAAAGCTAAATATTTGAAACCAGGTAAGGTGGAAGTTACATTAGTTAATAAGGAGAATAACGTGCCTGGTTTTTTCAACAGGGTATCGTTAGTAGATGCAGATACCAAAACAAGGGTATTGCCTGCATTTTACAGTGATAATTATGTTACAGTGCTGCCAGGAGAGGAAAAAAAGTTAATTATTGATTATAATGCACCCGCATCTAAGAAAAAGCTTGAAGTAAGCATTTATGGCTGGAATGGCTCAAATATTCCACGAACGATAAGTATTGACGAATAGAAACAAACATGAAAATCAGGCCGGTCATCTTAACAGCACTTTTCTTGTTAACGTTGATGATCGGCCTGAATTCATTTACCACATACTCTGTTGCAGCAAAGTCAAAGAAGTTCAAGGCTGATGATGACGGCAAAGCATTGTTTACCGTTTTTTGTGCCGGTTGCCACATGCTGCCCACCCCGGCAAGTTTAACCAAACAGGTGTGGACGCAGGATGTACTGCCAGTTATGGCAGCCCGGATGGGGGTTATTTATCCTGGCTACGACCCGTTGCACGGGTTATCAGACGAAGAAAAAGCAATTGTTAAAAAACATAATATTATTCCCGACCAGCCTGTATTAACACAGGAGGAGTGGAGCAAGTTGGTAAAATACGTTACCAACCTGGCACCCGATACCGTAATAGCCGACGAAAGCAGGTTAACCCGCAACAGCCCGTTAAAACAATTTACCCGGCAGGATATCCAGGTGAGCGCTAAAGGGCCTTCATTGATAACCGGATTGGAGTATGATTTGGTAAATAAGCAGCTATGGATAGGCAATTGTTTTAATGAAGTGCTTACCTGGAAATATAATATCGGGGTAACTAAAACCATCCATACACAAAGCCCGGTTGTCGACTTTAATTTTTATAAGGGCAGTGCTTATTTCACCGAAATAGGTAAGCTATATCCTACCGAGTTGAGTTTAGGATCATATGTAAATTATAAGGATAGCACCAGTACAACATTGCTAAGTTTGTTACACAGGCCTGTGCATACCAGGATTGAAGACCTGAACAACGATGGTGTGCCCGAGATAGTAGTTTGTAATTTTGGTAACAAAACAGGTGGGTTGTCACTATTTAAAAAAAATAAGGCCGGCGGGTATACCGAGGATGTACTACTGCCGCTTGCAGGAGCAATTAAATGCTATATAAAAGATATGGATGGCGACGGCAAAAAAGATATTGTTGCCATGTTTTCGCAGGGCGATGAAAGCGTTTACATTTTTTATCAAAAGGATAAACTGAAATTTAAGGCCAAACGCGTGCTGCGTTTCCCGCCCAATTATGGCACCACCGATATGGTATTGGTTGATTATAATAACGATGGCCTTACTGATATTGTAACTGTTCATGGCGATAATGCCGACTATTCCCAGATATTGAAGCCCTATCATGGAATCCGCATCAACATTAACCAGGGCGGGGATGTTTTTAATGAACGGTTTTTTTACCCGGTTTACGGCGTTACACGGGTGGTAGCAGAAGATTTTGATAAGGATGGCGATATTGATTTTGCCTGCAGCGCTTTCTTCCCCGACTTTGGTAAGCTGGTAGATGAATCGTTTGTTTATCTCGAAAACATAGATCAAAAGAAATTTACCTTCAAATCCTATACCCTCAAAAGCGAGGTCCCCTTAAAAACACTAACCCTGGAAAAAGCAGATATAGACGGCGACGGGGATATGGATATCATAGCCGGTAACTTTGCCCAAAGCCCTGGCGCTGTGCCACCGGCGCTTGACGAAAAATGGAAGGCTGCTAAACACGGTATCACTATTTTTTTTAATCAGCTTTATCAGCCTAAAAAGTAACCGTCTTATTTACTTGATTTTTTAATCAATAAAAAACCGGCCTCTGTTTAAAGAGGGCCGGCTTTACTATATATTAATCTGGAAATTTTTAATGTACGGCGAAAGCTTTTACAAAAGTGCCCGTGGCATCAAATACAATTACGTACTTGGTGCTATTTGAAGTAATCTCTACATCATATCCTTTGATAGCACCGCCTTCACTATGTGAAAAAGCTTTATCAAAAACGTAGCCGGGATAAGTAGTAGTTAAATAAGTGGTGATAGCCGTGGGTAAGTTGGCCGCAGTTACCGCGGCATGGGTACCAATATGTTTATCAATTTGGGTGCGTTTTATTAAAGTTCCGTTTGCTTTAACAACTGTTATAAACAAGCCGTTATTTTTGCTTACCAATACATAAGCGCTATCGGGCGTAATGGAAGCATGCAGTAAAGTATCTGTTGGGTAAGTGGTTTTAAAGTAGCTGGTTACGGCGGTTGGTAATGCGGTTAAAGCTATCGTATCGCGGTGTTTGCCATCCCTGTTATCAAACGGCCCGCCACGGTGCCATCCCTGGCCTTTTAAATCACGGCCGTCGCGTTGTTCAAGTATACTTACAAATACACCGGCTGCGGTAAACTTAAGGCCAACAAACGCACTGTTATATTTAATTACCACAATGTAGTTGATAACAGTTTTTGCACTATCGGTAATAGCATATGCTTTTTTAAAGGTGTAGCCACTGTAATTTGTAGTAAGGTAGGCGCCAATGGCGGTTGGCAGTGCACTAAATGCAACCGAGTCTTTTTTGTCATGACGGCCAAAGCAGCCAACCATATACACGGTATCTGTTGTGCCCGATGCCAGACTGATAGCAATAACGCCCGTTGATGCGATGGTAGAAGAAGTTGGGGTAGTGACGGTGGCTGTTTTAGATCCATTTTCTTTTTGGCATGAAGCAAGGCCGAACATAGCAGCCAGCACCAACACCCATGAATAGGTAAATTTTGTTTTCATCTGGATTAATTTTGATTAATAATGGTACCCGATAAAACTATCGGGATTGTTAATTAAAATTACCCGTGATGGATTTGCCACGCAACGATGTGTCGATAAAACGCAGTTATTTATCGATGAACAGATTTGGCCGCTAATTATTCTTTAACCCAATAACACGGCTTGAATAATTTGTCAAATACTCATTCTTAATAAAAAAATCAAGGCTAAAAATGCTTCGGTAATCGCCTGTATTATTAGGATTTGCTACCTGTGTAAGGTTACCTGTGCTTGATGTAACGTAGGTGTAAGTAAAACCCTGGTTCGTTTTTAATGTAACTGTTGTATTTGTGGGCAATGATACAGCGGCAACAGCAAGCTTATCTTCAATAGTACTAACTGATGGTGTACCGGTATCAAATAAAAATATAGCATCAATGGTTTTGTTGTTATACGTTAGCGTTCCTTCAATATATGGGTTGTAACTGTATTTCGGTAAAAGCGGATGCATGATAAAGCCGGCCGATGATAAATCAGCACTGGTTAATCCAACAGTAAGTAAGTTGGAAACATACGTAGGTGTGCTCAGGAACGAGGTGTTACTTAAGGTTGCCAGTTTAAAACCGCTGGTAAGGCCGGTACCGTAAGAATAAGACCTTAACGGGCTGGATATGCTTGTATTTGTACTACTTGTGCCGGTTCCTACACCAAAAACATCTGCCGAATGGGCGGGATATACGTTACCATTACTGTCTTTTATTTTGTAATATAAAAAAAACGGCACCCGTTTTAATTCCAGGCTTCCTAATGAATTACCTATCGTAATGTTGGCATAAGCCAGGTTACCATACTCCGTAGTTGTACTTACATTGTCGCCAAAACTAATATGAGAGGTTTTGGAGGTGACGGTGATACCGTTAACGACAACAGAATCGCCGGCTACCGTAATTCCATCGGCGGTTATCATCGAGGCCGGTAAAATATCGGTAGCATCCATGGTCATCCCTGGCGAACCGGTGTCAAATATGGTCCCGTAGTTCATGGTTTTAGTACCTATTTTTGTAATGGGCATCAATAGCCTTTTGTCAACGTCGCTGGCATATTCGTATAAACCAATTGTTACCGGCGTAGCGTTTACAACAGGGTTGATTGTTTTATCTTTTTTGCAGGAGCTAAAAACCAAAATGATCAAAACGCAGCCAATTAGCTGTGTTTTTAAAAGTAAATATTTTTTCATGTATAACTTATATACGGTAATAGTACGTTAACAGTTGTTTAATGATTTGCGCAGAAGGCTCACAAAATGCTTCAAAGTCAATCAAAAATAAAATGCAGGCCAAATAAAAAATATAGTGAACCGATGAACGGCCATATTGTACCGATTAATCAATTACAGCGGTTTAAACCATCGCTACTGGAAGCATCGGCAGGTTTAATAACCAGCGCCCGTTCAAAAAAGGTTTTAGCATCGTTTTTTTTGCCTGCCATCAGGTTGCTCCAGGCCAGCATGTGGTTACCATCATAATCAAAAGGATAAAGGTTTACCACCACTTTAAAACACCTTATGGCCGCATCGTATTGTTTACGGTTATAATAAATACTCCCGGCCCAATAATTGGCCTGGGTATTCTGTGGGTCTATTTTTAAAATAGTCATGTATTGTTCAAGCACCTTGTCCCAGCTTTGCAAAAACGAAAGGGGCTTCACATATCCAAACTTGGCTTCAATGGCGCCAGGTTTTATGCTGATGGCTTTTTGATAATAAGCTTGTGAAGCTGTGTAGTTTTTGTTTAAGTAGTGCAGCCAGCCTAAACGGATATTTACCTCATAACTATTGTCGGTTAAGTAAGGGTAAATATCATTTATAGCGGCCGTGTAGTTTTTATTCTGCTCGTTTACATAGCTGTTATGAAACGCTTTTTGCAATACGGCATTAGTTTGCGCCTGTAACTGTATTACAAGTAAAACTAAAAATACGGCTATAAACGTTTTCTTTAAAATTTCCATATCATACCTAACGTAACAGAGTTTTGGTTATAGTTTACAGATCGGTAAATATCCGTCTTCTTTTCATAAATATAGTTTAAATTGAGCATGGCGTGGGCGCTTAACTGGTAAAAAACGGTTTCTCCGCATTTAAATTTTGTCGGGTCGATAGAATTATATACATAAAGGCCGTCGGCATCCAAATAATCGTCCTGGTTGCCAAAGGTTGCCGATGTTTCCAGCCAGGTTTTGTTAAATGCTTTAAAGCCTAATGCCTGGCTGTATACAAAACTGTTACTTCCGCTTAAGTTTAAAATCGATGCCCTGGTTATAGTATACAAGTTAAGATTGCCCAATGGATAAAAATTCAACTTTGTATTATATTGTTTTAGTGTTTTGTTTATTAATCTGCCAAAATTGACATCGCCCTGCAAGTCAACAAAAAGGCCACTATACTTTATTCCCAACAAGCCTAAATTACTGCTATTGTTGTTACCCCGGTAAGTAGTGTAAATGTAATGGTATGAGCCAATGATGCCAAAGCTATGGCTAACCGAAAACTGCGCTTTAATAAAATATTCTGTTTGCCTATCTGTTTTCCCTGATAAATCCCTGTCGAGGTCCTTATCGTCGAATAATGACCGGAATATATTTTGTGTGAAAAACATGAACGACTGATCTAATTGCAAGCGCCACGATAATCGTTGGCTTATGCCTGCGCGCTCAAAAAAGCCATTGTCGCGTTGGCTGTTGTTGGGAAGTTTTAAGCCGCTTTCCAATTCTGCATCTATCAATCCAAATGGCGAAAGCTTAAGAGAACGGCTGGTTTCCTTATCCAGGTTTGCGGCAAAATATGAGGCCCCGGGGTCATTGTTTAAATAAGTATTGCAGTAATAAGCGTAAAGACGTGCGGTAGAGTTGGCCGAATCATCAGTTAATACCCGGTTAAACTGGCTGACAGCGGCTTTATAGTTTCCTGTTATCATGTAAGCATATCCAATTTTAAAGCGCAGGGCGGCAAAATCTACGCTATCGGCAATTGCTTTGTTGCCAAAAACAATCAGTTGTTTCCAGTCACCGGCATTGTACAACTGTTGCGCGGTGCTATCGGTAATAGCAAATTTATTATCCTGAGCTTTGGCGGCCAGGGCAACAAATAAAGTAAAAATCAATATTAGTTTTTTGTACTCCATGTCGCTGTAATGTTTTTGCCATTTGTATTGATGCTGAAAGAAAGTAAACTGCCATGATCTATACAAATATTTGCTTCTGTAATCCCGGTTTTTTTACCGGCAGCTTCATTATGAATTTTAGATGTTATACTTACCCCACTTTTATTAACCAGGTTGTAGTTATCATAATTAATATTAATAAACCTGTAAAAAGGAGCTATAATATCCTGTAACCAGAGTAAAGGCTTATTGCCCGTTATATTTAAGGGCAACTTGTCATTTACAGGCATTCCCTCGGTATTGTTAAAAATAACCTTATAAGCGGCCAGGTAAAAATTGTACAACAGCGAATTTTTATCGCCGTAAAAACTGGTAAAATAAAACAGGATGCCATTATTTATAAAATAGGCAACAGCACCGGTTGTTTTACTGTAGATGTAGGATTGGCCCAAACTATCTTTAAAAACCTCCCAATCTTCAGTTACGCCGTCTTCCTGCTCCAGCTTTGCAATATATCCGGGTTGAAAATCGAACGCCTTTTTTATTGGTGTATCAATTTCCGGATTGCCAATCAATTCGCCCTCTAAAGGTATGGCATAGCTTTTAAAACTGCTCTTGTTTTCTGCCCGGCTAAAGTAGTATGCTATAGGATAACGCAACGTTCTTGACCCTATATACGGTGTGGCCTGCAGCTGAAAATGCAAATGCGGTTCTGGCGAACGGCCCGAATTACCGCACAGGCCAAGCAGGTCGCCTGTTTTTACAACGTCGCCGGGTTTAACTTTGATCGAGTTTTTTTTGAGGTGCGATACTTTCGAATACAGATCTGCCGCATGGCGGATCACTACGGTATTTCCCCAATTTTCCTTGAGGTTTTCTTTCCCGATAGGGTTATCTTCTATATGGTTTACAACCAGTTCTACAACACCGCCGCTGCAGGCCAAAACCGGCTTGTTGAAGCAGTAAAAATGTTCGGGCAATGTGCCCGGATACTGATAGGTGTTTTGTTCATCGTCGCTAATCACAAAATCCAGCGCCTGGCCCCAATCACCTTTGTGGGTGATGTTGCCGTTGTACCCTTGCGACACCGTCCAATAGCCCATAAATGGCAGGCTTATTTTGTAATATTTAAGATCATTTAAGCGCTCCTGCTGGTTTAAAAACTGGTAAAGGTTTCTTTCCGGCGAAAAATGCTGAAAAACAACCAACTGTAGTTTAGCTTCGGCATGCCGCAGTTTTAAAAAATATAACAGGCTAATGTTGACAATACAAAACGGTAACGAAAATACGGGCAAGGCATGTACCGACATAAAACCGGTTAGCCCGTTAATGACGAGAAAACCTATCGGGATGCTTAAAACAGCCAGTAAATAGGAGCGAAGGGAAGGGATGGTGAAAAAGCTTCCTATGGCTACTGCGGCCATCATGAAATTTGCCCCTAAATGATAATAGCTAATGCCCTCGGGATAAGTATGGGTTAACTGGTTAAGGCCAATTGCAGTAACAAAGCTGATGATAAGCAAGCTAAACGCAATGCGCGAATGTATAAGCATCCCCGCGCCGATGAGCATTCCCGCTATGATATTATGCTGAAATAAAACCGCGCTTAACGAACGGAAGAAAAGACTTATAAATTGAGGCAATGCTGAAGCCAGGTAACCTTCAACGCCCGCTATGTGGTTACCGGGGCCGGCATAAATCTCTCCTAACAGATAGCTGTCTTTTTGTTGCAGGCCCATAGCGAATATACTGTTCGAGGCCAGCAGCACCATCCAGAATACCAGGATAAAAGGTAGCGACAGCATGGGTAATCCTAACTTGCCTAACCGCGCCCAGATAATAATTGTAGCCATAATTACAACGCTGCACGCAATAAAAAGCCACAACAAAAACATCAGGTTTACGCTATAAAACGCGCCGAAGGCGATACCTAATAACAGGCAGTTAAAGCTGTAAATGCCTGTTTGCAAATCGTTACCATCAAATTTTAACAGCCTGCAAAACAACAAAGAGAAAATAACACAACCCAGCCCTGCAAAACCGGATACCGGGTTAAAAAAAGAAACTAACAGCAATATAGCCCCCAAAACCCGGTTCTGCGAAAAAAACAGTACCGAATAGGAATTGAAAACCGATTTTATAAATGCTGTGATTTGCTTCACTTACTAACTTTTAAATGTTCGGGCACAAGCTCGGGCGCTTCTGTGTATTCAAGCGTTTCGTTGCTGCGGATAAGGTGGGTGCGTTGCTGTTCGTCTATCAAAACCACGGCAGGCCTCAAGGTGATAAACTGCATCCATTGCGTCATGTTGTAGGCCCCCACTTTGTGTACAACCACGTGATCGCCCCGGTTAAGCAGCGGCAGGTTAATGCTTTCTCTTATCACATCAATATTCATACACAGCGGGCCATAAACCACCATGTTTTCTGTATGTGGCATAAAGTCCTGCGCCGGGCTTATCTGGTGCTCGTACCAAAACGAGGTGAATAAAATATTTACGCCAAAATTCATTATTGTAGCCCTTTTGCCGTTACTTAAACGTTTGTTGGCTATAACGGTACCCAGCAAATAGCCGGCATCATCAATTAACAACCTGCCGCTTTCAAGGATAAGCAAAGGTAAATCGTCGTTGGCAAAACCAAAATTAAGCATCACCGAAGTAATAGTTTCGGCAAAATCGTCAATTGATGGCACTGTATCGTTACCCGGCAAATAAGCGCCTTTTAAGGTATTGGTTGAAGGAAAGCCGCCACCCATATCAAGATATTCAATTTTGTGCCCCAATTGTGTTTGGCAGCGCATGGCCAAATCGCATAATTTAGTTGCAGCAATACCGTATGCCGCTGTTGAAAGCATATAGGTACCTATATGGCAATGCAGCCCGGTTAACTGCAGCTTACCCGAATCAATTACCCGGGATAGCGCTGTCCAGGCTTCGCCGTTTTCGTAATTAAAACCAAAACGGTCCCAAAGCGGATACACGCCTGTATCCATATTTACGCGGATGGCAACACGTGGTTTATTGGCCAGGTTATTGCTTAATGCAAGCAACTGGTTAAGCTCTTCAAAATGATCTATGTGGATGAGCGAATCGTTTTCAATGGCCAGCTGCAATTCGTCAGTTGATTTGCCGGGGCCGTTAAAAATAATTTTGCCGCCCGGTACACCGTTGCGTAAAGCCTTTTGATATTCAAAACCGGATACTACTTCGGCCCAGCTGCCTTCCTGGTGAAATACCTGGCAAACAGCATTCAGGTAATTGGTTTTATAGCTCCAGGCAAATTGTACCTTGGGATAACGGGTGCTGAAGGCCCGGTATGCCGACCGATAGTTTTTACGGATCTGTTTTTCTGATAACACAAAAACCGGCGAACCGTATTGCTCAATTAAATTGGTAACAGCAACGCCATCGATACTTTTTACAGACTGAACACCTGCACGCGTGCCAAACTTGTTCATTACGCCGGCGTGCAGCTTTTTAATATATGGTTTTTCGTATTGCAGCTTTTCCATTGTCAAAATTATAATTCGCCAAATACCGAAATCTGCTGAAAATCGCTGATGTCGGCAATATGGTCCCATGAATACCGCACAAACAATTTTCCGGCATGGTAATCATTGTATGGTAAAACATCATCGCCCAACGCCATTTTCACCATGGCTTCGGGTTGGTTTTGGCCGGCGGCGGCGGTTAAATAAACCCATGCCGGAAACCGCGGGTTTATTTCTAATATATATAAATGGCCTTCGTTGGTGCTCATGATCTCCATTTCGTAACCGCCTCTCCAGTTGGTTGCTTTTGCAAAATTATTGGCCAGCGCAATCAGCTTATCGTCCTTAATGGTAACCCCGGCCCAGGCTTTGCCTTTATCGGTAATATATAATTTGCGCATGGCTACTATGCTGGTGTTGTTGCCTTTGCCATCGCCCAGCGCCGCTATATTAATTTCGGTACCTTTTACATATTGCTGGGCTATTACCGGTGCTCCCCACGCTGCGTTAAGCTGGTGGAAGGCTTTAAGCGCCTGGTCTGTTGTATATACCACATAGGCATCGTAAAACTTTCCTTTAATTACCATAGGGAAGTTAAATTCATCGGCTGCCTTTTTTAATTCATCAGCATGGTATAGTTTATGATCGGCAGGAACATACAATCCATTTTTTGTGCCGAAATCCTTCAAATTTACTTTATCGCGTAAAGCCAGTTGCTGCTGCGATGGCAGAAAGGTTGCTATGCCCATCTGCTGTAACTGCGGCGCTACCTTAATAAAATTAAACAGCTCCGAATCAAAATTAGGAATAATAACATCCAGGTTTTCCTGCTGATGGATGTACGCTAATCGTTCAAGTAAAGCGCTTGTTCCTTCTGTTGGATAGGGTACCTGGTAGGTTTTGTTTACATGCTCCCGCAGATAAACCCCCGGCTCCAATGATTCGTACGATAAACCCACTATTCTTAAGCCCGATCCAAAGGCTTCCTTTAATGAACGGATAACTGCCATGCCCGGGCCCGGATTATCATTGGCGTTCAGCCCGGTAACGGCAATACACAAATTACTGTACTTGTTTGCCATTATGCCTCTGTTTCAAGCAGGTTTGCTTCCTTTAACTGTAGCATCCAGTCTTCCCAATCAAGATCAAGCTGGGCCTGGTTTACGTTATACCTGTTCAGGATGTCTTGCTTTATTTCATTTTCTGATTTGCCACCTTTCATGGCCAGCAACAACAAGGCAGCCATGCCGTTCCCCGAAAAGGAATCGCCGGTTGCCGGGTTAAAAATAAACCCGTTTTCGCTGGTGGCTATGTTACTCTTTATCTTCATTTATAATTGCAGGTGCGGTAAATAATAAAAGCTAAACTTAACAGGTTTACGCGGGTTTTACAAAACTGAACTTTTTATAATAAAGCCTTAATTACGATGCCATTAAATATTCCATGCGTGATGCAAGCAATTCCATATCCAATGGTTTTACAAATAAAGCATCGCATTTGTACGATTCCTGCTCTGCTTTTTTGCTTTTAAAAGCTGTAACTACAATGATGGGTACTTGCCTTAACTGCTCGTCATCCTTAAAATCCTGGCAAACCATAGCACAATCAACATCCAGTAATAAATAATCCAAAATGATCAAATCAGGGTGTATCATCTTTGCCTTATCATAAATGGCATTGGGGTCGTAAGTAAGGTGAACATCAAAATCGCCATAATACATGATGTCATCAATTACAGATAACATCCTGCTGTTTTTATCTAAAATAAGGATCTTCTTTTTGCTGCCAATAGTTTTCATCTGCCAGGGGATTAAATAATTTATATAGTATAAAAATCGCCTTATTGCAGCTGTTTAAAAACAATGTGTCGGTTAATACCCCCAATGTGCCGATGAACCGGTTGAAAGGTGGTTATTTCGACCAGTCTTTAATGAAATCGGCGTAATTTGTGCCTACTGGCAACTCGATATTGCGCAGTTTAACCTTGCGGTTGTATATCGATCTGATTTGCGCCTTGGCTACCACAAAGCTCCTGTGGATGCGGATAAACTGGGTAGCCGGTATTTTTTCTATCATACTTTTTAACGACATCAGGGTAAGAATAGGCTTTTCGGCGCTCAGCAAATGAATCTTGATATAATCCTGCATGCTTTCAATGTATTCGATATCGCGGATCCCGATTTTAATCACCCGGTATTCTGAATGCACATAGATGTGTTCATCCTCGGCAGTATGATCCGTATGCTTAAATTGGTAATAGTCAATAGCTTTATGTACCGCTGCCCCAAAGCGGTTACTGTTGATGGGTTTCAGCAGGTAATCCAAAGCTTCCAGCTCAAAGCCCTCAAAGGCAAACTTTTTGTAGGCCGTGGTAAATATGATCATGGGCTTTTCCTGTAATGAGCGCACCAGGTCGACCCCCGTAATATCGGGCATGTTGATATCGACAAACAGCACATCCACCTGGTTCTTTTTCAGGTACTCGGCGCCCGAAATGGCGTCTTCAAAAGTATTTACCATCTTCAGGGATGGATAATCGGATACATATTTTTTGATGATCTCCAGCGCCAGCGGCTCATCATCAATGGCTACACATTTTAATTGCATAATGGTATTTGGTTAAGCTGAAAGCTGAATGCATAAAGCAAAAAGCTTAAGTATCTTGTCAATGGAAATGAGTGTTAGTCTTAAGCTCTAAGTTCTGAAAAGACAGATTTTGACTTATGGCTTCCGACTATGTACTTATAACTTAAGCGTCTATTTCCAGTTCAACCCTAAACATTGCAGCTTCCTGGCTAATGTTAAGCCTGTGCCTGCCGGGGTAAATATGCTGTAACCGTTGCCGGGTATTGGCAATGCCAATACCCCTGCGGCTGCTTGCAGGGCGGTTATCAAATATGGTGTTCTCGCAGGTGAACAATATTTTATCGTCGGTTACTTTTAAGTTTATACTGATTACCGAAGGTTCGTGCTTGCTTACGCCGTATTTAAACACGTTTTCAATAAAGGTCATCAGTACCAATGGCGGCACTTTTTTTTGCGCCATATCGCCGTAAAAGTTAAAATCTAACTTGGTTTTTTTTCCTAAGCGTAGTTTTTGCAAATCAATGTAATCGTTAATACAATCTATCTCGCTTTGCAGCAGTACAAAATCTTCGGTTACCTCATCTGTTACATAGCGCATAATATTGGATAGCTTCATAATGCTTTCTGACGTGTGCTCACTATCGGTAACCGATAAAGCGTAGATATTATTGAGCGTATTGAACAAAAAATGCGGATTGATTTGTGCTTTCAGAAATGACAGCTCGGCATGCGTTTTTTCCGCCTCGGCCCTGATCACCATCTGCTCGGTAAGTTGCCACTTTTGAACAGTGCTCATAGCTATGCCCAAACCAATAACAATAATGAAAATGAACAGGCCAACCATATCAATATTACCCGACTGGTGGATAAAAATAACCTGGTTTGATGGTTTTTTAAGCCGGGGGTCCTGCATACGTAAGTCTTCATGCGGCAACGGCCCGAAGGGAAGATTTTTTGGATCAGCTGTACCGCTATCGGCCCCAGGTATCAATTGCGGGCCTATAGGGGCCGTGGTATTTTGTTTCTCTTTAAGCAGGTTGTGTAAAAGCAGGTTATCAAAGGGTTGTAAAAAGTAAACGCAACCAGAAAGCAGCAAAACGATAAGCCCATAAACCACATATTTTTTATGAAACACAAAGCGTGGCACCAGGTACCAGGCATTAAAATAAAACATGAAAATATAGGTAAGGCAAAACAGCCAGTAATAGGGCGATAAAATAACATTGTATGTGCTGCTACTGCTTTGCTGCGTACGGTTCATGAATAACAAAGGGAAGCCAAAAAACACCAGCCAGCCGGCGGCATGAATGAATATGTTGGTGGCCTTTTTGGAAACGATCATCAGGTTAAAAAATTTATTAAATATAGCAGCCCTTGCAATGCCAAATATCGATCATCTTAAAATAATAAAATGCGGGCGATCACTTTGTTTTTCATTTGTATAATTCTGCCGGGTTTCAAATAAGCGCCCCGGATTTGACCCCGGAGCGCTTGCAACCTTATGAAAAAAAACAGAACACACTGACCGGGAAATGTCCCGATATCCCGATCACTGGTTCAAAGGTGATAAATGCCAGGGCAGGGGGCAACCGTTTATCGGTGAACCGTGGTTTTGTATAGATGAACGGGCAAAATGTGATTTGGTAACCACAAACAATATTTGGTTGTTAAGCTAATGTTGTCAAAGCCTTAATTACCGTGATATGGAGCTAATAAAAGAGATTTTTGGAGAAGGCAAAGATCTGAGCGTTATACAAATGAGCAGCCGCGGTATTGTTGTTTTTATAATTGCCCTTGTATTGATCCGTGTATAGGGCAGGCGCTCATTTGGTATCCGCACGCCGCTTGATAATATTATTACAATTTCATTGGGTGCTATACTAAGCAGGGCCATTGTGGGGGTATCAGGCTTTTTACCGGTGGTAATTTGCTGCTTTGTGATTGTTTTGATGCACCGGGTATTTGGCTGGCTCATAGCTCGTTATAAAGCCTTTGGGGAGTTTATTGAGGGCGATAAAATAGAACTGTACAAAAATGGAGAGTTCATTAAAAGTAACCTTCAAAGGGGCCTGGTGTGCGAGGAAGACGTGATGCAGGGCGTCCGTAAATCGGGCCTTACTGAAGACCTCGGAAAAATAGAAAAGGTTTATATGGAACGTAACGTCGAGATTAGCCCAATAAAAAGGGCGCTATAAACCGAAGATTTTCGGGGGCGTTACGTGTTTACAACAAATGAAAACCTAAAAGCCAGGCGGTATTAAACGTCGTCGACACGCGTGTTTTTACGCTTTATGCCCACAAATCGTCGGCGGTAGTAAATAATTACATAACTTGCTGGAAATCTTATCACAATGAGAAAAATATTACCCCTGCTTATTGCTGCTCATATTTTTGCATTTTGCAAGCCGGCAGCGGCCCAGGTACACACTTTTGATGTAGGGCTGCGCTTTCAAAAAAGCATCGGCCTTTACTATGAAAACGGTGTTACCGGCCAATACAACCTCACCCGGCGCTGGGCATTGGGCGTAACGTATGTAACCAGCAGGCTGGGCACTGCCTGGGGCACAAACGCTATAAAGCAAGACAATGTATTGGCATCCGGTACTTATAAATTCCGGCCCGCGTATGCGCTTCAGCCGTTTCTGCGGGGAAACCTGGGTTATTTTACTGCCGATTATGGCTCGCCCATGTTTGATAGTTTACCACACACCTCGGCCATCGCTTCGGTTGATGGTGGCATATCATATCAATTCAAACTACCGGTTAAAGTAAACCTTTCGCTGGGCTATAATGCTATTACAGGCAACGGCGCATCGGGCGCAGGTACATTGTACCCGGTGTTTTACCAATTAAGTGTCACTTATAACATAACAAAGCTGTAACGCCATGAAAAAAAGTATACTCTTTATATTTTCCGCCGCCTTATTATTCCCGGCCTGTAAAAAGGACCCTAAATTTACGCCGGATATGCTGGGTGGCAGCAGCGAACTTTACGACCCATCGTTTTACACCCCCGAAAAATATCTTATATCGGCTGCAAAGCCCAACCCAACGCCGGATGAAGCTAAAAAACCGGTTATCATTGTTGTACACGGCTACAGTGCCACTACTTTTGAATGGAATGAATTCAGGACCTGGGCCGGCGGGCGTACAGATTTCGTTATCTCACAGGTATTACTGGGTGGCCATGGTTTAGATTATACCAATTTTAAAAGCGCTACGTGGCAAATATGGAAGCAGCCAATAATGGACGAATATAGTAAGCTGGAGCAGGAAGGCTATACAAATATCAGCCTTGCCGGCTCATCAACAGGGGCAACGCTGCTATTGGAAATGCTGGCAGATGGTTATTTCAATAACCACATTAAACCCAGGCACGTTTTCATGGTCGATCCCATTATTATCCCGGCCAATAAAACTTTATCGCTTGTAGACCCGCTGGGGCCGGTTATTGGTTACACTACAGTTGATAACTCTGCAGGCGAGGAAAAGTATTACTTTCATTACAGGCCATACGAATCGTTGCAACAGTTAAACAATGTAATTAACATAGTACGTAAGCAATTACAGGATGGTGTTACATTGCCGGCCAATTGCACGTTAAAAGTTTTTAAAGCCGATAAAGATGATACGGCAGATCCCGTAAGCGCGGTTTTGATATATCTTGGCACAAAAACAAGCACCGGTGCAAAAGTAAACGTACAACTGATAAATTCCAGCCTGCACGTTTTTACCCGCCTTGCGCTTCATGATCCCGCGCCGACAACGCAGGATGTGAAAAACCAAACAGATGCCTTTACCGATATAGCCAATACCATAACATATTAAAGTACAGTGTGCTTTTAAGATTAAGTGCCAGTCATTCACAATATTGTTGCAATTAAATCAACGGTGTAATTCTTATATTCGGCATAACTTCCTACGTTATGATCAATAAAAAAATACACTCATTATTCATGGCGATAGCCCTGCCCGGCATAGCCATCGCCCAAAATATAAAAGTAGTTACCAACCAGGTAGGCTATGAGGATACCCAGGCAAAAAAAGCGATTATAGTTGCCGATAAGCAATACGCCATCAGCTCGTTTAAATTAGTGGATGAAGCTGATAAAACCGTATTCAGCGGCAAACCTGTTTACAATGGTAAGGTGACTGGCTGGAAGGGCCGGGAATTTTATACTATTGATTTCAGTGGTTTTAATACGAATGGTAATTATAGGATAGAGATCAGTCTACCGGGTAAAAAGGTAAGTTCGTACCCGTTCAAAATTGGTAAAAACATACTGGAGCAGGCTACCCTGAGCGATGTGGTGTATTACTTTAAAGGCCAACGCAGCGCGGGAGAGATTGATAAGGCCGACCACCACCTGCCATTAGCCGGGAAGACCACCGATACCGTTGATGCCCATGGCGGCTGGTACGATGCAACCGGCGATTATGGAAAACACTTATCGCACCTATCATTCTCGTTGTATTTTAACCCGCAGCAAATTTCGTTGGTGGTGTACAGCCTATTTAAAACCAACGAGTTACTTAATAACAAGACGGTGAACGATTTCAGACAAATCAATCGCCGGGTTTTGGACGAGGCCGTGTATGGTGCCGATTACCTGGTACGTATGCAGGCAAAAAACGGATCCTTTTACCGGTCGGTATCTGCTCCCGGGCCCGGTAAACTGGCAAAGGATAGGGTGATCCGGGCCGAAGATGCATCTTACCGCATCAAACAAAACAAAGATCAAACGTTAAAAAACGACGCAAAAAATAACGATTGGCATCGCTACCAGGTCAGTTACCGGTCGGGTGGGGGAATTGCCATTGCCGCGCTGGCCATGGCCTCAACATCAAAGGCAAGCGGTGATTTTACCAACGCGCAATATTTACTGGCCGCCGAAAACGCTTTTAAATTCCTGGAAGCCAATAATAAGGTTATGACCTTTGATGGTAAAGAAAATATTCTTGATGATTATTGCGCCCTAAGCGCCGCGACAGAACTATATAAAGCCAGTAAAAAGTCCGAATATTTGCTTGCCGCTACCAAACGTGCCAATAGTTTATTAGGCCGCTTATCAACATGGAAAAACTATAAAAACTACTGGCGTGCCGATAGTACCGACAGGCCGTTCTTCCACCCCTCAGATGCGGGATTGCCTGTAACCAGCCTGGTATATTACTATCCGTATGCCGATGCAGAGATGCAGGCATCCATAAAAAAAGCCATCAAAAGCTCATTTGAGTTTGAGTTAAAGGTGACTAATGAAGTGAATAACCCATTTGGTTATAGTCGCCAGCTGGTGCAGGATACATTGGGCAAAAGGCGCACTTCGTTCTTCTTTCCGCAGGGCAGCGATGCCTCGCCATGGTGGCAGGGCGAGAACGCACGCTTAGCCTCAATGGCCACCGCTGCAAGGCTTGCCGCCGGTTTATTTACCGAGGATAAACCCTTTCATGATCAACTGGAAACTTTCGCTATCGACCAATTGAACTGGATTTTAGGCCTTAATCCTTTTGATGCCAGCATGCTGCAAGGCACAGGTCACAACAACCCGGCCTATGGTTTTTTTGGTACGTTTGAGTACACCAACGCGCCGGGCGGTATTGTAAACGGCGTAACATCGGGCCTAAACGACGAGAATGATATCGATTTTAACCTATCTTACGCCCAGATCCACAAGGATTATGACTGGCGATGGGCCGAGCAATGGTTGCCACATACTGCCTGGTATTTACTGGCCGTTGCCCTGCACGAGTAAATTATTTAGATGGGATGAAGTGTCAAATTTTAAAAGTTTAAGTTGTTGATTGTCAGTAGTTAAGGTGTTCCATGGCCTGTTTTTGATAAATCGTAAGTTGTTGATAATCAACGCTAAGGCGTTCCGGGGCGCTCCGGGTGTTTCACGCGTTCCGGCGGAACGGCAGAGCAATAAAATAGTCTTTGGCTTCACCCCGCTTACCTGATTATAGCATGAAAACAAAATTCCTCATGAAAAGATTACTATTCCTTATTGTACTCGTTCTTTTCGCCCCGGTTAGTTTAAAAGCCCAGCCCAAACATTTTAAGGTACTGGCTCTATATGAGAACGGCGGGCATCACATAGCGTTTTCAAAACGTGCAATTTTATGGTTGGATAAACTGGCTGCCGAAAAAGGGTTTACTATTGATTATATCCAAAAGCCAGATAAAATTGATGATGAATTTTTAAGCCATTACCAGTTGATTTTGCAGCTGGATTATGTACCCTACGGTTGGCCGGATAGCGCCGCTGCCGCTTTTAAAAAGTATATTACCGAAGGCAGGGGAGGATGGGTTGGTTTTCATCACGCCACCTTGTTGGGAGAGTTTGACGGATTTCATGAATGGCAATGGTTTTCGGATTTTATGGGCGGTATCAGCTGGAAAAATTATATAGGAACATTTGCCATGGGCACGGTTAATGTGGAGGATAAACAGCATCCGGTTATGAAGGGCGTACCAGCATCCTTCCGGATTGAACAGGAGGAGTGGTATACTTATGATAAAAGCCCGCGACCAAATGTTCATGTGTTGGCAAGCGTTGATGAATCAACCTACGAACCACAGGGCGATATTAAAATGGGAGATCACCCCGTGGTATGGACAAACGAGCATGTTAAAGCCCGCAACGTTTATATTTTTATGGGCCATTCACCAAACCTATTGGACAACCCGGCCTGGGTGAAGTTGGTTACAAACGCTATTTTCTGGGCTGCGGGTGTTAAGTAGTAAGTCTTAAGTACCAAGTTTGAATTCCAATTTGTGACTCTTGACTTAAGACTTCCGACTCAAGGCTTTGGGCTTCAGATTTTTAAGCGGATACGTTTCTTCTCCATTAAACCCACCAGGGCTATCAATATAAACCCGGTGGCCATGGATCGCGCCAGCCCGATGATTCCATTATTAAATATATCGGGATACTTTAGGTGAAAAAGTTTCAATATATACACCTGGAAGTAGGGCAGCAGGTAACAGGTAAGCGTACTGGTTCCGGCCGGCCAGATCAATTTAAACCAGTTCTTTTTTCCCTTAACATCCACCAGGAAGATCATCAGCTCGAAAACCAATATGGTAATGCCGCTACAGATAAAGATCCAGGCGGGGGTAGAGCGTATTTTTGAGATGCCATCGGCATACGGACGGATCAAAAAAGCCAGTACAATTAGCAACACACCTGTTGCGCCAAATATTACCCACAATAATTGTGTTTTACTTTTTGACACAAGCAGCGCATAGATCTCTGAGATGATAACGCCACCCATTACCAAACATGCTGCCGATGCATCGCCCAGCACCGGAATTTTAAACTTGAAAACACCGGCATGCCTGGCAATATTTATAGCTACAAAAGCAAGCAGGGCAATTACCAGGATATTCAATTTGCCTTTGGCCAAAAGATATACAAGCGCACAAACCAGGTAGGCCCAACCTATGATACCCAAAATGCCCCACCAGTAAGGGCGCATACCTTGTATTACACCGTCTTCGCCTCCTTTATAAATAACAGCCATAACGATGAGTAGCAAAATCCCCGCGCCGATAAATGTGTACCGCTTTGCTTTGGCCATAGTTTCAGGATAATCCAGCCAGATAAGGAAGAAACCTATAGTTATTAATATAGCCCATAATGCCTGGGGTATGATGCCTGCAGTTCGGGCATAGTTTTCCAGGTTTACATGGAAAAAGCCCATAATAACTAGTGCAGCGCTACGGGTAAGTATATATGTTAATATTGATGAGAAAGAATCGCCCTTGTTCATCCTGTTTTTGATGGCAAAAGGCAACGAAAGCCCTACGATGAACAAAAATGCCGGGAAAATGGTATCTGCAAAACCCATTGCGTCTGCCTTCCCATTAGCGTGGTCTATCCATTCGGGGATGTGTTTTACGCCGCTGGCGTCATTAACAAATATCATAAGCAGCATAGTGACGGCACGGAGGACATCAATAGATAAAAGACGTTTAGGGAGTTGGTTCATCGTGATGATTTGAGTTTTAGGGGCCTTCGATTTTTTAACCTAATAAATATATCGACTATTTATGAATAAAATCACTAAAAATTAAAAACATTACCATTCTTTTTAAATTTTGAACAAAACTTTAGGTTTTGAGGCGGAGATTGCATATAGCTTGAAGCTATTTAGTTGCCATTTTCGAAATGACTATAAAAAAATGATCCTTGTATGGTTTGTATGGGGATTGTTGAGCAACGGGTTTTACCCCGTGGGCGATTAACCGCGCTGTCAAGGGTTCCGAACGGCCCAATTTTAAAGTTTATCGGCGTTGAAGCCCCGGCAATTGATTGGCCTTGAAATCTACTATGTCAAATATAAGGAGGTGGAAAAAGGTGTTTATTTTACACCAATAAAAATTAACTTGAATTAAAAATTTAATTTTATGATGTTTATTCTAACTAATTGGTGTTTAAAAGTCAATTAACAAGTGTTTTTGAGATTAATGTTGAAATATATTAAAAATTTGACTTTAGTTTACTTGATTTTTAGTAAGTGTAATTAAAATTTGTTTAAAATTTGTTTATATTTTTAATATTTATTGTCTTTACTTCATTTTTTATCAGAAATATAATTGTTTTTTAGAATTATTTGTGGTTTATAGATGTTTTAATGTTTTTTTTGTTTGAAAAATTACCCTAACTTAGGGATTAATCAACATAATCAATCAACACAATCGAACGAAAGCATGAAATTAAGACTACATTTTTACCTTTTTGGAGCATTATTACTAACCTGTTCGCCGGTGTTCGCCCAAAAACTTACGGGTACTGTTACAAGCGGGGGGCAACCGGTAAGTGCCGGTACTGTAAAGGTGGTACCTAATGGCACAGGTACCATAACCGGTGCAGATGGCAGGTACAGCCTTACTTTAAAGGCAGGCAGTTACCAGGTAAGTTTTTCGGCCATAGGGCTCGAAAAGAAAACAATAACCGTTCAACTTGCTGCCGGCGAAACAAAAGAGCTCAATATGGAACTTGCCGCTTCGGCAGAAGGTTTGAAAGAGGTAGTAGTAGTTGGGAGCCGTGGCGGCGGTCGTACTAAAATGGATTCGCCCGTACCGGTGGATGTGCTCAGAACGAGCCAGATTGGCGAAACTACCGCTAAACCCGATTTGATGAGCCAGCTTAACCAGGCCGTGCCTTCATTTAACTATAACAAACAAAGCGGCGGCGATGGATCTGATGCTATTGACTTTGCCAGTTTGAGGGGCCTGGGCTTCGATCAGACATTGGTGTTAATTAATGGTAAACGCCGCCACCTGTCGGCTTTTGTGAACCAGGTAGGCACCCGCGGCCGCGGCAATAGCGGTACCGACTTAAATGCCATACCCGAGGCGGCTATTGACAGGGTGGAGATTTTGCGTGATGGTGCTTCGGCACAATATGGTTCTGATGCCATTGCGGGGGTTATTAATATCGTTTTGAAAAAAGATGTAAATAAACTGAATATCAATATTGGTGGCAGTGGTTACTATGATCATAAATACAATACCCTAAACAATGTTGATCCAAGCCAGTACTATACAGGGTCGCAGATTGATGGCAAAACCTTCACTTTAGGGTTAGATTATGGGTTGGCTATTGGCAAAAACGGTGGTTTTATCAATTTTGGCGGCAACTTTATGGACCAGGGTAAAACTTTCAGGGCTGTACCCGAAACCAACTGGGATACCAACCCCAACGCCTTAGGTGTTAATGCCTGGAGAAGAGCTTTTGGTGATGGTTCTGTTAAATCAGGCGGCGGGATGTATAATATGGAAATCCCTCTTGCCGGCAGCAAAACCACTTTTTACTCGTTTGGCGGCTACAACTATAAACATTCCAACGTTTATGCCTGGACACGCAGGTGGAGCAGTGAAAGTAATCATATCAAATTTCCGACCGACGAAAATGGGAAGATGATATTTGTGCCGGGTATTATGCGTGTTTTTGACCCTACACCAGGCGTTCTGGATACTGCCAATGTATATTTTAACCCCCAGGAAGATGTTTATATAAAAGATATGTCGGGCGCATTGGGCTTTAAAGGTACTGTAGGTGATGGCTGGGACTGGGATTTGAGTAATAATACAGGCTATAATGATTTTCATTATTGGGGCAACAAAACCTTTAACGCGTCGCTGCCTTTACCGCAACAATACACTAAAAACAGGTTTGACGACGGCGGGTTTAACTTTTTACAAAATACAGCCAACTTCGATGTAACCAAACATTTTGAACATGTGGCCCAGGGATTGACGTTATCCTTTGGCGGCGAATTCAGGTATGAACGTTATAAACTGAATGCCGGCGAGCCAGATTCCTATATAAATGGCGGGGCTACTTTAAACGGTGTTTCAAAGGCTTCCGGATCGCAGGGATATCCCGGTTATCAGCCTGGAGACGAGGCTAACGCCCACAGAACCAACGAAGCTGCTTATGTTGAAGGCACCCTGGATGTAACCAAAGCATGGCTGGTTGATGGTGCAGCCCGGTTTGAACATTATTCGGATTTTGGTGCTGTAAGTACATTTAAATTGGCATCCCGTTATAAAGTAAGCGACAATTTTAATTTAAGGGGATCATTTAGCACAGGCTTTAGGGCGCCTACACTGCAGCAAATGAATTTTAGTAATACCAATACCAACATTATAGCAGGTGAACTGGTTTACGCTAAATTGATTCCAAATTATGCCGATGCTGCCCGCCAGGTAGGCATTCCCAAGCTTACCCAGGAAACATCAACCAATACCAGCTTAGGCTTTACATGGAAACCAACACATGATTTTAATGTAACAGTTGACGGTTACATCATCAAAATTAAAAACAGGATAGTAATTACAGGTGCTTTTGATACCTCGGTAGCCGCGCTAAAAGACTACCTTATAGCTAATAATGTATCAAATGCCAACTTCTTTACAAATGCGGTTAATACAACTAACAGAGGTATTGACATTGTATTGGATTATCGCAAATCGTGGGGTAAAAATAAGTTCACCGCTTTATTTGCCGGCAACATTCAAGGGATAACCATTGATAAGATTAATATCCCGGCCGCGCTGAGCGATACCTACGCACACCAGCAAGCTTATTTTAGTACAAGAGAAGCCGCTTTTTTAAAGGCATCTGCACCCCGGGAAAAATTCTCATTGGGGCTTGAATATGGCTATAGCAAATTTGCAGCCGGTAGCCACATTACTTATTATGGCAAGCTAACCACCCAGGGCTTCGGTTACAGCAGTGTGCCGGGCGCAAATCCTGATGGGCCGGGTGGCGCTAATATTTCCGCTTCGGGCAACGGATGGGACCCGTATGTTGATTTGGATAATGGCACAGGCGTTGTTCCGGAAAACTTTGTTTTTCACGGAAAAGCTACCACCGATTTATATGTATCTTATAAAATATCCAAACAAATATCATGGACTGTTGGCGTAGATAACATATTTAACGTACACCCGGATTTAGCTGTTACCGAAGGTGCTCATAAATCATCATGGGGCGATAGTGAGTCTGGCGGTCCTTTTGATGCCGTACAAATGGGCTTTAATGGCATGAGGATGTTTACCAAACTGGCATTCCATTTTTAACAGGAACGCTTAGTTAAGCATATTATCCCCCGGACTTGTAACGAGCCGGGGGATTTTTTTGTCCTGCTTAATTACTCCCGAGCAAATATTACCCGGTAAATTTGAAAAATGAATAAATTTATGATAATATTTGCTTGTTGATAGGCGATTACAAATGAAAGTTTTACAATTTACCATTCCTGTACCTCATGATAAAAGCGTAATCGCCGATCAGTTTAGCCTGCCATATTTTTACCCTTATCTGCACCGGCACAAAGAGGCCCAGATTACCTGGATACAAAAGGGAGAGGGTACGCTTATAGCAGGTAATAATATGCACCATTTTGCACCGGGTGATGTTTTTTTATTAGGGGCTAACCTGCCACACCTGTTTAAAAGCAATCCTGAATATTTTGAAAATGAAACGGAAGATGCGATAAGCGCCCTGAGTATTTTCTTTAATCCGGAAGGAATACTTATGCCCCTTTTTGACCTGCCCGAAATGAGGGCGTTTAAATTATTTATTCAGCAGCACGAGCAAGGCTTTAAGGTGCCGCCACTCCATGCAGAAAAGGCTATAATTAATATGACGGCCTTACGTGATACCACAGGCGCCGAACAACTGATTCAATTTATAAGCCTGATGAAAGGGTTAAGCGGGATAAACGGACCATTACAGCCACTATCGTCGTACGGCAATTTGCCCGGAATTACAGAAAATGAGGGAATCAGGATAGGTAATATCTACAATTACATTATGCAAAACTATACGGAGCCCATTACGCTGGAGGATGTATCAAAAGCCGCGTTTATGACATCCGAATCGTTTTGCAGGTATTTTAAAAAGCATACCGGCAACACATTTGTCACTTTCTTAAACGAAGTGCGCATTAACGAAGCCTGTAAAATATTAAATGCCAATAAAGTTGAAAGTATCTCGGCGGCGGCTTACCAATGTGGTTTTAAGAGTATTACCAACTTTAACCGGGTATTTCGTTCGGTAACAGGCAAATCGCCAAGGGAGTACATGGATAATTACAACGGGAAAATCGGTTGATAGTCGATTTTTAAAAGTCTCCCCTTCAGGGGAGATTATTCGTATTTTAAATTATTATTTTGGCACTCATGAAAGCTTCGCTGTTTAGAGGGGCGTCAATCTAACCAGGTATTGCTGATATTCATCCTCCAATAAAACTTCCATATCATAACCGGCCTCATTGGCAATAGTGGTCAACGTTTTTTCGTCTACATAAAGCCATGGAAACCATTCGGACGTTTGGCGGTTGTATTGATACTGGTAGCTTAGTTCGCCGTAGTATTTGTCGGTATCGGGCAGGTTTCCTTCGTACAGGTAAGCAATATCCGATGAATCGAAAAGCAGCTGTCCCCCTTTATTAAGCAGCAGCTTAACATGTTGAAGAAAAGTTTTCAGGTTGGATAAAGTTCCAGTAAGGCCTATGCCATTCATAAGCAGTAACAAGGTGTCGTATTTATGATCGTTGTATTCAAAAATATCGGCGGTAATCACTTTTTTAACACCGCGTGCCTGCATCACATCAACGGCTAAAGCAGAAATTTCCAGGGCAGTAACATCAAAGCCACGTTCTTGTAGCACAAGGGCATGGCTGCCGGCACCGGCGCCAATATCTAATATTTCGCCACGGCATTCATTCAGGGCAAGCCATTCAATATCGGGCATATCATCCTCATCCCTGAAGTATGTTTCGATAGGCATTTCCTCCTTTGGGCCATACTGGTTATTGATCCACAATTTGTGAGATGTTTTTTGATAATGATGATTGTGTATAGCCTGGCCTAAAATATCTTTCATACTATGGCAAAAGTAGTAATTGACTGCCTAATTACCGGTACAATAAATACCTTTGGCAATTATGTTCAATAGTAATATCTTATTGGCGGCCATTATTATCGCCGGTATAGGTTATAGCGTTATTGCCAAAAAGCTAACCGTTAACGCTGCCTTAACCGGTGGGGTAGTGGCCTATTTGGTTTTTACCGGCGCCGGGTTTACAGGGATAGCTATGATGACCAGCTTTTTTATTTTAGGATCGGCAGCTACATCCTGGCAACAAAATAAAAAGCAGGCGTTTACCACAGCCGAAGAACATAAAAGCGGGCGAACGACCGGGCAGGTATTGGCCAATGCGGGTGTACCAGCTATAATTGGTATCCTGGTGTTATTTTATCCCCGTTATAGTCATTTATTTACGCTGATGATGGCAGCAGGTTTTGCCTCGGCCACGGCCGACACGTTATCGTCTGAACTGGGGACGGTTTATGGCAAAAGATTTTTCAATATTATCAGCCTGAAACCTGATCAACGGGGATTGAACGGCGTTATAAGTATGGAGGGAATGCTGCTTGGCGTTGCCGGAAGTTTAATTATCGCTTTAGCTTACGCTATTGGCTTTGGCGCCGACCTGAATATGGTTTGGATAGTTATAGCCGGCACAGTGGGTAACTTAAGCGACTCGGCAATGGGAGCATTGCTGGAACGAAAGGGCATTATTGGCAACAATGCCGTCAATTTTTTAAATACTTTGATAGCCGCCCTGGTGATGCTGTTGTTTTACTTTATTTAATCCTCATATTTACTTTATGGCTTTTATAATAATTGGTTTTATTGTTTTTGCGCTGATTTGTTATTTTATTTTGAAAAATAACAAATCAAAATCGGCTAATAGCATTGCAAACACCGATTACAAACCCATTTTATCCCAAAATATATCCTTTTACCGAGAACTGAACGGTGCGGGCAAATTGTTATTTGAGCAGAAAGTAAACAGCTTTTTAGCGGGGATCACTATAGAAGGCGTAGGGACTACAGTTGATGATACCGACAGGGTAATGATAGCCTCGAGCGCAGTGATTCCCATTTTTGGTTTTAAAGATTGGGAATACCGTAACTTAACCAATGTAATATTATACCCGGATACTTTTGATGGCGAATTTCAGTTTGAAGGCGGGAGCAGGAACATATTGGGTATGGTTGGTAGCGGTTACATGAACGGGCAAATGATATTATCGCGTGCGGCGCTCATCAAAGGTTTCTCCAAATCGGCGGGAAAGGAAAATACCGCCATCCATGAATTTGTGCACCTGCTGGATAAAAGTGATGGTGCTACCGACGGCGTGCCTGAAAACCTGCTGGCACATGAGTATGTGTTGCCCTGGCTAAAGATGATACACCAGGAAATTCATAAAATTGAGACAGGTAAATCGGATATCAATCCATACGCCATTACTAATGAAGCTGAATTTTTTGCGGTAGTTGCCGAATATTTTTTTCAAAAGCCAACTGAACTTAAACACAAGCATTCTGAACTCTACGAAATACTGAGTACAATATTTATGCAGGATAGGGCCGGCGACTAATTAAAGCCCAAATCCAGTTGCCCTAAAACTTCCAGTGTTTTACCTTGGTTGCCGTCAATAAGATAAACTGGAGTCTCCTCGTGCCTTGATGCAACAACAATGTGAACACCATCGGCGCAGGCGTTAAAAAGCTCCTCCACCAGTTTTGGATCGTTGTTGTTTTTGGATAGGTGCGACAGCAGCAAATGCGTCATATGCGCCGGGCGATGTGTTGTAAAAAGAGCCAGTGCCTGTTTGTTGCTCAGGTGTCCTTTACCGCCACGGATACGCCTTTTAAGGTGATAGGGGTATCCGCCTGTATCCAGCATAACCTCATCATAATTTGCCTCTAAAAATGCAGCGTGGCATTGGCTGAAATAGCGGATAAGCCTGTCGCAAACAATGCCGAGGTCGGTAAATACGCCAACTTTAATGTCGCGGCAGCTAACTATAAAACTATGCGGCTCTGACGCGTCATGCTCTTTGGGGAAGGACGTTACTTCCAGCTGGCCAATGGTAACCGTTTCAAACTCGCGCAGGTGATGTATTAGTTTGGCATCCACAGTGTTTCCTAAATGGAGCAGGGTGCCAGGGGTAATGTAAACAGGCAGGTTAAACTTTTTGGCCAGTACCGGAATCCCCCGGATATGGTCGGAATGTTCATGGGATACAAAAATGGCTTTTACCTTACTCATGGGCAGACCCAGGCGGGCCATGCGTTTTTCGGTTTCGCGACACGATATACCTGCATCAACCAAAATAGCCTCCTGATCGTTCCCCACGTAATAGCAATTGCCATTACTTCCCGAATTTAGTGATGTAATAAATAAAGACATGTTTTTGAGCCAAAAGCTGAAGGCCGAAAGCTAAAAGCCATCACCTCAAATGTATTATACAAAGTAACGGATTTGCTGAATATTTTTGTTTCTGACTTGCCTAATCTTTTAAATAAATTGAAGTTTTTTTGCACTTATAAAAACCTGCTTATATTTAGCCATGGATTTACCGCAAACTTTACCTGTACTTGATGCCGCCGAACTGCGCGTGCTTGGCTCGCTGATGGAAAAAAGCAAAACCACGCCCGATTACTACCCCATGACCCTTAACGGTTTAACAGCTGCCTGTAACCAGAAAACCTCCCGCAAACCGGTAGTAAATTATGATGAAGCTACGGTAACCGAAGCACTGAACACCCTTAAAAGACGAGGGCTGATTTCAACGGCAACCGGCGGGTCTATCCGTAATATCAAGTACAAACACAATTTTGCCATCGTTTTTCCGGTGATCCCGGCCGAAGTGGCATTGATTTGTCTGTTGATACTCCGTGGTCCACAAACTCCCGGTGAACTAAACACCAATTCGGGCAGGTTATATGAATTTGAGTCAATAGAAGAAGTCCAGGAAATGTTGGAAAAACTGGCCGATCCCGCTATGCCCTACATAGTGCAATTGCCTAAGCGCCCTGGTCAAAAAGAGCAGCGTTACGCCCATTTATTGGCTGGTACCCCTGAGATGATTAATGATGACGAGGAAATAGAAGAGACAGGCGGCCGTTCATCAAGTGGTCTTGAGGCACGTGTAGCCAAACTGGAGCACGAACTTGCCGAAATGAAGGAGGCTTTTGATAAGTTGATGAAGGAGCTGATGGGGTAGGAGTGGCTTAATACCCTCCCCCCGAAACACATTGTTTACAAGGGTGATCAATTCTACTTAACTTTTTTGCTCACCCAATCCATCATCTTATGCGCCGCTTTCAACACGGCAATTAGCCCTTCCGATTTCATGGGTTTAGCAATGTAATCATCCATACCTTCTGCAATGCACATATCACGGTCATCGGGGCCGGCATTGGCGGTCATGGCTATGATAAATGGCTGTAGCTTACGTTCGCTTTCGCGGATTGACCGGGTGGCCTCAAAACCGTCCATTTCGGGCATCTGTACATCCATCAATATCACATTAAAGTCGTGCTCGTCCAGTTTTTTTAATACTTCAAGCCCGTTCTCTACCATTGCAAATTCATAGCCCAGTTTGCTCAACATCCGGCTGATGAGCTTTTGGTTAACCTGGTTATCTTCGGCCACCAGGATATTCAGCGGGTATTCTGCCGCGAAGTTACTATCAAGTAATTTAGCCGCTTTCGGCTCTGATGCCGGTGCATTTCCAATACTCCTCAATTGAGCCTGTACACTTTTGCCTAACTGATTTAGCTTTACCGGTTTTGTTAAAATGGCAGCAAACAAACCAGGGTACTTCACTTTTGAGCTATCGCCGATAGAGCTAAGCATAATGACAGGAAGTTGCGGATACTTTGCTTTAACTGCTGCGGCAAAGCCAACGCCATCCATATCCGGCATTTCCATATCGGTGATAATGAGGTTGTAATCCTTATCATCCTTTAGTAAATCGAGCCCCTCTGCCGCTGAAGAGACCGTTGTGGTGATAAGTCCCCATTGCTCCAATTGGGTTTTAAGGATAAAACGATTTGTTTTATTATCGTCAACCACCAATACTTTTTTGCCTTCCAGGTCGGCGATATCAAATACCACGGGCACATACTTTGATTGCTTTTTACTTACTGCAACTTTTATGGTAAATACAAATACGGAGCCTTCTCCGTATACGCTCTCCACCCAAATATCGCCACCCATTAGCTTAACCAGGCGCTGGCTAATCACCAGGCCCAGCCCGGTGCCACCGTATTTGCGGGTGGTTGATGAATCGGCTTGCCAAAATGCGTTAAACAGGCCGGATACTTTTTCTTCAGAAATGCCGATTCCCGTATCCATTACGCTAAAACCTATTTCAATTTGGCCATCGTTAAGTACTTTAGATGAAAAAACCTTTATAAACACTTCGCCTTTTTGAGTAAACTTGAGTGCATTGCCGGTTAAATTGGTAATAACCTGTTTAAGGCGCAGGCTATCGCCAATAACCTGTTGCGGCAGGGCGGGGTCTATCTGGTAAACCAACTCCAGGCCCTGATACGAGGCTACGGGCGAAAAAATGTCCATCACTTCCTCAATACAATGGCGCAGGTCAAAATCCTCCTGCTCCATATTCATTTTACCCGATTCTATCTTCGAAAAATCAAGGATATCATTAATTACATTCACCAGGCTATCGCCGCATGATATGATGGTATCGGTATATTCCCGCTGTTCGGTGTTTAGCTCAGTTTCGCCTAAAAGAGAAGCCATACCGATAACGCCGTTCATCGGCGTGCGAATTTCGTGGCTCATGGTGGCCAGGAAAATGCTTTTCGCCTGGTTGGCTTTGTCGGCCTCTTCGCGGGCCTCTTTTTCATGCGCCATATGCAATTCCAGCTCTTCCGACTGGGATAGTAGTTCCTCGTTTAAGGCATGCAATTCTTCTGATTGGGATTGCAATTCTTCGTTTAATACCTGCAAATCTTCCGACTGCTTTTTTAACTCTTGCGATTGCTGTAAAACTTCGGCAGTACGCTCAAATACCTGCTCTTCCAGCAAACGTTTTTGCTTTTCGATATTATTTACCTTGGCTTTATATAAACTGTAAATTATGGCAAATACAAACAAGGTAGTAAGTGATAAAAACCACCAGGTTAGCCAAAATGGGGGTAAAACAATAATTTCTAAAGTAAGTTCGTGACGCGACCATCTGCCATCGCTGTTCCTGCTTTTTACTTTGAAGGTGTAGTCGCCTGCCGGTAAATTGGTATAGGTAGCAGTATTTTTGGTGCCTACATAGTTCCAGTTTTTATCGAAGTTTTCTAACTGGTATGCATAATCTTTTTTATTAGCCTGGACAAAATCCAACGATACAAACTCAAAAGAAATAACCGATTGCTCATGGGTTAACGTGATAGATTTTGTTTCCGTAATATCCCTTTTTAATGGTGAGGGATCATCATCTGTTTGGGCTACAGGAACACTTTTGTTAAAGATCTGGAAATCTGTTAATCGCAGCGGGGGATCATAAACGGATTGGGTTATCCTATCAGGGTCAAACATGTTGAACCCGTTAACCCCGCCAAAATATAATGTGCCATCATGACTTTTTACAGCGGAGTGGGGTTTAAACTCATCGGCCTGCAAACCATCATCAGTAGTGAAATTCCTGAACCTTTTTGTCCGCGGGTTGAATCTTGACAGGCCATTGTTGCCGCTTATCCAAAGGTTGTTGTTATCATCTTCTCTTATGGCATAAGCGTAATCATTAGGCAAGCCATCCCTGGCTTTATAAACAGTAAATTTGTTTGTTTTAGGATCAAAACGGTTTAAACCATTATAAGTGCATATCCATATGTTCCCTGAATGATCCTCGAACAAATCAAGAGCGGAATTGTTGCTCAAACTGTTTTTTGATGCATCATATTTAAAAGTTTTAAATGTATTGCTTGTTGCGTTAAAAAGGTTTAAGCCGCCATCATTGGTACCAACCCAAAGGTTACCTCTCGAATCGCCTAAAAGCGAATTAATATTATCGCTGCTGAGGCTGTGAGGGTCGCCTGCCTTATGCCTGTAATGAATAAAACTATTTGTTTTAGGATCAAACAAATCAAGCCCCTGTCCAAGCGTCCCAATCCATATTTTATGATCAAGTGTGGTTGTTATGGCATATACATTGTCGCCGCTTAAGCTGGTAGAGTCGTTCTCGTTGTGTTTGTATGTTTTGAATTTACGGGTTTGCAAATTCATTACACTTACACCATCGCCCCAGGTACCTATCCATAGGTTATTTCTGTCATCTTCTTTTAAGGCCAGGTTATTATTGCCCCCAATACTCGTTTTATCCCCGGCGTTAAAACGATAAACTTTAAAAGTTCCTGTTTTTATATCAAATAGGTTTAGTCCGCCGCCATCAGTGCCAACCCAAATATTATGATTTTTATCTTCGGTAATACTCAGTACAAAATTATTAGATAAGCTGTTGGCCCGTGAGCTGTGTTTAAATTGGGCGAAATTTTCATTTGTTTTTTTATAAAAGCTGATACCTGATGCAAAGGTGCTTAGCCACATATTGCCAAACTTATCTTTCAATATTACATCAACAGAGTTGCTGGGGATACTGCTATTATCTATATCGTCCTGGGAATGGTTACTGAATTTGCCTTCGGTAAAATTAAAAATGCTGAGTCCGCCGTTTTCAGTACCTATCCATAAGTTATGGTTGCTGTCTTCGCTGATGCATTGTATCCCGTTATACGGTAACGAATTGGCGTTATTGGCAATGTTTTTAAAATGTTTAAAAGTTAGCGTATTGGCATCAAATAAGTTTAACCCGTTCCCGGTGCCAACCCATAGCCGGTGGCTGCTATCCTCAAAAATACTGGTTATTCTGTCCGAAGATATGGTTCTGTCGTCGTTTTCATCATGTTTAAAACTGGTAAAACTTTTGGTTTTGGGATTAAAAAGATTTAGGCCGGATGCGGTACCTATCCATATATTTTTTTTACCATCAACATAAATAACCCTTGCGTGATCATCGCTCAGGCTGTGTGGATCATCTTTGTTGTACTTGTAGTGAATAAATTTGTTTTGGCTAATGATATATTCATCAACTCCATCTTTTAAAGTAGCTATCCATAAATTACCATCCTTATCCAGGGCAACGTTTACAGTGTAATTGTTTGTAAGGCTGTTTGGTAGTTTATCGTTGTGCAGATAACGGTAAAAGCGGTTCTTTTGGCGATCGTATCTGTTAATACCACCGCTGGTGGCTATCCACAGGTCGCTATTTTTATCCTCAATAATGTGGTTTACAGAATTATTGCTGATGCTGCTATTGTCATTGACATTGTTTCTGAAAATCTTAAACTTAGTGCCATCGTAGCGGTTTAAGCCGTCGCGCGTACCTACCCATATAAAGCCGCGGCTACCCTGTATCATGGAGTTTACATTAAGTTCTGAAAGGTTCTCCTTACTGCCGATGTGCTGAAAATGAATAGGCTGATCCTGGGCAATTGCCAATAATGAGATAGCCTGAAAAAATAAAACCAGGTAAAACTTATAGCCACTCATTGATATCAGGATGTTTATTAAATGGGGTATATTGTGTATCCAACTTTGACGTTGGAAATTAAGTAATTATTTGGTATTACCAGTCAAATATATTTAAACGGGGATAGATAAATTTAGTTATGCTTTTAGCGCAGGTTAAATTAATAAAATACCTTGTAATTTTACACTATGTTTCCCGGAAACGAACTCAAATCCCCATGTTCTTTTAACACTTTGGCTACTTAATGCGAAAAGATGTAAAACATATTTATTTACCTTTGCATATGCCGCAACAAGTAAATAACCCGCTTCATGGAAAAACTTTAGAAACGATACTGAACGAGCTGGTGGCCCGTTTTGGCTGGCCCGAATTAGGCTACCAGATAAGAATTAATTGTTTTTTGGATAACCCCAGCATATCATCCAGTCTGAAGTTTTTACGAAAAACGCCATGGGCACGTAAAAAGGTAGAGGATATGTACATCCACTACTTTGCCAAAAAAAATTAGTGCTTGCGCTTATTGTTCATTTTAGCCTTTTGCCCCGAACTAAAATTATAAGTTTTTGAATTAGCCGCCTTTTTCTCATGGAAAGCCGCGCCAACGATAGGGGCATCAGGGTTTGGCTTAGGTTCTTTTTTTGCTTTTACCTCTTTTTCAATAATCAGCTCTTCGGGTAATTCGGCAAGGGCTATCTTTTTGCCGGTGGCTTGCTCAATCTTTTTAACCTGGCTAAGCTCCAGGTCGGTGGCAAAAGTAAGAGCCATTGTCTCATTCCCGCTTTCGGGGTGATGGTTTGTCACACGATCAATAAATAGTTCTTTTTCTGCAGGCACATCAAAATGAATGATAAAAGGAATATCGGCCAGGCTAAAAGCTTCTTCCTGCTCATTGGCTACCAACAACACCCTGGCGTTTTCGTCAGCCTTAAAATCGTTGATCGATTTAAAACCGGGGCTATCAAAAAACTGGGGGTTTAAATAAGCCACGGCAGTACGTAAACGGGTTTGCAGGCTTTTATAAACTTTATCGGCAGTTGCACGGGTATTTACAAAAACTACGGTTTTGGTAAATAACTCTTCATCATACATAAACAAATTCAGCAGGTTTAACTTTGTGCCGAAATTGGGTACGTTATATAAAAATTGCGGATGTGTTTCTAAGGGCTGCTCAGCTAATGCTTCTACTTCTATAATAGCGGGGGCTTTCATAAAAGGATCCAGCATCTTTTGTAGTTTGCTGTGCATTACTTCGGTAAATACCAGTTTCTGGCTTTTGCCAATGCTATTCGCCAGTTCTACAACAGGTAGTTGCAAGCCTCTTTTTATCATCTCATCGGCATCATCAACCACAAACATGTCAACCTTGTTAAGGTTAAGGGCAAGCTTCAGGTAAATGGCGCGTGCCCTATCAGGAGTTGCAACTACAATATCGGCACCATCGGCCAATGCGTCCATTTGGGCTTCAATACCCGGAGCAACGTATAAGCCAACAATTTTGATTGATTTATTTTTGTTAAGGCGGTCAAATTGTTCAATCACGCCAAATACATCCTCTTTATCGGGCACAAGGATCAATACATGCGGAACGCCTTCGGGGGCATAATTAAAGCGGTTTAATACACCCAGTACATAGGTGGTAGTTTTGCCACTACCTTCGTAACCAATAGCGATGATATCCTGGCCGCCTACAATTCTTGAGAGGGTTTTTAATTGCAGTTCTTTAGGGTTTGTAAAACCAGCTTCATTTACCGACCGAACCAGCTGTTTTTTCAGCTTCAATTTTTCAAACCACACCATCTGAGAACTTTATTAAATTATTAAGACGGCGAATTTACCTAAATTTCCTTGAAAAGAGTCAAGAATCAAGAGTTAAGAGTCAAGACCGGAGTAGTTATTGATGTGATAGTGGCTGCCACACCATACTTTCATCCTTTTGTAGCAGGCCGGTAAACGTTGGTTTGGCGGGGATATCAAGATAAGGATACGTAACTTTTGACAGGTATAACCCCTGCGGATAAGCCGGGATAATGATTTTTGGCGTTTGCTTGGTGATAAGGTGGCTTTCAAATTCATCAACACTCATTTCGCCACGGCCAATCTCCAGCAGGCGGCCAATAATGATCCTGATCATTTTGCTTAAAAAACGATTAGCCGATATATTGAACCGGAGCCTGTCGCCATTATTGCTAACAAATAAACTTGCCGAGCTCACGTTGCAAATGGTATGGTCAATCCTATCGGGCATTTTACAAAAGGCGCGGTAATCGTTATAACGCGGGAGCAGCGCCGCCGCCTTTTTCATTTCGTCAATATTGAGATTGGTTTCGGGATATAATGCGCTAAAAGCACTTAAAAAAGGATCTTTATAAGTATGAATAAAATAATCATATGACCGCTGCACGGCATCAAACCGGGCGTGGGGCAGGCCCTGCATCGGGATGATATCAAATACAGCGATATCATCGGGCAGCATTTTATTGAGGCGGAAAAGCAGATCGAAATCCCATTCCTTCGCTGCATCGATATGGAAAAAAAATTGACTGGCATGTACCTGTGCATCGGTACGGCCACATCCATTAACAGCAATGGGGATTTTCAGCAGCTGACTGAGCGCGGTTTCGAAAATTCCCTGCACACTTACAACACTGGCATGTTTTTGCCAGCCGCTGTATTGTGTGCCATGATAACCAATATGAAAAAAATAGCGCATGATCTTGGATCCAAAAATCCACAAAAATTATGGTAAAGCCATACAAAACGAATCGGGATGGCTGAACGGACGGCTTTAAACCTCCATTGGGCATTTTAAACGACTTGCGTATCTGCCCTACATAAACTACCTTTGCAGCGCTTTAGGTTCCTTTATAGCATATCATAAAGGATTAAAAGGGAATACGGTGTAAATCCGGAACTGTCCCGCAGCTGTAAGCTCCATAACCATAGTTCATTCTTAAAGTCACTTGTGTTTAACCACAGGGAAGACAGAACGAAAGGGGAGTAAGTCAGAAGACCTGCCAGAGCATTATAAATTATTCATAGCTTTCGTGGATTGAAGCTTGAATGCGAATGCTCTTCTTTTGGTGGTGTGTTTTCATTTTATCAGTCCGTGTTGCGCTATTTAAACTGCATTATTATTTAACGCTATAGCAAATACATGAAAAAAAAGTACTTTAAAATTGTTTTAGGATTAGGATTATTGCAAGTGGCATTATGCAACACTGCCGCGTTAGCACAGGATACCACCCGGCAATTAAATGACGTGGTAGTTACTGCAACCCGGTCACCTAAAAAATTAGCCGATATAGGTAGGGTAGTAACCGTAATATCTGCAGAGCAGATTAACCGCTCGCAAGGCAAAACATTACCGCAGTTATTGAACACTGTACCCGGTATAACTTTCTCTGGCGCACAAAATGCGCCCGGCATTAGCACATCCGTTTTTTTACGGGGCGCCTCATCGGGTAATACTTTAATATTAGTAGATGGTTTCCCGGTTAACAACGCGGGTTCAATTGACGGCAGTTATGATCTTAATGCTTTCCCATTAAACCAGGTTGAAAGAATAGAAATATTAAAAGGGAGTGGGTCGACACTTTATGGATCCGACGCTGTGGCCGGTGTTATTAATATTATTACCAAACATCCGCAAGGACAAGGCTTCAAAGGCAACGTGCAATTGACGGGTGGCAGTTATAGCACCTTCCAGGAATCGGCCGGGTTGACCGGTGTAATAAACCATACCGGGATTGCCGTTAACCTATCGAATACAGATTCCAGGGGTTTTGCTGCCGCTACCGATACTACAAACAAAGCCGGATTTAAAAAAGATGGTTTCCACCAGCGTTCGGCAAGTGTGAACATCAATCAATATATTTCTGAAAAATTTAGCCTGAACGGTAACTTCCAGGGTAGCTATAACACCGGCGATTTACCTTATGGCGCTTTTACAAACGACAACAACTATACCTACAACAATACATTTATATTTGGTGGTTTGGGGGCTAAAGTAAAACTACCAAAAGGAACATTGCTGTTTAATGCCAGCCAAAATACAGTTCGTAACAACTTTAAAAACCTGCCACCCGATAATTACGAAACCAATCAGCTAACAAAAAATACCGGCCGTATAAGTAATTTAGAAGCAGTATTGAATTATAACCTGGGCAAGTATTTTGACATTACGAGTGGCGCGAACTATAAATACAGCAATACTGACCAGTATAGTTTGTTTGAGCAAACAGGATATCATCCTGGCCCCAGTATTATAAACTCCGATACTGCACATAACAGCATTACCAGCGTTTACACGTCCTTGTTTTTCAAATCAAACTTATTCCATATGGAACTGGGCGGCAGGTATAATCACCATAGTAAATACGGAGATAACTTTACCTATACTATTAACCCTTCGCTGTATTTAGCAGATCAGTTTAAAGTGTTCGGAACTATTGCCTCGGCCTATAAATCCCCATCTTTATATCAATTGTACTCTCAATATGGCAATGGTAAATTAAAGCCAGAAACAACTACCTCGTACGAGGCCGGGTTTGATTGGGAGATCATAAAAAATGCATTATCGTTTAACACCGTATTCTATAAACGCAATACAGAAGATGTAATTTATTTCTTCTCTGAATCGGAGTATCCTTTTAGTTCATTCTATAAAAACGGACAATTCCAAAAAGATAAGGGCTTTGAAGCTGAATTGAAATACAATTCAAACAAGCTAACTGCATCAGCTTACTTTGCCTATGTAACAGGTAAGCAAATTGATGAAACCGGCAAACAAACAGCCAATTTATACCGCAGGCCAAAAAATACTTTTGGCGCTAATGTTTCATACCAGGCCTGCGCAAATTTCCTGGTAGGTGTAAATTATAAATATACCGGCAACAGGGGCGACCTGAATTTCGCCACCTATCCATCTACAATAACTACTTTAAAAAGCTATAACCTGGTTGATCTTCACCTGCAGTTGAAAGCTACCAAAAATCTGAATGTATTTGGCGATTTAAACAACCTGCTCGATCAAAAATACACCGATTGGCTGGGGTATAACACCCGTGGTATAAACTTTACACTCGGCGCAAAATACCAGTTTAATTAGTAGTTTTTATTTAACATGATTATCAGTAATTTTACATCATAAATAAAACCATGAATAAAAAAGATACCATCAGCAGGAACATTATCCTTATTTTAATGATAATTGTTGCTGCAGCTTTCAGGCTGATAACCTTTAAGTACAAGGAACTAAGTAATTTTACTCCGGTGGGGGCGATAGCTGTGTTTGGAGGTGTTTATTTTACCGAAAAATGGAAAGGCTATGTAACGGTATTACTTACGCTTTTTACTACCGATATCATTATTAATTACCTGTATACATCAAAAATTGCCCTGTGGTATAGTGGTGCGGTATGGGTTTATCTTTGTTTTGCGCTGATGGTTTTAGTAGGTAGCTTTATCAAAAAAGTAAATGTTACCAATGTACTATTGGCATCTGTTGCATCTGTATTGATTCACTGGCTCATTATCGATTTGCCATTTTTATATGGTACTTTGTATCCGCATACTTTAGCAGGTTATGGTCAATCGTTAATTAACGCTATCCCGTTTGAAAAGAACATGGTTTTAGGAGACTTGGTATTTGGTTTCCTGTTATTCGGCGGCTTTGAGTTGGCTAAAACCAAATACACCTTTTTACGTACAGAAAAACAATTGGCACTTTGATTTAAAATTGATAAAATTGAAAAGCGATCTGCCACCATACAGGTCGCTTTTTTTATGAACTAATATTTACTTTATGAAAAAGTTGGTAGTATTAACCGGAGCAGGGATAAGCGCTGAGAGCGGTTTAAAGACCTTCAGAGACAGCGATGGCCTTTGGGAGGGTTACAATATAGAAGATGTGGCAACGCCCGAAGCATGGCAGCGTAACCCGGCCCTGGTGCAGCAGTTTTATAACGAGCGGCGTAAAAATGTAATGGATGCAAAACCCAACGCCGCACACTACGCCCTGGCCAAACTGGAAGAAAAATATGAGGTAACCATTATTACACAAAACATAGACGACCTTCATGAGCGGGCGGGTTCCACCAATGTGGTACACCTGCACGGCATCATTACCCGTTCGCAATCGAGTGTTAACCCTGAACTTACTTACCCTATTGATGGATGGGAGATTGGCATGGACGACGTATGCGAGTTAGGATCGCCGCTACGTGCCCATGTTGTTTGGTTTGGCGAGGCTGTGCCCATGATTGAAACCGCAGCAAGGATTTGTACCCGCGCCGAGATTTTTATGCTCGTAGGCTCTTCATTAGCTGTATACCCGGCCGCCGGATTGATTGGCTACGTAAACCACGATGTGCCCCGGTATGTTATCGATCCCAAAATACCCGATATCAATGTGCGTGGCCCGGTTATCAAGATCCAGGAAAAAGCGACAGTAGGGGTAGTGGCCCTGGTGGATGAGTTGTTAAATGAGCAATAGTATATATACATCCTGTCAATGCTACTTCATCAATCTGCCAAATCAATAATTCACTAAATCAATAATTCAATAATTAAAATGAAGTGTATTTTCAATTGGAGCGGCGGTAAAGACAGCGCACTGGCTTTGTACCATTGCCTGCAAAATCCTGACCTTGATATAAAATACCTGGTAACAACTGTTAACGATGCTGCCGATAGGATCTCGATGCACGGCGTACGCACAGAGCTATTGATAAAACAGGCCGAAAGTATTGGTATACCACTATACCAGATTCGCCTGCCCGAGATGCCGGGAATGAAGGAGTATGATGAGGTTATGCACTATCACCTGGCTCACTTCAAAAGCGAAGGCATAACACATTCTATTTTTGGCGATATCTTTTTGCAGGATTTGAAAGACTATCGTGACGCAAGGCTGAGCGAAGTTGGCCTTACCGGTATTTATCCTTTATGGAAACGAGATACCCGGGAGTTGATCAATGAGTTTCTAAACCTTGGATTTGGAACGGTAATAGCCTGCACCCAGGCACGCCTTGAGCGAATAGTAGGGAAGGAGATAAGCGCTGAATTGATTGATGCCCTGCCAGATGATGTAGATGTTTGCGGCGAGAACGGCGAGTTTCACACGTTCACCTTTAAAGGTCCTATCTTTAAAAAAGAGATAAATTACAAAACCGGGGTTAAGGTATTTAAGGAATATCAGGCGCCTAAAAATACTGCCGATTCGTGTATCACAAACTCCGATCAAAAACCGGCTGGGTTTTGGTATTGTGACCTTATTTCAGCTTAACCTCCCATTTATTTGGCTGATTTGGCTACAAAATATAATTTTATGTTAAAATGTAAATAATAACTAATCAGATACTTATGTATATTTATTAAATTATTAGTTTATAATTGTGAAGAAGTAGGGCCGTTAATCTGGTGTATTTTAACTTTTTTGCCAAATAAAATTCTTCTCACCAATGTCTTGTGTTTTAAAATCCTGTAAATCAATTACTAATCCTGTAAATCCTGTTTAAAAATTGTACCGATAATAAGCATCTTTAAAATCAGTACGCATATCTATAAACCTAGCACCTACTTTGGTCAAAAACTCCTCATCAAGTAATTCAAAAACACTGTTAACGCCATCGGTTAAATCCATTTCGGCAATTTTAAAACTCTGCTCCAGGGTGCCCTGTTCTATCTTTACAATAAACTTTTGGTTCATGTTCATGATAGTAACTTTAAAATCAGGGTGCGGTAGTTCGGCAATAATTCTCATATTTTAATTTTTCAATAAATCATTTAAAGGGTCTTTGCCATCCAGCGACCCAAAGCTGGCAACCAGGCGGAAGCGGGCAAATAGCTCTTCGCTGTACCAGTTCTCGCTACGGGTAAGTTTTATCACCTCGGCGTGCTCCCGGCTTTTGTAGGCAAAGTTTTTTACATCATCAATGCTTTTCCAAACAGAAAATGTTGCCTGCCGGTAAACAGGCGCTTCGCCAACACCAAAGGATGTAACATAACCAGGGGCCGATGTCATTAGTCCGGCTACCTCATCCACATGGCTCCAGAAATTTTTAAGCCGGCTGATGCGGATGGTGGCCCGGGTCAACACAGCAACCGGCCCAGTGTAATTTTTAGCCTCGGGATTACCAAAGGGTTCTTTGCCACTCCACTTACCATGGCTTTGCAGGGGCTGGCATAATACAGTGTAACCTTCATTGCCAAATATTTTCCACCAACTTGATATAAAGGACTTGTTATAAAACACGTCAAAATCTTCACGGCTTTCCCAGCAGGCCAATAAGCCCCATTGCTGCCAATCGGGTTGTAAATCAAAAGTTCCGTTTTTGCCCGATCCAAGCAGCTTATAAAATGTGCAGCCTTTTTGTAGCAGCAAGGGCAGCCGATGGATAGCCATGGCGAGTAATGCGAATGGTATAAACAGCTTGCGGTAACGTATTATGGTTAAGCTAACATACATACGCCTGCTAAATAAAAGATTAAATGTGATATTGTTGGAATTTACGTCTAAGTAAAAATGTTTTTACATATCCATGTTACGACGACTACCGTTGATGTCGATATAAAATTTCAATTAAAAGAAACTTGTTACATAAAACATAAGTGCTAATTTGCGATGGAAATTAAATTCCAGGTACTAACCAACTGATACTTAAATTATGAAAAAATTGATCATCATTTGCCTGCTGACAGGTTTATCTATTATTGATGCAGCTGCCAAAACCAAAGTGCTGGTATTTTGCAAAACAGCCGGGTTCCATCATAATTCTATCGCGGTGGGCGTACCGGCTATTATGAAGCTGGGCGCCGAAAATGGTTTTGAAGTAGATAGTACAACCAATGCCGAAAAGTTTACCACCGCTAATTTAAAACAATATGCTGCTGTAATATTTTTGAGCACTACCGGGAATGTATTGAACGATGCTCAGCAAACAGCCTTTGAGCAGTATATTAAAGCCGGTGGCGGCTTTGTTGGTGTACATGCTGCTACCGACACCGAATATGATTGGGCATGGTATGGCAAGCTGGTTGGCGCTTATTTTAAAAGTCATCCTAAACAACAGGAAGCGGTTTTGCATGTGGTTGACCGTGATTTTATCGCCACCAAACACCTGCCGGCAGACTGGAAACGCTGGGACGAATGGTATAACTACAAATGGATAGCCGACGACCTGCATGTACTGATCAAAATAGACGAGAAAAGCTACACAGGTGGCGAAAACGGTGATAACCACCCCATGGCCTGGTACCACAACTTTGATGGCGGCCGAGCCTTTTACACGGAGTTGGGGCATACCGATGAGTCATACGCCGATCCGTTATACCTGAAGCATTTATTGGGTGGTATACAGTATGCGATAGGGAAGAAGTAAAATGTCGGGATCAGAATTTACAGAATTGATTCATTCTGAATATTCTTAAATTCTGTAAATTCTGATTCTGACATTAAGCATGTTTAATGGCGTGCTTCAATGCAGCATTATGCCTGTATCTGAAAACAAAAGGGAAGATGATAGCTATAACCAGCGCATAACCGGCAAAGCTAAGCCAGATGCCGTGCCAGTCTTTACTTCCATCAGCGTGAATAAAAAACTTATCAATAACAAAACCGCTGGCAATACTTCCCAAAAAGGCGCCAAAGCCATTTACCATCATCATGAATAAACCTTGTGCACTGCCCCGTATCTCGGGCGTTGTTTGCGTTTCCACAAATAACGAGCCTGATATGTTGAAGAAATCAAATGCCATACCGTAAACAACACAAGAAAGAATGATCATCCATAAACCATCCGCAGGATTACCGAATGCAAACAAGCCAAACCGTAAAACCCAGGCCAGCATACTAAACAACATTACATTCTTAATGCCAAACTTGCGTAAGAAGAAGGGGATTGCTAAAATGAAAAGTGTTTCAGATACCTGTGAAATTGATATAATTGCACCTGAATGCTCTACTGCAAATAAGCCTTTATAAGCGGGAGTCTGGGCAAAATCTAAAATATAAGTAGTGCCATAGGCATTGGTTAGTTGCAAGGCCGCACCTAAAAGCAATGAAAATGCAAAAAAAATGGCAAACCTGGGTGTTTTAAATAGCTCGAATGCATTTAGACCAAGTGCATCTCTTAATGTTTTTTTACCGGTTTTGCCCAATAGCGGAGGACATTTAGGTAGTGAGAATGAAAATATTCCTAATGCCAACGCAACTGCGGATGCTATGTAAAATTGATTGGCACTGGTTTCACTTTTTGTTACATCGACCACCAACAAAGCGGCAATAAATCCTACTGTTCCCCATACTCTTATAGGAGGATAAACCTTAACAACATCTTTGCCTTCACCTTTCAATGCTGAATATGCAACCGTTATAGATAACGATAATGTCGGCATATAAAACAACATATTGAGCAGTATAACCCAGAAAAATACCGTTGGGCTTGTTACCAACGGCACACAAAAAAGTACTATTGCCCCTAAAATATGTAATGTACCATACAGTTTTTCGGCATTTATCCATTTATCCGATATTATACCTGCAATTGCAGGCATAAATATAGAGGAGATACCCATGGTTGAAAAAATAGCTCCAAACTGTGCGCTCGACCATCCTTTATTTTGAAAGCAGTATGAACCAACAGTAAGCAACCAAGCTCCCCACACAAAAAATTGCATAAAATTCATCAGTATTAAGCGGAACTTAATATTCATACGGTACTGGGTTTAAATAATTTTAGTCAGTGTTAAATTAAAAACGGAAAGTAGTGAAATAAATGTAAATCAAAAAGCTAAGGGGAGCAGAATTTAGCAAAATGAGTTTAAATGTTTTGCTTTGTTACTGGGTTCGAAAAAGAGAACTTTATTTGATAAGTATGGGATAATAGAATTTGAGATTTCGATACAGGTTATATTTTATAAATCCGAAATCGAAATTCTCAAATCCGAAATCAGGAGGCTTTTCGTTTATTCAGTTCATCGCGGATCTTGGCTGCCTTTTCGTATGATTCTTCGGCAAGGGCTTCCTGCAATTTTGTCTTTAGCTCATCAACGCTTAACGAAGCAAAACCACTGCCTACGGTTGATGTGTTAACGGTTTTTTCTTCCTGGCTTTCGTTGATGTTTTCAAGATAAACAAAGTCGTTGCCTTCAATTACAATCCCGGCTGTTGAGAGGATGAATTCGTAAGTAAAAATAGGGCAATCAAACCTAACCGCTATAGCTATAGCATCAGATGTACGGGCATCAATTTCAACCGAACGTTTACCATCGCTGCAAATTAACTTGGAATAAAAAATACCATCTACCAGGTTGTATATGATTATCTCCTGCACCTCTATCTGGTACGCCTCCGCAAAACTTTTAAAAAGATCATGCGTAAGCGGACGGCTTGGCGTCATTTTTTCTATTTCGATGGCGATAGCCTGTGCCTCAAAACTACCTATGATAATAGGCAGCCTGCGCCTGCCGCTAACTTCGCCTAAAACTAAAGCATAAGCGCCGGATTGTGTTTGGCTGTATGACAGGCCTACAATATCCAGCTTAATTTTTTTCATGTTATTACCCATCGCACCTAATATTTATGCTGAAGCTTTATATTCTTTTACCGCCGCTATTAATTGTGGCACCACTTCAAAGGCATCGCCAACTATTCCGTAATCTGCCACTTTAAAAAACGGCGCTTCGGGATCCTTATTGATAACCACTATTACCTTTGAAGAACTGATACCTGCCAGGTGCTGAATAGCGCCTGAAATTCCTATCGCAATATACAAATTTGGACTGACAGCTATACCAGTTTGTCCAACATGTTCGCTATGTGGCCGCCAACCTGCATCAGATACCGGTTTTGAGCAGGCTGTAGCAGCGCCAAGTAAATTGGCCAGTTCCTCAATCATATCCCAGTTTTCCGGGCCTTTTAACCCGCGCCCGGCAGATACAACTATCTCGGCATCAGGCAACGAAACTTTATCGGTAGCGCGAACAATCTCTTTAATTATCGCCTTAAAATCCGATTCTTTGGTTGTTGCCGCAAAATCTTCTACCTGGGCGGTACCGCCGGTTTCTACAACTTTATAAGAGTTTGGAATGAGCGCGATAACCTTATTTGCCGATGTTAACTCAACTATAGCAAAGGCTTTGCCTGAGAAAGCTGTTTTTTTAACCCTGAATTTACCGTCATTTTGCTCTGGCAATGCAACAGCACCATCGGCAACACCGGCTTCCAGTTTAACGCCTAAACGAGGCGCCAAACCACGGCCCGAAAAGGTATTTGATAATACAACAACATCGGCACCTTCTTTTTTCGCTGCTTCGGCTATGATAGAAGCGTAGGCCTGGTTTACAAAATTCTTCAACTTATCGCCAGATACGTTAAGCACTTTTTTTGCCCCGTACTTGCCCAGGGAGGCTAATCCGGCGGTATTTACGTCGCCGATAGAGATGGCTACCAGGTCGGTATTATTTTGATCGGCAATGGCTTTGGCATAGCTTACAGCTTCAAAAATTGATTTTTTGAATACGCCGCCTGCATTTTCCGCATATATTAAAACTGACATATATAATGAGTTTCGTAAAAAACGATTTGAATTAAATTAGATAACGCGAGCTTCAGCATGTAAAAGATTAACCAATTTGGCTGTGTCATTTGGGGCCACCAAAGTTACCTGTCCGCGAGGGGCCGGTGTCTCATAACTAATGATTTCCGAAAATGTTTTTACCTCAATAGGCTCCACTACAACTAAAGGTTTGGTACGTGCCGACATAATGCCACGCATGTTCGGGATCTTAGGTTCGGCAACACCTTCGGCGGCACCGGCCACAAAAGGGTAGGGAATGGTCAAAATTTCTTTGCCTCCTTCTATCTCCCGCTCAACTGACGCCTCATTATCCGCTGCATCCAGCTTTTTGATGATGGATACCGACGGAATATCTAAAAGTTCGCCCAGCATGCCGGCAACTTTTGAACCGTTGTAGTCGATAGATTCGCGGCCGGTCAGGATCAGGTCGAAAGCATTTGCCTTTGCGTATTGCGCAACCTGGTATGCTACATACCATGCATCATGTGGCTTAGCGTTTATTCGCACAGCATCAGTGGCCCCAATGGCCAGCGCTTTGCGTATGGTGGCCTCGGTACTTACATCGCCTACATTGATAACTGTTACTGTGCCTTTGCCGCCGTCGGTTAGCTCAATAGCCCGTGAGAGTGCTATCTCGTCGTAAGGATTTAATATAAATTGAACACCGTTGGTATTAAATTGGGTGTTGTTATCAGTAAAAGTTATTTTTGTGGTGGTATCGGGAACGTTACTTATACATACCAAAATCTTCATAACAATAGGTTTTGGCAAATTTAACTAAAAAACATAGAGTTTAAAATGGAGTTGAGCAGATTAGATAAGCTACTGGAATTTATAAAGAATGAGCCCAACGACGAGTTTTTAAAATACGCGCTCGCTACCGAATATCTACGTCTTAATCAGGTAGATAAGTCGCTTGAATATTATGAAGACCTGGTAAATAATCACCCAGGTTATACTGGCACCTATTACCACCTGGGCAAGCTATATGAGGCGCTAAACCGAAAGGAAGACGCTATCGCCACCTACGAAAACGGCATGAAAATCACCAAAGCGAAGCGCGATAACCACGCGTTTTCGGAATTGCAGGCCGTTTACCGGCAGGCAATGGGTATTGAGGAAGATGATGACGATTATTGATTTTGCTTATAGTTCATGGTTCATAGATCATGGTGGCTTCATTGGTAAAAAATCTTGCCAATTTGCAATGAACTTACTATGAACCATGATTTAAAATTTTGATTATAGCTAATAGTTCATGGTAGCTTCATCGCGTTTAAAATAACTATTACCAAATTTGCCTGAATGCCATGAACCATGATCTATGAACCATGAACTAATATAATGACCAAACGCCATCTGTTATTTCTTCGCGATGTTTTGATGTACACCTTTACGGCTTTTGGTGGCCCGCAGGCGCATATAGCTGTTTTGCTGCGCGAATTTGTGCAGAAGCGTCGTTATATCACCGAGGAGGAGTTAATGGAACTGAATGCCTTATCGCAGGTATTGCCCGGCCCTTCGTCAACCCAAACCCTGGTGGGTATAGCCTGGAAAGTTGGGGGCTTACAATTAGCGCTGATAACTTTTTTTATCTGGATTTTGCCATCGGCCGCCATAATGGGAATGGCCGCCATCAGCTATAATATGTTTGCCAACCAGGTTAGGTTTAATCATGTGGTAAGTTATGTGCAGCCGGTGGCTGTGGGTATTGTTGCTTACGCAACTTACAGTTTTGCACAAAAGTTTTTGAAAACAAGGATAAGCACCATGCTGGCCATAGGATCGTTAATTGCTACGCTGATATTACAAAGCGCTTATGCTTTCCCACTTTTAATTTTATTGGGCGGAATTCTGTCGTCGGCCATGGAAACCCAGCCCCAGGAAAACGAATTAAGGGTAAGGCTTTACTCGAATGTAAATCCCAATAAGGTAGCTTACTTTATCGGTATCCTATTGTTTTTTGCGGCGCTTGGCGCTGTTATTAACCAAACGTCGCCCTTCAGTTTGCCCATTCGCCTGTTCGAAAATTTTTACCGTAACGGCATCCTTACATTTGGCGGCGGGCAGGTAATGGTACCCTTGCTTTATACCGAATTTGTTGAAGTGAAGCATTACCTGAGCAGTTCGGAATTTCTTTCCGGTTACGCCTTACAACAGGCATTACCGGGGCCAACCTTTTCCTTTACTTCCTTTTTGGGAGGAATAACTTTAGGTCATAAAGGATATGGCTTTGGTGGGCAGATAGTTGGTAGCCTGGTAGCGGTAATAGGCGTAAACACCCCCGGGCTAATTCTGATACTCTTTATCGTTCCTTTTTGGGAGGATCTTAAAAAAATAACCCGTATCAAAAACTCCCTAAGCGGAATCAATGCCGTGGCAGTAGGCTTTATGGCAACAGCGTTTATCCTGCTGGTACGCCCATTCGGTGGCAACTGGGTGGCTTATTTGTTAATGGCTTGTACGTTTTTATTATTGAAGTTTACAAAAATTAAAGCACCACTGATTATTGTAATGGGCGTGGTTTTAGGGCTGATACTTTAACTCTTTGGGCGTAGTGCAGCTGAAAGCTGCAATCATTGATAACCACGAGTTGAAAGCTCGCGGCAGCGATATAAATAAATAATAAAGCCTCAATTTTAATAATTGAGGCTTTATTATTTAACAAACATCTGCACATCTGAAATCTATAATCTGCACATCAAAACGGCGGCTCATCATCAATATCATCCATCCTCGACGGGCGGATAATAAAGTTGCTTTGCTTTTCAAAATCCTGCGATGGTGCAAGGCCGCTAAATGCGTTGCCGGCAGCAGGAGGGAAGCTGTCCATCCCTTCTTCAAGGTTGGCAAATTTTACGTATTTACCAACAAATTTAAGCCTTACGGTACCGGTTTCACCGTTACGGTGTTTGGCGATAATAACTTCGCCCACACCCTGGGTTGGGTTACCGTCTTCATCTTCGGTTAAGCCATAATATTCGGGGCGGTAAAGGAATAGTACCATATCCGCATCCTGTTCGATAGACCCTGATTCACGTAAATCCGATAGCATTGGCCTTTTAGCGTTACCCGGCCTGGTTTCTACAGCACGGCTTAACTGCGATAGTGCGATTACCGGCACGTTTAATTCCTTGGCTACAGATTTAAGGGCACGCGAGATACTACCAATTTCCTGCTCACGGTTGCCGCCACCTTTGCCGTCTGATGATTTACCGTGCATCAGTTGCAGGTAATCGATGATGATTAGCTGGATGTCGTGCTGCGATTTTAAACGGCGGCATTTGGCCCTGAACTCAAATATATTTAATGCCGGGGTGTCATCAATAATGAAAGTCGCTTTCTCCAGGCGGCCAATTTTAGAGTGAATTTGTTGCCATTCCCACTCTTCCAGCGTTCCTTTACGGATCTTCTCCTGCTCAATCTCGGCTTCACCTGCAATCAAACGATTTACCAGCTGAACGGATGACATCTCGAGCGAGAATACTACAACAGGTTTGTCAAAATCAACCGCGGCGTTACGGGCGCAACTTAACACAAAGGCTGTTTTACCCATGGCGGGGCGTGCTGCTATAATTACCAGGTCGGATTTTTGCCAGCCGGATGTCATACGATCAAGTCCGGTAAACCCGGATGCAACACCGGTTAAGCCATCTTTTTTATCTTTCAGCGATTCGATGTCACGCAAAGCCTCCTGTACCAAGTCGTCCATTTTACGGGCGTCACGGCGTAAGTTGCTTTGGGCTATTTCAAACAGGTTCTTTTCGGCTTTATCTAACAAGTCAAGCACATCGCTGGTATCTTCGTAAGCGCTGTTAATCGTTTCCGTCGAGATGCGGATCAGCTCGCGCTGAATGTACTTTTGTATGATAATACGCGAGTGGAACTCGATATTGGCGGCAGATGCCACACGGCTGGTCAATTCGGTAATGTAGTATGCCCCACCTATCATTTCCAGATCGCCTTGTTTGCGTAACTGGGCGGTAACGGTAAGGATATCTATCGGCTGCGATTTTTCGAAAAGTTCTTTTATTGCCGAAAATATTTTCTGGTGATTATCGCGGTAAAAAACTTCGGATTTTAGTACGTCGATAACTGATGACAGTGCATCTTTTTCCAGCATCAGCGCACCTAAAACGGCCTCCTCCAGGTCTGTAGCTTGCGGGGGTAATTTGCCCATTCCGGTATAAGGAGTTGGGTTGGTAATTCGGCTACGGCGTTCGTTTGTATTTGGCTTGTACTGGTTCTCGTTCTCAAAACTCATAAGGCAACAAAAATATACAAAAAATAGTTTACCGTTGCTACTATTCCATCCACATAGTGTATTGAGGTTTTAAAGCAATCATTCTCAATTTAATAATTTATAGTGTTGTGTATATCGGTTATTAACAAACAATTGTTGGTAAGATGTTAGTGGGTGTAATAAGTAGCTTACTATCAACTGTTTAGTTTGGTGTTAATAAAGTTTGGAAATGTTAGTTATAATGTCGTGAACCAAAATGTCAATTGAGTTCAATAACCGCTTAATCAATTAATATAGCTATTTTTGCCAAAATATACCATACTAAAAATGACATTTAATTCAAGGCCTCAGCGCGAAAGTAACCAGATGGTGTTTGGCATCAGGGCTATCATGGAAGCCATTACTTCGGGCAAAGAGATTGAGGCATTATACATACAACGGGGTGCAGGCGGCGGCTTATCGCACGAGTTGAAAGCCTTGCTTACCGAATATAATATCACCGCCCAGCAGGTGCCCATCGAAAAGCTGAACAGGCTTACTGCCAAGAACCACCAGGGTGCTGTTGCTTTTATTTCGCCAATTGTTTATCAAAAAATAGAGAATATTATCCCCGATGTTTTTGAAAAAGGAGAGGTGCCGCTGATATTGGTACTGGATTCTATTACCGATGTGCGTAACATGGGCGCCATTGCACGCACCGCCGAATGTGCCGGTGTGCACGCCATCGTTATCCCCGCAAAAGGATCGGCCCAAATCAATCCGGATGCCATAAAAACATCGGCAGGAGCCCTGTACAAGATACCGGTTTGCCGTCATGATAACTTTATGCAAACGGTGAGGTTTTTACAGGAATCAGGCCTGCAACTGGTTTGCTGTACCGAAAAAACTAAAGAAGATATTTACGTGCCAGATTATACGGCCCCAACGGCCATCATTATGGGATCGGAAGAAGACGGCATCCGCAACGAGATTATCCGTATAGCTGATCACCTGGCTAAAATCCCGATGTTTGGCGAGATTGAATCGTTGAATGTATCGGTATCAACGGGAGTTATTTTATATGAGGCGATAAGGCAGCGTGGGTTGGCTAAGTAAGTGGTTGATTGGGTGAATGGTTGATTAAGTGAATGGTTGATTATGGACAAACTATGAATCGACATTTCTATAAACTATTTTTTTAACCACTTAGCCATTAGATTTACTTTGCCCTAACTAAATTGTTTTAGCATATTGGTGATTTTACTTGCCAAAAATGTGCTTTTTTTATCTGCCTTGATAATGATTTAATAGTTTTTATTAGTGCTGTTCTCAGGGAATTTTAATTTGGTTTGGCGGGCGTAAAATTGTATATTAATCTGTTAATTATATGCCAGTTAGAACATAATAGTTATAAGGGCAATTTGGCGGAAATTTAAATAGGTTGGGCCGGCAAAATGTTTTTTAAGCAATAATCATATTTGTTTAAAATTAAAAAGTAAATCCATCGTTTATTCATAAAATTTTGTTACTTTAAACTTTTAAATCGGACTTTAAGATTATTTAAGATAATGATAGAAACTAAGAGGTCGCTATTTGATAACCTTCAGAATTTTTTCGGATTCGACAACTTTAAGGGGGAGCAGGAAGCGATAATCACTAATATCCTGGCGGGTAACGACACATTCGTAATAATGCCTACAGGTGGTGGTAAATCCATGTGTTATCAGTTACCGGCGCTAATGAGCGATGGTACTGCAATTGTAATTTCGCCATTGATCGCCCTGATGAAAAACCAGGTAGATCAGTTAAGGGCCTTCGGAGGCTCGGATAGTATAGCTCATTTTTTAAATTCGTCGCTTACCAAAGCAGATATTGGCCGGGTTAAAGAAGACGTGTTGGCCGGTAAAACCAAGCTATTGTATGTAGCGCCCGAGTCATTAACCAAACAGGAAAATATTGATTTTTTACGTCTTAACCAGGTATCATTTGTTGCTGTTGACGAAGCGCATTGTATTTCGGAGTGGGGGCACGATTTTCGCCCCGAATACCGGAAGATCAGGCAGGTGATAAGTAACATTGGCGATAATATTCCAATCATCGCTTTAACAGCCACCGCTACGCCAAAAGTTCAGCAGGATATTCAAAAAAACCTGCAAATGAACAATGCTACCATTTACAAATCATCATTTAACCGTTCGAACCTTTTTTACGAAGTACGTGCCAAGCGCAACGTGATTAAAGAGATTGTAAAGTTTGTAAAACAAAACCAGGGTAAATCGGGCATTATTTATTGCCTGAGCCGCAAAAAGGTTGAAGAGGTTGCCGAAGCCCTTAACCTGAACGGTGTTAAAGCCCTGCCATACCATGCCGGGTTAGACCCCAAGGTACGCGCCGATACACAAGACAAATTCCTGATGGAAGATGTTGATGTTATTGTGGCTACCATCGCCTTCGGGATGGGTATTGATAAACCGGATGTGAGATATGTTATCCACCATGATGTGCCTAAGAGCATGGAAGGGTATTACCAGGAAACCGGAAGGGCTGGCCGGGATGGTGGCGAGGGTGTTTGCGTTGCTTTTTATTCTGAAAAGGATATTGATAAGCTGCAAAAATTCATGAAAGATAAACCTGTTGCCGAACGCGAGATTGGCACACAGATATTGAAGGAAGTTATTGACTATTGCGAATCGTCGGTTTGCCGCCGTAAACAGTTGTTACATTATTTTGGCGAGAACTTTAACGAAGCCGGCTGTAATAACATGTGCGATAATTGTTGTGGCCACAAAGATCATTTTGATGGCGAAGAGCATTTACATAAAGCCCTGAGCCTGATTAAACACATTGGCGAGAAGTTTGACGATCATCACATCATCAGTATCCTGATGGGCGAAGAGAACGCTCAGATTAAAAATTACGAGCACGATGCCCTTGATTACTATGGATCGGGCAAGGAGCAGGGTAAAAACCTGTGGAATTCGTTGTTGCGCCAGGCATTACTCAGTAACTATTTATCAAAAGATATTGACCAGTATGGTTTACTCAGGCTAACTAAGCTGGGTAATTCGTTTATTGAGAACCCGCACAGCATCCGTTTTGTGATGAACCATGTGATAGAGGGGACAGATGACGATGATGAAGCAGACGGCCCTAAACAAGGCGGGGGCGCCCTGGATACCCAGTTGCTGCAAATGCTGAAAGACCTGCGTAAAAAGCTGGCCAAACAAAAAGGACTGCCTCCGTTTGTTATTTTCCAGGATCCATCGCTGGAGGAAATGTGCACGCACTATCCTGTAAATACCGAGGAGCTGAAACAAATTTCGGGTGTAGGTGCCGGTAAGGCTTTAAAGTTTGGTAAGCCATTTACCGATCTGATTCAGAAATATGTAGACGATAATGATATTGACCGCCCTGTTGATATGGTTATTAAAAGTGCCGCCAACAAATCGGCCCTCAAGGTTTTCATTATTCAAAACATCGATCGTCATTTAAACCTGGATGATATTGCCGCTTCAAAAGGGCTTACCTACGAAGAGATATTGAAAGAAGTTGAAACCATAGTTAACTCGGGCACTAAGCTTAACCTTAACTATTATATTGATGAGGTGATTGATGAGGATAAGCAGGAAGAAGTATTTGACTATTTCCGCACCGCCGAAGCCGACTCGATAGATGATGCCCTTGCCGAATTAGGTAATGACGATTACACCCGCGAAGAGGTACAACTCATGAGGATTAAGTTCCTATCAGAAATGGGGAATTAATATAAAACGATATAGGTAAAAAGGGAAGCAATCATTGTTTCCCTTTTTTATTGGCCAAAAATCTTAATTTTAATATTCAACTTTAAATCAATTGGCAAAAGCTTTAAAACTGATCGCAATATTTTTGATTTTTGGAATATTAACACTGTTCACTCAAATAGGTGGGGTTGTGTACCTGTTGTCATTTTCAACGCATGTATTTATTAAAAAGAAATTTGTCAGCCGTTACGCCATATTTGTTATAAAAACTACTACGTTCCTTGTTCTTTATATCGCATGCACATTTTTAACTGTACCACCGTTGGCCAGGTTGTTTGGGCGGGTGCCGTTGCCGATGACAAGCACCAATAACCTGCAGCCGCTCAATATTCTGACATGTATTTTAAACCGCAACTATGTGCGGCCACAACTAATGGAGGTTGCATTGGATGCCGCCAGGCAAATGAATGAAAAATACCCTGGTACTGTTATTAATTATTTAGATGCCAGTTTTCCATTCATCAATAAATTTCCTTTGTTTCCTCACCTAAGTCATAATGATGGTAAAAAACTGGATTTTGCCTTTTGTTATATCGACAGCAAAACGTTAAAGGAGACTAATTTGGCACCTTCGCCAATAGGATATGGGATTAGCGAAATGCCAAAACCGAATGAAATCAACACGGCGTCTCTTTGTGCTAAAAAGGGATACTGGCAATATAGCTTCCTGATGAAAACGGTGCCTCAAGGAAACAAATTGAAATTTATTTTTGATAGCGTGCGTACTAAGAAACTTGTAGAAGTGCTTGCTTCAGAAAAGTTTGTAGCAAAAATATTTATCGAACCTCATTTAAAGGCGAGATTAAATTTAACAACGCCCAAAATAAGATTTCACGGCTGCCAGGCTGTGCGGCATGACGATCATATTCATGTTCAACTTATTTAAAGTCAAGATAATCCAGGTTCATAATATATGGTGTACAGAAGGCGTAATTTGTAGTTATAAAATTGGTTAATGATATTTAAAGCTTTTCCTTCTTATCTGTTTTAACCTATAAAATGCACCATCATGATACTCGTATACGCCGTCGGTATCGCCTGATATTACTTTTGGATGCTTTAAATGCCAGGTTCGATGGTTTTGATAAACGCTGGTCTTGCAAACCGTTTTGATCTTTAATATTTTATCGCTCAAGTTGATCTTGCAATCACAACTTGTAGTAGTGGTTTTTTGTTCACGATCTATTCGGGCTTCGTAATGTTCATCGCTTTCATTATGACGCTTTTTGGGCGGATCATTCCAATCCTGAAATTCAATAAGGCGCTCAATTTGAATATATGAGTGATTTTTCAGGTTCAATATATATTGATTTTCTGTAGACCAGTTTGAATTTTTTGAACTCCCGCCGCGTCTGTCACGAAACAAAACAAATGATCCGTTTTGTTCAAAATAATTTAAATCATCTATATCACCGGGTAGTTGGTATACAACCCATGATGCTTTGTTTTTTTCGAGGAGCGAGGCGGAGTCTTCCTTTTTGTTTATAGATAACAATACATTACCATTTTCAATGGTTAGCGGTTCGTTAAAATCTGAATTCCTTTTTTCTTCACTTATGGTATCAAGAGCGTCTAACTTTTCGAATTCAATTTTCTCCTTTATTTGAGCCGCAACTTGTTGGCAAACAAAAAGAAATGCTATCACAGCGAATATTCTCATTTGATGGGTGTAACTTACAATAGGGTGCTAAAATTTTATTCGCAGACTATTTCGCTATAATCATAAACTCTGTTCTTCTGTTTTGGGCCTTATTTTCATCGGTAGTATTTGGTGCAATGGGTTGGGTCTCGCCATAGCCTTTATAAACAAGACGAGCGGCCTGTATCCCGTTGGTGACAAGATATTGGTAAACCGACTTTGCCCGGTTTTCTGACAACGCCTGGTTAAACTGAACCGCGCCTACATTATCCGTATGGCCCGATATTTCGATACGAACAGTTGGGTTTACAGTTAAAAATTCAACCAGCTTTAACAGTTCTGCTTTTGAGTCGCTCTGCAAGTCGAATTTATTTGTATCAAAGAAAATGTTTTTCAGGATCACTTTATTGCCAACCTCGATGGGCGATAACAATGCTTTAATATGAAAAGGCTTTTGCTCCTTGTATCCAATCAGCGAAAAATTATCCGAATAAAACAAATAGCCGCTTTTTGAAATATTTAGCCCGTAGTTTTTGCCCGATGTTATGGTAGCTAAAAAGTCGCCTTCGTTGGCGCTGCTGTAGTCCTGGTAAACCGGTGTGTTATTTTGCAGGTCAATAATCTCAACGGCAGCCTCCAGCGGCTCATGGGTTTTAATGTCGTTTACATTGCCTTTTACATAAGTTACAATATGGGGTCGTAAGCTTGCGGGCAGTTCGAATGTATAAATATCATAGCCCCCAAAGCCATTAAGGTTATCCGAGGCAAAAAAGGCATAGTTACCATAAGCGGTAAGCGTAAGGCCGTTTTCGTCGCCATTGGTATTAATAGGATAGCCCAGGTTTTGAGGCTTTTGCCATTTGCCATCTTTACCCAGCCTGCTTACAAACAGGTCTTTGTTGCCTAAACCCGGCCAGCCGTTTGAGCAAAAATAAAAGGTGCTATCATCGGCATGAATAAACGGCGATTGCTCGTCATAGGTAGTATTGATATTTGGCCCCATATTTTCGGGCTCGCCCCAGCCTTTATCAGTCAGGAACGATTTCCAGATGTCGTAGCCGCCATAACCGCCTTTTTTATTACTTACAAAATACAGCGTACGCCCATCGGCGCTTATTGATGGCTGCGATTCCCATCCCGAGGTATTTATGGGCGGGCTTAAATCAAAAGGTTTGCCCCAATCGTCGCCCCTTTTTTGTGCGATGTAAATATCACAACGGCCACGGCCATCCGGGCGGTTACAGCCGGTAAAAAAAAGGTATTTACCATCCTGGGATATGGATTGCGCGCCTTCGTTGTATTGATCGGTGTTAATGCGGTTGCTCAGGTAAGTGGCGGTGTCCCACTTGCTGTTTACTTTCAGGCTTTTATAAAAATCTTCGTTTTTATTTATTTTACGGGTAAAAATAAGCATGCTTTCATCTGCTGTAGCTACCGGCAGGTATTCATCATCGGCGGTATTGATATTGGCGCCCATGTTAATCGGCTTAAATGGCACAGGATGTTGTATGGCCTGGATGCTAAACTTAGTATCAGCAATCAGCTTTTGAGCAAATGCATTATTCTGGGGCGTTAAATCAGGGTAAGTAAGGTATTTTTCCAGGTGTTGTTGCGCTTGTGGATATTTAGCTTCAAAAATTTCCGTTTCGCCAATTCTCAGGTAAATGGAGCGGTTAAAATCGGGGTTTAACTGGATAACTTTAAGGTATTCAACAATTGCCTGCTTATAAAGGTGCCGCATCTTCAGTACATCGGCAAGCTGGGCATGGGCTTCAACAAACTTCGAATCTTCGGCGATAGCCTTTTGCAGGTTCTCGATGGCATCATCATAATAATGCTCATCAAGGTTTTGACCGGCCTGGGCAAAATACTTTATTGCCTCGCTGTTTTTGGTAGAGTATTGCCTTTGCTGAGACCATCCGGCAATAGAAAAGAACAAAAACAGGGCAAAGACGATTACAACTCTCATCTGTTACAATACGATAATTTATATCGTAAGTTACAAATATTACGGGATATTCAGGTATTTATGCGTTTGCAGCGAAATTTCCCATTGAGGATTGTTCATCACATAGTCGACAATAAGCGGGGTCATTTCTTTTGATTTTGACCATTCGGGTTGCAAATATAGCTTACAATCAGGCGATACCATTTTGGCGTGATACTCGGCCCATTCAAAATCCGATTTGTTAAATACAATTACTTTTAGTTCGTGAGCGTGCTCGGCAACCTGTTGTGTTGGCGCTTTGAATTTTTTGGGCGACAGGCAAATCCAGTCCCAATCGCCGGATAGCGGGTAAGCGCCGGATGTTTCTATGAAGGTTTTTATTCCCCGCTCATGCAATTGGGTGGTTAAATAATCAAGGTTATAAATCAACGGCTCGCCGCCGGTTACCACAACTGCTTTTGCAGGATGTATTGATGCATTGGTAACAATTTGATCGGCAGCGGTGAGCGGATGTAGTTCGGCGTCCCAGCTTTCTTTTACATCGCACCAGTGGCAGCCAACATCGCAGCCACCAAGGCGGATAAAATAAGCCGCTTTGCCTGTATTGTATCCTTCGCCCTGTATTGTATAAAACTCTTCCATTAAAGGAAGCAGTGTGCCATCGTCCGGAATTTGGTGTGCCATAATATTTTGCAAAAGTACCTAAATAAGCCGAAAGCATGAAGCTGAATGGTAAACGCAGGGTAAAACGTTTATAGGTTTCGCGCTTGCGGAAGCGGTTGTTAATGATTATTATGAAATAAACAATATTTAAGTGCCTGTATTACTGTAAATAATAAGTTTTGAATCGTAATTTAGCGTCATGAAATCATAATTAATCTATAAAACAATTGTCGCCATGAAAAAACTTTACGTTCCAATTATTTTTTTGGCTTTGTTATGTTTTAGTTCCTGTGTTGATATTGAAGAACACTACGACTTTAAAAGTGATGGCAGTTGCAACGTTGTATATGGTTTTGATATGAGCAAGGCTGTTTCGGTATTGGTAAACCTGGTATCCGATTCCCTGAAACAAACGCCCCAGTTTAGTTTGGTTAAGGATACAACACTCAATTTTTACAGTGCGATGCCCGATAGTACCCAACAAAAAATGAGTACGGCCGAAATAGAACTGGCCAAAAGCAGCGACCTCACGGTTAATATGAACCTGAAGAAAAGCATTATGAAGGTTGCCATTAACCATACTGCAAAAAATGCTGCCGACCTTAAGTATTACCTTCAAAATGTATCTAAGATAGCGCTCAATAGCCAAATCAGCGCCTTATCAACCGGCGAGAAGAATAGCAAGGCCCTTGATGCCAAACAAATGGTTGCAGGGCAGGACTATTACTCGTACGAGATTACGCCACACCGCTTTTACCGCATAGTTGATAAGACAAAGTTTAACGCGTTTTTAAAGAAAACAAAATCAACCTTTATGATGGCAAAAGCCATGCTGATAGATATGCCTTATAAAGTAGTATTGAATTTTGCCAAACCGATAAAAAAACTCAATAACCCCAAGGCCGTACTCTCGGCCGACAGGCGGAGCATTACCCTGGTAACCAATATGGACGAGGTGATTAAAAATCCCTCGGTTATGAATTTGAAGATCGATTTTTAGTAAATGAGGAGGTATAAAATCGCTGAAGTAAAAAACACTACCGAACCGTTCATCAAAAAAGTAAAAGCTGGTAACAAAAGTATCTGCCTGGTAGGCTTTGAGGGGAAGGTTTATGCAACCGCGATTAACTGCCCGCATGCCGGGTTTGACTTAAGCCAGGGTTTGTGCGTTAAAGGGAAGATTGTTTGCCCTTATCATCGCTACACATATAACCTCACCACAGGCAAGGGTGGGGAGGGGCAGAATGACTTTTTGGAAACCTATGCTGTAGATATAAGGGGCGACGATATCTACGTTGGCATTAATTCCTTTTGGGATAAGTTGAAGCAGGCGTTTAAGTGACAGGTTGATTAATGGGATTAAATGGGTTTAATATAATTGGGATACTATGTATTACCAACAAAGTGTGTGTACCACCGGATAATGAAACACCCTGGTACGGGGTGGTACACTATGCCTGTCTGATATTATTACCGCTAACTTAATCTATAACTTACTCAACCTAATTATACACTTCTTTATTGGCAGAAGCTAAAGTGTTCTTTAATAATCCAATAATAGTCATTAAACCAACGCCACCTGGTACGGGAGTAATCCATGATGCTTTTTGGACCACATTTTCAAAATCAACATCACCATAAAGTTTAAAGCCCGATTTGGTTAGGGCCGATGTTTCGCGGTTCATGCCTACATCAATAACTACAACGCCTTCTTTTACCATATCGGCAGTTATGAAATTCTTTTTGCCGATGGCTACAATCAAAATATCGGCATCTAAAGTGAATTTCTTAATATCCGGTGTCCGGCTATGGCAAATGGTTACGGTACAATTACCCGGGGTAGTATTGCGTGCCATTAAAATACTCATCGGCGAACCAACTATATTACTACGGCCAACAACAACGCAATGCTTACCGGCAGTTTCAATGCCGTATTCCTTCAGCATTAGTGTGATACCATACGGGGTAGCCGGGATAAATGATGGCAGGTTACGCTGCATCCGGCCCAGATTTACCGGGTGAAACCCATCCACATCTTTCCTATGATCAATGCGTTCTGTTACCTTCTCCGGATCGATATGTTTTGGCAATGGGAGCTGCACAATAATGCCGTCTATATCGGCATCAGCATTTAATTCTTCTACTTTTTTCAGCAGCTCATCTTCGGTAACGTTGTCCTCAAAACGCACCAGGGTCGATTTAAAACCCACCTTTTCGCAGTTTTTAATCTTACTGGCAACATAAGTTTCGCTGCCACCATCATGGCCAACCAAAACCGCAACCAAATGTGGCTGTCTGCCGGTTTCGGCCAATATTTTGGCCGCTGCCTCGGCTATTTCTACTTTAAGTTTTTCTGATACGTATTTTCCGTCGAGTAACTGCATCTTAGATAGAATCAAGAGTCAAGAGTCAAGAATCAAGAATGAAAAAAAATCAAGTTGAAGCTGTCTTGGCTCTTGATTCTTGACTCTTGATTCTTTTTAAATTTAATCTAATTTCAAAACCGCCATAAATGCCGATTGTGGTATCTCTACGTTACCTACCTGGCGCATGCGTTTTTTACCTTTTTTCTGTTTTTCCAATAGTTTACGTTTACGGGAGATATCGCCACCATAACATTTGGCGGTAACATCTTTACGTAACGCTTTCACCGTTTCGCGGGCGATGATCTTGGCGCCTATCGAGGCTTGTACAATAATCTCAAACTGTTGGCGCGGAATAAGTTCCTTTAATTTTTCGCAAATCTTTTTACCAAAGTCGTACGAGTTGCCCCTGAATATTAATGACGACAAGGCATCAACAGGCTCGGCATTTAAACGGATATCCAAACGAACTAAATCAGATCGGCGATAACCTATCTGGTGGTAATCAAACGAGGCGTAGCCTTTTGATATGGTTTTCAACTTGTCGTAAAAGTCAAATACGATTTCGCCCATTGGCAATTCAAATATCAGCTCAACACGGTCTGAAGTCAAATACGATTGATTAACGATCGAACCACGTTTTTGGATACAAAGCGACATTACCGGCCCAACGTAGTCGGATTTGGTGATGATAGTAGCTTTTATGTATGGCTCTTCAACATAGTCAATTCTGCTTGGATCGGGCAGGTCTGATGGATTGTTAACAACAATCGGATCTCCTTTTGTGGTGTAAGCGATATAGGATACGTTGGGAACTGTGGTAATCACAGTCATATCAAATTCGCGTTCTAACCGCTCCTGGATAATCTCCATGTGCAGCATGCCAAGGAAACCGCAACGGAAACCGAAACCTAAAGCAGCCGATGATTCCGGTTCAAAAACCAGGGATGCATCGTTTAACTGTAGTTTGGCCATTGATTCGCGCAACTCTTCGTATTCATCTGTATCAACGGGATAAATACCGGCAAAAACCATTGGCTTTACCTCTTCAAAGCCCTGGATACCGCTTTCGCAAGGGCGGTCAACGCGCGTAATGGTGTCGCCAACTTTAACCTCGCGTGCTTCTTTGATACCGGATATGATATAACCTACGTCGCCCGTTTTGATAACATCGCGGGGCGATTGTTTTAGCTTTAAGGTACCAACCTCGTCGGCAATATATTGCTTTTCGGTAGCAAAGAATTTTACTTTATCGTTTTTGCGGATCTCGCCGTTTACCACTTTAAAGTAAGCAACAATACCACGGAAAGAGTTATAAACCGAATCGAAAATCAGGGCTTGCAAAGGAGCTTCAGGGTCACCAACAGGGGCGGGGACGCGTTCAACAATGGCACGTAAAATATCATGCACGCCCATACCTGTTTTACCCGATGCTGCCAGAATTTCTTCGCGTTTACAGCCAATTAACTCAACAATCTGGTCTTTAACCTCCTCGGGCATAGCACCGGGAAGGTCCATTTTATTAAGTACCGGGATTATTTCCAGGTCGTTTTCTAAAGCCAGGTATAAGTTGGATATGGTTTGCGCCTGGATGCCTTGCGCCGCGTCAACAATAAGCAAAGCGCCTTCGCAGGCTGCTATTGAACGCGATACCTCGTATGAAAAATCTACGTGGCCGGGGGTATCTATCAGGTTAAGGATGTATTTCTGCCCGTTAAGCTCATAGTCCATTTGTATGGCGTGGCTTTTTATGGTAATACCACGCTCACGCTCCAAATCCATATCATCAAGCAATTGTGCCTGCGATTCGCGTTGGGTTATGGTGTTAGTGTATTCTAATAACCTATCGGCAAGTGTACTTTTACCGTGGTCGATGTGTGCTATGATACAAAAATTACGAATGTGCTCCATTGAACCGCAAAAATAGCTTTTTAGGATGATAAATTAGCAGGCTGTTTTTTATTTACAATTGTGTTATTGCTGTATATCTTAAATATCCTATAACAATTCAAATAAACAAGCCGTTAAATTAAAGCAGAAATGAAAAAATATGCCATACCAGATGGTGTTTTCGCGTATACGCATCCGCCCGATAAATAATGCGAAAGGAATAAGCCAAAAAAGCGAAACAAAGCTTAGGTGTATTATGGCAAACAGGAATGCCGATATGTAAATCGCTTGTTCTTTATCGGCTACTTTTAACAATACTTGCAACAGATACCCTCTGAAACCCAGTTCTTCAAACAAAGCGGGTAATACAGCAGTGAAAAAAATGATCCAGAACATCGCGCCATAACTGCCCGCAAAAAAATAATAAAAGTGCTCTTCTTTTGAAAATATAGTAACATTTAACCATCCAACCGCATAGTGCACCAAAAATGATCCTAACATCGCCAAGCCGCAATACGCGGATAGCTTTTGTATGGAAAAGTTAGGCCACCTCAAAACCAGTTTAGTTTCGGCCCAGTTGTAAGCAAAAAATATGACCGCTGTACCTGCAATAATTACTTCAATAACCAAACTCCATCCAAAAGTCTTAAAGCTGTCAACAAAATTGCCCAACGAGCATACAATAATGTATATGCCATAGAAAATAGCAGATTGTTGAAGTAAGCGCCATTTATTTGCCGACTCGTTGATTTTATCAACCTGGGCATATCCACAACTGTTACAAAACTTGGTTTGTGGTAAAATTAAAACCCCGCACTTAACGCAGGGCTTTTTATCTGGTAATTCTTCGGCTTCTAAAAACAAAGGATCAGGCTAAGTGATTGTCTTTTTTTATTTTTTCGATGTCGATGGCCGATTTGATTCCTTTTATAAGATATCCGATAATGACTATTTTAAAAATGATCCCCCGGGCAATATTAACCGGATCGTCAATAGCAAGCAAAATCTGGACAATTATATAAAGGCTTAAGCCCGAAATTAAACAAGCCAACGGCTTTTTTGCACTGTAGGCACCTAATATTAAAAAAAGTACAGCTAAAATAAAAATAGGAATTACTATAGCAAGTACTTCAGGATCATCCTTACTGATGAAAAAGTTAACGAAACCACTGATTACAAAAATACCCGCTAAGTAGTATAACGACATGCCTGCATTTTTGAGCTTTTTATTAAGATCGGCCAGGTCAATATCGTTAAAGTTCTGTTGGGTTACAAAGTTCTTTTGCTCAAGTTCTGTGCCTTTTACCGGATACCCGCAATTGGCGCAAAAAACATCGTCGGTTTCGGTTTTTGAATTACAGTAACTACAAAGTTCTGTTTGCAGTACCGGAGTAGTAATAGAATTTTCCATTTAATATATTGTGATTAAGGATTTTCTAATATAAATATAGAAATCTGATTTTACAATATTATTGTAAATAAGTACACGAGCGGAAGAAGGAGGGCTAAAATATTTTATAAATCCGGTTCTTTTTTTTATTTTCATAGCCGGTATGCGAACTTGTTTTAAATTATACTTTAACCTTATTACTGGTATTTTATCGTTATTGGTTTATAGCCAGTGTGTTATGGCCGCAGGTACGCCCGCGGTGCATGTAACACCCAAGCCCGGCTGGCTAAGTGTTTGTAAGCCTTATAACCAAAGGCCATCGGCACGTACTATTGAAAAAGGGTATTTTTTCGCGCTTTTAGAGCAGCAGGTACATGTTGAATTACAGGCCAATTACCACCATGTAATTAAAGAGATAGTATCCGAAACCGGAATTCAAAATGCGTCGCAGATAAACATAAGTTTCGATCCCAGTTTTCAGCGTCTTGATTTTCACGATATCGTTGTGTGGCGCAACAACAAACCCATCAACCGCTTAAATGTATCGGCCTTTAAAGTAATTGCCGACGAACAGGATTTATCGAACTTTATTTACCAGGGCAGCTACTCGGCTTTGCTGATCCTGGATGATATCCGCAAAGGCGACCGGATTGAATATTCATATACACTAACCGGCCGCAACCCGATTTTTAACGGCAGGTTTTGCGACGACATCGCTTTTCAATGGTACCAGCCTATAGCGCACCAGTACACCGTGCTCATCACGTCGGCGCAACGCAAGTTGAATTTTAAGGCTATTAATACCATTCCTAAAGTTGCCATTACGCAAAGCGGCGGTTTAAAACGCTACGAGTACGAGGGCTTCCAGGTACCGCCCGCCCATGACGACGATAACCAGCCGGCCTGGTATGAAAACAGGCCGCGCGTACAGATTAGCGAATTTGACGGCTGGGAAGGTGTTGTGAACTGGGCGCTCGGTATTAATCCGCCGGCGATAAACTTTAAAGGCGAACTGGCCCAGCGGATAGCCGAGATAAAAGCCAAAACAGGTAACGACCAGGTAAAGTACTTTCGCGAGGCCGTAAAAACGGTACAAAACGAAGTACGGTATATGGGTATCGAAATGGGGCAATATTCGCACAAGGCCAACAATCCCGAGAAAGTGTTTAAGCAGCGCTATGGCGATTGTAAAGATAAATCGCTATTACTGGTATCTATGCTGAAGGCCGATGGTATTGATGCGTATATGGTGCTGGTTAATTCCGGCATGCGTACACATATTGAAGATTATTTGCCAACTTATTATGCATTTGACCACGCCGTGGTTACTGCCAACGTAAAAGGCAAACAGGTTTGGGTTGATGCTACCATTGATAATCAGGGAGGCACAGGTACCGATATTTACTTCCCCAATTATGGTAAAGGACTGGTATTAAAAACCGGCAATACATCACTTACCACCATACCGCCATCCCGGGCAGGTAAGGTAATTTTTAACGACATTTACAAGATAAAAAACGACCATGCGCCGGTGCAGTTTACAGTGAAAACTACCTACACCTTAAATGAAGCCGACGATATCCGCAGCCGCCTTGAGTCGACAGGTATGGCCGAAACGGAAAAAAATTACCTGGATTACTATGCAAAAACGTATTCAAAAATAGAACAAAAGGACTCGGTAACGGTAGTTGACGATGTGGATAAAAATGTGCTCACAACTACCGAAACCTATATTATAAAAGATTTTTTCAGGGTAGATACCGAAACCAATAAAAAAACGGTTGATCTGTACGCCAATTACATTTCGCAGCAATTGCCATCTTTAAACGGGCGGATAAAGGCCCCTGTATCGCTCAGTTACCCGCTTGATTATGATTACACCATCAGCGTTATTTTAAGCGGTGGCTGGGACATAACCAACCGCACCAATGCTATCGCAAGGGATTACTATAAATTTTCATCGGATTACACATCATCGGGCGATACATTATTGCTGAACTATAAACTGGCTTACCTAAAGGATAATGTACCTCTTAACAAACTGGACGAATTTAAAGGCGATATCAAAAAGCTTAACAACGATGGTTTAAGCTACAGCTTCAGTTATGGAACCGTGGATGAACCGGCTGCTAACATTAACAACCCAATGGTTATTTTTGCCGGCTTCCTGGTGGTTGGCCTCATATTTTTGAGTGTATGGTTTTACCAGCGCGAAACTCCGGCTATTGTTTTTAGTTACGGTTCAACATTTACGCCCATTGGTGGCTGGCTTATATTTGTGGCCGTAGGCCTTGCTGCAACCGCGCTTACTGTGGGATGGACTATTTGTAACGGCAATTATTTTGATATGGCCACCTGGAATACCTACACTACAAGTAAATACGGTTTTAATTATAAGCTTCTATTGGTTGTTGGGGCCGGTGGCAATATTATATTGATGATGCTTGCTGTTTTTTGCCTTATACTGTTGCTAAACAAACGCGATATATTGCCAAAAGTAATTACCGGCTACTTTTTGTTCGCCTTAGGGTTTAGCGCCGTTTTTTACGTCACATCGTTAACTGTTCATGACAGTAAAGTTACTGCTCAGGCGTTAAATTTTTTAACCAGGGCGTGTATTGTATCTGCTATATGTATCCCTTATTTTAAAAGATCGACCCGCGTGGAGGATACTTTTATAGTACCTTACCCGCCATATAATTACAGCTACGAAGGGCCGGCCCATGCAAACGCCGAATCCCGGGATTAAATTGGCCCTTGCTGCAAAGGCAACAAATAATAATATACCGATACTTTAGCGTTAATTACCCCGTTCAGGCTATTGAAAATCATTTGTTTATTCTATGGCACAAAGTTTCATAGATTTATCACATTTAGCTTGCACGGTCGGTCAGGTGGCGGCAATAAAATTTTAATTCAACCGTAATTAGGGATTTTTAGAATAAATTTGATCAAATAATTACCCAGGCCAATGAAATTTCAACAGTTATTAGAAGACGTAAAGAAATATGTAATATCTTATTTTGATGCCTACCAGGACCCCAATTTAATTTATCATGACCTTCAGCATACTAAAGATGTAGTAGCCGCCGCTACCAAAATTGCCAACCACTACCAGCTTAGCGACGAGGATTTTTTTGTTGTGGTTGCTGCGTCATGGTTTCATGATACCGGATATTTCACCGATAAGGCCGATCACGAAGCAAAAAGCATTAGCATAGCCGAACATGAACTTAAGCAGTTAAAGGTGGCCGATGCGGTAATTGAAAAAGTAAAGGGCTGTATCCTGTCTACCGAAATGCCACAAAAACCGGTAGGGCTGTTGCAGGAAATTATATGCGATGCCGATCTTTTCCATTTAGGGACCGATGATTTTAGCGACCGCAGCAAACTGGTACGTAAGGAGATAGAAAAGGTAAAAAACATCGTGCTTGACAAAGATGTATGGCGTCAAAAAAGCATCGAGCTGCTACAATCGCACCGGTATTTTACAGATTATTGCCGCCTGCTACTTGCCGATCAGCAACAAAAAAACCTGGATAAGTTATTAGGCAAACAAGCGTTGGTAAAAGAAAAAATGCCGGTAATGGCCGTGTCCGAAGAGAATACCGTAATTGAGATAGAAGAGGATAAGCCAGATATCGAAAAGCATGGCAAAAAGCATAAAGGCGATAAACCTGAACGCGGTATCGAAACCATGTTTCGCATCAGCTCAAGCAATCATCAGCGGCTGAGTGATATGGCCGATAACAAGGCGCATATAATGATCACGGTAAATTCCATTATTTTATCGGCCATTATTAGTTTGGTACTGCGTAAAATTGACGAGCACTCCAATTTGCTGGTACCAACTTTTATGTTGCTGGCAGTTAGTTTGCTTACCATCACGTTTTCTATATTGGCAACCCGGCCATCAATACCTGACGGTATATTTACACATGAGGATATTGAAAATAAAACCGTTAACCTTTTGTTTTTCGGCAATTTTTACCGTATGTCTCTTGAAAAATACAGCGAGGGGATGGTTAAAATGATGGACGACAGCGACTTTTTGTATGGCAGCCTTATCCGCGATAATTATTCGCAAGGGGTGGTATTAGGCAAAAAATACCGGTTACTGCGTGCTTCTTATAATATATTCATGTTCGGCCTCATCATTTCGGTAGTCGCGTTCATTATTTCGACACTGATCTAAAGCGGCAAATTTTACCGCTGCAAAAACATCTACACTATGGATCACTATTCTTTTTTTGACAGAGACCTGAGCTGGCTGCTTTTTAACGAACGGATTTTAATGGAAGCCGAAAAAGACACCTTGCCATTGATGGAGAGGGTGAATTTTCTGTCCATATTTTCTTCCAACTTAGATGAGTTTTACAGGGTGAGAATGCCGGTTTTGCTGGCTTTACACAACCTGGCCAAACATGGCAACAGCGAAAAGGAAGATATATTGCTGGAGGCCCAGGAATTGATAGGCCATCAGCAGCAAAAATTTGGGCAGACTTTTACCGGGGAGATCATTCCCTTGCTAAAGAAACAGGGAATTAACGTGCTTTTTAACGAACCGCTGCCAAATGTTATTGCTGATAAGGTAAGCGATTATTTTTACAGCCAGGTAATGGCTTTTTTGCAACCGATAGACCTGGCCGATACAAAAAAGAACTTTTTTCCGGAAAATAACCGCTTGTACTTTTTGGTGACCCTGCAACGTGATGGTAAAACCGAACGCAATGTAATTCTGAACATTCCATCAAACCAGTTACCCAGGTTTTTTAGTATTAATACTGATGACGGGCAATTCATCATTTTTCTGGATGACATCATCAGGCATAACCTGGATAAATTGTTTAAAAACGAAGTGCTTACCGGGTGTTACAGTATAAAGATAACCCGCGATGCCGAGCTTGACCTGAACGACGAGTACCACGGCGACTTATCGGAACAGGTTGAAAAACAATTATTGAAGCGCGACCTGGGAATTGCAACCCGCTTTTTGCATCAGCCGGGAGTTCCTTTGCGCACCTTACATTTTATAACGAATAAATTTAACCTGCAAAGCTCAAGCGTGGTTGAGGGGGGAGTGTACCATAACCTTAAAGATCTATCGGGGCTGCCTGTTAACAATCCCTCGCTTCGTAATATGCGGTGGGCGCCAATAACAGGTTACCAGGTAAACGATGCGGGATCGTTGTTTGATCATATCGAAAAGCAGGATTATATTTTTCATGCGCCATATCAATCCTACAATACCATCCTCCGTTTTTTTAATGAGGCCGCTACCGATATTTCGGTTAAAGAGGTATCTGTTACCCTGTACCGGGTAGCAAGCGATTCGCGTATAGTAAATGCCTTAATAAGTGCCGCAAACAATGGCAAAAAGGTGCAGGTTATGGTTGAATTGAAAGCCCGCTTTGATGAAGCCAACAATATTAAATGGGCCAAAAAAATGAAGGCTGCAGGCGTAGATATTATTTATAGCAACACAGCTTTAAAGGTGCATGCCAAAATTGCACTGGTAAAACGGCATATCGATGGTCGCGATAAATACTCAGGATTATTGGCAACAGGTAACTTTAACGAGAGCACCGCGGCATTTTACACAGACCATATTATGATGACGGCAAATCCATCGTTACTACGCGAAATGGAGTTGTTGTTTATGTTTTTAGCAAAGGGCAAAAAATCGGCAGAGGGTTACCCTATTGATTTTAAGCACTTGCTGGTAGCCCAGTTTAACTTACAACATCGCTTCTTAAACTTAATTGACCAGGAAATTGCTAACGCAAAAAATGGTATCCCGGCAGCCATCACCATAAAGCTGAATAACCTGGAAGAGCGTAAACTTATATCCAAACTATATGAAGCATCGCAGGCCGGGGTTAAAATTTCGTTGATAGTACGTAGTATCTGCTGCCTCATTCCCGGTGTAAAGGGAATGAGCGAGAATATTAACATAAGGCGCATTGTAGACCGGTACCTGGAGCATGGCCGTATTTTTATTTTTCACAATAATGGCGATGAAAAAGTTTTTCTTGGTTCGGCCGATTGGATGAACCGCAACATTTACCGGCGGATAGAAGTTTGTTTCCCGGTTTATGATGATAACATAAAGGCCGAAATTTTGCAACTGATTGATTTTCAGCTTAACGATAATTTACAGGCCGTTATACTTGATGACCGACTACGGAATGTAAAGGTAAAGCCGGGGGCGCAAGTGATACAATCGCAAAAGGCAATTTATGAGTTTTTAAAAACGAAACTAAACAACTAAGGATATGCACAACAAAATGATGAGTATTATTGCGGCCGCTATATTATTAAGCATTTCCTGTGCTAATAAAACAGGTACGCCAGGCTATGATAGCCCTAAAGGATACAACCTAAACAAACCGGTAAAGTATTATATGCCTGATGGCTTGCTCGAAATTTCGGGCATAGCCTTTAACAATGGCAAAAGCGATTCTGTTTACGCCGAACAGGACGAAGACGGGAATATTTATTACCTTAAACCGGGCGATAAGCAGGTAAATTATAGCAAATTTGGCAAAAAAGGCGATTACGAAGACATCGCCATTTGCCATAACCAGGTAATTATGCTGCGCAGCGATGGGGTACTATATACATTTCCTTTTAGCCAGGTACGGAATAAGGAAATTCCCGGTGTTCAAAAATTGGAGGGACTGTTGCCCCAAGGTGAGTATGAGGGCATGTACGCCGACGAAAAACGCGGCCTTGTATACCTGTTATGTAAACATTGCGCCGATGACAAAACCACTAAAAGCAGCAGCGGTTATATTTTGTCTTTACAGGCAGATGGCACATTTAAGCAAAGCGGTGGTTTTGGCGTAAATGTAAAAACTATAGAACAGGTAACCGGTAAAAAGAAAATCAGCTTTCACCCATCAGCATTAACTAATAATAATAACACCAACGAATGGTATATTTTATCATCGGTTAATAAAATGCTGGTTGTAACCGATAGTAACTGGAACGTAAAAGCAGTGTACCCGTTAGATCCTGCCATTTATAACCAACCCGAGGGAATAGCATTTGACGCGCAGTATAATCTTTATATCTCCAATGAGGGCAGTAAAACGGCCTCCGGAAATATTTTAAAATTCAATTACAGTAAATAAGCATATGCCCAAAGGGATCAAAAGGGTAGGAGTACTCCTAACAGTTATAATCATTGTCAGCTTTCAAACCTGTTTTGCTCAAAATATTGATGTTGATATCTTAAAAAGTATCAACCCACAAAATCCAACCTCGTCTTATTGGCACAATACAAGTACATCGGCCTATTACGTGGCAGGCGCGGCTTCATTTGGTACTTTAATATACGGATTTGCAAGCGGCGACAAAGCGGCCAGACAAAATGGATTAGAAGCAGTGATTAATTTAGGCGCAACCCAACTTTTTACTTACGTTGTTAAAACCTCGGTAAACCGTACCCGCCCGGCAGATAGGTATCCAAACGAAGTGTTTGTTAATTCGCCAACACATGGCCAGTCGTTTCCATCCGGGCATACCAGCCTTGCTTTTGCTACTGCTGCTACCATCTCTATACAATATCATAAATGGTATGTAACTGTGCCTGCTTATTTATGGGCTTCATCTGTAGGATACTCACGCATGTACCTGGGTAAGCATTATCCGTCAGATGTGCTTGCAGGCGCGGCTGTTGGCATCGGTACAGCATATGCAGGCCACTGGCTTAATCAAAAATTGTTTAAAAAAAACACGGTAATTCATGAAGGCCATTATTAACAGCTACAGCATTTTTTGGGGTCATTCGTTATATTTAGACCGCGGTCACCGTTATACTTTGCACAAGGCCAATGATACAGCATGTTTAATTACAAATCCGTTACTTATCAATAGTGCTGATAGTTATACCTTTGATGACGGAAATTATTTATCGGTGAAATTTAAAATCTCTCCGGTAATGTTGTAACAATAAGATATCACCTGCGTGGAAAAGCTATGCAAATGTTAAATTGCAGGGGAATACAAGGCCTGAATAGTTAACTTATCAGGTGGTTACAAAAATTATTGCGGGCCATTCCGAACGATGCTGGATCCACATTAATCACCTTGATTAGATTTTAATAAAAGGTAATTTAAAAAAAATGCACACCGAGGTACTCAACATAAGTAAAAATGATTGCAATGTTTGCCAGGTTGAAACCTGCCTTACGTTTGATCCTTTTGTAGCGCATTTACAGGAGCGTGTAAAAACAGAAAAGACCCTCAAAGCCGAATTTTACAAATACGTACTCAATAAATTTGAAACAGAACTGTGTATTGATCTGGAGGTAAACCCCGACTATGCCGAAATGTACAGAGGTACGCTGGAATTGATTTACAGCATACTTACGCCACCCATTTTAAATGAAAAAGAGTTTTTTTGGGCCTTGAGCACTGCCGTACCCGAAAAAATATTTTTCAGTACCGATGCGTTTTTTGATTTTCATTCCAGCCACCATTCCGGCCTATATGGTATGAATATGCCCGGCCAGGAGTTATTTGCCCAGCGGCAGAAACGCTTTATTTACAACCTGATACTGGAGCGGATGTATGGGTTTAGCACAATACTACGTAATGAGCTGCTTTACAGCTATATAGATCCCGACACCAAACTTACCCGTTATTATAGCATTTTTACAAATTCGGAATTTGTTAATGTGGTATTAAAAGGCGAATTACCTGTTTTGAGCCTGGAGGTTATTGAGCCTTATCTTAATGATTTTGAGGGAGTTGACGTGCTTGAAAGGCTTTTGCCGTTGTCGAATTTTAAATTTGAAGGTTTCACTGTAATCACCTTAACCGATGTTACACTGCCCCATGCTATGGAAAGCATCAGGAACGAGTTGGTTAACCATTCCAGCAACGAACCCGAACAATATGAACACATCATCAGTTCATTAAAAACCCTTTCTGAAGATCCGGCCATTGAGTTTGGGCTGATGCCTTTTTTAACCGTAAATAACCACCCGATATTTGATACAGATGACTGTTCGCAAAGTGTGCTCATGTCGGTGGCAAAAGAATATGGCCTGGCCGAGGAAACCTTTTTAACCATTGCAGATGACTACAACAAAAACCCCAAGCCCATATTTTTTAATTTCATTAACGACGAAAAGACGACAAAATATTCTTTTTTGAAGGTGCTGAAACAATCGGGTGTTAAATCATACGGCATTTTCCCGGTTTATTACAATAAAAAAAATGTGGGTATTCTTGAAGTTTATGCCTATAAAGAAATAGCGTTTTATGAAAAGCTGCTATCGAAGCTGCAAACTGCTATGCCGCTGATAGCGCAATTACTCCAAAATAGCATCGATCAGTTTAATGACCGCATCGAGCGGGTAATTAAGGACAAATTTACGTCGCTGCAGCCGTCTGTTCAGTGGAAATTTAACGAAGTGGCCTGGGAATATCTTAAAAAAGGCAATAAAAGGCGTAAGAACCAGGAGATAGAAACGGTTGTATTTGACAACGTTTACCCCTTGTTTGGCGCTATAGATATCCGCAATTCCACCGTCGAGCGCAACACCGCCCTGCAGGATGATTTGAAAGCTTTCCTGACGCTGGTTATGAAAACCTTAACCACGTTAAAAAAACACATCCACCTGCGCCTTATTGATAACCTGGTATTTAAATGTGATGAATGGCTGCAAAAGGTTAGCGGCTTTATTACCACAAACGACGAGCTTACGCTGGATGGTTTTGTAAAGGATGAGCTAAATCCATTCCTGGAGCATTTCAGGCAGAATTATCCTGACGAAAAACCGGTGATAGATAAATATTTTGCCGCGCTGTCCGAAGATACAGGCTTGTCATTTGCCAACAGGCGTAACCTGGAAAACTCCATGCAGGTGATCAATAACAACATCAATCATTACCTGGAGGTAGCACAGGATGAAGTACAGGAATCGTATCCGTGTTATTTCGAAAAATTCAGGACCGATGGGGTTGAGTATGATATTTATATAGGGCAATCTATTGCGCCAAACAGGGCATTTGATTTGCTTTATTTAAAAAACATCCGTCTGTGGCAATTACGGTCGATGGCCGAAATAGCAAGGGTTACCAACTCGTTAATCGACCATATTTCGCACCCGCTGCAAACTACCCAGCTTATTTTTATCCACTCAAACCCAATACAGATCAGTTTCAGGAATGACGAACGCCGGTTTGATGTAGAGGGTGCCTATAACATCCGGTACGAAGTGGTGAAAAAGCGTATAGATAAAGTATTGATAGCAGGGTCTGTTGAACGCCTTACCCAACCCGGTAAGATAGCCATGGTGTATTTTAATGCCAATGAAGCTGTAGAATATCAGCAATACATTAAATTTCTGCAAGATTCGCATATATTGAATAATGATCTTGAATACCTCGACCTTGAAGAATTGCAGGGGGTTACCGGGCTAAAAGCATTAAGGGTAGGGGTGAATTATGAATTTAAATCATAAAACAAAATTGTGTATTAAACTATTGTGTACTATGCGTTATTAGCTTATCACTTTGAAAAATACATACTTTAAAAAAAAGACGGTTAAAAATTTATTGCTGCTGCTATCAGCAATCATATGTACAATTAATGCCCACGCGCAAGTGCCCGGTGACAGCATTAAGCTGGCTATTGAGCCGGAATATAATAAAGTGAGCGGCACTCATCGTTTTTTCCTTGGCGAAAATTATCGGAAGCTTTGGGCAACGCCGGTAAACCTACGCGTCTTTCACCTGTCGGCCGAAAAAGGCGGCTTAAAAATTCTTCAAAGAGGAGGGGGACAGCAAACCAAATCGCTCCGTTTGCAAGACCCAACCGGGCAGCAATGGGTGTTAAGAACCATTCAAAAATATCCCGAAAAAGGACTGCCACCAAATTTGCGGCAAACTGTAGCTAAAGATATCCTGCAGGACCAGGTATCTGCCGCGCACCCGTTTTCGGCTTTAACGGTGCCGCCTTTGGCTGCGGCATTGGGCATACCGCACTCCAATCCAGAAATTGTTTATGTGCCCGATGACCCCGCTTTAGGCGATTACCGGAAAGACTTTGCAAACCAGGTTTTCCTGTTTGAAGAAAGGGAGCCGCTGGATGCCGAAAAAACCGACAACACCGATAAGGTACAGCGAAAGCTCCAGGATGATAACGATAACCGGGTTGATGAGAAAATAGTATTGCGCGCCCGGCTGCTGGATATGTTACTGGGCGATTGGGACCGGCACGAAGACCAATGGCGTTGGGAAAAACTTGAAGGCGAAAAAGGAACTACTTATGAACCCGTTCCGCGTGACCGGGACCAGGTTTATTACAAAACATCCGGGCTGTTTCCGTGGATAGTGGCGCACCAATGGCTCAAATCAAAGTTTCAGGGCTACAGCGGCGAATTAAGGGATATCAATGGCTGGAATTTTAACGCCCGGTATTTTGACCGTTATTTCCTGAACGCCCTAAGCGAAGATGACTGGAAAGAACAAATAGCCTTTGTGCAAAGCAAACTAACAGACAACCTGATAAAAAGCGCGGTTAAACGGATGCCCGATACCATATACAAACTATCGGGCCCCGAAATCATCGGCAAAATGATTGCCCGCAGGAACATACTGGATAAGCAGGCTATGGAATACTACCGTTTTATAGCCAAACAGGTAGAGATACCGGCAAGCGATAAAACAGATAAATTTACTATCAGCAATGAAGCCGGCGGCAACCTTACCGTCACTATCAACAAAATCAAAAAAGATGGCAGTGTTGACAAGGTAACCTACAAACGCACCTTTAAACCGGATGTAACCCAGGAAGTAAGGTTATACGGTTTTGCCGGCGACGACCAGTTTGTGGTTACAGGCGGCAATCCATCACCTATAACGGTGCGTATGGTTGGCGGTGATTGGGTAGATAGTTTTTATGTAGATAAAAACTTGCACAATAAAAGCAATTTGTATGTGTATGACCGGTCGGATCGGCAAAATAAGTTACCATCATCTTCGGACGCGAAGATTCGTACGTCTACGGATACAACGGTAAACCAATACGATAAAAAGAGCTTCAAGTTTGACAGGTTTGAGCCTATTGTACTGGCCAGCTACAGTCCGGACTTAGGAATTTCATTGATAGGCGGTTTCTCTTACGAGAAACAAGGCTTCCGTAAAGAGCCCTATGGCTTCAGAAATGAATTCCTGGTTAATTATAACCTGGGCCGGCAATCATTCATGCTCATTTATAATGCTATCTGGAAGAAAGCCATCGGCAACAATGACCTGGGTATTAACGTCAGGTCATTAGGGCCGCATAACCTCAGTAATTTTTTTGGTATAGGCAACAATACAGTTTTTGAAAACGAAGGCGATAAAGAAATAAGTTACTACCGTAACCGTTACGATTTTGTTACAGCCAACATATCCTTAAGCCAAACCAACCATAACTGGCAGTTTAGCGAAGGTATTGCCGGGCAATATTATAACAGCAATGCATCCAATAACAACAATCGGTTTTTAAGCGGCTATAACCAGGCCAACCCCGATCAGCATGTGTTCGGCACAAAATTTTATACCGGGATACTGGCCAGCGCCAGGCTGGATACCCGCAACAAGGCAACCATCCCCACAAAGGGTGTTTTATGGAGTACTACTATTGGCGGCTATACCGGCTTAAGCAAAAATAGCCACAACGCCTATGGTCAAATCCTTTCAGAGTTTAGCTTTTACCTTAATCCCGACCAGGATTCGGTATTGGTGATAGCCAACAGGACCGGCCTTGGCACTACGGTTGGCAAGGCAACATATTTTCAGCTGATGAAACTTGGCGGCGCGCAAAACTTCCGCGGTTTTCATACCAACAGGTTTACAGGTAAAACTATAGCCTATAATAACCTCGAATTACGCCTTAAAGTACTTGATTTTACATCATACCTGCTCCCCGGATCATTTGGCGTTATCGGCTTTAATGATGTAGGCCGCGTTTGGGTACCCGGCGAAAAATCAGATCAATGGCATGACGGTTACGGCGGCGGATTATATGTTATACCGGCACAGCTGGTATTAATTGAAGCGGTGATGGGCTTTTCAAAAGAGGGCTCGTTGCCTTATATCACCATCGGGATGAGATTTTAGGCAGGCCCCAACTCAATTAGCTCCCTCTAAATACCCAAATCGGCGGCCTTGCCTTTTCAGGGTACAAACTGCAATATAAACGACGATCCCTTACCTTCGCTCGATAGTACCTGGATATTGCCTTTGTGCAGCAGCATAATTTGCTTGCACAGGCTTAAGCCAATACCGCTACCGGTTTTTTTGGTGCTGAAGAACGGGATAAAAATTTTATCCAGTAGTTCTGTTGGCATGCCCATGCCGTTATCGGTTATTTTAACCAGGGTTTTACTATTGTTTTGCGCCTCGGCAGATAGGGTAATGCGGGGTTCTTCACGGTCTTTTACAGCTTCAATGGCATTTACCAGCAGGTTAATCATTACCTGCTCAATCAGGTTTATATCAGCCTCAATGGCCAGGGCAGGGTCGCGCAGGATAATTTCCAGTTCGATGTTCTTTTTAGATAGCGTTGGTTTCATCAGGCTGTTCAGGTTCTCGAACAGGTTGCGCACCAGTATCCGGTCGCGCTCCAGCTTGGTTATCTTGTTCAGGCTGCGGTAACTTTCGGTAAATTTAAGCAGGCCATCGCTGCGGCGTTTAATGGTATCTATGCCCAGCTCAAGGTCTTCCAGTTCTGCGGCCTCCATAGTTTCGGTAATTTCGGGACTTTGCAGGCGATTTTTTAAGGTATCTGCCAATGACGAGATTGGAGCAACCGAGTTCATGATCTCGTGCGTCATCACGTTCAGCAATTTCGACCAGGCTTTTGATTCCGTTTCATCCAGCGCCTCGCTTACATTTTGAAAAGCCAGCAGCTTATACAACTTGTCGTCGCTGCGCATCATGCTGGATGTTATCAAAATTTTTACCATTTGCTGGTTGCGGATAATGCTGATGATATTGCTGTCGCCGGGTTTTAGTTTAAGCAACTCGTGGTAAAGCACCGGCTCCCGTTTCTCAAGCGATTGGATAGTTTTGAGGTAGGGGATGCTGAGCAGTTTTTTAAAAGCCTCATTTATCCAGCTGATGGTGCCGGTTTCTTCTTCGTATGATAAAATTCCGGTATCTACCAGTTCCAGGATCTTTTGCAGATAATGGTACTGTGTTTCGCGTTCGCGGCTAATGAGTTTGAATGTGGTATTGATATCATTAAATCCCTTGCGCAACGGCTTTAACTCGTTTGGCGCTTTGCGCACATCAAAATGGCGCGAGAAATCGCGGTAGTGGATTGATTCGACAAACTGGTTCACCTCGTCCTGCGCTTTTTTCTGAAAGCGGATCATTTCTATCACGGCGTAAACTACCAGCGGCACAAATATAACAAGGTATAGCGGCTGCCCTTTAACCGTTACATATGCGGCGGCGGTGAGTGCCAGGAATAATAAAAATACGCGGAGCAACAGCCGCCATTCGTAACGGTTAAATATCATATTTGCTTAATCTGCGGTACAGGGCGGTACGGGTTAATCCCAGTTCTTTGGCGGCACGGGTAATGTTGCCGTTATGTTTTTCTATCACTTTTAAAATGGCATTCTTCTCCAGTGTGCTCAACTGAATGTTATCATCATTGATATTATTGTCAGTTGGTGTTTCCAGTATCGAAAAAATCAGGTCGTCGGGCCTCAGCGTACTGTCATCGGCCATAATAACCGCGCGCTCAATGGTGTATTGCAACTCGCGTACGTTACCGGGATAGTTATATGATTTTAATTTTGTTAAAGCCGGGCCATCAAAATCAACAGCAGCTTTAAGGTACTTGGTGGCATAAAGTTTGGCAAAATGTTTGGCCAAAATCACAATATCCTCGCTGCGGCGGCGTAAAGGCGGCATATTAATTTCTACGGTGTTTATCCGGTAAATTAAATCTTTCCTGAAACGGTTTTCGTTGGCCAGCTCGCTCATGGGCACGTTGGTGGCGCATATCAGCCTGATATCTACATCCACAGCCTTATTGGTCCCCAACCGGGTTACCTGCCGGTTTTGCAATATGGTTAGTAATTTAGCCTGCTGCTGTAAGCTGATGTTGCCAATTTCGTCTAAAAACAGTGTACCACCATGGGCATCTTCAAAACGACCGGCGCGGTCTTCCCGTGCATCGGTAAAAGCGCCCTTTTTATGGCCGAATAATTCACTTTCAAACAAAGTATCGGTAAGGGCGCCTACATCAACCTTAATAAAAGGCTTATCGGCACGTAACGAGCGTTCATGAATGGCTTTGGCCATCAAATCTTTACCGGTGCCGTTTTCGCCCAAAAGCAAAATGTTGGCATCGGTAGGGGCTATTTTATTTACCTTATGAAAAATATCCTGCATCACTTCCGATTCGCCCAATATCGATGTATCCCCGGCGGTATTTTTGGCAGGTGCTTTAGTGGTTTTAGCGCCAATCTCCTTTTTATCCAATAACTCTTTTATAGTGGCTATCAGTTTTTCGTTATGCCATGGCTTTACCACAAAATCATCGGCGCCTTCTTTTAATGATCGTACGGCCAGGTCAATATCGCCGTAGGCGGTTATCATAATTACGCAAACGTTGGGCTTCCAGTCTTTCAGCTTACGCAGCCAGTACAGGCCCTCGTTGCCGGTATTAATGGCGCTGTTAAAGTTCATATCCAGCAAAACCAGGTCAACCTCGTTGCGTTGCAGCAGCCAGTTCAGGTTTTCGGGATTTTTCTCGGTTATCACTTCGCCGGCCTGGGTTTTTAGCAACAGCTTTACGGCAGTAAGCACATCCGGGTCGTCATCAACAATAAGAATCGTAGCTTTTTTTAGTATCATAGCCAAGTATCAAGTATTTAGTATCAAGTAGCAAGTATTTTTTATTGATAGCAGCCAAGTATCAAGTATTTAGTATCAAGTAGTAAGTACATTGATTTATTTATCCTGTTCCTTTGTTATTATTGATGATAGTTTATAGTAGACGCATGGTGCCTGGCAATCGTTACTTTTTTTGTAAATCTTGTCATGAATTATTAACCACCCCATTTTTATTTTTTGCCCCTCTATGTGACGCAGTCGGAGAGAGAGGGCAGACAGGCGGAGCCTCGTCGGGGTGAGTCGACTCTCCGACATGCAATATACGTTATTCCACTTTCAACGTTTCGCCAAATTTTACCACTACCCATTACAAGCCGCAACCAAACTCCTGCTATCAACTATGATCTGTAAACAATCATCTGCCAGCAATGAACCATGAACATTCCGCAACAAACCTCCTGCCATGAATCAAAAAAACTTTCTGCAAATTAATAATTGAATGTTGAAGTTTCATACGGCCGGCATAAAAATGATGAGTGGTGAGTTGTGAATGGTGAGTTGAGAGGTATATTTGTGTGATTGACAGGGGCGAAGTGAGATGAGATTTATTCTCTGGAAGGGAAGGTATAAGGGAGATCCGGCGGAAACCAATGTATTTGTGGGGCGCGGAAAGAAACACCTTCCTGCCTTTACAGTCATTCGGCACGCCTCTCCCGTGAAAAGGAATTTTAATATAAACAGAAAATCTACTACCTAAGCGCCATTTGCCACGCACTCACACTGTATCGTTACCGTACACTTGATGTAACAGAAGCGTACGCCCTAAATACATAATATGTATTTAATGCATTGAAAAACAGTTATTTAATTTGTGGCATGTGTTTTTGTAACCAATATTCAAAATATCATAAACTACAGTGGACAGAAAAATTGAGAAAAAGACCTGGAACAGTAAACGAATACTAACTATCGCTGGTATTACAGGCATAATTTTATTAATAGGGGGCAGTATTTATTTTACATCGGGCAAAAGCAAATTGGATGTTGATACCGATCGCATAACTATCAGTACTATAACTAAAGGCCCGTTCAAGGAGTTTATACCTGTTAACGGTACCGTGATGCCATTAACCACTATTTTTCTTGACGCAACAGAAGGCGGCGAAGTTGAAGAGCGCTACGTGGAAGATGGCGCTATGCTTAAAAAAGGCGACCCAATATTGAAACTGAGCAACGTTGATGAAGAACTAAACCTGGCTGCACAGGAATCGCAGGTATTTGCAGAGCAAACCCAGATGCAGATTTCGCACAATAACGCCAATCAGGCTACTATTAATAAGCTGAACACCATGGCCGATGTGGAGAATGCATATAAAGAAGCAAAAAGGATTTATGACCTTGATAAAAGACTTTATGACCAAAAAGCTATTGGTTTACAGGAGTATCAATCGGCAAAAAATAGCTATGATTACCAGGTAAGCCGCCGCAAACTGGCTATCCAGATATTGAAACAAGATACATCATTGGTTAAACAGCAGGACCAGCAATCGCAGGAGCACTACGCGCAAATGAAAGCCGCCCTTGCGTTGATGCGTAAAAAAGTGGCAAGCCTTATCCTAAGGGCACCGATTGACGGCCAGCTGACCAACCTTGACGCCGAAGTTGGACAAAGTAAAACAAAAGGTATGCGGTTGGCGCAAATTGACGTGCAATCGGGCTTTAAAGTAAGGGTTGATATTGATGAACATTACTTGTCGCGCGTATTCCCGGGTTTAAAAGGCGATTTTCAGTTTGCCGATAAAACGTATTATATGGTCATTAAAAAGGTGTTTACAACAGTTACCGCGGGCCGTTTCCAGGTTGATATGCAATTTATAGGCGAAGTGCCCAAAGGCATTCGCAAAGGGCAAACACTACAGGTTGGATTGTCCCTTAGCGACGAAACTACAGCCGTATTGGTGCCTAAAGGTGGTTTTTACCAACAAACAGGTGGCAACTGGATATTTAAAGTTGCAGAGGACGGCAAGCGCGCTTACAGGGTGAACATTCAGCTCGGCCGCCAAAGCCCGGACTATTATGTAGTAACTGAAGGTTTAAACCCCGGCGATAAAGTAATTACATCCAGCTACGAAACTTATGGCGACATACAGGAACTGGTGCTGAAAAAATAAGAGCCAGCCCCACCCAAACCCTCCCCGGTAGGGAGGGCTTTAAAAAAGCAGCTGATAAAAAGTCACCCTTCCGGGGGAGATTTAGAGGGGGCTGGTTGGAGCTAATAGATAAAATGCTTAGCCACTGCAACGAAACGTTGATGCTAAACGTCATATAAACAGGTAATTAATTTAATAATAAGAATATAAACCAAATCAAAAAAAACATCTTCTGCCGAAAGGCAGATTATTCAGGAGGGGCAAATGATAAAAATTACTAATCTCGAAAAATTTTACCGCACAGAAGAGGTAGAGACCATAGCCTTAAACAAGCTATCAATGGAAGTTGCAACCGGCGAATTTGTGGCCATTATGGGCCCGTCTGGTTGTGGTAAATCAACATTGTTGAATATCCTGGGCATGCTTGATGATCCTGATGATGGCAGCTATGTTTTCAACGACGTTGAGGTGGCTCATTTTAACGAGCGTAAACGTGCCGACCTGCGCAAGCACAACATCGGCTTTGTTTTCCAGAGCTTTAACCTTATTGATGAGTTAACCGTGTTTGAAAACGTTGAACTGCCGTTAATTTATACAGGCGTGCCATCGGCCGAGCGTGTTAAAAGGGTAGAAGAGGTGTTGGATAAAATGCAAATCATGCACCGCCGTAACCACTATCCGCAGCAATTATCGGGCGGTCAGCAGCAACGTGTGGCTATTGCCCGCGCGGTTGTAAATAAACCAAAGCTGATCCTTGCGGATGAGCCTACCGGTAACCTGGATAGTACCAACGGTAACGATGTAATGGAACTGTTAACCGACCTGAACGAGCAGGGTACAACCATCATCATGGTTACACACTCTGAGCATGATGCACGCTATAGCCACCGCATTATCAGGTTGCTTGACGGCCAGGCCGTTGTAGAAAATATTATGGTTTAAACCAAGGTGCCATCTGCCCCAACAAAAAGATAGTTTATATAAGTTAATGTTGTTAAAGCCGGCCCCTCCGCGATGGAGGGGCCTCGCTTGTTCATTGGTTTACTGGTTCATTAGTTCATTGGTGCAAAGCGGGTATAGCGGACAAATGGCTGTTGACGGCACTATTAGGGCACTAACCGCCAGGAAAGACCCATGAACTAATGAACCACCAAACAAGACCAATGAACTAATGAACCAGTGAACCAATAAACTAATCATGATCAGGAACTACATAAAAACTGCCATTCGCAGCCTTACAAAAAATAAGGCTTACAGCTTTTTAAATATTTTTGGTTTATCCATAGGTATAGCCTGCGCGGCACTGATATTTTTATGGGTTGAGGATGAGGTGAATTTTGATGATGTATTCGCAAAAAAAGATAACCTGTATATCGTTCGCGAAAATCAAAAATACGACACCTATGTATTTACAGAAAGCTCGACACCTGGCTTGATGGGGCCGGCAATAAAGGCCGAAATTCCGGGAATTGCCAATACCTGCCGCACGAGCGAGGGTACCACACCGTTATTATTTTCAAAAGGCGATAAATCTGTTTTTGCTGATGGTAAATATGTGGAATCATCGTTTTTTAGCATGTTCAGCACATCGTTTGTACAGGGAAACGCTGCCTCGGCCTTTAACGATTTGCATTCGATAGTTATTACAGAAAAGGCGGCTATTAAATTTTTCGGCAACAATAAAACCGTGCTTGGTCAGTACATAAAAGTTGACAATAAGCAGAATTATGTAGTTACCGGTGTTGTAAAAAATCTACCGGCCAACTCTTCCATACAATTTGAGTGGCTGATGCCATTTAAAATCTATTTTGATCAAAGTCCCTGGCTTAAAAATTGGGGAAACCAATCGTTATCAACCTATGTGGAGCTAAAGCCCGGTGCCAGCGTCGCCCAGGTAAATACAATTTTATATAACTACATTATTAAGCGGTCGCCCAGGTCGTTAGGGCACGCGTTCTTGTTTGGCATGACTCAGTGGCACCTTTATGACGATTTTAAAGATGGCCAACAAACAGGCGGCGGCCAGATAGAGTACGTGCATTTGTTTACCGTTATAGCCTGGATAATACTCTTCATAGCCTGTATCAACTTCATGAACCTGGCTACCGCGCGCAGCGAGAAACGTGCCCGGGAGGTTGGCGTTCGTAAAGTATTGGGCGCCGGTAAAAGTTCGCTTGCGCTACAGTTTATAGCCGAAGCTGTTTTTATGTCGTTAATAGCAGCTGTTATAGCTGTAATTATAGTTTACGCGGCATTGCCGGCATTTAATACCCTTGTTCAAAAACAACTGATAACAGGTTTTAATAAGCCCTTACATATTGTTGGTTTGCTGTCTATTACGCTTATTTGCGGTTTGGTTGCGGGCAGCTATCCATCGTTGTACCTATCATCATTTAGCCCGGTATCAGTTTTAAAGGGCGTTAAAATAAAAGATAGTGGCGCGTCATTCATCCGCAAGGGGCTTGTTGTGCTGCAGTTTACGGCATCCATTGTGCTCATCATCAGTACCGTTATCATTTATCAGCAAATACAGCACATTAAAAGCAGGCAGCTGGGTTTCAATAAAAACAACCTTATTGAGATTGACCTGCAAGGCGACTTAGGCAAAAACTTTGATGCCGTTAAACAAGATCTTTTAAGCTCGGGAAATGTTGATGACGTTGCCCTTAGCGACCACGCTATTATTTACGGCGGTAATAACACATCGGGGCTTACCTGGGATGGAAAGCCTCCCGGTTCGCAGGTACTGATATCGCAACGCTATACTACGCCGGGCTTTTTTGAAACAGCCGGCATGAGCCTGATAGAAGGCCGTAATCTCACTGTTGCTGACACCGGCCGGCCGCTACGCATGGTAATTACCAGTTCACTTGCTAAATTGATGGGTAAAGGCAGCGCTATAGGTAAAAGGGTGCATGGCGAGGGAGATACCACCTCGGCTACCGTGGTAGGCGTAGTTAATGATTATGTATACGGCAACATGTATGGCAAGCCCGATCCGGTTATGTTTTTTAGCACCGATCCCAAAAATACTACGGTAATGTATGTGCGGATTGCCCAGCGTAAACCAATTGAAACATCGCTGAATGTTATTCGCAATGTGCTAAAAAAAAATAATCCGGCTTATCCCTTTGACTATCGTTTTGTAGACGATCAATTTAATCAGATGTTTTTAAATGAAATGCTGATCAGTAAACTTTCGAGGGTGTTTGCCACGCTGGCTATTATCATTTCATGCCTCGGCCTGTTTGGCCTGGCTGCCTACACTGCCGAGCGACGTACAAAGGAAATAGGTATCCGCAAGGTTTTGGGCGCAAGTGTGTTAAATGTTGCAAGCCTGCTTTCGTTTGATTTTTTGAAGCTGGTGGCTTTATCATGTTGCGTAGCATTCCCGGCTGCCTATTGGGTTATGCAAAATTGGCTTAAAGGGTATCAGTACCATATAGGTATTAGCCTTTGGGTGTTTGTTGCAGCAGGCGTTGCCGCGGTTATCATTGCCGTTGTAACGGTAAGCTTTCAATCTGTTAAGGCAGCGATTGCAAACCCTGTGGATAGTTTGAAAAATGAATGATATAGTGAGTGGTGAGCAGTGAGTGTGAATAGTTTGGAACCAAGAGCCAATTTAGGGTTTAGAATTTAGCTTTTGGAGATTGGGGTTTAGAGTTTAACGTCTTTGGATTTAATTTTTATAATCATGATCAAAAGTTACATCACTATCGCACTCAGGAACATCCGCCGTAACTTGAGCTATGCTTTCCTGAATGTTTTTGGCCTTACTTTGGGCGTGGCCGCCTGTTTGGTAATTTTCCTTATTGTAAGGAACGAACTGGGCTTTGATAGTTACAATAGTAAAGCCAACCGTACTTACCGGCTAACCTTAAACGCCCTTGATTTTAACTCCAATGTATCTATGGCGATAATCCCGGCCATGCGTATTGATTTTCCCGAACTGGAGCACACCACACAGCTTTTTTACCTGTCGGAAGGGATGATTAAGATAGGCGAAAACCGGTTTAAAGAAAAGAACATTGTTTTTGGAGACCAGCAAACGCCGATGGTTTTTGACTACCAATGGCTGGCCGGCGATCCTAAAACCGCCTTGTCGCAGCCCAACAATGTAGTGCTTACACAAACCGTGGCCAAAAAATACTTTGGCAATGGCGATGCTATGGGTCAAACCATCAATTTCGAAAATGAGCTGAATGTTAAAGTAGTTGGCATTATTAAAGATTTGCCGGCTAATTCGAGCACACCAACCTCATTCCTGATCTCGCTCAAAACCATCGAACAGAAGTTAAAAGGCGCCATGGGTAATTTCTGGTCTATACCAGGTGGTAGCTACGCTTATATCGTGCTTCCTAAAAATTATTCTATCCATCAACTGGAAAGCAAAATTCCGACTTTTATAAAAAAGAACTGGGGCGCCGATATTGCCAAAAGCGCTCATTTGCCGTTGCAGCCATTAAAGGATATTCACTTCGATCAGCGTTATATTAATAACATCATCACGCCAACATCAAAAGATACTTATTATGCGCTGGTAGGGGTGGCCTTGCTTATCATTATCACCGCCTGTATCAATTTTATAAACCTGGCCACCGCGCAGGCCATCAGGCGCGCTAAAGAGGTTGGGGTACGTAAGGTTTTAGGCGCTACTAAATCGCAGTTGGTAAAGCAGTTTATGGGCGAAACCACCGTATTGGTGTTATTATCGGTAATTTTAGGCGTGGTGGTATCTGCTTTTTTCCTTGCAGAGGCAGGTAAATGGATGTCGATAACTATTGATGCCAATCAGCTATTACAACCTATTGTTATGAGCTGGATAGCAGGGATAACTTTGCTGGTGATATTATTAGCCGGGCTGTACCCCTCGTTCGTGCAATCGGCATTCCAGCCGGTCGAATCTTTAAAAAGCCAGGCAGGTATGTCGTCAAAAGGCTTAAGCTTGCGTAAGGGACTGGTTATAGCGCAGTTTGCCATCTCGCAGATCTTAATCGTTGGCACGCTCATAGTTGCGCACCAGATGGACTTTTTTAAAAACCAGGACCTTGGTTTTAATAAGGAGGCCGTAATTACGGTTGGTATACCGGCAAAAGAAAAGCGCGACGTTTTTAAACAGCAATTAACTGCAAATCCTGGCATCAAAGACCTCAGCTTTTCTAACGGCGGCCCGGTTTATAACAATAATTTTACCAGCTTTCAATCGCCTGAACTCGGCCTTACCAAAGACGATGTAACCGAGGTGAAATATGTTGATGAAAAATATATCGATATGTTTCAGCTGCACATGCTGGCCGGGCAAAAAATCTGGAAAAAGAATGATAAAGATACCCTGCACAGCGTAGTGATCAATGAAACCATGATGCAAAAACTGGGCATTCACGATCCGCAGCTGGCCATAAACAAACATGTAAAATTAAACGGCGATCAGCAATCAACCATAGTTGGCGTGATACAGGATTTTCAGAGCGAATCAAAACATAAAAAACGCAGGGCTTGTGTATTAGAGTATAATTCGGGCGGTTTCTATATGGCCAGCATCCGGTTACAACCTGCTGCAATGAATAAAACTATTGGTTTCATTGGGAAACAATGGCTACAGCTTTTTCCCGATAATGTTTTTGAATACGAATTTATGGACGAGCATATAGCCAATTTTTACAGGCAGGAGCAAAAAGTTTACACAGCTTTTCAGCTGTTCTCGTACATCGCCATACTTATTGGTTGCTTGGGATTATATGGGCTGATAGCTTTTGCCGCATCGCAGCGCACCAAAGAAGTAGGTATTCGCAAAGTGTTGGGTGCACCGCTGCACAGCATAGTAGCCCTGTTTACCAAAGAGTTTATTTACCTGATAGGGATAGCCTTTTTAGTAGCCGCGCCCCTGGGTTATTATGTAATGTACAGCTGGTTGCAAAATTTTGCTTACCATATTACCATAGGGCCAGGTATATTTATTATAGCCATAGTATCATCATTTATCATAGCTGCGGTAACTATTGCCTACCAGGCGATAAAAGCCGCCCTGGTTAACCCCGTAAAAAGTTTGCGGAGCGAATAATTTAATGTTATTGATGCAACGTTGTGAGGAATAGTTTCGTCTTTATAATGGAATTCAACTTATCTGGATTATATGTTCAAAAATTTTATAAAAATTGCCTGGCGTAATTTATTGCGCAATAAATCATTTTCGCTGATTAACATATCTGGCCTGGCTATAGGGATGGCCAGTGCGGCGCTTATCCTGTTCTGGATCCAGAATGAGTTGAGCTATGACCAGTTTCATCAAAACCGCGACAGGCTGTACCTGGCCTACAACCGCGCTGTATTTGATGGCAAACTGTGGTGCTGGGGAACTACGCCCAAAATCATGTCGAAAACATTAAAGCAGGATTATCCGGCCGTTGAAGAAAGCGCGCGCACAACATCGGCAAGTTTTTTATTTAGCCTGGGCGATAAACACCTAAACCTTGATGGTTACTTTACCGATCCCGATTTTCTGACTATGTTTAGTTTTCCGCTTGTTGAAGGTAACCCTAAAACGGCTTTAAATACCATCAATTCCATTGTTATTACGCAAAAACTAGCAAAAAAACTATTTGGCGAACAAGACGCCATGGGGAAAGTAGTACGTATTGATAGCGTTGATCATTTTACGGTGACAGGGGTAATGAAAGATTTGCCCAACAACACTCGTTTTGATTTTGAATACCTGATGCCCTGGAGCTACCTGAAAAAAACAGGTGGTGACGATGAGTACTGGGGCAATAACTCGGTACAAACCTGGGTGCTTACTAAATCCAACGTAACCGAAGCACAGCTTAACAAGCAAATCCTCAACATCACCAAATCGCACTCCGATCAAAAAGACCAGGAAGTGTTTATGCACCCTGCTGCCAAATGGCATTTATATTCCAAATTTGAAAACGGTAAAATAACCGGCGGTAAAATTGAATCGGTAAGGTTGTTTGCTGTTATCGCCGCATTCATTTTATTAATAGCCTGTATTAATTTCATGAATCTAAGTACAGCCCGGAGCGAAAAACGCGCCCGCGAGGTTGGCATCATGAAAGCGATAGGTGCAAAAAAAGGCTCAATTATAACACAGTTTTTAGGCGAAAGTATTCTGATAGCTTTTATTGCCGGTATAATAGCTATTGTTATTGTGCAAATCAGCATGTCGGGCTTTAACCAGTTGACCGATAAGCAATTGTTTGTGCCTTATGAAAGTGTTTATTTCTGGCTGGCCGGTTTAGGTTTTGTTTTGTTTACCGGGATAATAGCGGGTAGTTACCCGGCTTTCTTCCTGTCGTCATTTAAACCTGTTAGCGTGCTAAAAGGGACATTTAAAAAGGTAGATGCCGTAATCAGTCCCCGCAAAATATTGGTGGTGGTGCAGTTTATGTTCGCTATTTGCCTTATCATTTGTACCATCCTTATCCGCGACCAGATGCAATACGCCCAAAACCGCGATCTGGGTTATAAAAAGGATAACCTGGTATACACCATGATGTCGGGCAGTATTGATAAAAACTTTAAGATGATCCGTAACGAGCTGGTTAGCAGCGGCGCAGCGGTATCGGTAACCAAAACCAACTCGCCTGTTACCCAACGCTGGAGCGATAGCTGGGGTTTTGACTGGAAGGGTAAAGACCAAAGCCAGAAGATAGATTTTATTATGTACAATACCGATGGTGACTTTGTAAAAACCATGGGCCTTAAAATAACAGCCGGCAGGGACATCGATGTAAATACTTACCCAACAGACTCAACAGCGATATTACTCAACGAAGCTGCTGTAAAAGTTGTTGGTTTTAAAGACCCGATAGGGCAGGTGATCAAGCGCGACAACCACGATTTGGTTATAGTAGGGGTGATTAAGGATTTTATTATCGAATCGCCCTATCAGCCTGTAAAAGCGATGATTATCCAGGGGCCAAAATCATGGTTCAACGTGGTACACTACAAGCTCAACCCCAATAACACCACAGCCCAAAACTTGAAACTTGCCGAAAGCGTTTTTAAGAAATATAATCCTGAATACCCCTTCGAGTATCATTTTGTGGATGACGAGTATGCCAAAAAATTCAGTGACGAACAAAAAGTGGGCACTCTGGCCAGTTTGTTTGCCGGCTTAACTATCTTTATATCATGCCTCGGTTTATTCGGCTTGTCGGCCTATATGGCCCAAAACAGGCAAAAAGAGATCAGCGTACGCAAGGTGCTTGGCGCATCGGTATCAAACCTTACTGGCATGCTATCCAAAGAGTTTTTACTGCTGGTATTCATCGCCTTTGCCGTCGCATCGCCAATTGCCTGGTGGGGCATGCACAAATGGCTGGAGGGCTATACCTACCGCATTACCATACAGGTATGGGTATTTATAATGGCAGGCGCTGGCACTGCCATAGTAGCGCTGCTAACCGTAAGCTTCCAATCGATCAAAGCCGCACTGGCAAATCCTATTAACAGTTTGAGAAACGAATAGTGGTGAGTGGATCAAAGTGGCTAACGAAATTTTGCCACTTTGATCCACTTTAAAAGTCCCATTCACTGCTCACCATTCACCACTCACCCTGTATCATAATCGTACACCTACTGTTACGCCTGCGTACAGTTATAATTTGAATTTTAAATTAACTACTTGATTTTCAGATGATTTTATAATTGGTATGTATTTTAAACTGCATTGCTGGTAATTACATCACAATGCTTAAAAATTATATTAAAACCGCCTGGCGTAGTTTAAAACGCAATAAAATATTTTCATTTATTAATGTGTTTGGTCTATCGGTTGGGCTGGCTTGCTGCATGTTGATAACCGCCTATGTGTACAGTGAATTAAGTTACGACAGATACGCGCAGGATGCCGACCGTATTTACCGTGTTGGTATTAAAACTATTGAAAACGCGGGAACAAGCGAGTATCCCAACGTAGATATTGCCGTAGCGAAAGGCATTAAAGATCAATATCCGCAGGTAAGCGATGTAACCAGGCTTACCGGCCGCAAACCATCGTTTATTGAATACAACGGCAAAAAGTTTAAAGAAGAACACCTGTTTATGGTGGACGCCAACTTTCTGCAGCTGTTTTCTATCCCCCTAATCGATGGCGAAAGCAAAACCTGCTTGAAAGACCCCAACAGTACCGTAATCACCGCGGCATTTGCAAAAAAATACTTTGGCAGCGGTGCGGCCGTAGGTCAATCATTACTGGTAGACGGGGAGCCTTATAAGGTTACCGGGGTTATTGAAAAAGTACCTGATAATTCCCACTTTCATGGCGACGCGTTTTTTAGCATGAATAATTATGTAAGAACGGCACAGCAAACCTGGAGCAACATTGGTTATTTTACCTACATAAAACTAAACAAGAACGCTGACGCAAAAAAACTGGAGTCGGCGTTTCCGAATGACCTGGTTAAAAAGTTTGTGGTGCCCGAAATTGCCCATGACATGAATGTAAGTTTGGCCGAGGCAAGCAAATCTGTAAATACCTTCCTGTTTTATTTGCAACCTTTAACCGATATTCACCTGCACTCGGCAACCAAATATGAGCTGGAAGCTAATGGCGATATCCATTACGTTTACATATTTGGTGTTTTGGCTATATTTATTTTGATGCTGGCCTGCATTAACTTTACCAATTTATCAACCGCCAGTTCGGCAAAACGGAGCAAGGAGGTTGGCATCCGTAAAGTATTAGGGTCAGAAAAGAGCGGGCTTATTTCACAGTTCCTTACCGAATCGGTATTGCTTACAATGGGGGCTATGGTGCTGGCCATCGTATTCGTGTACCTGCTGTTACCTGTTTTTAATGACCTTTCGGGTAAGCACATCGATATTGGTTTTTTTATAAATTTTCAGGCTATAGTTACCGAGTTGTTGCTTGTGTTTGTAGTTGGTGTTATGGCCGGTATTTATCCGGCATTTGTATTGTCGGGCTTCCAGATCATTGCCGTATTAAAGGGCGGTTCTGGTACTACCAAACAGGCCAGTAAAAACTATTTGCGCAGCGGGCTTATCGTGTTCCAGTTTGCAGTATCTACCGCGCTTATTATAGCCACATTTGTAGTTTACCAGCAATTGCACTACATGCAAAACAAAAAACTGGGTTATGATAAAGACCAGATACTGGTAATAAATGAAACCTATTCGTTACGCAATAATATAGACGCGTTTAAACAGGAGTTGCTGCGTAATCCACAGGTGGTTAATGCAGCAATATCCAGTAGCGTTCCCGGTACAAGAGGCGGTATTGACGGTACCCAAATAGATGCCAAAGAATTTAATGACAAAGGCGGCCATGCCGAAATTCATACTGATATTTTTCATGTGGATGAAAACTATATACCCACTTTAGGGATACAGATAGTAAAAGGGCGTAATTTTTATCCGTCGTACCCCGGCGATTCAATGGCAGTAGTTGTTAACGAGGCCCTGGTGCGCGATCTGGGATGGGGCAAAAGCGATCCGATAGGTAAAACCATTGTCCGCTCGGCAAGGGCTCAGTATACTGTTGTAGGGGTAGTTAAAGATTTTCATTACGTATCCACAAAGCAAAAGATTGCGCCACTGATGTTATTGCCCGGCCACAGCATCAGTTCAATTATGGTCAAGGTAAAAACAAAAGATATTAAAAACCTTATTGCCGATATGCGCACCCAATGGGATAGCTTTAAAACGGATTTACCTTTCAGCTATTCGTTCCTCGACGAAAAATTTGCATCGCTTTACGCATCCGAACAACAAACCGGGAAAATATTTACAGTGTTTGCGGTTGTCGCCCTCATCATAGCCAGCCTGGGCTTGTTTGGCCTGGCAGCATTCATGATCAGGTTAAGGGTTAAAGAAATCGGCATCCGTAAGGTTTTGGGGGCATCAACAGGCAGTATTACCACATTACTATCAAAAGAGTTTTTAAAACTTATTGTGATAGCGTCGCTCATATCATTCCCCATAACCTGGTATGCCATGAGCAAATGGCTGCAGGATTTTGCCTACCGCATAAGCATCCAGTGGTGGGTGTTTTTATTAGCAGGCTGTATAGCATTATTGGTAGCCGCAATAACCATCAGCTTTCAAGCGGTAAAAGCGGCGTTGGCCAACCCTGTGAAAAGTTTGAGGAGCGAGTAGGTGAGTTGTGAGTTGTGAGTAGGTGAGTTGTGAGTTGTGAGTTGTGAGTTGTGAGTTGTGAGTTGTGAGTTGTGAGAAATTGCCTGTCAATTTAGGAGTTATAGTTTAAGGTTACGATTTAGAGTTTTAAAATTAGGATTTAGGTTTTAGAGTTTAGAATTTAACTACACAGTTATGATAAAGAATTATTTACGCAGTGCTTTACGGAACATTACCAGGCACAAATTTATATCGTTCATCAATATATTTGGACTAACCGTTGGATTAACTTGCTGCCTGCTGATTGTGGTTTACGTAATCAACGAGACAAGTTATGATAAGTTTAATGCCAATGCCGATGATATTTACCGCGTAACCCGCAGTTTTAATACTGCCGATGGGGTAGAGACCCTTCATTTGGGGGCGGTTGCGCCGCCGTTTGGGCCCTTGCTGAAAAATGAGTTTTCGGATATTAAAAAAGTTACCCGGATATTATCCAACGGGTCAACCTCACTGAGGTATAAGGAAAAGCTATTTAATGAGCGTGGCTCGTACTTTGCCGATGAGAACTTTTTTGATTTTTTTAGTGTAAAAACAATTCATGGTGACCCTAAAACGGCCCTTAAAGAACCGTTTACTGTAATGCTGACACCAGAACTGGCCCGCAAATATTTCGGTAATGAAGATCCGATAAACAAAGAACTCCGGCTGAATAATCAATACAACTTTAAGGTAACCGGAATATATGAGCCTTTTCCTGAAAATGCCCAGCTGCATCCGCAAATGCTATTATCTTTCAATACCTTGAATAATGACGCTATCTACGGCAAAAAAGGACTGGAGACTAATTGGAGCAATAATTCATTCTTTACTTATCTTTTATTCCCCAAAGGTTATAATGTGGATCATGTGGCTTCGCAGTTTCCGGCTTTTTTAGATAAGTATGTTGGCAAGAATGAATCAAAGAACAGCAAATTATACTTCCAAAAATTTCTGAGCATCCATCTAAACTCACACCTGGATGATGAGTTAGAACAGAACGGTGACATCAAACGGGTTTATATATTTTCGGCCATTGCACTATTTATCCTACTGATAGCCTGTATCAATTACATGAACCTTTCAACAGCGCGCTCAACTTTGAGGGCTAAAGAGATTGGAATCCGTAAGGTAATTGGTGCGCAGCAAAAAGAGATCATCGCCCAATTTTTAAGCGAATCGGTATTAATAACCGCTTTTTCGTTAATACTGGCACTGGTTATCACCTGGCTTATTATGCCGCTGATAAATAAATTTTCGGGACTTACGCTCTCGTTTAACCAGTTATATCAGCCTCAAATTATTATGGCTATTGTAGCTATGCCATTTGTGATAGGCATCATCAGTGGGATTTATCCGGCCATCTTTATGTCGTCGTTTAAACCGATCAAAGTTTTAAAGGGGATGTTAAAAGTGGGCTCTGGCAATATCTCATTCCGTAAGGTATTGGTGGTATTGCAGTTTTCTATTTCTATTATTTTGATAGTGGCCACAACTATTGTATTTCAGCAATTGAGGTACATGCAGCAAAAATCCCTGGGCTTTGATAAAGATCATTTGGTAACCATGGGTAATGCATTTAGTCCAAGCCAGTTTGAGGTGTTTAAAAACGAAGCGATGAAGGATGGCACTATAAAGGGTATTGGCCGATCATCAAGAATTCCGTCGGGGCGTTTACTGGATAATCAGGGCATTTCTATTATACAGGGCAGTACAGTACAGGCCGTTAAAGCCGACGTTAAGTGTGTTAATGCCGATTATGGGTTTATCCCAACCTATGGTATGAAAATGGCGGCCGGCCGTAATTTTTCAAAAGGTTTTGCTACCGATAGCAGTAACTATATCATAAATGTCTCTGCTGCGAAAGTATTAGGTTGGAAAACGCCGGAAAGCGCGATAGGCAAAGAAATAAGTTACGGCGGTGTAAACGGAAGAGTTATAGGCGTGGTTAATGATTTTCATTTCGAATCGCTGCACCAAAACATCATCCCATTGTTATTGCTTATGCCATCATTCGCGAATAATAATTACGGCCGGCTATCCATTAAAATAGATGGCGGGAACGTGCAGTCGGCTATAAATACATTGCAGCAGGCCTGGAAAAAATATCAGCCCGAAACCCCGTTTGAATATGTTTTCCTGGATGATAAATTTCAAAAGCTGTACAACAGCGAGCAGCAGCAAGGCAGCTTGTTTACCATATTCTCATTCATTGCCATATTTATAGCTTGTTTGGGCTTGTTTGGTTTGTCGGCATTTACCATTACACAGCGGGTTAAGGAGATAGGCGTGCGCAAAGTATTAGGCGCCAGCATCCCGCAAATAGTAACCGAACTATCTAAAGACTTTTTAAAACTGGTGCTTATTGCGTCGGTAATTGCGTTGCCCATAGCATGGTACTCCATGAGCAAGTGGCTGCTTGATTTTGCCTTCCGCATCAGCATCCAATGGTGGGTATTTGTAATGGCAGGTGTCATCGCGGTAGTTATCGCTTTTTTAACCATCAGCTTTCAATCCATCAAAGCAGCATCGGCAAACCCGGTGAAAAGCCTTCGGAGTGAGTAGGCAGTTGTGAGTTTGCAGTAAGCAGTGAGGGGCTCATTACAAAGTAATGAAGCGATAAGTACCAACGAACTAATGAACCAGTGAACTAATGAACCAACATGATTAAAAACTATTTCAAAATAGCCCTCCGTAACTTTTGGCGGCACAAGTTTTTTACGTTTATCAACGTTATCGGGCTGTCTATTGGTATCAGTTCGGCGCTGGTTATTTATTTGATAGTACATTTTGATTTTACTTTTGATAAATCGATTCATGATAGCGACCGGATTTACCGGGTGGTTTCCAATTACACCTACGCCGGCGAACCTGCTTATAATCGTGGCGTTTGCGGCCCCCTGCCCGAGGCAGTGCGTACACAGGTTAGCGGTGTTGATGTGGTGGCGTCGTTCTTTGCTTTGTATCAGCCAAATGTATTTGTCCCCGGTAAATCCGGGGTGCCTGTTAAATTTAAACTACAGGATAATGTGGTATTGGCCGATGAGCGGTATTTTGATTTGTTTACCTATAACTGGCTTGCTGGCAAAGCTAAAACCGCGTTTAATGGCCCTAACCAGGTTGTACTTACAACAGCGCAGGCCAAAAAATACTTTCCCAAACTTTCGTACACCCAAATAATGGGCAGGGTTATCACTTATGATACTTTAAACACAGTTGTCAGCGGTATAGTTGAACCTTTAAACGGCAATAGCGATTTTAAATCGCAGGCCTTTATATCTTACTCTTCGGCTACAAATAACCAGGCTTTAAAGAAGGAGCTGCGGCCCGAACATTGGGGTGGTACAACGCCGGCTTCCCAGTTATTTATAAAGCTATCGCCCAATACAACCGTAGCTCAAATAACCAAACAGCTTAACGATATATTAAAAAAACATAACCCACCAACCCCGTCAAACAAAGGCAATACCCGCAGCTTTGCTTTGCAACCGTTAAGCGATATTCATTTTAACGGGTTATACGGCACATTTTACGGTGGCCGTACGGCTAATAAAACAACGCTTTATGGTTTATTGGCTATCGCTTTGTTTTTATTACTATTAGGCTGCATCAACTTTGTTAATTTAACAACCGCACAGGCTGCTCAAAGGGCAAAAGAGATTGGTATCCGTAAAACGATGGGCAGCAGTCGCTTGCAGCTCATCGTCCAGTTTTTAAGCGAGACATTTTTTATCACCCTTATCGCGGTTGTTATCTCGGTTTTGATTGCGCCGGTGATCCTTAACTTGTTTAAAGATTTTATTCCCGAAGGGATCGCATTAGATCTTTTAAATCAGCCCAATCTTATCGTGTTTCTCTTGGCGCTCACATTTATAGTGAGTTTGTTATCCGGTTTTTATCCGGCGGTTTTGCTATCGGCTTATAAACCGGTTTTGGTACTTAAAAACCAGGCATCATCGAACAGCAGTAAAACGCGGAATGCGTGGTTGCGTAAATCGCTCACGGTAACTCAATTTGTAATAGCCCAATTTTTTATTATGGCTACCGTATTGGTTAGCAAGCAAATATATTATGCGCTGCATAAGGACCTGGGGCTTAAAAAGGATGCTATTTTGATCATCAATTCCCCATGGAAAAACCGTACAGAAAGCCGTAACCAGGTGTTTTTAAATAAGCTAACCGCGCTGCCCCAGGTGCAATTGGTAAGCCTGGGTAAAGATGCACCGTCATCAGATAATGGTAACTCTACCGAGGCCACTTTCCGCGACGGTAAAAAGGAAATTAAAATGGAGCTGGGTGAAAAATTCGGCGACGAAAACTACATCAACGTATATAATATTAAATTATTGGCAGGCCGCAATTTACAACCCGGCGATATCAACAGGGCATTTTTAATAAATGAAACTTACGCCCGTGCCATTGGATTTAAAAACCCGGCCAATGCGGTAGGCAAGTACATCGATAATTTTAACGGTGATGTAAAAATGCAGATTATAGGCGTGGTGCATGATTTTCATGCCGAATCATTACATGCGCCGATTAAGCCGATAGCGATTTTAACCGAGCTTAACCACTACAATAATGGCACCTTCCACATCGCACTAAAGCCACAATCGGCGGGTGGCGATGACTGGAAAAAGGCTATTGCGGCCATGCAAACATCATGGAAAGAAATTTATCCCGAAGATGATTTTGAATACCACTTTTTTGATGAAAATATTGCCAGGTTCTACGATGCCGAGCAGCATACATCAACCTTGTTGACCTGGGCTACAGGGTTGTCTATATTCATCAGCTGCCTGGGTTTGTTGGGGCTGGCTATTTATAACACCAATCAGCGTACTAAAGAGATTGGGGTACGTAAAGTTCTTGGCGCCACCGTTTCGCAAATAGTTGCACTGCTATCAACCGAGTTAATATTACTTATCCTGCTGGCATTTGCGCTGGTTACACCATTAGCCTGGTACGCCATGAATAAATGGATGCAAAGCTTTGCCGACCGTACCAGCATCAGCTGGTGGATTTTTGTGCTAAGCGGCGGCGGGATGCTGTTAACAGCACTGATAACATCAAGTTTTCAAACAATAAAAGCCGCGATGGCGAATCCGACGAAAAGCCTTCGTAGTGAGTAGGCAGTTGTGAGTTCGCAGTAAGCAGCTAGGAGCTCACTACAAAGTTATGAAGCGATAAGTACCAATGAACTAATGAACCAGTGAACTAATGAACCAATAGAATGATAAAAAATTACTTCAAGATTGCGTTCCGTAATTTCGGACGGCACAAGTTGTTTACAATGATCAACATTGTAGGTTTGTCTATCGGCATTAGTGCCGCGTTGGTAATTTACGTTATTGTAAATTATGATTTTGCGTTTGATAAAAACCGAAGGGACAGCGATAAGATTTACCGCGTGGTTACCGAGTATTCATTCTCGGGCAATGTGGGGTATAACGGTGGCGTTACCGGGCCACTGGCGGGGGCTGTAAAAGCCGAAGTAACGGGGGTAAAAGAGGTTGTGCCGTTTTTTACCGATGGTGGCATCAACGTATTTATAGCTAATAAAAAAGATGTGCCTACAAGGTTTAAGAATCATGATAACATTGTTTTGGCCGATGGCAGGTATTTTAAACTGCTTGATTATAACTGGCTTGCAGGGTCGGCTAAAACGGCGCTGAATGAACCTTACCAGGTGGTGCTAACGTCAGATCAGGCTAAGATATATTTCCCCAAATTATCATACGGCCAGATGCTTGGTAAAACAGTAACTTATGATACCATTAAAACAACCGTTACCGGTATTGTGCAAACTCCAAAAGAAAATACCGACTTTAATTTTCAGGATTTTATATCGTATAGTACCGGCCTGGCCAACCCTGCCCTGAAGGATAATCTTCAGTTAACAGAATGGGGAAGTACCACTTCGGCATCCGTGTTGTTCGTTAAACTTGCAGATAACGCATCGGCAACCAATGTTGAAAAGCAGCTGAATGTATTGCTAAAAAAACATAATCCGCCTAAAAAGGAAGACGCAGGCAATACCCAGGTTTTTCATTTGCAGCCGTTAAGCGATCTGCACTTTAACAAAGAATACAACACTTTTGATGGTGGGCACACAGCAAGCAAAACAACCTTATATGGCTTATTGGTTATCGCTGCGTTTTTGCTGATATTAGGTTGCATCAATTTTGTAAACCTTACAACGGCCCAGGCATCCCAACGGGCCAAAGAAATAGGCATCCGCAAAACAATGGGAAGCACCCGCCGCCAACTGATAACACAATTTTTAAGCGAAACCTTCCTGGTAACCATTTTTGCTGTAATTATAGCGTTGCTGGCAGCGCCATCCATCCTTAAACTATTTGCCGATTTTACCCCCAAAGGTATCACGGTTGATTACCTGCATCATGGCAATATTCTGCTGTTTATGCTTGCATTAGTGGTGGTTGTAAGTATATTATCCGGCTTTTACCCCGCGCTTGTATTATCGGGCTATAAGCCGGTTGATGTGTTTAAAAACCAGGCGCACTCGGGCACAAGTAAAACCCGTAATGCGTTTCTGCGTAAATCGTTAACTACGGTTCAGTTTGTAATAGCACAGTTTTTTATCATGGCTACCATATTGGTAAGCAAACAAATTTATTACGCCCTGCACAAAGATCTGGGCTTTAAAAAGGATGCTATTGTCAATATATCCATCCCATATAAAAATATGGATGAAGGAACAAAGCAGGTTTTTAAAAACAGGATTGCCGCCATCCCTCAAATTGAAATAATGGCCATTGGCAGCAACCCGCCATCATCGGGCAATACCAACAGCACCGAGGCCACTTACAAGGACGGTAAAAAAGAAGTTAAAACAGATGTTCAGCAAAAATTTGGGGATGAAAACTACCTGAAGGTTTATAATATCAAACTGCTTGCCGGGCGTAGTATCACACAAGCCGATTCAACAAAGGCTTTGGTAATCAATAATACATATGCAAAGGTTCTCGGCTTTAAAAAGCCATCAGATGCTATCGGTAAAATGCTTGATTATAACGACGATAAAAAAATGGAAATAGTAGGTGTGGTTGCCGATTTTTATCAAAAATCATTACATGATGCCATTAAGCCGCTTGCCATACTTATACCACACCGAAAGTCTCAAAACCGCACTTTTCATATCGCTTTAAAACCACAATCAGCCGGGCTCGATGATTGGAAGAAGGCCATTGGCGGCATGGAAAAGATATGGAAGGAATTATACCCCGATGACGATTTTGATTATAGTTTTTACGATAAAAACATCGAAAAGTTTTATGAATCAGAGCAACATACATCTACCTTGCTTACCTGGGCAACGGGCTTATCCATATTTATCAGCTGTTTAGGTTTATTGGGCCTGGCTATGTACACCACTAATTTACGCACAAAAGAAATTGGTGTGCGCAAGGTACTCGGCGCATCTATAGCACAAATTGTTACCCTCCTATCAACAGAGTTGATATTACTTATTTTACTTGCGTTTGTGCTGGTTACGCCATTGGCCTGGTATGCCATGAACAAATGGATGGAAAGTTTTGCCGACCGTACCAGCATCAGCTGGTGGATATTTGTGGCAAGCGGCGCAGGTATGCTGCTGGCTGCATTGTTTACACTAAGTTTTCAAACGGTAAAGGCTGCGGTTGCCAACCCTGTGAAGAGTTTACGAAGCGAATAGATTTGTTCATTAGTTCACCGGTTCATTAGTTGTTGGTCTTGCTTGATTGAGGCTAATGTGTTAAAGACAAATGCTAAAACTAACAAGCAATGCCACCAATGAACTAACCTGGGACGGCGTTAATATGGTTGCTGCTTAAGTTGTTTTAAGCTAAAATCACTTATCATGCCCTGCGTTTGATGACGGCTTCTCTTTACATGTTTACCTAAACAAATGAGATATATTATAAGTGCCTTAATTCTCAACTTTTTCACCTGCTATCTTTTTGCGCAGGATAAACTGCCGGATGCAGCTAATTTACCAAACCAGGTTGGCGATATTATATTTAACCCCCAAACAGACCAATACGATTTTAAGCTTTGCGATAAGGATAACATTTACCAATACTACGGGTTAAATACATCTTATAAAGGAGAGGCAAAAGCATTAAAGAAGGAATTGCTTGGCAAGATGGTTTATCAACGGCAGTTTAAATCTATTGCCGGCTCCATTACCGTTCGGTTTATTGTAAACTGTAAGGGGCAAACCGGCTGGTTCAGAATTTACCAGTTAGATGCCAGTTATCGCAAAATAACCTTTTCACCAGTTTTTGTCACCATGATATCAGAGGCTGTGAAAAGTTTAAAAGGCTGGATTCCCGGTAAACTTCCAAACGGCACAGTTTGCGACACTTATTATTATTTGCACTTCAAGGTAGTTAATGGTCATGTTAAAGATATAGCCATATGAAAAATTACCTGTTGGTTTTAATATGGTTAAGTGGAGGAATGCTTAAAGCGCAAACCAATTGCAATATTTACACAGATAAGCCACACCGGGTGGCATGTCAGTATTATACAGATGCTATTCAATACCCACAGGGATCTAAAAATTCGCAGCAACTGTTTATCTATTCGTTGCAGGCCTGCGCCACTTTTGGGCCAACGTTATGTGAAATGTCGGTACCTTATTTAAAACGGGGCGATTTTTATACCTGGAAAGTATTAATGGATAAAGCGGTACAGGCTGATCCGGGGCAATACCTAAGCGTTAGGGGCTGGTGTTACTTTAAATTCCTAAAGGATTACAAAAATTGCTATGCCGATTTGTACCGTTTATATAAACTAACCGGCGGTTTGCCGGGTTACACAGGCGATGGCGACTACGACCTGCGTATGGTGATGGCTATGGCCCAGCGCGAAATGGGCAACTATAAAATGGCCCTGCATTATTTTGATGAATGCATAAGCGACCATGAAAAGAAAAAAGTTTTAGGCCTGTACGATTATTTGCATAGGGGAGTGACGCTGCTGAATATGAAAAACTACCCGCAAGCACTGGCCGATCTGAAGCGGGAAGTTAACAAATACCCAAAACTTGCAGATGTTCATTATTATATTGGGCTTACTTATTTAGCAATGCACAACAAAATCAAGGCCACCAAATCGCTTAATTACTCCCGTGAGTTGTACGTCAAAACCGGCTATCATCGGGCAGATCCATACAAAGAAGAACCAGACCAGGTTTACCTGTCGGATATAACTGAAGCCTTAGCTAAAGCCAAACGTTAACCATGCCTAAACTATCATTAAAAAACAGGTTAAAGAATAACCAAATCGCACTGTATCATTACCGTACACTTACTGTTACGCTTACGAACATGTTCATATTTTTTACATAAATTACATTGTTGATTATCAGGTATTTAAAGTTTTGGTATGTGTTTTAAACCATGTGTGCAAATCTGCATATCACATGATCAAAAATTACTTCAAAATAGCGTGGCGTAATATTGTAAGGCATAAAGCTTATTCAAGTATAAACATAGCCGGCCTAACTGTTGGCATAGGAGCTTGTTTGCTCATTTTTGTTATTATCAGTTTTGAGTTGAGTTTTGATAAATTTCAGCCCAATTATAAAAATATATACCATGTTGTAACCCAGGAAAAGCACGAAGCCGACCTCACTTACAATCCTGGTATTGCCGTGCCTGCTACCGAGGCACTCCGCTTAGATTTTCCGCAGGCAAAAGTAGCCGCCCTAAACAGCAGCTATGGCAGCCAGATCACCGTTCCCGATGGATCGGGTAATGGAACCGGCGATAAAAAATTTACCGAGAACCTGGGCGTTTTATTCATCGAGCCACAATTTTTCGATATCTTCAGTTCACAATGGCTTGCCGGCAACGCCTCGGTTTTAAAAGATCCCGATATGGTGGTGATTGATAAAAGCACCGCCATTAAATACTTTGGCGACTGGAAAAATGTGATTGGCAAAATCCTTAAAATGGATAATGTAATGACGCTGAAAATAGCCGGGGTTATTGAGGATGCACCTGTAAACAGTGATTTTCCATTTAAAATAATGGTATCGTTTGTTTCCTGGAAAGCCCATGGCAAAGATTATAACTATAGCGGCGAATGGGGATCTACCAGTAGCAACCACCAGGTATTTATGCTGTTTCCTCAAAACATGAGTGCCGGCAATATAAGTTCGCAGCTGAAGATCTTCTCGGCAAAACATTACAAAAACGGAATTTCTAAAACCAACATACTGGCCCAACCCTTATCACTTTTTCATTTTGATACCCGTTTTGGCAATCCGCTTGCCGATCATACCATGAACTACGCCACCCTGCGTACACTGTCGTTAATAGCCATATTGATCATTATAATGGCATCCATCAATTTTATAAACCTGTCAACAGCACAATCTGTTGGCCGCTCCAAAGAGGTTGGTATCCGCAAAGTATTGGGCAGTACACGCAAACAATTAATTGGCCAGGTTATAGGCGAGACTACCCTGGTTGTATTTTTTTCGGTAATACTTGCTTTGGCCATTGCCAAAATTGCTATGCCCCAGCTTAAAAATATAGCCAATGTGCCCGAAAGTATAGGCTTGTTCACCGCGGTAAACCTGCTTTTTGTAGCAGCGGTGATGGTAATAGTTATCCTGTTATCCGGAGTTTATCCGGCAATGGTGGTATCGGGCTTTAAACCGGTTTTGGCTTTAAAAAACAAAATTACCGCTGCTTCAATTGGCGGCATTCCACTGCGCAGGGCTTTAGTGGTTGCTCAATTTGCTATCTCGCAATTGTTAATCATCGGTACAATAGTGGCAATGAACCAGATGGACTATGTGAACAAAGCAGACCTGGGCTTTAACAAAGAGGCAGTACTTATTATTCCTGGTTATACCGATAGTATCAGCCTTGGCAAAATGGCGTCGTACAAGCAGCAGCTGATGCAAAACCCGGCCGTAAAATCGGCAAGTTTTACTTCGGATGCACCATCGTCAGAAAATAACTGGGGTACTAATTTTAACTTTAATAACACGAAAAAGGATAATGGCTTTAACACTTATTTAAAATTTGGCGATGCTGATTATTTTAAAACATTCGGATTGCAATTTGTTGCCGGCAAAAGTTATGATGTAAGCGATACTGCTAAACAGGTAGTAGTGAATGAAACATTCATTCACAAATTAGGTATCCAAAACGCCGAAAATGCCATTGGTAAAACAGTACAGTTTGGGGGTGGAGGCAAATGGATGCCGATATCGGGTGTAGTTAAGGATTTTAAAACCAACTCGCTGCGCGAGACCGTGAAGCCAATAGTTATTAGCCCGGCTAAAAAGTTTGAAGGCAATGTGGCCATTAAAATCCAAACCCAAAACCTGAGCAAAACAGTTGCCGCGCTTCAAAAAATGTGGGAGAACGTATATCCCGAATACGCTTACAACGGTTATTTCCTGGACGATAATATTGCCAAATTTTACCAGGCAGAAAACCAAATGGCGATGGTTTACAAAATATTTGCGGGTATAGCCATTTTTATATCATGCCTTGGCTTGTATGGCCTGGTATCGTTTATGGCAGTACAGCGTACCAAAGAGGTTGGTATCCGTAAAGTATTAGGGGCATCAGTGAGCAGCATTGTTTACCTGTTTTCAAAGGAGTTTATTGTACTTATCATTATCTCTTTTGTAATTGCCACGCCTTTAGCCTGGTATGTGATGACCGGCTGGCTGCAAAACTTTGCTTACCGTATTTCGCTTAGCGCATGGGTATTCCTGCTGGCTATTGCTACTTCGGTGGTTATTGCCTGGGTTACTGTAGGGTATAAAGCGGTACGCGCAGCGTTGGCTAATCCGGTGAAAAGCCTTCGTAGTGAGTAGTGAGTGGAGAATAGGCAGTTGCCGATGGGCAATTTACTTTTATGCAGCACTATAAGTAAGCTGCAAGTACCAGTGAACTAATGAACAATTGAACTAATGAACCACCATGATAAAGAACTACATTAAAATTGCCTGGCGTAATTTAAAACGCAACAAGGCTTATGCCGCTATAAGTGTTATTGGTTTGGCGTTGGGTATTGCCTGCGGTATATTGATATTTACGCTGGTTACCTATCACCTAAGCTTTGATACCTTTCATAAAGATTCGGACAGGATATATCGTTTGTATACCGAGTGGCATGATGATGGCATCGGAAAATCAAATGGTGTACCGCAACCATTAGGGAAAGCCTTCAGGAACGACTTTACCATCGGCGAAAAAACCGCTCGGGTAATAAATTTTGAGGGTACGCTTATCACCATAACAAAAGGCACGGAGGTAAAAAAATTCCAGGAAGTAGACGGCGTGGCTTTCACCGAACCTGAATATTTTGACATTTTAAACTTCCCGCTAATTAAAGGCGATAAAAAGAAAATATTGGTAGCCCCGGGCGAGGCGTTGGTTACCCAAAAAATAGCGCAAAAATATTTTGGTAACGATAATGCCATTGGCAAAGTCTTCCGTCTGGATAATAAGGTGAACTTTACCATTACCGGTATTTTAAAAGATTTGCCTAACAATACCGACCGCAGGCAGCAAATTTATGTATCGTACGGCAATATGGACGAGTATACCGGCAACAAGCGGCGGGAAGACAACTGGGGCGGTGTATACAGCGGAAGCGAGGCCTTTACCAAATTAAAAAAAGGGGTAACCCAGGCACAGGTTAATGCGGTAACCGCTCAACTTATAAAAAAACATTATACCGGCCGCGATTTAAAAGTTTGGTTTTTTAAACTTCAGCCGCTTAACGATATGCACTTTAATGCTGAGTTAAATGGCTATGCTGATAAAAAATACCTTTGGGCGCTATTTTTTATCGGCTTGTTCCTGATTATTACGGCAAGCGTAAATTTTGTTAACCTGGCAACGGCGCAGGCGCTTAACCGCGCAAAAGAAGTTGGTGTGCGTAAGGTTTTGGGCAGCATGCCAAGCCAGCTGTTTTGGCAGTTTATTGCCGAAACAACTTTAATAACTACAGCTGCGGTATTGGTTGCTGTAGCGTTATCATACATCGCTTTGCCGGCTATTAATCACCTGTTTCAATCAGAAATGGAGTTTGATAAAACATCGTTGGCTGTTTTTATCATACTGATTAGTGTTGCTGTGGTGTTCTTATCGGGTTCATATCCGGGTTTGGTGCTGGCAAGGTTTCAGCCTATCCAGGCGCTCAAAAGCAAACTTTCGCAAAAAGATATCGGTGGGTTTTCATTGCGTAGGGTGCTGGTAGTTACCCAGTTTACCATTTCGCAGGTTTTGATTATCGGCACTATCATCATCGTATCGCAGCTGCACTACTCGCAAACCGCCGACCTGGGCTTTAACAAGGATGCTATTGTAATGATACCTATCCCTAAAAATGACGATAAGGCCATTTTAAGCACTTTGAAAAACCAGTTAAACCAAATTCAGGGTGTTGAAAAAGTAACTTATTGTTTCAGGCCACCCGCGTCGCAATCCAATAACAGCACCGGGGTTAATTTCGACCATCGGCCCGAAGAAGAACATTGGAGTATCAATGTTAAATCGGCAGATGAAAATTACATTTCAACCTTTGGATTGAAATTGGTTGCCGGTCGTAATTTCTTTCCTTCAGATACCACACGCGAGTTTGTGGTGAATGAGATGGTAGCCAAAAAGCTAAACATGAAACCGCAGGATTTGATAGGTAAAATGCTATCGATTAACGGTAAAGGCACAACCGCACCAATAGTTGGCGTGGTAAAGGACTTTTACAACTATTCCTTTCACAGCGAAATTTCGCCTGTATGTATTATGCCGAATTATAAAGGTTATTCAACAGTCGCCATTAAAATGAATATGCGTAATGCCAAGGCATCGTTAGCGTCATTTGAAAAGGTATGGAACCAAAGCTTTCCCGAGGAATTTTACTCGTACCAGTTTCTGGATGATAACATCAAGAAATTTTATGAGCTGGATAATATCCTGCTGACCCTGATTGAGGCTTTTGCAGGTATTGCTATCGCCATTGGTTGCCTTGGTTTGTATGGCTTGGTATCGTTTATGGCTGTACGCAAAACAAAAGAAATTGGCGTACGTAAAGTTTTGGGCGCGAGCATTACATCTGTGCTTTGGGTTTTTGGCAAAGAGTTCACCATTTTATTGCTCATCGCTTTTGTTATTGCGTCGCCGTTGGCTTACTGGGCTATGCATAACTATTTAAAAGATTTTCAATACAAAATCTCTATTGGGCCCGAAATTTTCGTCGAATCCATATTGTTCACCTTTGTAATAGCAGCAATAACAGTAAGCTATCGGTCGGTATTGGCCGCGCTGGCTAACCCGGTGAAGAGTTTAAGGAGTGAATGATTAGTTTATTGGTTCACTGGTTCATTAGTTCATTGGTACTTGTCTGATAAATACGGCGACGACCAGAGACAAGTACCCAGGAAATAATGAACAACAGTACCAATGAACCAGTGAACAAATGAACTAATGAACCATCAATATGATACGGAATTACTTTAAAATAGCGTGGAGAAATATTTGGAAGAATAAGGTTTTCTCGGCCATTAATATTATCGGCCTGTCTATTGGTATGGCCGCCTGTATAGTTATTATGCTTTTTGTTCTTTATGAAAAAAGCTTTGATAACCTGCATACCAAAAACATCTATCGCTTAAACGAGGTACAGAAATTTCCGGGGATGACAGCTTCGCAAAAAGTAGCCCTATCAATGTTCCCGATGGGGCCAACGCTAAAAAGTGAGTTTCCCGAAATCAAAAACTTTACGCGGGTGCGCTGGCAGCAAAAGTATCAGATTACTTACGGACAAAATAAAATGTTTTCGCCGCAGGTATTTTTTGTTGACTCCACATTTATGGACATTTTTAATTTTAAGCTGATTGCGGGAGACAGGAAAACAGCTTTATTAAAACCACACAGCGTTTTGTTGACACAGGAAGCCGCGCAAAAAATATTTGGCAACCAGGACCCGATGGGCAAAACCATTACCCATTATGGCGATGATACCACAAGCTACGCGGTAACTGGCATATTGGCCAACGTGCCTAAAAACTCCCAGTTGCAATTCGAAGCCTTGTTTTCTTTCAACACCATCATGAAACCATGGATGTTTAATGCATGGGGTGGTAATTGGCTAAACACTTATTTTGAACTGGCGCCGGGTACGGATGTGAAAGCACTTGAAAAGAAATTTCCGGCTTATCAAAAAAAGTACATGAAAAAAGATAACTGGAAATTTTATGACCTGTTCCTGTTGTCGTTAAAAGATGTTCATTCAAACTCAGCAGATATAGGGCTGGATTATATCAATTATCAAAAGTTTGACCAAAAGCTTACCAATCTATTTGCTATCATAGCGTTGATTGTACTGATAATAGCCTGCGTAAATTTTATCAATTTATCTACCGCCAGATCGGCGGAGCGCGCTAAAGAAGTAGGGGTAAGGAAGTCTATCGGGGCGCAGCGCTTTCAGTTGGCCATTCAGTTTTTAGGCGAAACGGTGCTGCTTTCGTTAATCGCGCTTGTATTTGCCGCGGTGTTTGTTGCAATTGTATTGCCCTATATTAACAGCCTGAGTCAGCGCGACATCAGCTTGCCACTAACAAATAACTGGGCGCTTATTGTATCTGTTTTTGTTGCTACTATATTTATCGGTTTAATTTCGGGTATCTATCCGGCATTATTTCTTTCTTCTTTTCAACCGGTTAAAGTATTGAAAGGATCTGTAGAAACGGGCAAAAACAAGGGATCGTTGCGCAATATCCTTGTTGTTGGTCAGTTTACCAGTGCCATTGTATTAATGATAGCTACCATATTTGTTATTAAGCAATTACGTTTTATGCAGAAAAAAGACCCTGGTTTTAGCCGCGACCAGGTAGTTAATGTTCCGCTTAATTTGGTTACGCCGGCAAAATACGCGCTGATTAAAGATGAATTGTTAAATAATTCATTAATACAGAGCGTTACCGGATCGCAGGATCAATTGGGGAGTCATTTAGATCAGTCAGGTGTTAGCTTTAAAATGAGCGATTCGCCGGTACGGGAGCTTTCTACAACCCAGTTAATAGTAGACCATGATTATCTCAACTTTTACAAGATGAAGCTGGTAGCCGGCAGTAATTTTTCTAAAGAAAAAACAGCTAACGGCAAAGAGTATATTATTAATGAAGCATTGGCTAAAGAACTGCTAAAAGATCATAAAAACAAGCCAATGAGTTCGTTGCTTGGTCAGCGTTTTGGGTACGACTCTTTGGGCCGGATAACAGGCATTGCAAAAGATTTCAACTTCAATTCACTTCATTATAAAATTGAAACCATGTTTATGTTAAATCAGCAGGAGTGGGGCTTTAGTACCATGTCTGTTAAAATAAATGGTGCCAGGACTGCCGAAGCCCTTGCCTTTATTAAATCTACATGGACAAACACTTTTCCCGATATCCCGTTCGAATACCAGTTTTTAGACGATCATTTTGCCGAAGTTTACCGGGTGGATAACCAGGTGAGCAACGTGGTAAGCATCCTGGCCGGGCTTATCATTATTATATCGTGTTTGGGCTTATTCGGCCTGGCCTCATACTCGGCCGAGAAACGTATAAAGGAGATTGGTGTTCGCAAAGTACTGGGCGCATCTGTTCAAAATATTGTTTTATTGTTGTCCAGCCACTTTATTAAACTGGTTTTTATAGCCAACATCATAGCCTGGCCTATAGCTTTTTTCGCCATGAACAAATGGCTGCAGGATTTTGCCTACCGCATTAACATCGATTGGTGGATATTTGCCATGGCAGGCGGTGTTTCGGTTATAATAGCCTTTGCAACAGTAAGTTTTCAATCCATTAAAGCGGCGATAGCTAACCCTGTTAAAAGTTTAAGGAGCGAATAATTTGTTCATTGGTTCACTGGTTCATTAGTTCATTGGTGGAATGTTTTAGGATTTGCATGGTTTGGCTTGGTGTCAGCAAGTCGCCACTAAGCGAATAGACCGGACTAACGAACCCAGTTAACAAATGAGCCACCAGACAAGACCAATGAGCCAGTGAACCACCAGACAGGACCAATGAACTAATGAACCAGTGAACTAATGAACTAATAAAATGATAAAAAACTACATCAAAATTGCTTTGCGTAACCTTTGGAAGCATAAGGCGTTTTCCATTATCAATATAACAGGCTTATCCATAGGGATAACGGCCTGCTTTTTTATATTCATGTATGTAGGCTTCGAGCTAAGCTACGATAAGATGCATACAAAGGCCGATAGGATCTATCGCCTGGTTACGGACATAAAAACGCCTACCGAAACCATCAATACGGGCGTTACGGCGTGGCCATTTGCTCCAAATATTAAAGCCGATTTTCCCGAAGTGGAATCGTTTGTAAGGATAAGCGGCGGCAGTTTCCTGGTGAAAAAGGGAAACGTTAAATTCCAGGAAGAGCACTCCATATTTGCCGACTCGGCGTTTTTTAAGGTTTTTGATTTTAAACTGCTGAAGGGCGATCCCAAAACGGCATTGTCGGAGGTTGCTACTATCGTATTTTCAGAATCGGCAGCAAAAAAATATTTTGGTAAGACTGATCCTGTTGGGCAAACCGTACTGGTTACCGGCGATAATATCCCGGCCAAAGTTACAGGGGTTATGAAGGATATCCCCGAAAATTCGCAGATTAAAGCGGACATGCTGATATCGATGGTTTCGCTCACTCAAAAGTTTAACAAGGGGCTGGATAACCAATGGAGCAATTTTGGAGCATCAACATATCTGCTGTTAAAGCCCGGCACAAATCCTAAAAACCTTGAAGCTAAGCTGCCTGCATTTTTAGAACGCCGTAACGGCGAAGAAGAAAAGAGACAGCACATGTTTTTTAAGCTATTTTTAGAGCCCTTGAAAACAGTTTACCTGTACTCGAAACGTAGCGGGCAGGAATCGGGGAGCATTAACAATGTTTATATATTTACTGTTGTAGCCATATTTATATTGCTGATAGCTTGTATAAACTTTGTAAACTTAACCACGGCGCGCTCGGTTGAGCGGGCCAAGGAGGTAGGCATCCGCAAAGTGGTTGGTGCCGAAAAAGGGCAACTGGCTAGCCAGTTCATCGGCGAATCCGTGGTGCTTTGCCTTATCGCGTTTTTGCTCACCATTATACTTTCTGTTTTGCTCCTGCCATTATTTAACCAGCTTGCCGGCAAAACAATCAGCGCTGGCATTTTTTCCAACTGGTATTATGTGGCCATATTGCTGGGTACATCTGTGGGTATAGGGCTTATTGCGGGTATTTATCCCGCGTTGGTTTTATCGTCATTTATGCCGGTTTCGGTGTTAAAGGGCAGGTTTTCGGGCAGTAAAAAAGGTAATGTGTTACGTAAAATATTGGTCATCGCCCAATTTACCATTTCGATATTCCTCATCATTGGCACCATCGTTGTTTATTCGCAAATGAGTTTTATGCAAAACCGCGATCTCGGTTTTTCTAAAGACCAAATGCTCATCATCGATACCAATGACGACCCTGCAGGCAATGCATTTAAAGAAGCCATAGCATCTATACCGGGCGTTAAATCAACTGCCCGCTCATCAAGCATACCAGGCGGTGGTAATCCGGGCGCATATTCCGAAATTGAGAACAAAAAAGGCGATCTCCAGATTGCCAATCTCGACCTTTACTTTGTTGATTGGGATTATGTGAACCAGTTTAAAATTAAAATGGTAGCCGGTCGTGCTTTTGATCGCCAATTTGGTACCGATACCGCACAGGCCATGTTACTGAACGAGGCCGCGGTTAAACTATTTGGCTACAGTTCGCCTCAGCAAGCAATAGGCAGGCGCTTTAAACAATGGGGCCGCGAAGGTAAAATAGTAGGGGTAATGAAGGACTTTCATTTCCGATCGCTACAGGAAGTAATTAAGCCGTTAAGCATGCGTATCGAAATGAGGAACGTTTCCCTGATTTCGGTAAAAATGTCCACCCAAAATACCGCTTCAACACTGGCAGCCATCGAAAATAAATGGAAGATGTTAATCCCTAACAGGCCTTTCGGCTATTACTTTTTAGATGAGTTTTTTGACCGGCAGTACCGTGCCGAGCAGCGTTTTGGCAAGCTGTTCCTTAATTTTGCAGTGCTGGCCATATTTATATCATGCCTTGGTTTATTAGGCCTGGCATCATACAGTACACTGCAGCGTACCCGCGAAATTGGTATTCGAAAGGTATTAGGCGCCACTGTGCCGGGCATTGTTAACATGCTATCCATTGATTTTATTATACTGGTCATTATCTCCTTTTTCATCGCATCGCCATTGGCCTATTGGTTTATGCATAGCTGGCTTAAGGATTTTGCCTACCGTATTGATATCAGCTGGTGGATCTTCGCCATTGCCGGCATCCTGGCATCCGTTATCGCCCTGGGCACCATCAGCTTCCAGGCCATCCGGGCCGCGTTAAGCAACCCGGTTAAAAGTTTGAGAAGCGAGTAGGTTGGACTGTTTTGAGTTATGAGTGCCTTGTTTTGAAAAGGCGGGCGTAGGATTTCTTCCCCGGAGAAGGTAAAGGTAGGGTCAGATCAGGCGAGAAGCAAAGTATTTGCAAGTCGCATGAAGAAACTGTCCCTGCCTTCACCCATTTCCAGCGCGGCCTTCACTTACTCAATATCTCGAATCCCACATTAACAGTATTGCCATTACCATCAACCAGGGTAAGGATGTGCTTACCCGGCGATGGGTTTAAAGCCACCTCATGAAAATCCTTTGTTGCACCTACATACTGATCATCCAGGTGCCAGAAAATTTTCATACCGGGTAAACGGTGCGCAGCGTTGCAAATCATCCGGCCACGGGTGCCATCGGCCTCCAGGGGAATATATATTTTTGCACCGTCCCTGGGATAAATCACTTCCATTGTATTACTATTCTCGGCCTGGGCGCAGTCTGCCCGGAATGGTGGAAGCACGCGGTATTGATAATTGCGCGATTTATAATAATACTCCATAGATGGCGGCAGCACAAACCATTTTTGGTTAAGCATTTGATCTGGCGGCTCACAATTACTATTTACCTGGTATTTGCCATCGGCGGATAGATGAATAAGCTGGTGATAAGGGCAAACAGGCGCCCGCAAACCAGTTTTAGGAACCAGTACCTGGTCAACATCCTGGCAGTACTGACCGGCACGGTAGCCGCTTTGCCTGCAAACGTCAATTTTTACCATTTCGCCCATTGGCATTTCAAACCAATCTTTTGATGAGGGCAATAATCTAAAAATCTCGAACAGGGCAGGGGCAGCGGTATTGATGCCTGTTAAACCCGGTCTGCCTTCGCCATCGGTGTTCCCTACCCAAACGCCTACCACATACCTCGGGGTTACGCCAATGGCCCAGCCATCCCTGAAACCAAAGCTTGTTCCCGTTTTCCAGGCTACACGCTGGCTGGAGCTGAATTGCTGCCATAACATTTCTTCGCCCGGCCTCATTACTTCTTCCATGGCCTGGAAAGTGCTATAGATAGAAGCGGCATCAAGCAGGCCGGATTTTTCCAGATCGGGCTTCGTGGCATCTTGTTTACTATAAACAGGGCTATGAAAATCGGCAGGATTGTAATTGCCGTCGTATTTATTATAATGATTAAGTACCCTGGCCATGTCTGCATAAGCGCCTGTTAGTTCCCAAAGCGTGTTTTCACCGCCACCTAATATTAATGATAATCCGTAATGATTTGCAGGTTTGGTTAAGGTTGTGATACCCATTTTATGCAAAAAGTCGTAAAATTTTTCGAATTTATACTGTTGCAATAATTTTACAGCAGGCACATTAAGCGACCTTGCCAATGCTTTGGAGGCCGGTACCGCGCCATCATACCCCATATCAAAGTTCTCCGGATGATAGCCGGCTATTAATGTGGGTACATCGGGCAGTAAACTGTTAGGCAATATTAACCCGTTATGTATTGCCGAGGCATATAGCAATGGCTTCAAGGTACTGCCTGGGCTGCGTGGGGCGTCAATTACATCTACATCGCTTTCCATTTGCGGGTCTTCATGATGGGTGATGTTACCTGCATAGGCCAACGTTTCACCCGTTTCAACATCCAGCACTATAGCGGCAATATTATTAATGTCATTAGCCTTTAATACCTGATGGTGCCGCTCCAATACATCATTAACCTGCTGTTGCAGTGCCGAACGAACACTTGTACGAATACGGGTATCGCCCGCCGGCCTGGCGGCGTAGTCGTTTTTAAAACGTTGCAGCAGGTGTGGTACAAGGGAAGGCAGGGGTATTGGCCTTTCGGGCACGGGTTCTAATTGCGCCAAAGCGGCGGTTGTACTATCAATAACACCCTGTTTATAAAGCTTGTTAAGCAACCTGTTTCGTTTGTTAAGTAACGTTTGCCGGTTCCTGCCGGGGTGTACCAAAGATGGGGCATTGGGCAGTACTGCCATGGTTGCCATTTCGCCCCATGAAAGTTTATCGGGGCTGCGGCCGAAATAGCGCCAGGAAGCAGCGTCAAGGCCAATAACATTGGTGCCGAATGGGGCGTTGCTGGCATAAAGGGCAAGTATTTGGTTTTTATTGTGCGTAAGTTCCAGCCGGAGCGCCATAAAAATTTCCAGTAGCTTATTCCAGATGTTGCGTTTGTGTTTGGTAGCCAGCCTTATTACCTGCATAGTAAGTGTACTGCCGCCGCTGGTTATTTTTTTTGAGCTCAGGTTTTGTTTGATGGCGCGCCCAAAGGCCAGGACATCAAAACCGGGATGGTGTTCAAAGCGTTTATCCTCAAAGGCAATGATACATTGTTTGAACTTTTCTGGTACGCTATCGTTGTACGGAAAACGCCACTGGCCGTCTTTTGCTATAGATGCACCCAATAATTGGCCCTGGCTATCGTCAATTACATAGGATGTAGGACTTTTAAATAGAGGTTTTGGCAAACAAAACCAAAACAACACGGTTAAAACGAACAGGAATACAAGCAGAAATATTACTTTTGGTTTTTTTAAGTAAATTTTTATCCGTTTTAATACAGTTTGCATTAAATAATATTTTCAATAAAGATATAACTAAGCTTTATATCACTGCTATATCCGAAACCGGATTTTTTGATAAACAACGATAATGGGCATACAAAAACTTTCAATTATTATCCCGGCTTATAACGAAGGTAACACCATACATTTAATTTTAGATAAAATTAAATCGGTTAACCTGACTAATGATGTCCAAAAAGAAATTATTATTGTAAACGACTGTTCAACAGACCATACCGAACTTGCCATTAGTTCCTACCAACAATCCAACCCGGATGTAAATATCCAGTATTTTAAACACGAGGTAAATAAAGGCAAAGGTGCTGCCCTGCACACCGGTATCTCAAAAGCAACAGGCGAATATCTCATTATACAAGATGCTGATTTAGAGTACGATCCGGCTGAATATAACGACTTGCTGAAACCTGTAATCAACGGTTTTGCTGATGTTGTTTATGGCTCCAGATTTATGGGGAGCAATCCGCACCGCATTTTGTTTTTCTGGCATACCATAGGTAATAGGTGGCTCACTTTTGCATCAAACATGTTTAGCAACCTTAACCTTACGGATATGGAAACCTGCTATAAACTGTTTGATACCAGGCTGATACAGGCCATCCCACTTACCGAAAAACGCTTTGGGTTTGAGCCGGAGGTTACCATCAAAATATCCAGGGTGCCTAAAATCCGGATTTATGAAGTGGGGATTTCTTACTACGGCCGTACCTACGAAGAAGGTAAGAAAATAGGCTGGAAGGACGGCGTAAGGGCTATATACTGTATACTAAAATACGGGCTGTTTAAAAGTAAATAGCTTTAAAAAAGTAGCAGTAAACTGCACAAATCATACAGTTTTTGACAAGTTTATTTCAAAAAAATACAACTTTTATGCAGTTTTAACAAACAACGCCTACCCGTTTTTTTAATCAATTTTAATGCTGCCGGTTTATTAAAAAAAAATCAAAAATTGTTATTGGCGGCGTTGTGCTTTTTCCCAAACGGCGCTTTGGGTGGTGGTAAAGTACCTGATGATGCCGGCCAATACGGCGTAGTTCATCACGCAAAAATAATAGGGGATAAACAATACTTTTATGCGCAACTGTTTTTTCTCCATGATATAACCTAAAAATGCCAGCAGGTAAAATAGTACCTGGGCAAACAGCAGTAACTGCCATCCGGTTGCGCCGGGTTCAAAAGCCAGGGCAATATTAAGAACAAACGATAAGATGAGCAGGAAAGGCGTAATTGTCCATCGTAACACCCGGTGGCTAATGTACTGGAACGAAAGGATTGGGTAGGGGAAAGGATTAAACAAACTTTTTAACCGCAATATAGATTGGATACCTCCGGCGGCTATCCGGATTTTTCGTTTTAACTCTTCTGATACATTTTCGGATGCGGTTTCGGTAGCGTAGGCTTCGGGTTCATAAACAATGCGGTAGCCTTTTTCGGCAATCAGCATCGATATCATAAAATCATCCAATACTGTATCAGGCTGTACGGGTAAGTAAAGTGAACGCCTTACACTGAACAGTTCGCCGGCTGCGCCAACAACCGAATATAATTCAGAATCCCACTTTTTAAGCGCCGATTCATATTTCCAGTAAAAACCTTCACCGGCGGCGCTTGCATCGGCATTTTCGTCAAAATGCACGCGTTTTTCGCCGGCCACCGCGCCAACGGTCGGGTCGGCGTAATGCCTGCAAATTTTTATCAATGCATCTTTGTTCAAAAAGGTGTTGGCATCGGTGAAAACAACGGCGTCTGTATTCACAAACTCCATAGCACGATGTACGGCAGCTATTTTGCCCGCGCGTTGCGGCTGATGTAAAAGCTGAATTTGGGGATATTCGGCAATAATCCCCGGAGTGTTGTCAGACGAGCCGTCGGTTATAAAAATTATTTTTAATTTACCGGCGGGGTAGTTAAGCAACAAGCTATTGGCTATTTTTTCTTTTATAAAAAACTCTTCGTTATAGGCTGCCACAACCAGGGTGCAGGTTGGGAGGGCACTTAAATCCTCGGCGATAGGTTTTTTAGGGCCCCGCACTATTCTTTTCAGTTTTATAATAAAGTATAGCAGAATGCCGTATCCTGCAAACGTATAAAACACAATAAATAGGCTTAACAGTAAAATTATTTTCATGCTATGGTATTTATAGGGTAACCTAAATCGGTGCTGTTTTTTGAGTGGCTGAAGTTCCACCAAACTGCTTTAAAAAGCATGGGTATAAAATCGTAGTTTTTATTTTTTATGTACGATATAAGGTTGCGCGGAACCACCAGCAACAGAAAATAAATAAAGAAAAATATTTTTTTGTGAACAGGTGCATTACGCCGCGTAAACAGGATGCGGTTACGGTTCATGAAATACTCCTTGAGCTTACTTTTTTTGCCAACCGATATCGATTCTTTATGATAGATAAGGGCATCAGTATTTACCCAGGCCGCGTAGCCGCCCCTCTTAATCATCTCGCACCAGTCTACTTCTTCGTAATACAGGAAAAAATTTTCGGCCATAAGTCCGGCTTTGTCAATAGCTTCTTTTTTTACCATCATGGCCGCTCCATGGCAGTAGGCTGTTGGCCCTGTAATATGATTAAACTGCCCCTGGTCTTTTTGCTTTAATCCAATGCAGCTATTGCGGCAGGTGTAATAATCCATTGGCGTATAGCCTGCATATTGAATTAAACCCTTGTCGCTATAATATTTTATCATGGGCGAAATGATACCTACATCATCATGTGTTTCTAAAGTATCTACCAGGCTATCTATCAGTCCGGGAGTAAGTTCGGTATCGTTATTAACCAGGAAAATGTAATCGCCGGTGGCCTGTTTAATACCCAGGTTATTACCACCCGCAAAGCCCAGGTTAGCATCCGACCGGATGGATTTAATATCAGGGTACTTTACCAGCCATCCGGGCACCGGGTTTGTTTTGCTGGCGTTATCAACCACAATTATTTCCAGGTTGGCGTAGGTATTGTTTTTTTCGATGGATGACAGCAACTCTTCGGTGACGACCGGCTGGTTAAAATTTACGGTTACAACAGATACTTTTTTCATCTATGCTGTTAATGTACATGCTACTAAGCAGCTGTATGGTCATGTGTGGTATGTATAAATTTTTTGTTGGCGCCCTTTAACTTGAATAACAGCAACAACATAGTGAAAAATATCAGCGGCAGCTTAAGCGCGGCTTTCAGCAATTGAATGTTAAAGTACGGGCCTGGTATGGCGGCAAGGATACCAACATAGCAGCATAAGGTGGCAAGCCCCCACAATTGCCATGACGGCCCTACGCCCGGTGCTAACCACCACAGGAATAATGAAATGAATAACATAAAAGGCATCAATCCCAGCATCAACACCCTTGGTAATATCGACATTTGGTATATTTCGTTAAAATAATCAAAGTTACCTCTCAAAAATAATTCGCTAAAGCCGCTCATGCCGTATTTACGCAACAGGTTAAACTGCGCCGAGAGCCATCTTTTACGTTGTTTTTTAAATACTTCGGGGTTGCTTACCTTCTCATCATATACATATGCTTTCTCGGCATAGGCAACGCCAATTTTCTGGCGGGTAAGTATCAGGCCCATTTCTTTATCAAAGCCCCCAACAGCGTCAATCTGGCCCATGGTAGTCTTGAATAAGCCATATTCCAGCGCCATTCCCGAACCAATAATAGCAGCCGAAAGGTTAAATACGCGTTGCGCCTTTCTGAAAATGTGGTTGTTAATCTCCTCGCTTATTCCATCAAGCACCGCTACCTTGGTATTGCTGTTTTTGGCTATCCTGTGGCCTTGTACCACCTTTTCGCCTGCCTGCAGGTAGTTGTTTATCTGGTACAAAAAATCGGGCGCAGCAACGTTGTCAATATCGTAAACTATGGCCGCGTCAAATCCGGGCACCGTATTTTCAATGGCTTTGTTCAGCGCTTTTGATTTGGTGCTGTTTTCAAAAAACACTTCAACAACCTGCAATGGCATCTGCCTTAGTTTCACCAAAGTTTCGGGCTTAAGCGAATCCGCTATAACACACACATGAAATTTGTCGGCAGGGTAATCAAGCGTTAACGCGTTAGCCGCAGAATTTAATAAAATTTCATCTTCTTTATAAGCGCAGATGTAGATAACAAATTTGCTTAATGAAGTAGCAACCGGAGGATATTTTATAGGTACTAATTTCCCTAAAACCGAGAAGACAAAAAGGTACAGGCAATATATTCCCAGGTATATAAAAACCGCCCACATGATTACCGAAGCAATAAACTTGATGATCTCCATTGTTTATTATGTTTTATAACTTTTACTGTATTTTAATAAAAAAGTTGCGTTATTATTGATTTATCGCTTTAAGCTTTAGCTCTAAATTTAGTGCCAAAAGTTTTTCTATCTCAATAACCCGGTGTTCCCAGGTGTTTTCGGCGGCCACGGCAAGTCTTTTTTCCTGCAATTCAGGCGTGTCACTTAAAGCATCGTTTATGGCGACGGTAAATTCTTCGGCAGTTTTGCAGTAAGCAACTGTATCTTTTGTAAAATCTTTTAAATCGGTATTAAAGTCGGATGATACCGTTGGTTTGCCCGAGCCAAGATATTCAAAAAGCTTCAACGGGAAAATAGAACTGCTTACCTCATCTTTTTTGAAAGGAATAATGGCTACATCAAAACCTTTTAATACCGCGGGCATTTGCTCATAAGGCACTGCTCCTGTTAAAAAAGCATTGGTCCGTTCAAATACCGACATATCTGCGTAGTTATTATCCACAGGGCCTACAAACGCAAAATTCTTGTCGGGGTTTTGGTCTAATAATTCTTTGAGCAAATTGTAATCAACCCGGCGCTCAATGTTGCCAAAGTACCCTACTATTGGTTTATTGATGCCCGATAAAACTGCTGCTACAGGCAATTCAGGATCAAGCGCTTTTTGGCTGTGTTTAATGTTTGCCGCGTTTGGAATAAGATGTGTGTTATGATTTAGCTTCAGCTTTTTGTTCCTTAATTCTTTACTGGTGCAAATTACCAGGTCAACGTTTTTAACAACGATATCTTCAGATATTAAACCATGCCTGGTTTGATAAGCCTCAATCAAAGGGTCCACACAGTGATAAACAGTGAGTAATGGCTTTATTAAATTATGAAAGTTGGGGTAGGTGTAGTTGTACGAGTTGATGTAAATGTAATCGTCGATGCTAAATTGTTTTATTACTTTTTTTATTCGCGAGGCAACTATCAATTCATTCATTCTAACAGCCAGGCGATATATTTTCCCCTCGGGCAACATATTAATGGATGGTACCGGCGGGCAAATCACTATTTTAAGGTTGGGTATCTCTGTTTGAATAATGCTATCGGTGGATGAAAAGAAATGCGGCTTTCTGATTTTAAAAGCAGGCGTATCTTTATACTTAACATAATCCCTCCAGGTAAAGGGCCTGTCTACGTAGTATACGTTGTTGTTTTTAGCCAGGTACTTTGCCAAAGTGTAATTTGTTGACTCCAGGCGGCCATCAAACTGCATCTGTGAAAATATGATGATATTACGGTTCCTGAGCTCCATGCTGAAATTGCCTTGTTTACCTGTTCCTGATTTTTTTGTATGTTGTGCTGATAAGTTCGTTCAATTCAAGATATCCTAAATAAAACATGTCCCTAACAGAAAATTGTAAATGCTTTTTAAGGGCCCAGTAACCAAAAATGGCCCCCGAAAAGAAAGTAAAAATTGACGCTATGGCCACGCCATATAAATTATGAAAAATGAATATCCCTGCAAAATCGGCAATTACATTGATGGTTAACATGATAAAGACTTTTATCATATTTAATTGCGGTTGCCCGATAATATCCAATGTTATTCCAAAAAATCTATCAATAGGAAGCAGCATAACAAAACACATAAATATCCTGAAAATGTTGCCTGCATCCGAGTGCTTGTAATCGGCGCCGAATAATAAACCGATAATTATGTCGGCCAATAAAAAGGAGGCTATAGCTACAGGTATCAGCGCGATAGTAAGCATTCCTGCATATTTTTTCATAATGTAGGCTACATGCTTTTTGTCGTCGCGATGTACCGAGGCCGACATAGCAGGCAATGCCGTTGCTATAAAGGCCCTTAAGGGGATCTCAAATATTTCCATCAGCCTTTGCGGGATATAATAGAAGCCCAATAATTGAGGCGGGAACATCATTTTAATGATAATGGTATCTGAACTGCGCAGCAAATATGAGCTGATTGACGTGCCAACACTATATTTACCAAAGTGGGCCATCTCTTTTATTGATACCCAGCTTTTGCTGGCAATTGTTTTTATTTTTGCCCAGCCGGTAAAAATTGCGATTAAGCTGCTGATAATACTATTTAAACAATAGCAATAAATTGAATTTTGTAAACTGATATGACCGGTTACAATCAGCAATAATATAAAAATAAAAAAGCCGCCCTGGTTAATTAACTGCACCAAAAAAAGCCTGTCAAAACGCTGCCCGGCCTGTAATAACCAGGTGGTTATGGTGGTTGGAAGCGAACATAGGTAAACAACACCAAGCCATTTTGTGATGAGGAACATATTGGGGCTTGTGCCGGTGTACGAAAGAAAAACAAACAACAATAAATTGCCTAATCCAAAAGTACCTACTATAATTAAACCAATATACCAGGCAGAGCCTGCTATGTTTGCTGCCCTTTCCGGGCTGGCGCCGGCGTAATATTTTATAAGTGATGTTTGCAAAAAACCGGTTCTGAACGTATCGGCAAGGTTAAATACAACCAGGAAAAATATATAATCGCCAAAGTCGGCTTTAGATAGATGGCGTGCCATTAAACCCAATATGGCCATACCCAAAACCGGCATAATAGCGTTACTTGCTAACGAAAGTGTATGCTTATTAATAAGTTTTTGTATAAACCGCATGGCTTTTTTTGTTACGCCTTTTCCCAGCAATTTGTTGTGAAATTGTATCTTTTTATAACCCTTGCCGGGTTGCCTACCGCTACCGAATAATCGGGTATATTTTTGGTGATAACACTGCCTGCACCTATTATGGCATGTTTGCCAATAGTTACGCCCGCGGTAACCACACAATTGGCCCCAATCCAAACATTATCATGAATGGTTATGGGTTTGGTAACTACTTTTTGCATCCGTGGGGGAAGTGTTACATCTTCGTAACCATGGTTTAAGCCCGAAATAACGATGTTTTGCGCCAGCATTACATAATTGCCCATAGTAACCGGGCCAATAATAACATTGCTGATGCCGATGCCGCAATGGTTGCCTATAATTACGTCGCCTACACCATTGTTGATGGTTGCAAAATCTTCGATAATACTTTTGCTGCCTAATGAGAATTTGTTAAACGGAAAAACATCCAGCCGTGCATAATACCTTACAACAGCACCTTTGCCGCGCGGATAATAAAACGGCGTAATAAACCAGCGCACCCAGCGCCTTGGCCTCGATTCGCCGGTTGGTATCAGCATCCAGTGAACTAACTTTTTTAACCTCGGGTTTGTTTTTATGGTGGTTATTATCGACATCGGCTCAATTCAATTCGGTTAATGCTGTTGTTTCTTTGTTACTGCCGGTTACCAGGGCTTTTTGTTGCTCCAGGTCTAACCGCATGCAGGCAACAATAATGGCAATAGATAAGTAAAAAATAATATTGGATGGATATTGTACAATAGCCTGTTGCGGAAAATTGCCAATGTTAAAGGCAAATACAACCAATACCATAGCCATACAATAGTTTTTAAGCTTGGGGTCTTTTATCAGGAAAAAGAAGTTAATACCGTTTTTTAATACCACAAAAAACAGGGTACAAAATAACAGAAGGCCTATCCAGCCCATCTCGACAGCTACGCGTACATACCCGCTATCGGGCGGAAATTTGGCCAGCATAGAATTAGGGGCAAAGCGCCGCCCCCAAACACCAACCGACCCAAGCCCGCCGCCTATGGGATGCGATAATATATATGGCTTTATTTTTCGTTGATTTTCGGCCCGCACATTATATGATGCATCTTTAGATGGGCTAAAAGCCGATTGGAACCTCTTTATTGCCGGGTTTGAGGTGGGCATTACAATCAAAACAACCAGCATTAAGCCGGCAATAACGGTTCCGATAAGTACCTTGCGGTTAAAATTCAGCACAGCTAAAATAAGCAACGAGGCCGGTAACAAAACATAAGCGGCCCTGGTGCCCGAATAAAGCATCACCGTAAGGAAAAACAAAGCCATGCAGCCCAGGATTATTTTTTTACGGATATCTATATTGCTCATGATAAGCGCGATACAAAGCAAGGCGCCGATAACCATATTGTAGGAGAATGTAACGGGATCGGAAAAGATGCCCGATTTACGCATATGCCCGTTTATAAACAACAAACTCACCCGTTGTGGATCGGAGTATAGCCATTTTTTCTCGAAGGATAAAAAACCAAACTTTTCCTGTTGAAATGCCGAGAGCGCCGCGATAACATCAAGCAGGAGCCAGAGTTTAAATAAATATTTTATAAAGGCAACCGTACGGATGTGATAAACAAACACAAAATACATAAGCATAATAAAGCCAACTGTACGTACAGTATAAATCCAGGCCAATACCGATGCTGCAGATGGGTTGGCCACTTCAAGCATGTTGTATGCAAGCCACAGTATTATTACAACACTTATTGGGTTTTTAAAATAAGTCCAGTCGTTTTCGTTTTTTTGTTTGAGAAAAAAGCCCAAAATAAGCAAATAGGTTATGGCATCGAGCAAAGTGCCTATTGGGACCTGCGCGGGCAAAAATTCCGAAATGTAGTTGATAAAAAATGAGGCTACCACAAGTACCGTAATCCCAAATTTTGGATAGGCAACAATGCCGACTAAAATGGGTACGCCTATAACAATGGCCATAATGGCCCCCGCGCCAATAATGCCAAGCTTATAAACAACAACGCTTACAAACAAAGCGGCGAGCACCAAAAAAACAAGCACCAAAGGGTTTGAAAACTTTTGGGTCAGTAGCCTTTTTCCAAATGTTTCGTTCACTTTAGTATAATTGGTTGTTTCACGCTGCATTTGCTATGGCCAAAGGGTTTACAAAAACAAAATTTTAATTGCCCATACAAAAACGCCGATAAAGGCTATTGCAATTGCCGCTTTGCGCGACTTGTTTTGAAGTGGTGTTAAATCTTTAAATGGGTCCGGCTTTGCTTCAATGGGGTCTATTCTCATAATACTAAAGCTAAATTACCCTGGTTAAAAAATAAACCGGCAAACATATTTAACAGGGTTATGTTCTCCTTTTATTTGCGGTTGTTTTATTAAGCACCCATCCACCAAATTTGCCGCCCAGCGTTTTTAAAAACACCAGGTGAGGTTTCTGTGCGTTGGTTAGTTCTTTATTCGCCTCAAAAATGGCAACAGTTTTGTTGGCAAATAACAACCATTCCTTTGATTTATTTAAAGCAGTTAGCGGGGCTGTGTCAATAATAATAATATCATATTTCGACCTTAAATCGTCAAATCGGCTTTTAATAAAAGCTTCGTCGGCAATTTCCAGCAATGTAACATCGCTGCCCCGGTTGCCCAGGGTAGTGGCCGCGCTACTGTCTAAATTCAGATTGTTTAACGGATTGTTTTTAAAATAATCTTCTAAAAACAATGCAGGGTGCAGTACATTTGTTAAATCCGGTCGCTCGAAATTTCCATCAATCAATAACACTTTTCTATTGATCATGGCATAGGAGTAGGCCAGGCTTGTAGCAAAAAGTGTTTTACCCTCATGAGGGCCCAGGCTGGTAACGGCTATAATTTTTTCTCCGCGTAATTCCTGGTCTATTTCAAACCTTACAGATCGCAGCAAATCTTTATACTGCTGCATTTTATCCCGATTTTCAATATCCCAAAGTTTTTTAAGGTCAAGATCGGTGCCAGGTATCCTGTTCAGGTAGCCCAGCAGCGGCAATTGTGTTTTGTTAACAAGCTCGGCCGGTTCTTTTATTGTATTATCAAAATAAAACATTAAAAACAACACAAACACGCAACCAAAAAACGTTACCACAACGCTTATAACTATCAACAGCATCTTTTTGGATGGTTGCGGGGCTTCAGGCTCGGCTTTCTCCACCTGTATCAGTTCAATACTGAAATTGGATTTAAGATTGGTAGCGTTGTATTTGTTTAAAACATCAAGGTATTCCTGGCTGGCAATGTTGATGTCAAAATCGTAAGTTTTTACTTTAGCATCAAACGGAACAAGGCGTGCAAATTTGGCGTTCAGTTTGGCCAGTTCAGCATTAATAGATTGCAGGCCATATTTAGCCAGGTCGCGTGTTATTTCAAGCGCCAGCTTTTGTTTAACCAAATCATCCTTATGTGTAAGCGGGTTGGTAATATACTGATCTGACGATAGGTTGATCTGCGCCGATAATGATTTTTGAAGCGAATCAAGAGCGGGTTTATATTTAGGATCGTAATTGCTGCGGATATACCTGTTTTGAATAGCATGAAGCTCATCCTGAGTTGCGGTAATAGCCTGGTTAATTTTGCTTGATACCGACTCAAAATAGCGTCTGTCGCCTGGTTCAAACCTGGCGTCAATCTTCTTTAAAGCTCCTTCGTATGATGCTATTTCTTTTTCGGCATCCTGTTTTTTGTCGCTATAGCTAATTATTTGGCTAAAAATAGCTCTTGACTGTTCTTCAAGGTTTATTATCCCGTTATCTATCTTGTATTGTTGCAACTGGGCCGTTTTATCACGGAGGGCGTTTCTTTTTTGAACTAACAGCTCGGATAAAAATGAAACGGCATTTGATTGGTTTTTCTTTACGGTTTGGGTGTAATAGCTAATAAACTGGGTACATAATATATTGACCACATCTGCAGATAATTGCGGGTTGGCCGAATCATAACTTACAGTTATAAAATCGCTGTCTTCGTCCCGGTAAATAATCAGGTCCTTGCGTAAAGATCCGTCGTCATATTTCATGGAGTGTAACAGGTCGTTCAAAATCTTCTCCTGTTTGTTATAAAGTAACAGGGGTTCAAAGTGGTTGAATTTGTACTCAAAAAGCTTTAATGCGGCGTCGCGTTCATATTCAGCCATTTCTGCAAGCATCTGGCTTGGTTTGCTATACGGGTAGGCGGGATATTTTAAGTCATGTATAATTAGCGAGTAGGAAACCTGGCTAACTATTTTCTTAAGCTTCATAATGGCCATCAGGTTACTAAACTCGCTGAATGCCTGTTGCGCCTGGATACTTGCATTTGCATCCTTATCCAGCAGGTGCCGCGATGCATCAATTATACCTGTAGCAATTTGCGCATGTGAAATATAGGTATCGGGTAGTTTTTTAACCAAAAAAAATGTGCCTATACCTGCTATAAGCGGTATAAAAATGAGTACTAACCGGTATTTTTTTAATAATTTTAAAAAAAAGTTTAACTCCATCTTTACTTTATGTCTTCCAGTTTAATTCCCAATAGTTCTTCCAGGTTTGTTTTGGCTGTCCAGGTAGCCAATTCTGCCTGCAACATAAACGCGTTTTGATTGTAATACGTGGTCAGTTGTTCGTTATATATCTGGAATGTGGTTTCTCCCTTTTGAAATGCGTATTTAAGTTGTTTAACAGCAGTGCCGGCATCTGTTACCGCGCCCGAACGAAGCCTTAATTCGGCCATAGCTGCCAGGTATGCAAAATAAAATTTCTTTACCTGTGCTTCAAGGTTAAGCATATATTCGGCCTGTTGGTATTGTGCTATTTTATAGCTTTCATTTGCAGCGCTTGTTATTGATGGGTTTTTAAGAATTTGCCCTATATTAAGCGTTATGGCCAGTTGGTAGCCTTTAAAAATAGTTGGGCGTGCCTGGTTAACTAAATTTTGCGGGCTGTAAATGTAGGATGCTGTTAATCCATCCAGCCACGCAAATTTTGTTTGATTGTAAGTGCTGCGGGCTATTTTAACCTGGCTTTGCCTTGCTTTAACCTCCGGATAGTTCTTTTTAGCTGTAGCAATCAGCTTATCCAGGTATGCCATGTTTACAGTGTTTATAAAAGTTTCCTGGGCGCATACCTGCCTGGAAAACAGTGTGATGGTTAACAAAAAGCAAGCAACTACTATATTTCTGTTCATTAAATTATACTTTTTCTTTTTGAAAGAGGGCCGGTATAGTACCGGCAATAATCCGTAAATCTAACCAAATAGAATACTTTTGGGCATAAAAATTATCCAGTTTTTTTCTTTCTCTTTCAGACATGTCTTCTTTTCCCCGTTTGCTTATCTGCCATAAACCGGTAAGCCCTGCGGGGCCCAGGAACCTCATCGACCACTCATTTGACGTCAGCATCTCGGCTTCGTACACAGGCAAAGGGCGGTTACCTACCACCGACATATCGCCCCTGAGGATGTTGAAAAGCTGGGGGAGTTCGTCGAGGCTGGAGTTGCGTAAAAAATTACCCAGCCTGGTAATGCGCGGGTCGTTTTTTATTTTCACAAAAGCCGCTTTACCTGCGCCTCCTTCATTCGCGTATTGGTTGCTCTCGGTGGATAGCTTGGCCAATAACTGATCGGCATCGGTACGCATCGATCTGAACTTATAAAAATCAAACACTTTATATCCCGTACCAACACGCTTGCTCTTATAAAATACCGGCCCTTTTGAATCTAATTTAATAGCTATGGCTACAAGCAGGTAAATGGGCGACAGGAAGAAAAGCATCGAACATGATATAACCAGGTCGATAATACGTTTCCCGAAAGGCATTTTATAAGTAGTATCAACTTCTTTTGAAAGTTCGAGCAGTTTTGGCTTTATCAGCTTAAAAGTTACCAGGAAGTTAAGCCTTTCGCGCAGGTCATCAACAGAAAAAGGTACGCTATAAAAATCATGTACCCTTAACTGAAGCGCTTTTTGCTTAAGGCTTTTATCGTTTTGGGCTGATAGCAATACGATGATAGATCCGTTAAGTAAAAAGCTTCTTTTTATAGCCTCTACCATCGCAAAACATTTGCCTTCGGCATCAACTTCCATCAGGATGATATCCGGAACGGTTAAAATAGACTGCTCGCCCAAATAAACGTCAAGTTGGGTGATGGTATCGTTACAAACGATATTAAAATTACCAAGGCCGCTTAATATGAGGTCCTTTAATTCCAACCCCGCGTAAGCAATCCTGATGTGTGAGCCGGAATTTTCGTTCCAATCAGACGTTTGTCGATTCATAAACTTGTAGAAGTTGGTTAATTGCTGATTTGAGTTCGTTCGGCTTAAAAGGTTTGTGCATGTAAGCGTCAATTTTGAATGGCATATTGCTCACCTGCTCATCCAGGTCATGCGCTGCCGACAATAACAATACCGGGATATCGCGGTAAAAACCACTTATTTTAACATTTTTTGCAAATGATTGCCCGTCAAAATAAGGCATCTGAAGGTCAGAGAGGATCAGGTCGGGAAGGTGTCCTTCTTCCAGCCAGCTAAACGCCTCGATGCCATTGTTTTTAACAACGCAATTGTAATCTTTTGAAAGGATAAAACTGAGTAACTTTAATATGCTTAAATCGTCATCGACAATTAGTAACGTTTTCTTCATATGGTTAATTTGGGAACCAGCGTTAAAGCGGGTAAAACATGTAAACTAATAATAATTTCAGGGGCCGCCAGGGCTTTAATTATATACAAATTCCTATATTTTTAATGGTTTGCAAAACGATCAGGTATACGTTAAAAAGAGGTTTAAAGTTTTGTTTTTGACTGATATTCCTAAAAACCTACACTGGTTAACCAGTTTGCACGCATTCAGACAATTACTGTACCGAAAATACGGATAAAAAATTTACAACAAGCACCAATGATGTTTTTATTTGCTAACAAGTCTTTTACCCAAATTGTTCGCGTCAATTACGATATTGCTGTGTTTTTCATTGAAGACGCCGTGCCGGGTGTATCCCGCAATTGAGGAATTTTTTCCCATCTGATGGAGGTGGCCTTTAAAACGGGAAAAAATTTACCTGATACGGCACGATTGCTTAAGTGTGAATAAATATTTAATTGCTTATTTATATTTTTGATATTAAACGAGACTAAAAGGCAGTGAATAAGTTTGCAAAAAATAAGCATATACTCATGTATGGCGGTTCACTGGCCGTACTGCTATTTTTAATGAAATGGCTGGAATACCGGTTTATTTTAATAGATCATGCATTCGAGATTTATATTGGCGCCATCGCCATTGTTTTTACTTCTCTTGGCATCTGGCTGGCATTAAAATTAAGCTCACCAAAAGTTAAAACCATACAGGTTGAAAAAGAGGTTTATATTTATGCAAATGATAATTTTGTTTTAAACGAAACCGCTTTAACCCAACTTAATTTAAGCAAGCGCGAGATGGAGGTGTTGCAGTTAATGGCCGATGGTTTAAGTAACCAGGAGATTGCCGCCCGGTTATTTTTATCGTTAAATACCGTTAAAACACATTCGTCGCGTTTGTTTGAAAAGCTGGAAGTTGAGCGCCGCACCCAGGCTGTTGATAAAGCT
>Ga0307515_10000222_pt1 | contig 140902 bp, 123 predicted proteins | sample 17_EM_MG_FD_194513 | JGI IMG/M metagenome (GOLD analysis project Ga0307515, IMG submission 194513) | Populus trichocarpa ectomycorrhiza microbial communities from riparian zone in the Pacific Northwest, United States - 17_EM | ecosystem: Host-associated > Plants > Roots > Unclassified... | reverse complement strand
GTGATGGCGCTGCCTGTGTCTTGCGCCAGCACCAGCTTCTGCAGCGGCACCAGCGGCCCGGGGGAAGATAACCACACCGGCGTGCCATAGGGAATGCTGCCCGGGTCCACCGCGATGGAGCGCCCCGGCGTCAGCGCCACGCCCTGCGCGCCGCGCGGGCCGAACATGGCGTCCAGCTCGGGCAGGGCTTCTTCGCGGAAAAACACCATGCGCGGGTTGGCCCACAGCAGTTCGTTCAGGCGCTGCGGGTTCTGTGCGATCCAGGCCTTGATGCCGGGCCAGGACGCATCGCGCACCAGGCCCTGGTCGAGCAGCCAGCGACCCACACTTTTGTAGGGCTGGTCATTGGTGCCGGCAAAGGCCAGCCGCACCACGCGCTGGCGGCCGTCGGGTTCTGTCACGCGGATGCGGCCCGAGCCCTGGATCTGCAGCACCAGCGCGTCCACCGGGTCGGCCAGCCAGACGATCTCGCGCCCGGCCAGCGCGGCGCGGGCTTCGGGCAGGCTGTCCATCTCCTGCCGCGTGAACCAGGGCTTGCGCTGGCCCAGCGTGGCCGGCGGGCGGTACAGCGGCGCGCTGAAGCCGGCGCTGGACAGGCGCGAGCCCTCGAACACCGGCTCGTAGTAACTCGTGAGCAGGCCTTCGGTACCGCCTTGCAATGCATCCACACGGTAGGGCTGCAGGCGCTGCTGCATCCAGGCGCGCTGCTCGTCGCCGCTGCCGATGCTGAGCCGGCGCACTTCGCTGCACAGCGGCGCGAAGGTCGGGCCGGGGCGTTCGCAGCTCTTGATCCAGGCGTTCCAGGCTTCGAACAACGGGTCTTCATTGAAGCCGGGCAGCTCGCTCCAGGCCACCGGCGTCCAGCGGCTGCGCGGATGCTGGATGGCGCCGCCAGCCCATGGCGTGCTGCTGGCCGCTGGCGGGGCCGCGGTCTCGGTTGCGGGCTCGAAAACAGGCCGCGAAGCGCAGCCCGCCAGCGTTCCTACAATCGCGATCAATACAAGGTACAGGAGTCGGTTCATGGTGTTGCTTTTACTCGAAGCGCTGGGTGCCGGCTTGGTGCTGGTGCTGATTGTCTGGTGGACGATGTTTTCGGGGCGCAAGGGTGGCGAACTGCCTGGAGCGCATGGGCCTGAGGAAAAGGACAAATAACCCACGAACGCTCCAGACCCACGACACGGTGCCGTGGTCCGGATCGCCTTGCTACAAGGTCCGCAGCAGATTGGCCAGCTCGACGGCCGATTTCACATCCATCTTCTCGAACACCCTGGCGCGGTGCACTTCCACCGTGCGCACGCTGATGTCGAGTTGATCGGCGATGAGTTTGTTGGGCAGACCTTCGACCACCAGGCGCATCACGTCGCGTTCGCGCTCGGTGAGTTCGGCCAGGCGGATCTGCAGGCCGACCTTGGCGCTCATCGCCAGCACCGTCTCCTGCGACTTGGCCAGCGCCTGCTCGACACGGTCGACCAGGGCGTTGTCTGAGAACGGCTTCTCGCAGAAGTCGAAGGCGCCGCGCTTGACCGCGTCGACCGCCGTGGGCACGTCGGCATGGCCGGTGAGGAAGATCACCGGCATCGCCACCTGCAGGCCGAGCGCGATGATCTTGTCGAACAGCGCCAGGCCGCTCATGCCGGGCATGCGCACGTCCAGCAGCATGCAGCAGGCCTGGCGCGGCACGAAGCCGCCGAGCAGCAGGCGCTCGAAGGCTTCGGCGCTGTCGAAGCTTTCGCTGTACAGGCGGCGCGAGCGCAGCAGCCAGGACAAGGCGTCGCGCACGCCGGCGTCGTCGTCGACGATGAATACGGTGGCATCCAGGATGGGTTGCATGGTGGTGGAGTCTAAAGGGCGGAGGGAAGCGAAACGGGTGCGTCTTCCACCGCCGCATCGCTGGCGGTGCTGGTCGGCAGGGTGAAGCGGAACACGGTGCCGTGCGGCTGGTTGGCTTCGAAGCCGAGAAAACCACCGTGCTGCTCGACCACCGTACGGCACAGGTTCAGGCCCAGGCCCATGCCTTCGACCTTGGTGGTGAAGAACGGCGTGAACAGCCGCTCGGCCACGTCGGGCTGAATGCCCGGGCCGACGTCGGCCACCGAAAACTCCAGCCAGCCGCGCGGCCGGGTGGCGCCGAGGTTGGCGCCGGCCTGGCGCACCCGCATCAGCAGCAGGCGCTCGCGCACGGTGGGCGGCACCGGCCCGTCCATGGCCTGCATGGCGTTGCGCGCCAGGTTCAGCAGCACCTGTTCGACCATGGTGCGGTCGCACAACACCGGTGGCAGATCGGGTGCCAGTTCGACCTGCACCCGCACCGAGAGCTTGCGCGCCTGCAGGTGCACCAGCGGCATGATGGCGTCGAACAACGCGGTCGGCGCCACCGCCTGGCGCGCCTCGGCGCGGCGCCGCACGAAGCCGTGCACACTCTTGATGACCCGGCCCGCGCGTTCGGCCTGCTCGGCGATGCGCTGCATGGCCATGCTCAGGTCCTTGAGGTCTTCGGCATCGGCCTGCGGCGTGCCGTGCGGGCCGACGCCCAGCAGGTTCAGCGACCCGGTGGCGTAGCTGGAAATGGCGGCCAGCGGCTGGTTCAGCTCATGGCTCAGCAGCGAGGCCATTTCGCCCACCGTGGCCAGCCGGGCCGTGGCCTGCAGCCGGTCCTGGCTGGTGCGCGAGAGTTCTTCCACGCGGCGCTGCTCGCTGATGTCGAGCACCGCGCTCATCCAGCCGGTCTGCTCGCCATGGGCGTTGATCAGCGGCGCCTCGATCACCAGCACCGGAAAACGCGAGCCGTCCTTGTGCATGAACACCGACTCGAACCCCTCGCGCGGCGGCATGTTGCCGGCCAGGCGGATGGTCTGGCGCTGCCGGTATTCCTCGGCCAGCTCGGGCGGCCAGTAGGGCGCGGGCACGCTGCGGCCCCAGAGCTCTTCAGGGGTGAAGCCCACCATCTGGCAGAAGGCCGGGTTGACGTAGGTGATGCGGCCTTCCAGATCACGCGCGCGCAGGCCGGTCAAGAGCGAGTCTTCCATGGCCTTGCGAAAGGCCAGCGCATCGGCCAGGTCGCGCTCCACCCGCAGGCGCCGGCGCGTGTCCTTCACCAGCAGGATCGTCACCGACACCAGCGCGATCGACATCAGCGTGACCAGCGCGGTCATCACGTTGGGGAACACGTCGGGGGCGCCGTGCCAGCTGTCCATGCGCAGTACCAGCGTGTTGCCCGGCAGGTCGAGCAGCTGCTGCGCGCTGAACACCCGGGTGCCACGCCGTGCCGTGCCATGCAGCGCCAGGCGCGTGCCATCGGCTTCGACGAAAGAAACCTCCTGGCTGCGTGTGAGCTGGCGGCCCACCAGGTCGGCCAGGATGCCCGGCAGCGAATAGGTGGCCACCATGTAGCCGGTGATGCGACCGGCCGCCACCATCGGCAGGCACAGCTCGATCATCTCGATACCCAGGCCATCGGTCTGCGGCAGGAAGAAGCTGGTGGAGTAGATCGGCCCGCTGAAACGCCGCGCGGTGGCGCAGGCCTGGGCCACGTCGGTCTGGGCGTTGTCGCGGCCGAGCAGTTCGAACACCGGGCCGCGGTAGGGCGTGTCGGCATGGGCGATGACGGTCAGCCCCGGGCTGCGCAGTTCGATGCGCATCAGCTCGCGCCGCTCGCGCAGCAGCTTGACGGCGCCCTGGGTCCAGTCCTCGACGCCGGGCTCGTTGGCGTTCAGCGCCTGCAGGCTTTGCACGTTGCGCGCCAGGCCCGCGCGAATGTCGTTCACCGCCTCGGCCGCGTCGCCCTCGAGCCGGCTCTGCACCTGGCTGGCCTCATAACGCCCGGCCAGCCATACCAGCGTGACCAGCACCGACACCACCAGCAGCATCAACCAGACCCACAGCGACCAGCGGTGCCACAGCCGCTTCAGACTGCCCAGCCGGCGCCACCAGTACGGTGCCACGGCGTCCAGCCCGCTCACAGGACGCGGTGGCCCAGGGCCGGCAATGGGGTCGAGTCGACCATCTGGATGGCGGCAACTTTCACCGGGGGGCTCCATTCTTGGCGGGGCCGAGGGCTTCGGTCTTGTCGTCGGACGACAGGATCGACTTGCGCGGCGTCTTGGTGATTTTCGGGTCTGCCCAGGAGCCGTCCACATGGAACTCCTGGGTGGCGGCTTCCATCAGCGGCCGGCGCAGGAACATCTGGGCCAGGAAGGTGCCCAGGCCGATGGCCGGGTTGATGACGGTGGCCACCAGCGAAGCCGTGCCGGCGTTGATCTCGGGAATCACCACCACCTTCAGGTCTTGCGTTTCGCGGGCGACGTCGGCCCGGCCTTCCATCAGCACGGCGGCGTTCACACCCTTCATCTGCAGGTTGTTGGTGCTGGCGATGCCTTGCTCGATGTGCACGTCACCGCGGATGAAGTCGAAGGCAAAACCTTCGCTGAACACGTCGCGGAAATCCAGCGAGAGCCGGCGCGGCAGGGCCTGCAGGCTCAACACGCCGAGCAGCTTGGTCAGGCCCGGGTCGGCCTTCAGGAATTGGCCGCTTTCGACGTTCACGTTCAACTGGCCGGCCAGCGTCGGGTAGTCGAGCGACAGTGGCGAGCCGACCCAGGCGATCTGCCCCTCCATGCGGCCCTTGCCGCGGCGGAACACGTCCTTCATGCCGAAGCGCCCGAGCAGGCCGCCGGCGTCCGCGATGTCGAGCTTGAAGTTCATCACCGTGCGGCGCGGACCGCCAGTCTGGGCGTTCAGCGCGGCCCAGTTGCCGGACGCCGTGAAGCTGGCCTGCGGATTGCTCACGCTGAGGCGGTTGAGCCGCCACTCGCGCACCGCGCCGCCATCGCGTTGCACCAGGCTGCCGCCGCGGTTGACCGCCTCCATCTCGACCCGGCCCAGGTTGTGGCCCTTGAGGTCGAAGTCGTCGACCACGATGTCGAGTGCCGGCACGCTTTCGGGCGGCGCGTCGAGCAGCGAGTCGACCGCGGTGGCCGCGCTGGGCGCGATGACCAACCGTTTCAGCCGCGCGTACACCCGGCCCGCGCCCGAGGCGGCCGGGTGGTATTCGGCATAACCGCTGAGTTCGGTGGCATCGACATCACTCTTCCAGGCCTGGTCTTCGCGCGTGGCGCTGACCACCAGGTTGTGCAGGGTGCGGCCGCTGGTGGAAAACTCCTTGGCACGCAGCGCGAGGCGGCTGGGCATATAGGCCTGCAGGGCGCTGGCGTTGGGATTTGGATTAGCCGGGTTCGCGGGCTGGGGCTTGACGATCGTCGCCGGCACGGGGGCCGCCGTGCCGGCGCCGCCCAGCAGGTTTTGCCACGCGTCCAAGTTGACCACGTCGAGGTTCACGTTGGCCGACACGCCATCACCCGCCACAGCCGCCGCAGCCGCGGCGTCGGGGCTTGGTGGGCCGACGTTGATCACCCCGCGCAGCACCCGTGGCGCCTGCGCCGCCGCGCCGCTGATGTCGCGGGTGTAGGCCACCGACACCACGCGGCCGATCTCCAGCCCCAGCTGGTCCTGCTGCGGCGCCTTGGGGTTGGCCAACGAAGCGGCGGTCAGGCTGCGTTCGAAGCGCAGCGGCAGGCTGGTATCGGCCGCCTTGTTCAGCGGCAGCGGCAGGTTCAGCGCCAGGCCTTGCAGGCTGCTGGTGAGGGTCAGCTCGGGCACGCCGCGGCGGAACGCCAGCACCGCGTTGTAGGCGGTGCTGCCACTGGTGTTTTCGGCGATGCGCGCCAGGCCGTCGAGTTCACGCGCCTGGCGCAGGCCTTCGGCTGTCACCACGCCCTGGCCACGGAACAGCAGTGTCGGCTCAGTGCCCAGAACCGCGGGTGGCTGTGCTCCGCCTTCGAACTTCAGGTCGCCGCCGAGCACGCGTGCCTGGCCGCCGGCGATGCTGAAGCCGGTGTCGCTGAAGCCGACCACGCCGCGTGCCCGGCCGAGCAGCGGCGTGTCGGGCGCGAGCTGCACGTCGTTGCCGGCCAGCGTCACGCTGCCCTGCACCTTGCTTTTGTCGATGTTGGCGATCGGCAGGTTCAGCCGCAGCTTCAGGTCGGCCGGACCGGTGGCGCTGGCCTGCGCCAAGGCCTGGCCGGTGAGGGCGTTGATGGGCGAGCCGCGCACGATGGCCAGCATGTCGGCCAGCGGCCCGCGCGCGTCGGCGTTGACGTTGACCACGGTGCGCGCAAGGTTGGGAATCTCGGCCTCGGCCCGGCTCACGGGCAGCGCCGGCATGCCGCCCACGCCGCCGAGCTTGCCGACCGCCCCCTTGATGCGCATCGAGGAGCGGTCGAAGACCAGTTCGCCATCGAGCTGCGTCAGCGGCGGCCAGGGCAGTGCATCGGCCGGCTGGATGCTGCGCGGGATGAAGGCATAGGTGGCGTTGCGCACGTTGGCCGCGATGTTGAATTCGCCCTGCCTGGCGTCGGCAAAAGGGAAGTCGTGCAGGTCACCCTTGACCTTGAACTTCACGCTGGCGCTGCCGGCCATCACGCCGTCGCGCACATAGTGCCGCACCTCGTCACCGAGCTCCAGCGGCAGGTAGCGGTGCACCCGCGGGCCTTCGCCGCGGCTCAGGCTGCCGCTCAGGTCCAGCACACCCGGAAAACGCGAATGGCTACCTGACTTGGCCGGGTCGCTGGTGCGCCAGGTGGCTTGCGCCGTGCCTTCGGCATCGGCGTTGGCGAACTTCAGCCCGCCGACCTTGACGGAAAGCTTGTCGCCGTCGCTTTGCCAGCTCAGGTCGGCCGACAGGCTGTCCAGCGGCACCTCGGGTTCTTCGAAGATGCCGGGGAAACTCATCGAACCCTTTTCAATGGCAAGCGTCGCTTTGCCTCCAGCCTGGGTCAGGTCGAAATCCACCGTGGCGCCGCGCAGGCCGGGCCGGCCTGTGGGTGGCGTGGGCGAGGTGCGCAGCGGCGGCGCGCTGGAGGCGATTTCCAGCTGGGTCACGCGGCCCTTGGCCTTGAAGCTGGAAGGCGCCTCCATGCGGCCCTGCCAGCTGGCGTCGACACGCTCGACCAGGCCCTTGGGCACGTAGGTGGCCAAGGCGGCGTGGGTGGCCTCGGCCAGCGGCAGGCGGTTGCCGATCTGCGCCAGCGTGGCCAGGTCGAGCCGGTCGGCGCGGAACTGGCCCTGGCCCGGCACCCGGCCTTCGCCTTCGAGCACGCTCAAGAACACATTGCCGCCGGGCCAGCGCAGGCCGTCGGCGGTGGTGAAGGCCAGGCCAACAGTTGCAAACTCGAAGCCGTTGGCCATGCGCCGCCCGCCCACGCGGCCCTGCAGCGAGTCCAGCGCCAGCGGCTGCAGGTTGGGCCCGAGCGTCACGTTGACGTCGGCCAGCGCCACATCGGCCGTGACCCCGAGCAGTTGGCTGTCGCCCACGTCGGCCCACACCCGAAGGGCACCAACGCCCTGCGCGACTTCGGCCCCCAGGTCGAGGTACTGCCGCAGCTGCGCCATGTCGACCCGGGGAAAGTTGGCATAGGCGGGGCCGCTCCAGTCCTGCCAGCGGCCGCGGTGCGTGGTGAGCAAGGGCTGGCGCAACAGGCCCATCAGCGTGAAGCGTTCGCCCCAGCCAGCGGGTGGCGTGGCGTCGATGCGCATGGCGTGACGCAGGCCGCGGTTGCGCAGCACCAGGTCCACGCCGACCAGTGCCAGCGGCGGCGCGGCGCGCTGCTCGTCGGTCCAGCGCAGTGTGCCCTGGCGCACCACCACCTCGGTCTGCGCGAACAGCCAGTCGGCAGCGGCGCTGGTGTCGCCGGGATTGGTGTGGCTCACGTCCAGCCCCGCGATCAGGATCTTGCCGTCGGCGCGGCGGCGGATGTCGAGCTCGGGCTGGTCGATGATCAACTGCTCGAAACCGCGCTTCCACAACGAGGCCGGCGACAGCGCGGCCAGCACCCGCGGCAGGTGCAACGCGGTGCGGCCGTCGGCGTCGAGCAGGGTCACATCGCGCAGTTCAAACGACGGGATCAGGCCGGTGGACTGCGCGGAGATCGCGCCGATCCGCACCGGTACCCCCAAAGCCTGGCTGACCTTGGCTTCGAGCTGCGGGCGAAACTCGCCGATTCGCGGCACAATCCAGCCGTGCAGCGCCCCCCAGGCCATTGCGAAGACCAGCCATGCCGCCGCCGTCAGGCCCAGACACCAGGGGGCTGCGCGGGCAGCCAGTTTCAGCAGGCGCGAGGGAGAAGGCTTTGATTCAGTCATTGGACACATGGATGCAACAGGAATTATGACCTTTGGCCCGTCAAGGAGGCTGTCTAGGGGTTCAACATACGACCACCGGCTGCGACCGGGGGTTCAACATGACGGGGTGACGATTTGTTAACCATGCCCAAGCCTCCGTCGACGGCGCTCTCCTCCTATTCGCGTTTTGTGCAGCGGCTGCGGCGGCGTTATGCCAGCCAGTTGCACCTGCTGCCGCCCGGTCCGCCGGTGCGGGCCACCATGACGGCCACCCTGGGCGTGCTGCTGGATTCGGGGCTCGAGGTCGGTGCCGCGCTGCGCACCCTGCGCCAGTTGGTGATGGAGCGCCTGGTCACGCTGGACTGCGACGAGCAGGCCCCATTGGTGGTGGTGACCCGTGCCGTGACGGAATTGGCCGAGCTCGCCCTGGAAACCGCCGGTGCGCAGGCCCGGCGCGAACTCGACGAACGCCACGGCGCCCCGATCGGCCCGGCCGGCCAGCGCGCCGAGATGTGGGTGGTCGGCATGGGCAAGCTCGGCGGCCGCGAACTCAATGTGTCGAGCGACATCGACCTGATCTACATCTACGACCATGACGGCGAAACCGCCGGCACCGCCGAAGGCCGCGGCCGCATCGCCAACCAGGAATACTTCGCCAAGGCCGTGAAGCTGATCTACGCGCTGGTGGGCGACACCACCGAACACGGCTTCGTGTTCCGCGTCGACCTGATGCTGCGGCCCAACGGCAACTCCGGCCCGCCGGCGGTGTCGCTCGGCGCGCTGGAGGAATACCTGCAGGTGCAGGGCCGCGAATGGGAGCGCTTCGCCTGGCTCAAGAGCCGGGTGGTGGCGCCGCGCAGCTGCATCGTCGACGGCACGGCCCACGAGATGCGCAGCGTGGTGCTGCCCTTCGTGTTCCGTCGTTATCTCGACTACAACGTGTTCGATGCGCTGCGCAGCCTGCACCGGCAGATCCGCGAACACGCGGCCAAACGCAGCGCCGGCCACCCCGAGCGCGCCAACGATGTGAAGCTGTCGCGCGGCGGCATCCGCGAGATCGAATTCACCGTGCAGCTGCTGCAGGTGGTGCGCGGCGGCCAGTTCCCCGAGCTGCGTACCCGCTCCACACTCGACGCGCTGCAGCGCCTGGCCCGCGCCGGCCTGATGCCGCAGGCCTCGGCCGATGCGCTGGCCAGCGCCTACGAATTCTTGCGCAAGGTCGAACACCGCATCCAATACCTGGACGACCAGCAGACCCATGTGCTGCCCACGCACGACGAGGATCTGGCCTGGATCGCGCACAGCATGGGCTACGCCAGTTGCTGCCCGTTCCTGAGCGAACTCGACACCCACCGCGAGCTGGTGGCGCAAGAATTCGACAAGCTGCTCGGTGGCCCGGGCGAAGGCAAGACCTGCAAGACCGGTGGCTGCGGCGGCCCCAAGGGCGACCGCACCGCGCCGATCGGCATCGAGGCGTTGAGGGAACAGCTCCAGGGCGCTTTTGGCGAACGCATCGCGCAGTGGAGCGCGCACCCGCGGGTGCTGGCGCTGCGCGACGAGTCCCGCGCCCGCCTGGTGCGGCTGGTGCAGCGCACGGCCGCCTGGCTCAGGGACGGCAAGGTCAGCGAAGAAGCGGCCATCCGCCTGGCCGACTGGATCGAGCCGCTGCTGCGCCGCGAAAGTTACCTGGCGCTGCTGCTCGAACGCCCCACGGTGCACGAACGCCTGCTGCGCCTGCTCGGCGCCGCCAAATGGCCGGCGCGTTACCTGCTGCAGCACCCCGGCGTGATCGACGAGCTGGCCAGCGACGCCATGCTGAGCGAACGCTTCGTGCCCGGCGAGTTCGAAGAGGAACTGGTGCAGCGCCGCGCCTCGCTGAAGACCACCGGCGAAGACGATGAAGAGGCCCTGCTGAACCTGCTGCGCCGCGCCCACCATGCCGAACTGTTTCGCACACTGGCACGCGACGTGGAAGGCCGCATCACCGTGGAGCAGGTGGCCGACGACCTGAGCGCGCTGGCCGAAGTGGTGTTGCGCGTCACCGCCCGCTGGAGCTGGGAACGCGTGCGCAACCGCCACCTGGAGACGCCGCAGTTCGCCATCATCGGCTACGGCAAACTCGGCGGCAAGGAGCTGGGCTACGGCAGCGATCTCGACATCGTCTTCGTCTACGAGGACGCCGACGAACGCGCACCCGAGGTCTACGCCGCCTTCGTGCGCCGCATGATCAACTGGCTCACCGTCAAGACCGGCGAAGGCGACCTGTTCGAGATCGACACGGCGCTGCGGCCGAACGGCAATTCCGGCCTGCTGGTGACCACCTTCGAGGCCTATGCCAACTACCAGCAGCAGCGCGGCAGCAACACCGCCTGGACCTGGGAGCACCAGGCCATGACACGGGCGCGTTTCGTGCTCGGACTGGATGCCTTGCGCCCCCGCTTCGACACCGTGCGCCAGGCCGTCATCACCGCGCCACGCGACGAGGCGGCCCTGCGCGGCGAGATCGTCGCCATGCGCAACAAGGTGCGTGAGGCACGGCCGGTCAAGGCCGATGTCTTCGACGTGAAGCACAGCCCCGGCGGCATGGTGGACGCCGAGTTCGCCGTGCAGTACCTGGTGCTCGCGCATTCACACCGCTACCCGGAACTGCAGGACAACGTGGGCAACATCGCGCTGCTGCAGCGCGCCGAGGCCGATGGCCTGCTGCCGCGCGGCGTGGGCAACGCCGCGGCCAGCGCCTACCGCGAACTGCGCCGCGTGCAGCACAAGGCGCGGCTGAACGAGGCGCCGACGCAGGTCGTGCTGCCAGCCCTGCAGGCCGAACGAGATGCCGTGCTGGCCTTGTGGAAGGCCGTGTTCGGCTGACCGGCTTGGGGCAAGGCCTCGCGCCGCCATAATTCGCGCATGCTGCCTTCCGCCGAAACTCCCCCCGGGACCGAGACCTTGGCGCCCTCGCGCCGGCCCACGGCCCGCTTCATGCTGTCGCACCCGGCACATTTCATCGCGCTCGGCTTCGGCTCGGGCCTGAGCCCGGTGGCGCCCGGCACAGCCGGCACGCTATGGGCCTGGCTCGCCTACCTGGTGCTGACGTCCTACCTCGACACCGCGCAGATGGGCTGGCTCATCGCCGCCTCGCTGGTGGTCGGCTGGTGGGCCTGCACCGTGTGCGCGAACCACATGCGGGTGGCCGACCCTGGCGCCATCGTGTGGGACGAGGTGGTGGCCTTCTGGATCATCCTCTGGCTGGTGATGCCCGCCGGCCTGCTTGGCCAGGCCCTGGCCTTCGCGCTGTTTCGGTTCTTCGACGCGGTGAAGCCCGGCCCGGTGGCCTGGGCCGACCAGGCCTTCAAGGGCTTCAATACACGCGGTGGTTTCGGCATCATGTTCGACGACCTGGTGGCGGCGTTCTGCACGCTGCTGGTCATTTCCATCTGGAGGTTCTATTGAGTTCCGATGAAGTGGCCCTGCTGGCCGATCTGATGCTGCAAAAAGGCTGGTTCATGGCCACCGCCGAGAGCTGCACCGGCGGCCTGATCGCTGGCGCCTGCACCGACCTGGCCGGCTCGAGCAATTGGTTTGAACGCGGCTTCGTCACCTACTCGAACGAAGCCAAGACCGAAATGCTGGGTGTCGACCCCGTGCTGATCGCCGCCCATGGCGCCGTGAGCGAACCCGTGGCCCGCGCCATGGCCGCCGGTGCGCTGCGACACTCGCACACCCAGGCTGCGGTGGCGGTCACCGGCGTCGCCGGCCCCACTGGTGGCAGCGTCGAAAAGCCGGTTGGCACGGTGTGGTTCGGCTGGTCGATCCGCGGCATCCTCACCAGCGAGAAGAAACTGTTCGACGGCGACCGCGCCGCGATCCGCCAGGCGACCGTGCAGCATGCGCTGCGGCGGTTGCGCGATCTTGTGGCGGCTGCGCCGGACTGAAGGAGTTGGAGCGGTTGACAGTGCTTCGACAGGCTCAGCACGAACGGACTATTTTTCCCGTTCGCCCTGAGCCCTTCGGCGAACTCAGGACAGGCTTGTCGAAGGGCTTGGTTCAAGTCGGCGCAGCGGCGACTTTATGCAGGCCGTGTATCGATGAAGCTTTGGCGGTGCATGAGCTTGTCCTGCAACTTCGCCAGGTTCGGATGCGACGCCCGCCAGTCGATCTCCGGAAACCGGAACTCCAGCCAGCCCAGCGCACAACCCACGGCGATGTCGGACAGGCTCAGATGGATGCCGCTGCAATAGGGCTTGTCGGCCAGGCCGCGGCTCATGGCCTTGAGGCTGGCGTCCATCTTGGCCATGTGCCGGTCGATCCAGTTCTGGCTGCGCTCGGCGTCGGTGCGGCCGCTCCAGTTCTTTTCCATGCGGGCCAGCACACCGGCGTCGGTCAGGCCGTCGGCCAGGGCCTCCCAGGTCTTGACTTCAACGCGTTCGCGGCTCAGCGCGGGGATCAGCTTGCCGACCGGGGACAAGGTGTCGAGGTATTCCACGATCACCCGCGAATCGAAAACCGCTTCGCCGCCCTCCATGACCAGGCAAGGCACCTTGCCCAGCGGATTCGATTCGCCGATGGCGGTGCCAGCCGACCAGGGATCTTCGAGGACGAACTGGTAATCAAGCTTTTTTTCGGCCATGACCACGCGCACTTTGCGCACGTAAGGACTGGTAAGAGATCCGATGAGTTTCATGGGTGAGCGGGAGACGGGCTGCCTTCGGGAAAGCCCCTGAGGTCGAGCCATTCTATCGACTCGGCCCTGGCCATCGGCCGACGCGATCGGCGGGCGCGCCGCAAGCGTGGCGCGCATCCTACAATCCCGGGCATGACTTTCTCACCGATTTCGGCCCTGTCGCCGCTGGACGGCCGCTACGCCGCCAAACTCGCCCCCCTGCGTCCGCTGATGAGCGAGCAGGGCTATATGCAACGCCGCGTGCAGGTCGAAGTGGCCTGGTTCATCGCCCTGAGCGACGCCGGATTCGCGGAATTCAAGCCCCTGAGCCCCGGCGCCCGCACCTACCTGCTCGGCTTGGTGAAGAATTTCAGCGAAGCCGACGGCCTGGCCATCAAGGACATCGAGAAAACCACCAACCACGACGTGAAGGCCGTCGAATACTGGATCAAGTCCAAGTTCGAAGCCCGTCCCGAATTGCTGGCCGCGGCCGAGTTCGTGCACTTCGCCTGCACCAGCGAAGACATCAACAACACCAGCCACGCGCTGCAGCTCAAGGGCGCGCGCACGCAGGTGGTGCTGCCAGGGCTGGACGCACTGATCACCAAGCTGCGCGAGATGGCGCAGGCCTATGCCGAAGTGTCCATGCTCAGCCGCACCCACGGCCAGACGGCCAGCCCCACCACGGTGGGCAAGGAAGTGGCCAACGTGCTGGTACGCCTGGTGGCCGCGCGTGAAAAGATCGCGGCCGTGCCGCTGATGGCCAAGATGAACGGCGCCGTGGGCAACTTCAACGCCCACCTGTCGGCCTGGCCCGACTTCGACTGGGAAGCCTTCAGCAAGAAGGTCATCGAAACCCCCGAGCCGCTGGGCCTGGGCCTGACTTTCCAGCCCTACAGCATCCAGATCGAGCCGCACGACTACATGGCCGAGCTGTTCGACGCGCTGGCGCGCACCAACACCATCCTGATCGACTGGTCGCGCGACGTCTGGGGTTATGTGAGCCTGGGCTATTTCAAGCAGCGGCTGAAAGCCGGCGAGATTGGCTCCAGCACCATGCCGCACAAGGTCAACCCGATCGACTTCGAGAACGCCGAAGGCAACCTCGGCCTGGCCAACGCCCTGCTGCGCCACCTGAGCGAGAAGCTGCCGATCAGCCGCTGGCAGCGCGACCTGACCGATTCCACCGTGCTGCGCAACATGGGCGTGGCCGTGGGCTACGCCACGCTGGCCTACCAGTCGCTGCTGACCGGCCTGAACAAGCTGGAGATCAACGAAGAAGCCATTGCCGCCGACCTCGACGCGTCGTGGGAAGTACTGGCCGAACCGATCCAGACGGTGATGCGCCGCTTCGGTGTGCAAGGCGCCTACGAAAAGCTGAAGGAAGTGACCCGCGGCAAGACGGTCAAGGCCGAAGACCTGCACGGCCTGATCCGTTCGCTGGAGATTCCCGATGCCGAGAAGCAGCGCCTGCTGGCAATGACGCCGGCGAGTTATGTCGGCAAGGCCGCCGAACTCGCCCGCCGGGCCTGAACGCCCGGCATGGCCATCAAATCGACAATCTTCAAGGCGAACCTGCAAATCGCCGACATCGACCACAACTACTACGCCGACCACGCGCTCACGCTGGCCCGCCACCCGAGCGAGACCGACGAACGCATGATGGTGCGGCTGGTGGCGCTCGCGCTGAACGCGCACCAGCTGCAGACCGTGCTGGGTGGTGATGGCGTGCTGGCCTTCGGCGCGGGCCTGTCCAATCCGGACGACCCGGATGTGAGCCTGCGCGACTTCACCGGCCAGACGCGGCTGTGGATCGAGGTTGGCCAACCCGAAGACAAGCCCATCGCCAAGGCCTGCAACAAGGCCGACCAGGTGCTGCTCTACGCCTTCAACCATGCCGCCGAAGTCTGGTGGCGCGGCATCGAGACCAAGCTCACCCGGCTCGACAAGCTGCAGGTCTGGCGCGTGCCGACCGAAGCCGCACAAGCGCTGGCCGCGCTGGCGCAGCGCAGCATGCAGCTGCAGGCGACGGTGCAGGAAGGTGTGCTGATGCTCGGCGACGGCACACGCAACGTCGACATCGAGTGCGTGCGCTGGAAGTGATTGGGCTCACCCCCTTGCAGGGGGCGATACCGGCGGCCTCGCAGGATCTGCGGGGCTTTCGGGTGGGCCGTCCGCCGCAGCGCTGGTCGGCTGCGGCCCTTCGGCGGCGCGTTCGGCATAACGGTTGAAGCGCCAGGAGTCACCTTCGAGCGTGATGCGCCGCCAGGTCACACGTTTCTCGCCGGGTGTCATGGCCGGCCAATGCTGCACTTCGTCGAAGGTACGGCCGCAACCCTTGCACATGTCGTCGCCCTGGCTGGTGGAGCAGATGGCGATGCACGGTGTGTCGGGGGTGCTCTCGTACCAGGCGAGCCAGGCGGCGTGCGCCTTCGCGGGCATGGTGGCCTCGTCGGCCTCGTCCTGGTGGTAATAGACCATCAGCGCATACACCTCGGCCAGCGCACGCAATTCGGCGCACAGCGTCACGCCGTCCGGCGAAGGCTTCTTTTCGCGCCAATGGTTGATGGCCGCCTCGATATCGGTGATGTGGATGCCGGCCATGCGGGAAACGTGCAAACGTTGCTGTAACGAAGGGAGGGCGATGATAGCGCCCCATCGTACGGGTTGCCGGGCCTGCTTAAACCCCAGGCATTGCGGGGGATTAGAGAAAATTTTCTCGCCCCGAATTTAGCTATGAAAAAGTGAGTGATTGCCGCAGGAGCATTCTGCGCGGTGGCAATGAAATGCTTGAAGCCCAAAACCGGCGCCGGACGCGGTCTGCGCCGGCCCGCCAGGCAAGGGCGCGAAATGGGCATTGCACAACCGGCCCGCGCAATGTTTTAATCGCGGCTTCGAGGGGGAGTAGCTCCCCGCTTGCTGCGGTTCATTGCAGCAGCAAGCATCGGTCTGCCGTCAATACGAAGTTTTTGAGCGCACGGGGTGCGGCTTCCGGCTGACCGGGCATGTGTGCATCGCACCGTGTCGGGCAAGACCTTCGATCCACACTTGTCACAGGTGGGTCGAAGTTTGCCGGCGCAGATGGCGCAGGTGTTCCTCGGCTCCGGTTTCAGGTGGTTTTCGACAAACCAACCCACAACACACGGAGTTTTCTTCATGGAATTTCTATCGGCGCCCTGGTGGTCGGCCCTGCTGGCCATCATCCTGATCGACCTGGTGCTCGCTGGCGACAATGCCATCGTCATCGCTCTTGCGGCACGCAGCCTGCCCGCTCACCTGCAACGCAAAGCCATCCTCTGGGGTACCGTCGGCGCCATCGTCGTGCGCTCGGCCATGACGGTCGGCGTGGTCTGGCTGCTGAAGGTGCCGGGCCTGATGCTGGTCGGTGGCCTGGGCCTGGTGTGGATCGCCTACAAGCTGCTGGCCGACCAGTCGGACGGCGAGCATGACGGCCCGGTGGTCAATACCTTCTGGGGTGCGATGAAGACCATCGTGATCGCCGATGCGCTGATGGGCATCGACAACGTGCTCGGCGTGGCCGGTGCAGCGCACGGCTCGTTCGACCTGGTGATCCTGGGCCTGCTGATCAGCGTGCCGATCGTGGTCTTCGGCAGCACCATGGTGCTGAAGCTGGTGGAGCGTTTCCCGGTCATCATCCAGGCCGGGGCCGCCGTGCTGGCCTTCACCGCCGCCAAGATGATCGTCAGCGAACCCATGCTGGACGCCGTGTTCGATCCGCCGGAGATGATCCACACCGCCGCGCGCTGGGCCGTGTATGTCGTCGCCGTACTCGGGGTGCTGCTGGCCGGCCGCTGGGCTGCGCGCCGTCAGCAGCAAAGTGCTGACGCAGCGTCCACCGCCAATTCTTAAACCCCAGAGCCGGGCGGCCTTGCCGCTCGGCTCAACGCCAGCAGGAGCCCGCATGGACAAAGTGATTGTGTTGATCGACGACGCAGCCTACGCGCAGGACCATCTGCGCCCGATGCTGGGCCGGGCCTGCGGCCTGTCGGCGGCCATGCTGTCGACGCAGCGTACGCATTGGGTCGTGGTGGCCTGCGCGCCGCGCATCACGCAGCGTGTGAGCAAATGGGTCAGCCACCGTGCGCGGGAACACTGGCGCACGAAATGGTCCGACAAGCTCTTCGCCGAACTCGCGCCCTGGCTGCAAAAGCATGGTGACGCGTGGACCCCGGTGGTGGCCACCGGCCCGCTGCCCGAGCTCACCGAGGGGCTGATGGCCGAACACGGCACCAACCATCTGCTGGACGTGCGGCGGCCCAAGCTGAGCCCCGGACAGTCCGCGCCGCCCTTGATGCTCGGCCGGCAACACTGGTCATTTGCCGGCGTGCTGGCCGGGCTCGGCCTGGTGCTGAGCCTCGGCCTGGATTAGTCTTACACCAGCGGCCCGGTGCTATGCTGGCCGCATGAAACTCATCCTCAAATGGCTCCTGAGCGCCGTGGCCTTGCTGCTGGTGGCGCATCTCTACAGTGGCGTGGTGGTCAGCAGCTTCAAGGCGGCACTGGTCGCGTCGCTGGTGATCGGCCTGCTCAACGCCATCGTGCGGCCGGTGCTGGTGGTGCTGACCCTGCCGGCCACCATCATCACGCTGGGCCTGTTCCTGTTCGTGATCAACGCACTGATGTTCTGGTCCGCCTCGGGCCTGCTCGGCGGTTTTCATGTGCGCGGCTTCGGCGCGGCGCTGCTGGGCTCGCTGATGTATTCGGGGCTGGGCCTGGTGATCGAGTCGGCACTCGGGCGCAGGTAAGCCGAAGACGCGGCGCCCGGGGCTCTAAAGCGGCTTTTCCTTCGCGTATTCCTTCACCAGTGCCTCAACCTCGCGGGCGCGGGCGTCGATGATCGAAGCCTCGACATGGTCGATCGGCCCGCTGCCGGGCGGCGGCTTGCGCACCATGTCCTGTGCGGCCCTGAAGCGGTCGAGCGCGGCCTGGTAGTCGAGCCGCGCCACTTGCATCTCTGCCTCGGCACGGATCGAGCGCAGCATCAAACCTTCCGACGCATAGGCGCTGGCCAGCAACTGCCAGGCGGTCGCGTCACGCGGGTTCAGCGACACCCAGGTCTGCAGCCGGGTTGCGGCCTGCCGGGCCTGGCCGGTGCGGATGCGCAACTGCGAGCCCAGCACCAACTCGGGCCGGCCTGGCGCGTTGACATCGATCAGCGCCGCCGTGGCGGCCAGGTCGCCAGCGTTCCATTCCACTTCGGCGGCCAGCATCCTGGCCAGCCGCAGCGCGGACGCGTCGCCAGCAGTGAACACCATCAGCCGCGCAGCCAGCGCCCGCGCCGCCACGAAATCGCGCTGCTGCAAACCAGCAGTGGCACCGGCATACAACACGCCAGCCATGTGCGCATCGATCGGCGCAGTACTGCGGGCCATGGTTTGCCCGTCGGCAAGCCAGGAGCGCAGCACGTCGATGCCAGGCCGGGTCAGCACCCGGGCACGCGCAGACATCATCGCGTGCACCAACCCATCGGGAATGGAGGACGGCGTCGCCGCCGGCTTGGTATCGAGCACCTGGCGCGACTGCATGTCGGCGATGCGCTCGGTGGTCAGCGGGTGGCTGCGCAGGTAGGGGAACGCGCCGTTGTCATTGAGCCGCGAGGCCTGCTGCAGCTTCTCGAACATGCTCACGAAACCCTGCGGCGCGAAGCCGGCCTGGGTCATCACCCCGAAGCCGATACGGTCGGCCTCGCGCTCCATGTCGCGCGAGAAATTGAGCCCGCTCTGCACCGCCGCGGCCTGGCCGCCGACGATCATGGCGTTGCCCGCATCCGGGTTCTTACTCCCGGCCAGCACACCCAGGATCATCGCGCCGATCAGCCAGGGCATCAGTTTGCCCTGCTGCGACATCAGCCGCGAGATGTGCCGTTGCGTCACGTGGCTGAGCTCGTGGGCCAGCACCGAGGCCAGTTCGTCCGGGCTGGCCACCACGCCGATCAAGCCGAGGTTCAAACCCAGATAACCACCCGGCAGCGCAAAGGCGTTGATGGTGCGGTCGCGCCCCATCATGATCTCCCAGGCAAAACGCTGGTCGAGCTCGGCCGACAGCTCGCCACGCACCCGCGCGGCATCGAGCAGCGGCTGCCAGACGCGCAGCACGTATTCGGCCAGCACCGGATCGTCGATGTAGTCGGGGTCGCGGTAGATTTCGCGCGCGATGCGTTCGCCAAGCCGGCGCTCGGCTGCGCTGGTCATGTCGCTGCCGTCACCGAGCGTGGGCAATTGCGAGACGGACGCCGGTGCCGGTGCCTGGGCGCTGACAGGCGCCGCCGGCAACGCGGTGCCCGCCGCGAGCAGCAGCACGCCCCATGACTGAAGGCGTCGGCCCCAAGGCGTTTGGTGTTTGCGTTTCTTCAAAATGAATCCAGTGGCATGAAGGCCAGCACTTCGGCCGTGCGGGCGTCGACAAAAACCGTCCAGAAGGATTTTCGGCCCACGAGCGGCAGGGTGGCCAGGGTGTCGGCGGGGCGTCCAGTGGACGAAACGATCCTGTCGATGTCCGCGGCCTGCTCCGGAAACCGGCTCTTTAATTGCACCACCGGCTTGGCCGCCTTCACCACATCGGGGGCGGACTGGCTGTAATGTTGCCAAAAATCGGGGCGCGCGCCCAATTCTGCGCCAGCCAGCGCGGCCAAGGTTGCCTCCATGCTTTCGTTGCTGTCAACAAAAGGCCGCATGCCGAGCGTGGTCGGCCCCCAGAGCGGCAACTGCCGCAGATCGGCCGGGGCGCGCACCAGCATCTCGGCCGGCACCTCGATCGCATGCACCGCGCGAAACCTGTCGATCTCGAACACCAGGTGCACCGGCCGGGCCACGAACACCGTCCACAGCCCGTAGGCCAGCCCCGTCAGCTGCAGCAGGCCGATGACCGCCAGATCCCGGCGCAAGGTGGGCCAGGGCTTGGCGCGGTTGAAGATGGCCAGCGTCAGCAGCGGGCCGAGCACCACATCGACCGAGACGACCAGCATGAATAATTCGCGCCCGCCGGAAATCTCGCGGTACGGGTAGGGGTACCAGATGCCGAACACCAGCAAACCCGCCAGCCCGGCAATCGCCACGCTGATCCCGAGGTGTATGCCTGCCGCGCGCAGGCGATCTTTCAAATTGACCATCGCCGTATGATCCTTCGTATCCGTGAACGTTCTGTAAACCCGATTCTGATTCCAATGACATCCCTGACGCATTTTGACGCCCAAGGCCAGGCCCACATGGTCGACGTGGCCGCCAAGGCCCACACCCACCGCGTGGCCACGGCCAGCGGCCGCATCGAAATGCGCGCCGAAACCCTGGTGCTGATCGAAAGCGGCACCGCCAAGAAGGGCGACGTGCTCGGCATTGCGCGCATCGCCGGCATCCAGGCCGCCAAGAAGACCAGCGACCTGATCCCGCTATGCCATCCCCTGGCCCTGACGCGGGTGGCGCTGGCCTTTTCGACAGAAAACACGGCCACCATCCCATGCGTAACATGCACCGCCACGGTGGAAACCGTCGGTCCGACGGGTGTCGAGATGGAAGCCCTGACCGCGGTGCAGGTGGCGCTGCTGACCATCTACGACATGTGCAAGGCGGTGGACAGGGGGATGACCATCACCGGCGTGCGGGTGACGGAAAAGCACGGGGGGAAGTCGGGGAGTTTTGTGGCCGGTGTTTGACGTCTAAAGCGGCAGCCGCTGCGTCTCGGCCCAACGGTCATGGGCCTCGGGAAACGCCGCGCGGAAACGCGCCAGATTGATCTTGACCTCGTCATCATGGTGCAGCAGCACGGCGCTTTCGATCAGCTTTTCGACCACACGCGGTTCGGGTGAGAAATGCAGCATTTCCTCGGCCAGCGCATGCATGTGTTCGGCATTCTGCGGCGTGAGCGGTGTGATGGTGAGCTCCGCAAATTTGACCTGGTCACTGAACAGCCATGAGCCGCGGATCTTCGCCAGCGTGTCGCCACGGTAGGCTTCAGCGCGCGACTCCGGAGGCAGGTAGATCTGGCTGATACGACGGTAGTCCCAGGCGGCATAAGCGCAGGCCGCCATCAACGCCACGGCAAGCGCCGCGCATCCCCACTGCAGGATGCCCGTGGTGCGCAGGATGCGTCGGCTCGCCATGGAAACAGGGCCATCGCCACGCCGCCACAGCAACACCACGCACAAGCCGATCGCCATCTGGAACGGCCCATACCAAAGCGGATATTCGAGCAGGCTGTGCAGCCCGATCAAGGCCAGCACCGTCCAGGCCAGCTGGCGCGTAGGGTTGCCCTCCCGCCACGGCCGCGCGCGCAGCACCAGCCACGTCAACACGCCGCACACGGCCACCGCCACCGGAACGCCCAGTTCCACGGCCAGATGCAACGGCAGGTTGTGCGCGTTATCGAGGATGTCGCAAAAACGGGGGCCGTCGTAAGGCGTCACGAAATGTGCGTAGTCCAGTTCGCCCCAGCCCCAGCCGAACCAGGGCCGCAGGCTGATGAGATGCAGCACATTGCGCCACAAGGTGATGCGGCTGGAGCAAACGGCATCTCCCGCCTGCAGGCGCGCCCAGGCGCCATGCGACCACGGGTCCAGCCCGATCGCCCAGGGCAGTACCCACAGTGCTGCGGCGTAAGTTACGCAGAACACCAGCAACAACCGACGCAATACGGGTTGGCGCCAGCCACCCCACAACACGACCAGCGCGATCAGCATCACCAACTGCAGCAGCCCGGTGCGGGAGGATGACGCGGCATTACCTAGGGCCAGCACGACCGCCATCAACAACGCAGCACCATGCGCATTGGCTTGCTGCGCGAGCGAGCGCTTTTGCACCGCCCACCACAGCAACGCCGCCAGGGCGATGTTAGTCAACGTGGCGAACTGATTGCGTTGGCGCAGGTTGGCGAAGGCGTCACCGGCTTCGGTGTAATTAATCCAGGGGGAGAAGGCGGCGGAGGCGCCAGCGTATTGGATGAGGGCGATGAAGCTGCTGAGGAGGCCGGCTAGGAGCCACGGCAGCGAAACAACAGATACTGTATTCAGCTCGCCACGATCAGGAAATCGCTTGGTCTGTCTCGTATCCGTAAGACCAATCGCGGCCGCAACGGCGAGAAGTGCGACGAGCCAAGGAATCAATGCGGCGGTTGGCCCCTGAGTGAAGGGATTCAGCCACGGCAGAATCAGCAAGCCGCAAATAGCGATAGAAACGCATTTTTTCCCGACCTCCATTGTTTGTGCCACGGTCGATATGTAACCGACTGATAACTAGGGAGTTTTTGAACTTGAGCGGTCAGAAGGCCATGGTACTGCGGCGATAGCGGGCTGTGTTCTTGAGTCCGCCGCCCACGCCCGCTTAAGGTGCTCTACGTAGTCCTTAGTATGAACCTTCTCGAGCTTCCTTAGCCATTGTCCCGCCTCTACGCTCTTGTGACGAAACGCTAACGCCTTGCCGTAGTTAAATAAATTAAAAGGAGTTGGAAAACTTAAAGCGTCTTGTTTAATTCTTTCGAATTCTGCCTCGTTAATATCAGATCGAACCACGGTCCGCAGGCTGCTAATAAATTCGCTCATATCGTTAAGAACAAGCACATCTGGAGCAGGACCAGGCGGCAAATTTCCAACATGGTTCATCTCCAACCGATAAGTCCGAAAACTTTCGTCTACGCGTAAGTAATCCTGAATAATTGCGCCTAAAAGCAAACTCACTGCAAGCAAAAAAGCAGTGATAATCCAGTGACTCGTTCGAAAAATAACCCGACCACCCACACGCTGCGTCAGCATTCCCATTATCAAACCTGTAGGCAGTAAGAAATAAGCATGATGCAATGGCAGCTCCACCATGGCGTGAATTCCGATCCCCATAACAAATATGAGCAAAATTCCATCTTGTACATTATTTATTTTTGAGAAACAACGCAGAAACCACACCATCAAATAAATCGAAACAAACGCCCCAATAGGTATACCACACCAAATCATTAAGTCTAAAAACAGATTGTGGGAATGGAGAAAAAACGCGGTCATATTTGGATGATTCTGCGCTACTGCCAACTGTGCGACGGCCAATCGACTCCAACCATAACCTGTCCAGGGCTGTTTCGTAAGCGCGTCAAGAAACATCATATAGGCATCAATTCGTAACTGAGTCGAACTCCCTCCAAACGATGCCGATCGCACCTGTTGATTGATATTCAGCAAATCGTTCAGCCACTGAAGCGAAAACGTGCCAGCCAGAAAATAAAGGAAAAGCAGGGTTATGACCCACGGGACTCGCCTCGGCAGCAAACGACGCCACCACCACGCGGAAAGCGTAATCGCAAACAACACCATCATCGCCATCCGCGACTGCGTGAGGACCACACCAAACAGCAGGCAGAGTGCAATGAGTAGGGCAAGGGTGGGCCGTACTTTCTCCCGGGCAACCGCCCACGCACAGCCAAGCAATCCCCAGATCAACAGAGTTGCCAATTGATTCGGTTGACCAATGTTGGCGGAAGGTCGGTCTGCGGCAAACTCTGCTGCCCAGACTCGCACCTCGTCAAAGTCCTGCGCCAACCCCGCCCATTGCCTCAATTGCAGGCCGACGGATACCATTGCCGCCGCTGTGATGGCCAGAAACAAGCCGTCAGCTGCCCGCCCTGGAGTTGCGGACTCCCATCTCGCGCCCGCCATCAAAGCCAAGGCCAGTCCAACCACATACAAAGTGGCTAGCCAAGCCTGTCCGCTGAAAGGAAGCATCCCCGCTGCAAACTGCAGGAGGGGGACGAGCGCCAAGACCATAAACATTACAGGTAACCCATGCCATACCATAGGCCTTGACGAATGCACGAATACCGCTAATGCAGCAAACGCAAATAACACTGCGACCCATGCGTCACTGTGGAAAGTGCTCCAGGGATAGTAATGATTAGGCAGCAGCCAAGCCATTGCAAGAAGCGAGACCCATAAGCCAAGCCATAATGGTGGAAGTGGCTCGTTATATGTTACCTTGTGCAGCAAGAGTTATAACCTAAACCTAAAAGAACAAGAAAACAGTATGCATATAAAAAAGCCCCCCGAAGGAGGCTTTTAAAGAATTAATACGCTTAAGAGCCTTGGCAGCTTGCCGGACGGAATTTCGAAGCAATACTGCCGGAGCATGTCCAGACGACTTGTCCATTATCTTTGAGGCTTCCACTCAAGACAATTGTTGCGCCGCTGATTTTTGCTTCCGCAGCCGTGGCCGTGGCCGTAACGTTCGCTGCAGAAGCATTTACCCAAGTGTAAGTTAGACCTGACACATACTTAGACGATTGAGAATCGATCGTGATGCTGGCCTCAGCAGGCATTGCCCCCAACGTTTGAGCTGCTTCAGCAATCGAGACCTTTGGCGACGAGGCCGCTAGGATAACCTCGGTCACTTTCGCCCGCACCGTGTAATCCTGATAAGCCGGCAAAGCCACGGCGGCCAAAATACCGATGATCGCCACGACGATCATCAATTCGATCAGGGTAAAACCCTTTTGCAGAGAACGCTTCATGAAAGCTCCTTGGTTAGAAAACGATGCATACCCAACAGCAGTTGTCGTGCCAGCCCAAGAAGGGACAAAATTGCGGCGCTGTAGCGGGAATTTCAGCTGTCAAGCGCCGGCTTCGTGCCATTTTTGGTAAATATTGACATTTTTGTCAGACCCCCAAGGTCACACCGCAAACTCCTGCCCCGCCTGCAGCCACCGAATGTCATGCACCGGCGCCTGAGATCCGGGCGGGCCCAGATCAAACTCCGCGATCTCCGCCATGATCAGTTCCGTCTCAGATGGTTTGGTGTGCGTGATGTAGATCGGGAATGACTTCCCTTCGGCGATGCAGCCCAGTTCGTCGGCCAGCACCACGGGAGACAGATGCAGGCTCCGCCGCGCCAGTTCCTTTTCGCGGTTGCTAAAGGCGGTTTCGATCACCAGCATGGCCACGTCGAGCTGGTTGAAGCGGCTCCAGAATGCGGCGTTGCGTTCGGTGTCACCGGTGAACACCCAGCACGGGCCGCCCGCCGACACGGCGTAACCGACGGCCGGTACGGTGTGCACCGCCGGCAGGGCCTCGATGGTTTTGCCGTTGATGAGGCGCGACTCGCCGCAGGCTATTTCATTGAACTGGATGAAGGGTTCGGTGGAACTTGGGATGACACTGAAGTCGGGCCAGATCACGTTGTTGAAGACATGCGCCTTCAAGGCGGCAATGGTGCCGGCCAGGGCATGGATCTGCAGAGGCGCCGTGCGCTGCGCGGCAATGGCGTCCACCATGAGCGGAAGGGCTGCCACATGGTCCAGGTGGGAATGTGTGAGGAACACATGGTCGATACCGCGCATTTCCTCCAGCGTGAGGTCGCCCACACCGGTGCCTGCGTCGATCAGCATGTCTGCGTCCAGCAGGAATGAGGTGGTTCGGCAGTCCTTGGCAATGGCGCCGGAACACCCCAACACGCGCACCTTCATGGGCGTCCTTTATTTGGTTTCGAAACTGGTAGCCCCGTCCCATGCGGGATCGTAGGGCAGTATGCGCATGGAGGCTACACGTTCGGCATACATCTGGTAAAGGTATTTTGTGGCATCCAAGCGCTGTAATTGAAGTATTGCGGCCTGGCAATATACCCAATCCTGCCGTCGATAGGCCTTGAGGAACTCGTTCCACTGCGTCAATTCGGCGGCCTGGCGCCCGGTGAATTTCGTCGCTTCGGTCATCGGGCAGAAAATCGCCACCGCTTGCCCTTTGCCCTTGACCCGTACCTTGTCAAGTTCCTGCCAGACGAAATGATTTGCCTGCTGGCGTGTCGCCTCGCTGGCGACCAGGTCCACCCGGTAGAAACCGGTCAGGCCTTCCAGCCTAGCGCCCAGGTTCACCGCGTCGCCGATCACCGTATAGCTGCGCCGAATTTCCGACCCCATGTCGCCCACACACATGGTGCCGGTGTTGATGCCGACACCGATGCCGATCTCAGGCAGGCCCGCCGGCCGGTGTTCGTCGCTCCATTGGCGGACTTCTTCGATCATCTTCAGCGCGGTGTGAACAGCCAGGTTGGCATGGTCCGCCATCTCCACCGGCGCCCCCCAGAAGGCCATGACGCAGTCGCCCATGTATTTGTCGATGGTGCCCCGCTGCTGCCGGATGAGTGCCGTGAGGCGTGTGAACACGTTGTTGAGCAGGGCCTGGAGCTGCACCGGGCCCATTTTTTCGGCGATCTGGGTGAAGCCCCGCATGTCGCAGAACATCACCGTCAACTCCTTGTTGACGGCCTTCATGCTGTAGCTGTCCGGGTCGAGCAGCATCTGGTCGACCAGCTCGGGCGGCACGTAGGAGCCGAACAGGTTGGCGAGCTCTCGCTTGGACCGGCTTTCGACGAAGTAGCCGTAACTCATGTTCAGGGCGAAGGCGGTCACGGTCATCACCACCGCCGAGGCCAGGGGCAGCACCAAGCCATGGGCCAGATACAGCCAGAAGTTCAGGCCGACGACGACAACACCGACTCCCAGGCTAAGGAACACCGCGCGCAAGGCGCTTAGTTGCGGGAGCGCCAGCGCGAGGATCAGGCCGGCGGCCAGCAACACCAGCACTTCATAACCGGCGGCGTAGCTGGGGCGAACCGCGATGCGCCCGTCGAGCAGGCCAGACAACAGGTTCGCATGCATCTCGACACCAGGATAGGTTTCGCCGACCGGCGTGACACGCAGATCGAACAAGCCGGGCGCGGTGGTGCCGATGAGCACGATCTTCTTCGCAAGACTGCCTGCGGGCAGCCGCTTGTTCAGCACGTCGGCGGCTGAGATGTAGCGGTAGGCGCCGCCCTGGGCGCCGCCCGGAGCTCGGAATGGGAGCAGCACTGCGCCGCGCTCGTCGACCGGGATCGTCAAAGACTTGCCGTCCTTTTGCAGGCGAATGTTATCCAGTCCGCTGAAGGCACCGTTCAAGAATCCATCCTGCGAGAAGCTCGCCGACACCACCGGATGGCCGGCCAACTGACGAAACATGGCCAGTGACAAGGCCTCATAGCGATGGCCGTCGTAATCGGCAATCAAGGGCAGCGAGCGGGTGACGCCGTCCTGGTCGGTGACGGAGTTGAAGAAACCAGCCGCGGGTGCTGCGGCGGCAATCTCCGGAATGTTGGCACCGAAGCCGTTCCAGCGCGTGAAGCCAGTGAAATTTGCCGGCAAGGGCACGCCCTCCATGACCGGTGCGGGCAGCTTCCCTGACACATGGCCGTCGCGGTCACTGGTGAAGTAGTAGCCGAGCACTGCCGCGCGGTTCGCCAGGGAACGGGCGAACGTGGCGTCATGGTCCAGCAACGGCCTGAGCCGCTCCACCTTGGTTACGAAATCGGGCTCGTCGCGCAACTCCCGGACAGCCAATTGCTGCAGGCGGTTCAAACCCGAGCTTTCGTCCGATTCGATAAAAACGATGTCGAATCCGGCGAGCGCGACTTTCTGCCGGTTGAACAATTCATCCGTGAGCTCGGCGAGTTTTTTGCGGTTCCATGGCCAACCGAATTCGGATTGACTTTTTTCGTCAAAGTCCACGATCACGATGCGATCGTCCATCGTGCGCGGCATGGTGGCGCGCAAACGGGCGTCGTAGATGATGTCGTCCAGGCGCTGCAGCACGCCCAGATGGAGGCCGCCAGTCGCGTGAAAAAAGGCAAAAATGAGGGGGATCAGGGTCACCGCGATGCGCGGGCCGTGCTGCCTGACAAAAGCCCTCATGCGTTCCTATTGCGGTGAATAACTAACGACTAACGTGGATTCACCAAGCCAGAAACGGCGCCGGCCAGAACTCGCCCCTCAGGGCTGGATGAACTGCATCTGCGTGCCAGCCAACTGCAGCACATCGCCATCTTTCAGTGACACCGGCGTGGCACCAATCGCCGATCCGTTCAAGGTCGGCTGCTCCGCCCCTTCGACATGAACGACCACATAGCCGTGTGGGCGGCGCGTGATTGCAGCCACGGCGATCCCGGGCTTGCCGATGGTGGTCACCACCTTGGTCAGGGTCACTTCGCGTCCAGCGGCGGCACCCGACATCACCTTGATGGCGGCGTTGTTCTGAGCTTCGACTTCGATGCCCGCCAGGGGCACCGGGGCGGAATGGTCGGACGCCCTGCGGCCATAGGCCTGCGACGAAGGCGGCGTGGGCGCAAGTGCACCCGGAATGGACAGCCCGCCGGTATTTTTCTCGACGCTGTTTTCCGCCAGCTCGTTGATGAAGCGAATCTTGTACTTGCCGATTTCCAGCAAATCGTTGTGCTGCAGGATCTGTTTGCGCGCGGCTTTCCCGTTGATGTATGAGCCGTTGGTGCTGTTGAGATCTTCCAACTGCACCTCCTGGCCAACCATCAACACCACCGCGTGTTCACCGCTGACCGCTAAATTGTCGATGACCACGTCGTTATAGGGCCTACGGCCCAGGGTGGTGCGGTCTTTGGTCAACTGCACCTCCTTGATCACAACGCCGTCGATCGACACGATCAATTTCGGCATGTTCGGCTCCTGTGTCTTTTCATTGGCTTGGTTCCGGGAAATTAACTTCCAATCAGCCTGGCCATCAGCCCGCGCTTTTTAGAGCCCGCATTTGCTTGAATTAGCAGGACCGTAATATTATCGCGCCCGCCGCATGCATTCGCACTACTGATCAGTTGCTTTGCTTTTTGTTCGAGAGTTGTATCGGTTTCCATCACCCTGGCGATGAAACTGTCCTCCACCATATCGGACAAACCATCGGAACACATCAGGTAGAGGTCGCCAGGCTCCACCGCGTGATCATTGATCTCCAACTGCACAAAGTCATCGATACCGAGCGCGCGGGTCACGAGATTGCGGTTCGCGGAAATCGCCGCCTGCTCCGGCGTGATCAGGCCTGCGTCCAGTTGCTCCTGCAGCAGCGAATGGTCTTTGGTGATCTGCACCAGCTGATTCTGACGGCTGCGGTAGCAACGCGAATCGCCGATATGGCCGATCACCAGCCTGGAATCCAGAAACACCCCGGCAACCAGCGTGGTGCCCATGCCGGCATATTGCGCGTGCTGGGTAGCGGCAGTGAATACGGCCAAATTGGCGTTATGGACGCAGATGTCCATGGCTTTGCGCACTTCCTTGACATTGGCCTGCCGCCCCGCATCGGAAAGCCAGCGGCCCAATTCCGCGCAAATGATCTTGGTCGCCATGTCGCTGGCCACTTCGCCCGCGTTGTAGCCACCCATGCCATCGGCCAACACGGCAATCCCGTTAGCCTCATCCGCCAGTGCGGCATCTTCGTTATTTTCGCGCAGCAAGCCGGTGTGGGTTTGCACGCAGAACTCATAAATCATGTTGCGGGGACTTCTTCGGTGGCAACGGTAACGACGTTGTGGTGGCAGTTGCCTCGGGAGGCGGGCTCGGCGCGGTGGTGATTCCACCGGTTCGGGCGCAGCGCAGCCCTGCTCAAACGCAAAGCATGACCGTAACAGAGGGGCCTTTTCACAACAAGGCACTAGCGCGTATTTAGGTCATATTTTGTTACATTGGAACAAAAAAAATGGTCCCGCGAAGGGACCATTGCAGAAAACCGACAAAGACCAGCAACAAACCGCTCAAACCTCGGCGTTCCCGGCTTCGCTGCGCTTTTTCATCCACGTTCCCAAAACGACCACCAGGATCGCTCCCACCACGCCGGCGGCGGACACGACATGTTCACTGATGGTGCCGAATTGCGCGGTGACGGCCGGGTCGGTCAACAGCATTTCGCCAGCAAGGAAGCCGAGAAGCGCCGCACCGATGGTGATGATGATCGGGAAACGCTCCATGACCTTGGTGAGCAAGGTCGCGCCGAAGACGATCAAGGGAATACTGACCAGCAGCCCCAGTACCAACAGGGGAACATCACCCTTGGCGGCGGCCGCGACAGCCAACACGTTGTCCAGGCTCATCACCAGGTCGGCGATCAGGATGGTGCGCACCGCGGCAAACATGCTGTTGATCTGCTTGCCGTCGCCGTCCTCACCTTCGTCTTCGCCGTTGAGCAGATCCACACCGATGTAGACCAGCAAAATGGCGCCGACGATCTTCAGGAACGGCATGGTCAGCAGCTTGATTGCGGCCACCGTGAGCACGATCCGCATCACGATGGCGGCAGCGCTGCCCCAGACGATGGCTTTTTTCTGTTGATCGGGCCGCAGCGTGCGCGCGGCCATGGCAATCACCACCGCGTTGTCGCCAGACAGCACGATGTTCGCCAACACGATGGAGCCAAAGGCGCTCCAGAAGATGGGCGAGGTGAAATCGAGTCCGAACATGCTGTCTCCTGCTTATACGATCTAAAAGTCTAACCGGGCCAACCCGTGGTCCCGGACCGTAGAAATGCGTATAAGCGGAGAAGAATGCTTACAGCAGACCCTTGAGCAGCTTGGCCATTTCGGACGGATTGCGCGTGACCGTGAAGCCGCACTCTTCCATCACCGCCAGCTTGGCGTCCGCCGTGTCGGCACCGCCGGAGATCAGCGCACCGGCGTGGCCCATGCGCTTGCCGGGAGGCGCGGTCACGCCAGCGATGAAGCCGACGATGGGCTTCTTCATGTTGAGCTTGCACCAGCGCGCGGCTTCGGCTTCGTCCGGGCCGCCAATTTCGCCGATCATGATGACCGCATCGGTATCCGGATCGTCGTTGAAAGCCTTCATCACGTCGATGTGCTTCAAGCCATTGATCGGGTCGCCACCGATGCCGACGGCGCTGGACTGGCCCAGGCCGATTTCGGTCAGTTGCGCCACGGCTTCATAGGTCAGCGTGCCGGAACGGCTCACCACGCCAATCCGGCCCTTGCGGTGGATGTGGCCGGGCATGATGCCGATCTTGATTTCGTCAGGCGTGATCAGGCCGGGGCAGTTCGGGCCCAGCAGCAGGGTCTTCTTGCCACCGGCGGCTTCCTTGGCTTTCATGCGGTTGCGCACTTCCAGCATGTCCTTGACCGGGATGCCTTCGGTGATGCAGATGGCCAGGTCCAGGTCGGCTTCAACGGCTTCCCAGATCGCGGCGGCAGCGCCGGCTGGCGGCACGTAGATCACCGACACGGTGGCGCCGGTTTCAGATGCGGCTTCCTTGACGGAGGCGTAGATCGGGATGTTGAAGATCGACTCGCCGGCCTTCTTGGGGTTCACACCCGCGACGAAGGCGTTTTTGCCGTTGGCGTATTCCTGGCACTTTTCGGTGTGGAACTGGCCGGTTTTGCCGGTAATGCCTTGGGTGATGACTTTGGTGTCTTTGTTGATGAAGATCGACATGTTTTTTCCTTAGCGGGCGGTCTTAACGGGCTTTTACGGCTGCGACGACTTTTTCGGCCGCTTCGGCCATGCTGTCCGCGCTGATGATGGGCAGGCCGGATTCGGCCAGCATCTTCTTGCCCAGGTCTTCGTTGGTGCCCTTCATGCGCACCACCAGCGGCACGGACAGGTTCACCGCCTTGCAGGCCGTGATCACGCCGGTGGCGATGGTGTCGCACTTCATGATGCCGCCGAAGATGTTGACCATGATGGCCTCGACCTTGGGGTTCTTCAGCATGATCTTGAAGGCTTCAGTAACCTTCTCGGGGGTGGCACCGCCGCCCACGTCCAGGAAGTTGGCCGGCTCGGCGCCGTACAGCTTGATGGTGTCCATGGTGGCCATGGCCAGGCCTGCGCCATTCACCAGGCAGCCGATATTGCCGTCCAGGCTGATGTAGGCCAGATCGAACTTGGAGGCTTCGACTTCGGCCGCGTCTTCTTCGTCCAGATCGCGGTAGGCCACGATTTCGGGGTGGCGGAACAGCGCGTTCGGGTCAAAGTTGAACTTCGCGTCCAACGCTTTGATGTTGCCGTTGCCTTCCAGGATCAGCGGGTTGATCTCGACCAGTGAGGCGTCCGTGTCCATGTAGATCTTGTACAGCTTTTGCAGCACGTCCACGGCCTGGGCGGTGGAGCCGGCAGGCACACCGATGGCGTCGGCCAGCTTCTTGCCTTGTGCATCGGTCATGCCGGTGGCGGGATCGACGAACTCGGTGATGATTTTCTCGGGGGTGGAATGGGCCACTTCCTCGATGTCCATGCCGCCTTCGCTGGAGACGATGAACGCGACCTTCTGGGTGGCGCGGTCGGTCACGGCCGACACGTAGTATTCTTTTTTGATGTCCGCGCCGTCTTCGATCAGCAGGCGGCGAACCTTCTGGCCTTCGGGGCCGGTCTGGTGCGTGACCAGTTGCATGCCCAGGATTTCAGAGGCCAGCTTCTTGACTTCTTCGATCGAGCGGGCCAGCTTCACGCCGCCGCCCTTGCCACGGCCACCGGCGTGGATTTGCGCCTTGACCACCCAGACCGGGCCGCCGAGTTTTTGGGCCGCTTCGACCGCCTCTTGCACGGTGAAGGCCGGAATGCCACGTGGCACCGGCACCCCAAAATTGCGCAAGATTTCCTTGCCTTGGTATTCGTGAATCTTCATGAGGACTCTCTCAGGAATGGATGATCTTCGCCCGCGGGAACATGCATGTCGCTCCGCGGCGGGCGCTCGGGTGTCAACCCGTGAATGTATCATGGTGAACCTGCATCAGACCTGACGCGGGCTGACCATACAGATTTACCCGAAACCCTGCAGGGATCCGACATGCCCAAAGTTTTTATCGACGGCGAAGCCGGCACCACCGGTCTGCAAATTCGCGAACGCCTGCAACTGCTGCCGCAAATCGAAGTGGTCAGCATCGCTGCGGAACTGCGCAAGGACCCGGCCGCCAAGCTGGCGCTGATGGGTGAGGTCGATCTGGTCATCCTCTGCCTGCACGACGATGCCGCCATCGAATCCGTGGCGATGATCGACTCGCTGCCTGGCAAGAAGCCCAAGATCATCGACGCCTCCACCGCGCACCGCACCGCACCGGGCTGGGTCTTCGGTTTTCCCGAACTGGTGCCCGGACAGAAGGAAGCGGTGGCGCGTGCGCAGCGCGTGGGCAACCCCGGCTGTTATGCCACCGGCGCCATTGCACTGATCCGCCCGCTGGTCGACGCCGGCCTGCTCGACAAGGACGCCCCGCTGGCCTTGCCCTCGGTGAGCGGTTATTCCGGCGGCGGGCGCAGCATGATCGAAGCCTACGAGCGCAACGAGGCGCCGGCGTTCGAGCTCTACGCCCTGGGCCTGAAGCACAAGCACCTGCCCGAGATCATGAAGTACACCGGCCTCACGCGCCGGCCGATCTTCACGCCCTCGGTAGGCAACTTCAAGCAAGGCATGCTGGTGCAGTTGCCGCTGCACCTCGACCTGCTGCCCGGCCAGCCCGAAGCCGCCGACCTGCACGACGCGCTGGTACAGCATTACGCCGGCAGCGAATGGGTCACGGTGGAGCCGGCAACCGACGCCGGCAAGCTCGACGCCCTGGCGTTGAACGACACCAACAAGATGGAACTGCGCGTGTTCGCCAACGAAGAGTTCCGCCATGCGGTGCTGGTCGCCCGGCTCGACAACCTGGGCAAGGGCGCGAGCGGCGCGGCGGTGCAAAACCTCAAGCTGATGCTCGGCCTGTGATCGCAGCGCCCGCCTCGGGCGCCATCACTCCGAGTCGTCGTCCAGCGCCGTCCGCAAAAGCTTGCCGACGACCGCGCCCGAGAATCCCCGTGCCATCAAAAACCGCGCCTGCCTGGCATGCTCCTTCGGGTCTTGCGGCAAGGCGCTGAAGCGGCGCCGCCAGACCTCGGCGGCACGTGTGAATTCGGTGTCGCGCAGGCTGGCCACCGCGTCCGAGATGGCCTCGGGGGCAATGCCTTTTTGCTGAAGCTCCTGCCGCACCCGCGCCGCACCCATGCGTGGCGCACGCTGGTGCAGCACGGACGCCACCACACGGGCCTCGCTGATGAAGTCCTTGGCCTGCAGCTCGTCGAGCACACGCTGCAATTCACCCGGCTCTTGCTCGAACTTCGCAAGCTTGCGCTCCAGCTCGGCGCGCGAATGTTCGCGGCCGGCGAGGTAGCGCAGGGCCCGCCCTTTCAGCGAAGGCTGGCGCGGATCCATCACCATCGGCTTCTTTCGCCAGGGCGCGGGCAGACTCAGGCGAGTTCTGCCGCGTCCTTGTCCTTCTTGCCCTTGGCCTTGGTTTCGGGCGCGCTGCCTTCGAGCGGTGGCAGCAGGGGGATGCCCAGCGATTCGCGCACCTTGTTTTCGATCTCGTGCGACAGGTCGTGGTTCTCGCGCAGGAATTCACGCGCGTTGTCGCGGCCCTGGCCGATCTTTTCGCCGTTGTAGGCATACCAGGCACCGGACTTGTCGATGATCTTGGCCTCGACGCCCATGTCGATGATTTCGCCGTGGCGGCTGATGCCTTCGCCGAACAGGATGTCGAACTCGGCCGTCTTGAACGGTGGCGCGACCTTGTTCTTCACGACCTTGACCTTGGTCTCGTTGCCGATGGAGTCGTCGCCCTTCTTGATGGTGCCGGTGCGGCGGATGTCCAGGCGCACCGAGGCGTAGAACTTCAGCGCATTGCCGCCGGTGGTGGTTTCGGGCGAGCCGAACATCACGCCGATCTTCATGCGGATCTGGTTGATGAAGATGACCATGCAGTTAGCCTTCTTGATGTGGGCGGTGAGCTTGCGCAGCGCCTGGCTCATCAGCCGCGCCTGCAGGCCGGGCAGGCTGTCGCCCATTTCGCCTTCCAGCTCGGCCTTGGGCGTAAGCGCCGCCACCGAATCGACCACGATCAGGTCGACCGCGCCGGAGCGCACCAGCGAGTCGACGATTTCGAGCGCCTGCTCGCCGGTGTCGGGCTGGCTGATCAGCAGGTCCTGCAGGTTGACGTTCAGGTTCTGGGCGTATTGCGTGTCCAGCGCGTGTTCGGCGTCGACGAAGGCGCAGGTGCCGCCGAGCTTCTGCATTTCGGCGATGACCTGCAGCGTGAGCGTGGTCTTGCCGCTGGATTCCGGGCCGTAGATCTCGATGACCCGGCCGCGCGGCAGGCCGCCGACGCCGAGCGCGATGTCCAGGCCGAGCGAGCCGGTGGAAACCACCTGGATATCTTCGATCACCTCGCCTTCGCCGAGCCGCATGATCGTGCCTTTGCCGAACTGCTTTTCGATCTGCGCAAGTGCGGCTTGCAGGGCCTTGGCTTTTTCAGCGCTGGCGGCGGTTTGGGGCTTGACGGGTGCGTCCATGAGAAATTCCTTTTCAGATCAATATGTTGGCGCACCGCGCCGGCTGTAATTGGCTACAGCCTGGATGCTTGAACAGTAGTTTAAGTCAACCGTCTGATTTGACAATAGCTTTATTTGGTCAGTTTGCCTTACCATCTGGTCATGCGTGAAAATGTTCCGGAAGACCGCTGGCGCAACACCCATCTGGGCCGCCTCATGGGCGACGCGTTGCGCCGCTTCGACGCGCGGGTGCTGGCCCTGATGGCGCGCAACGTCGAGGTGCCGCTGGCGCTGAGCAACCTCGCCGCGCGCGCCCAGGTCAGTGCGGCGCATGTGCACATCACCCGCCATCTGCCGCAGCAGGGCGCACGGCTGACCGAACTCGCGGCCAGCGCCGGCATGAGCAAACAGGCCATGGGCGACCTGGTGGACCAATGCGCCGCCTGGGGATTGGTGACGCGCGAGCCCGACCCGCTGGACGCGCGCGCGCGGCGCGTGGTTTTCACCGCCACCGGCCTGGCCTGGCTGCAGGCCTTCAAGGACGCAGTGGCCCAGGCCGAGACCGAGTTTCGCACTGCCGTCGGCGCGGAAGTAGCCACCGTGGTGGCGCTGGGGCTCGAAGCCTATGCGAGTTGAGGCCTGTCAAGCTCATCGAAGGTAGGCGGCCTAGAATTCCAGGCGCACACTGTGCTGAACAAAAGGAGACAAGCCATGCGGATTCTCATCGCCGAAGACGACCAGGTACTGGCAGATGGCCTGTTGCGGGCGCTGCGCGCTTCCGGCGCGGCGGTGGACCATGTGTCCAGCGGGACCGAGGCCGACGCGGCGCTGATGACCAACAGCGAATTCGACCTGCTGATCCTCGACCTGGGCCTGCCCAAGATGCACGGCCTGGAGGTACTGAAGAAACTGCGCGGCCGCAGCTCGACGCTGCCGGTGCTGATCCTCACCGCCGCCGACAGCGTGGAAGAACGCGTGAAGGGCCTGGACTACGGCGCCGACGACTACATGGCCAAGCCGTTTTCGCTGCAGGAGCTCGAAGCCCGGGTGCGCGCGCTCACACGGCGCGGCATGGGCGGCACCAGCAGCAGCATCAAACACGGCCCGCTGGTGTACGACCAGGCCGGCCGCGTGGCCACCATCGACGGCAAGATGGTCGAACTCTCGGCGCGCGAACTCGGCCTGCTCGAAGTGCTGCTGCAGCGCGCCGGCCGCCTGGTCAGCAAGGACCAGCTGGTCGAACGGCTTTGCGAATGGGGTGAGGAAGTGAGCAACAATGCCATCGAGGTCTATATCCACCGCCTGCGCAAGAAGATCGAAAAGGGGCCCATCCGCATCGCCACCGTGCGCGGACTCGGTTACTGCCTCGAGAAGATATAGCCACTCGAACCGCCGTGAAATCCACTCCTGCCGTTATCAGCGCGGTGCGCACAAACATCCTTTCCAGGGCGCCGCGGAACCGGCTTTGCCGGACCGCCAGCGCCGCCCCCTGTAGGGGGTGGGCAAAGCGACACGTAGTGCGCGAAGCCATGGGGGGGTATGAAGATCTTCCAGCGTGAGCAACGTTCGCTGTTCGGGGAAATTCTCGACTGGATGCTCACGCCGCTGCTGCTGCTGTGGCCGGTCAGCCTGGCGCTGACCTGGCTCGTCGCCCAGAGCATTGCCGGCAAACCCTTCGACCGGGCGCTCGAATACAACGTGCAGGCGCTGGCCCAACTGGTGGTGGTGCAGCCCAGCCAGCGCACGCAGTTCAACCTGCCGCAGCCCGCGCGCGAGATTTTGCGGGCCGACGATTCCGACCAGGTCTACTACCAGGTGCTCGGCGGCCATGGCGAATACCTCAGCGGCGAGCGTGACTTCCCCAAACCACCCGAAGACGAAAAACCCATCGACGGCGTGGTGAAGCTGCGCGACGACGAGTTCCGCGGGCTCGACGTGCGCGTGGCCTACATCTGGGTGCGGCTCGACCCGGCCGGCGCTCAGACCGCCCTGGTGCAGGTGGCCGAAACGCGCGAAAAACGCTCGGTGCTGGCCGCGGAAATCATCAAGGGCGTGATGCTGCCGCAGTTCGTCATCCTGCCGCTGGCGGTGCTGCTGGTGTGGCTGGCGCTGGCGCGCGGCATCAAGCCGCTCTCCCAGCTGGAGGAACGCATCCGCGCGCGCACGCCCGACGACCTGAGCCCGCTCGACGAAAAAGCCGTGCCGCTCGAAGTGGCGCCGCTGGTGTCTTCTGTGAACGACCTGCTGAACCGCCTCAAGGATTCGATCTCCACGCAAAAACGCTTCCTGGCCGACGCCGCGCACCAGCTCAAGACGCCGCTGGCCGGGCTGCGCATGCAGGCCGACCTGGCCCAGCGCGAAGGCGCCAATGCCCACGAACTCAAGCTGTCGCTGCAGCAGATCGGCCGCTCCAGCATCCGCGCCACCCATACCGTGAACCAGCTGCTGGCCCTGGCCCGCGCTGAAAACAGCGGCGTGAGCCTGACCCGGCAGAGCTGCGACCTGGCGCGCCTGACCATGGAAGTGGTGCGCGACTCGGTGCCGCGTGCGCTGGAGAAACAGGTCGATCTGGGCTATGACGGCGCCAGCCCCGGCGCGCCCGGCGTGCTGCTCGAAGGCAACCCGACGCTCTTGAAAGAGCTGATCCGCAATCTGGTCGACAACGCCATCAACTACACGCCGTCCAACGCCGAGCGGCCCGGCGTGGTCACGGCGCGGGTGTTGGCCGACCCGTTCGGCAAGGTCTTGCTGCTGCAGGTGGAAGACTCCGGCCCGGGCATTCCCGAGGCTGAGCGCGAACTGGTGTTCCAGCCGTTCTACCGCGCCCTGGGCACCGACGCCGATGGTTCGGGCCTGGGCCTGCCGATCGTGCAGGAGATCGCGCGCCAGCACAACGCCAGCCTCACGCTGGAGGATGCACGCCCGGGCCTGGTGCCGCCGGGCGCACGCTTCAACGTGCGCTTCACCTCCCACGAGAAGGCCGCGCCCACCGGCTCGACCTGAAGCCCAGCCTCAAACCGTACAGGGCTTCAAGGCCTTGCCGGCCAGCGCCAGCTTCACTTCTTCCAGTTGCGCGCGCACACCGTCGTCGACCGCCAGCAGCCGCACCTGCAAACCCCGCTGCTCGGCCCGCTCCACCGCCACATGGGCGGTACGCACGCCGCGCTTGGCGAGGTTGCCGAGCTCCTGCGTGGCCGCCTCTTCGGAATCAAAACGGCCCAGCGCCAAACCCGGCACGAGCGCGGGATTCGAAGGGGTGTCGAACGGCACCCGCAGGCCACGCAGCTCGGCCTTCTTGCGCTCCACCGTTTCCGCATTCGGGTAACGGCCCATGTAGACGATCCAGCGCGCCGGCGTGGTCACGACCGGCTCCAGCCCCCAGGCCGCTGGCGGCAGGCGCGCGCCCAAGGCCTGGCGCAGCGCGGTCGCCTGGGCTTCGTCGAAGACACCGACGACCATGCATTCCACCCGGCCACCGGCCAGCGTGGTGTTCGACACCGTCTGCAGGCCCCCGGCGTCGGTCAACGGTGCTGAAGCGGCAGGTCCCGGCACGGCCGCAGGCGAAGATGCCGGGCTGCTGCGCGGCAGCAGTTGCAGCAGCTCGGGCCGGACTTGCTGCTGCTGCCGCTGCGGCTCGGTCACCGGCGTCGGCCCCCAGCCGCCCAGCAGGCTCTGCGACCAGGCGAAATACAGGCCGTTGGCCAGCAGCAGGATCAGGACGGTGATGCGCAGCATGTTCAGCCCAGCACCGGCCGCACGCTGACTTCAGCGCTGGTGATCGCCTGCAGTCCATCGTCGGTCATGACCTGCAAAGCACCACGCGCATCCACGCCGCGGCCGATGCCGGCCACACCAGTGCTCAGCGTGAGAGGCCGGCCCAGCAGCAGGTCATGCCGCGCAAAACGAGACTGGAAGGGCGCGAAGCCCTGTTGCTCGAAGGCCTGCACCGTGCGCACCAGCGGCTCGGCCAGGCGCAGCAGCGCGGCCGGAGCGTCGATGCCGGGCATCAGTTCGCGCAGGCTGGCGGGCACGGTCGACAGGGCTTGCGCCGCATCGACGGCCGGCGTGGCGATGTTGATGCCGATGCCGATCACCGCATGGCGCTGCGCCCCGGCCGCGCCCGCGGTTTCGATCAGGATGCCGCCGAGCTTGCGGCCCTGCAGCCACACGTCGTTGGGCCACTTGAGCTGAAGTTCGGGGTGCAGGCTCTCGACCACGCTCACGCCCACCGCCAGGGACAGGCCCGACCAATCGGCCGGCGCCAGTGGCAGGCTCAACGAAAAAGTGAGGGAGTCGCCAATCTGGCTCTGCCAGCCACGCCCCATGCGGCCGCGGCCCGCCGTCTGCTGCTCGGCCACCAGCAGCGTGGGCTCGATTTGCCCGGCACGCAGGCGGCGCATGAGCTCGCTGCTGGTCGAATCGACCTGGGGCAGCACCTCCACGGTAAAACCTGGCAACAGCGGTGCCACCGCTTCCCAGATCGCTTCGGCCGGCCAACGGGTCACAGGCGTCATGAGGCCAGCCCGCCGCAGGGCCGCCCCAAGGCGGGCGACGCCTCCTTAGGGGGTCGCGCAGTACACGAAGTGACAAGCGTGGGGGCCATGTTGCTAGCGGCGGAAGCCGCGCTTGGGCGCGAGCAGGGTGCCGCGGCAGTTCTTGGCGCCGCACCAGCACGGGTATTCGGCCTTGAGCTTCTTGGTGTAGCGCTCCTCGATGATCAGACCGTAGTCGTAGTTCAGCTCGGTGCCAGCCTTGATCGGTTTCAGCGCCTTGATGAAAATGCGGCCGTCCTGCTCGTCGGCCTCGCAGTTCGGGTCGCAGGAATGGTTGATCCAGCGCGAGGAATTGCCGCCGAACTTGGCGTCGATCACCCGGTCTTCGTCGATGTGGAAGTAGAACGTGTGGTTGGGGTCGTTCGGGTCGTGCGGGTGGCGGTCCTGCGCTTCCTGCCACGAAACGATCTCACCCACATATTCCATGATGGTGTCGCCCACGGCGATGTCCTGCACGGCGAAAACGCCCTTGCCGTGCACCCCCGAACGGCGGGTCTGGACGCGGCGGCCGCTGGGAACGACAGGGGCTGCCGGGGCGGCGGATGCGGGCTTTTGGCTGGATTTTGGAGGCACGGGCAAAACTCTGTTAACTTAAAAGGGTGCACAGGTGCGCGCGTGTGCGTACATGCGCGAGAGCCAGATTGTAGGAGTCTCATGCCGATTTTTTGCCAGCGCCGCACAGACAAGCGCGCTGACACCGCCCGGCAGGAGCATGCGCAGAATTAGAGAATCAATGAAAAGCTTATGACCAAGACCCTGGTGATTGCAGAAAAACCGTCGGTCGCGCAAGACATCGTGCGCGCGCTGACGCCGACAGCCGGCAAGTTCGACAAACATGAGGACCACTTCGAAAACGAAAGCTACGTCGTGACCAGCGCGGTGGGCCATCTGGTGGAAATCCAGGCGCCCGAGCAGTTCGACGTGAAGCGCGGCAAGTGGAGCTTCGCCAACCTGCCGGTGATCCCGCCGTTCTTCGACCTGAAGCCGGTGGACAAGACCAAGTCGCGGCTGAACGCCGTGGTGAAGCAGGCCAAGCGCAAGGACGTCACCAAACTCATCAACGCCTGCGATGCGGGCCGCGAGGGTGAGCTGATCTTCCGCCTGATCGAGCAGTACGCCGGCGGCGCCAAGCCTTTGGGCAAGCCGGTGCAGCGCCTGTGGCTGCAGTCGATGACGCCGCAGGCCATCCGCGACGGCTTCGGCCAGTTGCGCAACGAGCAGCAGATGCAGGGCCTGGCCGACGCGGCGCGTTCGCGCTCCGAGGCCGACTGGCTGGTCGGCATCAACGGCACGCGGGCCATGACGGCGTTCAACTCGCGCGACGGCGGCTTCTTCCTCACCACCGTGGGCCGGGTGCAGACGCCGACGCTGTCGGTGGTGGTCGAGCGCGAAGAAAAGATCCGCAAGTTCGTGAGCCGCGACTACTGGGAAGTGCATGGTGCCTTCCAGGCCGAAGCCGGCCTTTACCCCGGCAAGTGGTTCGACCCGGCGTGGAAGAAACCGCCACCCGGACCCGACGGCGTGGCCGACCCCGAGCAGCGCGCCGACCGCGTGTGGAACGAACGTGAGGCCCGTGCCATTGCCGACGCGGCGCGTGGCAAACCCGCCACCGTCACCGAGGAAAGCAAGCCCACCACCTCGGCGTCGCCAGCCCTGTTCGACCTGACCTCGCTGCAGCGCGAGGCCAACGGCCGCTTCGGCTTCAGCGCCAAGACCACGCTGGCCCTGGCCCAAAGCCTGTACGAACGCCACAAGGCGCTGACTTATCCGCGTACTGATTCGCGCGCCCTGCCTGAAGACTATCTGCCTGTCGTCAAGGACACGATGAAGATGCTGGCGGAAAGCGGCATGAAACACCTGGCACCGTTCGCCAAGCAGGCGGTCGACGGCAACTACGTGAAGCCGAGCAAGCGTATCTTCGACAACGCCAAGGTCAGCGATCACTTTGCGATCATCCCTACGCTGCAGGCACCGAGCGGCCTCTCCGAGGCCGAGCAGAAGCTGTACGACTTCGTGGTGCGGCGCTTCCTGTCCGTCTTTTTCCCTAGCGCCGAATACCAGGTCACCACCCGCATTTCAACGGTCGTGCAGGCTGACAAGAAATACCCGTTCCGCACCGACGGCAAGGTGCTGGTCAAGCCGGGCTGGCTCGCCATCTACGGCAAGGAAGCCGTGAGCGACGAAGACGAGAAGGACGGCAAGAACCTGGTGATCGTGAAGCCGGGCGAGATCGTGCACACCGAATCGGCCGACCTCAAGGCGCTGAAGACACGGCCGCCAGCACGTTATTCGGAAGCCACCCTGCTCGGCGCCATGGAAGGCGCGGGCAAGACCATCGACGATGACGAGCTGCGCGAAGCCATGCAGGAAAAAGGCCTGGGCACACCAGCCACGCGCGCGGCCACCATCGAAGGTTTGATCGCCGAGAAATACATGCTGCGCGAAGGCCGCGAGCTGATCCCCACGGCCAAGGCCTTCCAGCTGATGACCCTGCTGCGTGGACTCGGCGTGGAAGAGCTGTCCAAGGCCGAACTCACCGGCGACTGGGAATACAAACTCGCCCAGATGGAAAAGGGCGCGCTGAGCCGCGAGACCTTCATGCGTGAGATCGCGCAGATGACGGAACACATCGTCAAGAAGGCCAAGGAATACGACCGCGACACCGTGCCCGGCGACTACGCCACGCTGGCCACGCCCTGCCCCAACTGCGGCGGCGTGGTGCGCGAAAACTACCGCCGCTACAGCTGCACCGGCAAACCCGGCGCACTGGAAGGCTGCGGCTTCTCGTTCGGCAAGTCACCAGCGGGCCGCACCTTCGAGCTGACCGAGGCCGAAGCCCTGCTGCGCGACAAACACATCGGCCCGCTCGATGGCTTCCGCTCCAAGGCGGGCTGGCCATTCACCTCGGAGATCGTGCTCAAGTTCGACGAGGAAGCGAAAAACTACAAGCTCGAATTCGACTTCGGCGACGACAAGAATGCCGAGTCGGGCGAGATCGTCGACTTCAGCGCGCAAGACACGCTGGGCCCCTGCCCGATCTGCGGCGCCAACGTGTTCGAACACGGCAGCAACTACGTCTGCGAAAAAGCCGTGCCGACCAACGCCCAGCCCACGCCGAGCTGCACCTTCAAGAGCGGCAAGATCATCCTGCAGCAGCCGGTGGAGCCCGCGCAGATGGAGAAACTGCTGGCCACCGGCAAGACCGACCTGCTCGACAAGTTCGTCTCGATGCGCACGCGGCGCGCGTTCAAGGCCTTCCTGGCCTGGGACGCCGAGGCCGGCAAGGTGAACTTCGAATTCGCCCCGAGCAAGTTCCCGCCGCGCAAGACCGCGGCCGGCGCCGTGCCTGCACGCGCTGCAGCCGGCAAAACTGCAGCGAAGAAGGTGGCTGGCAAGACGGCAGCGAAATCAACCGCCAAGACAGCCGTCAAGAAGGCACCGCGCAAGACACCGGCCGGCGGCGGCCTGAAGCCGAGCGAAGCGCTGGCGGCGGTGATCGGCGCCGAGCCGGTGGCGCGTACCGAGGTCGTCAAGAAGATGTGGGACTACATCAAGGCCAACAAGCTGCAGGACGCGACCAACAAACGCGCCATCAACGCCGACGCCAAGCTGCTGCCGGTGTTCGGCAAACCACAGGCAACGATGTTCGAGCTGGCTGGCATCATCGGCAAGCACCTGAGCTGACGGGGGCTTGCCCCCCCCCGCGTTCAAGCTGCGCTGCGATAGCGCGAAGCCGGCTGGCTGGTCGACAACTGCGGGCCGAGCGCCTGGCGCGCGGCTTCCATGGCCTGCCAGTCGGCCAGGGATTCAAGGGCGGGCATGGTGATGGCTTCGCCCTGGTCCAGGCCGGTCAGCGCCGCGTCCACCATGGCGCCGACCTCCATCACCATGGCCGCCGGCAGGTTGTCGACCGACAGGCCACCGCGTTCCCAGATCTCGGTGCGCGTGGCGCCGGGCAACACGGCCTGGATACGCACGCCCTGCGGGCCGAACTCCTGCTGCATCGCCTGGGTGAAATTCAACGCATAGGCCTTGGTGGCACTGTAGCTGCCACTGATCATGCCTGGGGCATAGGCCACCACCGAGGCGATGTTGACCACCGTGCCGGTCTTGCGCGCAGCGAAGTTGGCCGCAGCCGCCGCGGCCAGACGGGTGGGCGCCACCACGTTGAGCTGCAGCATGGCCTCGATCTTGTCGATGTCCGCCGTGAGCAGCGGACCGGCGACGGCATTGCCGGCGTTGTTGACCAGCAGGCTGAGGCTGGTATCGCCGCGCAGGCGCTGCTCGACCTTCAACAGATCGGCCTTGACCGTGAGGTCGGCCTGCAGCACTTCCACGGACACGCCGGTGGCATTGGCCAATTGGTCGGCCAGGGCCGCGAGCCGCTGCTGGTCGCGCGCGACCAGGACCAGGTCGTAGCCGCGGCGGGCCAGGCGGTCGGCATAAACGGCGCCGATGCCCGAAGAAGCGCCGGTGATCAGGGCTGTGCCCTTGGTGGAAGTCGTGCTCATGATGGATCCTTGGTTGGTTTTTAAATGACGATCGTCATGTTTGAATTATATGACGATCATCATTTAAAATGCAAACGCGTGCCTTGCCCCACAGATCGGAACACCATGAAAGTCAGCAAAGAGCAGATGGCGGAAAACCGCGAACACATCCTCGACACGGCGGCCAAGCTGTTCCGCGAACGCGGCTTCGACGGCATCGGCGTGGCCGACCTGATGAAAAGCGCCGGCTTCACCCACGGCGGCTTCTACGGCCATTTCGCCTCGAAGGAGGACCTGATCGCCCAGGCCAGTGCCCACGCCTTGACGTGCGTGCAGGACCAATGGGAAAAATTCGCCGCGCGTGTGCCAGACGAGCCGCTGGTCGCGCTGCAGACGGCCTATCTCTCGACCGGGCACCGCGACCAGCCCGGCGCGGGCTGCCTGCTGGCCGCCCTGGGCGCCGAAACCGCGCGGCAGGACGGTCCGGTACGTCAGGCGGTCACCAGCGGCGTGCGGGCCATGGCCGAGCTGATGGCCCGCCTCACGCCCGGCCGCAGCAAGGCTGCCAAACGGCAGAAGGCGCTGGCGGCTTATGCCAGCATGGTGGGCGCGCTGGTGCTGGCGCGTGCGGTGGACGACGCGGCCTTGTCGGAAGAAATCCTGCAGGCAACGGCGGCTTCGCTGGGGCTGCCGGAGGCGGTCAAGCCGTCTTGATCGCGTTCCCCAAACTCCGTTCGGGCTGAGCCTGTCGAAGCCGGCTTCCCATTGCGCGCTCGTGGTGCCGGCTCAGGCCCTTCGACAAGCTCAGGGCGAACGGGGACGCTGCCTTAACGCAGCAACGCCTGCCGCAACATGCGCGCGGCGCGGTCGCGGATACGCCCCGGCAGGTGCCCCGGCTGTGGCCGCACGCGTGCGGCGCGGGCGGCACCGAGGAAGTCGCCGAGGATGGCGGTGTCGTTCAAGGTGTCTGCGGCACCGGCCTTGTGAAATTCCGGGTGCCATTGCGTGGCGGCGATATAACCCTTGTTGAGGCCGTCGCGTCGGCGGATGGCTTCGGGCACGCGGTCGGGGCTGCTCCAGGCTTCCACGTCGAAGCCAGGCGCCAGGTCCTTGATGCCCTGGTGGTGGATGCTGTTGACCCGCGCGCGCAACACGCCAGGGTAGAGCTGGGCCAGGCGGGTGTGCTGCACGATGTCGATCTCGTGGAAATTCTGGTCGTAGGTGGTGGCATCGCGGTGGCGCAGCGAACCCTCCACCTGGGTTTCGATGTCCTGGTACAGCGTGCCGCCAAAGGCCACGTTGATCAGCTGCAGGCCGCGGCACACGCCGAAGATGGGCTTGCCGGCCTGGGCGAAGGCCTCGACCACGGCCAGGTCGTAGAGGTCGCGGATGCGGTCGCCGATCCAGGCTTCCTTCAGCGGTTCCTCGCCGTAGCTGCCGGGCCAGATGTCGGCGCCACCATGCATCACCACGCCGTCGAGCCATTCGGCATAGTGCGACAGCGTCACATCGCCGCGCGCGGTCTCGCCGGTGGGGCAGGGCACCATGACGACCATCGCGCCAGCCGACATGATCCAGTGGGCGATGGACTGCTCCACATACTGCAGCGTCTTGTTGGTGAACAGCGAACGTGCCGGATCGGCGTGTGAGAAACAGGCCGACAAGCCGATTTTCAGACGGTTCGAACTCATGGGTTTCCTCTTGTGCAGAACGATTCATTCTGCGCCAATCGCGAAAATCTCCGTTGTTTTCAAACACTAACCTGGTGGATTTGCAAGGGCTTGCAGCGCCTGCACCAGCGCGGTCACCACAGGCTGCCAGTCGCCTGGCTCGGCCTGGCGGAACAGCCGCATCACGCCCGGATACCAGGGCGAATCCGCGCGGTCTTCGAACCAGCGCCAGTCGGTCTGGTAACGCGGCAGCAGCAGCCAGCAGGGCTTGTTCAGCGCACCGGCCAGATGCGCCATGGCGGTGTCTACCGCGATCACCACGTCCAGCTGGTCCATGATGGCGGCGGCATCGGCAAAGTCGCTCATGCGCCCGCCCACGTGCAGCAGCGGCTGGGCGGAGGGCGGGTTGGCGGCTTCATCTTCGCCTGCGCCTTTTTGCAGGCTGACGAATTGCACGCCGGGCACGCGCCACAGCGGCGCCAGCACCGCGAGCGAGGCCAGCGAACGATCGGCGTCGTTCTCGAAGCGCGGGTTGCCCTTCCAGGCCAGGCCGACGCGCAATGCAGGACGCGGCGGCAGCTCAGCCGCCCAGCGCTGCACCAGCGCGGGTTCGGCGCGCAGATAGGGCAACCGGGCCGGAATCGTGTCCAGGCGGGTGTCGAAATGAAAGGGCAGGCTCATCAGCGGCAACCACACGTCCCATTGCGCATCGGGCCAGGGCGCGTCGAAACCCAGCACGTCATCCACACCTGCCAGCGAGGCAAACAGCCGCTTCAGCGCCGGATGGCAGAGCAGCGTGACCGGCCCCGCGCCGCGCACCTTGAGCAACGCGGCATAACGGCTGAACTGCACCATGTCGCCATGGCCGACCTCGTAGCCGATCAGCACCGAGCGGCCGTCCAGCGCCCTGCCGGACCACCGCGGGCAGCGCAATTGCCGGTTCAGCCCGGCGTACCAGTCGCGCGCCTCCAGGCCCTGCCAGCCTTCTTCCAGCCGGCCCTGGCGCAGCCGCAGCACGCCAAGGTTGAAACGCGCACGCGGCAGTTGCGGGGCCATCTCCAGCGCACGTTCGAAGCAGGCTTCGGCCTCGTCGTCGAGCCGCTGGCTGGCATACAGCACACCAAGGTTCGACCAGGTGCCGGGTTGGGTCGGGTCGAGCTGCAGCGCCTGGGCATAGGCGGCCTCGGCATCGTCGAAACGCTTGTGCCGGGCCAGCAGGCCGCCGAGGTTGACGTGGGTTTCCGCAATGTGGGGGTGCAGCGCCAGCGCGCGCCGGTAGCAGGCCTCGGCTTCAGCGTCCTGGTCGCCTTCCTCCAGCAGCAGGCCCAGGTTGCTCCAGGCCTCGGCCAGGTCGGGCGCGAACGCCACGGCCGCGCGGAAAGCCCGCTCCGCCTCGGCTGGCCGCTCGGCCTGCAGATGGCGCGCGCCCTCGAAGAACAGGGTTTCGGCCGCCTGGCGCGAGGATTTTTCTGGGTTTTCCGGCATGCCCCATAGCTTACGCGGCGGCGTGTATCGGGCGCGGCGGCAGGAGCCTGTCCTACACCGCGACGGGCCGTCTGCCCAGGGGCAGGCTGCCGTCTCTCCCGCGCCGGGCGGCACAGGCCGTTTCTAGACTGAAAACATGGAAAGCCAAGGAGTCCACCATGTCCAGCACATCCGTTTCAAATACCGCCAGCCTGCGCAAGAGCTTCATGTACTGGGGCCTGAGCGCCGCGCTGGCCTGCGCCGCCGCCTATGCCCAGCCCACGGCACCGGGGGCCACCGGCATCGACGCCTCGGGCAACACGGCCGCCGAACGCGCCGCCTGCCTGAGCGGGCGTACACAGCAGGACCAGGCCACCTGCATGGAAGAAACCCGCAATGCCGCCAGCGACAAGAAGAAGGGTGAACTCACCACCCAGGGCCCGGTGGCGGTGAATGCGCTGGCGCGTTGTGAACCGCTGGCCGGCCAGGACCGTGCCGCCTGCGAGGCGCGCATCCTGGGCTACGGCAGCACCAGCGGCAGCGTGGCCGGTGGCGGTGTGCTGCGCGAGGTGGAAACGGTGGTGCTGCCGAAGGACAAGGCCCCCGTGACCATCGAGCCCAAGACTGCCGCACCGGTGCTGCTCGTGCCGCAATAGGCCGAAGCAAGCCGGCAAACGGAGTTATCCAAACGCACGGCCCATCCCCCCCTGCGCGCTACGCCGCAGGCGGAAGGTTTCAGAGGGCAACTCGCCAAACAGCGCGCGGTAGTCATTGGCGAAATGGCCGAAATGCCAAAAGCCGAAACGGGTGGCCGCCTCGGTCACCGAGTCGGCCTCGCCCAGCGCCCGGCGCACCCGGTTCAGGCGTTCGGTGCGCAGATAGGCCACCGGATTCACCCCCAGCGCATCCTGGAACGCGTACTGCAGACAGCGACGGCTGACACCCAGCACCGCCACCAGCTCGGCCACCGACAACGGGCAATCTCTGGCCGCTTGCTCGATGTGCGAGCGTGCCGCCTGGGCCAGCCGCCAATTGCGGTTGGCACCGGTCGGCAGCGCCGACTCGCGCAGCGGCTGCGTCTCCAGCAGATCCAGCAAGCCGTACACCAGCGACTTCTCGAAAGCCTCGCAGACCGGCAGACTGTCCAATAGATCGGGTTCGCTGCTGACAGCGTCCAGCATCGCGCGCAGCATTTGCCGCAGCGCAGCCATGCGTTCGCCGGACATGTCCAGCACGGTGGCGCGCGGCCCCAGCTTGCCAGCGATGCGGGCCAGGGCTTCGCGCAGCGCCGGGTTGGCAAAGCGCTCCGGATAAAACTCGATATCCACCACCACGTGGCGCTCGGGAGAGCGGAACTCGAAACCATCCACACCAGAAAACACATGCAGGCCGTCGATATGGCTGCGCTGCCCGCACAGCAGTGAATGGCCTTCGAGCTGCAGGGGCACACCGACCGCCACGCAGTCGGGCGACAGCGCACCGCGTTGCAGCACGGCACGGTTCAGGTGCTCGACCACGATGTGCACCGCGCCGGTATCGATGGCCGTCACGCTGCCATCGAAGGCGCCTGGCGAGAGCTGGCAGTAGGACTGGTTCCAGGCGCGCAGCATCGCCGCCTGTTCGTCGGTGTCGCGGCAGCGAAAGACCTGAAAGCGCTGGTTGGAGGCGGCTGCGGCGGCGGGCATGGGGTGTTGGGAGCGTGGTCGTCGCAATTAAGCAAGTCTTTTGCCAATTCGGGATAGTGCCGTCCGCGCTGAATTTCTAGACTGGGGTGAAGCGACACACATTCACCTTCAATTGACAAAGGACGCATCCCATGGCGGGTAGATTGACCGGCAAGACGGCCATCATTTCAGGCGGGGCCACCGGCGCAGGGGGCGCGGCCTCCAGACTGTTCGCGGCGGAAGGCGCGCGGGTGGCGGTCGTGGACATCAACGCGGCGGCGGGCGAGGCAGTGGTCACCGACATCCTGCGCGCGGGCGGCGAGGCCGCCTTTTTTGCGGCCGATGTCTCCGACCGCGCACAGATCGAGCGTGCGGTGGCGGGCGTGAACGCCACCTTCGGCACCGTTTCCGTGCTGTTCAACCACGCGGGCACCATCATCGTGAAGCCGTTTCTGGACACCAGCGACGACGACTACGACCGGCTGATGGACATCAACGTGAAAAGCATGTTCATGATGACCCGCGCCGTGTTGCCGCAGATGCTGGCCGCCGGCAAGGGCAGCATCGTCTGCACCGCCTCCATCTCGTCGGTGGCCGCCACGCCGCTGGAGGTGCTGTACTGCATGACCAAGGGTGCCTGCGCCATGCTGGCGCGCGCCGTGGCGGTGGAATACCGCGACCGTGGCATCCGCTGCAACGCGGTATGCCCCGGCTTCATCGACACACCACACGGCCAGCGCGAAATCAAAGCCCTGGCCGAACATGGTTTCGAGGGCACGGTGGAGGCGCTGTCCGTGCAGCAGGGCCGCCTGTGCCAGCCCGAAGAAGTGGCCAAGGCGGCCCTGTTCCTTGCCAGCGACGATGCCAGCTTCGTCAACGGCGCCCATCTCTATGTCGACAACTGTTTTACCGCGGCTTAACTTTCACAACATTCGCAGAAAGACCTGTTTATGAGCACCGTATCTCCTCCCGCGATCGACGCGGACGTCAAACTCCTGCATGAAATGGGCTACGCCCAGGAGCTGTCGCGCCGCATGGGGCGCTTCTCCAACTTCGCGGTTTCGTTCTCGCTGATCTGCATCCTGTCGGGCGGCATCACTTCGTTCCAGATGGGCCTGTCGGCCGCCGGCGGCGCATCCATCGGCCTGGGCTGGCCGCTGGGCGGCCTGTTCGCGATGATCGTGGCCGCATCGATGGCGCAGATTGCCTCGGCCTACCCGACCGCCGGCGGCCTCTACCACTGGGGCTCCATCCTCGGCGGCAAGACCTGGGGCTGGCTGACCGCGTGGTTCAATCTGCTGGGCCTGGTGTTCGTGGTGGCGGCGATCAACTTCGGCACCTACGATCCGTTTTTCAAGACCCTGATCGCGCCGATGTTCGGCGTGGCACCCGAATCCCTGGGCTGGTTGCAGCAGACTATCTTTCTCAGCATCATCACCGGCCTGCAGGCACTGCTGAACCACCGCTTTGCCTGGTTGACCAGCCGCATCACCGACCTGTCGGGCTACCTGATCTTCGTGGTGACCGTGGTTCTGGTGGTCTCACTGGTGGCCTATGCACCGGGCAAGCTGGACTTCAGCCGCCTCTATACCTTCAGCAACTTCACCGGCACCGACGGCAGCGCCTGGCCGCAGCAAACCCTGGTGATGGCTTTCCTGTCCGGCCTGCTGCTGACGGCCTACACCATCACCGGTTTCGATGCCTCGGCCCACACCGCCGAAGAAACCCACGACGCCGCCAAGAACGTGCCCAAGGGCATCATCAGCTCGGTGCTGTGGTCGGTGCTGTTCGGCTACATCATGGTCTGCAGCTTCGTGCTGGTCATGCCCGATCTGACCGCCGGCATGAAGATGGGCACGGGCTTCTTCGAAGCCATCCTGGCGCCGATTCCCACCGGGCTGCGCGTCACCATCGAAGTGCTGATGTTCTTCATCAACTTCGTCTGCGGCCTGGCGGCGGTCACCTCCTGCTCGCGCATGATGTACGCCTTTGCCCGCGACGGTGGCCTGCCCGGCTCGCACTGGCTCAAACAGGTGCACCACGTGCAACGCACGCCCGGCACCGCCATCTGGGTCACGGCCGTGCTGGCCATCTCGATCACGCTATACGGCGACGCCTTCACCGTGCTGGGTGCCGGCAGCGCCGTGTTTTTGTTCATCTCCTACGCCATGCCGATTGCTGCGGGCCTGCTGTCCGAAGGCAAGAGCTGGACCAAAAAGGGCCCGTTCAACCTGGGCGCCTGGTCCAAGCCGTTCGCGGTGCTGGGCGTCATCGGCGCACTGGTGCTGGCCTATGTCGGCATGCAGCCGCCCAATGAAAAGGTAGCCTATGTGACGATGGCACTGCTGGCGGTGCTGCTGGTGATCTGGTTCGTGTTCGGCGTGAACAAGCGCTTCGCGGGCCCTCCGATCGGCAAGCGCATCGCCGAGCGTCAAGCGCACATGGGCGAAATCGAAGCCGAGTTCGTACCGCAGAAGGGCTGAGTCTCCCGCGGCTTCCGCCAAAAAACAAAACGCGCCCTCGGGCGCGTTTTGCATGGGCGGCGATGCCGCTTACTTGGCGGCGATCACACGCGCCATTTCCAGCGTCTTGTTCGAGTAGCCCCATTCGTTGTCGTACCAGCTCACGAGCTTGACGAAGGTGCTGTCCAAGGCAATGCCGGCTTCGGCGTCGAAGATGGAAGTGCGTGCGTCACCGCGGAAGTCGGTGGAGACGACCTTGTGGTCGGTGTAGCCGAGGATGCCCTTCAACGCGCCTTCGCTCTGGGCCTTGAATTCGGCACAGATCTCGGCGTAGCTGGCATCCTTGTTCAGTTCCACCGTGAGGTCGACCACCGACACGTCGGAGGTCGGCACACGAAAGCTCATGCCGGTCAGCTTCTTGTTGAGCTCGGGAATCACCACACCCACGGCCTTGGCGGCGCCGGTGCTCGAAGGAATGATGTTTTCCAAAATGCCGCGGCCGCCGCGCCAGTCCTTGTTGCTCGGGCCGTCCACGGTCTTCTGCGTGGCGGTGGTGGCGTGCACGGTGGTCATCAGGCCACGCTTGATGCCCCATTTGTCGTTCAGCACCTTGGCCAGCGGGGCCAGGCAGTTGGTGGTGCACGAGGCGTTGGAGATGATGGCCTGGCCGGCGTAGGTCTTGTCGTTCACACCATAGACGAACATCGGGGTGTCGTCCTTGCTCGGCGCGGACATGACGACCTTCTTGGCGCCGGCGTCGATGTGCTTCTGCGCCGTTTCCTTGGTGAGGAACAGCCCGGTGGATTCGACCACCACCTCGGCGCCGACTTCGGCCCACTTCAGGTTGGCCGGGTCGCGTTCCTGCGTGAGGCGGATGCGTTTGCCATTGACGACCAGGGTGTTGCCGTCGACAGCGATCTCGCCGTCGAAGCGGCCGTGCACCGAGTCGTACTGCAGCATGTAGGCCAGGTAGTCGGGCTCGAGCAGGTCGTTGATGCCAACGATTTCAATGTCCTTGAAGTTCTTCACGGCCGCGCGGAACACCATGCGCCCGATACGGCCGAAGCCGTTGATGCCAATCTTGATCGTCATTGCTGTTTCTCCAGTAGTTGAAATAAAAACCTGCTCAAGCCTTGTCCTGGCTTATTTGTTCCATTACTTGTTGCGTAGAACCTGCTCGACCGTGTCGGCCACGTTCACCGGCGTGAAACCAAAGTGCTCGAACAGCACCGGTGCGGGCGCCGATTCACCATAGGTGTCGATGCCGACGACGGCCGCACAGCCGTATTTCCACCAGCCGCCGGTACAGCCCATTTCCACCGCGATGCGCGGCACGCCGGCCGGCAGCACGGCCGTCTTGTAGGCAGCCGACTGGCGGTCGAAGGTGGTGGTGCTGGGCATGGACACCACGCGCACCGCAATTTTGCGCTCGGCGAGCAAGGCTTGCGCCTTGATGGCCAATTGCACTTCGGAACCAGTGGCGATGATCACCGCCTGGGTCTTCTTCTTCAGGCCCACGTCGGCGGGCTCGGAGAGCACGTAGGCGCCCTTGTTGATCGCGTCCAGGCCGGAAGCGTCCGGGGCGGCAACCGAGTCGCCCTTCTTCGCGTAGGCGATGTTCTGGCGGCTCAGCAGCAGCGCGGTGGGCTTGTCCTTGTTCTGCAGAGCCACGGTCCAGGCCACGGCGGTCTCGGCCGTGTCGCCCGGACGCCAGACGTCGAGGTTCGGGATCAGGCGCAGGCTGGCCGCGTGTTCGATCGACTGGTGGGTCGGGCCGTCTTCGCCCAGGCCGATGGAGTCATGGGTGAACACGTGCACCACGCGCAGCTTCATCAGCGCGGCCATGCGGATGGCGTTGCGGCTGTAGTCGCTGAAGGTGAGGAAGGTGCCACCGTAGGGGATGTAGCCGCCGTGCAGCGCCACGCCGTTCATGATGGCGGCCATGCCGAATTCACGCACGCCGTAGTTGATATGGCGGCCGCCCACGGGCACGCCGTTGGCGTCGGGGGTCTGCACCACATCGCCGTTGGCGGCGAAGCGCAGCGCGGGCGTGCTCTTGGTGTTGGTAAGGTTCGAGCCGGTCAGGTCGGCCGAGCCGCCGAGCATTTCGGGCAGCGCGGCGGTGAAGGATTCGAGCGCCAGCTGCGAAGCCTTGCGCGAGGCCACGGTCTCGGCCTTGGCGTGTGCGCCGAGCACGGTGTCGACGGCGGTCTGCACGAAGTTGCGCGGCAGTTCACCCTTCATGCGGCGCAGCAGTTCCTTGGCCAGCGCCGGGTGCGCGGCCTTGTAGGCGGCGAAACGCAAGTCCCACGCGGCTTCGGCGGCCAGGCCATTGGCGCGGGCGTCCCAGGCCTCGGCAACTTCCTTCGGAATGACGAAGGGCGCGTAAGGCCAGTCGATGGCTTCGCGGGTGAGCTTGATTTCTTCAGCGCCCAGCGCTTCGCCGTGGGCCTTGGCGGTGCCGGCGCGGTTGGGCGAACCCTTGCCGATCACCGTCTTGCAGACGATCAGCGTGGGCTTGTCGGCCGAGGCCTTGGCTTCGGTGATGGCGGCCGAGACCACGTCGGCGTCGTTGCCGTCGATCGGGCCGATGACGTTCCAGCCGTAGGCGCGGAAGCGCTCGGGCGTGTTGTCGATGAACCAGGGCGCGACCTGGCCGTCGATGGAGATGCCGTTGTCGTCGTACAGCGCGATGAGTTTGTTCAGCTTCCAGGCGCCGGCCAGGGCCGATGCTTCGTGGCTGATGCCTTCCATCAGGCAGCCGTCGCCCAGGAACACATAGGTGTGGTGGTCGATGATGTTGTGCACCACTTCGCCGCCGGGCGCGGCACCCACGCTGTCAATGCGGTTGAATTCCTTGGCCAGCAGCTTCTCGGCCAGCGCGAAGCCCACGGCATTGGTGATGCCCTGGCCCAATGGGCCGGTGGTGGTTTCGACGCCGGGGGTGATGCCGTGTTCGGGGTGGCCGGCGGTCTTGCTGCCCATCTGACGGAAGTTCTTGAGCTCGCTCATCGGCAGCTTGTAGCCGGTGAGGTGCAGCACGGCGTACAGCAGCATCGAGCCGTGGCCGTTGGAGAGCACGAAGCGGTCGCGGTCGATCCACTGCGGATTGCGCGGGCTGTGCTTGAGGTGGCGGCCCCACAGGGCAACAGCCATGTCGGCCATGCCCATCGGGGCACCGGGGTGACCGGAATTGGCTTGTTGTACCGCGTCCATTGCGAGTGCGCGGATCGCATTCGCCATCAATTGATTGTTTGCCATCAGGGCAGCTCCGGGGAAGGTTCCGAGGGATCGGGGGAAACCCGGCATTTTACCGGGCGCGGCTCGGCGGGCTGATACGCTACGCTCCCAATACCCGATACCACCATGCAAGGCTTGCACCTCACCGCCGATCTCTACCAATGCCGCTGCGCGCCCGAGTGGCTGACCGACGCCGTCCGGCTCGGCGATCGCTGCCGCGCGGCGGTGGAGGAAGCCGGCCTGCAGGCGGTGGCCACGCTGTTCCACAGCTTCGCGCCGGCGGGCGATGGCCCGAGCGGCGTCACCGCCACCATCCTGCTGGCCGAATCCCACCTGTGCGTGCACACCTGGCCCGAGCTCGGCGCGGTAACGCTCGACGTCTACGTCTGCAACTTCGGCGGCGACCATTCGGCGCGGGCCCGGGCGCTGATGCACACGCTGCTAACCCTGTTCGAGCCCGAGGCCACGCGGCAACACAGCCTGGCCCGGGGTGCCACCATTGCCACCGCTGCCACCGCATCGACCTCGTCAACATGACCCTTCCTGCCCTGATCCTGGCTGCCGGCCGCGGCGAACGCATGCGCCCGCTGACCGACGCCACCCCCAAGCCCCTTTTGCCGGTGCACGGCAAGCCGCTGATCGAATGGCATCTGGAAGCGCTGGCGCGCGACGGCGTGCGCCAGGTCGTCATCAACACCGCCTGGCTGGAGGAACAGATTCCCGCGGCGCTGGGCAGCGGTGCACGCTGGGGCGTCGACATCCACTACTCGATGGAAGGCCGCAACCACGGCGGCGCGCTGGAGACAGCCGGCGGCATCGCCAAGGCCCTGCCGCTGCTGGGCGATGCATTCTGGGTGCTGGCGGGAGACGTGTTCGTGCCAGGTTTCGTCTTCGACCCCGCGGCCACCCAGCGCTTCACCGACGGCGGCATGCTGGCACACCTGTGGCTGGTGGCCAATCCGCAGCACCACCTCAAGGGTGACTTCGGGCTGGGCGCCGATGGCATGGTGCTCGGCGAAGCGGCACAACAGTTCACTTATTCGACCATCGGCCTGTACCGCCGTGCCTTGTTCGAGCCGCCATGGTGCGACATCCCCGCAGGCAATACGGCGGGTGTGGCCGCGCCCCTGGCGCCGTTGCTGCGCAAGGCCATCGCACAGGGCCGGGCCAGCGGGGAAATTTACCGCGGCAGTTGGACCGATGTCGGCACGCCCGAGCGGCTCGTGCAACTCAACCGGGCGCCGCTACCCCAAAAATAAGCTTGAAAATCCAAACGATTGGTTTCGATTTTCAAGGTATCCTGACGTCCTTATGATCGATCGCAGCGATCTCTTCTCCGCCATGAGCTTGCGTCTGGGCGAGTCCCGCTCGCTCGCATTGCTGGGCGCACGCCAGGTGGGCAAAACCACGCTGGCACGCCGTTACGCCGAGTTGCACGACTGCGCCTATTTCGACCTGGAAGATCCGCAGTCGCTCGAGGCCCTGAGCGAACCTCTGGCCGCCCTTGATGCCCTGCTCGACCTGGGCCACACCATCGTGATCGACGAAGTGCAGCGCCGTGCGGACCTGTTCCCCGTGCTGCGCACCCTGATGGACCGCCACGCCAGGAACGCCCAATTCTTGTTGTTGGGCAGCGCGTCGCCGCTATTGCTGCAGCAATCCGGTGAATCCCTGGCTGGCAGGCTCAGCCTGCTCTACACCGGTGGCGTCGCACTGGCCGAGGCGCCCGGCATGCCGTGGCAGCAACTCTGGTTGCGCGGCGGTTACCCGCGCGCCTTGCTGGCGGAAAATCCGAGGGCAGCGATACGTTGGCTGCGCGACTATCTCGCGCTGGTGATCGAACGCGATCTGCCGCAGATCGGACTGAACGTGGCGGCACCGGTCATGCAGCGCTTCTGGCGCATCCTCGCGCATTACCACGGCCAGACCTGGAACGCGGCCGAACCCGCACGCGCACTGGGGCTGAGCGAGCCCACGGTGCGCAAGTACCTGGACTTCGTTACCGGTCTGCAACTGGTGCGCCAGCTGCCACCATGGCATGAAAACCTGGGCAAACGCCAGGTGAAGGCGCCCAAGATCTACATCCGCGACAGCGGCCTGCTGCACTACCTATGGGGTATCGAAGACGACAAGGCCTTATGGCTCAACGCCCGAAGCGGCGCCAGCTGGGAAGGCTTCGCGCTAGAACAGGTGCTGCATGTGGCCCAGCCCGACGAGGCCTATTTCTGGGGCACCTACGCAGGGGCCGAGCTGGATTTATTGATGTTCAAACACGGTCGCCGGGTCGGTGTCGAGTTCAAACGCGTCGATGCGCCCAGGATGACCTCATCGATGCAGATCGCCCTGCACGATCTGAAGCTGGACGCACTTTACGTGGTCTACGCAGGGGACCGCCGCTACACCATTTCGCCACGATCCGGCGGCTCTTCGACGGTGCCGGTAGAAGCCATTCCAATAGCCGATCTCGCGACAATGAAAGCGGATTGGATGTAAGGTTGCAGCAGTGCTCGTCTTGCATCAGGTAAAAAGGCAATAACACCTTGAAAATCGAAAATTTTGATTTCGATTTTCAAGGTCATCATCCAATCAAATAGCTGAAAGAGTCGAAAGGAATTTCATGACCATGTCCAACACCGCCATCTACGCGGACCGCCGCGCCGCACTCGCCCGCCAGCTTGGCGCCGGTGGCATCGCCATCATTCCCACCGCGCCCGAGCAGCAGCGCAACCGCGACAACGACTTCCAGTTCAGGCCCGACAGCTACTTCTACTACCTCACCGGCTTCACCGAACCCCGCGCCTGGCTGGTGCTCACCAGCGAAGGCCACGCCACCCTGTTCTGCGCGCCCAAAGACCTGGAGCGCGAGATCTGGGACGGCTATCGCCTCGGCCCCGACTTCGCACCCGACGCGCTCGGCGTGCAAGGCGCCCATTCGGTCAACGAACTCGGCGCGCGGCTGCCTCGCCTGCTGGAAAACCGCAGCACGGTCTGGTACCCGTTCGCCACGCACAAGGGCCTCGAAGGCCAGGTGGACGGCTGGCTCGGCAGCGTGCGTGCGCGTGTACGTTACGGCGCGCTATGCCCGGAAACCCAGCGCGACCTGTGCGCCGTGCTCGACGAGATGCGCCTGGTCAAGGACGAACATGAGCAGGACGTGATGCGCCGTGCATCGCAGATCAGCGCCGGCGCCCATGTGCGCGCCATGCAGCTGTCCGCACGCATGCTGCGTGAAGGCCAGGACGTGCGCGAATACCACCTCGACGCCGAACTGCTGCACGAGTTCCGTCGCCACGGCTCGCAGTACCCGGCCTACGGCTCCATCGTTGCCGCCGGCGCCAATGCCTGCGTGCTGCACTACCGCGCCGACGCTGCTCCAGTGCGCAACGGCGAACTGGTGCTGATCGACGCCGGCTGCGAACTCGACGGCTACGCCAGCGACATCACCCGCACCTTCCCCGCCAACGGCAAGTTCACCGGCCCACAGCGCGCGCTCTACGACCTGGTGCTGGCCAGCCAGGACGCGGCCATCGCCGCCACCAAGCCGGGCGCACGTTTCACCGATCCGCACGAGGCCACCGTCAAGGTGCTGGCCCAGGGCATGCTGGATGTGGGCCTGCTCGACAAGAACAAGGTCGGCTCGGTGGACGACGTGATCGAATCGCGCGCCTACTTCGCCTACTACATGCACCGCACCGGCCATTGGCTCGGCATGGACGTGCACGACTGCGGCAGCTATGTGGAAGCCTCGGAGCTCGGCAACAGCAGCGAACGCAAGGACCCGCTCAGCGGTGAGACCATCACCAACCGCCCGAGCCGCATCTTGCGCCCGGGCATGGTGCTGACCATCGAGCCCGGCATCTACGTGCGCCCCGGCGCCGGCGTGCCCGAGCAGTTCCACAACATCGGCATCCGCATCGAAGACGATGCCATCGTGACCGAGACCGGCTGCGAACTGATCACGCGCGGCGTGCCGGTGAAGGCCGATGAGATCGAGGCGGTGATGAGGGGGTGAGAAAGGCCGGCCTGCGGGCTTATTTGGCCTTCAGGAACTCACCCACTTCGAGCAGGATCAGCTCGTTGTCGTCGGCCTTGTTCGGTTCGCGGCTGCTGGAAAACGGCAGGTTGTTGTCGTTGCCCACCACGATGTGCGTCGCGTCCACCACGTCCACATTTTCGATCGTGAAGAATGGAAACTTCAACACGCCATCGTTCAGCGGCTTCTTCGCCAGCTTTTGCGGGTCGGCGATGTTGAGCAGGTCGATGTAGCCGATCTTGCGCACCGCGCTGCCCACGTTGGCGTCCAGCATCTCGATCTTGTAGACACGCTTGAACCTGGCGATGTCATGGAAGCAGTCGGTACGCTTCTGGCCTTCGGGGCAGGCCTTGTCGGCCGTGCCTTCGCCGTTGTCGCGTTCGATGATCAGGCCGGTGTTTTCATCGACCATGTTGAAGTCACCGATGGCATTGCCGTTGGCCTCCAGCGGATACATCCACGAGCGGCCGGTCCACTTGGCCGCCGCCACGTCGAACTCCAGCACGCGCAGCGCTTCCTTGCCGGCAATGCGTTCATAGTCCTTGGCTTCGGCGTTCCACACCGGGCCTTCGAGCAAGGCGTAGAGCTTGCTGCCGTCCTTCGACGACGCCATGCCCTCGAAGCCCTTGGAGCGCTTGATCTGGAAGTCCACCGCGCCGCCGGGGGCGCCGGGCGTGGTCACCGCGGGATGGTCGGGCGAACGCACCACCCGGCCGTCGACCAGGGTGTCGTACACCGCCAGCACGCGGCCCTTGAGGTCGGCCTTGATCAGGAAGGGACCGAACTCGTCGCCGATCCACAAGGCGCCGCCGGCGAACTGGAAGCTTTCGGTGTCAAAGTCGGCGCCCGTGAGGTAACGCTCTTTCGTGCCTTCGTGGACGATGCGAAAGGGCACCTTCTTGTCGGGATCATGCAGGAACACCGTGGCCAGGCGGTGGAACTGGCCGCTTTTGAAATCCACCCTGTAGTGGTTCAGGTACAGCATGAAGTCGGGCGAGTTGGCCTTGGAGCCGGCACCGTTGTCGGTCAGGATCCAGAAGCTGCCGTCGGGCATGGTCTTGATGCCGGAATGGCCCTGCAGCGGTTGCCCCTGGAAGGGCAGCGACACCCCCGTGGGCCGGCCGGCGGACAGGCCTTCGACGCTAGCCACACGCTCGCTGCGCTGGCCATTGCTGAATTTGCCGCTGACCTTCAGGTCCTCGGGCGCGGCCTTCGGGGCCGCCACGAAGGACTGGGCCGGCAACACCGCATGGCCGGCCAGCGTCGCCGGAAACGCCGCCTGGGCCTGCGCCGACGCACAGGCCCAGACGCTGCTCAGCAATACCAGGCTGACGGCAAGAACACGCGAACGAGAGAAAGCAAACATGGACGACGTTTCCTGAAGATGAGAAAACGTGAATGCTGTTACCGAGGTATGACGCGCTCATGACAGGCCACACATATTGTGTCGTGTTTGTGAAGAAACATGACGCTTTCGTATGCGCCATTGTTCGCCGATGTGGTAGCAACACGGATAATCGGCCTGCCTCCACGCGCACCATGCGCGCCCGTTTGTCCACCCCCCGTGCCGACCATGGCCTCGCCCTTCATCGCTGTTCACTACAACCTCTGGATCGTCGGGTTGTCGTTCCTGATCGCCAGCTTCGCGTCCTATGTGGCGCTGGACCTGGCTCAGCGGGTGCGCACGACCGACCAGTTGCTCGCCCGCGGCTGGTGGATCGGCGGCTCGGCCGCCATGGGCACCGGCATCTGGTCGATGCATTTCGTCGGCATGCAGGCGGCGTCCTTTCCCTTCGCCGTGGGTTTCGGTTATGCGGTCACCGCCTTGTCCTGGGTCGCGGCGGTAGCGGTATCGGCCGTGGCCCTGTACATCGCCAGCCGGGCGCGACTCACGCCGATGCGGCTGGCCTTGGGCGCCGTGTCGATGGGAGCGGGCATCTGCGCGATGCACTACACCGGCATGGCGGCAATGGACATGGCGCCCGGCATCCGCTGGTCCACCGGCTGGGTGGCCGCGTCGGCCGTCGTCGCCGTGGTCGCCTCCGCCGCGGCGCTGATGATCTTCTTCGGACTGCGCCGCCTGAGCGGCAACGCCGCACGTTGGGGCCAGCTGGCGGCCTCGCTGGTGATGGGGGCCGCCATCTGCGGCATGCACTACACCGGCATGGCCGCGGCGGGTTTTCCTGAAGGCTCGGTGTGCCTCAGTGCCGGTGAACTGCGTGGCGACAGCCTGGGCCTGCTGGTCTCGGTGGCAACCATCGTGCTGCTGACCCTCACCATGTTCACCTCGGCCATCGACGCCCGCATGCAAAGCAAGGCCGCCGATCTGGCCGAGTCCTTGCAGAGCGCCAACAGTGAATTGCAGCAGCTGGCCTTCCGCGACGCGCTGACCGGCCTGCCGAACCGGCTGCTGTTCGACGACCGCGTGGCCGTGGCGGTGGAGCGCTGCGCCCGCGATGACTCCGCACTGGCCGTGCTGTTCGTCGACCTCGACGGGTTCAAGCCGGTCAACGATTCCTTCGGCCACCGCTTCGGCGACGAGGTGCTGCGCGAGATGGCACGGCGCATCGCGGTCCAGGCCCGCACCACCGACACCGTGGCGCGCGTCGGCGGTGACGAGTTCGTGCTGCTGCTCGAGGGCAATCCCGACACCACCGCGATCGCACAGATCGCCCAGCGCATCATCGACGTGCTGAATCTGCCTTTCGCCGGTGGCGAACACGAGGTGCGGCTATCGTGCTCGATCGGCGTAGCCATGTACCCCTGCGACGGTCCGCGCGAACAACTCATGGCCCATGCCGACGCGGCCATGTATGCCGCCAAACGCGCCGGCGGCAGCAGCTATGCGTTCTTCGAGCCGCACATGAATGCCGGTGTGCGCGAACAGATCGAACTGCAGCGCGACCTGCGCCAGGCCATCGAACGCGGCGAACTGGAACTGCACTACCAGCCCAAGGTCAGCTCCGACCGCAACGTGATCACCGGGGTCGAAGCGCTGGCACGCTGGCAGCATCCGGTGCGCGGCATGCTCAACCCGGGCGTCTTCATTCCGATCGCCGAACGTTTCGGCCTGATCAACGCGCTCGGCAACTGGGTGATCGACGAGGCCTGCGCCCAGGTCAGCAAATGGCGCGACCAGGGCCTGCGCATCCGCGTGGCGATCAATCTGTCGGTACATCAGTTGCGCCAGGACGACCTGGTGCAGCGCGTGGAAAAGGCGCTGCACACCCATCACCTCGATCCGGGGCTGCTGATCTTCGAAGTCACCGAGTCAGTGGCCATGGAAGACGCCGCGGGCACCCTGGAAGCCTTCGAACGGCTCGGCGGCATCGGCGTCAAGCTGTCGATCGACGACTTCGGCACCGGCTACTCCAGCCTGTCCTACCTGCGCCAGTTGCAGGTCAGCCAATTGAAGATCGACCAGTCTTTCGTGCGCGACCTGGAAACCAGCGCCGACGCCCGCGCCATCGTGAAGGCCGTGGTCGGCCTGGCCCACGCGCTGAACCTCAGCGTGGTAGCCGAGGGTGTTGAAACCGCGGCCCAGCGCGACGTGTTGACCGCCTTGCACTGCGACGAGCTGCAAGGCTACCTCTACGCCAAGCCCATGACGGCTCAGCTGATGGGTCAGTGGGCACTCAACATCGACCCGCCGACCGAGTTGCAGTTCACCAACTCCACCTTCGCGGACCTCTGAATTCCAGCCGCGCCTCAGCCCGGCAACGCCGACTGCCCAGCGCTGTGGCCATGGGCAAAAGCTTCTTCGAAGATCGAATACCCCGACAGATCGCTGTGGGCAAAGGCCAATCGCCGCCAGGCTGCGGGCAGCGGCTGCCGCAAGGCGGCCAGCGCGGCGCTGCTGCGGATGCCGGGCACCGGCGTGCTCATGGCGTGGCCATAACGTGTGATGTCGATGCGCGTGGCCTTGGCGGCCAGGTCGGGGTGCGGCACGGCGAAATCGGCCAGCAGGGTGTCGCGCCAATGCGTCCAGGGCTGGGCATACAGTGCCTGGCGACGGGCCGGGGCCAGCCCCAGCGCGCGGTAGCAGCTGAGCACCGTGGCGCCGGGTACGGGCAGCAGGCTCTGGTGCATGGCGTCGACATAACCCAGGCCCTCGGCGCCGGCGCGCGTGTCGAACACCACGTTGTCCCAGCTGGGCGCGGCACCAGGCCGATCGTCGAGCGGCGCGCGGATGTGCACATTGGCGACCAGCCATGGCGCGTAGCGCAGCTGCGCGGCGGCCTGGCGCAGTGCGGGCGGCGGGTTCTCGACCACGCGCGCCGCAATGAACAGCGGCAACGCCACGATGCAGTGTTCGGCCTGCCAGCGGCGCAGGCGACCGGAGGCGGCGTCGTAGGCATCGACTTCCACGCCGTGCCGCCCGGCGGCGATGCGCACCACCACCTGGCCCGGGCGCAGACGCTCACCCAGCGGCGCGGCCAGACGCCGTGTCAGCCAGGCATTGCCTTCAGGCCAGGTCAGCACGCCGCCGGCTTCACGCTCGGCGTCGGACACGGCTTCATCCGGCGCATGAAAGCCATGGCGGCTGGCGAAATAGTGCAGGCCGGCCCAGGCCGAGACGACGTCCAGCCCCGCGCCATAGTCGTCGCGGCAGCAATAGCCGAGGTACCAGCGCAGGTAGGCGTCGTCCAGGCCTTGCTGGTCGAGCCAGGCCGCGAACGTCACCCCGTCCAGCGCGGCCACCGCTGGCGTCAGCGGCGCCTTGGCGATGGGAATGGCGAATTTCGTGGCTTGCCCGGCCTGCGCCACCAGTTGCGCAAACCGCCGGTACTGCGCCAGCGTGGCCGGCCCCACGCCTTGCATCGGCAGCAGGCCTTCCTGCCATGTGCCGTTGAAAAACAGGCGTTCCTGCGGGCTGTGGCACAGGTGGCGCTCGTCATAGACCCAGCGGCCGGCCACACGCTGGCGCAGGCCGAATTCCTCCAGCAGGTCCTGCACCTCGCGGGCGTCGTCGCCAGGCAGCGGCAGGTAGTGCGCACCCAGCGGACACACAATGCCGCCCACGGCGCCACCGCGGCTGTTGCCGCCCGCGCTGTCTTCGAGTTCCAGCAAGGCGAAGTCGTCGATGCCGCGTTGCCGCAGGACCCGCGCCGCCGACAGGCCGGCCACGCCGCCGCCGGCGATCACCACCCGAGCGCGCTGTGTGCTGGCAGGTGCCGGCCAGGCGCGCCGGGCCTGCAGCAGGTGGCCGCGTTCGACGTTGATGCCGGTGAAGCCGCCTGCGATGTCGGGCCGCGCCTCGCAACCGGCGAGCACCGGCAGCGCCGCTGAAGCGAGAAAGTGACGACGGCGCATCATCCCTGGAATGGCGCTGTCAATGCGCCACCACCTTGCCCCATTCCTGTTCGTAGGTGGTGACCAGGATCTGGTTCGACAGGCGGTTCACCTGCGCCGGCACACGCGCCATGTCGAGCGGAAAGTCGAACAGCAACGGCAGGCTGGCCAGATCCAGAAACCGCAAGCCTGCCGGTAGCCTCTGCGGCAGGCGCCAGGGCCGGTGGCTGGCCAGCACATAGCCCCATTCGCCGAAACTCGGCACGTGGGCGTGGTAGGGCGTGGCGCTCAGCCCGACGGACTCGATGGTCTGCACCACGGTCCAGAAGCTCTGGCGCGCGACCAGCGGCGAGGTGGTCTGCACCACCGCATAACCGCTGGCCGACAAGCGCCGGTCGAGCAGGGCATAGAAGCTGTTGGTGTAGAGCTTGCCGATGGCGAAATTGGTCGGGTCGGGAAAGTCGACGACGATCACGTCAAAAGTTTCCTCGGTCTTGTCCAGCCACTGGAATGCATCGGTGTTCACGATGCTGACCTTGGGCGAGGACAGCGAATGCCCATTGAGCCGGGCCAGCGTCGGCTGCTCGGTGAACAGCCTGGTCATGGCCGGATCGAGTTCCACCAACGTGACGCTTTCGACGCTCGGGTATTTCAGGATTTCGCGCACCGCCATGCCGTCGCCACCGCCCAACACGGCCACCTTCTTCGGCGCGCCGTGGGCGGCCATGGCCGGATGCACCAGGGCCTCGTGGTAGCGGTATTCGTCGCGCTCGGCGAATTGCAGATTGCCGTTGAGAAACAAGCGGTGCCCGGCCTTGCCATTGGTCACCACAATGCGCTGGTAGGGCGAGGTGGCGCTGACCACGATGGCGTCCTGGTAGAACTTGTCTTCGGCGGCCTTGGTGATCAGGTCGGCGCCGGCAAAACCGGCCGCCAGCGCGGCCAGCACCGACACGCAGGCCAGGCCGTGCGCCCTGCCGTGTGGCAACTCATGGCGAAACAGCCACAGCGCCCACAGCGCCACGGCCGCGTTCATCAGGCCGAACAACAAGCCGGTGCGGATCAGCCCGAGTTGCGGCACCAGCACCAGCGGGAAAGCCACCGATACCGCCAGCGCGCCGAGGTAGTCGAAGGTCAGCACCTGCGACACCAGGTCCTTCAAGGCCACGTTGCGCTTGAGGATGCGCATCACCAGCGGAATCTCCAGCCCCACCAGGAGGCCGACCAGCAGCACCATGCCGTACAGCCAGAACCGGAAGCTGCCGGGCAGGTAGGCATTCGCCATGAACAGCAATGCCGGCAACGCGCCGCCGGCCAGCGCCACGAGCAATTCGATGCGCAGGAAATGCGCCGGCAGCTGCCGTTCGAAAAACCGCGACAAGTAGGAGCCCACGCCCATCGCAAACAGGTAGGTGCCGATGACGGTGGAGAACTGCAGCACCGAATCGCCGAGCAGGTACGAGGCCAGCGCGCCGGCCGCCAGCTCATAGACCAGCCCGCAGGCGGCCACGACGAAGACGCTGGCCAGCAGCGCGACTTCGACAGGGCGGGGCGCGGGCCTGGCGGTCACCCGTGGATCGCCGCCGCCACGATGATCGAAATGCCGAGGCACATCGCCGCCACCACCAGCCCCAGCGCGACGTTTTGTTTCTCGACGATTTCACCCCATAGGTCATAAGGCGTGAGCTTGTCGATGATGATGAAGCACAGCCAGAAAACCACCACGCCGATCAGGGCGAACAGGATGGAGCCGAGGAAGGCCGCGGGTCTGAGCCATTCAAGTGCCATGAAAACCTCCAGGTGAAAAAGGGGAGTGGCGGCGGGCCCTGCGGAAGATCGTCACTTGTGGCCTCCGCCGCTGGAATAGCCGCCGAACGAACCACCCGCGCTGCGCGACGAAGACGACGAACTGCAATTCTCCACCCGCGGGTCGCAAGACGTGCAGCGGCTCATCAACGCCAGCAGCAACAGGATCACCAGCACCACGATGATGATGGTGACACAGCCCACGCCGCCGCTGCGGCTCACCGGCGAGGCGTCGCTGCGCTTGAGCAGGTCTTTGGACGCCATGAGCTTGAACGCGGCAGCCACCGTGTCGCTACCGATCAGGCTGCCGGCGGACCAGGTCAGCTCTTTGGCCGATTGTTCCAGCGACAGCAGGTTGCGGCCACTGACGAAGTTGCGGTTCGAGGTCTTCTGGCCGCGCGTGACCTGCCAGTAGAACTCGCCGGCCACATAGGTCGTCTCGGCGTTGTAGTTTTCCTTGAGCTGGTAACGCGTGCCGAGGTAAGTGGCGTGCTGCGCCATGCTCGAGCTCATCTTCGGCGCGCCGGTGGTCGGCTTGACCAGGCTCCAGCCCTCTTCGGAATCGACCAGGAAAGCAAAGCCGCGCTTGCGGTTGTAGAGCAGGTATTCGCTCCAGCCGAAATGTTCGTCCGCATCTTGGGGCGCATAACCCATGCGGTGCTGAAACCCCACCACCTGCCACGGCACACCCTGCAGCTGGCCCTGGCTGCCAAGCGCGATCAGCGGGGCCACCGGCTCGTCCTGCAGCGCGTGCGCCAACTCGCCGCCGATGCCCTTGGAGAGATCGATCAGGCTGTTGCAAGAAGGGCAGGTGATGCTTTTGCTGCTGTCCAGGTGCACCGTCACCGGCGAGCCGCAATTCGGGCAGTTGAACTGGCGGCCGGCGTCTTCCTTGGCGCTGGTCTCGCGCAGGCCGCTGAGCTGCAGCTCGTCGAGCAGCACGGCCCGGCCCGCCGACAAGGCCGGCGCCGCGCCGCTGTAGTCGACGCTCAGGACTTCGCCGTCGTCGCTGCGCAGTTCCACCATCGCAAACGGTGCGCCGAGCGCGGGTAGGTGTCCGAGCTCGCCCTGGGCCGAGCGCAGCGACACCGTCTGGTTGGAAGTGACGGTATAGGCCTTGCCATTGACCGCGGTGGTCGCACCCAGGCGGAAGTGCTCGGCCGCAGGCAACGCCGTGGTGGCCGACATCGGCCGGCTGAACACATAGGCGCCGTTGTCTTCGCTGAGCACGGCCAGGCTGTCGTCGTCGAGCGCGGCATTCCACTCGGTCCAGCGGCCTTCGGGGTACTGGTATTGCAGCCGGCCCACCAGCGTGAAACGGCGCTGCTGGAACGTGCCCGCAACCACGAGCTGCAGCGGGCTGAAGTCGTCGAAAAGCTCGGCCATCTTGCCGATGCGCGCCAGCGTGTCGCCCTGGCGCACCACCGTGCTCTGGCAATAAGCGCAGACGGCATGGGTGGACTGCGCGCTGCGGAATTCGACCGGCGCGCCGCAGCCCGGGCAGGGCGCGCTGTAGAAGCGTTGGGTGCCGGGCGTCGAACTACCTTCAGCCATGTGGCCTGCGCGTCATTCGGGAAAAACGATCAAACCAATTTCTTCAGCAGTTCGGCCTTTTTGCTGTCGAACTCTTCCTGCGTGAGGATGCCCTTGGCCTTGAGCTCGCCCAGCTTTTCGAGCGTGGCCATCACTTCCTCGGGCCTGACGCCGACCACGGCAGCAGCAGGTGCGGCCGCGTTGCCCTGCAAGCCCGCCTGCAGGTTCTGCGCGAGCACCTGGCCCAGCGCAACACCGGCGCCCAGGCCCATGGCATCGCCGGCAATGCCGCCACCGGTGCCAGCACCCTCGGCGAATTTCGGAATGGCCTGCGCCGTCTGGTACTGCACGAACTTGCCCATATCGTTGCCGACCATGCCCATGCCGATCTTCTGGTCGAGGATCTTCTGCAGCTCTTCGGGCAGCGAAATACTCTGCACCGTCAGGCCTTCGAGCTTGATGCCGATCTTGCTGAACTCGGGCGCGAGCTGGGTCGACAAAGCCTGCGCGAACATGATCTGGTTGGCCGCCAGGTCAAGGAAGGGAATGCCGCTGGCCGCAATGGCATTGCTGATGTTCTGCATCACCAGGCCGCGCAGCTGGCCGTCGAGATCGGCCACGCCATACACGTCGCGCGTGCCCGAGATTTCAGTGTGGAACTGCTTCGGATCGGCCACGCGGAAGCTGTAGTTGCCGAAGGCGCGCAGGCGCACCGCGCCGAAGTCCTTGTCGCGGATGGTGATGGGCTGGGGCGTGCCCCATTTCTGGTCGATCTGCTGGCGCGTGCTGAAGAAGTAGACGTCGCTCTTGAACGGCGATTCGAAAAGCTTGTCCCAGTTCTTCAAGTAGGTGAGCACCGGCAGCGTCTGCGTCGTCAGCTTGTGGGTGCCGGGGCCGAACACATCGGCCACCTTGCCCTCGTTGACGAAGACCGCCATCTGCGAATCGCGCACGGTGAGCGAGGCACCGTTCTGGATTTCCATGTCCGCCATCGGAAAGCGCCAGGCCAGGGTGCCATCGCCGGACTCGGTCCACTGGATGATGTCAATGAACTGTTTGCGGATGAAGTCCATCAAGGCCATGGGTATCTCCTGTAAGCGTAAACAGATGTGGTTGGATGATACCTGCGGGTTCCCGCGACGGAGACGCTCTGTGCATAGTGCCAATCAATCACTTGGGCAAAACCAATCACATGCGGAATCTGCATGCGATGTACGCACAGACCGCATAAATTTCACCGATGACAGAGGTCTACAATCGCCTGACTTACGATGCTGACGGCTTGCCGCGTGGTGCAAGTCCGGTTCGGGCTGGGAGACGTTTGATGAACGAAAAGATGGTGAATACCGAAGAAAAACGCGCAGAACTGCGCCGAGCCGCCCTGGAATACCACGAGTTTCCAACCCCGGGCAAGATCGCCATCGCCGCCACGAAGCAGTTGGTCAACCAACATGACCTGGCGCTGGCGTATTCCCCCGGCGTCGCCGCGCCTTGTGAAGAAATCGTCAAGGATCCGAACGCCGCCTTCAAGTACACGAGCCGTGGCAACCTGGTGGCGGTGATCACCAACGGCACGGCGGTGCTGGGCCTGGGCGACATCGGCGCGCTGGCCTCCAAACCGGTGATGGAGGGCAAGGGCGTGCTCTTCAAGAAGTTTGCCGGCGTGGACGTATTCGACATCGAGATCGACGAAAAAGACCCGGCCAAGCTGGTCGACATCATCGCCTCGCTGGAGCCGACCTTCGGCGCCATCAACCTCGAAGACATCAAGGCCCCCGATTGCTTCTATGTCGAGCGCGAACTGCGCAAGCGCATGAAGATTCCGGTGTTCCATGACGACCAGCACGGCACGGCCATCACGGTGGCGGCGGCCATGCTCAACGGCCTGAAGGTCGTCGGCAAGAGCATCGCTGAAGTCAAGCTCGTCACCTCCGGTGCCGGTGCCGCGGCGCTGGCCTGCCTGAACCTGCTGCTCAAGGTCGGCCTGAAGCGCGAGAACGTCTACGTGACCGACCTGGCCGGTGTGGTTTACGAGGGTCGCACCGAACTGATGGACGACGACAAGCGCCAATACATGCAGAACACGACGGCCCGGTCGCTGTCGGACGTGATCGAAGGCGCCGATGTGTTCCTCGGCCTGTCGGCCGGCGGGGTTCTCAAGCCTGCCATGGTGGCCAAGATGGCGGCGAACCCGGTCATCTTCGCCCTGGCCAATCCGAATCCCGAGATTTCGCCGGAAGACGCCCACGCGGTACGCAAAGACATCGTGATGGCCACCGGCCGCAGCGACTATCCGAACCAGGTCAACAACGTCCTGTGCTTCCCCTACATCTTCCGCGGCGCGCTCGATTCGGGTGCCACCACGATCACCGACGAGATGGAAATCGCCGCGGTGCGTGCCATCGCCGACCTGGCGCAGGCCGAACAGAGCGAAGTGGTGGCCGCCGCCTACGCCGGTGAGAAACTGGCCTTCGGCCCCGAATACCTGATCCCCAAGCCCTTCGATCCGCGCCTGATGATGAAGATCGCGCCGGCCGTGGCCAAGGCCGCGGAAGAAAGCGGCGTGGCGCTGCGTCCGATCAAGGACATGGACGCCTACCGCGACCGCCTGCAAAGCTTCGTCTACGCCTCGGGCACGACGATGAAGCCGATCTACGATGCCGCCAAGAAGGCTTCGCGCAAACGCGTGGCCTATGCCGAAGGTGAAGAAGAGCGCGTGCTGCGCGCCGCGCAAATCGTGGTCGACGAAGGCCTGGCCCGTCCGACGCTCATCGGCCGTCCTTCCGTGATCGCCGAACGCATTGCGAAGTTTGGCTTGCGCCTGAAGGAAGAACTCGACTACGACGTGGTCAACGTCGAGCAAGACCACCGCTACCGCGATTTCTGGCAGACCTACCACCGTATGACGGAGCGCAAGGGCACCACCGCGCAGATGGCCAAGATCGAGATGCGGCGGCGCCTGACGCTGATCGGCAGCATGCTGCTGCACAAGGGCGAGGTCGACGGCATGATCTGCGGCACCTGGGGCCACACGGCCATGCACCTGCACTACATCGACCAGGTGATCGGCAAACGTGTCGGCGGCAGCCCAAGCACGCCGCAGGACGTGCAGATCTACGCCTGCATGAATGGCCTGATGCTGCCAGGCCGCCAGGTGTTCCTGGTCGACACCCACGTCAACTACGATCCGACAGCCGAAGAGCTGACCGAAATCACCGTGATGGCGGCCGAGGAGATGATGCGTTTCGGCCTGAAACCGAAGGCCGCGCTGCTCTCGCACAGCAACTTCGGCCAGAGCAACCAGCCGAGCGCCGTCAAGATGCGCCGGGTGCTGGAACTACTGCAGACCGAAGCGCCCTGGCTCGAGGTCGACGGCGAAATGCATGGCGACGTGGCACTCGACGGTGCGTGCCGCACCGCGACGATGCCGCACAGCACGCTGGCGGGCGACGCCAACCTGCTGGTCATGCCCAACATTGATGCGGCGAATATTTCCTACAACTTGCTCAAAACCGCGGCCGGCGGCAACATCGCCATCGGCCCGGTGTTGCTGGGTGCGGCAAAACCTGTACACATTCTGACGGCCAGCACAACAGTTCGCCGAATTGTAAACATGACGGCCCTGACAGTCGCAGACGCCAATGTGGTGCGTTAACGCTCTGTAAAGAGATAGCAAGCACTAACTCAGCTCACGTTTGACCCTAAGGGGCTGCCCAATATTTGGGCAGCCCCTTGCTTTTTGGGGACGCATGCGTCACACTAGCGCCTTGAAATTTTCGGGTTAACCCGAGGTTTCCGAAAGGAATCGGAAGGTCGAACGGATGGCGCAAGACGATAAGAAAAAGATAGCCAAGCGCATTCGGGCGTGTTTCTCCGGGGTCGCGCTGGTTTTTTGCACCACTTTGGTGCAAGCCCGTTTCCCTCTACCTGTTGAATCGACTCCCACCGTTTCGGTGGCCGAATTGCCGCAGCAGGGCCGCGAAACTTACAAGTTGATCCGGCAAGGAGGCCCCTTCCGATACAGCAAAGACGGTGTTGTTTTCGGTAATCGCGAACGTATTTTGCCTCAACGGCAGCGCGGCTATTACCGTGAATACACCGTGGAAACCTCAGGCGTAAACCACCGTGGCGCGCGCCGTATTGTCTGCGGCGGCCCACCCCGGACGCCGGATGGTTGTTATTACACCGGTGACCACTATGCGAGTTTCCGCAAGATTGTTGAATAAGAGATTGTCGAGTTAATCATGCTAAGCAATGCGTCGCCGACGCCCAACCGATTAGAAGCCGGAGTACCTTTGATGAATGAAAAAAAGGCGGAGACGGATTTGCCGCTCCGCAATGTCAGAACCAACATCGTGCAGTCGATCCGCGCCTTCCGCGTGCAAGACCTGCAGGATGCCGCGCTGGGATTGGGCCAACACTTTCTGTACGCCAATCTGGCCAACGCCCAGAGCAAACAAGACGTGCTGGACATGATTGCCCAGCAGTTCACCTTTCCGACGCACTTCGGCAAGAATTTTGATGCGTTGTACGACTGCATGACGGATCCCTTGCACAAATCGGGCCCGCAGCCAGGTTTCGTGGTGGTGCTCGAGCAGATTCCAGCGCACGCCAAGTTCGACAAGGAAGCCCGCGAGCAACTGCTCGACATCTTCCGCGACGCTGCCGACTACTGGGGAGACCGGAAGATTCCATTCCGATGCTTCTATTCTTTTCTGTAGCCCGTTCTGCACAAAACAGCCAAGCAGAACGGGCGAACGAGGCAGGCGCAAGTGTCGTCTCGGGCATTGAACTGAATTCGGAAGCCGGCGAGAAAATGCCGACGGACAAACTGGTCGACGTATCGCCATTGGCGCTGCGCATGAGCAGCCCTTTCAACGCGGGCTACTGGCTCGCAGCAGCTTGAGATAGGACGCCCCCGAGGGCGGCGCGCACTGCGTGTCGCGTCGCCTCCCCCCACTGGGGGCGGGCCGGCCGCTTCGGGCGGCCGTGCGCGGCGGCCCCTGGAATAAAAAAAGCCCGTCGGCTTGCGCTGACGGGCTTTTTTGTTGGGGCGGCCATTCTTCTAGGCCGTGAGCGCCAAGGCTACATATTCCTGCACCGGCACTTCTTCGGCGCGGCGCTGAACATCGAAGTCGCCGGCGAAGTTGCGCGCTTCCAACCAGCGGCCCAGCGTGTGCCGCAAGATTTTGCGGCGCTGGCTGAAGGCCACTTGCACCAGCTCGCTCAGCAGCTTCACGTCGACCTGCGGCGGCGCAGCCAGCGGCACCATGCGCACCACGGCGCTGTCCACACGTGGCGGCGGATCGAAGGATTCGGGCGGCACGAACAGCACGTTTTCCATGGCGTAGCGCCATTGCAGCATGACACTCAGGCGGCTGTAGTCGCTGGTGGCGGGGCGGGCCACCATGCGGTCTATGACTTCCTTTTGCAGCATGAAATGCTGGTCCTGCACCACGTCCACCTGGGCCAGCAGATGGAACAGGATCGGGGTGGAGATGTTGTAGGGCAGGTTGCCGACGACCCGCAATTTGGCAGGTGTTGCGGCACCGACCGGCGTGAGTGTCGCCGCGAGCTGCGCGAAGTCCACCTTCAGGACATCGGACTCGATGACGGTCAGCTGCCCATGCAGGCGCAACCGCACGGCCAGGTCACGGTCGAGTTCGATGACAGTGAGATGGCCCAGGCGTTCGACCAGCGGCTGCGTGAGCGCGGCCAGGCCGGGGCCGATCTCCACCATCGGCTGGCCTGGCTCTGGAGCGATCGCGTCGACGATGCCGTCGATGATGCCCTGGTCGGACAGGAAATGCTGGCCGAAACGTTTGCGCGGAATGTGGGAAGAAGACTTCAAAACGGCGGTCGCGCCCGTTACTGGGGCGGCTCCCGATATTCCACGTAGGCGCGCGCGCGCAGTTCCTGGGCCCAGTTGGAGTAGGCCTCTTCCATCTTTTTCTCACGCAGGATGTTGCGCACCACTTCGCGTTGTTCGCGCGGCGTCAGCGCCCGTTCACGGCGTTCGATCAACTGGATCAGATGCATGCCGAAGCGCGAGACGATGGGCTCGGAGACCTGGCCTGGCTGCAGCGAATCCAGCACTTCCTCGAACTCGGGCACGAACTGCCCCGGGTTGGCCCAACCGAGGTCGCCGCCTTCCTTGGCGCTGCCGTCCTGCGAATTATCACGGGCCAGATTGGCGAAGTCGGACTGGCCGGCCTCGACGCGTTTCTTGAAGTCGAGCAACTTGTCGCGCGCCGCTGCTTCGCTGAGCTGCGGGCTCGGGCGCAACAGGATGTGGCGCGCATGGGTTTGCGGAACGGCAGCGGGCACGCCGCCCTGGCGCTTGTCCAGCAGCTTCAGGATGTGAAAGCCCGCGGCGGAGCGCAGCAGCGGGCTCAGGCCCCCCACCGGCACGTTGCGCACACCGTCCACGAAAAGCTGCGGATAACGCTCCGCACTGCGCATGCCGAGCACGCCGCCGCTCTTTTGGTCGGGTCCGTCGCTGTACTGCCGCACCAGCGCGGTGAAGTCTTCGCCCGCCTTGGCGCGGTCCAGCAGACCCTGCGCCTTGGCCTGCAGTTCCTTGACGCGCTCGGGGCTGGCGTTTTCAGGCACGACGACGAGCAGCATGCCAAGGTTGATTTCCGCCGACTGCTGCTGATCGCCGGCTTGTTGGTCTCGCTGGTAGGCCTCGACGTCCTGGTCGCTAACCTTCACCCGCCCGTCCACCTCGCGTTCGCGCAGCCGCGACACAATGAGCTGGTTGCGCAGCTCTTCGCGAAACTGGGCCTGGGGTAGTCCTTCGGCAGCCAGGCGCCGGCGCAGTTCGGGCACCTCGACCTGGTTTTGCCGGGCGACGTTTTGCTCGGCCATCTCGACGGCGGTGTCTTCCACCTTGACGCCGGATTCGCGGGCGGCCTGCAACTGGGCCTTCTCCAGGATCAGGCGTTCCAGCACCTGCCGGCCCAACTCGGCCTCGCTGGGCATGGTGGCGCCTTGCCGAGCCATCTGTTGCGCGACACGCAGGGTGCGGGCGCGCACCTCGTTGTTGGTGATGGGCTCGGAATTGACCACGGCCACGATGAAGTCGGCCTGGCGCGGCCCGGCCGGCCGGGCCGCGCCCGACGACAGCGAAATGCCGGGTTGCAGCGAGGGCCGCAGTCCCTGGGCTTGGACCTGGCAGGCGGCGAGCGTGGCCAGGCCGGCCAGCGTCAATGCAAGAAAACGTTGGGTCATGTTGCGAGGGTTCTAGTCGTATTGCCCGAAGCGGCTCGGGGTGGTGATGGTTTCGCGCAGGTACTGGTAGCGCGGGATGTTTTCCTTGAGGGTCTTCAGCGGGCTCGAACCCAGGCGGGTGAAACCCACGAATTCGAGTTGGAACAGGATCTTCGAATTCGTCGTACTGGTGCTGGTTTGCAGCCGCTGGAGCACGACGCGACCGAGCCAGCAGCCCGCATCGTACTCAAAGCCGAGGATCGAATCGACCAGTTTCCTGTCGTACATGCTGTAGTTCAGGCGGCCCACGCTGTACCAGCGGCCCTCGCCCTGGCCTGCGCCGGCACCGAGATCCTGGCCCTTGTCGCCCCACAGGTCGTTGATCGGCCACTGCCAGCCGACGTCGATCTGCTCGCTCGTGCCGCGCTGGAAGCGGTAGGCGGCGCTGATCACGCGGTAGTTGCCAGGGCTCCAGCGTCCGCTGACCGAGGAGCGCTCGGAACGGTTGGTGTCGGGGTTGTACTGCACCAGGCCGTCGAAGGTCCAGCGCGGATCCCAGTTGATGGTGGCACCGACCAGGAAGTCGCTGAGCCGGTCCGTTACCGCCGTGGCGCCCGGCAGCACCACGTTCTGGTCCTTGAAACGCAGGCGCTGCGCCACACCGAAGCTGGCCAGCTCGGCACCGGTGTCGGGTTCGTACAGCCGCGTGGTCGCACCCAGGGTCAGCAGGTTGTTGTCGGCGATACGGTCATTGCCCGAGAACGAGTTCTCGGTGTAGATCGTCGCCAGGTTGAAGTCGTTCAGCGCCGTGTCGTAGACCGGCAAGGCGCTTTGGTCGCGGTACGGCGTGTTCACGTAGAACGCGCGCGGCTCCAGGGTCTGGCGCAGGCTGCGGCCAAACAGGTTGGCATCGCGCTCGAAAATCAGGCCGCTGTCCAGGCTGAAGGTGGGCACCGTGCGGTTCGCGTTGGTGGCACCGGTGGAAATCGGCGCGTCGAACTGGTAGTTGGTCGCGTTCAGCTGCATCTTCGGCGTGACGAACCAGCCCGGACGGATCCAGGGACGGCTGATCTGGCCCAGCAGGTAGCTGCGCTTGGCGTTGGGCTGTCCGGTCAGGGTGCGGTCGGCCTGGAACTGCGTGTAGTCGCCGTCCACCGAGTAGTCGAAGCCGCCGACGTTGTAGCGCGCGTACCGGGCGGTGAGTTGCGGCAAACGGTCATAGGGCGGCACGATGATGGATGTCGAACTCTGCAGCGTCTGGTATTTGAGCACGCGCAGGCTCGTCGAGAAATTGTCCTTGCCCCAGGACAGCGTGCCTTCGTTGGTCAACAGCCGCTGGGTCAGCGAAGAGCTTTCGTTGCTGAAGTCGCTCCAGTAGTTGTCGTCGCTGACCCGGTTCAGGTTCACGTTCAGGCCGAGCGCGCCGATCGACGAGAGCCCGGTTTCGATGCTGCCCGAATGCAGCGCCGAATAACTCCAGCGCGAGCGGTCGCGCAGCGTGTCCGTGGGCATGTAGTCGGCACGGAACTGGCCGTGGTAGGACGGCTCGAGGTAACGGAACTCCCCGCCCAGATCAACGCCGCGGCGGGCCATCACGGTGGGATAGAAGGTCGCATCGCGGTTGGGGGCGATGTTCCAGTAATAGGGCGCCGTCACTTCGAGGCCGTTGACGCTGTCCACCGCGACGGTCGGCGGCAGGAAGCCGGACTTGCGCTTGCTCGTCAGCGGAAAACTCATTTCCGGAAGGGCCAGGATCGGCACGTCCTGGAAGCGCAGCACCCCGCCTTCGGCGATGCCGACCTCTTCGTCGTTGTCGATGTGCAGCGTGGTGGCACGCAAGATCCAGGCGGGCATCCAGCTCGGGCCCCCTTCACGGCGGCAGGTGCTGTAGGTGGCGTTGTGCATCACCGAACGCTTGTCGTCGATGAAGTCGGCCCGGTCGGCATTGCCATAGGCGCCGTTGGCCAGGAACTGGTAGCTCGGCTTCTGGAAGAAACCCTCGAATGCCTCGACCTTGAGCTCCAGGTACTCGCCCTCGTAGATATTGCCGGCCTGGTTGATGTGCACATTGCCACGGGCCTTGGCCAGGTCGTCGGGCTGGTAGTACTCCATGCGGTCGGCCTTGATGACCATGTCGCCCTTGCGCATCACCGCATGGCCATCGATCACCATGTCCAGGTCTGGCCGGCCGGTGGTGTTGTCGCCGGAGAAGAAGGTCGGCGTCCCGTCGCGCATCGCCTGCGGAAGCTTTTCCTGCAATTGCGGGCTGGGCTTGAGCACCAGCGGGTCATCGGTCTGGGCGTGCAGGCCCGTTGCCGGCAGCATTCCACACAGGACGGCGGCAACCATGGCGACAGGCGTCAGGACAAAACGGCCGCGGCTCGGGGTGCGGGGAAAGCGCGGGCGGTCAGGCATCGGGGCAGGCATCGGTCAGGGGATCGAATGGTTCAAACGGTTTGGCGGTCCATCGGGGCAACACAAGGGGTGCACCGTCCGGCGGGACCGCATTTGTAGAATGGATTATCCATGAGCCCTATTTCTGCCCTTTCAACACCCGCTTCCACCACCATCGCCTGGGCCGACGCCGGGCGCGAATCCGCGTTCAAGGCCTGGCTGGCCGCCACCGCGCCGCGCTTCCAGCTGCGCGCCGACACCCTGCGCAGCGCCTCGGCCGACGCCAGCTTCCGCCGTTATTTCCGCATCGATACCGAAGGCGCCGAACAAGGCAGCTGCATCGTGATGGACGCGCCGCCCGACAAGGAAAACAGCGAACCCTTCGTGCGCATTGCCGCGCTGATGGCCCAGGCCGGCCTGCGCGTACCCGAGGTGCTGGCCTGGGACGCCCCCCTGGGCTTCATGCTGCTCAGCGACCTGGGCGCGAAAACCATGATGGAGGTCATCGACCCGCAGGCGCCACAAGCCAACCATGCGATGTACATGGAAGCGGTCGACACACTGATCCGCTGGCAGCTGGCCTCCAAACCCGGCGTGCTGCCGCCCTACGACGAGGCCGTGCTGCGGCGCGAACTGGCGCTGTTTCCCGACTGGTACCTGGCCAAGCACAAGGGCGTAGTGCTCGACGATACGCAGCGCAGCCTGCTCGACGCGGCCTTCGACAAGATCGTGGCACACAACCTGGCCAGCCCCAGCGTGTATGTGCACCGCGACTACATGCCGCGCAATCTGATGACGGCCCCCCAAGGCCTGGGCGTATTGGACTTCCAGGACGCCCTCTACGGCCCGATCACCTACGACGTCGCCAGCCTGATGCGCGACGCCTTCCTCAGCTGGGAAGAAGACTTCGTGCTCGACGTCACCATCCGCTACTGGGAGCGTGCGCGCAAGGCCGGCCTGCCGGTGGGCGACGACTTCGGTGAGTTCTACCGCGGCGTCGAATGGATGGGCCTGCAGCGCCACCTGAAGGTGGCCGGCATCTTTGCGCGGCTCACGCTGCGCGACGGCAAGCCCAAGTACCTGGCCGACACGCCCCGTTTCATCGCTTACATCCGCGCCACGACGGGACGCTACAACGAACTGCGGCCGTTGATGCGCCTGATCGACACCATCGAAGGCACCGAGCCCGTCACCGGCTTCGCCTACGGCCGGATGTGATTCGCTCTTAGCTCCCATGCCCCGTTTTTATTGTCCCGCGCCCCTGGCCACGGGCGAGCTTCTCGACTTGCCGCCCGGCCCGGCGCGCCATGTGCAGGTGCTGCGCATGCAGCCCGGCCAGACCCTTTCGTTGTTTGGCGACGGCGCCGCCGGCGGCAGCTTCGAGGCCACCATCGAACGCATGGGCCGCAGCGACGTGGCCGTGCGCATCGGCGCGCACCAGCCCGACGACCCGCGCGCAGCCATGCGCCCCGTGCATCTGGCGGTCGGCATGCCGGCCAATGACCGCATGGACTGGCTCATCGAAAAAGCCACCGAACTCGGCATGGCCAGCCTGCAGCCCCTGACCACCGAGCGCAGCGTGCTGCGCCTCTCGGGCGATCGGGCCGACAAGAAGATCGCCCACTGGCGCGGCGTGGCCGTGGCCGCCTGCGAACAATCGGGCCGCAACCACGTGCCCCAGGTGTTCGAGGTGAAAAGCCTGAGCGAATGGCTGCGCGGCCTGCCACAGGCTCAAGGCCAAATTCAAGGCCGTCAAGGCCAGGTGCGTGGCCTGCTCTCGCTGCGTGCCAATGCGCAGCGGCTGTCCGCGTTCGAAGCCGACACGGCCATTCATTTCCTGAGCGGCCCCGAAGGCGGCCTGAGCCCCGCCGAGGAAGACGCCGCCATCGCCTGCGGCTTCACGCCGGTGACACTTGGGCCGCGCACCTTGCGGGCCGAGACGGCGCCGCTGGCCGCATTGGCCAGGCTGCTCTGCTGAAGTTTTTCCGACCCCATGAATCTGCATGAATTAACCGGGCCCGTCGGGCCCGATGAGGCATCTCCGTCGCTGGCGCAAGGCGAGAGCGACACCACGCTGGCCAGCTACTTCCGCGACCCCGATTTCGCCAGCGAATCGCTGCTGGCCTGGCGCATCGAACAACAGGCCGGCCTGATCGACGCGCTGCGCGGCCTGTTCCACGGCCCGGCCGGACTGGTGCGGCTGCGGCTGTGGATGTTCATGGCGCTGCTCGGCCAGAACGAGACCAGCCTGAGCCGCGACCAGCTCGGCGAAATGTTCAACGCGGTGCGGCCCGAGGCACTGGAGACGGTGCTCAAGCGTTTCCGCGACAGCAACCTGCTGCTGTGGGACGAAACCCAGCGCCGCTACAGCCTCACGCCGCTGGCCCAGCAGCTATCGCACATCCTCGGCACGCTCAACACCGATCCGCAGGCCGACGACGACCTGGCCGGCCTGCTCGGCCAGGTGCTCGGCGCCAACCAGCTCGGCACACTCGACGCCGGCCAGGTGCAGATGCTGCAGGCCCAGCTCGGCCGGCTGCATGGCGAGTTCGCCGACGCCATCGCCAGCGGCTCCGAGTTCCGCCTGCGCGAGGCGCGCAAACGCTACGACCGCGCCGCGCGGTTGATCGACAAGGCCTCGGCGGCCATCACCACCCTGATCAGCAACGCCCATGGCCACCTCGCCCTGGAAAAAGCCGCGCGCGCCCTGGGCCAGGCGCAGTCGCGCCTGCTGGCCATGGCCAGCCAGTTCAACCGCGCGCTGCAGCAGGTCGACCGCCAGCGTGTCACGCTCGGCACCACCGGCATCACCAATACCGACGTCAAGCTCTGGCTGCAGACCCTGGCCGTGCCGCAGACCCTGCTGCAAGGCGCCATCGCCCAACCGCTGGCGCCGGCCATGCTGCTGCAGCACGAACTGCTCGACGTCACCGAAGCCGAATTCGAACGCGACCGGCCGCAAGCCCTGCAGCCCGACGCCTTGCCGGCCTCGCAGGCCGCACCGGTGGGCGACCTCACCGCCGTGGCGCTGCCGGCCGAACTGGCCGACCTGTCCACGCTGCTCGCGCTGTGGGACCAGGCGCCCGAAGACGCCGCATCACCCTCTCACACGACGCATGACGTGGTCGAAGCCCTGCTCGGCGCCACGCCGGCCAGCGCGCGTTACGCCCAGATCGCCTACAAGGCGCAGTTGCTGCCCCTGCTCGGCGACACGCAAGCCAGCCAGTTGCCCGGCGCCACCGGCGACCTGGCCCGCCAGCCCTGGCGCGTGGCCTGGGGCACCGAAATCCTGAACATCGACCACCCCGCGCTGGAACGTGTCAGCGGCGGGCAACTGGTGTCGCTGAAGGCGCCGCCGGCCACTGCTGCCACCGACACCCCCGATTCCCTGAAGAAAGAAGCCTGATCCATGGACGACGCCGCGCTGCTGATCGCCGAACTCATCACCCGCCGCTACCTGCCCCGCACCCACGAGCGCGTGAAGCGCGCCCTGGTCAACGCCGAGCTGTTTGCCCAGGTCGAACAACGCCTGGCCGACACCGGCCTGCGCTGGATGGACAACGTCTACGCCGACCACGTGAGCGTGGCCCTGCTGCCCGCGCTGCAACACAACGTGATGGGCGAGGCCGGCATCAATGCCAACAACAACATGGAACTGCCGCGCGACGGCGTGGCCCTGCTGGTGGTGCTGTGGGCGCTGATCATCCTGCCCAAGCGCGAACGCCAGACCAGCCGCGTCGAACCCGATGCGCCGCAAAACGAAATGTTCGCCGGCAGCAAGCCGCTGCCCGCCGTGCGTGACGTGAGTCCGGTGCTGTCGTACAAGGCCCTGCTCGAAGACTACGGTGCGCAGCTTGGCAAGAAGACCCGGCTCGACGTGAACCTCAAGCAGCTCGAACGCCAGGGCTTCATCCTGCGCAAACAGGACGACATCGCCGAAGGCCCGCTGCTCGACGTGCTGCTCGACTACGACATCCTCGCCCCGCGCATCCTCGACGGCGCGCTGGCCGACGTGCTGGCCCGCGAGCAGGCGCAGCAGCAAGCCCTGCAGGCCGCAGAGGTGGCCAGGACCGCCGAAGCCAACAAAAGCTAAGCCATGTTCCATCTGCAAAGCCTCGAACTCGTCCATTGGGACTACTGCCAGCGCGTAAGCCTGCCGCTGGACGCGTCCATCATCACCATCGCCGGCCCCAACGGCTCGGGCAAGACCACCCTGCTCGACGCCATGCGCACCCTGCTCGGCCTCAAATGCTCGCAGCCGCGCGACTACAAGACCTATGCGCGCCACGCCGGCGCCAACGTGGCCTGGCTGCGCGCCGTGGTCGACAACAAGCCGCAGACGCGGCAAACCTCGAGCCGGCCTTTCGCCAAGCGCCTGATGTACACCGACCAGGTCACGCTGGCCTGCCGCATCGAACGCAACGGCGGCGACTGGCAGCGCCGCTACATGGTGGTGGAAGGCGACGCCAGCATCGAACAACTGCGCGACACGCCCGACAAAGACCTCGGCCTGATGGGCATCGAGGCCTGGGGCCGGTTGCTGTCGGCCGCGGGCCTGTCGCCGGCCATCGCCAAGGTCTTGTCGCTGGAGCAGGGCCAGACCGACCGCCTGTGCGAGTTCAGCCCGCGCGAACTGCTGCGCCTGGTGTTCGACGTGTTCGGCGACCAGGAAGTGCTCAACGACTACGACACCGCACGCGAACACCAGCAGCAGCTCACCCGCGAAATGGCCCAGGCCGAGCACGAGCTCGACCACAGCCGCGCCCAGCTCGCCGAGCTGCAGAACCGCGTGGCCAACTACCAGAGCTGGATGCACAAGAAGCAGGAGCACGAACGCCTGAGCGCCGAAGTCGTGCCGTTGCTGGCCTGGCACGGCACGCGCAGAAAGCTCGTCGAGCGCAGCCTGGAGCAGCGCCGCCAGCGCCAGCAGGCCAGCACCGGCAGCACTGAGCGCCAGCGGCAGAACGCACAGCTGCTGGAGCTGCTGAATGCACGCAGCCATGCCGCGACCGAAGAGACGCGCCTGCTGGCCGAACGCGATGCCGCGGCCCAGCGGCGCGACGCCACGCGCGACCAGGAACGCCCGCTCGAAGACCTGGTCAAGCGTGAAAACGAGTTGCTGGCCCTGGTCGACAAGGGCAGCGACGCCGACGCGCTCAACGCCCACCTCGACACCCTGCGCCAGCAAGACGAGCAACTGCAGGAACGCAAGAGCGCACTGCAGCAGCGCCGCGCCAAGGCCGCGCAGGCCCTGGCCGCGTTGGCCGAACAGCACAGCTCGCCGCTGCCCAAGGACGCCAGCCAGTTCCGCCAGCGGCTGGCGGCACAGAACATCGGCCACCGCTTCCTCGCCGAAGTGGTGGAGATCCACGACGAGCAATGGCGCGGTGCCGTCGAAGGCGTGCTGCGTTCGGTGCGCTGGATGGTGCTGCTCGACAACGCCGGCGATGAACTCGCGGCCTTCGAACTCGCCGAGCGCGAACGTTACCGCCACTACATCGTCGCCCCGGGAGATGCCGCGCCCAAGGCCGAACCACACAGCCTGCTGGCCCAGTTGCGGTTCGACGCCAAGGTGCCGCGCTGGCTGTTGCAGCAACTACAGAACCTGCGCTGCGTGGCCAGCCCGCGCGAGGGCAAGCAGCACAGCGGCCCATGGATCACGCCGCAGGCCTATACCTTCGACGGCCGCGGTGCGCGCTCGGTGTGGCTGGAGCCGCACGAACACCAGTTCGGCGCCGCCGCGCTGCAGGCGCGCCAGGCCGCCACCGAACGCGAGCTGCAAAAACTCGACGCCGAACTCGGCCCGCTGACGCAGGAACTGCTGTCGCTCAAACGCCAGATCGAAGACACGCGCCAGGCCCTGGCTGGCCACGGCGCGGCGCAGGAACTGGCCCGCCGCAGCGAGGAATTCGCCGCCGCCCGCCAGGCCCTGCCGGCTGCGAAACAGGCACGCATCGGCGCATCGCTGCAATGGCAAAACCTCGACAAGGCCTACGGCCAGGCCAAGAGCCAGCACCAGCAGGCCGACACCGGCTACCGCCAGCTCGAGCAGAACCTGAAGCACAAGCACCAGGAAGCCGACCGGGCCGCACTCGACCTGGCCCTGCGCCGCGGCACCCAGCGCAACGAGGTCGACGCCTCCAGCCAGCAGCGCCGCCAGTTCCCCGCGTCATGGCTGGCCGCCGAGCGGCTGCAGGCCCTGATCACCACCTACCACAACGACACCCAGGCCCGGCTGCGGCTGCAGTCGGTGGCCGAGGAACTGCAGCAGGACACCTGGGAACAGGACGCCACGGTGGAAGAACGCTTCCGCCGCATGGAGACCACGGTGCGCGAGCAGGGCTACAACCTGGACGACCACAAGGTCAAGAACGAACAGGCCTCGGTGGCGGTGTTCAACGCGCGCGAAAGCTACATCGAAGTGCTGCGCAGCACCGTGCGCCGCTACCGCAAGAACATCCAGGAGCTCGGCATGCTGGCCGGCGTGGACGTGAACGCCGACCTGCCCGCACTGGAAAACAGCGACGCCGTGCTGAGCCAGGCCGGGCTGAAGGTGCACTTCAACTTCGACGGCAAGGGCAGCATCGGCCTGAACGATGGCGAGGCCTCGGGCGGCCAGCAGGTGATCAAGTCGCTGATCCTGCTCGTCGGCCTGCTCAAGGACGAGGAAAGCGCCTCCGGCGGCTTCGTCTTCATCGACGAACCCTTCGCCCACCTCGACGTGCGCAACATCCAGCTGGTCGGCCACTTCCTGCGCTCCACCCAGGCGCAATACGTACTGACCACCCCGATCACCCACAACCTCGAAGTCTTCGAACCCGCCGAGATCACACTGATCACCAGCAAGAAGCCCAAGGACTCGCGCTGGGCACCGCCGATCGCGGTGGCGAAGCGGCGCGGGGTGGTGGAGATGGCTTGAGAAGGACCTGACCGCCTGTCAGCCATCCGGCCTAAGATGCCCCCATGAACCGTAACCTCTGGCTGCTGGCCATCTGCCAGGGACTCTTCCTCACCAACAACGTCACCTTCATCGCCATCAACGGCCTGGTCGGGCTGAGCCTGGCGCCGCTGGGGTGGATGGCCACGCTGCCGGTGATGGGCTACGTGTTGGGCGGCGCGCTGAGCACGGGGCTGGTGGCCAGGACACAGGCCCGGCTCGGGCGCAAGGCTTCGTTTCAGCTCGGGCTGCTGGTGGCCATGGGCTCGGCCTTGTTGTGCGCCTATGCGGTGTTCTCCCGAAACTTCTGGCTGCTGTGTTTCGCCACGGTGGTGGCGGGCTACTACAGCGCCAATGCCTCGCTGTACCGTTTCGCGGCCGGTGAACTCGCCAGCCCGGCCTGGCGCGAGAAGGCCGTTTCGCTGGTGATGGCCGGCGGGCTGATCGGCGCGGTGGCGGGGCCGAACCTGGCCGCCGCCACGCGCAACCTGCTGCCACAGCCCTTTGCCGCGGCTTACATCGCGCTGGCTGGCGTGGCCTTGCTGTCGATGCTGGTGCTGGCCGGCATCAACTTTCCGCCGGCGCCCGAGAAGCGTGCCGGAAGCGGCGGACGGCCACTGCGGGACATTGCGCGCCAGCCGGCGTTCATCGTCGCGGCGGGTGCGGCTGCGCTGGGCTACGGCGTGATGAACCTGTTGATGGCTTCAACACCGATCGCCATGCAGCAATGCGGCCTGCCGTTTTCGGACGCGGCCCTGGTGCTCGAATGGCATGTGGTCGGCATGTTCGCGCCGGGCTTTTTCACCGGCCACCTGATCAAACGCTTCGGCACGCTGCAGGTGATGGGCGCGGGCGTGCTGCTCAATCTCGGCTGCATCGCCGTGGCGCTGAGCGGGGTGGAATTCCAGCATTTCGGCATCGCGCTGTTCCTGCTGGGCCTGGGCTGGAATTTTCTGTTCACCGGCAGCACCATGCTGGCGATGCAGACCTACGCGCCCGAAGAACGCGACAAGGCACAGGGCGCGCTGAACTTCCTGGTGTTCGCCACGCTGGCGCTGAGTTCGTTTTCGTCCGGCGTGCTGGTGACCACGCAGGGCTGGACCTGGCTGAACATCGGCTCATTGCTGCCGGTGGCGCTGACCGGCGCAGGCCTGCTTTGGCTGTTTCGGCAAAACAGGCCAGCAACGGCAGGCTTTGGTGGACAATAGCTTGTCAACCTTTTGGTTGTACACCCCGTTGCGTCTTGCTGCGCATCGGACTCCCCGCTTGCCACTTTCAAAGGAAACACCATGGGCTTACTCGATTCAGTACTGGGCGCCGTTTTGAACAACGGCCAGGAGCAGCCTTCTCAAGCGGGCGCGGGCGGCCTGGGCAGCCTGATCGGCGTGCTGGCCAGCAACCCGCAGTTGATCCAGGTGGTGACCAGCATGCTCAGCAACGGCAGCGCACAGGGCGGCCTCGGTGGTTTGATGGACAAATTCCAGCAGGCCGGCATGGGTGACGTGATCGGCTCCTGGGTCGGCAGCGGGCACAACCAGGCGATTTCGGGCGATCAACTCGGCCAGGTGCTGGGTTCGGACACACTGTCCGACATCGCCTCGCAACTGGGCCTGCAGCCCCATGAAGCGGCCACCCAGTTGTCGCACGTATTGCCTGGCCTGGTCGACAAGCTCACGCCGCAGGGCCAGGCACCGGCAGAAGGCCTGGGCAACAGCGGCGACCTGTTCGGCATGCTCGGCGGCCTGCTGCAACAAAAATAAGCTAACGCACCGGCGGGAAGCGCCGGTCCAGCCAGTGCTGCAGCAGGTTAAACACCGGCTCGTTGTCGAGTTCGTTGAACAGGTCGTGGTACATGCCTTCGAAGCAATGTGCCGTCACGATGTGCCGCGGAGCCGCTGAGGCGAAAGCCCGGCTGCCCTCGGGCGGCACCAGCTTGTCGCCACCGGCGTACAGCAACAGCGTCGGCACCGCCCATTTCGCGGCACGGGCCAGCACCATGGGGCCGCTGTCGGTGATGAAGCGGGCCATGCGTGCCGACATATGGCTGTGGCAGTAGCGGTCGGCACGGTAGGCCTGCACCACGGCCGGATCGTGCGACAAAAAGCTCGGATCAAGCCCATTGTGCAAGCGCAGGTTGGGTGCAATGGCGGGCACGGTGGCCAGCGCCAGCCGCTGCACCGCGTTCAGGCCATGGTCCAGCCCCGGGGACGACAACACCAGCCCGTCGACGGGCCTTCGCCCCACGGCGGCAAAACGCGCCGCCACCAGCGCGCCCAGGCTGTGCCCGAGCACCACCAGCGGCATGCTGCGCGGCATGCGGGCGCGGGTACTTTCGAGCACGTCGTCCAGGTCATCGAGGAGTCGGCTGTCGTGGGGCAGACGGCCGCGCGATCCGCCCGATTCACCGTGTCCATACTGGTCGTAGCCGCGCACGGCAAAACCCCAGTCGTTGAGCCGCTGCGCCACATGGTCGTAACGCGCGGCGTGCTCACCCAGGCCGTGCACCAGCACGACCACGCCGCGCATCGGCACGCCTTCCGGCAGCGGCCAGTCCTGCACCGCGAGGTTTTCACCGTCGCCAGCGGTGAAGGTGGACAGCGTCGACTCGACGTTCATCGTGCGTGAACCCCCGTCGGGGCCACAGGCATGCGCATGGCCAGCAGCTCAGGCACCGGCCGCACCGCCTTGTCCGAAACGCGAGATGACCTGCGCCACGGCGGCGGTCAGCTTCTTGGCATAGGGCACGTGCAGGAATTCGTTGGGGCCATGGGCATTGCTCTTGGGGCCGAGCACGCCGCAGACCATCATTTGCGCCTTGGGGAAACCCTGCGACAACATGTTCATCAACGGGATCGTGCCGCCCTGGCCGATATAGCCGCAGGGGGCGCCGAAGTGCGCGGCCGAGGCTTCGTTGAGCGCCTGCTCGAACCAGGGTGCGGTGCTCGGCGCGTTCCAGCCGGTGGCAGCGCCTTCGGGGTGGAAGGTGACCTTGGCCTGGTAGGGTGCGTTGTCTTCGAGCAGGGCCTTGAGCTTTTGCACGGCCTCGGGCGCGTCCACCAGCGGCGGCAGGCGCAGCGAGAGCTTGAAAGCGGTATAGGGCCGCAGCACGTTGCCGGCGTTCTTGAGCTCGGGAAAGCCGTCGGCACCGGTCACGCTGAGCGTGGGGCTCCAGGTGCGGTTCAGCAGCGCCTGCACCGGCTCGGTGGTGGTGGGCAGGGCGAAGGCGGTGGCGCCGTCGCAGTCGTAATGCGCCCAGGGGAAGCGCTTGTAGATTTCGTCGCCGAGGATGGCCGCGGTGGCACGCGCCTGGGCCAGCCGGTCGGCCGGCACCTCGCAATGGAAACTGGCCGGCAGCAGGCGGCCGGTGGCGCTGTCTTCCAGGCGGTCGAGCACCTGGCGCATGATGCGAAAGCTCGACGGCACCAGGCCGCTGGCGTCGCCGGAATGCACACCTTCGGTCAGCACCTCGACCTTGAGCACGCCGCTGGCCATGCCGCGCAGGCTGCTGGTGAGCCAGAGCTGGTCGTAGTTGCCGGCGCCCGAGTCCAGGCAGATCACCAGCGCCACCTCGCCCAGGCGCGGGCGCAAGGCGTCCACATAGGGCAGCAGGTCGTAGGAGCCGCTTTCCTCGCAGGTTTCGATCAGCCCGACGATGCGCGGATGCGGTGCGTTCTGCGCCTTCAGGGCCTGGATGGCGGTGATGCTGGCGTAGACCGCATAACCGTCGTCGGCGCCGCCACGGCCGAACAGTTTGCCGTCCTCGTATTTGGGCGTCCAGGGGCCGAGGTCGTTGCGCCAGCCGTTGAACTCAGGTTGTTTGTCGAGGTGGCCGTACATCAGCACGGTCTCGGCGGTGGGGGTGCCGGTGGCGGTCACTTCGAAGAACAGCACCGGCGTGCGGCCTTCCATGCGCACGATCTCAAGCGTCAGGCCTTCGACCTTTTGCGCCTCGACCCAGCTGGCCGCGTTGCGCAGCACGGTTTCCAGGTAACCGTTCGCGGCCCATTCCTTGTCGAACGCAGGCGACTTGGCCGGAATCTCGATGTAGCTGGTGAGCTGCTTCACCAAGTCTTGGTCCCAGGCGCGGCTGACCTGGGACAAGGCCTCGGTGGCGTTCAACACGGAAGCGGGGACACGGGCATTCATGGAGGGCTCCTGCAGGTTCGTGGACGGATTTTCCGATGGCCGGATTTCCAGAATCTCTTATTCCACCACAAGCCCGCCCGGCTGTCCCGCGCGCAGCCGCCCCATTAACGACGTGTTACTTCAATCGCGGATAAGCCGTGGCGCCAGGGCCGCTCGCACCGTCGCCAAGATGAAACACCTTCACGGCCTCCGACAAGCGTGCGGCCTGTTCCTGCAGGCTCTCGGACGCCGCGGCCGATTGCTCGACCAGCGCTGCGTTCTGCTGTGTCATCTGGTCGAGCTGGGTCACGGCGGTGTTGACCTGGCCGATGCCCTGCGACTGCTCCGACGCGGCGGCGGTGATCTCCGCGAGCATTGCGCTCACGCGCTGCACCGAGGCCACGATCTCGTCCATGGTGGAGCCGGCCTCGCGCACCAGCCGCTCGCCGTTGTCCACTTTCTCCACCGAGGTGCTGATCAGTGCCTTGATCTCGCGCGCGGCGGTGGCCGAGCGCTGCGCCAGGCTGCGCACTTCGCTGGCCACCACGGCGAAGCCGCGGCCCTGTTCGCCGGCGCGCGCCGCTTCCACCGCCGCGTTGAGCGCGAGGATGTTGGTCTGGAACGCGATGCCGTCGATGACACCGATGATGTCGGCGATGCGCCGCGAGCTGTCGTTGATGTCGCTCATCGTCGCCACCACCTGGCCCACCACCGCGCCGCCGCGCGCCGCCACTTCCGAGGCCGAGGCCGCGAGCCGGTTGGCCTGCTGCGAGGCCTCGGCCGACTGGCGCACCGTGCTCGTCAACTGCTCCATGCTGGCCGCGGTTTGCTCAAGACTGCTGGCGGCCTGCTCGGTGCGGCCCGAAAGATCCTGCGCGCCACTGGCGATCTCGGCACTCGCCGTGTGGATGCTCGACGCCGAAGACTGCACCTGGCGCAGCGTCTGCAGATATCGCTGGCGCATGCCTTCCACTTCGCGCACCAGGGTGCCGATCTCGTCGGCGCGGTCGCTGTGGAAAGGCTGGGTGAGGTCGCCCTGGCCCACGGCGGTGACGGCGGCCGTAAGCCCCGCCAGCGGCTGGCTCACGGTGCGGCGGATGGTGAGATACAGGCCCAGCCCGAGCAACACCGTGGCCAGCGCCAGCAGGCCCCAGATCATGCGCAGCGCGACCCGTGGCCCGCGCATGGCCTCGGCGTCCGACAGCTCGGCCACCACCCACCACTTGCTGGACTGCGCCTTGCGCAGCAGCGCCCATTCATTGTCGGCCGGCGGGCCCAGCAGATTGGGCGCGTCGTCGACATAACCATCCGGCGCGGCCGCCAGCGCCGCCAGGAACTTCTCGGCCTGCGGATAAGCCTCGAGCACCTTCTTGCCCTTGGCCTCGGGGTGCACCAGGAACACCGCCTCCGACAAGCCGGAACGCGGGTCGATCACATACAGCCCGCCGGTCTCGAAGAAACGCACCTCCGACACCTGCTTCGCCACCGAGGCGTCGAAGGCTGAGACATCGGTGCCGACGAACAGAATGCCGACCACCTTGCCGGCCGCGTCCAGCGCGGGCTCGTAATGGGTCATGTAGGGTTTGCCGAACAAGGCGGCGCGGCCGGTGTAGGTCTGGCCGGCCAGCATCAGCCGGTAGGCCGGGTGCGCGCGGTCGAGCGTGGTGCCCATGGCGCGTTCGCCGTCCTGTTTTTTCAGCGAAGTGGTGATGCGCAGGAAGTCGTCGCCCTTGCGCGCGAACACCGTGGCCACGCTGCCGGTGTCCTTGGTGAATTTGTCGACGGCGCTGAAGTCGTTGTTGATGACCGTGCCCGCGCTCTTGAGCTCGCCGCTGGTCTCGTCAAGCTCCAGCTTGGCATCGAAATACGACTTGAAACCGCCAAAGGCGCGCAGCAGGATGTCGCGGCTCATCTGGTCGGCCGAGTCGACCACGGTGACCAGGCTTTGTGCCTTGTCGGCGACGTTGCGCCGCACGTCGGCACGGGCGTTGCGCTCCTCGATCACACTGATGGCCATGCTGATGGCGAACAACACCACGGCCAGCAAGGCAATGGAGCGCAGTGCCAGTTGGCGGGCGACGGACCGGGAGCCGGTGGGATTGGCGTTCATGGCTTCCTTGGTGAATTGACATCGGCCGATGGGAGGCACGCGTGCACGCGCATGCTACACGCTTGTATTGCCTTGAAAAACCCAGGATGACGCGTAGCCGCAACGCGCCGCGGCAGGGTCAGACGCCGTAAGCCGCGCGCGCCGTGCCGCCAAACACCTCGGCGCGCGCCCCCGCTGGCACCAGCCCTTGCGCCAGCCCGAACCACGCCGCGTAGTCACCGGCCAGTTCCAGCACCGGCCAGTCGCTGCCCCAAAGCGTGCGCCCGGGGCCAAAACTCTCGAGCACCCAGGCCGCGTGCCGCGCCAAGGCCTGCGCGTTCGCACCCGGCCCGGCTTCGTTCCACAGGCCCGAGAGTTTGCAGAACGCCGCCGTATCGGTGGCCAGCCGGCGCAGATCCTGTGCCCAGTCGCCCCATTGGCCATGGGCGATGTCGGGCTTGGCGCCGTGGTCGATCACGATGCGCAGGCGCGGATGCCGCGCGGCCAGCTGCAGGATGCGCGGCAGGTGCACCGGCTTGACCAGCGCGTCGAAAACCAGGCCGGCCTCGGCCATGGCCTGCAGCGCGGCTTGCACACGCGGCTGCAGGATCCAGTCGGGATCGGCGATGTCCTGCAGCATCGGCCGCAGGCCCTTCAGCTTGGGCTGGCGTGCCAGCGCCTGCACGCGCTGCGGCGCGTCGGCGGCCAGCATGTCGACCCAGCCCACCACGCCGAGCACGTCGTCCGCGGCCTGCGCCTGCGCGAGCAGGAACGTGGTCTCGGCCTCGGTGGGTGCGGCCTGCACCACGATGCCGGCGCGGATGCCGCAGGGCCGGCTCTGCGCGCGCCAGTCGCCGAAGGCCACATCGCGGTAGATCGGCGCCAGCGCCGGAGTGAGCCAGCCGTAGTCGGCGCGGGCCAGTTGCCAGATGTGGAAGTGGGCGTCGATCAGCATGGCAACGGCGCCTCGGCAGGAATCAGCCCCGCGTCGCGCAGGGCCTGCCAGAAAGCCGGTGGAATGGCGTGGTCCATCATGGCCACCGCGTCCTGCCAGTGGGCGATGGTTTGCGGGCCGGCCATCACGACGTCCACCGCCGGATGGGCCAGCGGGAATTGCAGTGCTGCCGCGCGCAGCGGCACCTTGAAAGACGCACACACGGCTTCGATAGCGGCAGTGCGCTCGGTCCAGGCCCTGGAGGCCGGTCCGTAGTTGAAACGCACCGGCTGGCCACCGCCTACACCCGTGGCCAGGATGCCGGAATTGAACACGCCGCCGAGCGCGATGCGCACGCCGCGCTGCGCACACAGCGGCAGCAGCGCCGGCAAGGCCGCGTGGTCGAGCAGGCTGTAGCGGCCGGCCAGCAGCAGGCCATCGAGATCGGCCTCGCGCAGCACATCGAGGCAAACCTGCACGTCGTTCACGCCCAGGCCGACGTGGCGCAGCAAACCCTCGCCGCGCAGGCGCCGCAGTTCGGGCAAGGCTTCATCCAGCACCTGGCGCAGCACCTGCGGGTAGGCCGCGCCGTGGGTCACGGCGTCGCAGTCGTGCACATAGGCCACGTCCAGGCGCGCCAGGCCCAGGCGCTGCAGGCTGTCTTCCACGCTGCGGCGGATGCCCGCGGCCGAATAGTCCCAGCGCTGGCTGAACGGCAACACCTCCACATAGCTGTTCTGCGCGCGAGGCGCCTGGGCATCGGGCACAAGCACCCGGCCCACCTTGGTGGACAACACGAAACTGTCGCGCGGCAAGGCCCGCAGCGCGCGGCCAAAACGCTGCTCGCTCAGGCCGTTGCCGTAGTGCGGCGCGGTGTCGAAGGTGCGGCAGCCGTTTGCCAGCGCCGCGCCAAGCACGCCTTGTGCGTCGTCGTCGGAGATGGCGGTGAACAGGTTGCCCAGCGCCGCGCCACCGAGCCCGAGCGCGAGGCCGCTGGCCATGGGCGCGTAGACAGGTGACCGAGAAGAAACTGAGGAAGTGGAGGCTGGGGTTTTCACGGATAGGCGATCGGTTGCTGCCACTTATAGTAGAACTAACATGTCAGTGCGTCTACAGTAGATTCCCTGAAATTTTGCAAGCCTTCTTCGCTTTTCCGAACCCTCAATTTTCCTGATACCCCCCGTGCTCAAAGGCCTGTCTCCCCTGCTGTCTCCCGATCTGCTGCACGTGCTGGCCTCCATGGGCCATGGCGACGAGATCGTGCTGGCCGATGCGTTTTTCCCCGCCGCCACCCATGCCAAGCGGCTGGTGCGCCTGCCCGGCGTGGACGCCGACCGCGTGCTCGACGCGGTGCTGTCCGTGCTGCCGCTGGACAGCTTCGTGGCCAACGCCGCCTGCACCATGCAGGTGGTGGGCGACGCCACCGCGGTGCCACCGGCCGTGGCCGATTTCACCGCCACGCTGCAGCGCCACGGCAGCCCGGCGCCGGCCACGCTGGAGCGTTTTGCCTTCTACGAACGCGCCGCGCAGGCCTTTGCCATCGTGGCCACCGGCGAAACCCGCACCTACGGCAACATCCTGCTGAAGAAAGGAGTGGCCGCACCATGAACGCGCGCGCTCCGGCCTCCAACCCGCCCCGTGCAGCAGGGCGCAAGACCGCCGCCAAGCCGGTGGCCAAGTCCGTGGCCAACCGTACGCTGGCCGCCGTGCCTTCGGGCGCATCCAGCCAGCGCGCCCGCGCCTACCAGGGCTTCACCCAGCAGATCCTGAGCGGCAGCATCCGCCCCGGCCAGTTCGTGTCGCAGCGCGAACTCATGACCCTGCTCGACATGCCGCTGGGCGCGGTGCGCGAGATGATTCCGCGCCTGGAAGCCGGCGGCCTGGTCAAGACCGTGCCACAGCGCGGCCTGCAGATCGCCCATGTCGACCTGAAGCTGATCCGCAACGCCTTCCAGCTGCGCGCCATGATCGAACGCGAGGCGGTGCGGCTGTTCGTGCACAGCGTGAGCGCGGCCGAACTCGACGAGATCGAAGCCGCGCACCAGGACATCCTGCGCCGCGCCCGCAGCGCCGGCGTGGACCGGCCCGACGCCGACCTGCTCGACGATGCGCAGTCGGTCGACTGGGGTCTGCACGACCGCATGGTTGATGCCATGGGCAATGAAATCCTCTCCGAGATCTACCGCGTGAACAGCCTGCGCGTGCGGCTCATCACGCTGGAGCAAAGCGTGATCACACCGGCCCGGCTGATCCCGGCCATGGAAGAACACCTGCGTTTCATCTCGGCGCTGCAGCAGCGCGACGAAGCCGCCGCCATCGCCGGGCTCGAACAACACATGGACAGCGCGCGCAACCGCGTGCTGACCACCACGCCCGACATGGTGCGCGCCGAATGGAACCCACCGGCAGCGGCCGTCGCCACACCCTCAACCACCAAACGGACAACCAGGAGAACCTCTTGACCCATGCCATCCAAGGGCTTTGGCCCGCACTGCTGACGCCTTTCCAGGCGGACGGCCAGCTCGACCTTCCGCGCACCCTGGCCCATGCCAAGCGCATGCTCGCCGCCGGCAGCGACGGCGTGACCTTGTTCGGCACCACCGGCGAGGGCCTGGCCTTCGGCGTGGCCGAGCGCAAGAAGCTGCTCGAAGCCCTGCTGGCCAGCGGCGTGCGCGCCGACCAGGTCATCGTCACCACCACCGCTTGCGCGCTCGACGAGGCCATCGACCTCGGCCGCCATGCGATCGCGCTCGGCGTGACGCGCCAGCTGTACATGCCCCCATTCTTTTTCAACCACCCGCGCGACGCGGGTGTGGTCGAATGCGTGAGCCAGGTCATCAAGGGCATCGGCAACGACAGCCTGCAGATGCTGCTGTACCACTTCCCCTCGCTGGTCAACGTGGCGTTTTCGCACGCCGCCATCGCCGAGCTGGTGCGCCGCCACCCGAAGCAGGTGATCGGCGTGAAAGACAGCTCGGGCGATCTCGAACATTCGCTCGGCCTGGTCAAAGCCTTCCCGGCGCTGTCGATCTTCGTCGGCTCGGAACCGCACATCGCACCGGTGATGCGCGCCGGCGGCTCGGGCTCGATCAACGGCATGGCGAACCTGGCGCCACATCTGCTGCGCCGCATCATCTCGTCGCCGCAGACCGTGTCCCAGGCCGATGAGCAACTGGTCCTCGACCTGCTGCGGCTGATGACCGTGCTGCCGGCCATGCCCTTCGTCAGCTGCTACAAAGTTGGCCTGGCCGAACAAATGGGCGACGATGTGTGGCTCAATGTACGCGCGCCGCTGATGAAACTGCTGGACCATGAAGAGCAGGCAGTGCGTGAGGTGTACCGCGCAACCCGTCAAAGCTTCGAGACGATCTAAACCATAAAAGGAGACAAGCCATGAAGAACCAGATCAACCGCCGCGCCGTGCTGCAAGCCGGTGCCACCGCAACCGCGCTGTCGGCTGTGCCCACCGCGTTCGCGCAACCAGCCTTCGACTGGAAGCGCTACAGCGGCCAGAGCATCGAAGTCCATCTGATCAAGAGCCCGCGCGGCGACCTGCTGCAAAAGCACCAGAAGGAATTCGAGGACATGACCGGCATCAAGGTCGGCGCCGAGCAGGTGCCCGAGCAGCAGTCGCGGCAGAAGACGGTGATCGAATTCAACTCCGGCAAGACCAGCTTCGACGTGGTGCATCTGAGCTACCACGTGCAAAAGCGCCAGTTCGCCAAGGGCAAGTGGATGGAAGACCTGCGCGGCCTGTTCGCCAACGGCGCGCCCGCGGACTTCGACCTCAAGGACTATTCGGCCGGCGGCATGTTCTATGCCACGCAGAGCGATGGCCGCATCGACAGCCTGCCGCTGAACCTCGACCCCTGGATCCTGTACTGGAACAAGGACCTGTTCGCCGCCAAGGGCGTGCCCTATCCCAAGAACTTCGCCGACATCGTGAACGCGGCCAAGAAGCTGCATGATCCCGCCACCGGCGTGGTCGGCTTCGTCGGGCGCGGCCTGAAGAACGCCAACGTGCCCTTGTGGACCGGCTTCTTCCTCGGCTACGGCGGCCAGTTCTTCGATGCCTCGGGCAAGCTCGCCACCGAAACGCCGGAGGCCCTGGCCTCGGCCACCATGTACCGCGACCTGCTGAAGAACACCGGCCCGGCCGGTGTGGCCGGCTACAACTGGAACGAGGCCCAGAGCCTGTTCCTGCAGGGCAAGGCCGCCATGTGGATCGACGGCTCGGGCTTCGCGCCGCCGCTGGAAGACGCCACCAAGTCCAAGGTGAAGGGCAAGGTCGGCTACGGCGTGATGCCGCCCGGCCCGAAGACGCAGGTCTCGCCCACCTTCGGCGACGGTATCGGCGTGTCGAGCTACTCCACCAAGAAGGGCGCGGCCTGGTACTACATCATGTGGGCCACCAGCAAGGCCATGCAGGCACGCATGCTGGCCACCGGCTCGGGTGCGCCGGTGCGGCTGTCGGCCTATTCGAACGCCGAAGCGATTGCCGCGCTGACGGTGCCGCCGGAATGGCTCTCCGCCGTGGCCGAATCGCTGAAGATCGCACGCCCGGGCCTGCCCATCATCGAGCCGGTAACCGAGTTCCGCGACGTCTACGGCATCGCGCTGAACAACATGCTGACCGGTGCTGACCCAGCGGCCGAGCTGAAGAAGGCCACCGCCGAATTCGCACCGGTGGCAGCCAAAGCCGACAGCTGATTCCCCCTGGCCGGCAGCGCGGCTGCCGGCCTTTTGTTTGACCAACACACAGCCGCTTTCGGGCGGCCGGGATTGTTCCGCATGCGAAAACTCTCGCGACCCATATCGCCCTTCATCTGGTTCATCGTGCCGGCGGTGATCGTCATCATCGCGGTGATCGTCTTCCCCTGGATGTTCACGCTGTGGATGAGCCTGTTCGACTGGAAGATCGGCTCGGTCGCGCGCTTCGCCGGCCTGAGCAATTTCACCGAGCTGGCGACCAACACGCGCTTTCTCGAATCCATCGCACACACCCTGATCTTTACCGCCATGGCGGTCGCGGCGCCGCTGGTGCTGGGTACCGCGGCGGCCCTGGTGTTCCACCAGGAGTTCCCGATGCGCGGCTTTCTGCGCGGCGCCTTCGTGCTGCCGATGATGGCCACGCCGGTGGCGATCGCGCTGGTGTGGGTGATGATGTTCCACCCGCAGCAGGGCGTGCTCAACTACCTGCTGTCGCTGGTCGGCATCGGCCCGAGCGAATGGGTGTACTCGCCGCGCCTGTCCATCGCCTGCCTGGTGCTGGTCGACATCTGGCAATGGACGCCGCTGGTGATGCTGATCGTGCTGGGCGGCATGGCCTCGCTGCCGGCCGATCCCTTCGAGGCCGCGCTGATGGAAGGCGCCACGCGCTGGCAGACGTTCCGCTACGTCACGCTGCCGATGCTGCTGCCCTTCATTCTGGTGGCCGGTGTGGTGCGCATGATCGACGCACTCAAGACCTTCGACACCATCTACGTGATCACCCAGGGCGGGCCGGGCACGGCGTCGGAGACCATCAACATCTACCTCTACCTGCAAGCGTTTTCGTTCTACCAGATCGGCAAGTCGTCGGCCGTGGTGGTGGTGTTCTTCGTACTGGTGGTGGCGCTGTCGATGCTGCTGTTCTGGCTGCGCGAACGCTCCAAATATTACGAGTGAGCGGCGAAAGACAAACATGAAAAAAACACTCGACAAACTGCTGCTCGGCGTCTGCGTCATCCTGCTGGTGTCGCCGGCCATCAGCTTCTTTTTGTGGATGCTGTCGCTGGCCTTCAAGAACGAAGTGGACAACCTGGCCTTTCCACCGGTGTTCATCCCCAGCCCACCGACCTTCGCCAACTTCATCAAGGTGTTCGACAGCGGGCCTTTCTTCAAGTACCTGCTCAACAGCATCGTCGTCTCGGGCCTGGCCACCGGCATCGCGCTGCTGATCGGCGTGCCGGCGGGCTACGGCATCGCGCGGCTGAAGGCGAAGAAGCTCTTGATGGTGATCATGATCGCCCGCATGACGCCGGCCATCAGCTTCCTGATCCCGCTGTTCACGCTGTTCCAGGCGCTGGGCCTGACCGGCACGCTGGCGCCGGTGATCATCACCCACCTGGTGATCACGGTGCCGATCACGGTCTACATCGTCTCGGGTTATTTCGAGACCCTGCCCAACGAGCTGGAAGAGGCCGCGGTGGTCGACGGCTGCTCACCCTGGCAGCGCTTCCGTCACATCGCGCTGCCGCTGGCGCGACCAGGCATCACCGTGGCGGCGATCCTGGCCTTCATCTTCTCGTGGAACAACTTCATCTTCGGCGCGGTGCTGGCCGGGCGCGAAACACGCACGCTGCCGGTGGCCATCTACAACGTGCTGACTTTCGAGCAGATCGCCTGGGGCCCGCTGGCCGCAGCAGCGCTGCTGGTCACGCTGCCGGTGTTGTTGCTCACGCTGGTGATTCAAAAAGAGATCGTTGGCGGCCTCACCGCTGGTGGCGTCAAGGGCGGCTGATCCGCCAAGTTCAAAAATCGAACCTAGAAAATTCCCATGGCATCAGTCACCTTATCCGGCATTGAAAAACACTTCGGCGACACCCGCGTCATCAAGGGCGTGGACATCGCCATCGGCGACGGCGAGTTCGCCGTGTTCGTCGGCCCGAGCGGCTGCGGCAAGTCCACCTTGCTGCGCATGATCGCCGGGCTCGACGACCCGGCCGCCGGCACCATCCGCATCGGCGAGCGCACCGTCAACGGCCTGCCGCCGAAGGAGCGCGGCGTGTCGATGGTGTTCCAGACCTATGCGCTGTACCCGCACATGACAGTGCGCGACAACATGGGCTTCGGCCTGATGATCGCCGGCACCGAGCCAAGCACCATCGGCAGCAAGGTGGCCGGCGCCGCCAAGATCCTCGGGCTCGACAAGCTGCTCGATCGCTTGCCGCGCCAGCTCTCCGGCGGCCAGCGCCAGCGCGTGGCCATGGGCCGCGCCATGGTGCGCGACCCGCAGGTGTTTTTGTTCGACGAGCCCTTGTCCAACCTCGACGCCAAGCTGCGCGTGCAGATGCGCACCGAGATCCGCGCGCTGCACCAGCGGCTGAAGACCACCTCGATCTACGTGACGCACGACCAGATCGAAGCCATGACCATGGCCGACCGCATCATCGTGCTGCGCGACGGCCTGGTCGAGCAGATCGGCACGCCGGCCCATCTGTACGACAACCCCTGCAACACCTTCGTCGCCACCTTCATCGGCTCGCCGTCGATGAACCTGGTGGCCGGCAAGGCCCAGGGCACCAGTGCCACGGCCGATGCCGGCGGCACGCTGGCGCTGAGCGACCACTTCGCCGCACTGGGCGAGCGCCGTGTGGTGCTGGGCCTGCGCCCCGAACATCTGCGCGTGCGTGAAGCCGGCGCCGCCAGCGGCATTCCCTGCACGGTCAAGGTGGTCGAGTTCAGCGGCGCGGACACCCTGCTGACCTGCGACGCGCAAGGCCACATGGTGCAGGCCCTGGTGCACGACCGGCTGCTGGTCAAGGCCGGCGACGCCGTCACCCTGGCCATCGAACCGCATCTGGTGCATGTGTTCGACGAAGCGACGCAGCAGCGCCTCTGATGTGCGGCGCGCCGTTGAAAGATCTCAACCCGCTGGCTTGAGGAAGGGCTCCAGCCAGCCCAGCCCCGCCGAGGTCGCGCCCGGCGCGGTGCCGCGCGAGGGCCGGTATTCGCAGCCGATCCAGCCGGTATAACCCACTTCGTCGAGCAGCTTGAACAGATAGGGGTAGTTGAGTTCGCCGATGTCGGGCTCGTGGCGCTCGGGCACGCCGGCGATCTGGATATGGCCGACATGGCCCGCGGGAATGTACTGGCGGATCTTCATGGCCACGTCACCCTCGACGATCTGGCAGTGGTACAGGTCCATCTGCACCTTGAGGTTGGCCGCGCCCACCTCCTGCACGATGACATGGGCCTGGTCTTGCCGGTTCAGGAAGAAGCCGGGGATGTCGCGGGTGTTGATCGGCTCGATCAGAACGTCCACGCCCTGCTGCGCGGCGGCCTCGGCGGCCCAGCGCAGGTTGGCCATGTAGGTGGCGCGCATGGCTTCGGTATCGGCGGCGATCAGGCCGGCCATGGCATGGATGCGCGGACTCTTCAGCACCTGCTGGTAGGCCAGGGCCAGCGCCACGCCCTGGCGGAATTCGGCCTCGTGCCCGGGCAGGCTGGCCGTGCCGCGCATGCCGCTGTCCCAGGCCTGGGCGATGGAGGCGGCCTCGGTGCCACCGGGCGGCATGTTGAACAGCACCAGCTCCAGCCCGTTGGCTTGCAGCCGCGCGGCGATTTCCTCGGCCGGCCAGGCGTAGGGGAACAAAAACTCCACGGCCTTGAAGCCGTCCTTCGCGGCCGCGGCGAAGCGGTCGAGGAAGGGCAGCTCGTTGTACATCATCGACAGGTTGGCGGCGAATTTGGGCATGTTGTTCTCGCTTCAAACAAGGCTTACCAGCGCGCGCCAAACGTGGCGCGCAACTCTTCGATCTGGACTTCGGCAAGCGGCGGCGTGGCGGGCGGGCAAAGCTGCATCAGCCGCGCGGTTTCTTCAAGTTCTTCGAGCGTGGCCATGGCGGCGGCAGGGGTGTCGTGCCATACGTTCGGGCCGAGCCGCTCCAGCATCACCGCGCGGATCGGCCTGCCCTGCCCCCCATAGCGCGCAATGGCCTGGGCCACGGCTTCGGCCGCCTGCGGATCGCCGGGCCGATGGTAGGGAATCAACGGCACGTGGCCGACCTTCATCACGAAATACGGCGTGAGGGCCGGCAGCAGTTCGGGGCCTTCGCCGCGCAGGCTCAGCGCCACGCAGTGTGTGCTGTGCGTGTGGATCACACACCGCGTCTGCGCATCGAAGACGGTCGCGGCGGCGTAGATGCGGGTGTGCAGCGCGATGGTCTTGCTGGCGCGGTCGCCGCTGATCTGCTGCGCCCGTGCATCGAGCCGGGCCAGGCGCGCCGGGTCGAGCTGGCCGAGGCAGGCGTCGGTGGGCGTGATCAGAAAACCGTCGTCGAGCCGCACACTGATGTTGCCGGCCGTGGCATGCACATAACCCCGCGCGAACAGGCTTGCACCGATGCGGCAGATCTCCTCGCGGGCCTGGGATTCATTCATGACAGCAGCGCAAAGGATTTGGTGAAGAAGTCGTCAGTACCGAAGTTGCCTGACTTCAGCGTAAGGTGCAAGCCGCCACCCGGCGCGAGCTCAGAGGGCGCATGGCACCACGGCACGCCAGGATCGATCTGCGGACCGATCTGGAGCTGGCTGACGTCCAGCGCCTGCACACAGGCCCCCGAGGTCTCGCCGCCGGCCACCACCATCTGGCGCACGCCGCATTCGGCCACCAGGCCACGTGCAATGGCCGCCAGGTGATGCTCGACCCATGCGCCGGCCTCATTCACTCCGAGCCGGCTTTGCACCGCCTGGATCGCATTGGCGTCGGCGGTCGAATACACCAGCACCGGCCCATCTTGCAGCAGCGGCCTGGCCCAGGCCAATACCGATGCCACGGCATCGTCACCGCGCTCGGCGAGCTGCAGCGGATCGATGGCCAATGCGGGCCGGCCGGTCGACTTGAAATGCGCCACCTGCCGGTTGGTCGCCTGCGAGCAGCTGCCCGACACCACGGCCTGCAGGCCGCGCGGCGGCGGCAGCGCGCTGGCCGTGCTCGACGGTGCGATGCCGAAGTTGGCCGGCAGGCCGATGGCCACGCCCGAGCCGGCGGTCACCAGTGGCATGCCCTTCAGGGCCGGCCCGAGGCGCAACAGGTCGGCATTCGACACCGCATCGACCACCGCCAGGCCCACGCCTTCGGCGCGCAGCGAGGCGATGCGCGCGGTGACGGCATCGGCGCCCTGCGCCACCACCGCGTGGTCGATGAGGCCGACCTTGCGCCGACTCTGCGCCTGCAGCACACGCACCAGGTTGGCGTCGCGCATCGGTGTGAGCGGATGGTCGCGCATGCCGCTTTCACTGAGCAGCACATCGCCAACGAACAGGTAGCCCTTGAACACGGTGCGCTGGTTGTCGGGGAAGGCCGGGGTGGCGATGGTGAAGTCGGTGCCGAGCGCGTCCATCAGCGCCTCGGCCACCGGGCCGATATTGCCGGCGGGCGTGCTGTCGAAGGTGGAGCAGTACTTGAAGTAGATCTGCTGCGCGCCCTGGGCCTGCAGCCAGGCCAGCGCCGCGAGCGACTGCGCAATGGCCTCGGCCGCGGGCAGGGTGCGCGACTTGAGCGCGACCACCACGGCGTCGACGTCCGCATCCAGCACAGCGGCCGGCACGCCGATGGTCTGCACCACACGCATGCCGGCGCGCACCAGGTTGTTGGCCAGGTCGGTGGCACCGGTGAAATCGTCGGCGATGCAACCAAGCACGAGGCAGGACTTGCCCATCATGCTTTCCCCGGTTGCGGCAGGGTGATGCCCGGAAAGATCTTGATCACCGCGCTGTCGTCTTCCTTGGCGAAGCCGGCCGTCGAGGCCTGCATGAACATCTGGTGCGCGGTGCTTGAGAGCGGCAGCGGAAACTTGCTGGCGCGCGCCATGTCGAGCACCAGGCCGAGGTCTTTCACGAAGATGTCGACGGCCGACAGCGGCGTGTAGTCGGCCGCCAGCACATGGGCCATGCGGTTCTCGAACATCCAGCTGTTGCCCGCGCTGTGGGTGATCACCTCGTACAGCGCGGCCGGGTCCACCCCGGCGCGCAGGCCGAGCGCCATGGCCTCGGCGGCGGCGGCGATGTGCACACCGGCCAGCAGCTGGTTGATGATCTTCACCTGGCTGCCTGCGCCGGCGCGGTCGCCAAGCCGGTAGACCTTGGCGGCCATGGCGTCGAGCGCGGCACCGGCCTTGGCATAGGCCTCGGGCCGGGCGGCGGTCATCATCGTCATCTCGCCCGAGGCGGCCTTGGCGGCGCCGCCAGAGATCGGCGCGTCGATGTAGAGCAGGCCCAGTGCAGTCAACCTGGTTTCGAGGGCGATGGACCAGTTCGGGTCGACGGTGGAGCACATCACGAACACGCTGCCGGGCGACATCGCGGCAGCGCAGCCTCCTTCGCCGAACAGCACGGCCTCGGTCTGGGCCGCGTTGACCACCACCGACACCACCACGTCGCAGGCCGCGCCGAGTTCGGCCAATGTGGCGCAGGCCACACCACCGTCGCTTGCGAAAGCAGTAGCCGCTTCGGCACGCACGTCGAACACATGCACCGCATAGCCGGCCCGGCGCAAGGACCGCGCCATGCCGCCACCCATGGCACCCAGGCCGATCACACCAATTTTCGTTGCCGCGTCAATGGACATGCTTGCTCCTGAATTGAGCTGGTTATCATACAACTTTGAGCCCACCCGGCCATTGGTGAAAGCCCTGCCAGTCGGTCAACCGGCGGCGCGTTTGGGCCGTGTCGGCAGGGCCTTGACCAGGGGCTGCGCCAGCCGGTGCCCCTCCTGGCGCCAGAACGAGGAACCGGCTTCTTCGATGCGGACAATGGCGTTGCCCATGTGCTGCGCCGCAGCAGCACGCGCCGCCACCGGATCGCCGGCCTCGATCGCCTCGACGATGGCGGCGTGTTCGGCCAGCACCTGGGCCATGAAGTCGGAGCGGCGCGCCTCGTTGGCCCGCGTCACCCGGGTCGCGCCGCGCAGAAATTGCGCCAGGTAGTCGAGCGTGCTGATCAGGAAAGGATTACCCGCCGCTTCGGCGATGGCGCGGTGGAACAGCACATCCTCCTCGACCCCGTCGCCGCCGCCGCGCACCGCCTGGTCCAGCGCCTTGACGGCCTGGCGGATGTGCCGCAGGTCGGCCGCCCGCCGGCGCTCGGCCGCCAGCCCCGCCACCTCGGCTTCGAGCGCACGGCGCACCTCGACCATCTGCACCACGGCAATCTTGCTCTCGGCATGGCGTGCATCGAAATTCAGCGGTGCAAACGCCCGGGTGGCACTGACGAACACGCCGCTGCCCTGGCGCGAATCCACCAGCCCCAGCGACTTCAGCCGCGACATGGCCTCGCGCACCACGGTACGGCTGACCTGGAACTGCTCGACCAGCCGCGCCTCGGGCGGCAGCTTCGCACCAGGCGCGAGCCGCCCGGTGTGGATCTCCGCGGCCAGCTGCTGCGCCACCTGGTCGGACAGGCGGGCGCCACTGGAGACGGGGGAAAACCGGGGAGGGTGTGTTGTCATACAAAAAACAAATGCAGGCAGCGGATGTTAGCCCCGACGGCAGGCCTGCGGTATCCGCGCATTCCCCATGCGCGGATACTGGGATACAGGCGCGTCAGGCCCGCTCGAAATGGAACACCGCCGTGCCCGCACGCAGATTGGGCAGGGTGCGCACGGCCTGGCCTTCCTGCAGGCCGAAGGCTTCCAGCACACGCAGGCCGTTCTTCGCGGCCAGCACCTCGAAGTCCTTGAAGGTGCCGACACGGATGTTGGGCGTGTCGTACCACTGGTAGGGCAGGCGCTTGGTGACCGGCATGCGGCCGCGCAGCACGCTCAACCGGTTCGGCCAATGTGCGAAGTTGGGGAAGGCCACCACGCCGGTGCGACCGACGCGCGCGGTCTCGCGCAGCATGGTCTCGGCGTTGCGCAGATGCTGCAGGGTGTCGATCTGCAGCACCACGTCGAAGGACGCGTCTTCGAACAAGGCGAGGCCCTCGTCGAGGTTGAGCTGGATCACGTTGACGCCGCGCTGCACGCAGGCCAGCACGTTGGCATCGGCAATCTCCACCCCGTAGCCGGTGCAGCCGCGGTGCGCCTGCAGATGGGCCAGCAGGGCACCATCGCCGCAGCCCAGGTCGAGCACGCGCGAGCCCTGGGGCACCAGTGCCGCGATGGCGGCCATCGTATGCGGATCACTCATGCCAGCTCCTTCGAGACACTTTCAAAATACGAACGCACCACGCCCAGGTAGCGGGCGTCGTCGAGCAGGAACGCATCATGCCCGTGGGGCGCGTCGATCTCGGCGTAGCTGAGGTTGCGTTGGTTGTCGAGCAGCGCGCGCACGATCTCGCGGCTGCGCTTGGGCGAGAAGCGCCAGTCGGTGCTGAAGCTCACCAACAGGAACTTGCAGGTGGCGCGCGCCAGGGCCTGGCTGAGGTTGCCGTTGAAGGCGCGCGCGGGGTCGAAGTAGTCGAGCGCGCGGGTGATCAGCAAATAGGTGTTGGCATCGAAATATTCGCTGAACTTGTCGCCCTGGTAGCGCAGGTAGCTTTCGATCTGGAACTCGACGTCCTGCGTCGAATAACGGTAGCCGGTGGCGCTGCCGACCACGGCCTCGCGCAGCTCGCGACCGAACTTCTCGTTCATCACGTCGTCGCTGAGGTAGGTGATGTGGCCGATCATGCGGGCGATGCGCAGGCCGCGCTGCGGGATCACGCTGTGCTGGTAGAAGTGGCCGCCGTGGAAGTCGGGGTCGGTCACGATGGCGCGGCGCGCGACTTCGTTGAAGGCGATGTTTTCCGCCGTGAGATTGGGCGCGCTGGCGATCACCACCGCGTGGCGCACACGCTCGGGATATTGCAGCGTCCAGCTCAGCGCCTGCATGCCGCCGAGGCTGCCGCCCATCACCGCGGCCAGCGTCTGGATGCCGAGCGCGTCGAGCAGCCGGGCCTGGGCGTTGACCCAGTCTTCCACCGTGACCACGGGGAAGTCGGCACCGTAGACCTGGCCGGTGTCGGGGTTGGTGTGCATCGGGCCAGTGGAGCCGAAACACGAGCCCAGGTTGTTCACGCCGATGACGAAGAAGCGGTCGGTGTCCAGCGGCTTGCCCGGGCCGATCATGTTGTCCCACCAGCCCTCGCTTCTGGGCTGGCCTTCATAGACGCCGGCCACGTGGTGCGAGGCGTTGAGCGCGTGGCAGACGAGCACGGCATTGGAACGGTCGGCGTTGAGCGTACCGTAGGTCTCGTAGCTCAGCGCGTAGGCGCGAATCGACGCGCCGCTTTGCAGGGCCAACGGCTCGGCAAAGTGCATGGATTGGGATATGGCGATCAAGGACATGGCAAAAAAAATAGGGCCCCCACGCTCCACCGCTGCGCGGGTCGCTGCCCCCCGAGGGGGACTTTTGCCTTGGGGCGGCCCGGCGGCAAAAAAAACCCGACATCGCTAAAAACGAAGCCGGGTTGGTGTCGGATGCCGTTTTTAGCTGCATTTCTAAAGCGCCCGCAAGCTTGAAACAAATCGGCGCAAAAGGGAGTTTAGCGCATCGGCGCGTGCCGGCTCAGCCGAACGAAACACCATTGAACAGCGCCAGCAGCCCAAGCACCAGGAAGAACAGCGCCGACACGCGGTGCACGATCTTGATCGGCACCAGCCGCGTCATGCGTTCGCCGAGCCAGACCACCGGCGCATTCGCCAGCATCATGCCGAAGGTGGTGCCGGCCACCACCCCGTAATAAGCACTGAACTTCGCCGCCAGCATCACCGTGGCGATCTGGGTCTTGTCGCCCATCTCCGCCAGGAAAAACATCAACACCGTGGTGCCGAACACGCCGAAGCGCGGGGCCTTGTCGGTTTCTTCGTCGTCGAGCTTGTCGGGAATCAGCATCCAGCCAGCCATCGCGATGAAGGAAAGGCCCAGCACCCAGCGCAGCACGTCCGGGCCGAGTTGCGTGGTGACCCAGGCGCCGACCGCGCCAGCCAGGGCGTGGTTCACCACGGTGGCGGTCAGGATGCCGAAGACGATGGGCCAGGGTTTGCGAAAGCGGGCGGCCAGAACGAGGGCCAGCAACTGGGTTTTGTCCCCCATTTCGGCGAGGGCGACAATGCCGGTAGAGACGAGGAAAGCTTCCATGGAACGATGTACTCCGGCCGGAAACGGACAAACCAATGACTGCACGGCATCCCCGGCCTGAAACGGAGGCTGTGCAGTCAAAGGTCTCGCTGAATCCGAAAACTTCCTTCTCGCCGAAGGAAATCCGAAGAATCGCTTGCACCATGTCCGAACCAAAGGCGCAAGGCCGGCGGTCGTACAAGTCTGTTGATGCAAGCCCCTTTCAATGAAGAAGGGTGGCTACTCCCCAATGACAACCCCGAGTGTAACAGCGGCCTCGCCGTAGCTTGCGGGTTAACCCCTAAAAACTGCGTTTAACAATACCCATTGGCAGTTGCCCAGGAACTTTTTAGGAAAAACCGCGAACATGGCGCATAATGCTCGCGTGCCTGCTGAATACAGCAGCACAGGTTTGCGGTGATTAGTCAGTTTCGCGTCTGTTAAGTCTTCATTGGTTTGTTGATTGCGGTTATCGGACTCCATCGCGTTTTGCGTTTTTTTAAGGAGTCCTTCCATGGGCAACAAACTTTACGTGGGCAACCTGCCCTACTCTTTCCGTGACGACGACATGCACCAGGCCTTCAGCCAATTCGGCTCGATCACCAGCGCCAAGGTCATGATGGAACGTGACACCGGCCGCTCCAAGGGTTTCGGCTTTGTCGAAATGGGCAACGATGCCGAAGCACAAGCAGCTATCAAGGGCATGAACGGTCACTCCGTCGGCGGCCGTGATCTGGTCGTCAACGAAGCACGTCCGATGGAAGCTCGTCCTCCCCGCACCGGCGGTGGTGGCGGCTACGGCGGCGGCAATGGCGGCGGCTACGGTGGTGGTGGCGGCGGCGGTTACGGCGGTGGCCGCAACAGCTACTAAGCACACCGCATCAGCCTGGCTTCACGTCAGGCGTTTGCGTCAAAAGGGCCTTCGGGCCCTTTTTTGTTATCTGCTCAGGATGTGAAAATTCGTCACTCTTTTTTTGCTTGATTTCAGCGCGAGTGGTCGCATAATGCCAAAGTGTGGTTGCAAAAACCGCGCAAGTTTGCGGTGTCGGTCGGTTTCGCGTCCTTGAGTTCAGTTGGTTTCTGTGCGGGACTCCATCGCTTTATTAATGTGTTTTTGAGGAGTCCCGTGATGGGCAACAAACTGTACGTTGGCAACCTACCTTATTCGGTGCGCGACAGCGATCTGGAGCAGTCCTTCAGCCAATTTGGCAGCGTGACCAGCGCGAAGGTCATGATGGAACGCGACACGGGTCGCTCCAAGGGTTTTGGTTTCGTCGAAATGGGCAGCGACGCGGAAGCGCAAGCCGCCATCAATGGCATGAACGGCCAGTCTCTCGGTGGCCGCAGCTGCGTGGTCAACGAAGCACGCCCCATGGAACCGCGTCCTCCGCGTAGCGGCGGTGGCGGTTATGGCGGTGGCGGCGGTGGATACGGCGGTGGTGGTGGGGGCGGCGGCTACGGAGGTGGCGGCGGCGGTGGTGGTTACGGCGGCGGCCGCAGTGGCGGTGGCGGTGGCGGCGGAAACGGTGGCGGCTACGGCGGTGGTGGCGGTGGCCGCAGCGGCGGCGGTGGCGGCGACGGCGGCTTCCGCAGCCCTTACGGCTCCGGCCCACGTGGTGGTGGTGGCGGCGGTGGCAACCGCGGCGGCGGTGGTGGCGGTGGTTACTGAACTGCGCTGCATTAAATAGCGCAATCGATCGGCCTCCCAAGGAGGCCGTCAAACGGCTGAAAGCCTCCCGTCACACGGAGGCTTTTTTCATGGGTTACAGCATTCAGACCACGGATCACCTCGCACACCCGGCATGGCCGCACCCAAGCCAGTGCTGCCACCATTCATACCGTTTCAGAGACAGGCTTACCGGGCGTCCATACGGGGCTTGCGTGCCCGGCCTTGCAGCAGGCGGTCGTAGAGTGGGTTGGGCAAGGCACGCATTACCTTGGCCACGACACCCATCTGCCATGGAATGACGCGGTAGCTCACTCCCGCCTCGATCGCCAAAAATGCCTTCTTGGCAAAATCGTCTGGCTGCATGAGGAATGGCATGCCATAACGGTTGACTTGGGTCAGCGGTGTGTCCACATAACCGGGGCACAGCGTCACCACCTTCACCCCGCTGGGCCGCAGTTCGCCCCGCAAGCTTTCACAATAGCTGACGACCCCGGCCTTGCTGGCGCAGTAGGCGCCATGGCCCGGCAGGCCGCGGATCGCAGCAACGCTGGCGATACCGACCAGCGCCCCCCGGCCACGCTCGGCCATCGGCTGGATGAAGGGCTGGAAGGTGGCCGCCATGCCGATGTTGTTGGTGGCAAAAGTGCGTGCCATGACGGCGATGTCTTCGGGGTAGGCCGTGTCCATGCCGACGCTGATGCCGGCATTGGCCACCACCACGTCGGGCAGGCCCTGCTCGGCCAGGCACTGGCGGCCGGCCGCCATGATGCTTTCGGCCTCAGCCACGTCCGCGCCGTAGATGCGATAGCTCTCAGGCTTGATGCCATGGCTCTCTGCCCACGCCTGGATCACGGCGTCGCGTCGCGCCACCAGCGCCAGCCGGTAGCCGGCCTGGAAAAACCGCAGGGCCAGCGCCTGACCGATGCCGCTGGAGGCGCCGGTGATGAAGACAAGTCTGGACATGGCTTCGGCGCTCCGGCTCTTACTTGGCGGGACGCGCCGGCAACTCGCCCCGGACCCGGCCGGTGAGCTCCATCAACCGGTCGAGGTTGTCGTAATCCATGGCGTCCGCGGTGAAGCGGTCGTTGTCGCGGGTCAGCGTGACCGGCATGTTCGAGGTGACACGTTCCACATTGGCAAACGCGTGCAGGAATTCACCACGGAACTCAAGTTGCGGCAGGCGCTGCCCAGTGGGGTCGACCGCGGCCTGGCGGGTGACGATGGCATTGCCGAACAGCTGCACTTCGCTGCCGTCGGCATTGCTCAGCCCGCGCTCGGCCGTGGCAACGGTGACGCGGCCCTCGGGGTTCACCGAGTGGATGCGCACCTTGTCGATCTCGATGGTGTCGGTGTCGGGGTAGTGGCGCGCCTCCACACCCAAAATTTCGCTTTTCAGTCGGCCGACGGCATCGAAGGTCTTGATCGAGAAGCCGCGCATGAAGTAGTCGGGCTCATGGCGCACCGGCGGCGCTGCCTCCGGCAGACCGAGCATCGGCGCGTTGCGCACCAGCCAGTAGGTGCCGAGCGCGAGCAGGGCCATCAGGATCAGCGGCAAATACATCGAGACGTGTTCCCAGCCCCGGCGCAGCAAGACCATCACGTGAGGGCCTCCTGCAGCAGCTCGGCATAACGGCCACTGGCCTGCAGCAGAACGTCGCAGAATTCGCGCGCGGCGCCGGCGCCACCGGGGCGTTGGGTGACGTGGTGCACGCGGGCCAGCACTTCGGCATGGGCATTCGCCGGCGCGCAGGCAAAACCACAGCGGGCCAGCACCGGCAGGTCGGGCCAGTCGTCTCCGATGGCGGCGGCCTGCGACCAGTCCAGCCCCAGCGCGGCCAGGATCTGCTCGGCCGCGGGGCGCTTGTCTTCGGTGCCGTAATACACATGGGTGACGCCCAGCGCGGCAAGCCGGTGGCGCAGCGGCTTGGAGTCGCGGCCGGTGATCACCGCCGGCGTGATGCCGATCTTTTGCAGCAGCTTCAGGCCCTGGCCGTCGAGCGTGTGAAAGCGCTTGAGTGTTTCGCCGGCCTCGGTGAAATAAATCCCGCCATCGGTCAGCACACCATCGACGTCGAAGAACGCCACCTGCACGCCTTGGGCCTTGAGCAGCAATTCGGGAGGCAGGGTCAGGGCAGGGGACATGGCGATGGCGGGGAAAAAGGGCGAAAACTCAGATGACCTTGGCGCGCAGCAGGTCGTTGGTGTTGAGCGCGCCACACAGCCGCTGCCGCTCGTCCACGACCAGCACGCTGGTGATGCGGTACTGCTCCATCAGCTCGGCGGCTTCGGCCGCCAGCGCGTGGCTGCCGATGGTGCGCGGGCGATTGTGCATCACCTCCCGGGCGCGCAGGCTGCGCAGGTCCACGCCGCGTTCGATCAGGCGGCGCAGGTCGCCATCGGTGAAGATGCCGAGGATCTGGTCGTCGGCATCGACGATGGCCGAAGCCCCGAGCCCCTTGCTGCTCATTTCACGCATCAACTCACCGAACGGAGTCTCCGGCCCCACGCGCGGCACGGCGTCACCGCTGCGCATGACGTCGCCCACATGGGTGAGCAGCTTGCGCCCGAGCGCACCACCAGGGTGTGAACGCGCGAAATCATCAGCCCCGAAGCCCCGCGCGTCGAGCAGCGCCACCGCCAGCGCATCGCCCAGCGCGAGCTGCGCGGTGGTACTGGCCGTAGGGGCGAGATTCAGCGGGCAGGCCTCCTTGTCGACACCGCCGTCGAGCACTTCGGTGGCATGCCGGGCCAGCGTGGACTGAAGCCCGCCGGTGATCGCCACCAGCGGCACGCCCTGGCGCTTGAGCGCGGGCAGCAGGACGGTGAGCTCGGCGCTTTCACCGCTGTTGGAGATGGCCAGCACCAGGTCTTCGGCCTGCACCATGCCCAGGTCGCCGTGGCTGGCCTCGGCCGGGTGCACGAACATGGCCGGGGTGCCGGTGGAGGCCAGTGTGGCGGCGATCTTGCGCCCGATGTGGCCGCTCTTGCCCATGCCCATCACCACGACACGGCCGCGCAGGGCCAGGATCAGGCGCACGCTGCGCACGAAACTGTCGTTCAGGCGCGCGCCCAGGCCTTGCACCGCGGCGGCTTCGATGTCGAAGGTCTCACGGGCCCGGTCGAGGACTTTCGCGGCGTCAAAGGAGAGGGTGGGCTCGGGCACTTGGATCATCCTTCGATTCTATCGGCCCGCCTTGTGCGGCCGCCCCTGGTAGAAATGCCCCGCACCGGGCCTGCGCCTTGCTAGGATCGGAACATGACCTCGCTCGAACTCACGCTCCTGTATCTGCTGGCTGCCGTGCTGGGCGTGGTGACGTTTCGCTCGCTGAAGCTGCCGCCGATGCTGGGCTACCTGGTGGTGGGTGTGCTGATCGGGCCGAACGCGCTGGCGCTGGCGCAGAATTCCGAGGGCATCGCCCACCTGGGTGAATTCGGCGTGGTGTTCCTGATGTTCGTGATCGGGCTCGAATTCAACCTGCCCAAGCTGCGCGCGATGCGGCACCACGTGTTCGGGCTCGGGCTGTTCCAGGTCACGCTGACCATGCTGCTGGCCACCTTCGCCTCGCTGATGTTCGCCACCATGGCGCCCACGCTGTGGAGCATGCGCTGGCAGACGGCGCTGGCGCTGTCTGGCGCGCTGGCCATGAGTAGTACGGCCATCGTGGTCAAGCTGATGGCGGAGCGGCTGGAGATGGAGTCCGAACACGGCAAACGGGTGATGGGCGTGCTGCTGTTCCAGGATCTGGCGGTGGTGCCGCTGCTGGTGCTGATCCCGGCGCTGGGCTCGTCGCCCGAAAAATTGTTCATGTCGCTGGCGCTGGCCACCCTGAAGGCCGCGGCACTGATCACCGTGCTGCTGGTCGGTGGCCAGAAGGTGATGCGCTGGTGGCTGACCATCGTGGCGCGGCGCAAGAGCGAAGAACTGTTCGTGCTGAACCTGCTGCTGATCACCCTGGGCCTGGCTTGGTTGACCGAGCAGGCCGGCCTGAGCCTGGCGCTGGGCGCGTTCATCGCCGGCATGCTGATCTCGGAGACCGAGTACAAGCACCAGGTGGAAACCGACATCCGCCCTTTCCACGACGTGCTGCTGGGCCTGTTCTTCATCACCATCGGCATGATGCTCGACTGGCGGCTGGTGCTGGAGCGCTGGGCGCTGGTGCTGCTGTTTTTCTCGCTACCGGTGCTGTTCAAGCTGGTGATGATCACCGCGCTGGCCAAGGCGTTTGGCGGCACGGCCGGCGTGTCGCTGCGCACCGGGCTGTACCTGGCACAGGCCGGTGAATTCGGCTTCGTGCTGCTGACGCTGGCGCAGGAAAGCCGGCTCGTGCCGCCGGCCCTGCTCAACCCGATCCTGGCCAGCATGGTGCTGTCGATGCTGGCCACGCCGTTCATCATCATGTTCAGCAACCGGCTGGTGATGAAACTCGTCAGCAGCGAATGGCTGCAGCAGTCGCTGCAGATGACCAGCATCGCACGCAAGTCGATCAACGCCAACAAACACGTGATCATCTGCGGCTACGGCCGCTGCGGGCAAAACCTGGCGCGCATGCTGGAGCGCGAAGGCATCCCCTACATGGCGCTCGACCTGGACCCGGACCGCGTGCGCAAGGCCGCCGCGGCCGGCGACTCGGTGGTGTTCGGCGACGCGGCGCGCATGCAGGCGCTGATGGCCGCCGGCCTGGCGCGCGCCAGCGCCGTGGTCGTGACCTACCTGGACGTGCCGGGCGCCATCAAGGTGCTGTCGCACATCCGCTCGCACGCGCCGCAGGTGCCGGTGATCGTGCGCACCCAGGACGACCACGACCTGGAACGGCTGCGCGATGCCGGTGCCACCGAAGTCGTGCCCGAGGCCATCGAAGGCTCGCTGATGCTCGCCAGCCACGCGCTGGCGCTGGTCGGTGTGCCGATGCGCCGTGTGATCCGTGTGGTGCAGGACCAGCGCGACGCCCGCTACAACCTGCTGCGCGGCTACTTCCACGGGGCCGACGACGACGGCGTGGACGAGTTGCACCACGAGCGGCTGTCGACCGTGACCTTGACCATCGCCGCCAAATGCCTGGGCAAGCCCTTGGGCCGGCTGGCGCTGCACGCACTGGGCGTGCGCGTGGTCAGCCTGCGCCGGCAAAACGGCAAGCTGGAGCCCGCCACCGACGAGCTGCTGCTGCAGGACGGCGACACCCTGGTGCTGTCGGGCAAGGCCGAAACCCTGGCCCTGGCCGAGGGCAAGTTTTCCACGGGCTGATACCACGCGCGTCGATGCGCAAGGCAGAATGCGGGGTTGCCTTCCACCGGTCAACCCAACACCATGCCCACCCAAGACGTCAGCCAATACCTCCGAGACCACATGCGTACCGTGCCGGACTGGCCGGCGCCGGGCGTGCAGTTCCGCGACATCACGCCACTGCTGCAAGACCCGGCGGTGTTCCGCGTGATGATCGACGCCTTTGTCAGCCGCTACAGCGCCGAGGGCCTGCGCCCCGACGTGGTGGCCGGCCTGGATGCGCGCGGCTTCATCCTCGGCGCGGTCATCGCCTACCAGTTGGGCGTGGGTTTCGTGCCGATCCGCAAAAAGGGCAGGCTGCCGTTCACCACGGTCGAGGAAACCTACGAACTCGAATACGGCAGCGCCACCGTCGAACTGCACACCGACGCGGTCCAGCCCGGCCAGCGCGTGTTGCTGGTGGACGACCTGATCGCCACCGGCGGCACCATGATGGCCGGCAAGAAGCTGCTGGAAAAACTGGGCGCCACGGTGATGGAGGGCACGGCGATCATCGACCTGCCCGAACTCGGCGGCTCGGCCAAGCTGCGCGAAGGCGGCCTGCCGCTGTACACCCTGGTGGATTTCGCCGGCCACTAACGGCGCTGGGAATGGCGCTGGGCCGCGCCGACCTGCGGCTTTGGGCGTTGACTAGTGGAGGTCGCCGTATTGCGTGGCGCTCAAGGCGTCGGGCCGGTGGTCCGGGTGCTGCATCTCGGTGTCTTCGTAGCCGCTGTCCGACGACGGCTTGCTGCGCGGCCCGGAGCGCAAGGTTTCGCCCAGAGGCGTCGGCGAGCTTTGTCCTGCGGCGGCCAAGGCTCTCTTGAAAGCCGCCACTTCATCGGCCTGGATCGGCTCGAAGCGGCCCGAGGGTTTGGCCGGCGCGCCGATACCGGGCTCGGACAGTGGCGCCGGCGCACTTGCCCGGGCGTGCTCGGCGGCAAACACGGCCGGGGTCGGCGTGCTGCGCGGCAACCCCATGGCCACGTGCTCGTTGGTGCGCCAGTACACCGAGGTGATGATCAGGTCGTAGCGGGCCTTGGCGATCTGGATGATCTGCGATTCGATCTTGGACAGCCGGCTGGTGTCACCGCCGAGCTGAGGCGCCAGATCGACCATCACCAGGAACTGCCGGCCGCGTTCGTCCAGCGCCAGCACCTTGAACTTGAAGCTGGCAGTGAGCACGCCCGCGTGCAGCATCGCCTCGCGCACCACGCTGTAGAGCCATTCGCGGCGCTCCATGCGTTCGTTCTTCAGTATCTTCGCCTGGTCGGGTTTGACGTCCCCGCGCGCAGCGGCCCCCTTCGAAGAGCGCCCGGCCGTGGGCAACGAATAGCCCGAAGTGTCGGCCGCTTCAGCCCGCTTCGGCATCGACTTGCGTGTAAACCAACTCAACAAGGACATGCTGCTTCTTTCATCCAGTCTACGGTCCTCAAAGCCAAGGCCCCATACCCATACCGGTACCAGTTTAACCGGCCGGCCGCCACTATGCGAAGCCGTCGTTCAGGTCACCGCTGCCCGGTACCTGCTGTTGACCAGACGCTTCGCCACCACAGCACCGGCCGCCAGCGCCACCTGCAAGGCAATTTCGGGCTTGCGGTTGGACAATTCGCTGAACCGCATCGGCGGCAAGCTCCACAACCGGCAGGCACTGCCGACCTGCACCGTGGCGCTGCGCGGCGTGTGCGAAAAGAACCCGCCTTCGCCCACCGCCGAACCGGCCCCGACGATAGCCAGGCGGATCCGCCCCTGCTTGTCCTCGTAATGCACGCTGAGCGTGCCGCTTTCGACGAAATACAGCGTACGGTCCACCGCCCCCTGCTTGAACAGAATCTGCCCCGCCGCCATGCTGACCGGCTGCATGTAGTTCGCCAGCGTCTCCCACTGGCTGGACGACAACGCGAGATGCAGGCCGTCGTTACCCTGGTGGTGCGCGATGGCGTCGATCAGGCCCTGCATCTCCGGGGCGCCGGACGCCGACAATGGTGTGTTCATGGACGTTAACTTACTGTGGATGGACGCCGTCCGCAAGAGGCACGCGCGAGGCACGGCCACAAGCTACTTGCCGATGCAGAACTGCGAGAAGATCACACCCAACAGGTCGTCGGAGGTGAATTCACCCGTCACCTCGTTCAGCGCATTCTGCGCCAGGCGCAGTTCCTCGGCCAGCAGGTCGAGCAACTGGGCCTGCGCCGCGAGCTGCGTCTGGGCCCGCGTCAGGTGTTCGTCTACCCGGCGCAGCGCCTGGACGTGGCGCTCGCGGGCGATGTACACGCCCTCTGGCGCGGACTGCCAGCCGGCGATTTCCAGCAGCTTGTGGCGCAGGCTGTCGAGGCCGGCACCGGTCTTGGCGGACAGGCGCAGCCCCTCGGCCGGCGCGACGGCTTCCACATCGGCCTTGTTCCACACGTTGACCACCGGCACCCTGGGCGGCAGCTTCTCGGCCAGCACCCTGGCGATGACAGCGTCGGCCGCCTGGTATTCGGCCGTGGCGGCGCGGGTCAGGTCGTGTAAAAACAACACTGCGTCGGCACTTTCGATTTCGCTCCAGGCACGTTCGATGCCGATCTTTTCGACCTCGTCATCACTGTGGCGCAGGCCGGCGGTGTCGATCACATGCACCGGCACACCCTCGATCTGGATGGTCTGCGCCACCTTGTCGCGCGTGGTGCCGGCGATCGGCGTCACGATGGCCAGCTCGGCGCCGGCCAGGGCGTTGAGCAGAGACGACTTGCCGGCATTCGGCTGGCCGGCGATCACCACCTTGATGCCGTCGCGCAGCAGGGCGCCTTGTTCGGTGCGGCGCATCACGTCGGCCAGTTTCTGCTGCAGTTTCGAGAGCTGGCCATGGGCGTCGGCCTTCTGCAGGAAGTCGATTTCTTCTTCAGGGAAGTCGAGCGTCGCCTCGACCAGCATGCGCAGATGCACCAGCGCGTCGCGCAACGTGTGGATCTCGTTCGAGAACGCGCCCGACAGGGAGCGGCTGGCACTGCGCGCCGCGGCTTCGGTGCTGGCGTCGATCAGGTCGGCCACGGCCTCGGCCTGGGCCAGGTCGATCTTGTCGTTCAAGAACGCGCGTTCGGTGAACTCCCCCGGCCGGGCCACACGCACGCCGAGCGCCGCGCCGGCTTCCAGGCACCGCGCCAACAACAGTTGCAGCACCACCGGCCCGCCGTGGGCCTGCAGCTCGAGCACGTCTTCCCCGGTGTAGGAATGCGGCGCGGGGAAATGGATGGCCAGGCCCTGGTCGATGGGCTGGGCCTGTGCGTCGTGGAAAGGCAGATAGGTGGCCTCGCGCGGCTTCAAGGGCCGGGCGCAGATGGCCTCGATCAGCGGCGCAAGGTTCTTGCCACTGATGCGCACGATGCCCACCCCGCCGCGGCCCGGGGCGGTGGCGATGGCGGCGATCGGGTCCTGGTGACGGCTGAGCATGGGAGACCTCACTTGGGACACCGTAGAACCGGCTTCGCCGGGCCGCTGGTGTCGCCCCCTCGGGGGGAGGCGCCGCAGGCGCTTCGGGGGATTACCTGAACTTCGGCAGGTTGAACTTCGGCGGCACACCCATGCGTTTGTTGATCAACCATTGCTGGGCAATCGACAAGGTGTTGTTGGTGATCCAGTACATCACCAGACCGGCCGGGAAGAAGAAGAACATCACCGAGAAGATCAGCGGCATGAACCACATCAGCTTGGCCTGCATCGGATCCGGTGGCGCGGGGTTCAGCGCAGTCTGCAGCAAGCTGGTGAAGGTCATCACCAGGGGCAGGATGAAGAACGGATCGGGCGAAGACAGGTCATGGATCCACAACGCCCAGGGTGCGTTGCGCATTTCAACGCTGGACAGCAGCACCCAGTACAGCGCGATGAACACCGGAATCTGGATCATGATCGGGAAGCAGCCGCCCATCGGATTGATCTTTTCCTCGCGGTAGATCTTCATCATGGCCTGTTGCATCTCTTGCGGCTTGTCCTTCAGGCGTTCGCGCATTTCGGTGATGCGCGGGTTGATGGCCTTCATCTTGGCCATGCTGGCGTAGGCCTTGGCATTGAGCCAGTAGAAGGCGGCCTTCAGCAGCACCACCAGGGCCACGATGGACCAGCCCCAGTTCTGGATGAAGCTGTGCAGCTTGTCGAGCAGCCAGTACAGCGGCTTGGCCAGGATAGTCAGCCAGCCGTAGTCCTTCACCAGTTCCAGGCCGGGGGCCAGGGATTCGAGCACCTTTTCCAGCTGCGGGCCGATGTAGATGCGGGCCTGCACCGACTTGGTGGTGCCGGGCGCGATGTTGTCGATCGGCGTGATCATGCCCACCGCATACAGGTTGGTGTCGACCTTGCGCATGAACAGATCACGCGGCGTGTTGTCGCCCAGCAGCCAGGCGCTGGCGAAGTAATGCTGGACCATCGCCACGTAACCATTGGTCGCGTGTTTTTCGATGTCGACGCTGTTTTCTTCGATCTTCTTGAACTCGACCTTCTGGTACTTCTTGGCGTCGGTGTAGACCGCCGGGCCGGTAAAGGTCGAATAGAAAGACGACTCGCCTGGCGGCTTGGTGCCGTCGCGCACCAGCTGCAGGTAGAGCTGCGGCGAAACCGGCGCGCTGCCGACGTTCACCACGTCATGCTGCACGCGCAGAGCGTAGGAGCCGCGCTCCAGCGTGTAGGTCTTGACCAGCTTCACGCCACCGACTTCAGGCGATTCGAACTTGACGACCAGCTCGTTCGCGCCGTCCTTGAGGCTGCGCTCGCCGGGCACGGCGGTCATCACCGTCTTGTGGCTCGGGAAAGTGCCGCCAGCGGCGCCGGCGATCAGGCCGGTCTGGGCCAGGTAGACGCGGTTGGCGCTTTCGTCGAGCAGCACGAAGTTCTTCGACTTGTCGGCCATGTCGGAATACTTCAGCAGCTCAGATCCGATGAGCGAGCCGCCTTCGGTGTCGAAGGTCAGCTTCAGCACGTCGGTGCTGACTTCGAGCTTCTCGCGCGGTGCGGCGCCGACCGGCGGGGTCACGCCAGGCACCTGGGCGGAAGCCGCCCCCGGCGCGCTGGAGGCCACGGGTGCCGGCACGCCGGACGCACCGGTGGTCGGCGCTTTGGCCACCACTTCGGACTGCTTGGCGCCGGACGGGAAGAAGGTGGCTTTATGCCCGTTATAAACCTGCCATTGGTCCCATAACAACACCATGGAAAAACCAAAAATCACCCACAGGATGGTTCGGCGAATATCGTTCATGAAGACTTCTTCTGTGAAGGGGGAGAAAGCAGTTGGGTGAAAAACCGGGGTGGCTGCGCCGGCACCGGGTCATGCCCGCCAGCGCACCAGGGGTGGCAACGCATCAGACGCCGCACGGTCAAATAAGTGCCCGCCGCGGCGCCATGTTGGTCCAATGCTTCGAGTGCATAGGCCGAACAGGTAGGTTCGAACCGGCAGGCCGAACCCAGCCAAGGGCTCAGCAGCAGCCGATAGCCACGCACGAGCGTCATCAACGCGGCCTTGATCATGGTGCAGGGGCCGCAGGAGCGGCGACTTCGGCGCGTTCGAACAGCTGTTGCAATTCAAGCCGAACGGCCTGTTTCAACAATTCCGAGGTGGCGCTGACGAACTGTTTGCGGTCGAAACCACTGCGCAACCGCACCACGTGCGCCGCCTCGGGCCAACGCGGCTCGAAAGCCTGGCTCACGGTATAGATCTGGCGCTTGATGGTGTTGCGCGTGACCGCGCGTTTGGCCCAGCGTTTGGGCACCAAGGCACCAATCCAGACGCCGTCCACGGCAAACAGGGCCTGCGGTCGCGTGGACTCGGGCCCTGTGGCTGGTGAAGCAGATGCTGGTGGCTGTGACGGCACGGGAAGGTTCAGGCGGTGCAGCACGAAATGCGCCGTACGCGACACAGTTTTGCCGCCCATGACCGCCTGGAACTGCGCCCGCGTTTTCAATCGCTGCACAGCAGGGCCTCACGACGGAAACGAGCTGAAGACAAGGGTCCCAAACGTCAGTGACCGCGCCTTGAAGCGCGCCGGCTTAGACAGCCAGGCGCTTGCGGCCCTTGGCGCGGCGTGCGTTGATCACGGCACGGCCGCCACGGGTCTTCATGCGAACCAGGAAGCCATGGGTACGGGCGCGTTTGATTTTGGAGGGTTGATAAGTGCGTTTCATGATGACTTCCTTGAAGGGTTCGACTCAGCGGCGCTCTACAAAAAGAGAGAAGCACATCGCTGAAAGAGCTGGACAGAGTCGGCCTGCACTCGGGTGCGGACCACTACTTTGGCTTGACTCTGGTTTGAATGCCCCTGAAGCACACAAATGCCGCCTTCAGGGAAACCAATGATTATGGCAAATTTCTGCGAAGGGGGCAAGACACTTTATGTTTCAGGCCCCTCGGCAGGGCCGTGAATGGCTCGCCAAGGATTGTGGATAAGGGTTTGATAAAGGATAATACCCGGTGCTCAAAAACAAATTTATCCACAGAAGAAGAACGCCATAATGACCGAGGGAACCCATGCCGCTGGCGGCGCAGGTGACAGCCTCTGGCAAGCCTGCATCGACCAACTGGCGCAAGAACTGCCAGAGCAGCAGTTCAACACCTGGATCAAGCCCCTTGTGGCGCAAGTCAACGAAGACTTCTCCAGAGTCACCATTTTTGTCGCCAACCGCTTCAAGCTGGATTGGATCCGCGCGCAGTACGCAGGCCGCATCACGGCCATGCTGGAAAAACTCTACGGCCAATCCATTCCACTGGAGTTAGCCCTTACTCAGCGTGAAGCTGTTGCCAGGACTTACGCTACACCCGCCCAACCGGTCACAGCCGGCCCGACCACCGAACCCGCAGGCTTGGCCGAAGACAATGGCCAGGCGGCTTTCAAGAACCGCCTGAACTCCGCGCTGACGTTCGAGACCCTGATCGAAGGCACGGCCAACCGCATGGCGCGCGCGGCCGCGATGCACGTGGCCGGCACGCCCGGCCAGCTTTACAACCCGCTTTTCATCTACGGCGGCGTCGGCCTGGGCAAGACCCATTTGATGCACGCCGTGGGCAACCGCCTGCTGGCCGACCGGCCCGACGCCAAAGTTCTCTACATCCACGCCGAGCAATTCGTCTCGGATGTGGTTAAGGCTTACCAGCGCAAGACTTTCGACGAATTCAAGGAGCGTTACCACTCGCTCGATCTGCTGTTGATCGACGACGTGCAGTTCTTCGCCAACAAGGACCGCACGCAAGAAGAATTCTTCAACGCCTTCGAGGCCTTGCTGACCAAGAAGTCGCACATCGTGATGACCAGCGACACCTATCCGAAGGGCCTGGCCGACATCCACGAGCGCCTGGTGTCGCGCTTCGACTCGGGCCTGACGGTGGCCATCGAGCCGCCCGAGCTGGAAATGCGGGTGGCGATCCTGATCAACAAATCACGTGCGGAAGGCACCGAGATGCCCGAGGAAGTGGCGTTTTTCGTGGCGAAGAACGTGCGCTCCAACGTGCGCGAGCTCGAAGGCGCGCTGCGCAAATGCCTGGCCTATTCGCGCTTCAACCAGAAGGAAATCTCGATCCAGCTGGCACGCGAGGCCCTGCGCGACCTGCTGTCGATCCAGAACCGGCAGATTTCGGTGGAAAACATCCAGAAGACCGTGGCCGACTACTACAAGATCAAGGTCGCGGACATGTATTCCAAGAAGCGCCCGGCCTCGATCGCCCGGCCGCGCCAGATCGCCATGTACCTGGCCAAGGAACTCACCCAGAAAAGCCTGCCCGAGATCGGCGAACTGTTCGGCGGGCGCGACCACACCACGGTGCTGCACGCGGTGCGCAAGATCGGCGGCGAGCGCCAGCAGCTCACCGAACTGAACCAGCAGCTCCACGTGCTCGAGCAGACGCTCAAGGGCTGAAACCAAGTAGATACAGTGACCGGCCGAATGCTGCGCAAAAACAGGGAAAATCGCGCAATGGGTGGAGAAAAGAGCGCGACCCTCGTTTCCAGGATTTCATTAAATTAAAGAAGAGGTTGACATGATCGTCTTGAAGGCTACACAGAGCAAAGTGCTCGCGATTCTCCAATCGGTATCGGGTATCGTGGAGCGTCGCCACACCTTGCCGATCCTGGCCAACGTGATGCTGCGCAAGACCGGCGGCTCTGTGCAACTGACCACCAGCGACCTCGAAATCCAGATCCGCACCACCGCCGAACTCGATGGCGACGCCGGCAGCTTCACCACCACCGTGGGCGCCCGCAAGCTGATCGACATCTTGCGCACCATGCCGGCCGACCAGACCGTGTCGCTCGAATCCAGCCAGAGCAAGCTGATCCTCAAGGGCGGCAAGAGCAAGTTCACACTGCAGACCCTGCCCGACGAAGACTTCCCGCTGGTGCAGGAAGCGGCCAACTTCGGCCCGGTGTTCAGCGTGCCGCAAAAAACCCTGAAGGACCTGCTGGGCCAGGTGTCGTTCGCCATGGCCGTGCATGACATCCGCTACTACCTGAACGGCATCTTGTTCGTGGCCGAAGGCAACCAGCTGAGCCTGGTCTCCACCGACGGCCACCGCCTGGCCTTCGCCTCGGCCACGCTCGACGTGGAAGTGCCGAAGCAGGAAGTAATCCTGCCGCGCAAGACCGTGCTGGAAATGCAGCGCCTCTTGAGCGACGCCGAAGGCGAGAACCAGCCGATGATGGAAATGCAGTTCGCCAACAACCAGGCCAAGTTCAGCTTCGGCGGTATGGAATTCGTCACCAAGCTGGTCGAGGGCAAGTTCCCCGACTACAACCGCGTGATCCCCAAGAACCACAAGAACAGCATCACCCTGGGCCGCCAGGCGCTGCTCTCCAGCCTGCAGCGCACCGCCATTTTGACGAGCGAGAAGTTCAAGGGCGTGCGCCTGAACATCGACCCCGGCACCCTGCGCGTGGCCTCCAACAATGCCGAGCAGGAAGAAGCCGTGGACGAGCTCGACATCGACTACGGCGGCGACAGCATCGAGATCGGCTTCAACGTCACCTACCTGATCGACGCGCTGGCCAACATGAGCCAGGACATGGTGACCATCGAGCTCAGCGACGGCAACAGCTCCGCGCTGCTCACCATTCCCGAGAACAACACCTTCAAGTACGTCGTGATGCCGATGCGCATCTAAGACGCCGCCCTTCGCCGCGCAGCCCGCCCGCACCAACCCGCGATGAACCTGGTTCAAAGCGGGTTTGGTCATTCAAGAGATTGCTAAAAAGTACGCCATGACAGAAGCCAACCAACCCATCGACCCGAATGCAGACGCCGTGAACACCGGCGAAAGCACGGCGGGCAGCTCCAACTTCCAGCCCAAGATCGACACCAACCAGGCCGGCGCGTCCGAGGCCTATGGCGAAGGCGCCATCCAGATCCTCGAAGGCCTGGAAGCCGTGCGCAAGCGGCCTGGCATGTACATCGGCGACACCTCCGACGGCACCGGCCTGCACCACCTGGTGTTCGAAGTGGTCGACAACTCCATCGACGAAGCGCTGGCTGGCCATTGCGACGACATTTTGGTCACCATCCATTCCGACAACTCGGTGAGCGTGGTCGACAACGGCCGCGGCATCCCCACCGGCGTGAAGATGGACGACAAACACGAGCCCAAGCGCAGCGCGGCCGAAATTGCATTGACCGAATTACACGCCGGCGGCAAGTTCAACCAGAACAGCTACAAGGTCTCGGGCGGCCTGCACGGCGTGGGCGTGAGCTGCGTGAACGCGCTCAGCAAGATGCTGCGCCTGACCATCCGCCGCGACGGCAAGGTGCATGTGATGGAGTTCAGCAAGGGCTTCGTGCAGAACCGCATCACCGAGGTGCAAAACGGCGTGGAAGTCTCGCCGATGAAGGTGATTGGCGACACCGAAAAGCGCGGCACCGAAGTGCACTTTTTGCCCGACACCGAAATCTTCCAGCAGAACAACGACTTCCACTACGAAATCTTGAGCAAGCGCCTGCGCGAGCTGAGCTTCCTGAACAACGGCGTGCGCATCCGACTGAAGGACGAACGCACCGGCAAGGAAGACGACTTTGCCGGCGCCGGTGGCGTGCAGGGCTTCGTGAACTTCATCAACAAGGGCAAGACGGTATTGCACCCCAACGTGTTCCACGCCATGGGCGACCGCCAGAGCGACCAGGGCACCAACATCGGCGTGGAAGTGGCCATGCAGTGGAACAGCGGCTACAACGAGCAGGTGCTGTGCTTCACCAACAACATTCCGCAGCGTGACGGCGGCACCCACTTGACCGGCCTGCGCGCCGCCATGACCCGCGTCATCAACAAGTACATCGACGACAGCGAACTGGCCAAGAAGGCCAAGGTCGAAGTCAGCGGCGACGACATGCGCGAAGGCCTGACCTGCGTGCTGAGCGTGAAGGTGCCCGAACCCAAGTTCAGCAGCCAGACCAAGGACAAACTTGTCAGCTCCGAAGTGCGCGGCCCGGTGGAAGACATCGTGAGCAAGCTGCTGTTCGACTACCTGCAGGAGCGGCCCAACGACGCCAAGATCATCGTCGGCAAGATCATCGAAGCCGCCCGCGCCCGCGAAGCCGCGCGCAAGGCCCGCGACATGACGCGCCGCAAGGGTGTGCTCGACGGCATGGGCCTGCCCGGCAAACTGGCCGACTGCCAGGAAAAAGACCCGGCCATGTGCGAGATCTACATCGTCGAGGGTGACTCCGCCGGCGGCTCCGCCAAGCAGGGCCGCGACCGTAAGTTCCAGGCCATCCTGCCGCTGCGCGGCAAGATCTTGAACGTGGAAAAAGCGCGCTACGAAAAGCTGCTCACCAGCAATGAAATTCTGACGCTCATCACCGCGCTCGGCACCGGCATCGGCAAGGCTGGCGGCAGCACCGGCAACGACGACTTCAACGTCGCCAAGCTGCGCTACCACCGCATCATCATCATGACCGACGCCGACGTCGACGGCGCCCACATCCGCACCCTGCTGCTGACCTTCTTCTACCGCCAGATGCCCGAACTGGTGGAGCGCGGCCACATCTACATCGCCCAGCCGCCGCTGTACAAGGTGAAGGCCGGCAAGGAAGAGCTGTACCTGCAAGGCCCGACCGACCTCGACAGCTTTTTGCTGCGCATCGCGCTGGTCAACGCCTCGGTGCACACCGGCGGTGAAGCCGGCACCACGCTCAGCGGCGACACCCTGGCCGAGCTCGCGCGCAAGCACCAACTGGCCGAAGCCGTGATCGCGCGCCTGCGCAACTTCATGGACGCCGAAGCCCTGCGCTCCATCGCCGACGGCGTGTCGCTCAACCTCGACACCGTGGCCGACGCCGAAGCCTCCGCCGTGGCCCTGCAGGCCAGCCTGCGCGCCCTGGGCAGCGGTGCCGAAGTGGCCGGTGAGTTCGACATCCGCACCGACAAACCCGTGCTGCGCATCAGCCGCCGCCACCACGGCAACGTGAAGAGCAGCGTGCTCACGCAAGACTTCGTGCACGGCGCCGACTACGCCGCCCTGGCCGAAGCAGCCAACACCTTCCGCGGCCTCTTGAGCGACGGCGCCAAGGTCATGCGCGGCGAAGGCGAACGGCAGAAGGAAGAAAAGGTCAACGACTTCCGCCAGGCCATGCGCTGGCTCATCGGCCAGGCCGAAAACGCCACCAGCCGCCAGCGCTACAAGGGACTGGGCGAGATGAACCCCGCGCAGCTGTGGGAAACCACAATGGACCCAACCGTGCGGCGCCTGCTGAAGGTGCAGATCGACGATGCGATCGAGGCGGACCGGGTGTTCACGATGCTGATGGGCGATGAGGTGGAACCGCGGCGGGAGTTTATTGAGACGAATGCGCTGCGGGCGGGGAATATTGATATTTGAGGTTTGTTGTTCCGTGCTGCGAAGGCTAAAATTTTGGCAAGGGCTCGCTTGTCCTTCGCACCTGCGGTATGCTGACCTCTGGGTGTAACACGCCGACTTGGCCGAGCGACCGCTTTTTCAAAGTTCAGCTAGCCAAATTTGATGGGAGACCATCTTTTCCCATTGCTGCGTACGAAACAGCTTTCAGCGGTAACGACGAGATTTCACAGTTTTCGCTGCGTCACTTTCTCATCCTTGGTTCCACCATGGCGCCAAGTGCTTGATTCTCCTTAGACCGATTTCTCACCTTTTGGGTTCTTCTACATTGTTCTTGGTGGCCAGGTGTTCCGGAAGGAGTCCGGCCTTCTCGTCGGGGTCCAGGGGTGTCTGGCCATCCTGCTCTTCGAGGTCTATCGCCATAGGTCTGACCATCGCCCGCGCAGCAGTTCGTCGGTCCTGCGCTCCACCTGCTTGCGAAGTCGTTCTGCGGCTGGCCGTTGGTCTTCAAGGCTCATCGTGTGGGCCACCCCGCCGACCTCTTCGATGGCGATGGCTTGGGCACGTTCCCTGACCGTTTCCGTGAGTGGGCGACGGGGCACCAGGGCATAGACAAGCTCACAGTCGAGTCCGTCGGCGAGCTTACGCAACTGGCCAAGCGTGATTCGGTCGTCCGCTTCCGACTGTTCGGATTTGTGCAACGTCGGCCCCGAGATGCCCAGGCGCTGGGCTTGCTGGCGCTCCGTGCGTCCCAGCGCTTCTCGAATCAGCTTCAGCCATCCGCGCGATGGCCGAGGCCGCTTCACCACGTCTGCATAGGCGGACACGGTGGCTTGCAGTTGTTCAAGTCGAAGCTGGTTCAGTTCAGGGGACATTTTGCTAGCCCATAGGCTTATGGGGAATGGCGCAATGATACCCTATGGTGCAGCAAAATCAAAACTATTGCTTCTCTATAGGAAAGCAAACAACGAATACTTGCTGCCCTTTGAGGCAGCGATCTGAAGCAATCTGCTTTCCCATTGCGAAGCCCATCGTCGCTTGCCGCTTGTGCAGATCAAGCTGGAGACTTCACTTCAGGCCATGCGAGCCCACATCTGCTCAACGGCGGCCACCAACCGGTGCAGCGCCGTCCTTGCCTACGGACTGGGCCCGCCGTTGAAGCTGGCCGAAGGTGCGGGCCTCTCAGCCCGGTAGCGATTTCGCATCTTATGAGTCGCTCAACAATTTTTTGTCGATCGCAGTGGGCGAATCGGAACGAGGCCAGGTTCTTCGCCAGGACTCTCACCGCGCCGTCGTGCGCCGGTGTTCCAGCCGCGCCATCCAGCGTGTCAAGGGCCACAACAAGGCCAGGTACATCAGCGCGGCCAGTACTACTGGTGACGGGTTGTAGACCAGCGACTGTGCATCGCGAGCTGCGCGCAGTAGTTCGGGCAGGCCGACCACGCTGGCGATCGTGGTGAGCTTCACGACCTCGATGCTGTTGCTCACCAAATCGGGCATGACGTTTTTCACCGCTTGTGGAATGACCACGTGGCGCAATGCTTGCAGGCGGGTGAGTCCGGTGGAACGTGCGGCTTCCATCTGACCGGGCGCCACGGCTTCCAGGCCGGCGCGAAACACTTCAGCAAAGTAGGCTGCGTTGTTCAGCAGGAAGCCGAGCACCACGGCGCCGAGTTTCGGAATTTCCCAGCCCAGGAAAGGCAGGCCGAAGTACACGAACACCAACAGCACCAGCGGCGGAAACGCGCGGAAGAAGTCGATGAAGGCCACCGCCGCCCAGCGCAGGCTGCGGCGCCGGCTTTGGCTCAACACCAGGGCCAGCACCAGGCCGGCCGCCGCGCCGAGCGGGATGACCAGGGCCGACAGCCAGATGGTGGTCCACAGGCCTTGCAGCAGGTACGGAAACACCTGCGCGTAGATCGGCAAGTTGAAAAAGTTTTGCTGTAGTGCTTCCATGTTCAACGGCCCTTCCAGCGGCGTTCCATCCAGCGCGCCAAGACCACCACCGGCAGAAACACCAGCAGGTAGGCCAAGGCACCCAGCGTCAGCGGTGTCGGGTTGCCCGAGGTACTGCTGGCGGCCTGGGCCTGGTTCAAGATTTCGTTCAACGCCACGACTGAACCCAAGGCGGTGTTTTTGGTGATGGAGATGACACGGTTGGTCAGCGGCGGCACGGCACGGCGCAGCGCCTGCGGCAGCACCACCCAGGCCATGGCCTGCCACCAGCGCAGGCCGGTGGAACGCGCGGCTTCCATTTGGCCCACCGGCAACGAGACGATGCCGGCCCAGATACTTTCTTCGGCATAGGCTGCCAGCACCAACGACAAGGCCAGCCAGGTGGTGGCAAAGGCCGAGAGCGGAAGCCCGATGGACGGGAAGCCGAAATACACCACGATCAACAAAATCAGCGGTGGCAGTGAACGCATCACATCGGCAAAGCCCACCACCATCCATGTGATGAGGCGGATGTGCAGCGCACGCAACACAGCCAGCGCCAAGCCCAGCAAAACACCGGTCACCACCACCGCCAGACCCACCCCCACGGTGACGCCCAAGCCCTGCAGAATCTGCAGCCAATAACGCGCCGCCACCTCTTGGTTGAAAAAAGTGAAGATCAGACCTGAGGTGTCGCCACTCATGTCGCAGCCCCCGCTCAAGCCGCACGTGCGCCGCTGTAGCGGCCCACGAAGCTGCGGGTGCGCGCTTCGCGTGGGCGCTCAAACACGTCGGCTGCGGTGCCTTCTTCGACCACCACCCCACCGTCCATGAACACCACGCGGTCGGCGGCGGCATGGGCAAACGCCATTTCGTGGGTGACGACCAGCATGGTCATGCCGCCCTCGCGCAATTGGCGCATCACTTGCAGCACGTCTTCCACCAGTTCGGGGTCGAGGGCGCTGGTGGGTTCGTCGAACAAGATCATGCGCGGCTGCAGCGCCACCGAGCGTGCAATGCCCACCCGTTGCTGTTGGCCGCCAGAGAGCTGCGCCGGGTAAGCATCGGCTTTGTGGCCCAGCCCCACACGCTCCAGCGCGGCCTGCGCCAGTTGGCGCGCTTCTGCCTTGCTGCGGCTTTTGACGAGCCGCAGTGCCAGGGCCACGTTGTCGAGCGCGGTGAGGTGCGGGTAGAGGTTGAACGCCTGAAACACCATGCCGATTTGCTGGCGCACGGCGTTGATGTCGACATCGGCGCGGGTGATGTCGCGGTCATCAAAAATCACCTGGCCGCCGCTGGCTTCTTCAAGCCGATTGCAGCAGCGCAGCATGGAGCTTTTGCCCGAGCCCGAAGGCCCGATCACACACACCAACTCGCCTGGCCGCACCCGCAGGTTCACGCCGCGCAGCACTTCGTTGGCGCCATAGGACTTGCGCAGTCCGACGATTTCTAACAAGGGAGAGGGCATGACCATGGCGGACTCGGCAAAACGTTCAATAAGGTGCGCCAGCGGTGCGTTGGATGACCACTAGAGCGGCTGGCTTCAGCTGCACTTGGCCGTCACAGGCGTGGCGTCGTAGCCATCCATGCCGGGCACGCCGGTACCGGGCGCCAACTTCACGGCCGCGTCGTCAGCGCTCGGGTTGAAGCCGAACCACTTGACGGCCAGCTTGGCCACCGTGCCGTCTTGCTTCATGCATTTCAAAGCGTTGGAGGCGGCGGCGCGACCAGCCTTGTCGTCCAGCCGGAAGGGCAGCGCCCAGACCAAGCCGGTTTTAACGGTATAGCCGGCTTGCAGCGCGGTGTTTTGCTTTGCGGCCCAGGCCACCACGGTGGTGCCGGCGAGGTTGTAGTCGGCACGGCTGGCGAGCACGGCTTGCACGGCGTCGGCGTTGTTGCCGTAGACGTCGAACTTGAAGTCGTATTTGGCTGCGTTGTCGCGTGCCCAGCCTTCGTAGTTGGAGCCCTTGTTGACGGCTACCGTCTTGCCCTTCAGGTCTTCCAGCTTGGCCAGGGGTGTGCCTTTGCGGCCGAGAAAGGTGTAGTCGGTGTCGAGGTAGCCTTCGGTGAACAACATGGCCTTGGCGCGCTCGGGCGTCACGGTCACGGGGGCCAACAGGAAGTCGTAGCGCTTGCTGTTCAGGCCCGGCACCAGGCCGGAGAACTCGGTGGCTTCGATCTCGATCTTGCGGCCCAGGCGCTTGGCCAGTTCTTCACCCAGGTCGATGTTGAAACCTTGTGCGCCGCCGCCGAGCTTGGCCATGGCGTGGGGCGCGAAGGTCGCGTCCACAGCGGTCTTCAACGGGCCGGTTTGCGCCCACGCGGCACTGGTGCACAACGCGCCTACGCTGACCACAGCGCCGAAGAAAAACGAACGGAACGAGACTTTGAAAACGAATCGGTGTTGCATGGAAGGCACTCCTGGTGAACGGTAATGATGAAAGGGACGAGCAAAGGAAATACGGTGACGGTGTTATTCCGCGCGCTTCAAGCCGACGAGCGCACTGAAGGCGCCACGCTGCGCGGAAGGGGCAAATGTGCGCAGCGGCTCGGGCCGGCCACGCGGCACGAACCGGCCGCTGCCGCGTGCGGCCAGCAGCGCGCCATCGCGCACCACCGCGCGCCCGCGGCTGAACACCGCAGTGGGCCAGCCGGTGATGCGCAGGCCTTCATAAGGGGTGTAGCCCACGTTGTCGTGCAGCATGCCGGCGGTCACGTCGACCACGCGGGTCGGATCCCACAGCGCGATGTCGGCATCGGCGCCGACGGTAATGGCACCTTTGCGCGGCGCCAGGCCGTACATGCGGGCGTGGTTGGCCGAGGTGAGCGCCACAAACTGCTCGATGCTCATGCGGCCGGACATCACACCTTCAGAGAACAGCAGCGGCAAACGCAGCTCTATGCCGGGCACCCCGTTGGCCATTTCTTTGAAAGTGGTGGCATCGCCCTTGGGCAACTTGCCCGAGGCATCGAACCGGTACGGGGCGTGGTCAGAAGAAAACACACCCAGCGTGCCGTCGATCAGGCCGTCCCACACGGCTTGTTGCGAGGCGGCGTCGCGCGGTGGTGGACTGCAGCAAAACTTGGCGCCTTCCATGCCGGGCGCATCGCTGTCGCTGGCTTCCAAAAACAAATACTGCGGGCAGCTCTCGGCCAGCACCGGGGCGCCGAGCTTTTGCGCGGCGCGAATCACTTCCACCGTTTCACGGCCCGCCACGTGCACGATGAGCACGGGTACATCGACCAAACGCGCCAAGGCAATGGCGCGGTGCGTGGCTTCGGTTTCGGCCAGCGCGTCGTGCGCCACGGCGTGGAACTTGGGTGCGGTGTGGCCGCGCTCCAGCAGGCGGTGTGCCACCCAGCGGATCATGTCGTGGTTCTCGGCGTGCAGCATCACCAGCGCGCCCAGTTCACCGGCGGTGGCCATCACTTCCAGCAACTGGTAGTCGTCGAGTTTGAGCTTGTCATAGGTCATGTAGACCTTGAGCGAGCTGATGCCGTCGCGCACGGCTTGCGGCAGGTGCTCGCGCAGCGCGGTCTCGTCGGGGTTGGTCAAGATCAGGTGAAAGCCGTAGTCGATCACCGCCTTTTCGGCGGCGCGGCGGTGGTAGTCGGCCAGCACGTCGGGTATCTGGTCGTTGCGGTGCTGTGCAGCAAACGACAGGATGGTGGTGGTGCCGCCAAACGCCGCCGACACGGTCCCGCTGTAGAAGTCGTCCGCACACATCACGCCCATGCCCGACAACTGCTCGATGTGGCAATGGCTGTCGATTCCGCCGGGCAGCACCCAGCGGCCGGTGGCGTCCACGTCTTCGCGCCCGGCTGACAGGTTGGGCGCGATGGCGGTGATGCGGCCGTTCTGAATGCCAACGTCGGCATAAAAGGTCGCATCCGCATTGCTGATGCGGCCGTGGCGAATGGTGAGGTCGAAGTCCATGGTGGTGCGGGCTGGCGAGGTTTAGAACGTGCCGGGGTAATGGCCGCCGTCAAGCAGCAGGTTTTGCCCGGTAATGAAGCCGGCTTGCGCGCTGCACAGGTAGGCGCAGGCGTCACCAAATTCGGCCGGGTTGCCCAGGCGGCGCGCGGGGTTGGCGGCGCCACGTTCGGCAATCACGGCCTCGACGGTTTTGCCACTTTTGGCGGCCCACTGCGCGGCGGTTTCTTTCAAGCGGTCGGTCTCGAACGGGCCGGGTAGCAGGTTGTTGATGGTGACGTTGTGCGCCACCGTCACACGCGCCAGGCCCGCTACAAAACCGGTGAGGCCGGAGCGTGCGCCGTTCGACAAACCGAGGATGTCGATCGGTGCCTTCACCGCGCCCGAGGTGATATTGACGATGCGGCCAAAGCGGCGCGTGATCATGCCGTCCACCGTGGCTTTGATGAGGGCGATGGGCGTGAGCATGTTGGCGTCCAGCGCGGCGATCCAGGCGTCACGGTCCCAGTCGCGAAAGTCACCTGGCTTGGGGCCCCCGGCGTTGGTGACCAAGATATCGGGCTGTGGGCAAACGGCCAACACGGCGGCTCGGCCGGCTTCGGTGGTCACGTCAGCAGCCACAGTGGTGACTTCTGCGTCGGTGCTGGCGCGAATGTCGGCAGCGGCCAGCTCCAAGGCTTCTACGCCACGGGCCACCAGTGTCAGCCGCGCACCTTCACGCGCCAGTGAGATGGCACAGGCGCGGCCCAGGCCTTTGCTTGAGGCGCAGACCAGTGCGCTTCGTCCAGAAATTCCGAGATCCATTTAGAGTTTGCTCCGGCTTAGGCGATGGTGAAGGGGCTGCGCTGGTCGAGCGACAGGCCCACGCGTTGCACGGTGGCTTCGAGTTCACGCGCGGTGATCGGGTCCATGCGCATGCCGGGTGAACGAATGGCGTCGCAAGCGATCACGCCACGGCGCATGTAGGTGGTCTTGCGCAGCGCCAGGCCCACCTTGGGTTGGAACTCGTAGCGGATCAGCGGGCAGTAACGGTCGAACGTGGCGGCGGCGGCGGCAAAGTTGCCGGCGGCGTGGTGCTGGTAAATGCGCACCAGGATTTCAGGGAAGGCAAAGCCGGTCATGGTGCCCACGGCGCCGCGTTGCAGCTCTTCCAGAAAGTACACACCACCCAGGCCGCCAAACACCTTCATGCTGCCTTGCGCCAGGTCGAGAATGCGCGAGATTTTTTGGCCCACGGGCGGCTCTTCCATCTTGATCATGCCCACGCCGCCTTCGCGGCCCAGGCGCGCCACCAACTCGGCACCAATCTCGGTGCCAAACGAATCGGGGAAGTCGTGGATGACGACCGGGATCTTCACCGCTTGCGCCACGGTACGGTAGTAGTCGAACTGCACGGCGTCGGCGGTGGTGTCCAGCGGCGCCACAAACACGGCGCCAGCGCCGAGTGCTTCGGCTTCACGCGCTTGTTCCACCGCGCCTGCGATGCCCAGGGCACGCACACCCACCCACACCGGCACGCGGCCTTTGACTTGCGAGATGAAAGCGCGGATCACTTGGCCACGCTCGTCTTGCGACAACTTGTGCGACTCGCCCAAGAAACCCAGGATGGCCAAGCCGTTGACACCGGCCTCCATTTGAAAGTCGACCAGCGAGGCGATGCTGGCCAGATCAAGCGCGCCATCGGCCGCAAACGGCGTGGGGCAAATGGTGAACACGCCTTTGGCGGTGGCGAGGCGGTCGGGTGCGATAGTGGTTGCAGTCATGGGTCGGGTGCCGGGTTGCAGTGAAGTTATGGCGGATTATTCGAAACGCCCCGGCCCGTGTCGCGTGCTTTTATGGCGGACACCCTTAACAACGTGTTAACTCCCCACTGCCTGCACCGTTTCGGATGGCGGCTGAAAACCTTCGCTTTGCATGAGCTGGCGCAGCACGGCGACAAAAGTCTGGGCCATTTGCGACAGAGGCTCAAAGCGCGAGTACACCAAGTTGGCCTGCAAACTGGGCGCATCCAACAGTGGCCGCACCACCAGTTGACTGGCCGGCCAGCTGCGCACCGAGAACTCATCGACCAGCGCAATGCCGGCGCCGGCCTGCACCAGCGCGCAGGCGTTCTGCGGCGAGCCCACTTCAATGGCGGTGCGGTAGGTCTCGCCCGCCGCCTCAAACAGCCCGGTAACCAGCAGGCCGAAGGGTGAAGTGCGGTCGTAGGCGATCAGCGGGTAGGCCAACAGATCTGCGGCCGTGAGCGTGGCGCGGCGCGACAGCGGGTGGTTGTAGGGGCAGATGCACACCAGCCGACCGCTGCCCAGCGGCGTGAATTCGAGATTCGGGTGCTCCACCGGCAAAATGGTCACACCCAGGTCAGCCTGGTGGTTCAGCAGGCGCTCCACCAGTGGCGCGAAGCCCAGGTACTGGAAACCCAGCTTGACCTGCGGGTGGGTATGGCGAAACGCTGCCATGGCCTGCGGAATCACCATCTGGCCCACGCTGGGGCTAGACACCACATTCAGAATGCCCTCGCGGTGTTCGCCCAGTTCACGCGCCAGCTCGTTGACGCGTTGCACCCCGGCGTAGACATGCTCCACCTCGCGGAACAATTTCTTCGCCTCTGGCGTGGCGTAAAGCCGGCCCTTGATACGTTCAAACAGCGCAAACCCCACCCGCGACTCGGTGTGTGACAACAGCCGGCTCACCGCCGGTTGCGACACGAACAGCAGCTGCGAGGCGCCGCTGATGGAGCCAGTGATCATCACGGCACGGAACACTTCGATCTGGCGTAGGTTGAGGGACATACATTGAAGTAGTTAACAAAGGGTTAAGGGTGACCGACAACATAGCAAGCGCCATGCCGCCCGCCCCGTCCTAGACTGGCGGCGAGCCCGGCGATGGTCGTCTGGCAACACCATCGCCGCCATGCAGCATCCGATCTACGTCATCAACCCCAACTGCGACAGCGCCGTCACCGCCGGGCTGGACGCCGCCGTGGCCCCGCTGCGCCTGGCCGGCGGCCCGCCCATCACCTGCGTCACCTTGGCCGATGGCCCGCCCGGTGTGCAAAGCCAGCTCGACGTGGACACGGCTGCGCTGTCGGTGCACCGTTTTGCCCAGGCGCACAAAGGCCGGGCCAGCGCTTTTGTAGTGGCTTGCTTCAGCGACCCGGGCTTGGCCATGCTGCGCGAAAGCGCCGGTGTACCGGTGCTGGGCATCAGCGAAAGCGCGGTGTTGACGGCACTGACCATGGGGCAGACGTTTGGCGTGATCGCCATCCTGCAAGGCTCGATTCCACGCCACCTGCGCAACTGGAGCGCCATGGGCGTGGCCAGCCGCTGCGCCGGCGAAATCGCCATTGGCCGTGGCGTCTCCGCCCTGGCCGACCGCCCCGCCACACTCGCCGCCATGTGCGACGCCGGCCGCCGCCTGCGCGACGAACGCGGTGCCCAGGTGCTGGTGATGGGTTGCGCCGGCATGGCGCCTTTTCGCGAACCCCTGCAAGAAGCCACCGGGCTAGCGGTGGTCGAGCCCACACAAGCTGCCACGGCCATGGCGCTCGGCCGCGTGCAACTCGGCTGGTGAACCCTCTACATCACAAATACTTTTCACCATGACACCGCCCCCCGCCACCCTTCCCGCCGCCACGGCACACCCTGATCTACTGCAACGCCTACACGCCGCCGTGGGCGACGCCGGCATGGTGCTCGACGCCGAAGCACAAGCCCCCTATTTGCAAGACTGGCTCGGCAAATGGCAGGGCCGCACACCGGTGGTGGTGCGCCCACTGAACACAGAGCAGACCGCCGCCGTAATGGCGATCTGTCACGAAACCCACACCCCTGTGGTCACCCAAGGTGGCAACACCGGCATGAGCGGCGGTGCCACTCCCGATGCCAGTGGCGCCCAAGTGGTGCTGAGCATGGTGCGCATGAACACCATCCGCCAGGTAGACCCTTTGAACAACAGCCTGACCGTAGACGCTGGTGTGTTACTGGCCAACGTGCACGCGGCAGCCGCCGAGGTGAACCGTTTCTTCCCGCTGAGCCTCGGCTCTGAAGGCAGTTGCACGGTGGGTGGCAACCTGGCCACCAACGCCGGTGGCATTGCCGTGCTGCGCTACGGCAACACACGCGACCTGGTGCTGGGCATTGAGGCGGTGTTACCCGATGGCCGCATTTGGAACGGCCTGCGCGCCCTGCGCAAAGACAACACCGGCTACGACCTGCGCCACCTGTTCATCGGCTCCGAAGGCACGCTGGGGGTGATCACCGCCGCCGTGCTCAAGCTCTACCCACGCCCGGTGGCACGCGCTACCGCATGGGTTGGCGCGGAGAACATTGAAGCCTTGGTGGCGCTATTGGCGCAGTTGCGCTCGCATTGCGGCGAGCGGTTGGTGGCGGTTGAAATGATGTCGCAAGCCTCGCTCGACCTGGTGCTGGAACACGTCACCGCCACGCGCGCGCCGCTGGCGGGTAGCCATGCCTTCCAGGCGTTGGTGGAGTTGGCCGATACCCGCGCCGATGGGTTGGCCGAGCTGCTGGAAGAAGGCCTGGGCGCCGCGCTAGAAGAGGGCCTGGTGGAAGACGTGGCGGTGTGCACCAACGCCAGCCAGGCCGCTGCGTTCTGGAAATTACGTGAAGGCATTTCACAAGCCCAGGTGCGCGCCGGCAAAGCCATCAAACACGACATCGCCCTGCCCATCTCGGCCATTGGCGCTTTTGTGGCGCAGGCCGACGCGGCCCTGCACGCCGTTCAGCCGGGTGTGCGCATCGTCAACTTCGGCCACCTGGGCGACGGCAACCTGCACTACAACGTGCTGCTACCCCTCGACACGCCCTACGCCGAAATGGCCGAACGCACTGCGTTGCTGAACCGCACGGTGCACGACATGGTGCATGCCATCGGCGGCAGCATCAGTGCCGAACACGGCATTGGCCAGCTGCGCCGCGACGAACTGCCGCGCTACAAACCGGCGCTGGAATTTGAATTGATGATGCGCATCAAACAAGCGCTGGACCCCAACCAGATCATGAATCCGGGGAAATTGTTGTAGGTAGTACCCTGCGGCGTAAGGGTAATCGTCAAGTCGACGTACGCCTCAGCCTTCCACACACCGGTCCCAAACGCAAGACCGGCCAGCACGTCGATGCGCGGCAAAGGCGCCCGGTTGTAAGGTCGGTCGAACCAGACGAGCGCCTTTGGATTGATAGGCCTCACCCAAGCGTTCCGCAAGCGCCGGGCCGAAGTTCAGATCTCGGTCCACACGGCCTGGCACGCTTGCTGCAAGGGCTGCATGACAGGCGGCTCTCAATGAAAGGACAGAACCACATTAGCCCAACTTCTGGGTGCTTACACCCACTTAAGCAAGAGGAAACCCGGTCTAGCTTATTGCGGTTCCTGCCTACAGTGCGGCAGTGAACCGATTCCTCGTTTCACCGTTTTCCCAATCCTTTGGACACAGTCAATGCAAACTACCTTTACCAAGATCTCCCTTGTCGGCGCCATGGCATTCGCGATTGCCGGTGGCGCTTTTGCCCAGGAACAGGTCGTCAAGATCGGCCACACCGGCCCCTTGTCGGGTCCCAATGCCTTCATCGGCAAAGACAATGAAAACGGCGTGCGCCTGGCGGTGGAAGACTTGAACGCCAAGAAAATCGTCGTGGGCGGCAAGACGTTGAAATTCGAGCTGCAGTCCGAAGACGACCAGTGTGATCCCAAGTCCGGCGTCAGCGTGGCCCAGAAGCTGGTGGATGGCGGCGTTAAATACGTGATGGGGCCTTATTGCTCGGGCGTGGCCATTCCCGCATCGCGGGTGTACAGCCAGGGCGGCGCAATGCTGTCCACCGTGGGCAGCAATCCCAAGGTCACCATGGGCGGCTACAAGAATCTGTTTCGCATCATGGCCGGCGACAACGAGATTGGCGCGCGTCTGGCTTTTTACGCGGCCAACATCTTGAAGGTGAAGAACGTGGCCGTGATCGACGACCGCACCGCTTACGGCCAGGGCCTGGTCGATGAGTTCTCCAAGGAAGCCAAGAAACTGGGCCTGAACATCGTGGCCCAGGAGTTCACCACGGACAAGGCCACCGACTTCTCCGCCATCCTGACCAGCCTGAAGGCCAAGCAGCCCGAAGTGATCTTGCTGGGCGGCTATGCACCGCAAGCGGGCCCGATGGTGCGCCAGATGAAGTCGCTGGACATCAATGCCAAGCTGATGGGCGGCGACGCCATCTGTACCGCCGAACTCGGCAAGCTGGCCGGCGATGCCGCCACCGACACCGTGCTGTGCGCCCAAGGTGGCGTGGTGCTGGAAAAGACCGCGGAAGGCCCGGCCTTCAAGGCCAAGTACAAGAAGCGTTTCAACATCGACCCGGATGCCTACGCACCTTCGTTCTACGACCAGACGATGTTCATCGGCCAGTCGATGCAGAAAGCCGGCTCCCTGGACCCGGAGAAGGTGGGCGCCGAGATCTACAAGACCACCTACAAGGGCATGTCGGGCACCTTCGCCTTTGACGAGAAGGGCAACCTGAAGTCGGCCCCGATCACCATCTACACGTTCAAGGCCGGTTTGCCGTCGCCACTGGGTGCGTATTGATCGCCTGGATGCAGATCTCTTAACGTGACGAAAAAGGGCCGTGCAAACACATGCAACGGCCCTTTTTCATGCCCGTTTTGAGTGCGCCGCTGACCACAGCGCCAGCCCACCTGCCAGGCTCCAGGCCCGGGCATGGCCGAGGCGACGCAGGGCGTTGGCTGCCTGGGCGCTGCGGTTGCCGCTGCGGCAGTAGAACAGGATTGGGACCTCGGCCGGGAGCTTCAGCCAGCCCGGCAAAGCGTTGAGCAGGTTCGACAAGGCAACGTACTCGGAAACCACGTCGGCGACCAGGGATGTGCCCGCGGCCAGGCGTTGTTCGTACAGCTCGCGTACATCCACCAGCAAGGGCTGCGGTGTGCCCTGCATCAAGGCCAGCAACTCCGTCTCGCTCAGGTCAATCTTGACGCTCTTGGTGCCGCTGTCCGCAGGGGCGCCACAGGCCGTGGTCTGATGCACTGCGCGTTCGACGCTCAAGGTGCTGGCGAAGCGGTTCTCGTCGTCATGGCCCGGCAGCAGCAAGGTATGCGGCCCGACCGCCTGCTCCAAGGCCAGCAGCGAGGTGGCATAGGCGAGTGGTTCGCTCTGCGCAAGATCGCTGCGCCCGAGCGCGCCCGGCATCACGGTGTCGCCGACAAAGGCCAGGCGCAGGGCGGGGCCGTCGTGCGTCACCTCGTGCATCAGGTAGGCCGTCGAGTCGGCCGTATGCCCCGGTAGGGTGAGGCGTGTCAGGCGGTAGTCACCCATCAGAATCTGACCGGCCCCCAGGGGCCAGCCCAGGGCATCGACGGCGCCCGGCTCCTGCAGAAAAGCCGGCACCGCCGCACGCAGTTCGCAGGACGAAGACACATGCTCCCCATGGCTATGGGTATCCAGGACGGCAGCCAGGGTGAAACCACGGCAGCGCAGCCACTGCACGAGGCGATCGGTCAGCGCGGGCAAGGGGTCGATCACGACGCAGCGCCGGGTGGCGGCGTCGGCCACCAGATAGCAGCAGGCACCGTCCACGACGAAGCGCGTCAGCAGCTCCGGCGGGCTTGCATCGGCCTGCGGTGTCGCGCTCAAACAGCTTGAACGCAGCGAGGCGCCACAGTCGCGGATGCGGGAGCAAGCCTCGTCGATGAGATCGGCGCCATCCGCCGCACCAAAGGACAGCCGCACGGCGGCCGCGGCCTGCCACGCAGGCAGCCCCATGGCCTGCAGCACATAGCTGGGCGTGGCTTTGGATGCGCTGCAGGCCGAGCCACCGCTGACGCGCAGGCCGGCGGCGTCGAACAGGTCCAGCAGCAGTTTGGAACTCAGGCCCGGCACGGCGAAGTTCAGCGTGGTCGACAGGCTCAGCGCGGCTGGTGCATTGAAGATCACGCCGGGGAAGGCCGCGCGCAATGCCCCGGCCAAGCGCTGGCGATGGGCGGCCAGCGCGGCCTGGTCTTGAAAGGTCACGCCGTCTTCCAGCGCGCTCAGCACCGCGCCGAGTGCCGCGATGCCTGCCATGTTCTCGGTGCCGGCGCGCAGCGCGCTTTCTTGCCCTCCGCCCGCCAACAGCGGCGTGAAGGGTGCGCCCTCGCGGACATAGAGCAGGCCGATGCCCTTGGGTGCGTAGAGCTTGTGGCCAGAGAAGGGCGCATAGTCGATGGGACGCTCCGCAAGATTCAGCGCCAGCTTGCCCAGGGCCTGCACGCTGTCCACCATCCACAGGGCGGGGCTGCCGGCCAGCGCCGCGGCGATGCCATCGAGATCGCTGATCACCCCGGTCTCGTTGTTGGCGGCCATGGTGCAGACCAGGCCGGCCAGTGGGGCCTGTTCACGCAGCCAAACCAGGTCATGCCGGCCGTCGGCACCGACCGGAATCGCCCGGATCGGCAGGTTCAGGCCGAGCACGGCGTTCCAGTGCTTCAGCGCCTCGGGCACCGCCTTGTGTTCGGTGGCGCCATAGAGCAGTTGCAGCTGCATCGGCTCACCAGCTTCGTCGCGGCGCCGGCGCAAGGCACTCAGAACCGACAGCACCGCGGTCTGGATACCCTCGGTCGCGCCGCTGGTGAACAGCAGCTGGCCGCTTGGTGCGCCGAGTGCGCGGCGCGCGGCCGCACGAACCTGGTCCAGCAGGGCACGGGCCTTGAGCCCACTGCCGTGGACGCTGCTGGGGTTGCCGAAAGCATCGGCCATGGCTGCAAGCGCGGCAGCCTGGGCCTGAGGCAGGACCGGGGTGGTGGCATTGGCGTCGAGATAGATTTCCATGCCGACATTGTCGAAACACACGACTGGAAATAACGTGCAAAATTTGGCCCATTAAAAGTCAATTCAGGAAACTAATTCTCAAAATCATGGCAAAGACGAAATTGGATTCCATTGACTGCAAACTGCTGGAGCTCCTGCAGCAAGACGGCACGCTGCAGGTTGCCGATCTGGCGACCCGGGTCGGCCTTTCTCAGACGCCTTGCTGGCGCCGCATCCAGAGGCTCAAGGAGACGGGCGTCATCTCCCGCAACGTGATGCTTGTCAACCGGGAGAAGGTGAATGTGGGTGTCACGGTTTTTGTCTCGGTGCGCACCAACACCCACAGCCAGGACTGGTTCAATCGCTTCCGGGCAGCGGTGGAAGCGATCCCGGAAATCGTGGAGTTTTATCGCATGAGCGGCGACGTGGACTATCTGCTGCGCGTCGTCGTGCCGGACATCGCGGCCTACGACAAGGTCTACAAGCGGCTGATCTCGGGCACGCAATTGTTCGACGTGTCGTCCAGCTTCGCCATGGAAGAAATCAAATTTACCACCGCCCTGCCTTTGTCCTACACGGACTGAAAAGAGGGCGGTGTCTGACTCCGTGACAAGACATCATTGAGCCGTCGATGCAGGCTCGGGGTTTAACCAAAGCGAATCCAGATCAGGAAACTTCCACTTCTGCGGGTCTTCGCGGGCCATGATCTTCTCCTTGCAATCGGGCAAGGCCAGATTGACCGCGTAGGATGGAATACGCAGGCCGGACTTGGTCGAGAAGAATATGTTGACCACCGGTTTCAGCAGCGCATCCGCGTTTTGAGCCACAACCACGCCAATGCGCCCCGACGTCAGCCGCACCAATGATCCGGTGGGATAGATGCCCGTGCTTTTGACAAACGACTGGAACACCTGGGCGTCCAGATGGCCCTGGGTCCACCCTGCCATTCGGCGTATCGCCTCGGAAGGATCCCAGCCCTTCTTGTAGGGGCGATCAGACGTGATGGCGTCGTATACGTCGCACACCGCGCCCATTTTGGCGAGCAGGCTGATGGCGTCACCTTTTTGGCCATCTGGGTAGCCCGTTCCGTCGGTTTTTTCATGATGGTGCAAAACGACGTCCAGCACGGTCGCGTTCAGCTCCGGGGTGTCCACCAGCATCTTGTAGCCATCTACGGGATGGGCTTTGATGAGGGTGAATTCGGCCTCGGTGAGCCGGGCTGGCTTGTTCAGCACCTCGGGCGGTGTCATGGCCTTGCCCAGATCGTGCAGCAGCCCTCCAATGCCGGCCGATCGGGTTTGCTCTTCATCCAGTTCGAGCTGGAGGGCCAGCCTCACCATCAGCGCACACACGGCCACCGAGTGCATGTAGGTGTAGTTGTCGGCCGTCTTGAGGCGTGCCAGATTGATGATGGCGGCCTGGTTGCGCAACACTGAATCCCATATTTCCTGCACCAGGTGTTGGGCCAGTTCGGTATCCACGCGCCGGCCCAGCCGTGCTTCTTCGAACATCTCGACCATGACCTGCATCGACTTGGCGCAAATTTTGGCGGCGCGAAGGTATTCCTCCTCGGTGGTGGTGGGGGCGGTGTCCCGCGCAGGGGTAGCGATGGATGGCGGCTCTTGCACCACGGCCTCGGCGGACGTGGCCCGGGCCACATCGCTTTGACCGGTGTTGTCGAGGGCCAGGTCCAGGCCCTTGCTCGTGTCGATCCAGACCTCCCGGACGTTGCTGTTCCGGACCCGCACGATATCTTCGGGGTCGCTCAGCACAAAGTGGTTGCGCCAGAACGGATGCTCCATCCACGGCGCACAAAAGCCATCGATGTACATCCCCAGGGTCAGGCTTTGAACGGGGAT
>Ga0307515_10000221_pt1 | contig 141099 bp, 128 predicted proteins | sample 17_EM_MG_FD_194513 | JGI IMG/M metagenome (GOLD analysis project Ga0307515, IMG submission 194513) | Populus trichocarpa ectomycorrhiza microbial communities from riparian zone in the Pacific Northwest, United States - 17_EM | ecosystem: Host-associated > Plants > Roots > Unclassified... | reverse complement strand
CAACTGACTTCGCGCGGTTGTCTGAGCGCAGCGGCCAAAGGCCGCGTAGCGAGTTCGGCGCGAGGCCCCAAACACCGAGCACCGCAGAGCAGTCGGCCCTAGGCCGACCGCCTCCGTCGGGTCCCCCCTTTCTTTGGTGACTTTCTTTCGGGGAAGCGAAAGAAAGTTACTGCCCTGTCGGGGGCACATCCCGACGCAGCCTCACGCAGTGAACAAACACCACGCAAAAGCAGAACGAGGCTTCGATACCTCAGCCTGAGCGGGTGGCGGCATGCGAAAAGGCTTCGACAGGCCCGAACGGCTGAGGAGGCGGCGCGCGAGCCAGGCTTCGATACCTCAGCTCGAACGGATAGAGCCGCACGAAGGAAGCGGCAACACCCAACCACAAATTTCTGTATTGACAGAAATTAACGACAACCATAAAGTGACCACCATGGACCTCTCCCCAACCCTCTCCCGTTTCGTCCTCCACTGGGGCGAAATGGGCACCCGCTGGGGTGTGAACCGCACCGTCGCGCAGATCCATGCGCTGCTGTACATCACCGGCCGCCCCATGCATGCCGAAGAGATCACCGACACGCTCGGCGTGGCCCGCTCCAACGTGAGCAACAGCATCCGCGAGCTGCAGAGCTGGAAGCTGGTGAAGCTGGTGCACATCGCCGGTGACCGGCGCGACCATTTCGAAACTTCCACCCATGTGTGGGAGCTGTTCCGCACCATCGTCCGCGAGCGTCAACAGCGCGAGATCGCCCCCACCATCGAGGTGCTGAGCGAGCTGTTGGCCGACCCGGCCGTCAGCCGCGACCCGGCCGAGGCCAAGCTCCGCATGCGCGAAACGCTGGAGTTTCTGCAGACCCTCACCGCCTGGAGCGACGAGATGCTGCGGCTCGACACCGACACCTTGTCCAAGGTGCTCAAGCTGGGGGCCAAGGTGAAGAAACTGCTGGGCCGTGACGCGGGCGAATCGCAGCCCAAGGCGGCCGACACCGAGATCACGCCGGCCCATCTGCTGGGCCCGTGAACCGGCCCTTTTTTTGACTGAGTATTTCTGTTTTGACTGAAATAACTGGAGGGATCATGAGCGCTGTCTATCCACTCACCTTGCTGTACGACGCCGGCTGCGCGGTGTGCTCGCTGGAGATGGATCACCTGCGCTCACGCAACCATGAAGGCAAGCTCCAGTTCGTCGACATCGCGGCGCCCGGCTTCGACCCTGCGCCCTACGGCGCCACGCTCGCGGCGATGAACGCCGAGATCCACGCGCGCCGCGCCGATGGGCAGGTGATCCATGGCGTGCAGGTGCTGCGGCTGGCGTACGAAGCCGTGGGCCTGGGCTGGGTGTTTTGGCCCACTGCATGGGCGCCGTTGCGGGTGCTGTCCGAATCGGGTTACCGCGCGTTTGCACGGCATCGCCAACCGATCTCGAGTGCGGCGGCACCGCTGATCAACGCGATCCGCGAGTACCGGGCTCGGCGCATGGCCAGGCGCATGCGCGAATGTGCAGGCGGTGCCTGCGACGTTGCCGGCCACGACAGGAGGCCATCATGAGAGTTCTCGTTTGCGGTGCAACAGGGTGTGTCGGACGAGCTGTGGTGCATGCGCTGCGCTCGCGCGGCCATGCGGTGCTGGCGGGGGCACGCAGCGCGGTCGATGGGCGCCATGCCATGCATGTCGACTACATGGAGCCCCGCGGCCCTGACGATTGGGCGGCACGGCTGCGTGCCGAACGCATCGACGTGGTCGTGAACTGCGTCGGCATCTTGATGGCGTCGCGCAGCCAGAGCTTCGAGCGCGTTCACACCGAAGGCCCGGTCGAGCTTTTTCGCGGTGCCGCGCTAGCGGGGGTTGGGCGCGTCGTGCAGGTCTCGGCGCTGGGCGTGCGCGGTGACGCCGACACATTGAGCACACCTTATCTGCACAGCAAGCTGCTGGCCGACGACGCGCTGGCCTCACTGCCCATCGACTGGGCGGTGTTGCGCCCCTCGTTGGTCTATGGGCCGTACAGCCAGAGCGCGGCCTTGTTCGCCACGCTGGCGAGCCTGCCCGTCATCTCGCTTCCCGGCCTCGGCTTGCAACAGGTGCAGCCGATCCATGTGTACGAGCTGGCCGAGTCGATCGCGCAACTGATCGAACGGCCCGGCGAGGTAAAGGAGGTGTTCGAACTCGGCGGGCCGCGGGCCTTGGCCTATCGCGAGATGCTCGCGCAGTACCGCGCAGCGCTCGGCCTGGGTGCCGCGTTGTGGCTGCCGATGCCCATGCCGTTGATGCGCGCGATGGCCTGGTTGGCCGAGGCGCTTCCGCAAAAGGTGTTCTGCCGCGACACCATCCGCATGCTCGACCGTGGCAGCGTGCCGATCGACAACGCAGCACCTCGCCTGCTCGGGCGTCTGCCGACACCGATGGCGCAGGGGCTGACCATCAGTGCACCCGAATCACTGATCGACCTGCGCGTGCACCTGAGCCCCGCGATGGCGGCCATGGCGCGCGGCTCGCTCGCCTTCATGTGGCTCTACACCGCGCTCATCAGCGCCATGCTGCCGCAAGAATCCGGCGTGCTGAAGCTGCTCGCGCGTTGCGGCTTCGAAGGCCGCTGGGGTCTGGCCGCACTGGTCTTCTCCTGCAGCCTGAACATCTCGCTCGGGCTGCTGAGCCTGCGGCGCCCCGTGCCCTGGGCGCTCGCGCTGCAAGTGGCTGCGGTGCTGGGCTACACCGCCACCGCGGCGTTCAACATGCCCGAACTCACCATCGACCACTGCGGCCCGCTGGTGAAGAACCTGCCGGTGCTCGCGCTGATCATGCTGCTGTGGTCTGCGGCGCCTGCGCCGAAGGCCCATCGACGCACCGTTCGTGCTGCTGCATCGAGCCCGCTCAGTGCCGGTGCAGCAACTGCGCGACCTGCTTCACCATCTTCGGCGCTGACGCGACTCGGTTGACGCCCGAGTACAGGCGTTCGTCGTAGCTCATCGGGTGCGAGTTGGAAACCGATTCCATCACCTTGTCCTTCGCCCAGTCCGACAGCCTGGACTGCCCCGGCGGACGAGGGTGCAAGCTGAGTTTCCGCAAGAAATGGTTGATCTGGTAGACGTGAGCAACCCTCTCCTGCCTCGGCAGGATGAAATAGAAAGCCGCGCTGACCGACACCTCGCTGCCATTGCGGATGAGATGCGGCGCCAGCGGCGGGTGGTGCACGCCGAAGCCGGGGCGCAGGTGAAAGCGCTGGCCGACACCGTTCAACTCGTCACGGTAGCGCCCGGCCAGCTTGTTGCCGCGGTAGTAGTCTTCGATCTCCGCCTCGGTGAGCACGGCGCGGTCGTTCGGGTCGAAGAGAAAAACATCCTTCTCCCCTCTGATCTGCATCAGGAAGTTGCTGTCGTGGTCGAAGTGATAAGGCACCTGCAGGTTCGGCGAGTTCATGAACACATCGAGCCCGGCCCACGTCATGCTCGCGCGGACCGGCCACCCGGTGACGGCTTCGATCTGGCCGAGAAAGGACTGCAGCAACTCGTCGTACTCGTCGCTCAACAGGTTGACGGCAGAGATCTTCAACCAGTGCTTGCCGCTGCCGAGCTCGGCCATGTTGTCCAGCATGCGCTGGGTCTGCTCGCTCTTGCTCAACTGCTGCTCCCCCACGCTGAGGGATTGGTCGCCGCTTCCTTTTTGAATGGCGACTTCGGCGAGCCGTGCAAGCCGCGCGATGTCGAACAGCGGGTGGTGCGCGAGAGGGTGTTCGAACATGAAAGGAGTTCGATTCACCACCTGCTCGGCCGGACGCCCATGCGGGCTGAGTTCGATGCCCTGGAATGCGGTGTTCAGTTCCGTGCTCATGGCATGCCCCTTTCGGCAGCGGGCCTGTCGCGGGACGGAACAAGGAGTCACGCAAGCCGGTCCGCGTTCGCAGCCCGTTGAGCGTCATCATCGCAAGCGACATGCCCGTAGATCAAGTGTTGAAATCACTGATGGACATGTCTGCTTTGTGCGCGGCGCGCGGGTGCGCGGTGCAGCGTGAAGCGGTTCGAACGAATTCAGCGCCTGGCGTAGCGCGTCGCCGTGAAGCGGTCAGACACCGCGGTGGTCTTGTTGTCGATGTAGCCGCTGTCTCTCAAGCGCTGGCGAATGGCGGTGTCGCCGAGCGTGGCGGCCTTGCCCTTGAGGTGCACGACCCACATCGCGCGGCACGGCATGCCGGCGTGCCGTGCGATGGCCTGCGTGAGGTCCTGCTCGTTGAGTGCGATGACGATCAGCACGGCCGCATCGCTTGCAATTGTTGTGACTGCACCAGCCAGCGCTTCGGCCAGTGCGGCATCGTCGGCACGGCCCAGCACGCAGGCTTTGGCTTCCACGCCGATGCCGAGCTTCGACGCCAGCGAAGGCGGCGGCGTCATGATCTTCTTGAGCCACTTCTGCGCTTCTTCGGCGCCGAGATCGAGCGTTACCTGTTCGCCTGCGCACTGGAAGCGCAGCGCGTTGCCTTGAACCTCAACGCCGCTCAGGGCCGAGATGGCGAACCGGCGCTTCAGCGTGGCACCTCGCACGATGAGCTCAGTCGATTCGAGCAGCGCCTTCGCGGCCTCGGTGTGCGGGCCGATCGTGCACAGGCCTTGCGCTTCGCGCCCCATTCAGTGACCCCCACGCACCTGGAGGTGCGACAGCAGCGCCGTGGTCTCGGCCGAGAGCGCCTCGCGGCCATCGCTGATGCGCCGAACGGCCACCCGGTACACCTTGCGGTAGAGGCGGCCAAATTCGTCTGCGAACTGCGGCGATTCCATGGGCCGATTATGTGAGGCAGCCATTGCTTCGAACAGTCCGAAGCATGCGACTCACTCGGCGCGTGGGCCCTCGGTTTCCTGGCAGACCTTGCGTGCGTCGGGCACTGCCCCTGGCGCGGCGCGGTCGGCCAGCACCAGCGCATGGATCTGCTGCAGGCAGGGGTTGGTGGGCGTGATGACGGTCTGCACCGCTTCGTCGAGCAGCCGTGCGTCGGCGGGCGCCAGCTTGAACGAGGTGGGAATGGTGTCGAGCTTGCGCTTGAGGCCGGCGCCTTCCGGATTCGCCTTCACCACGTCTTCGAAGCCGAAGTGATAGAAGACCAGCCGCTGCGTGAGGTCGAGGTCGGGCTTGCCGCGCTGGCTCAGCGCCTTGCACAGCGTGCTCGGCAACTCGCGCGTTTCCAGCTTGCAATCGCCATCGGTCCAGCGCAGGCGCGCCGAGTCGAACTCGCCGAGCAGCTTGGCGCGGTTGTTCTGCAGCAGCGCATCGACGGCGTCGCTCACGTTGGCGTCGAGCAGCAAGCCCAGCGTGCCGCGCGGGTCGGGGTCGAGCCGGCTCGCACCGTGTGGGCGCGTGAAGGCGTCGACCAGCAGCACGATGATGCGGTCGTGCGTGAGCTTGCCTTCGGCCTCCATCTGGAACAGCGCGCGCTTAACCGATTTCAACCCCAGGTTGTCGGAGTTGCCGCCGTCGAAGACGTGCAGGTACTGCTTGCTGGTCTCGCGCTGCTCGCCATTGCGGTCGGTCTGCAGGTAGCGCTCCAGCGCGGGTGGCCGGTAGTCCTGCAGCGTCTGGTTCGGGAAGATCAGCGGGAAGGCCGACGAGGCCATCACCGCACGGGCCAATGAATAGCGGCCGATGTCGGAGTTGATGCGGTCGCGAAAATCTTCTTCGGTGAAGGTGAACACGCTGCCGAACGCGTATTCGTCGGCGGCGTTGATGCCCGGTGCGTCTTGGTCGGCGGCGGTGGTGGCGTTGATGAGCAGGTAGGGGCGCGTCGGGTTCAGCTCGCCCAGGCTCAGGTCTTTGCCGATGAAGCGTGTGCCGTAGAGGTTGTCGGCCAGGGTCTGCGCCATGATGTCGCCGCGGTCGTAGGCGGTGAACCAGTAGCGCGCGATGTTCGACGGCCAGAACCAGTTGCCGAACCAGCGCATCAGGTAATCGCGGCTTGTGAGGCCGAGCACCGGGGTTTTCTCCCAATCGCGCAAGTGGCTCAGGTGGGCCTGGCGGCACAGGTTGTCGAGCCGGCGCAGCTCGGCCGACAAGGGCTCGAGCTGAGTGGTCAGCCAGCTCACCTCGTCGGGCTGCAAGGGCGCCGTGCAGCGCAGTTCGCCGCTCTGCCGGTCGACCTTGATGCGTGATGCGAGCGGTGTGCCTTCGATGGTGGCGGGCAGCACGGCTGCCAGGGCCTCGGAGGTGATCGACGTGTCGCGCGAGGCGGCATACAGCGCCGCGGTGACCGAGCCGCCGGAGACGGACGACATCACGTCCACTTCGTTCAATAGGTCGACGTCGGGGTAGAGCGTCTGCAACTGCAGCATGGTCGCGGCCGAGAGATAGGACGCCCGCGAGCCGCCGCCCGACAAGGCGAGGAACATCAGCACCCGGGGGTTGCCGCGTTCGCCGCCCACCGAGAAGGTGGCGCGTGTCTTGGCCGATGCGGCTTGCGTGACCGAGGTGGATGCCGCCGACGCGGGCGGAAGCGCGCAATTCGTGTGCGTCAGGCTTCCGCACTCGGCACCGCCGATGCTGGCGCAGGCCGACAGCAGCGCAGTCGCCGCCAGCAGCGACAGGCTTCCGATCTGTCGGGCCCACGAACGTGCAGTGCCAAGGTCAAGCATCTGCGGGTTATAGGTCTGCGAGTCGGCCCTCACATCCCCACCCTTAGGGAGCGAAGGGTGGTGCCCCACTCGAATGGGCGTGCTCTGCTACCGTGCGCGGCACATGCATTCCTTCAACCTGCTCTTGCTGGCCGCCGGCCTGCTCGTGTTCGTGAGCTTGCTCGCCGGTGTGGTGTCTGCGCGGCTGGGCTTGCCCTTCCTGCTGGTGTTTCTGGTAGCGGGCATGCTGGTCGGTGTCGATGGGCCGGGGGGCGTGCGCTTCGACAACTCGCTGCTGTCGGCCTGGGTGGGCAATGCGGCGCTCGCCATCATCCTGCTCGAAGGGGGTGTGGGCACGACGATGAAGACCTTTCGCACCGGTTTGCGGCCTGCGCTGACGCTGGCCACCGTCGGTGTGCTGCTCACCGCGGCAATGGTCGGCGCGGTGGCCATGGCGGTGATGGATGTCGACTGGCGCTATGGCCTGTTGCTGGGCGCCATCGTCGGCTCCACCGATGCGGCGGCGGTGTTCTCGCTGCTGCGGCAAGGCGGCTTGCGTTTGAACGAGCGCGTGTCGGCCACGCTGGAGATGGAGTCGGGCCTCAACGACCCGATGGCCGTCTTCCTCGTGCTGGCCTTGATCGAGGTCATCAAGTCGAACGCCGGGCCGGGCGAGGTGCTGTGGTTGCTTGCGCGCCAGGCCGGGTTCGGTGCGGCTTGCGGGCTGCTGGGCGGTGCCGGCGTGTCGTGGCTGCTGGGCCGCGTGACGCGCAAGCTCGAGCTGACTGCGGCGCACAGCGGCTTGCTGTCGCTGATCATCGTGTCGGGTGGCGTGGTGGTGTTCTCGGCCGCGGGCCTGCTGGAAGGTTCGGGCTTTCTCGCGGTCTACCTGTTCGGCGTGGTCGTGCGCGCGCGGGCCGAAGACGCGGCCCACGCCGCCTCATCGGCGCTCGACGGCTTTGCCTGGGCCTCGCAGGCGTCGCTGTTCCTGCTGCTCGGCCTCTTGGTTTCACCACATCATCTGGTCGAGGCGCTGTGGCCCACGCTCGCGGTGGCGGCCATGCTGATGTTCGTCGCGCGCCCGCTGGCGGTGTGGCTGTGCTTGATGCCGCTGCGCTTCACGCGCTGGGAGAGCCTGTTCATCGGCTGGGTGGGCCTGCGCGGGGCGGTGCCCATCGTGCTGGCCTTGTTCCCGCTGCTGGCGCAGTTGCCCGACAGTTATCGCTTCTTCAAATTGGCCTTTGCCGTGGTGCTGGCTTCGCTGCTGTTGCAGGGCACGACGCTGTCGTGGGTGGCCAAGCGCCTGCGCGTGATCGAGCCGCCGCAAGAACCGGCGCCCGGCGAAGGCCCGGTGCAGGGCCGGCTGACGCTCGATGCCTCGCTGCCGCTGTCGGATGTATTCGCCTTCTTCAAGCTGCCGATGCCCGAGCACGAATGGCCGACGCTGTGCGACTGGATGACGGAGACGCTGGCGCGAGGCCACGATGTCGGCGACGGCCTCGAATGGCACGGTGCGCACTTCGAGATCAGCGACATGCACGAAGGCCGCATCTCGCGCGTGGGCGTGGCGCTGCTGCCCACGGTGCCGCGTCGTCAGAGCCTGTGAGCAAATCCGGCGCGCCCGAGCGGGTGCCCCAAAGGGTGTCGATCTAGGCGCAAAGCGCAGCTGTAGCTCGGGCTACAGCGAGCATTTGCAACGACGAGCGGCGCCGTTTGGGGCGCACGAGCGGGTGTGTCGGGTTTGTTCACAGGCTCTCAGCCTGAAGCGCTGCGGAGACGCCTTCGAGCGCTTGCCTCAACTCGGCACCGGGCAGCAGGCCGAAGCCGAGCCTGAAGACGCGCGCAGCCTCGCCGAACCACGGGCCGGGTGCGACGCGAACGCCATGATGGCTGAGCGCGGCGTAGAAGCGGTCGACGGCGGCATCGTCGAAGGCAGCCTGCTTCAAGCGCACGCAGCACAGCGCGCCCGCATCGGGCCGGACCCATTCCACCAAGGTGGCGTGGCGGCTCACCCAGGCCTCCACCAATGCGCGGTTGCTGCCCAACAACTCGCTCCGCTCGCCCAGGATGTGTTCGCGCTGAGTCAGCACCTGCGTGGCCGCTGCTTCGTCGAGCGTCGAACAAGAGATCACGGTGTTGAACTTGGCGGTGACCAGCTGCTCGTGCAACGCGGCGTCGCGCGTGATGGCCCAGCCAATGCGCAGGCCGGCCGCGCCGTGGCATTTGGAGAGCGAGGCCACAGTGACGACGCGGGGCCCGAGGGTGACGGCGCTCGGCGCAGCGATCTCAGTGCCGTAGGTCGCCTTGCGGTAGGTCTCGTCCAGCACCAGCCAGGCCTGTGGGGCATGCGCCTGCATCATCGTGACGATCTCGCGCAGCGTGGGCGCGGCGATGGCCACGCCTGACGGATTCTGTGGCGAGGCCAGGCTGACCAGTTTCGTTCGCGGCGTCAGCAGCCGGCGCAGATCCCCCAGGTCGGGCTGGTAGCCGTGGTCGAACGAGAAGGGGAGCGTGTGCACGGTGGCACCGACCGTGATCAACACGTTGCGTGCGAGTGGGAACACCGGGCCGGCGACCACAGCCTCGTCGCCGGGCTCGCACAGCGTGAAGGCCAGCAGAAAGAGCGCGTGCATGCCGCCCACGGTGACGACCACGTCGTCGGCTTCTACGCCGTGCGCCGTGGCGATCAGGCTGCGCAGTGACACGTCCCCGGGTGCGGTGCCGTAGCCGAGCGACACGTCGTCGAAGCCCGTGCCGAGCAGCTCGCCGACGCGCAGGTTGGGGCCGACGCTTTCGGCCAGATCGAAGCGTGGCGCCTTGCCGACCAGTGAAATGATGTCGTTGCGTGGGAATCGAGGCATGCGGTGCTCCATCGGTGTGTCGATGGCGACGATGTTGTCGCGCCATGCGCAGCGATAACAGCCACAATTCACTGTCATTGTGACCAGAACAGTTCCATGGAAGCCACACCCCGCTATCGCTACGAAATGCTGGCCGACCTGATCGCCAACTTGGTGGCGCAAGGCACGCTGGTGCCGGGATCGCGCGCGCCATCGCTGCGCGACATCAGCCAGCAGCAGCGCACCAGTCTCACCACGGCCTTGCAGGCGTATCGCCTGCTTGAAGACCGTGGTGTGCTCGAAGCGCGGCCGCAGTCGGGCTTCTATGTCGCGAAGCCAGTCGTCGCGCTGCCGGTGCCAGCGACCAGCCGGCCGCCATCGCAACCCACCGAGGTGGCCTTGTCGAGTTTGATGATGCAGATGCTGGAGCACGCGTCGAACCCGCGCTATGCGCCGCTGGGTTGCGCGATTCCCAGCCCGCAGCTGCTGGCCTCGGGCAAGCTCGACCGTTGCCTGGCGCGGGCGGCGCGGGTGAAGGGCCTGCACCACAACACCTACAGCCCGCCGCGCGGTGAGGCGGCGCTGCGTGTTGAGATCGCGCGGCGCGCGTTGCGGTGGGGCCAGGCGCTGTCGCCGGACGACATCGCCATCACCTGCGGCGCCACCGAAGCATTGGCGCTGGCCTTGAACGCGGTTGCGCGGCCGGGCGACACCATCGCCATCGAATCACCGAGCTACTTCGGCCTGCTGCAGGTGCTGCGGGCGCTGGGCCTGAAGGCGCTGGAACTGCCCACCGATGCGCGCAGCGGCATCGACGTCGAGGCCTTGCGCGATGCGCTGGCATCGAAGCGCGTGAAGGCTTGCGTGCTCGCCTCGTGCTTCAGCAACCCGCTCGGCTGCACCATGCCCGAGGCGAACAAACTGGCCGTGCTGAAGCTGCTCGCCAAGCACCGCGTGCCGCTGATCGAAGACGACGTCTATGGCGACATCCATTTCGGCAGCGAACGCCCGCGGCCTTTCAGCGCGCTGGACCTCAGCGGCAACACGATCTACTGCGGCTCGTTCTCGAAGACGCTGGCACCGGGCTACCGCGTGGGCTGGGTTGCGACCAGTCGCCACATGGCGCGGGTGCTGGAGTGCAAGTTCTCGTCGACGCTGTGCGGGCCGGTGCTGCCGCAACTCGCGCTGGCCGAGTACCTTGAATCCAGTGGCTACGACCACCATCTGCGGCGCTTGCGGCACACCTTCGCCGACACCTTGCGCCGCATGACCCACTTGATCGAGCAGGTTTTTCCCACCGGTACCAAGGTGTCGCAACCCGACGGCGGCTTCGTGCTGTGGCTCGAGCTGCCCAAGGCGGTGGACAGCCGGCGGCTGTTTGCGCAGGCGCTCGAGAAGAACATCTGCTTCGCCCCCGGCGTGGTGTTCTCTGCCAGCGGCAAGTACACCAATTGCCTGCGCCTGAGCGGGGGCTATGGCTGGGACGCCAGAATCGAGAAAGGCGTGCGCGCCCTCGGCGCGATGGCACGCACGCACATCACAAGGAACGCCTCATGATCTTCAAAGTCGGCAAGCTGCTGCGCGCTGCCAACGCGGCCCGGCTCGCCACCTACGTGGTCGCGCTGTGGAAGCTGTTCAAGCATCCGCAGACGCCGCGCAGCGCCAAGCTGGTGGCGATTGCGGTGCTGGCCTATGTGCTGAGCCCGATCGACCTGATCCCCGACTTCATCCCGGTGCTCGGCCAACTCGACGACCTGGTCATCGTGCCGCTGGGCATTGCGCTGGTGACGCGGCTCACGCCCAAGCCGCTGTGGGAAGCCCAGCTGCGCGAGGCCGAGCTGTCGACGGAGAAGCTGCCCAAGTTGTGGTGGGGCGTGGCGCTCGTCGTGCTGGTGTGGGCGACCCTGTTTGCACTCTTCGTGTGGTGGCTGGTTCGCCTGGTGGCCTGAGCGCGGTACCCGAACCGTTTGTTTCCAAAGGCAATGTCACACGAGGGGCACAAGCCCTCGGCTACATTGGCCGCGCTTCTTTCTCATTCGCGCTTCGCACCCATGAATTTCAATTCGCGTCACTTCTTGATGGCAGCCACGCTGCTGACCGCCGGCACCTGCGCCCACGCCCAGTTCATGGACTCGGTGAACCTGCCCGGCTCGGGCAGCGGAGGCGGTGAGGGCCGTGTCGGCGCGGCCGTGATCGCCGGCTACAAGTACCTCGGCTCCGACGAGCGCCGAGTGTCTGCCTTCCCCGGCATCGACTACCGCTGGGCCAATGGGTGGTTTGCAGGGTTCAGCACCGGCGTGGGCTACCAGTTCAAGTCCGACGCGCAGTGGCAGTACGGCCTGCGTCTGGCCGCGGATCTGGGGCGCAAGGAAGATCGCTCCAGCGCGCTGCAAGGGCTGGGCAACATCAACCCGCGGCCTGAAGCGGGTGCCTTCCTGAATTGGCAGGCCTCGCCCAGCTTTGCGCTCACGAGCTCGGTGCGCTACGGGGCGGGCAATGATCGCCACGGCCTGGTCGTCGACGTGGGCGCACGCCACGGGCTGCAGCTGGCCCCGCAATGGCGCCTGGGCTTCAGCGTGTCGGCCACCTACGCCAACCGCAACTACATGCAGAGCTACTTCGGCATCACGCCGGAGCAGAGCGCGAACAGCGGCTACGCGGTGTCGGAGGTCGGCGCCGGGCTGCGCGACGTGCGCGCCGGCGTGTCGCTCACGTACATCATCAACCGCGACTGGGCGGCCACGCTGGGGGTGAACGCCACCTCGTTGCAGGGCGACGCGAAGAGCGCCGCCATCGTGCGCGAGCGCACGCCGGTCACCGGCTTGCTGGGGATCGGCTACCGGTTCTGACGACGAGATTGAGCGGTGAACAGCGAGGGCGGGCCGAGCGCCGGGCCGCTCCCAAGCCGGCCTGCCATCCCCTTGGGGGATCGTCCGATGTATTCATCGGGCGAGGGGTGGTCATCTCTTACTTGCGCATCAAGGTGCTCTTGCCGAACAGGCTCTCGATCAGGTCGACCGCCAGCTCGGCCGTGGCGTTGCGCACGTCGAGCGCGGGGTTGAGTTCCATCACGTCGAGCGAGGCCAAGCGGCCGGTGTCGGCGATCATTTCCATGCAGAGCTGCGCCTCGCGGTAGGTGGGGCCGCCCATCACGGTGGTGCCCACGCCGGGGGCGATGGGCGGGTCGAGAAAGTCGACGTCGAAGCTCACGTGCAGGTGGGTGTTGACGTCCATCGTCGCGAGCGCGAGTTCCATCGCGTGGCGCATGCCCATTTCGTCGATGTAGCGCATGTCGAAGACCTCGAGGTCCATCTCGTGCACGAAGCGTTTCTCGCCTTCGTCGACGCTGCGGATGCCGATCTGGCGAATCCACTTCGGGCTGATGGCGGGCACGTGGCCGCCGATCTCGATCAGCTCCTTCGGCCCCGCGCCGCACAGGCAGGCCACCGGCATGCCGTGGATGTTGCCGCTGGGTGTGAGCACGTTGGTGTTGAAGTCGGCATGCGCGTCGAGCCACAGGATGCGCAGCTTCTTGTTCGTCTCGCGGCAATGGCGGGCCACCGCGCTGATGGAGCCCAGGCCGAGGCAGTGGTCGCCGCCCAGCAGGATGGGCATGCGGCCCAGCGCGAGTTCGGCGTGCACGGCGTCGTGCACCAGTCGATTCCAGGCCACCACTTCGGCCAGGTGCCGGTAGCCGTCGACTGGTGGCAGCCAGGGGTTGGCGGGGCCGGAGAGGTTGCCGCGGTCGGCCACGTCGAGCCCGTGGCCTTGTAGCACCGGCACGATGTTGGCGACGCGCAGGGCTTCGGGCCCCATGCTCGAGCCGCGGGTGCCGGCGCCGATGTCGGTGGGCGCACCGATGATGCTGACAAGTTTTGGGGATGCTGTTTGCATGGGTTCAGGTCTGCGCGTATCAGTCGTCCAGGCCACCGAGTTCGGTGGCAGGCAGGTCGTAGCCGTATTCGGCCTCGAGGATGTTCCAGGCCTCTTCGGCCGATTCGACGAAGCGGAAGAGCTGCAGGTCCACCGCGCTGATCATGCCGGTCTCGACCAGCAGGTCGAAGTTGATCAGCTGGCTCCAGAACTCCTTGCCGAAGAGCAGGATGGGCCGGCGCCGGCACTTGCCGGTCTGGATCAGCGTGAGCACCTCGAACATCTCGTCCAGCGTGCCGAAACCCCCGGGGAAGCACAAGAGCCCGATGGAGCGCATCAGGAAGTGCATCTTGCGCAGGCCGAAGTAGTGGAACTGGAAGCACAGCTCCGGCGTGATGTAGGGGTTGGGTGCCTGCTCGTGCGGCAACACGATGTTGAGGCCGATGCTCTTGCCGCCGACCTCGAACGCACCGCGGTTGCCCGCTTCCATGATGCCGGGGCCGCCGCCGGTGACCACGTAGATCGGGTTGGCCAGCTGTCTCGATTTCTCGGTGACCAGCGCGCCGAAACGCCGCGCCTCTTCGTAGTAGCGCGACATGCGCACATGCGTCTTCGCGATGCGCAGCGCGGTCTGGTCGTTGGCCGATTGCGCGTCGGCGAGCAGGCGCTGTGCCACGTCGGGCGGCACGATGCGTGCGCTGCCGAAGATCACGATGGTCGACTCAATGCCCTGCTCGGTCTGGATCAGCTCGGGCTTGAGCAGCTCGAGCTGCATGCGCACCGGGCGTAATTCGTCGCGCAGCAGGAATTTCGAGTCGGTGAAAGCGAGCCGGTAGGAACTTTCCGGGCCGTCGTAGAGCGAGGGCGCCGGGCCTTGGAGTTCGGCTTCTTTCTTGGCCGGGGGAAAGTTGCGTGCGGTGAGTTCTGTGCGCTTGTCCATGGGCGCAGCTTAACGCTTGGAAGCTACGAATTGCGTGACCCGCACACGCTGCAGTCGGCGCTTCGGGCGGTGCGGATCTCGGTCCACTCCATCGTGCGGGCGTCCAGCATCTGCAGGCGCCCGGCGAGCGACGAGCCGGTGCCCGTCAGCAGCTTGATCGCTTCGACCGCTTGCATGCTGCCGATGATGCCCACCAGTGGCGCCAGCACGCCCATGGTGGCGCAGCGCACTTCCTCGAACACGGCGTCGGGCGGGAAGATGCAGGCGTAGCAAGGCGACTCGGCATGGCACGTGTCGTAGACGGAAATCTGCCCATCGAAGCCGATCGCCGCGCCGGACACCAGCGGCTTGCCGTGCTTCACGCAAGCGGCGTTCACGGCATGGCGGGTGGTGAAGTTGTCGCAGCAATCGACGACCACGTCGGCCGTGGCCACCAGTGCATCGAGCTGTTGCGCGTCGGCGCGTTCCTGCAGCGCGACCACGGTCACTTCGGGGTTGATCTCGTTGATCGATTGGGCCGCCGAGATGACCTTGGCCTGGCCGATGCGCGACATGTCGTGCGCGATCTGGCGCTGCAGGTTGGTGAGGTCCACCGTGTCGTTGTCGACCAGCGTGATGCGGCCGACGCCGGCCGTGCCCAGGTACAGCGCCACGGGCGAGCCCAGGCCACCGGCGCCGATCACCAGGGCATGCGCGTTCAGCAGCCGTTGCTGGCCTTCGATGCCGAGCTCGTCGAGCAGGATGTGGCGCGAATAGCGCAGCAGCTGGTTGTCGTTCATGGCTTCAATGAAAAACGCCCGTGGGCTTCACGGGCGTTCGGGGAGCAGAGCGGATGCTCAGTTGTTCGTGGTCGCCTCGGCCTTGCGTTCCACCACGGTCTTGGACACCAGCACCGGCTTGCCCTTCAGGCGGTTGATGGCCTGGGCGAGCTGGAAGTCTTCGGCGCTGCCGAACTCGGGCAGCGGCTTCACCGGCGCGGTGTTCTTGGCGGTTTCTTCTTCCAGCTTCTTGCGGGCTTCTTCGCGGGCCTTCTCGCGGGCTTCGTCCTTCACCTCGGCACCCTGGCCGCTTTGCAGGTGCTTCTCGAGGTCAGCCTCGCGCATGCGCAGGGCGGCGAACAGGTTGCCTTCTTGCGTCTCATCAAGCATCACGTCGGGCACGATGCCCTTGGCCTGGATGGAGCGGCCGCTCGGCGTGTAGTAGCGCGCGGTGGTGATCTTGAGCGCGGTTTCCGACGACAGCTGGCGCACGGTCTGCACCGAGCCCTTGCCGAAGGTCTGCGAGCCCATGATGATCGCGCGTTGATGGTCTTGCAGCGCGCCAGCGACGATCTCGCTGGCCGAGGCCGAGCCTTCGTTCACCAGCACCACCAGCGGCACCTTCTTCAGGGCATCGGGCAGCTTGCGCAGCGGGTCGCTGCCGCCGCGGCGCAGGTAGTCGGACGGGCGGGCCTTGAATTCGGACTTCGACTCGGCGATCTGGCCGTTGGTGGTGACCACCGTGGCGTCGGTCGGCAAGAAGGCGGCCGACACGGCGACCGACGCCTCGAGCAAGCCGCCCGGGTCATTGCGCAGGTCGAGCACCAGGCCCTTCAGGTTGGGCTCCGCCTTGTAGATCTCGGCCAGCTTGTTGGCGAAATCATCGACCGTGCGATCTTGGAACTGGCTCACGCGCAGCCAAGCGTAGCCCGGCTCGACGACCTTGGAGCGCACGCTCTGCACGCGAATCTCTTCGCGGGTGATGGTGATCGGGAAGCTGCGGTTCTCGGTCTTGCGGAAGATGGTGAGGGCAACCTTGGTGTTGGGCTCACCGCGCATGCGCTTGATGGCCTGGTCCATCGTGAGGCCCTTGACGGCGGTGTCGTCGATCTTGGTGATCAGGTCGCCGCTCTTGAGGCCGGCGCGGAAGGCCGGTGAGCCTTCGATCGGCGAGATCACCTTCACCAGGCCGTCTTCCATGCCGATCTCGATGCCGACGCCGACGAACTTGCCGGTCGTGCCTTCACGGAATTCGCGGAAGGTCTTCTTGTCGAAATACTGCGAGTGCGGGTCGAGCCCGGCCACCATGCCGCCGATGGCGTCGGTGATCAGCTTCTTCTCGTCGACCGGCTCGACATAGTCGGTCTTGACCATGCCGAACACCGCGGCGAGCTGCTGCAGCTCTTCGAGCGGCAACTGTGTCGCGGGGTTGCGTGCAGTGGCCTGCAACTGCATCGTGGTCAGGGCGCCGGCAACGGCCCCCAAGGTGACCCAGCCTGCGACTTTGAGTTTGGCGCCCATATACAACCTGCTTCCTACCTGAGACGAAGAATTCACGCGATTCCAGTATAAAACTGCGACCTCGCTTCGAGGGTGTTCGCAGGGTTAAGTTTCAAGACTTTTCGTGACCTTGTGAGACGGTATTGACCCCAGGGTTTTGAAGGGCTATGGCTCGGCCGCCATCTCGAAGCGTCCGCGGCCTGCACGCTTGGCCAGATAGAGCGCTGCATCGGCGCGCTGCAGCAGGCCCTGGATCGTGTCCTGCCCGTTCGTGGCCAGAGCCACGCCGACGCTGCCGCCGATGCGCACCGACTTGCCGTTGATCTCGAACACCTCGCCCAGGGAGCTGACGATCTTGCGCGCCACGGCCTGGGCTGCGGTGACGTCTTTCGCGTCGGCCAGCACCACGGCGAACTCGTCCCCGCCCAGGCGTGCCAGCACGTCGGACGGGCGCAGCACGCGCTGCAGCCGCTGTGCCGCCGCGGTGAGCAGGGTGTCGCCGGCGGCATGCCCGTGCTCGTCGTTGACGGGCTTGAAGCCATCGAGATCGAGGTACAGCAGTGCCAGCAGGTGCCGCTCGGCCTGGGCACGCGCCAGTGCTTCTTGCACGCGCAGGTCGAAACCGGCCCGGTTGAGCACCCCGGTCAGCGGGTCGGTCTGCGAGGCGTCGAGTAGCTTTTGATGCTGCAGCCGGTGTGCGGTGACGTCCTGGCCCAGGCCAACGAAACCGGCCACGCGCCCATCGGCAGCGCGGAACGGGATGTAGGTGGTTTCGAGGAAGAACGCGCGGCCGGGTTGGCCGCGCTCGCTCTCGAACATGGTGCGCTGGCCGGCCAGCGCCGCTTCGATGTGTGGCCGGCGGAACTCGTAGCCGACCTCGCCCAGGGCTTCGCGCATGGTCATGCCGATCAGGCTGCCGCGCGGGTGCCCGACCAGACGGTCGAAGGCGTCGTTGGTAAACAGGTAGCGCTGCCGGTCGTCCAGCACGGCCACGCTGGCCGGCAGGGTCGAGGCCACGATGTTGAGGATCGCGTCGCTGCGCTGCAGTTCCATGCGGGCCTGGGCCTCCTGGCTGATGTCGCGCATCACGATGGAAAAGGTCTCGATCTTCTGCTGATCGTCGCGGTGGACGATCAGCATCTCGCTCACCGCGATTTCCCGGCCACCATCGGCCAGCACCGAGGTCTCGCCGACCCAGATGCCTTGGGCCAGGGCGGTGGGCATGATCTCGTCGCGCACCTGCAGTTCGCGGTGCGCGGGGGTGAAGTCGTCGTAGCGCAGGGCAGCGAGGGAGTCGTCGGGGCCGATGGACAGCCGGACCCGGCCGGCCGGGTTGAGGTAGAGCATGCGGCCGTCCGGGTCGACCTGGGCCACGATGTCGGTGCTCTTCTCGAAGATCGCCGTCAGCATGCGCTGGGCTTGCTGCTGCTGGATGCGCTCGGTGACGTCTTCGAGCGAACCCACCTGGCCGACCACCCGCCCGTCGAGCATCAGAGGCGCGGTGCGCACCGACATCGCTGCCTCTTGGCCGGTGACGGGGTGCTGGATGTGCAGCGTGTTCTTGATCGACCAGCCCTCGGCTACGGCCTTGCGCCATCCTTTCAGAACCTCGCCGCGCTGGCTCTCTTCGACGATCTCGCTCCAGCCCCAGGCCATGCGCTCGGGCGGCAGGCCTAGCTTCTCGAAATAGGCGTCGTTGGCGTAGGTCGTCTCGCCGTTTTTGTCGGTGCGGAACAGCCCCAGCGGAAACGCGGCGCTGACCGCTGCGAACTCGGCCTGGCTGCGCCGGGCGGCGCGCTGGCTGCGTGCCAGCACGAACGAGAACAGAAAGGCGAGCACGGTGATGACGCTCAAGGCGGTCAGCAGCGCCCTGCGCCGGGCGTGGAAGGCGGCCATGGTTTCGTCCACGGCCTGCGAGACGAACACGGTCACCGGGTAGCGGTCCAGGCGCTCATAGCTCACCGTCCGCTCCTGCCCCTCGTTCCCGGTGCCGCCATAGGAAAACATGCCCTGGGCCGCGCTTGCAGGCTGCACGCGCAGCGGGCCTCTGGTGCGCAAGTCGATGCCGATCTGGTTCTCCGTCCAGGGCGTGCGCACGATCACTATCGCGTCGGACGTGGCCAGCGAGATGGCGCCGGCCGGCTTGTAGCGCAGGCTCTCATGCAGCGCGCTCAGGCGGGCCAGGTCGACCCAGGCCACAGCGCCGGCGATGTCGCCGGCGGCGGGGCTGAGCCGGCGTGTGATCGGCCAGCGCCAGGGCTGGCCGGGCCCGGCGCGCAGCGGCACGCCGATGCGAGTCTTGCCGGTCTCGGGCCAGGGAACGGCGGGCATCGCGGCCTGCCATGCCGGCGTGCCGGCCACGGCCAGGCTCGAACCGGCCTCCGAAGCAAAGCCCACGCTGACCAGCCCGTCGGCGCCGTGGTCCAGGCGCGAGATCAGTTCGGCCAGCGCTGCGTCTTGCCGCGGATCGTTCTGCGGGTGAGCCTGCACCCAGTGGTCGAGCACTGTCAGGTTGCTCTCGATGTTCTGCAGCAGCCCGCGGGTGTGCTGCACCACGGCGTTGTTCACCAGCCGCAGCTGCTCCTGGGCATCGGCGGCGATGCGTTGCTGCTGGATCGTCGACGAGACGAGCACGATGGTCCACAACAAGGCCACCAGGCCGAACGTCACGATGAACGGCCCGTACGCCAGCAGGCGATGGCGCAAGCGCCCCTCGCGAGCGGCCTGGCTGAACGTCACTTCTTCGGCGGCCGCTTGGCTGCCGGCGCGGCCGGCGACTTCATCGGCAGCGTGGCCTCAGGCGGGCGAGCCCCACCTGACACCAGGCCCGGCGTGGCGATGCACGACAGATTCTTCGGTGCCAGCGCATAGGTGCTGGTGCCGGCCAGATTCTGCTTCAGTGCGACGCTGATGATTTCGGACTTGGCCGACTCGCACGCGAGCCCGCTGCTGAAGGTCGCGATGAGATAGGGATTCATGCCATAGGCCGTCACGACGAAGGCGAAGAGCGATACCACGGGAGACTCCTTGGCTGAACTGGCGTTGATGTTCGCGCACCATAACGGATGAGCAATCTGTTACACGTCTGAAGTGGCCGGTGTCTCGGTGCCAGTTGTGCTTGCCACCACCCGCCACCAGGCGGGCAGCAGCCGGCGCACCTTGCTGTGAGCGAAGCGGTCGTCCATGAGGCAGACCACGCCGCGATCGGCCGGCGTGCGGATCACGCGGCCCGCCGCCTGCACCACCTTCTGCAAGCCGGGGTAGAGGTAGGCGTAGTCGTAGCCGTGGGCAGCACCGAAGCGCTCGCCCAGCCGCTGCTTCATCTGCTCATTGACGGGATTGAGCTGCGGCAGGCCCAGCGTCGCGATGAAGGCGCCGATCAGCCGCCGGCCCGGCAGGTCGATGCCTTCGGCGAACGAGCCGCCGAGCACCGCGAAGCCGATGCCCTGGCTGTCGGCGGTGAAGCGCTTGAGAAACTGCTCGCGTTCTGCCTCGTCCATGCGGCGCGACTGCTCCCACACCGGCACGCCGGGCGCCTGTTCGCGAAACAGCGCGACGGCCTTCTGCAGGTAGTCGTAGCTGCTGAAGAAGGCGAGGTAGTTGCCGGGCTGCGCCGCGTACTGCTGCGCCATCAGGCGGGCGATGGGGCCGAGCGAGGCGTCGCGGTGCTGGTAGCGCGTCGAGATGTGGCCGGCCAGCTGTACCTGGAGCTGGTCGGCCGAGAAGGGCGTGGGCACGTCGATCCAGGCGGTGTCATCGGGCAGGCCCAGCGTGTCGGCGTAGAAGCGCTGCGGGCTCAGCGTGGCGGAAAACAGCGCCACCGAGCGGGCCGTTTCGAGGCGCGGTTTCAGGAAGGGCGCCGGCACCACGTTGCGCAGGCAGAGCAGGGCGCTGCGGCTTGCGAGGGTCACGTCGAACAGCGAGTTCTCATCGAACAGCTCCAGCACGCGCGAGAAATGCAGTGCGTCGAAGTAGAAGCGCTGCAGCTCGGCGTCGACGGTCGTCGGGTGCTCGGCCAGGTGGTCGGTGATGGCGCTGGTGGCCTTTTGCAATGCGCTGCTGAATGCATCGGGCACGCCGGGGTGCACCTGGTACGGCTCGGTCTGCGCCTTGGCCAGTGCATTCCAGGCGCGGTGCAGCTTGGCGAGCGGCGACTTGAGCGCGGTCGGTGCCGTCTTGCGCATGCGCTTGAAATCGGCCTGGTCGAGCTCGGCCGAATACATCTTGCGCGCACGCTCCACCAGGTTGTGCGCCTCGTCGACCAGCACGCTCACGCGCCACTGGTTCAGCTGCGTCAGGCTGTGCAGCAAGGCGCTCAGGTCGAAGTAGTAGTTGTAGTCGCCGACGATCACGTCGCTCCAGCGCGCCAGCTCCTGGCTCAGGTAGTACGGGCAGACCTGGTGCGACAGCGCCACCTCGCGCAGCGCCGCCTTGTCGAGCGTGGCCTGCGCGACGGCCGCGGCGCGCGCTGCCGGCAGCCGGTCGTAGAAGCCGCGCGCCAGCGGGCACGACTCGCCGTGGCAGGCCTTGTCGGGGTGCTCGCAGGCCTTGTCGCGCGCCACCAGCTCCAGCACGCGCAGCGTGCGCTGGCTGGTCTCGCGCAGCGTGGGCACGCCGGCCTGGATGCGCTCGGCCGCATCGAGCGCGAGGCGCCGGCCCGAGCCCTTGGCGGTGAGGAAGAAGATCTTGTCCAGCGCCTGGCCCGGCGCCGCCTTCAGCAGCGGAAACAGCGTGCCCACCGTCTTGCCGATGCCGGTGGGCGCCTGTGCCATCAGGCAGCGGCCGCGGCTGGCCGATTTGTAGACCGCCTCGGCCAGCTCGCGCTGCCCGGTGCGAAACGACTCGTGCGGAAACTTCAGCGCCGCGAGCGCCGCATCTCGCTTCTCGCGGTGCGCCAGCTCCTGCTCGGCCCACTGCAGAAAGCGTTCGCACTGCAACTCGAAATGCTGCTGCAGTGCCTGCGCCGTGTGCGTTTCGCTCAGCACCGTTTCGCACTGGCTCGCGATGTCGAAGTAGACGAGCGCGATGCGCATCTCCGGCAACGCGAGCTGCTGGCACAGCAGCCAGCCGTAGACCTTGGCCTGCGCCCAGTGCAGCGCGCGGTGGTTGTCGGGCAGGGCGTTCAGGTCGCCGCGGAAGGTCTTCACTTCCTCCAGCAGGTTCTGCGCGCTGTCGTAGCCGTCGGCCCGACCGCGCACGCTCAGGTGCTTGTAGTCGCCAGTGAGGCTCAGTTCCGACTGGTAGTGCGTGCCGCGCCGGCGCGCTGCCACAACCGCATGCCCGGCCTGGCCTTCCTGCGCCGAAGGCGAGGGCGTGAAACGCAGGTCGAGGTCGCCCGCCTTCGCCGTGAACTCGCACAGCGCGCGAACGGCGACAACGTAAGGCGTTTTGCTCAAGGTGTCGGCGTCGCCCCTTGCGCGCGCAGCTTGTCGACGAGGCCTTGCGACTTTTCGAGTTCGATGTAGACCGACGCGAACAGGGTGCCCACGTCGCTCAGCTTGGAGCGCGACACGCCCGGCGACGGGTTGGTGATCAGGGCGGCGGTGATGGCGCCGGCGGCGCTCAACAGATCTTTGTTCATGGGGTGCCTTGGAGGAGTGTGGGCCATGGTACTTCGCTGACAGACAATGCGGGCCTCGAAAGCCACCCCCGCACTGTGTTGACTCCCACCTTGCCCACGCTTGCCGCCGTCGACCTGGCCTGCCGCCGCGGCGACCGCATTCTGTTCAAGGGCTTGCAGTTCGAGGCGAAGCCCGGCCAGGTGGTGTGGCTGCGCGGTGCCAACGGGCGCGGCAAGACGAGCCTGCTGCGGTTGCTGGCCGGGCTGTCCACGCCCGAAGCCGGGCGGGTCGACTGGGGCGGCGGCGCACGCCAGCTCGTCTACATCGCCCACGCCAATGCGCTGAAGGAAGACCTCACGGTGCGCGAGTCGCTGCGCTTCCTCGCGCGCCTGCATGGCCGCGACGACAGCGCGGCTCGCCTGGACGATGCGCTCGCCCTGTTCGGCATGGCCAGCCGCCGCGACGCGCCGGTGCGCACGCTGTCGCAAGGCCAGCATCGCCGTGTGGCGCTGTCTCGTCTTGCGCTCGATACCGACCCGTCGCTGTGGATCCTCGACGAGCCGTTCGATTCGCTCGACCACGAAGGCATCGCCACGCTCAATGGCCTGCTGACCCGACATACCAGCCACGGCGGCAGCGTGGTGCTCACCAGCCACCAGGCACTGACATTGGTCGAGCCTCAGCCGCTGACCGTGCAACTCGACGAGGTGTCCGCATGAGGGCCGAGGAGCTGTCATGAGCGCCTTCACCGCGGTTCTTGCACGAGACCTGCGCCTCGCCGCACGCCGACGCATCGAGGCCTTGCTGCCGATCGCGTTCTTCAGCGTCGCGCTGAGCCTGTTCCCGCTCGGCGTCGGCCCCGAGGCGCAGACGCTGCGCCAGATCGCACCCGGCATCGTGTGGGTCTGCGCGCTGCTTGCCGCCATGCTGTCGGTGACCCAGCTCTATGCCGCCGATTACGCCGACGGCTCGCTCGAGCAAATGCTGCTCTGCGGCGATTCGGCGGTCGTGATCGCCGCGGCCAAGGCGCTGGCGCACTGGCTGCTCACCGGCCTGCCGCTGATCCTCATCGCGCCGCTGTTCGGCCTGCTGTTCGACATGCAGGGCGACGCCATCGCCGCGCTCACCTTCGGCCTGCTGTTGGGCACGCCCATCCTGAGCCTGCTGGGCGGTGTCGGCGCGGCGCTCACGCTCGGCCTGCGCAGCGGTGGCGTGCTGCTGATCTTGTTGATCCTGCCGCTGTGCATTCCCGCGCTGATCTTCGGTGCAGGCGCGGTGAGCGCGGTGGTGTCGGGCATCTCGCCGCAGGGCCACTATTCGCTGCTCGGCGCACTGCTCATCGTGACGGCCTTGCTCGCGCCTTGGGCCACGGCGGCGGCCCTGCGCATCTCCACCGAGTGACGCTTTTCACGAACGTCTTGATACTGACCACCCGCTCGGCGCCCACACACTGACACCCCCATGAGCTCCTCACCCATTCGCCTGTTCACCTTCGCGGCGCCGTCCCGTTTCTATGGGTTGGCCGGGGCGCTGACACCCTGGTTCTGGGTGGCGACCATCGCGCTGGCCGCCGCGGGTCTGTACATCGGCTTCTTTGTCGCACCGACCGACGCCACGCAAGGCGAGGCCTACCGCATCATCTTCATCCACGTGCCCGCGGCCTGGGTGTCGATGGTGCTGTACATGGCCATGGCCTTCTGGGCCGGCATCGGCTGGGCCTTCAAGGCGCGGCTCGCATCGATGGTGGCGCGCGCCATTGCGCCCACCGGCGCCATGTTCACCTTCGTTGCGCTGTGGAGCGGCGCGTTCTGGGGCAAGCCGACCTGGGGCACCTGGTGGGTGTGGGACGCGCGGCTCACTTCCTACCTGATCCTGCTGTTTCTCTACCTCGGCTACATCGCGCTGGTCGAGGCTATCGACGACACGCGCCGCGCCGACAACGCCGGCGCACTGGTCGCGCTGGTCGGTGCGATCAACGTGCCCATCATCTATTTCTCGGTGAAGTGGTGGAACACGCTGCACCAGGGCGCCACCATCAGCGCGACCACCGCGCCCAAGATGGCCAGCACCATGCTCACTGCCATGCTGCTGATGACCCTGGCCTGCTGGGCCTATGCCTTTGCCGTCGTTCTGACACGAACGCGGGCGATCATCCTGGAGCGTGAACGGCACGCCGACTGGGTCGCCACACTGGCCCGCGAAGGAAGCAAATAATGAACTGGAACAGTGCCGCGGAGTTTTTCGCGATGGGAGGCTACGGCCTGTACGTGTGGGGTTCGTATGCGGTGGCCGCCGCTTGCATGCTGATCGAGCCCGTGCTCGTGGTGCGGCGACGCCGCAGCGCATTGCGCGCCGCTGCGGCGGCGGAATGACGGGCGCCTGGCGGTCGGTCAGCCTGTCACTTTGCCTGCTGCTCTGCGGGGCGGCGCACGCCCAGCCCACGGCGGCTGAGGCTCCGCTCGCCGCCAGCGCGGCCAGCCAAGCGGAGGGCCCGGTGCTCGCGCCGGTGGTCGTCACCGGCCGCCGCGAGGCCAACCCCGCCAGCCGCAGCGTGCTCACCGGCGACGAGCTGCGCACTGTGCCCGGCACCGGTGGCGATCCGATGAAGGTACTGCAGAGCCTGCCCGGTGTGGCGGTGGCCGACGACAGCAGCAGCGCGCCCGCGGTGCGCGGCTCGCGCCCCGACGACAACGCCTACTACATCGACTTTCTGCCGGTGGGTTACCTCTTCCATGTGGGCGGCCTGGTGAGCGTGGTGCACAGCGACCTGGTGAGCCAGTTCGAGCTCTACAGCGCGGCCTTCGGCCCCGAGTACAGCGACGCCATCGGCGCCGTGCTCGACGTGACTCTGCGCAACCCGCGCACCGACCGCCTGGGCGGCACGCTCAACGTGAGCCTGCTCGGCGCCGACTTCCTGGTCGAAGGGCCAGTGAACGACAAACAGTCGTTCTACTTCGCGGTCAAGCGCAGCTACCTCGACCTGCTGATCGACACCGTCGAAGACGAAGATTCGGGCGTGATCATCACCGTGCCCCGCTACAGCGACTACCAAGGCAAGTACCTCTGGAAGCTGAGCGACCAGCATCAGCTGAGCTTTCACGCCACCGGCGCGTCGGATCACCTGGACTTCAAGATTCCGCCCACCGCCGGCCTGGCGCAGCAGGAGCCGGTGCTGGCGGGTGACAGCGCGTTCGACACCTCCTACGCCACCCAGGCCGTGGTGTGGGACGCCGACTTCGGTCGCAGCATGAGCAACAAGCTCGCGCTCGGCCACACGCTCGACACCAACGACAGCGCCGTGGGCCGCGCAGCCCGCGTCGTGGCGCGCTCGCACACCGCGTTCCTGCGCGAGCAGTTCAAGTTCAGGCCCGGCGCCGACCACGAGGCCTCGGTGGGCGGCTCGCTGGAGTCGATCAAGCTCGACTACGACATCGATGCACAAGACGCGCATTGCACCGAGTACGAACCGCAGTGCGACTACACCAGCGCCGACCGTGTGCACGTGACCGGCGGCATCAACGCGAACGTGACCAACCTCTACGCCAAGAACCGTTGGCAGGCCACGCCCGACTGGGCCTTCACCACCGGCGTTCACCGCACGCACGACGGCTACCTGAACCGCCGCTACACCGAGCCGCGCCTGGGCGTGGAATGGAAGTGGTCGGCCGACACCGTGGTCAGTGCCGGCTGGGGCCGCCACAACCAGTTTCCCGCCGGCGACCAGGTGATCGGTGGCATCGGCAACCCTGGCCTGTGGCACCTGCGCGCGACGCACAGCGTGCTGGGTGTGTCGCAGCAGTTCGGCGAAGGCTGGTCATGGCGCGTCGAGGCCTACCAGAAGAAGTTCAGCGACTTCGTGGTCGCCGACCCGGTGCTCAACTACGCCAACGGCGCGAGCGGTGAATCGCGCGGGCTCGAGCTGCTGTTGAAGAAAGAGGCCACGTCGAAGCTGTCGGGCTGGTTCTCGCTGAGCCTGTCGCGCGCGCGGCGGCACAAAGATGCGACCGGCGAAGACTTCCCGTTCGACTTCGACCAGCCGGTGATCGCGAGCGTCGTCGGCCAGTACAAGCTCACGGACCGATGGCTGCTCGGCGCCAGGTGGAGCTACCACACCGGCGCGCCCGACACGCCCATCATCGACGCAGACACCTACCCCGATGGCCGCCCGCGCCCGATCTACGGCGGGCTCAATTCAGAGCGCCTGCCGGCCTACCACCGGCTCGATTTGCGCGGCGATTTCATCCTCTCGCCCAAGTACCGTTTCTACGGCGAAGTGATCAACGCCTATGCGCGCAAGAACGTCTCGGGCTACAGCTACAGCGCCGACTACTCGTCGCGCAAGCCGGTGACACAGCTGCCGTTTCTCGTTTCGTTCGGAGTGATGGTCGGGTTCTGATCTGGCTTGCCGCGGTGTGCCGCGGCAAGATACTCGCCGGCGCGGCGTGGCTCGGAAGAGCGGAACCATGCCGCACATTCACCCCGCTTGATCCTCATTCGGAGTTCTCATGCAACTGATCGGCATGCTCGATTCGCCCTATGTCCGCCGCGTGGCGGTTTCCTTGCAACTGCTCGGCCTGCGCTTCGAGCACCAGTCGGTCTCGGTGTTCAGCACCTTCGCGCAGTTCCAGAAGATCAACCCGGTCGTTAAGGCGCCGTCTCTGGTGTGCGACGACGGCGTGGTGCTGATGGATTCGACGCTGATCCTGCAATACGCCGAAGCGATCGCGGCACCGCGCGCGAGCCTGATGCCGCGCGGCACGGCCGAGCTGCAGCGCTCGTTGCGCATCATCGGGCTCGCGCTGGCCGCGTGCGAGAAGAGCGTGCAGATCGTCTATGAGCACGAGCTGCGGCCGGCGGAAAAGCTGCACCAGCCCTGGCTGAGCCGCGTCACGGGGCAGGTGCTTGCGGCCTATGGCGCTCTCGAAGCGGAGCTCACGCACCGGCCACTCACGGCCAGCAGCGTCGGCATCGACCAGGCCGGCGTGAGCACGGCCATCGCGTGGCATTTCACGCAGCGCATGCTGCCGCAGGTGGTGGTCGCGGCGAACTACCCTGCGTTGCAGGCGTTCTCACGCCAGGCCGAAGCGCTGCCGGAGTTTTTGGCCGCGCCGCACGGCGCGGGCACGTACCGCCACGCAGGCTGATCAAGGCCTTACCTGTCAGGGGGCTTGCGGTCGTCCGTCGGCGGGAACAGTTCGTCGAACAAGTCGTCTGGCACCGTGTTGGGGCTGTCATCGATGTCGACGCCGTTCAGCAAGTCGAACGACGACACGGTCCAGTTGCCGGAAGACACCTCCGGCAAGTCCTTCTTCGGCGGCGGTTCGGGTGGCGCGCTGGGGTCGACCCATTCGCCCATGGGTGCGTGTTCCGTCATGCGCCAGACGAGGCGCTTGGGTGGGGTGCGCGGGGGTTGCCGTGCCATCGGTGATGTAGGGCGGTGCTGCTGAAGGAAGGGTGACGATTCAATCTAGTCGGCATCGCGCGCGAGGTAAATCCCTACTTCACATGACCCGTCTCCGGTCGGGGACTTGCGATGCGCTTGAACGAACGATCGTTCAAGGGTCAGCGCGCGGTGTCGCCTGCGTCCTGGTGTTCCAGCGAGAAAGCCACCACCGCCAGCTCGTCCTGGTTGAGGTCGGACACCAGCCAGTAGCTCATGCCGGCATGCGTCCAGTGCCTGGCGTTGAAGCCGCGCTGCGAGCTTGCGCGCATCGGCGACTCGGCTTCTTGCGTCGGCCAGATGAAGGCATCAATCACGTGTTCCTTCTGCTTGTAGACGAGCACGGCCACCGGCCGCTCGTCGAGATAGTCGACGCGGCCACCGAGAAACACCACGCCTTGCGCCTGCAGGTCGTGCACCGGTGGCGAGAAGTCGAGCCGGGCCGACAGCCAGGGCTTCACCGTGTGCCGGTCGGACGACGCCACGTCGACCAGCCGCTGCCCGAGCGTGGCGCGCACATGGCTCGCAATGGCCTGCTGCATCAGGCGGTCGTCGTGCGTCGCTTGCCACCATCTCGGCACGATGCCCCAGGTCAGCAAGGCCGCGAGCACCAAGCCCAGCGCCAGACCCGCGGGCCGCAAGGCGAAGCGGCGTTGCGGTGTCGGTGCTGCCGTTGACACGGGGGGTGCACCCGCGAGCGCTGCGATGCGGTCGCGCAGCGCCGCAGGTGCCGCGTGGTAGTCGGCCTGCTGCCGCACCGTGGAGCGCAGCCCTTGCAGGCCGGCCACTTCGCTGCGCAGCGCAGCGTCTTGCTCGAGCCGGGTTTCCATCTCCAGCTGTTCGCTCAGGCTCAGCTCGCTGTCGAGGAAGGCGTTGAGGTGTCGCAGGTCGAGAGGCGTGTTCATTGTTTTTCTCCCCGCACCGAGGTGTGCGGTGCATGGCGCGCCACGGTGCGCAGCACCGGCCGGGCGCCCGGCTGCAGGGCCTGCTGCATCAGCCCGCGGGCGCGCGCCAGGCGCGACATCACCGTGCCGATGGGGATGTCGGCTATGCGCGCGATGTCCCTGTACGAGAGGTCTTCCAGCTCGCGCAGCACCAGCACCTCGCGGTAGGCGATCGGCAAGCCGGCAATGGCCTGGTTGATCAGTGCACGGTCGGCCTTGCGCTGCGCGACGGCGTGTGGCTCGTCAGCGGCCGGTGCCGCGTGTTCGGGCCACGCATCGGCGCTGTCGTCGAAGGACACCACCTCGGCGGGCCGGTTCTCCTTGAGCCACGAATAACAGGTGTGCCGCACGATCTGCAGCAGCCACGGCCGCACCACGTCGCCGCGAAAGCCGCTGAAGTGGCGCATGGCCTTCATGCAGGCCTCTTGCACCACGTCTTCGGCGTCGTGGTCGTTGCGCGTGAGCCAGCGCGCCAGGTTGTAGGCGGCGTCCAGGTGCGGCAGCGCGATCGCGATGAAGCGCTGTCGGTTGTCGTCATCGGCCACGGAGATCCCCTTCATCCCTGTGCTTACCGATGAGGGCCGGGTTTTATTCCCAGGCCCTGCTTTGCAGCAGGGCTCTGTCGTGAACCCGGAATTTCGCATCGGGGCTCCCGGTATGGCGAGGGCAACCCTTGCTCAATCAACCGGAGATCAGCATGACGAGTTTTGACCGCAGACAGTTTCTTCAGCTCGCCGGCGTCGGTGGTGGCGCGGTGTTCGCCTCCGGCCTCGCCGGCTGCGCGATCGGCAGCCCCGGCGCCACGGCCGCCGAAGACTTCTACTTCGTGCAGTTGTCCGACACGCACTGGGGCTTCGAAGGCGCGCCCAACCCCGACGCCAAGCTCACGCTGCCCAAGGCGGTGAGCGCCGTCAACGCGCTGGCCGAGCCGCCCGATTTCATCGTCTTCACCGGCGACCTCACGCACACCACCGACGACCCGAAGGAGCGCCGCCGCAGGCTCGCCGAGTTTCGCGACATCGTCGGCCAGCTCCAGGTGAAGAACGTTCGGTTCATGCCCGGCGAGCACGACGCCTCGCTCGACAACGGCACGGCCTACAAGGAATTCTTCGGACCCACGCACTACAGCTTCGACCACAAGGGCGTGCACTTCATCGCGCTTGACAACGTGAGCGACCCTGGCGCGCAGATCGGTGACGAGCAGCTCGCCTGGCTCGCGGCCGACCTGTCGCAGCAGCCCAAGGCCGCGCGCATCGTGGTGCTGACGCACCGCCCGTTGTTCGACCTCTACCCGCAGTGGGACTGGGCCACGCGCGACGGTGCGCGTGCCGTCGAGATGCTGATGCCTTACGCCAACGTGACCGTGTTCTACGGCCACATCCACCAGGAGCATCACTTCATGACGGGGCACATCGCGCACCACTCCGCCAAGTCGCTCATCTTTGCACTGCCCGCGCCGGGCTCGCAGCCGCGCCGCTCGCCGCTCGCGTGGGACCCGGCTCAGCCTTACCGCGGCCTGGGTTTTCGCGAGATTGAGGCCGAGGCCAAGACCGCGGGCTACGAGATCCACGAACTGCCCGTGCAGAAAGGTTGAATCGATGCTGTTCGATCCCACACGCCGCCACCTGATCGGCGCAGCCGGTGCTCTGGGCCTGGCTTCGATGGCCGGCCTCGCGATGCCGCCGACCCCACCGCGCGTGATCAAGGTGGTCGCGCGCAAGTTCGAGTTCGAACCTCGCCACATCGAGCTGAAGAAGGGCGAGCCGGTGCTGCTGGAGTTCAGCTCGCTCGACGTGATCATGGGCTTCAACCTCAACGCCTTCGGCCTGCGCACCGACATCGTCCCCGGCCAGACCACGCGGCTGAACCTCACGCCCGACCAGGCCGGCGAGTTCGTCTTCTATTGCGATGTGTTCTGCGGCAGCGGGCACGAGGAGATGGACGGAACGCTCGCCGTCTCTGCGTAGATTTCTCCGCGTAAACCCTCGCAGTTGGCCGCCGCGGGTGGCCTCGGCGCCACGCGTGATCGTGACTTATTCGATGAGCGCATGCCTCACGCGCGGCGAAGCGCAACTACATCACGAACGCGTTCTGCAGCGCTCACTATCATCGTTCGTCAGGGTGATCTGTTGCACTCGAGAACTGGCAACACGGACAACTGGCACCGCTTTTCCCAAGCGCTTGCGGCTTCAAGGGAAGAAAAGGGCAACGATGGTGCTGACGGCAGCTTGCTTCGTAGCGACGACCGGTCTCTACCTGGTGGCCAGCGAAATTGGCGGCCGCGCGCTGCGTGTTTCCCGCTCCTCCTTCTCGCGCCTGCTGTCGATGGCTGCGGTGTTGCTGATGGCTTATGGGCTGTGGTGGCCCGCGCAGGCGTCTCAAGTCACCCCGTCCTTCGGCACCAGCCTGGGCGTGCATGCGCTGCTCGCGTGGTCGGCCTGTTTTGCACTGCCGACCTTCGGCTGGCTGGCGGCGAACCGCTTCGCCAAGCGGGCCTACATCCAGGCCTTGCAGGCCGTAGCCGCCACGCTGCTGGCCGCCTACGTGCTGGCCATGGTGCAGATGCCCGGGCTCTTTCGCATGGCGACGATCGACGGGCAGCTGGCCATCGGCGTCTCGGTCACCTTGCTCGGCACGGCCGCCATCACGGCGCACATGAACTTGGTCAACGCCGCGCGCTTGCGGGTGTTGCGGCTGCTGTCTGCCATGGTCGTTGCTGGCGTCGGGGTGTTCGCGTCCCTGGAGCAACCGGCCACGGGCACTTCCATGCGCTGGTCGGACCTGATAGACCTGGCCATGGTGTTCGCGCTGACCTGGACGCTGATGGCGATCATGCGGGCCAAGGTGCGTTCCTCCGAGCCGGCGGCCACCGCGAGCCCGGCTGCCACCATCGACAGCCTCACCAGCCTGCCGACGCGCCTCTTCTTCGAAGAGCGCATGCGCGCCGAAGCCAAGCGCAGTGATGCAGGCAAGGCGCCGTTCGCCGTGCTCTTCATCGACCTCGACGGCTTCAAGCCCGTCAACGACACCTTCGGCCACAACTGTGGTGACCAGGTGTTGAGGCTGGTCGGCAAGCGCCTGATCTGGCTGACCCGCAAGGCGCACGAAGCCGCCCGCGTCGGCGGCGACGAGTTCCTGCTGCTGGTGCCGAACGCCTCGTCACCCCAGGTGGCCGAGAAGGTGGCTCAGCGCGTGATCGACACGCTGGGCAAGCCCTACAAGGTCGATGGCCGCGAGATCACCATCGCCTGCTCCATCGGCATCGCCCTCCACGAGGGCGGCAGCAGCGCCGTCGACAAGCTGATCGCCCGCGCCGACGTGGCGATGTACGCCGCCAAGCGCGCCGGCGGTTCACGCCATTGCTTCTATGCCCCCGACATGGACATGGACGCGCAGCAAAACTTCGACCTCGTTCGCGACTTGCGCAAGGCCGTGGCGAAGAACGAGCTCGAGCTGCACTTCCAGCCCAAGATGGACGCGGTCACCGGCAAGGTCACCGCCGTTGAAGCGCTGCTGCGCTGGCAGCACCCGACGCTTGGTCTCGTCTTGCCCGACCGCTTCATCCCGCTCGCCGAACGCAACGGCCTCATGGGCCCGCTGGGCAACTGGGTGATCGAAGCGGCCTGCCTGCAGGCTCGCCAGTGGCGCGACAAAGGGCTGCGCATGCGCGTGGCGATCAACCTCTCGGCGCACCAGATGCGGCAGGACGATCTCGCCGACCGCATTGCCGACGCACTCAAGCGGCACCGCATCCACCCCTCGTTGCTGACCTGCGAGATCACCGAAACCGCGACGATGGAAGACACCGGCAAGACGCAGGAGACCTTCCGCCGCCTGGGCGTGCTGGGGGCTCACCTGTCGATCGACGACTTCGGCACCGGCTATTCGAGCCTGTCGTACCTGCGCAAGCTGCCGGCCAAGGAGCTGAAGATCGACCGCAGCTTCGTGATGGACCTGGAGCACAGCGCCGACGCCCGCGCCGTGATCGACGCCGTGCTCAAGCTCGCCCACGCGTTGGGCCTCAAGGTCGTGGCCGAGGGCGTGGAAAACCAGCGCCAGCAGCAGATCCTCACGGCACTCGGCTGCGACGAGCTACAGGGCTTCCTGTTCGCCAAGCCGATGACGGCCCGCGCACTGTTGCTGTGGGCCATGGCCGAAGGCGACCCCACGGCTTCGTTCAACGCCTCGCTGTTCGGCAGCACCCGCGAAGGCGGCCGCAGCACCGCGATCACGAGCTTCCAGGCGACGATCGAAGAGTAGGGTGCTTCAGTGCTGCAGCAGCTCCGCCAGCTGCTGCTTCCACAAAGCTGCCAGCGCCGTCGTGCCGTGGCCGCGCGTGTTTTCGCTCGCCGGGATCAGGTAGAGCTTGCCGCCTTTCACCCGCTTCAGCTCGCGCTCCATGAGGCCGAGCTCGGGCGGGTTGCGTTCGTCGTCGGCCGAGTTGATGGCGAGCAGCTGTGCCCGGATGCGCTCGAGCCCCGGCGCGGGGTTGTAGTGGCCCGAGGCTTCCCACTGGTAGAGGAAGTCGTTGGCGTCGGCGGTGAAGGGCGCGGCGTAGCGGTCGTCGACCAGCTGGTCGGCCTGAGCCCGTGTCGGTGCAGCCTTCTGGTAGGCCTGCGAGCCGCCGGCGGTCGCGATGCCGAAGAACACATTGGCCGTGCGCAGCTGGCGTGGCTGCGTGGTGTAGTTGCCGTTGTTCCACTCCGGGTCCTTGCGAACGGCGTCGATCAGCATGCGTCGCATCATCCAGTTGCGGCCCGACATCTCGGTGGGCTGCGAGGCCATCGGCACCAGCGCGTCCATGAAGTCGGGGTGGCTCACGCCCCAGATCCAGGTGTGCATGCCGCCCATCGAGTTGCCCAGCACCAGGCGCAGGTGCTTCAAGCCCAGGCCTTCGGTGACGAGCCGGTACTGCGCGAGCACCATGTCGTCGTAGTTGTACTTCGGGAACTTCGCGCGCAGGCCGTCGGAAGGCTTGGACGATTTGCCGGTGCCGATGCCGTCGGGCAGGATGATGAAGTAGCGCGACGCGTCGAGCGGCTGGCCGGCACCGAAGAGCTCGCCCGCGAAGGCCGGCGTCAGCATCGAGGTGCCCGAACCCGCGGTGCCGTGCAGCACCAGCACCGCCGGCGCGCCGGGGGTGCCGATCGTCGTGTAGTGGAGGCGCAGCTCCGGCATCACCTCGCCGGTGTGGAAGCGAAAATCCTTCGCGACCCAGTCGGCCTCTTTCGGTGTGGGGTAGTCGGCAGCGTGTGCGGCGTGCAGGCCCAGGGCCAGAAAGCAGCCCATGAGCGAGCGCACCGCAATGCGGGTGAATGTCATGTCGTCTCCTTCGTTGTATGCACAGGCCGCGGCGCTCTTCGGCGCGGGCCGTTCTTCTTGTCTATTCGCCGAGTTGGGGCAGCTGCGTGATGTCGGCGTCCACGCCCATCAGCACACTGGCCAGCGACAGCGTGCGCCACAGGTGCGGCGGCATGTCGAGAATGGCCTGCGGCGTGCGGGCCTGGGCGATCCAGGTGCGAATGTGCTTGTGCTGGTCGGGGGTCAGCAGATTGCGGCTCAGCATCTCGTTCAGTGTCTGCATGGCGTCCTCGTCGGTTTGATTCAAATCGGGGGGCGGTGCCTGAACGTAGCAGATATCGCGCCCGCTTACTTGCTCAAGGTGAAAGCCGTGCGCCCGCACGACTGACCGTTGACGAACACCTCCACCTCGTGCCGGCCGGCGTAGTGCACGCGGGTGGTGAAGTCTTTGATCGACTGGCTGCGTGAGAGCTGTTCCATCGCATGCGGCGCGAGCGTGAAGGTCTTCAGCTTGAACACCTTGACCGCTGTGCCGCCCGACTTCTTCACGTAGTGGATGCCGTAGTCGACCACCAGCCGCTGGCTCTTCGCCGAGGTGGAGTGCAGTGCCAGCGACAAGGTGATGCTCTCGCCCAGGCGGATGGATTTCGGCGACACCTTCAGCGCCTTCAGCTCCACCTCGGCCGCCGCGCCGGCGCCCATCACCGCCAGCGCGCGCTGGTTGCCTTTCTTGATGAGACTGCGCAGCGCGTGCTTGGCAATCCAGGCCGTGCCCGGGCTGTCGAGCGGCCAGCCTTCGATGCGTTCGAGTGCCCACTCGGGGTTGTCCTTGGTGATGTCGTTGAGGCTGTTCGCCACCGAGCGGCGCACGTAGAGGCTCGCGTCGTCCTTCAGGTTCTCGAGGATGGGGGCCAGCGCGCTCGGGTCGGCCATCAGCGGCTTGATCTGGAATGACCACGGCAGGCGCGGCCGGCTGCCTTCGCTGGCGAGGCGGCGCACGTGCTCGTTCTTGTCGGTGGACCAGCGCTTCATCACGGCCAGCGTGCCGGTCAGGTCGCGCTGCAGAAAGTGGCGCACCGCGAATTCCGACGAGCCGAAGGTGGTGAAGAACTTCAGCGCGTCCATCGAGGCGGGTACGTCGTCGGCGCCGTACAAGGCCGCGTACTCCGGCAGCGCCATCGTCACGAAGCCGTTGTCCAAGCGCGGCGCCAGCTCGCGCAGCACGCCGAGCGCCTGGCGGTAGTCGGCGGGCAGCGTGGGGCGGAAGGCCTCGGCCACCCGGCGCAGCCGCTGCATGATCGACAGCGAGTCGAGGTCTGCGAGCACGAGCGACAGGAAGCGCTTCTTGTCGAAGCCGGGGAACACCGCGGCGGTTTCGGTGGCGATGTGGCGCATGCGGCGAGCGTCGAAGATTTCCTTCAGGGCTGGGGCGGCTTCGCTCTCTGCGTCTGACATGCAAGTCTCCGTGGCGTGGGCTGGGCGAGGATGATGCCCGCAAAAACTTCGGGCTGGATCAAGCCGCATCAAGCCGAGAAAACGGCCGCTTTTCCGCCCCTCCCGGTGTGCGTTTCCGAGAGATGCTCCCGTGCGCGACTGCCTTTGGCCTGGTCGGGGAGCCATCTTTGTCAACATCGTTCGTCTTTCGGGCCTTTCAACACCTGGGCGTGGCGCTGCTGTTCAGCTTGCCGATGACGGTGCTGGCAGCCGACGGCCTGCGGCTGGCCGTGTCGAAGTCGCCCCAGTCGCTGCCGATCTACGTGGCGCTGGAGCGCGGCCTCTTCATCGACGAAGGGATCGACATCCAGGTGATCGACTGCGTCGGCGGCCCCAGTTGCATGCGCGAGCTGCTGGAAGGCCGGGTCGACGCGGCCACTGCGTCGGAAATGGTCGTCGCCTTCAGCGGCTTCGACCGCAACGACTACGCCATCGTCTCGACCATCGCCACCAGCAGCAGCAACCTGAAGCTCATCGCCAATGCGCAAGCGGGTGCGCTCGCCACGCCGCACGACTGGGCCGGCAAGCGTGTCGGCACCTCCATCGGCTCGGCTGGCCACTACTTCCTGGAGCTCCATCTGCTGGCGATCAACGTCGACCCGCGCGGACTCACCATCGTCGACCTGGCACCGGAGAAAGCGGTCGGCGCACTGCAGAGTGGCCAGGTGGATGCGATCGCCGTCTGGGAGCCCTTCGGCTACCTCGCCGCCAAGGCGCCCGGCGCCACGGGCAGGGTGCTGCCGCGCGCCAGCGCCTATGTGCAGACCTTCAACCTGGTGGCAGCGCGGCGCCTGTTCGGTGCGCGCGACGATGCCCTGGCCCGCCTGCTGCGTGCGGTGGAGCGTGGCGAGCAGTTCATTCAAGACAAGCCCGAAGAAGCCAAGGCCATCCTGCGCAAGCGCTTGCAGCTGGACGAAGGCTTTGTCACCTGGTTCTGGCCCTCGACCAGCTTCCGGCTGGGCCTCGACCAGGCGCTGCTGCGCACCATGGAAAGCGAAGCCCGCTGGGCCGTGCGCGAAGGCCAGATACGCGGCAAGGCCAGCCCCAACTTCATGGGCTTTTTGCACACGGCCCCGCTGATGATTGCCAAGCCCTCGGCGGTGAGCCTGGGTCGGTAGCCAGCCATGCGGATCCGCAGCCTGTTGCTCGCAGCCATCGTGGCCGCCGCCCTCTTGGGGGTGCTGGCGGCCGTGGTGGTCGCAACGGCGGCCAGCCTGGAGAATGCCGCCGCCGAGACGCAGTCTCGCGCGCAAAACGTCTCGCACGAAGTGACGGGCCTGCTGACACTCACGCAAGAGTACGCGCGCTACATGGAGCCGCGCGCCGCCGAGCAATGGCATCTGCGGCACACATCGATTACCAAGGCGCTGCAACTCGATGACGAGGCCCAGCAAGGCAATGGCGCGGTGGTCGGCCTGCGCAACCTGGCGCGAGATCTGCCGGAGCTGTTCTCGCGTCTTGAAGAGATCCCGAAGACCAGCGAGTCGTTCGACGTGCGCCGCAGGGAAGCCCTGCTCGACCAGTTGCTCACCAGCACGCAGGCGATGAGCGACTACGCCGACCAGTGGTTCCAGGACGTGGCCGCGGCACGCCGGCGTGCCGACGAGCACTTCCGGATCGTCGCCTTCACCACGCCGATGGTCATGCTGCTGATGTTCATGGTGCTGACCTGGGTGGTGCGCCGGCGGCTGCTGCTGCCCGTGCAGCGCCTGGCCGAAGCCGCCGCCTTGGTCGGTGAGGGCAAGCTCGGCCACCGCATCGGCAGCGACGCGCCCGACGAGCTCGGTGAACTTGCACGCCGCTTCGACGCGATGACTGCCGCCATGAGCGCCAGCCGCGACCAGGCGGCCCAGGCCGCCAAGCGCCTGCGCGCCGTGACCGACAACCTGCCGACGATGATCGCCTACGTCGACCGTGACGAGCGCTTCCGCTTCGCCAACGACCAGTACCGACGCCTGCCCGGCGTCGACCCGGCCTCGCTCATCGGCAAGACGGTGAAGGAAGGCCTGGGCGACGAGGCCTATACCGTCATCGGCCCTTTCCTCGCAGCCACCTTCACCGGCGAGCGGCAGCAGTTCGAACGCACGAGCCTGGTGGACGGCAAGCCCTCGTGGCTGCGGTCCGAGTACCTGCCCGACATCGACGAGAGCGGCCAGGTGATCGGCCTGTATGCAATGACGGTCGACGTCACCGAGCGCCGCGAGGCCGGTGCGCGCCTGCACGACAGCGAGACGCGCCTGCGCGCGATCACCGACAACATCCCCGCGATGATCGGCCACTTCGGCCGCGACGAGCGCTGCCTCTTCGCCAACACCACCGTGCGCAAGCTCACCGGCCTGATGGGTGCCGACCTGTCGCAGCACACGCTGCGTTCCGGCATCGGTGAAGAGGTCTATGCCCTGCACGAGCCACACGTGCAAGCGGCGTTGCGAGGCGAGCAGCGCAGTTTCGAATGGCACATGGTCCGCAAGGGGCGCGATGCCTACTTCATCGCCAACATCGTGCCCGACCGGAGCGGCGACGGCTCGGTCTGCGGCTTTTATGTGATGAGCTTCGATGTGACCGACGTGCGCATGGCCGAGGTCTCGCGCGCGCGCAGCGAGCAGCGCCTGCGCCAGATCACCGACAACCTGCCGGTGCTCATCTCCTACGTCGACAGCCAGCAGCGGCTCGGCTTTGCCAATGCCACCTTCAAGGCCTGGTTGGGCGTCGAAACCGAAGGGATGATCGGCCGGCCGATGCGCGAGGTCGTTGGCGTTCAAGCCTTCGACGCACGCCGCGAGAAGCTGGAGCGAGCGCTGCAAGGCGAGCGCGTGGAATTCGAAGGCGAAATCACCGGCCTGGGTATCACGCGGGCCACGCAGACCGCGTACATCCCCGACCGCGACGCCTCGGGCGCCGTGCAAGGCGTCTACGCGCTCACCAGCGACGTGAGCTCGCTCAAGCGCGTCGAGCAGCAGCTGAAGGCGCTGGCGCGCTTCGACACGCTGACCGGCCTGCCCAACCGCCTGCACTACAACGAGAAGCTGCCCGAAGCGCTGGCGCGCAGCGCGCGCACCGGCTGCGGAGTGGCGCTGATGTTCCTCGACATCGACCACTTCAAGGCCATCAACGACTCGCTGGGCCACGCCGCCGGCGACGCGGTGCTGAAAGAGTTCGCCAAGCGCCTGCAGAAATCGGTCCGCGGCACCGACACCGTGGCGCGCCTCGCGGGCGACGAGTTCGTGGTCATCCTCGAAGGCCTGCGCGACGTGGCGAGGGTCACGCTGATCGCCGACAAGATCATTGCCGAGATGAACCTGCCCTTCGTCGTCGACAAACACCTCCTCAAGGTGACGACCAGCGTGGGCATCTCGTACCACGATACGAGCGAGGGCGAGATCACGCCCAGCGCGCTGCTCGATCGGGCCGACAAGGCGCTCTACGAAGCCAAGAGCGCCGGCCGCAACGTGCACCGGATGGCCTGAACCATGCGCCGCCTCCTGTTGACTGTGCTGTTCTTGGCAGGCCTGCTGCACCTGGCCCCTACGTGCGCACTCGAGCTCAGGCTCGCGGTGTCGGCGGGGCCGGTGTCCTTGCCGGTCTACGTGGCCGAGGCCCAGGGCTACTTCAAGAGCGAAGGCGCCGACGTGAAAGCGCTCGACTGTCACAGCGGCAGGCAGTGCGTCGAGATGCTGCAACAAGGCCAGGCCGACGTGGCCACCGCCGCCGAGCTGCTGGTGAGCCTGAACAGCTTCACGAAGGCCGACTTGTCCATCGTTGCCACGCTCAGCAGCTCGCACCAGATCCGCGTGGTCGCACGGCGCAGCGCCGGTGTCGCGCAGCCTCGTGATCTCAGGGGCAAACGTGTGGGCACGGTGGCCGGCACCTCGGCCGAGTACTACCTCGACACCTGGCTGCTGTTCCAGGGGGTCGATCGATCCGAAGTCACGCTCGTGCCGCTGCCGGCCGATCGGATCGCCGCGGCGATGCAGAGCCATGAAGTCGATGCCGTCGCGATCTGGGAGCCCATTGCCTCCGCGGTGGCCGACGCATTGAAAGAAGATCTGGCCGCGATGCCCACGCCGCGTGTCTACACGCAGCACTTCGCGCTGGTGACCGGCCGGCGCAGGACGGCCAGCGTCGAAGCCGAGACCGTCAAGCTCCTGCGTGCATTGGCGCGCGCCAGCCAGCTCATTGCGCGGGAGCCGGCGACAGCGAGGCAGATTCTGAGCACGCGCCTGCACATCACCGACGCGCAGGCGGCTGCCTACCTCGCGGCGCACGACTATTCGTTGAATCTCGACCAATCGCTCGTCAGCACGATGGAAAGCCAGGCCCGGTGGGCACTGCGTAGCGGGCAGGTGACGAAGGGCGACAGCTTGGTCAACCTGCTGCGGGCCATCGACCCGGCGCTGCTGAGGGGCGCCGTGCCCGGGGCCGTGACCTTGGTGCAGTGAGCCAGCCGCCCGGGCGATCACGCCCGGCGCAAGGCTTTTCGTCCGGGTCAATCGGTGCCTTGGTCCGTCCCGCAGGCGGCCTCTTCTCCTACCCCGGCCCAATGTCTTTGGGTGCACCATGAGACTCAATGCGAAAGCAGGAGGTACTCATGTTCAACAACCTCCACACCTACTACCAGGGCTACCGCATCACCACGCGCTGTTGCGAAGCCGGGCCTGAAGGCTTTCAAGCGAGCTATTCGGTGGTCCCGCCGTTTGGCGGAAGCGACTGCTGGCAACGATTCCCTGAGACGATCAGCAAGACGGCCGAGGCGGCGACAGCGCACGCCGTGCACGCGGCCAAGCAGTCGATCGAAGCCGACGTTCGAAAGTCCGATGCGGCCACACCTGACCAGTGATGTCGTGCCGGTTTAGCCAGCGGGAGCCTCGGACAACTCATCCGGCCGCGGTGTAGGCCGTCTTCACCGTCGTGTAGAACTCGCGCGCATACGTGCCCTGTTCGCGTGACCCGTAGCTCGAGCCCTTGCGGCCGCCGAACGGCACGTGGTAGTCCACCCCGGCGGTCGGCAGGTTGACCATCACCATGCCGGCCTGCGCGTTCTGCTTGAAGTGCGTTGCGTACTTCAGTGAGGTCGTGCAGATGCCCGACGAGAGGCCGAACTCGGTGTCGTTGGCCAGCGTCAGCGCTTCCTCGTAGTTCTTCGCGCGAACGACGCTGGCGACGGGGCCGAACACCTCCTCGCGGTTGATGCGCATCGCGTTGGTCGTCTCGGTGATCAGCGCCGGCTGCTGGAAGAACCCGGCCGTCTCGCGCGTCAGCGGCTCGCCGCCGAAAGCCACCAGGCCGCCCTCGGCGCGCGCGATGTCGATGTACTTCAGGTTGCCGGCGAGCTGGCGCTGGTCAACCACCGGCCCGATGTCGGTGCCGGCCTTCAGCGCATGGTCGATCTTGAGCCCCGACAGCTTCTCGATCACCGCGGCAACGAAGCGATCGTGGATGCCTTCGGTCACGACGATGCGGCTCGACGCGGTGCAGCGCTGGCCGGTCGAGAAGTACGCGCTTTGCACCGCAGCGTTCACGGCCACGCCGAGATCAGCGTCGTCGAGCACCACCAGCGGGTTCTTGCCGCCCATCTCGGCCTGCACCTTCGCGCCACGGCTGGCACAGGCCGTGATGATGCGCCGGCCGGTGCCGACCGAGCCGGTGAAGCTGATCGCATCGACCATGGGCGAAGTGACCAGCGCGTTGCCGACCACCTGCCCCGGCCCCATCACGAGGTTGAACACGCCCTTGGGCACGCCGCAGCGGTGCAGGATGTCGGCCAAGGTCCAGCTGCAGCCCGGCACCAGCTCGGCCGGCTTGAAGACGACGCAGTTGCCGTAGGCCAGCGCGGGCGCGATCTTCCATGCGGGGATCGCGATCGGGAAGTTCCACGGTGCGATCAGGCCGACCACGCCGACCGGTTGCCGGAAGATCTCGACGCCGACCCCTGGCCGCACCGAGGGGATCACCTCGCCGCCGCAGCGCAGCGCCTCGCCGGCGAAGAACTTGAAGATCATCGCCGCGCGCACCGTCTCGCCAATACCTTCGGGCAGAGTCTTGCCTTCTTCGCGCGACAGCAGCCGGCCGATCTCGTCCTTGCGCGCGAGGATCTCGCTGCCCACCGCATCGAGCAGGTCGAAGCGCTGCTGCGGCGTGCTGCGGCTCCAGGCCGGGAAAGCCGCGTGGGCCGCCGCGATCGCGGTCTCGGCCTGGCGCGCATCGGCCTGAGCGTACAGCCCGACCACGTCGCTGGTGTCGGACGGGTTGATGTTGGGCTGCTCGCCCGCCCCGGCGACCCACTCGCCATTGATCAGATTGTGATAGTTCATCATGTTCATCGTCCCCAGTGGAGCACCATCGGATTGAGCCGTCGCGCTGCGTCGATCAGCCCGGCACGGGTGTCGGGGTGCATCGCCGGCAGCGGATGGCGCGCAGCCTCGCAGGCTATCACCTCGCCCTCCTTCATCAACGCCTTCGCGGCCAGCAGGCCACACTGCCGGTTCTCGAAGTTGATCAGCGGCAGCCAGCACTGGTACTCGGCAGCCGCCGTCTCGCGATCGCCGCGCGCGTAGGCATCGACGATGCGGCGGATGCCGTCCGGGTAGGCGCCGCCGGTCATCGCGCCGGTCGCGCCGGCGTCGAGATCGGGCAGCAGCGTGATCGCCTCTTCGCCATCCCACGGCCCTTCGATCGCGTCGCCGCCGAGGCGGATCAGCTCGCGCAGCTTGGACGCGGCGCCGGCGGTCTCGATCTTGAAGTACGCGACGTGCTCGATCTCCTGCGCCATGCGCGCGAGGAAGGCCGGCGACAGCACGGTGCCGCTGGCGGGCGCGTCCTGGATCATGATCGGGATGTCGACCGCGTCGGACAGGCGCGCGCAGAACTCGAAGATCTGCGGCTCCGGCACGCGGAAGGTCGCACCGTGGTACGGCGGCATCACCATCAGCATCGCCGCGCCCATGTCTTGCGCGCGGCGGCTGCGCTCGATGCAGACCTTGGTACTGAAGTGCGTGGTCGTCACGATCACCGGCACGCGGCCGGCCACGTGCTCGAGGATGGTCTTCGTCAGCAGCTCGCGCTCGTCGTCACTGAGCACGAACTGCTCCGAGAAGTTCGCCAGGATGCAGATGCCGTTCGAGCCGGCGTCGATCATGAAGTCGATGCAGCGCTTCTGGCTCGCCAGGTCGAGTTCGCCGGTCTCGGTGAACGTGGTCGGCGCGACGGGGAACACGCCCTTGTAGCGTGGCGGCGTCTTAGAGGTGCTCATCGGATCAGTAGTGTTCGTTGACGTTGCGGAACGGGCCGAACTTGGCGCGTTGATACGCCTCGGGCGGCTGGCCGGCGTAGTGCTCCGGAATGGCGTAGCCCTGCGGCCGCAGGGCGGCGTCCGGATAGAGCTTCGGCCGGTTCGCGTTCTGGCCGCGCGGCGTGCTGTCGTCGTTCACATAGGCCGCGATGTCGAGCGCCTCGGCGGACGTCAGCTGCGGCTTGTCGTGGGTTGCACCGAACGGCATCGACGCGGCGATGTAGCGCGCCAGCAGCGGCACCGCGAACATGTGGCCGGCGTTGTCGTAGGTGTCGTTGCCGGCCAGCGGCGGGAACAGGTAGCCGCCACCGACATCGAAGTCCGGCTGGCGCCGGCCTGCCGCATCGGCGCCATGGCAGGCCTGGCATTTGGCCGCGAACAATGCCTTGCCGGCGCGCGGGTCGGCGGCACGCGCGATCGGGGTGATCGGCATCAGGCCGCTGCCGACCATCGCGGCACCCGGCAGCGTGTCGCGGGCGAGCCAGCGCAGGTAGGCCAGGATGGCCTGGAACTCCGGCGTGTCCTTGATCGGCACGGCGCCGGCACCGAACATGCCGATCGTGCGCTGCTCGAGCGAGATCACCTTGCCCGACTTGATGTCGAACTTCGGGTAGTCGTTGACGGCATTGACGAGCGGCAGCGCGTACATCTTGCTCCCCGGCAGGCCCGACGGGCCGGCCTGGTGGCAGTTCACGCAGTTCAGGCTGTTCCAGTTCATGCGCTTGGTGGCATCCGGTGCGAGCTTACCGACACGGCGCGAGGTGTTGCGCAACAGGTCGATGCCTTCGCGGATCTGCGCGCCCTCGGGGCCGGCCGGGACGCGCGCTTCATCCGGCTCGCGCCAGGGCTGTTGCGGGCGCGCCTCGTAGCGCGCCAGCAGCGCCTGCGCCGCGGCGGTGTCCAGGCTGTCGCCGACGCGGTGCGGCGTGGTGTCGAAGGCGTGCACGCTGCCCAGGGCAAAGCCGGCCAGGGTCACGGCCATGGAGATGACGCGGCGCATGCTCACTCCGTGATGCTGAACTGGTCGAGGTATTCGGTCTTCAGCGTCAAGCCCAGGCCCGGCTTGTGGTCGTCGAGCTGCAGGAAGCCGTTCTCTGCCGCCGGGTCGCCGTCGAAGATGTAGTAGAAAAGTTCGTTGCCGACCTCGACGTCGTGGATCGGGAAGTACTCGCTGATGGGGCAGTTCAGGCTGCTCATCGTCAGGTGGTAGTTGTGCATCTGGCCGGCGTGCGGGATCACCGGCACGCTGTAGGCCTCGCACAGCGCGTTGATCTTGAGCGCCATCGTGATGCCGCCGACGCGGTTCGTGTCGTACTGCACCACCGAGACCGCCTTGCGGTCCAGCAGCTGCTTGAAGCCGTACAGGCCGAACTCATGCTCGCCGCCCGAGATCGGGATGCTGGTGAGCTGGTTCAGCTCGACATAGCCGTCGATGTCGTCGGCGATCACCGGCTCCTCGAGCCAGCGCGGCTGGTATTTCTCGAGCTTGGGCAACATGCGCTTCGCGTACTCGAGGTTCCAGCCCATGTAGCACTCGAGCATCAGGTCGTTGTCGTAGCCGATCACTTCACGCACGGCTTCGACCGACTTCAGGTTCTCGACCACGCCCTTCTGGCCGTGGGCCGGCCCGTAACCGAAGCGCATCTTGAAGGCCTTGAAGCCCTGGTCCAGAAACTTCGCCGCCTCGGCCTGCATCTCCTTCAGGTCGGTGCGGTACAGCTTGCTGTAGTAGCAGGGAATCTTCTCTTTCGTGCGGCCGCCCAGCAGCTTGAACACCGGCTTGTTCACGCTCTTGCCGAGGATGTCCCAGATGGCGATGTCGACCGCCGAGATCGCCGCCATGCCCACGCCCTTGCGGCCCCAGGCATGCGTGGCGCGGTACATGCGCTGGTTCAGGTATTCGTAGTCCCACGGGTCCTGGCCGAGCACCAGCGGCGCGAGGTACTCGTCGATGATGGCCTTGGCGATCTTCGGCGCGAGCGCCACGTTGCCCAGGCCGACGATGCCGTCATCGGTCTCCACCTCGACCACGGTCCAGCCGTGGAAACGGAAGGTGTTCATCGTGTCCTGGCCGGCGGCATGCGCATTCGCACGGTTGTCGTACACGAGGTCCATCGCGTTCGAACAGAAGTTGCCTTGCGGCGGAACGGTCCTGCCTTTCCATTCGAAGACGCGGGCGCGGACGGACTTGATTTTCATCGTGAAGCTTTCACTGAGGTTGACCGAAGAGGGACTGGCCGGCGCGGTACGCCAGGCCCATGCGGCAGGCGATGTCGAAGGCGTTGGCGGTGGCGTCCACATTCGCGCGGCCCTGGCCGGCGATGTCGTAGGCGGTGCCGTGGGCTGGCGTGGTGATCGGCACCGGCAGGCCGCCCTGCACCGTCACGCCCTTCGAGAAGCCCATCAGCTTGATCGCGATCTGGCCCTGGTCGTGGTACATGGTCACGATCGCATCGAGCTCGCCGTCGCGCGCCTTCAGGAAGATGGTGTCGGCCGGGTACGGGCCGACGACCTCGACGCCGCGTGCGTTGAGTGCGCGCACGGCCGGCTCGATGATGTCGATCTCCTCGCGCCCGCAGGTGCCGCCGTCGCCGTTGTGCGGGTTGAAGCCGGCCACCGCCACGCGTGGCCGGGCCACGCCGTTGGCCTGCAGTGAACGGTAGATCAGCGTCGCCGCATCGATGATGCGGCCCTGGTCGAGGTACTTCGGCGCGTCCTTCAGCGGCACGTGCGAGGACACGCGCGAGGTCCACAAGCCCTCCAGCGTGTTGAACTCGCAGAAGTAGCCGGTCACGCCGAGGTGCTGCGCGAAGTGGTGCAGCTCGTCCTCGTGCTTCAGGCCGCCGAGCTTCATCGCGTACTTGTTCAGCGGCGCGAAGCAGATCGCGTCGATCTCGTGGGCGAGCGCCGCGTCCATGCAGCGGTCGAGCACCGCGAGCACCGAGGCGCCGCCCGCGGCCTCGGGCTGCGCACGGTGCACCTGCTCGGGTCGCACCGTGTCGACCGCCAGGAACGCCGGCGTGGCGGTGCCGGTGCGCGAGCGCACCGCGGCGAACGAATTGACCGGCGTGGTGACCACGCTCAGACCGGCCACGCGCTGCCCTTCGTTCCACAACCAGCGGTCGCCGACGAGCACGACGTTGGCCGAGGCGATGCGCTCGGTTCGTGAGAGCAGGCGTGCAATCAGCTCGGGCCCGATGCCGGCAGGGTCGCCGAGGGTCAGTGCGACGACGGGGAGCGCGGGTTGGTCCATGTTCACTTGCCCCAGATCGTCTTGTAGGCGTTGCGGTAGCCGTTGTCCGGGTCGAAGAGGTTCTTCGGCCCGCCGTCCTTCGTGACGTTCTCGGCCGTCACCAGGTGCACCTTCGGCACATAGCCCGACCACGGCGCCTTGTTGAACGCGCGGTTCAGCTCGTCGACGATCTGCCAGCCCTGCATGTTCAGCGGCTCGGGCACGGTGCCGGCCTGGTAGCGCTTGCTGCGGATGCGCTGGTAGGCGGCCTCCGAGCCGTCGCCGGCCGATACCGCCTTCGGGCTGCCGTCGCCCTTCTTGCCGGCGGCCGAAAGCGACGGCCCCATGAAGTCGAAGTACAGGTCGTTGATCGCCAGCGAGTGCGTCCACTTGTCGCCGAAGCGCTGCAGCAGCGAGGTCGTGAGCTGCGGCATGCGGGTCGAGCTTTCGGCGATCGGGCTGTCTTCGAAGCTCAGCACCGTGCAGCCGCCGCACTTCTTGATCACCGCCTCCATCGCGCGTGCCTTGTAGAGCGCGATCGCGTACTGCGAGTCGGTGAAGATGACGACGCCGGCCTTGCCGCCGGAGTCGACCACCGCCCACGACGCGGCCACGTCGGCGACGTCGTCGGTCACGGTCGTGACGTTGGCGAACAGCCCGGCCTTGTCGTTCGGGCCGGGCTTCTCGCCCGAGTGCCAGCCGACCAGCGGCACGCCCGACTTGGCGGCGTTCTCGAATGCCACCTTCTGCTCGGTGGTGTCGAAGCCGCCGACGACGATGCCGCCCGGCTTCAGGGCCAGCGCCTGGTTCAGCGCCGCGGTGCGGCCGCTGACTGTCCCCTGTCCGTCGATCACGCGCACGCTCCAGCCGATGGCCTTGCCGGCTTCTTCAACGCCTTTGGAGACGCCGAGGATGCCGCCGTTCTTCAGGTCACCGGCGACGAACACGATGGTCTTGCCAGCCGCGGCCTTCGGGCCGGTGCTCGGGCCGTCCCACTTCTCCTTGGACATCGTCGCCACGGCCACCTTCTGCTTCGCAGCTTCGAGGAAGTCATCGGCCATCGCGTGGCTGGCAAAGCCTGTGCCTGCGAGCGCAAGGGCCAGTGTGCCGAGGCGCGAAAGAATTTGGTTCATCGTTTGTCTCCTGGTGGTTGGTTGCTTCAGTGAGCTGCCGCTTGGGTCGCGGCTTTGGGGGAAGGTGTTGCCGTAGCGGCTGTGTCTTTTGACTGCTGCTCGGGCGCAACGGCACCGAGCTGGCGTGCCGCGATGCGCCGCTTGATCGACACGTTGCGGCGCTGCTGCGCCCAGCCGGCGATGCCGATCGACACGAGCAATGTCAAGCCGTTGAACAGCGGCTCGACATAGAACGCCCCGCCGAACTGCTGGATGCCTGAGATGCCGATCGCGAGAATCGCGACGCCGACCAGCGTGCCCCAGACGTTGACGCGCCCGGGCCGGATCGTCGTCGAGCCGAGGAAGGCGCCGACCAGCGCCGGCAGCAGGAACTCGAGGCCGACGCTGGCCTGGCCGATCTGCAGCCGCGAAGCCAGCAGCACGCCGGCAAAGCCCGACAGCGCGCCCGACGCCACGAACGCGCCCATCACGTGCTTGCGCACCGCGATGCCGTTGAGCTGCGCCGCCTTCGGATTGGCGCCGATCACATAGAGCGCGCGACCGAGCGGTGTGAACTCGGTGACCAGCCACATCGCCACGCTCACCGCGAGCACGTAGAAGGCGCCCACCGGCAAGCCGAGCAGGCTGCCGCCGGCGATGCCGACGAAGCCTTCGGGCAGGTCGCCGACAACCTGGCGCCCGCCGCTGTGCCACATCGCGACCGCATAGATCACGGTGCCGGTGCCCAGCGTGGCGATGAACGAATCGATCTGCGCGAGCTCGACCAGCAGACCGTTGAGCACGCCGAACAGCGCCGCGCACGCGACCACGATCAAAACCGCGAGCGGCCACGGGACGCCCAGCTTGGTCTGCAGGCTGATCGCCAGGATGTGCCAGAGCACGATGCCATAGCCGACCGTCAGATCGATCTTGCCGGTGATCATCGGGATCGTCGCGGCGAGTGCGAGCAGCGCGATGACGGACTTGTCGGCGAGGATGGCGCGCAGGTTGAACAGGGTCGGAAAGGTGTCGGGCAGCAGCAGCGAGAACAGCAGCCCGAGGACGACGGTCAACACGACGAGGCCGTACACCGGCATCGCGCGGCCGAGGCGTTGCATCAGCGACATCGCCTCGCCGTCGAGAGCACGGTCGGGTTCGAGCGCGGTGGATTTGATCGAGGCGGTCATGTCGTTGTCTCCAGTTCTTGTGAGGTCTGATGCGCCGTGCCGCCGGCAGCCAATGCGAGCAGTCGCTCGACGCTGATGTCATCGCCTATGAGTTCGGCGGCGATCAGGCCGTTGCGGAACACCAGCACGCGGGTGCAGACGGTGGCCACTTCCTCGAAGTCGGTCGAGACCACGATCAACGCGCTGCCGGCTTCTGCACGCTCGCGCAGCACGCCGTAGATCTGGCGCTTCGCGCCAACGTCGACGCCGGCCGTCGGCTCTTCGAGCACGACCAAAGGCTTGTCGAGATGGAACCAGCGTGCCAGCACGACCTTCTGCTGGTTGCCGCCCGAGAGCTGGTGCACTTCGGCATGCGGCGCGGGCGGGTTCACATCGAAGCGCTTGATCAGCGTCATCGCCGTGTCGTGCTCCTGACGGCGCCGGTCGAGTGACAGGCCGCGATCACCATGCAGCGACGGATGCGGGAACAGGTTCTCGAGCACCGACATCGAGCCGGCCAGGTTCTCTTCGAGCCGCTCGCCCGCCACATAGGCCACACCCGCGCGGATCGCATCGACCGAGCTGCGGAACACCGCGTCGCGGCCGAACAGCGCCATGCGACCGGCCGACAGTGGCTCGCGCCCGAACAGCGCGCGGCTGATCGCCTCGTGCCCGGCGCCGCGCAGCCCGATCAGGCCGACGACCTCGCCGCGCCGCACCGCGAAGCTGACCGGCCCGGCGTTGCCGCTGGCCGCTTGCTCCAGCTGCAGCACCGTCTCGCTTTGCGCGGCCGGCCGCGCCTTCACGCTGGTCGACGCGAGCGCCTTGCCGACGATCAGATCGACCAACTCGCTCTCGCTCGTCTGTGCGGTCGTGCGCACCGCGACGAGCTTGCCATCGCGCATCACAGCGGCGCGGTCCGAGATGGCCATCACCTCGTCGAGCCGGTGCGAGACATAGATCATCGCCATGCCCTGGCGGCGCAGCTCGCGCAGCACGCCGAACAGGCGCTCGACGTCGGCCATCGGCAGGCTGGCCGAGGGTTCGTCGAGCACCAGCAGCCGGGCCTGAACCTCCAGCGCGCGGCCGATCGCGAGCAGCGATTTCTCGGCACGTGTGAGCGAGAAGATGCGGCGGTCGGGGTCGATGTCGCAGCCGACACGGCTCATCACGCGGCGTGCGGTGGTGCGTGCGGCGCTCCAGTCGATCAGGCCGAAGCGGCGCGGGTAGCCCATGCCGAGCGCGACGTTCTCGGCCACCGTCATCCACTCGACGAGCCCGAGGTCTTGGTGGATGAAGGCGACCGGCTGGCGGGCGCGGTCGCTGCTGCGCCACGCGGATTCAGGCTGCCCGTCGAAGCGCATCTCGCCGCTGTCGATCGGGTAGATGCCTGCCAGCAGCTTGATCAGCGTCGATTTGCCTGCCCCGTTCTCGCCCAGCAGCGCGACGATCTCGCCAGCGTGCACGTCGAAGCTCACGGCATCGACGGCTTGCGTGCCGCCGAAGCGCTTGCTGACATTGCGGAACTCAAGCAATGGTCCACCCACAGGAGCGGCGCTCACAGCAGCACCACCTTCGACACATCGGGCTCGCGCTGCGTGGCGATGGTGCGCACGATGCGCAGCGCCGCCGTGTCGAGCACGGCCACGCGGTCGTCGTCGAGCGAGATGAAGGCGAGCGGCTTCGTCGGGTGGAACGACAGCGCGATCGCACGCGCGCCCAGCGCGAGGTAGCCGGTCTCCGCCAGTGTGAGTGGGTCCACCACCGAGAGGCTGCGGTCACCGTAGTTGCTGGTGAACAGGCGGCCATCGAGCGCGCGGTGGATGCGTGTCACGTCGTCGCGCGAGGCCGCCGAGTGGCGCACCGTCATCGTGTCGGTGTCGATCGCGCACAGCGTGTTGCTCCAGCGGTTGCTGACGAACAGCGTGCGCTCGTCGTCGCTCAGGCAGTAGCCCTCGGGCTTCTGCCCCGGGTGGCAAGCTACCGGCTGGAACAGCGGGTCCCAAGGCTTCACCTTGGTCACGGTGTGGCTCAGCAGGTTCATGCAATAGGCGGTCTGGCCGTCGCGCGTCAGCGCGAACAGGTGGCTCTTGATGCCGCCGGACGGCACGGCGCGTTTCGCGGCGGCATCGGTCGCCGGTTCGTCGAGCACCAGCAGCGTCGCCTTCTCTTCGCTCAGCGCGTAGAGCCGGTCCTGCGCGTCGATCTGCAGGCCGTGGATTCGGTTGAACGGATACAGGTCTATAGACCGTACCAGTTGGGCCGAACGAATGTCGATTTGGAAGATGGCATGACCCCCCGCGCCGGTGTGGCCGGAGGTTTCGACGCCGTAGTGGCCGACGTACGCAAAGCGCGCCTCACGGTCGGTGACGAACTCGTGCGGGAACTCGGGCAGCTGCAAGGTGCGCAGGCGTTCGCCTGACTCCAGGTCGTACCAGCTGAATGAATGCGCGCACTTCTCGACCAGCAGCAAGGTGTCTCGGCTCATGTTGTCCTCAGGGAGTTTGGAGGCCGCACGCATTCAGGCGGATACGGTACAGCGACGTGCTCGCGCAGATGTAGAGCTCGTCGCGCTCCACGCCGCCGAAGCTCAGGTTGCCGACCTTCTCGGGCACGGGGATCGCGGCCAGGCGCGTGCCGTCGGGGTGATAGACCTGCACGCTGTCGGCACTGCTGGTGTAGAGCCAGCCGCGCGCGTCGAGGCGAAAGCCGTCGGACACGCCTGGGCTCACGACCGCGAAGATGCGCGGGTTCGCGAGCGTGCGCCCGGCGACCACATCGAACGCGACGATGTGGTGATGGCCGCTGCCGTCGGTGCGCAGTGCGGCTGATGTGTCGGAGACATACAGCACCGATTCGTCGGGCGAGAACGCCAGGCCGTTCGGCTCTTCGACGAAGCTGCTGACTACGTCGAGTGCGCCGCTCGCCGGGTCGAACCGGAACACGTAGTTGTCCCCCAGCTCGGACTCGGCTTGATGGCCCTCGAAGTTGGACAAGATGCCGTAGGGCGGGTCGGTGAACCAGATCGTGCCGTCGCGCTTCACGACGATGTCGTTGGGCGAATTCAGGCGCCGGCCCTGGTAGTGGCTGACGAGCACTTCATCGCTCGTGTCGGCCAGGCTGGCGCCGAAGCGCGTGCGCACGATCGCGCGCTGGCCGTGCGAGCAGTGCAGCAGCGAACCGTCGGCCTCGCGGGTGTGGCCGTTGGTGAACTCGACCTCGTCGCGCCACACACTCATGCCGTCGCGCGGGTGCCAGCGCAGCATGCGGTTGGCGGGAATGTCGCTCCACAGAACGCTGTGGTCCTCGTGCATCCACACCGGGCCTTCACTCCAGGTCGCGCCGGTGGCGAGGCGTTCCAGCGTTTCACCGGGGCGGCCGAGTTCGGCGGCGCGGGGATCGAACACGATCACGTCGCTCATGGGGCACTCATTTCATCGAGCGTGGTCCGGCGTACCTGCTCGAGGTGCTTGCGCGCTGCGGCCACTGCGTCCTCGGGCTTGCCCGTCTTCAGCGCTTCGACGATGCCGCGGTGCTCGGCCACGCTGTGTGCGATCGCGCCCGGGCGTTGCAGCGCCCGGCGCCGAAACTCGAGCGCGTAATCGTAGAAGTCGGATACCACGTCGACGAGCAGCGCGTTGCCGCAGGCCTGGTACAGCGTCGCGTGAAACTCGCGGTCGGAGATCTGGAAGCGCACCGGGTCACGCAGCATGGCCTCCTGGTCGTGCACGAGCACGGCCAGGCGCGCCAGCTCGTTGTTGTTGATGCGCTGCGCTGCGAGCCAGATCACCTGCACCTCGACCGCGGCGCGCGCCTCGGCGACCTCTTCGAACGAGCGGTCTTTCAGGTTGCTGAGCGTGCTCACGGACTCGTGCAGCGAATACGGCCCGGTGCCCAGCACACGGGTGCGCGCGCCCTGGCTCACTTCGATCATCTTGCGCGCCTGCAGCACGCCCATGGCCGCGCGCACCGTCTCGCGCGACACGCCCAGCGTCGCGGCCAGCTCGCGCTCGGAAGGCAGCTCGTCGCCCACGCGCAGCAGGCCGGAATGGATCATGTAGATCAGCTTGTCGCTGATCTGGTCCTTGACCGTGCGTTTGCCGATCTGACCTTTGTCCCCGGGGATGCGGGCGATGAGTTCCATGGTGGATTGCAGACGGAATACAGGAATCGATGATGAACTGGCCTACTGGTACGGTAAGAATACCAGTAGCTTGGTAAGCTACACCCCGGGATAACCCGAGGCACTTGGTAAGTTCAATGGTGTTGCCGGGCAGGCAGGTCAACGGGCCGGCGACGCAACGAGGTAGAGGAGCCTACTGAGCCATGATCAATTGCCGACGGACTCCACGCAGAAGCTCAATTACCCACTCTTCATAGAACGGATGAATCAGCGTACCCGCGCGAGGCACGGCTTTCGTGCTCTCTGCGTAGCGGGCGAACTTCTCTTGCTGCTTGGCAATGGCGTCCTGCGCCATGGTAGGTGAGGAGTAGCGCGTGAACGCTCGATCGGGCGGCAAGTAGTCCATCTCTTTACTATCGACATACACCACCGAGTAAGTCGTGGCGGAGTAAGACACCTTGACCACGACCGTGTGGAAGTGGTTCTCGATCAAGGTCAGGCGCAGTGCGTCCCCATCGGCTTCGACGTCCCATTTGTTGATCAGCGCTGCCGCGGTGATCGCCGCGCGCACCTGAGCCACCGTGACGGCTTTGCTGGTGGCTGCGCTCACCGGTACGTCGATGAAATCAACGACCGGGATGCCCTGGCGCGCGAGCGCCGATCCCATACTGAAAGCAAGCAGCAGAGCCCAAAGCGTTTTCATTCCTGTCCTCCATTTGATTCTTCTTACAGCTGACCATCGGGCACAGCCACTACTTCGGGCGCGAACGTTCGGTCATCGCGCCTGTTGCGCTCTTGATGGTAGCTTCATCATTCGTCGAAGACAGAGCATGTGAAGATGCGACGCACGTGCAAGCTCACCGTTCCGGAGAGCCAGGACGACATGAAGACGCCATGCAGCCCTCTCTCACGACAGAGTCTCCGATCCCGTTCGTTTCGTCTGGTTCTTATCCCGCTCGCCCGGGGAATTTTGTCCGGGCGTTGGTCGATGGCGAGCCGGCGTTCCGCCGCATCTGCGAGGCCGTAGAGGCGGCCAAGCACAGCGTCTGGGTCACGGTGACCTTCATGTGGCCGTCCTTTGAAATGCCTGACGGGCGAGGGTCGACTCTGGATGTCTTGGACCGGGCTGCCGCTCGCGGTGTCGACGTGCGGCTCATCTTTTGGCGCCCGGATGCCGGCAGTGAAGCTCACTGGCGCAATGCATTTGGCGGATCTCGGGATCACCTTGCCTTGTTGGATGCGCGACGATCCAGCATCAAGATCAGGTGGGACAGCGCTCACCCTGGCTTCTGCCAGCACCAGAAGAGCTGGCTCGTTGATGCGGGTACTGAGACGGAAATCGCCTTCGTGGGCGGCATCAACCTGAACCCCCACTCAATGGTTGCACCTGGGCATCGGGGCGAGGGCCAGAACCACGACCTGTATCTCGAGTTGTCCGGGCCCTCGGCGGTTGATGTTCACCACAACTTCGTCCAGCGATGGAATGAAAGCAGCGAACGCTTTGCACCGAATGGGCAATGGGGCCTCGGCAGTGAGACGCAGCTGCCGTTTCCGGTGAACGTGCCCGCCCGGCAAGGCGACGCCATGGTTCAGATACAGCGAACCATTCATGCGGGTCGATATTTGAACGGGCGGGCCGCGCCGATGGGGGCGGCCTTCGACATCGGCTCCGGCGAGCGCTCGAACTTCGACCAATACCTCGCGGCCATCGAAGCGGCTCGCCATTCGATTTACATCGAGAACCAGTACGTCGAGGTGCTGGAGATCGTCACTGCCCTGCACCGGGCATTGCAGCGTGGCGTGGAGGTATTGCTGCTGATGCCGTCAGAACCCGATACAGATGCTGCATCAGAAGAACGGCCATCGTTTCTTGAAGCCCGGGCCGCCCTCGGTGCCTTCAAGAATTTCACCCTGGCAGGAATCGCAGGGGTCGGTGAAGACGGACGACGAAAACCGGTCTACGTGCACGCCAAGCTCATGCTGATCGACGACGAATGGGCCACCGTCGGATCATGCAATCTGCACAGCTACTCGCTCTTCGGAAACGACGAAATGAACGCCGCCTTCTGGAGCCCAGAGGCCGTGCGCGCGCTTCGAGTGGAATTGTTTGCCGAGCATCTGGCTCTGGATACTTCGCATCTGAAGGATCAGGCCGCGCTTCAGCTCTTCCGCGAAGTTGCGCAGCAGAACTGCCAAAGATCCGACAGCGGAAATCACGAGTGGCAAGGCCTCGCATTCGCCTTGGATATCACCCGATATGGGTGCTGATCCGCTTCTGCGGGAATCCTTCTCGAACCCTGAACAACTTCGTCGATGCGTTGTCCGATGCCGTGTGACATAGAGAGCTTCGGTTGTATTCTTGATGATCTGCTAACAATGAAACTACGAGGATCGGTCAATGAGAAGAATCTGTCTGGCGGTCGTGCTTGGGGTTTGCTTGATCGGGAGCGCGAGCGCTCAGCGAACCTTGGTGCCCCTGTTCGATCACATCGACATCCCAGTGAACTCCGATCACGAACTCACCGTTGCACAGGTGCGCAGAGCGCTACGTGCTGCGGCTGCCATCGAAGGGTGGGGCAGCACCATGCAGCCAGACGGCACGCTTCAACTGAATGCCGTCAAGAACTTCAAACACCCGATCACGTTGAGCGTCGCTTACAAGGCAAGCTCGTACTCCGTCCGCTACGTAGAGAGCTCCAACCTCAATTTCGCGGAGTCGCCTGCGCCCTCCGCCTGGCCTCTCGATGCTGCCAAGCTACCCATGAGCAGCCGAGCAGCAGCCAAACAGGCCGAACAATTCAAGGCGCTGCCAGACTTCAAGTACGCGGTTCAACGGCAAGGTTTCGAGCTGCACCCGAACTATGAGGAATGGATCTACGAGCTGCTTGGCAGCATGCGGCGACAGATCAACATCGTCGAGTAGCCAAACCTTTGGTTGGTCGAAATCGGGAGTGCCGAGGTGACGCGGGCGACGGTCGCCTTCACGATGTAGCGCTGCGACGCTGCCTCCGACGTGCGGCCGCACCGAACACGGCCAATCCCGCTCCCATCAGCGCGAGGCTGGCCGGTTCCGGCACCGCCGGGATCGACAGCACGAAGGGCGTGCTTGAGTCGCCCTGCACGTTGACGGCCGAGCCCACGATCCAGCCGTGGTCGTTGATGGCATTCGCAGACACGAGGCGCCAGCCTGCGTCGCGGTCGGCCTGGCTCATGAAGCTGTTGAGATCGATGGACTGGCCGTCGTGCCACAGCATGGCGGTCATCGGTTCGTCCCACACCGGCTCGTGGACGGTGCCGACCACCCAGCCGCGGTTGTTCACGTCGGAAGCGACCGAGCCAACACCGCCGAGAAAGGTGGCCTGCATGCCGTTCCACAGCGTGGCGCGCCGGTCCGCCATACCGACGATGAGGCCGTGGTCGTTCAAGTTGTAAGCAATGCCCCTGCCCAAATCTGTGGCGTTGCCGTTTTGCCAGAGCGCGGCATGACTCTCGCCGGCCAGCACGCTCGTGCCCACCACCGTGCCGGCCTCGTTGATGGCATAGGCGTTGCTGGAGCTCCCGCCGAGCGTGCCGAGACCGTGGGCGCCTGCAGCGTTCCAAAGCGTGGCCTGACCGCTGAAGGAACCCACCACAGCGCCGGACTCGTTCAAGCCCCAGGCGGTGGATGACCCGAACTCGCCGGCAAGCAGGGTGGGGCGCGTGTTGCCGTTCCATAGCACGGCGCGGGAGGTGTCTTCACCTGCGACCTGGCCGCGGTCGTTGATGGCGTTGCCGTAGGTGGGGATGGCGCAGCAGTCCTCGTAGGTGGGCAGGTAGCTCGCCGGCGCGGGAGACCGGGTGGCGTCCCAGGTCACGGCGACGGGGAGATGGGTTACGCCCACCGTGCCCACCACCTGGGCGTGGTTGTTGATGTCCGAGGGCGCCCAGAAGCGGTTGCCGTCGCTGGGGAGGAAGCTGAGCGTGTAGTTCTGCGCGACGGCCGTCCCGGCCGCGAGCGCGAAGGTCAGCCCCAGGACGATGCTGCGAAATCGAGTCAGCTGCATGTTGTTGCTCCGGTTGTTGTGGATGTCTCTGCGTTGCGAGGGGACGGACCCACATGGCGGTCCGCACCCAGAGGCGGCGGCGTCGCGAAGTGATGGGTTGGAGCGCGTGTCCCGAAGGGGCTGGAAAGAAGTGCAGCAAAAGCGTCAGAAGCGACAAGAATTGCCACCACGCTGGGTACCGACGTCTTGACCATGCGCACCTCCTGAAAAGGTGGACATGCGCGAGTCGGGGCGGTGTCGCGGTACTGCTTGTCGAGCAAAGCGATGGCCTGCGCAGCGGACTGGCAGCAATCGGTGTTCCTGGGTGGGGCGTGCCTCTATCGGAACAGCGATCGATCAGGTGGCTCGCACCGACAGCAGCAATCGGTCCTCAGAAATAGATCGAAAGACGAGCGGATTGCACGATAGGAAACGACGCGGCCAGCAGGCTGGTTGGCCAGGAAGTCCGTCCATGAGATTTAAACGAATTCTGGCGAATTTAGGGGCCTACACGGCGAGCTTCTGCGCACGTCTGTTCTTCAGTTCAACCTCGATCTTCAGCTGCTTCAGCATCAGCCCGAACTGTTTGCGGTTGACCTTCAGGTCGGTCAGCTTGTGCGAGCTGCTGTTGGATGAAGTCAGCTCAGTGAGCGTGTCATTGAAGATGCCGGTCATCACACGGGTATGGGCGATGACCAATGCCGCCTTCGCTGGCGGCTGCGCAGCATGTAGGTCGATAAGACAGAGGATGTTGTATGCCATCTGCTTTGAGATGGCCACGGGACTCTTCTCGGCAGCTGAATCGTTTGACTGCTTGACGATCCACGAGCCTTGGAGCGCGTTGTAGGCGATGTCGACGGCTTCACCCAATGCGATGTACTGCCGACGTATGAGGACGTAGCCGATGCCGGCGATGAGCAGCGCGCTACAGCCGACGTAGCAGGTGAGCTTTGCCCACTCAGGCAATGCCGAGAGGTATGCGCCGCCTCCCACTACCAATGGCGCCATGACGGCCCAAGCGTTTGGGAATTTTCCGACGAGTTCCAGCACTGAGCCAGCTAGGTCTGTCTTGTCTTTCATGCTGTTGCTCATGATGGCTCCCGAAGGATCGAAACGGTTGAATTTGCCATGTGGGTGATCACGGACATAAGCATAGCGACTCTCATCGCCCCCTTAAGGGGCATCATGGGGAGGCGATGAGTGCAAGGCCTGAGCACAATAGACAGTTTATTGATCTCGATGACGTGATGGAATGTCTGTGTTCAAACCTAAGTAGGCCAGTGATGGCAGGTTGAGTTGTTTCACCGAGAGAAAAAGTGTCACAGAGGTTCGCCCCTCATAGGTAGACTGACCTTGCCCGCGAAAAACGTATCCCTTGCTGAGTGTTTCAATGCAAGCAAGGAGAACGGAAATGACGAAGAAGATGACGAGGGCGCAGTACACGCTCGAGTTCAAGCAAGAGGCGGTGCGGCTGGTCGAGGGCGGCCAGAGCATTGCGGCGGCGGCGCGGACGCTGGGCGTGGTCGATCAGACGCTGTTCAACTGGGTCAAGCATCGGCAGGGCAAGCTCAAGGGCGCTGACAGCAAGCCCACCGTGAGCGCCGAGCAGATGGAGATCAGCCGGCTGCGAGCCGAGTTGGCACGCGTAAAGATGGAGCGCGACATTCTGGGAAAAGCGACGGCGTACTTCGCAAAGGGCTCGACTTGAAGTACGCCTTCATCCAAGGTCACCGGCGCGTGTGGCCGATCTCGGTGCAATGCCGGGTGCTGCAGGTCAGCGTGGCCGGATACCACGAGCACTTCGTTCGCCGCGCCAGCGATGCACAGCGCCGGCATCTGAGCGACGACGCGCTGCTGGTGCACATCAAGGCCATCCATGCCGAGACCCGTGGCGGCTATGGCTGGCCGCGCATCTGGAAAGAGCTGCTCGCACGCGGCATCCGTGTAGGCAAGCTGCGGGTGCAAAAGCTCATGCAGCTGCATGGCATCCGGGCCAAGGGCAAGCGTCGCTTCAAGGTCACGACCGATAGCAGGCACGACCTGCCGATCTCGCCCAACCTGCTCGATCGGCAGTTCACCGTGGCCGAGCCTGACAAGGTCTGGGCGGGTGACATCACCTACATCGCAACCGACGAGGGCTGGCTGTTCCTGGCCGTGGTGATCGACCTGTTCAGCCGTCAAGTGGTGGGATGGGCGTTACGCGAGGACATGACGCGCGACATCGTCATCGATGCGCTGCGCATGGCGTGGTTCAAGCGGCACCCGAGCAAGCAGGCTGGCTTGATCTTCCATAGCGACCGGGGAAGCCAGTACGCCAGCAAGGACTTCAGGGACGTTCTGACCGAGTACGGCATCACGAGCTCGATGAGCCGCAAAGGCAACTGCTGGGACAACGCCTGCAGCGAGACTCTGTTCGGCTCGCTGAAGGTGGAGCGCCTGCACGGGCAACGCTTCGAGACTCGGCGTCAGGCCAAGGACGAGACCATTGCGTGGCTGCTCTGGTACAACCGAACTCGACTGCACTCGACGCTGGCCTATGTCAGCCCGATGCGGTTCGAGCAAGACTGGCTTGCCGCTCAGGCCATGCAAGTCAATTCGTGACTCGGCTATGGGATACGGATTCCAGGGGCAAGGTCATTGTCCAGGCTGTCAACCGGTGTTCTGGCCTTTCACAACGGTCATGCCAAGGTGCTTTGCTGTCGCTGACCGTGGTGCGCACGACCTTGCCGCGCATCACCCCGCGCAGACCCTGGCGTCGCATCAGTCGCTCGACGGTGCAGCGTGCCACCGAGATGCCTTCGCGCGCCAACTGCCGCCACACCTTGTCGGCTCCGTAGACCTGCATGTTGGCCTGCCAGACGCGTTCGATCTGCGGTGCCAGGGCCATGTCACGCTTGAGGCGGGCGCAGCGCCTCTGAGGCTCACGCCGCAGTGCTGCGTGGCGTCGATAGCCCGACGGGGCGATCTGCAGTACCTTGCAGATCGGCTCGATTCCGTGGGTGCCGCGGTGCGCGTCGATGAAGTCCCTCAAGACTTGAGCCGGCGGTCGAGCTCCGCCTGGGCGAAAAACGCGCTCGCCAGCTTCAGGATCTCGTTGGCCCGGCGCAGCTCCTTGACCTCGCGCTCCAGCTCCCTGACGCGCTGCGTCTCGGCCGTGGTCACGCCGTCGCGAACGCCGGTATCGACTTCCTGGCGCTTTACCCACCCCAGCAGCGTCTGTGGCACGCAGCCCATCTTCGGGGCAATCGACTCCACGGCGGCCCATAACGATGGGTACTCCCCTCGGTGCTCCTGCACCATCCTCACCGCTCGCTCACGGACCTCGGGTGAGAACTTGTTCGACTTGTTCATGGCTTCATCTTCTCAAGAGTTGAAGCCTCCTCAAAATCCGGGGCGGCTCAGATTCGTTTATTCCGACTAACTACTTATCTGAATGGCATGGAAAAAGGGCCGATATAGACGGACGTGAAAAAGCCCCCAAGCATTTCTGCTGGGAGGCTTGCTGTGTGGCGACTCTGGTGTGTCTATTCCTGCTTCACAGGTTGCTCACGGAGCCACTTCCTGATTTCCGCCGGTGTGCCTCTGAACACTGCCGCGGGTGGTTTTGCTTGAGGTGCTGGAGTCGCTTTGTAGAGAGAGAGAGGCGGGTCAGCAGACCAAATGAAATGCCCCGGTCTCAAAGGGTCCTCACGAAGCCATTTGGCGGGCGGTGCTCGAAGCACTGGGATGGCGGGTAGCAGGCCTTCTTTGTTGGAGTTCGCTTCGGAGAGAACGGCATCCTGCTGCTTTGGTGGGGAAAGTAGCGCAGTGAGCGTAGCCGCATCCAATGCAGGTGTCGTGTTGACTGCAACAGTGGGCATCGCTGCCGCGGGCGGTTCTGTCTTGACCGCTACTTCGACCTTTGGCGCTGGAGCTGCTGCCGGCAGTGACTGCACAACAGACTCAGGCTTGGGTGATTGACTCGGAGTTGAGTTCAGCTGATGGATCGTCGTTATGAGCGTGCCAATGGCCCCAATGACTGCCGCAAGTGCAGTCAGTACACCGGGGACCGTCGCCCACCAGTTGTTTGATGGGTTAGGACTGTCAGCCATCGACGCCTCCCTACTGATAAAGCGATGAGTGTGCTAGTGACCATGACGCGTGTAAATGGTTCCTGGCAGCTTCCCCCTAATTTTAGGTAGGGCAACGTGTGAGGGCTTGGTGGCTGTCAGTGACAAAAGTATTTATCTGATGAGCCTTCCTGTTGGGCTGTACTGATTCCAAATCGGCAACTTCCTGATTTCGCGTCCGCTGACCCCTGCATACCAGGATGGTTCCTTCGGATTCTCCAGACCCAGTAAATACGCCACATTGCATGACGATGGTCCCGCCGACAGGAATCGAACCTGTATTTGCCGCTTAGGAGGCGGCCGTTCTATCCATTGAACTACGGCGAGTGCGGCGCGCGGGCCTCACGGGAGGGCGCATTCTACAAATGCGGCGCGACAGCGCCAGTTGGGAGCCGCATTCAGGCCAGTTCGCGGTCGACCCATTCGATGCCGGCGGCCTGGGCTGCGGCCACGGCTTCCTCTTTCGTTGGGAACGAGTCAAGGTCGAGAAAGCGCTGTGACCTCGTGCGTTCGCCGCCCAGGTAGGTGATGGCTACGCGGGCCTGGTAGAGGCCGTCTTCGCGCAGCAGCGGCGCGCAGCTCAGCAGAAAGTCTTTGTACAGGTGGCGGTGTGCGTCCATGGCACGTGACAACGTGATTCGGCCGCAAGGGTACGAGGCTTTTGCGCGACGCCAAACGCGTGCTGGACGTCTGCGGGGCCTCTTGCGACTTTCTTCACGACACTGCGCAGGTGCTGCCGGGCAGCCTGCGGGAGTCAGGCCGTCGCGACGTGGGCCGGCAATTCGGAGCGCTTCGGCGGGTTGGCACCGCGGCGCGAGCAGGTGATGGCCGCGGCGAGGGCCGAGAACTGCAGTGCCTCGCGCAACTGCGCGGCCGACAAGGCACCGAGCGTGGCGATCGACAGCAGCCCGTGCTCGGCCAGCCAGGTGACCAGCGCCGACTGGAAGCTGTCGCCGGCGCCCACGGTGTCGACCACGTGCACGGGCTCGGCCGGCACCTGCACCGAGGCCGAGCCGCTCCAGGCCTGTGAGCCCTCGGCGCCGAGCGTGACGACGAGCAGCCTCACGCCGCTGGCCAGCACGTCGTCGGCGAACTTCTGCACGCCCACGCCGGGCAGCAGCAATTGCAGGTCTTCGAGGCTGATCTTCAGCAGGTGGGTGCGCGGCAGCATCCAGGTGAGCATGGCGCGCCAGCGTGCCAGGTCGGGCTCGACGTTGAGGCGGATGTTCGGGTCGAAGCTGATCGGCGTGCGCAGGTGTTCGCGCTCGACCAGTGCGCGCAGTGTGGAAGCGACGGGTTCGACGACCGTGGTGTACGAGCCGACGTGGATACCGCTCACCGTGGCGGGCAGCAGCGCGAGCGCATCGAGCCCGAGCTGACGGTCCGCGGCGCCGTGGCCGTAGAACGAATACGCGGGCACGCCTTGCGCGTCGGTGCCGATGAGGCTGAGCGTGGTGGGTGCATCGGTGCGCGCGGTGGTGGTGGTGTTCACGCCTTCATCGCGCAGGCCTTGCATCAGCCGCTCGCCGAGAAAGTCGCGCGAGACGGCACCGAAGAAGCCGACCGGCTGCGCCAGGCGCGCCAAGCCCACGGCAGCGTTGAAGGGCGAGCCGCCCACGCGCGCATCGAGTGCCGTGCCGGTGGCAGTGTTGCCCTCGGCAAACACGTCCATCAAGGCTTCTCCGCAGACCACGAACATGCATCTCTCCGTTGATTCAATACTGGTGGCACAAGGCCGGGTTGAGGGCGCGGCGGCACCGTGGTGCCTGCGCGCGCTGGATGGTAGCCGGGCGGCACACCCCGCTCGCTGGCCGTTTCGGCCCGCAGGTGCCAAGATTGATGCCCGGGTGCATGGAAGTCAGGCGTGCCGGAAGCGGTGGTCCGACTGGCGGCGGAACTCGCTCGGCGTCATGCCCTTGATCTCGAGGAAGCGGCGGTTGAAGTTGGCCACGTTGTTGAAGCCCACTTCGTAGCAGACGTGCGTGACCAGGCGGTCGGTTTCCATCAGCAGGTGGCAGGCGCGGTTCACGCGCACGCGGTTGACGAAGTCGGTGAAGGTGTTGCCGGTGGCGCGGCGAAAGAAGCGCGAGAAGCGGCTCTCGCTCATGCCCAACTCGGCCGCGGCCTGGCTGGCGGTGAGCGACGCGCCGGCATCGCCTGCGATGCGGTCGACGATGGCGTTGATCTGCTCGAGCTCGGTGTCGTTGTCGTCGCGCTGCATCTGCACGTTGGAGAGCAGGCGGTAGTCGGTGCTGCGCGCCAGGTCGGCGAGAAAGTCGCAGAAGGCGGCGAAGCGGCGCATGCCGCGCGCGTTCTTCACGGTGAGCCAGTGCGCGTGCGCCTGCTCTGACATGCCGAAGAACTCGATGCCGTGGCGCGCGCGCTCCAGCAGCGGCATCACCTCGGCCAGCTCGGGGATCATCTCGGCCGCATGCGCGATGGGCTCGTGGCTGAACTGGATGGCGAGGTCGCGCTCGGGCACGCCGCCTTCGGGCAGATCGATCGAAACCCAGTTGTGCGGCAGTCGCGGCCCGCACAACACCACGTGGCCGGGGTGGAAGGGGCCGATCCAGTCGCCGACGAAGGCCTTGCCCGAGGTGGCGGTGATGATGTGCAGCTCGTATTCGTCGTGAAAGTGCCAGCGCGCCAGCGGCGTGGGGAAACCGTGTGCCAGGCAGCGCACGAGGCCCACGTCTTCGGTGGCTTCGTAGCCCAGCGAGGCCGGGCGGCCGTGGTTGTGCTCCAGCTCGGGCTGGCGCTGGCGGGGCAGGCTGCGGTCGCGGGGGGTGGACATGGAAGGCCTCGAATGCGTCAGCTCATCACATTACCGCCATCCACGTTCAATGTCTGTGCGGTGATGTACGAGGCCTCGTTGCTGGCCAGGAAAACGGCCGCCCCGGCCACATCGGCCGGTGCGCCCATGTAGCCCAGGGGCACGGCCTTGCCGACGGCGATCTTCTTCTCGCCGGGCTGCAGGTTTTCGTAGCGGGCGAAGAGGGCGTCGACGCCTTGCCACATCGGCGTGTCGATCACGCCGGGCGAGATGGCGTTGACGCGGATCTGGTGCGGCGCCATGGCGAGCGCCGCGCTCTGCGTGTAGCTGATCACCGCGGCCTTGCTGGCGCAGTAGTGCGACACCAGCGCCTCGCCGCGGCGACCGGCTTGCGAGGCGAGGTTGACCACGCAGCCGCGCTGCCCGGCGGCCACCAGGCGCGCCAGCACCGCCTGCATCACGAAGAACATGCCCTTCACGTTGACGTCGAAAAGGCGGTCGTACATGCGCTCGTCTGATTCGAGCAGCGGCGCCATGTCGAAGATGGCGGCGTTGTTGAACAGCACGTCGACGGTGCCGAAGCGTTGTGCGGCTTTGTCGACCAGCGGGCCGATCGAGGCCACCTGCGTGACGTCGGCGCTCGCGTACGCCAATGTGTCGGGGTTGGCGGCCATCAGCGCCGACAGGCCGGCGCTCGGCGTGGCGGCGATGTCGACCGCGGTGCAGCGCGCGCCCTCGGCGAGAAAGGCTTCGGTCACCGCGAGGCCGATGCCTCCGTTGGCGCCGGTGAGCAGGGCGTGGCGGCCTGCGAGTCGTGGTGGGGTCATGGGGTCACTCCGTGATGAAAGCTTGTACGCGGCGGTCGGCTGCGCGAATGGCGGCTTCGAGCTTGGCATTGCCGGCGAGCGGGCCCCACAGCAGCGGGTCGCGGCAGAAGGCGCCGAGCGGGTCGGGCGCGGCGAAGAAGGCGTGTGCGACGGCGGGGTCCATCACGCCGTCCTGGTAGGTGTAGCTCAGCTCGCCGCGATGCCAGCGGCCGAGGAAGGCGAAGAACAGCGCGGGCAGCAGGGCAGTGGCGTCCATCGGCGCGCCGCGGGCGATGCATTCGCGCAGCGTCGGCATGATGAAGCCGGGGATCTTGGAGAAGCCGTCCATCGCGACACGCTGGTTGGTGTCGCGGATGTTGGGGTTGCCGAAGCGCTCGAGCACCACGTCGCGGTAGCGGGCGAGGTCGATGGGGCTCGGGTGCTCGGGCGTGTCGAGGCAGGGGATCACGTCGTGGGTGACGTAGTCGTGCGCCATCTGCCGGATCATGGGTGAGGCCATGTCTTCGTGGATGAAGCTCAGGCCCTTCAGCGTGCCGGCCCAGGCCACGCAGCTGTGGGTGGCGTTGAGGATGCGGATCTTGGCTTCTTCGTGGGCATGCACCGAGGCCACCATCTCGACGCCGACGCGCTCCCAGGCCGGGCGGCCGGCGATGAAGTCGTCTTCGATCACCCACTGGATGAAGCTCTCGCCCATGACGGGCGCGCGATCGTCCCAGCCGGTGGCGGCGCGCACGCGCTCGGCCACGTCGGGCAGCGGGCGGGGCGTGATGCGGTCGACCATGTCGCAGGGCGAGGTGGTGGCGGCCTGGGCCCACTCGTGCAGCGAGGTCTCGCCGCGCAATGCCAAAAATTCGAGCAGGCCTGCGCGAAAGCGCGTGCCGTTGCTGCGCAGGTTGTCGCAGTTGAGCAGTGTGACGGGTGTGCCGGTGCGCTTGACGCGCTCGCGCAAGATGGCGGCGATGGCGCCGTAGATGGTGGTCGTGCCGCCGGCCAGGTCGGCGCGCAGGTCGGCGTGGCTCGGGTCGAGCTTGTTCTGGTCGTCGAGGTAGTAGCCGGCCTCGGTGACGGTGAACGAGATGATGCGCGTGGCGGCGTCGGCGCCCACGTCGATCAGCCGTGCGAGCGACGGGTCGAACGGGATCACCTCGCGGATCGATTTGATGCGCTCGTAGCGCCGCTCGCCCGCAGGCGAAACGGTCTCCAACGTGTACTCGCCGTTCTGTGCGGCGAGTGCGGCCATGGTGTCGGCCATGTCGTTGCGGATGTTGCCACCGACGATGGACCAGCTGGTGTCGCCTTTCTCGCGCAGCTCGTGCAGGTAGACGGCCTGGTGAGCGCGGTGAAACGAGCCGAGCCCGATGTGCAGGATGGTGTTCATGAAAGAGTTCTAGTGCGCCGCAACTTTTTGGCCCTGGCGGTCGAAGAGATGGAAGGAGGCCGGGGCGATGTCGAGCCCGACGGAGTCGCCCGGCGTGAGCGAGGTGCGCTCGGCCTGGCGCGAGACGATCTGCACGCCGTTGCCGTTGTGGCCGACGCTGGTGTAGATGAGCGTGTCGGCTCCCAGTGATTCGATGAGCTCCACGCGCGCCGGCAGCTTGCCGCCGCCGGCCGGGCGCACCATCACGTTCTCGGGCCGCACGCCGATGAAGCCGTCGGGTGCGTGGGTGGCACCCACCGCCTCGCGCAGCGTGGGCAACTTGGCGGTGTCGATCACGTTCATCTGCGGCGTGCCGATGAACTGCGCAACGAACTGATTGGCCGGCTTGTCGTAGAGTTCGAGCGGCGAGCCGACCTGCTCGATGGCGCCGTCGCGCAGCACCACCACGCGGTCGGCCAGCGTCATCGCCTCGACCTGGTCGTGCGTCACATAGATGGTGGTGGCGCCGAGGTCGCGGTGCAGCTTGGCGATCTCGATGCGCGTCTGCCCGCGCAGCGCAGCATCGAGGTTGGACAGCGGCTCGTCGAACAGAAACACCTTGGGCGCACGCACGATGGCGCGGCCGATGGCCACGCGCTGGCGCTGGCCGCCAGACAGTTCCTTCGGCGTGCGATCGAGGTACTTGGTGAGGTTGAGAATCTCGGCGGCGTGGCCGACCTTCTGCTTGATCACCGCCTTGTCGACATTGGCCAGGCGCAGCGCGAACGACATGTTGTCGAACACGCTCATGTGCGGGTAGAGCGCGTAGCTCTGGAACACCATGGCGAGGTCGCGCTTGGACGAAGGCAGGTGCGTGATGTCGCGCCCGTCGAGCTGCACGCTGCCGCCGTCGATGTCGGTGAGGCCGGCGATCATGCGCAGCAGCGTCGACTTGCCGCAGCCCGACGGGCCGACGAAGACGACGAACTCGCCCTTCTCGATGGTGAGGTCGATGCCCTTGATGGCGCGCACGTCGCCGAAGACTTTCTCGACGCCTTTGAGTTGCAGGAATGACATGGTGAGGTTCCTTCTCTTGTGTGCTACTTCACGGCGCCGAAGGTGAGCCCTTGTATGAGCTGTTTCTGGCTGAACCAGCCGACGACGACGATGGGAGCGATGGCCATCAGCGAGGCGGCCGAGAGCTTGGCCCAGAAGAGGCCTTCGGGGCTGGAGTACGAGGCGATCAGCGTGGCCAGCGTGCCGGCCTTGGCCGAGCTGAGATTGAGCGCCCAGAAGGCCTCGTTCCAGCTCAGCACCAGGCACAAGAGGCCGGTGGAGGCGAGCGTGCCCATCGCCAGCGGACGGATCACGTGGCGGAACTCGCCCCACACGTTCGCGCCGTCCATGCGCGCGGCTTCGAGGATGTCGGACGGGATGTCCTTGAAGCCCGAGTACAGCATCCACACCATGATCGGCAGGTTGGACAACGTGAACACGATGATCAATGCGGGCAGCGTGTCGAGCATGCCGGCGGTCTGCGCCATCACGTAGATGGGCACCAGCGCGCCGACGGCCGGCATCATCTTGGTGGAGAGCATCCACATCAGGATGTCGCGCGTGGCCGGGCTGCGAAAGAAGGCCATCGAGTACGCCGCGGGAGCAGCGATCGCCAGACCGAGGATCGTCGACACGAAGCTCGTGATCACCGAGTTCCTGGCGAACAGCAGGTAGTCGCTGCGCAGGTTGACTTCGGCAAAGCTCGCGAGCGTGGGCGTGAAGAACAGCTGGGGCGGGATCGCGATGGCCTGCTGCTCGGTCTTGAAGGCAGTGAGCACCAGCCAGATCAGCGGGAAGACGATCAGCAGCGTGACGATCCAGGCCGCGAGCGTGCGGATGATGAGTGCGATGTGCTTCATGGTCATCAGTCCAGGTTCTTGCCGATCATGCGGATCAGGAATGCCGCGGCAATGTTCGCCAGCACCACCGCGAACAGTGCGCCGGCCGAGGCCACGCCCACGTCGAAGTTCATGAGCGCCTGCTTGAAGATCAGGAAGGCGACGTTGGTGCTGTCGTTGCCAGGCCCGCCACCCGTGGTGGTGAAGATCTCGGCGAACACGCTCAGCAGGAAGATCAGCTCGATCATCACGACCACCGCAATCGGCCGCGCCAGGTGCGGCAGCGTGAGGAACCAGAACTTCTGGAAGGCGTTGGCGCCGTCCATGCCGGCGGCTTCCATCTGGTCGCGGTCGAGCGACTGCAGCGAGGTGATGAAGATCAGGCAGGCGAAGGGCAGCCACTGCCACGCCACCATCAGGATGATCGAGAACAGTGGGTGGTCGGTGAGCCAGTCGACCGGCGTCGTGCCGAAGAAGATCGCCACCTGTGCGAGCACGCCGTACACCGGGTTCATCATCATGTGCTTCCACAGCAGCGCATTGGCCGTGGGCATCACGAAGAAGGGCGAGATCAGCAGCACGCGCACGATGCCGCGGCCGGGGAAGGGATCATTGACGAGCAACGCGAGCGCGGTGCCGAGCACCACGGTGATGACGATCACCGAGCCAAGCAGCACGATCGTGTTCCACACCGAAGCGCCGAAGTCGGGGTCGGTGAAGAAGTATTCGAAGTTTTCGAAACCGGCGAAGGTTTTCTCGCCGGGCTGCATCAGGTTGTAGTGCACCGCCGAGAAGTACAGCGTCATCAGCAGCGGCACGATCATCCAGAGGAAGAGCGTGACCACCGCGGGCGCCATCAGGGCACGTGGCAGGAGTCGTTTCATGGCGAGCCTTGAAAGAGCGAAACGCGGGTGATGCCGCAGGCCAACACGCGAGAAGCGTCCAGTCGGCGTAGCGAGCGGCCCGAGGTTGCGTCGAGAAGCGCAGCCGTACTGCTGTACGGCGAGCATCGCAGGTGCAAGATCGGGTCGCGCAGTAGCCGAATGGATGCTTCTACTTGTAGTAGCCGCCCTTTTTCATCTCACGCTCGGCCGCCGTCTGGCTGGCCTTCAGCGCCTGGTCGACCGTGGACCGGCCTGAGAGCGCCGAGCTCATCTGCTGGCCCACCGCGATGCCGATCGCCTGGAACTCGGGGATCGCGGCGAACTGCACACCGACGTACGGGCTCTTGGGCAAGGTGCTGTCGTTCGGGTTGGCGCTGTCGATCGCCTTCTTCTCGGCCTCGGCGAACTTGGCGGCCTTCAGGAACTCCGGGTTTGCGTAGGTCGACTTGCGCGTGCCGGTGGGCACGGCAGCCCAGCCTTTTTCCTTGGCGACGAGGTTGATGTACTCCTTCGACGTTGCCCAGGAGATGAACTTCTGCGCCGCGGGGGCGTTCTTGGTGCCGGCGGGGATGCCGAGTGCCCAGGCCCAGAGCCAGTTCGCGCCCTTTTGCGTCGCGCTGTATGGGCCCTGCGCGAACGCGACCTTGTCGGCCACCTTGCTCTGCTTCGGGTCGGTGATGAACGAGGCCGCAATCGTCGCGTCGATCCACATGCCGCACTTGCCTTCGTTGTAGAGCGCGAGGATCTCGTTGAAGCTGTTCGCGCTTGACCCGGGCGGGCCGTACTTCTTCAGCAGGTCGACGTAGAAGGTGATCGCGTCCTTCCACGGCTTGGTTTCGAGCTGCGGTTTCCAGCCCATATCGAACCACTGGCCGCCGAAGCTGTTGACCATGGTCGTGATGAAGGCCATGTTGTCACCCCAGCCCGGCTTGCCGCGCAGGCAGATGCCATACACGCCGGCCTTCGGGTCGTGGATCTTCGCGGCGGCATCGCGCACCTGCTCCCAGGTTGGGCGCTCGGGGAAGGTGACGCCGGCCTTGTCGGTCAGGTCCTTGCGGTACATCAGCATCGAGCTCTCGCCGTAGAACGGCACGGCGTAGAGCTTGCCCTCGACCGACAGGCCATTGCGCATGGCAGGCAGCAGGTCGTCGACGTCGTAGGCGGCTTCAGGCTTGATCTCCTGCAGCCAGCCCTTTTTGCCCCAGATCGGCGTTTCGTACATGCCGATGGTCATCACGTCGAACTGGCCGCCCTTGGTGGCGATGTCGGTCGTCACGCGCTGGCGCAGCACGCCTTCCTCGAGCGTGACCCACTTCAGCTTGATGTCGGGATTCGCCTGCTCGAAAAACTTGCCGAGCTTCTGCATCTCGATCATGTGGCCGTTGTTCACGGTCGCGATGACGAGGTCGGTGGCCGATGCCGCCGTGCCGGCGAGGGCCAGGGCGCATGCGATGGCAAGGCTTGCCTTCATCTTCATTGGGAGTCTCCTGTCGATTTAGGTTTGATGTGCTGCGGGGTGCGCAGACAGGGGGAAAGATAGGGCCACGGCCCATTCCCGCTTGATACTTTGTACGCAAGGACATGTACGTCTTTGCACTGAATGACTGGGATTTGCCCTAGTCTTTTGGGATTGCGTATTGGTTTTGGGTGTTTGAGCCTTGGCTCTTTGTTCTTTTCCCGCTTCGCGTGGGCATTTCTCCTGCCTGCCGGCGGGTGCGCCGGGATTCCGCCCCGGCGGGCGAGTCACTTTCATTTGTCGCGTCAAATGAAAGTAACCAAAGCAAAGACGCTCTCCACTTTGCTGTACCGCTTCGGTTGCTTCCTTCCGCGACTTGTCGCCGGAGAGGTTCATCGAACCACGGCACACCTGTTCAACGTACCCCACCGCTCGTCTCGCTGCGCATCGTCTCGATGACGCATCGGCGCGCCGCGCGCCGATGCGAAGCGAGGCGTGGACAGGGAAAGTTGCGAAGCAACGACCGTATTGCTCTGGGGCCCCGTGGGAGGCGTCGAGGAGCGCAGGGGTTTGGGGCCGCGTGCGCAGCACGCTTCGTCCTCTGACTTCGCGCGGTTGTCTGAGCGCAGTGAGCAAAGCGAACGTAGCGAGTTCGGCGCGAGGCCCCAAACACCGAGCACCGCAGAGCAGTCGGCCCTAGGCCGACCGCCTCCGTCGGGTCCCCCTTTCTTTGGTGACTTTCTTTCGGGGAAGCGAAAGAAAGTTACTGCCCCGTCGGGGGCACATCCCGACACGGCCTCACGCTGTGAACACGGCAACGACAAAGCGGGGCTTCGATACCTCAGCCCGAACGGGCTGTAGAGCTACTCCCAGCGCCAGGTGCCGATCAGGTCGATTGAGCGGTCGAGACCCGACTGCATCCGCATCACGAAGCGCTGCGCGATCCGATACGTCACCTGGAAGCTGCCGGTGCTGGTGTTGAGGTTCTGCTCGTACGCGATGTACACGCGCTTGGACAGCTGCTTGCCGACCGATACCACGGTCTCCTTGGTGTCGCCGACATCGTTCTGCCGCAGCCCCACGTCGTCGATGCCGAACGCCTTGGTGATTGCGCCCGGCCCGCCGTCTCCATCGCCCGCCAGCAGCGCGAACGCGGCGCGTTGCACCAGCGCCGTGTCGGAGCGGCCGAGGCCGTCGCTCGCGCGGCCCAGCAGGAGCCATGAGAGCTTCTCGTTGTTGGTCATGTCGGGCTCGGAGAACAGGCGTATGCGCAGGTTCTGCAGAGGTCCGGTGACCTGCACGCCGACGCGCACGTCGAGGTTGGGCCGGGTGGCTTCGATGTCGAGCCGCATGTCGCTCGGTGCGCCGTTGAAGGTGATCACGCCGCGGCTGATCTCGAGCTTCTGGCCGTAGTTGGCGAAGGTGCCGTCGACCGCGTTGACGGTGCCGTTCAGCGCCCACTTGCCGTTGGGGTGGCTCACGCGCAGCTCGCCGGTGAGCCGCGTGTCGATGCCCAGGCCGCGCATCTGCAGGTGGTTGCCGAGGTTGACCTGCAGGTCAACCGTCAGCTTGTTGGCGGAGGCCGAGCTCGCGTTGGGTGGGGGTTCGCCGCTGTCGTTGGGGCGGCCGGTGACGACCACGTCGTCGCTCAGGCTGGGCGAGCTGAGCCGCGTGAAGTCGATCAGGCCTTCGTCGGCGGTGAAGCTGCCGTCGGCCTTGATGATGTCACCGTCGATCGCGATCTGGCCTTCACCACTCGCGATCACGCGCAGGTCGACCCGGCCCAGCAGCTGGAATTTCTCGGCGACGAGCTTCAGGCGCGTGTGCCAGGTGTCGTCGAGGTTGGCCTGGCCTTCGAGCCGCACCGTGCCCGCGCCGCCGCGTGCGGTGAAGGTGTTGATCTTGGCGGTGTTGCCGCGCAGCGAGATGTCGACGACGCCATCGGTGAGGTTCACGCCTTCGACCGTGTTGCGCACGCCGATGCCGCTGCCACGCACTTCGCCGGTGTATTCGGGGTGGTTGAACTTGCCGCCCAGGCTGGCGCTGACGTTGAGTTTGCCGTCGAGCCGCCAGCCGGCCGGCACCCATGCGCCCCAGGTGCCGAGGTTGGCAACCTGTGCTTCGAGCACGCCTTGCACCGGTGAATCGGCCGAAGGCCAGGCCTGCTGGGGCGAGGTGTGCACCACCATCGCACCGCCCAGCACGCCGAGCTGGTGACCGGCGAGGCCGGCGGTGAAGTTCCACACGCCGTCTTCGGCCGTCAGGCCCACGCGCAGGTCGCTCAGGCCCAGTGCCTGGGTGCCGCTTTCTTCGGTGACGTTGAGATCGCCCTTCGTGCGCTCGAGCACGATGTCGGCGCTGAACTTGTCGGTTTGCCGCACCACCACCTTGCCGGCGATCTGCAGGTCGCCCCCCCAGCCGAAGTTGGGCTGCACGCGGCGCAACAGCGGCGCCACGTCGAGCGGCTCGAGCTCGGCCTGCATGTCGAGCTGCTGCGTCTGCACGCCTTGGCCGGCCTGCCAGGCGATGCGATTCCAGCGCAAGCCGGCACCGACGATGTCGGCACGGCCGGCGCTCACGACGGCACGCATCGCGGGGCCACCCGTCAGCTCGAGCGCGACGTTCTTCGTCAGCAGCATCGGGGCTGCGCCGGGTTGCGTGGTGCGCAGTTCGAGCTGTTGCAGCACGCCCTTCCAGGCCCACGGTGTTTCGGGTTCCTTGGCGCTCGTGCTTTTGGCGGCGAGCACGCCACCGCTCAGGCTGCCGTGGGCGCTGGCCGCGAGCAGCGTGCGGGCCGGGGGGGGCGCTGCGGCCGCTCCAGGTGCTGAGGCGGCGGCAGCGACGGCTGCGGCGGCAGAGGCCGAACCGGTGGCAGGAATGGGGGTTGGCGGGGCGGCCTGCACGCGGCCCTGCACGCTGTCGACCCAGACCGGCGGGGCGGCTTTCAGCTCGGTGCGCAGGCTGAAGTCGTGCGATGCAGCGCTGCCCTTGAGCGACAGCACGGTGCTGCCGATCTGCTTGTTGGACCAGGCGGCCTGGCCGATGTCGACCTGCACATCGAGCGGCGCATCGGCGGTGCTGCCGAATTGCCAGCGCGCCTCGCCCTGGCCCACGGCCCAGTCGCCCGCGCGCACGCTGGCCAGGCTGGCCTTGCCCTTGGACGTGAGATCGGGCCAGCGGCCGTTGGCTTCGACGTCGGCGTTCAGCGTGCCGCTCAGGCCGTTGACCAGCGCTGCCACGTCACCGGGCGGCACCACCAGACGCAGCAGCGGCACCAGGCGAGCGAGTGCCGGCGCGCGTGCTTCGGCGGACCAGTGGTCCTTGCCGCCCACGGCATCGGGCGTGAGCTGGCCATCGAGCTTGATGTGGTTGCCGCCCATGTCGAGATCGACGTTCGTGCTCAACGGGTCGGCCGCGTTGGCGTGGTGCAGCGCCACGTTGCCCGCCATCGGCACGTTGGCCACCACGCTGTTGTCGACCTTGACCGTGGCCTCGCCGCGCAGGCCGGCCAGGCGGTCGACCAGCGTGCGCTTGTCGGCCTCGTTCGCGAGGCGGAGGGTGTCGGGCACGTTGAGCGCCAGGTCGCCATTGAGGTTGATGCGGTGGTTGCCTTCTTGCCAACCGCTGCCAGGGCCGGTCGGCAGCCAGACCCGCGGATCGAAGTCGACCAGCGCGGCCTTGGCCTTGATCTGCCATGCGCTCGCTTGGCGGTCGGCCGTGCCGGTGACCGTGGCGCGGGCGCCGCCGGCCGAGGCACGCAGTTCGCGCAGCTCGACGCGCTCCTCGGTGCCCGAGGCGTCGAGCTTCAGTTCGACCGCACGCGACGGCGAGGTGAGCTGGCCCTTCAGGTCTGCCAGTGCGGTGAAGGTGGGCGGCACCGAAGCCCCTTCGGGCGTCTTGGGGTGCGTCTTGCCCGACAGCTTGATCGGGCCGCTGAGGATCATTGCGGCGAGGTGCGAGTCGAGCGCGCCGGGTTGCAGCTTGGTCAACTCGGCCTGCACGTCGAAGTCGCCTGCGTTCCAGTGGGCGTTGCCTTGCAGCGTGCCGGCGGGGGTGCGGCCATCGGAGAGCTGGGCTTCGAACTGCGTCAACTCGATGCTGTCGAACCGGTCGGTGCTGGCACGCGCATCGAGCTTCAGCGCGGCAACCGGCAGTTGCTGCGTGTCCCAGCGGCCGGGTTTCGCGTTGCTCAGGTCGGCATGGGCACTGAGCTCGCGGGGCTTGGTCTTGTCGGGGGCGGCGATGCGCACCGTGCCGGTCAATGCGGTGAGCGGCGCTTTCTCGAGCAGGGCCGACAAGTCCAGGCCTTGCGTGGTGGCGTCGAGCTGCGGCAGCGGCCAGGGCTCGGTGGGCGCGACCTGTGCGGTGGCGTCGAGCGACTGGCCTTGCGCACGCAGCCTGGCCTGGGTGTTGAAGCGCACCAGCGGGCCATCGGCCTTCAGCTCGGCCTGCCAGTCGGTGCGCAAGGTTTTGGCCCACGCCGGCAGGGTGGGACTGGCTGGGCTGCCCGCGGCGGTGGCGGACTGCACGGCGCGCAGCTCGACGTCGAGCGTCAGCGGCGCTTCGGCGCCAATGCGCAGGTGGCCGGCGACCTGCATGGGGTCGAGTAGCAGCCCGAGGTCGTCGATGCGGTGCTGTCGGCCATGGTCGGCACCGAGCTGCAGCTTGGCGTGCAGGTTGCGCAGCGGGTGGCCTTCGAGCCCGGGCACCCATGCTTCGGCCACACGCAGGTCGTCGACCTGCAGCTCCATCGGCAGGCGCAGCTTGGTGGGCAGCACGAAGGGCTTGCCGTCGGACGTGGGGGTGACGGTGATGGTCACGCGGTCGGCCGTCAGCGATTCGACATGCACCTGGCCCCAGGTGTCGGGCTCGCGGGTGTACGACACGCTCAGGTGGTGCCACACCGGCCGGTCGATGACGATGCGCGTGCCGCCAGCGGTCACGATGACTTGCCTTGCCTTCAGGTCGCCGATCAGCGTGCCCTCGGGTTCGATGACGCTGACGCCGATACCGGCGACCGACAGGCGCGCCAGCAGCCAGGCGGTGCCGGTGGCGCTGCCCGCGGCCCAGAAGAGCGCACCCACCGTGCCGCTGAGCAGGCCGATCACCAGCACCACCGCGCCGATGCTGATGAGCGTGGCGCGGAAGAGGCGGCTGCGCACTTTGGCTTCCGCCTTGGCCTCGGCGCTGGGTGGCAGGTCGGGCGGCAGATGCGGCGGCGTGGGGGCGCTCATCAGAAGGCGATGCCCACGCTGAAGTGCAGGCGTGCAGCACGCACCTGCTGCCCGTAGGCGAGGTCGATGCGCAGCGGGCCGACCGGGCTGCGCCAGCGCACGCCGACGCCGTAGCCGAGCGCCCAGTGGAACTCTGACCATTCGTTGGTCGCGTTGCCGGCATCGATGAAGGTAGCCCACCACACCGAAGGCAGGTTGGCGCTGAAGGGGTGGGCGATTTCAGCGCTGGCGGTCATCATCTTGCTGCCGCTGACCAGCACTTCCAGCCCGGTGGTCGGGTCCACGACACGCGGGCCGAGGTCCCGGTAGCCATAGCCGCGCACCGAGTCGTCGCCACCAGCGCGGAACAGCAACGGGTCCGGGATGCCGACATCAGGCTTGGCGAAGACTTCGCCGAACTCTCCGCGTACCTGCGTGTACCAGGAGTTGCCGAGCGGCCAGTAGATCGTGTTGCGCGTGTAGAGGCGGGTGAAGGGCCCGTTGGCGGCCTCGTTCGAGCGCGCGAAGCCACCGGCCACCTGGATGGACGAGGTGAGGCCGCGCGTGGGCAAGATGATGCTGTCGATATCGCGCCACAGCCAGTCGTAGTGGGCCGAGAGGGCCTGGCTGGTGTGGTCGCCCAGCGCATTCCGCACGGTGGCATTCAGCAGCTGGCCATAGATCTGCCGCTGGATGCGCTCGGTATCGAGCGTGCGGCCTATGCGGGCCTTCCACGACAGCGTGGTGTCGTCGACGGTGTCGAGCCGCGTGATGTTGCCCGAGATGAATCGGCGGTACTGTGCCTCGCCGGGGTCGGACAGCAGCTCGCTGTCCCACAAGCGCTGGTAGCGGCCGATCTCGAACTTGTTGTGCGCCTGCAGGTTGAAGCCGAACGGCCGGCGGTGGTAGTGCTCCAGCGTGACGCGCTCGCGCGTGTTGTCGCTGTAGCCCACACCGGCGATGGCGGTCTGCAGCTGCTGCTCGGTCACCTTCACCAGCACCGGCACCGAGGCGGCTTTCGCCGGGTCGGGGTCGATCTCGACCGAGACGCTGTTGAACAGGCCGAGCTTGCCGAGCCGCTCCTGGAAGTCGAGCAGGCGCTTCTCGCTGTAGGGCGTGCCGGGGCCGAAGTCGGCCACGTTGCGGATGGCCCCTTCGTCGTAGCGCTTCAGGCCTTCGATGTGCAACTCGCCCAGGTAGAACAGTGGGCCGCTGTTGACCAGCACCTCGAGCTCGACCTCGCGGGTCTTGGCATCGACGTGGGCATAGGTGGCCGTCCATGAGGCCGTCGGGTAGCCCTCGGCGCGCAGCACGGCCAGCGTGCTGTTCTTGGCGCTGTTCCAGGTGGGCTGGCTGAAGGACGCGCCGGGCGGTAGCGGCCAGCGCTTGCGAAGGCGGTCGAGCAGCTCGCGGGCACCGGCTTCGCCGGCATTGGCGCGTTCCTGCAGGTTGCCTTCGGCCGTCAGCTCGAACTTGGCGATGGTGGCGCGCGGGCCGGGGTCGACCTTCAGCGTGATCAGCGGCGTTTCATCCGGCGGGTCGGCGCGTGTGACGGTGACCTGCGCGTTGAAGTAGCCCTCGGTCTCGAGCAGCTGGCGTGCCTGCGCTGGCGAGGCGGCTGCCAGGCGAACCAGCTCGGCGTTGGTGATGCCGTCGGTCTGCGGGGCGTTCTGGAAGCGCGCAAGGTCGAGGTAGGTGACCAGCAGCTTCTCGAGATCTTTGGGTGCGTCGACCGCCACACGGTAGGCCACCGTGGTGGGCGCCGAGGCCGCGTCGGCCGGCGGCGTGGCGGCCGCAGGTGCCGCCGCCGCGGGCGGAGATTCGCTGGCGGCCTTGGGTTCGAGCGGCTCGCTGCCACGCAGCGCTGCGCAACCGGACAGGCACGCAGCAGCGACCAGGCCCAGCAAGCGCCAGGCTGCACGACGGTCCCGATGAATCATTTGCTCAGCAGGCGCATGGCCCCTTCGAGGCCCTGGAGGGTGAGCGGAAACATGCGCTGGTTCATCAGCTGCTGAATGATGGAGATGCTCTGGCGGTAGCTCCACACGCCCTGCGGCTCGGGGTTGATCCATGCGAATTTGGGGAAGGCGTTGGTCAGGCGCTGCAGCCATTCGGCACCGGCCTCTTCGTTGTTGTATTCGACGCTGCCGCCGGGCTGCAGGATCTCGTAAGGGCTCATGGTCGCGTCGCCGACGAAGATGAGTTTGTAGTCCTTGTTGTACTTGCGCAGGATGTCCCAGGTGGGGAACTTCTCGCTGTAGCGGCGGCGATTGTTCTTCCACATGAAGTCGTAGACGCAGTTGTGGAAGTAGTAGAACTCGAGGTGCTTGAACTCGGCCTTGGCGGCGCTGAAGATTTCTTCGACGCGGTGGATGTGCTCGTCCATCGTGCCGCCCACGTCCATCAGCAGCAGCACCTTCACCTTGTTGTGCCGCTCGGGCACCATCTTGATGTCGAGGTAGCCGGCGTTGGCCGCGGTGGAGCGGATGGTGTCGTCGAGGTCGAGCTCTTCTTCGGAGCCTTCGCGCGCAAACCGGCGCAGGCGGCGCAGTGCCACCTTGATGTTGCGCGTGCCGAGTTCGAGGTTGTCGTCGTAGTCCTTGAACTGGCGCTGGTCCCACACCTTCACCGCGCTCTTGTTGCGGCTCTTGTCCTGCCCGATGCGAATGCCCTGCGGGTTGTAGCCGTAGGCGCCGAAGGGCGAGGTGCCGCCGGTGCCGATCATCTTGTTGCCGCCTTCGTGGCGTTCTTTCTGCTCCTCGAAGCGTTTCTTCAGCGTTTCCATCAGCTCGTCCCAGCCCATCTTCTCGATGGCAGCTTTGTCTTCGGCGCTGAGCTCAAGTTCCATTTTCTTGCGCAGCCAGTCGAGCGGGATGTCTTGCGTGAAATCGGTGAGCAGCTCCACGCCCTTGAAGTAGGCGGCGAAGGCGCGGTCGAACTTGTCGAAGTTGGCTTCGTCCTTCACCAGTGAAGTGCGGGCCAGGTAGTAGAACTTGTCGACCGTGGGCCCGGACTCTTCATCATCGATCACGCCTTCCTTGATCGCCTCGAGCAGGGTCAGGTATTCCATGACCGAGACTTTCAGCTTGGCGGCGCGCAGGGTGAAGAAAAAATCGATGAGCATGGGGCGATTTTGAGGCAAGGCGGGGTGATCTGTGCAAACCGACCTTACTAGGCGGAAATACCCGATGCTATAAGGGTCGGCGCCAGTCTCCGGCGTTTGTCGGGCACTCTGTTTGCCCTCTCTTTCGCCCCTGCCTCGACGCTGCATGCCCACCTTGTCCGCCACCGAAGTCGCCTTCCTGCTGGTCGCCTGCCAGCAGGTGGTGCTGGCACTGGGGTGGCTGGTCGGTGCCCTGGTGCTCGGGATGGAGCGGCGCTTGGTCGCGCAGTGGTCGGCCTACGCCCTGTTGACGGGCTTGTCGTTGGTGGTGTTCGTGTGGGCGACGCATGTTCAGGACGTTCACACCGAAGCGCTCCGCTCGCTGGCCAATGTCTGCCTGGTCGCCGGCACGATGCTGATGCAACGGGGCGTGCGGCAATTCACCGGGCGACCCGGGAACGGATGGTTCTACCTGGCGCTGTTGGCGGCGGTGCTTGGTGTGTCGTGGTATTGCCTGGCGACGCACAGCGGGGCATTGCGGGTGATGTCGATCTCGGGGGTGCTGGGCGTCTTGTGCATGGTGGCCGCAGCGGACGTTCTCGGCTACGCCCGCAAGAAGCTCGAGCTGCGCTGGGGTTTCTTGTTGGCCGTGCCCTTGCTGCTGGGCGGGCTGGTCTTCATGGCTCGCGGCGCTCGGGCGGTGGCCGCACCCGAGACGGTTGTGGCGGAGCTCTCGGCCAACAGTTCGCTCAACCTCGGCTCGGCGCTGCTGTTCTTGATCACGGCGCTGGTGTTCCACCTGACGCTGGTGGCGTTGGTGGGTGCGCGGCTGATGAGCGAACTGAGCCGTTTGTCGCGCCATGACGGCCTGACCGAGCTGCTGAACCGCCGCGCGATGGATGACTTGCTGCGCGACGAAGCCCGGCGCGCCATCCGCGCCAACCAGCCGTTCTCGGTGCTGATGGTCGACGCCGACTATTTCAAGGCCATCAACGACCGCTTTGGCCACGCCGCGGGCGACGAGGCCTTGCGCCATCTCGCCCAGATATTGAGTGCGCTGATGCGCGACAGCGACCGTGTCGGCCGCTTCGGTGGCGAAGAGTTCATCGTCCTGCTGCCCAACACCTCGTCGACCGAGGCGCTGAATGCCGCCGAGCGCCTGCGCGATGCCTTGCTGCGGCGGCCCTGGGCCTGGCAGGGCGAGAGCCTGCGTCTCACTGTCAGCACCGGCGTGGCCGCCTGGCGCGGGCCGAACGACGAGGTCGACCTGCTGCTGAAGCGTGCCGATGCCGCGATGTACCGTGCGAAATCGCTTGGGCGCGATCGGTTCGAGTTCGACCAATGACCTGAATTGGTTGAATAGGTCACTAAAACCCTGGGTGCTTGGCGTGACAGCGCGGGCGCAAGATCGCATCATTCGGCTCAGCATGGCGACCAGAGCAACACCGTGGTGGCGAATGGCGGGGGCAGTGGCCCTCGTGGCGGGGCTGTCCGCGCCTTGCTGGGCTGGCGGTCTTCCGCTGCCCGATTGTCCGGTGGCCGCATTCGGCGAGGCCTCGGCATCGCAGCATGCGGCGATGCTGTCCGACGGCTGCAATTACGAAAGCTCACGTTTGAAACTCGAGACGCCACGGGCCAAGCCGGTGGATTCGGGCCCGAGCCTCGTGAAGGCCGAGTACAGCGCGCTGAGCTCGATGCGTTTCTCGTCGCTGGTGGGTTCACTCAAGTTCGATTGGGCCGGTTTGCGGGGCAGCGACACCAATGGCGGGCTGCGCACCGAGCGCACGGCCTTGTCGGTGGGTGGCCTGGTGCGGCTGGTCGAAAGCCTGTCGCTGCAGACCAACTTCGGCCTCGAGCACACCGCGGGCCCTCGCACACGGACGACCGTCAGCAGCGTTTGGCAGCCGACCAAGTCCGGCGTGCTGTTCGCCGAATGGGCTGGCACCGAAACCGGCACCGAGGCGCGCCGCATCGGTGGGCGCTGGTGGCTGGTGCCTCGCACCTTCGCGATCGACCTCGGGGCGCGTTATCTGCCCGCCGGCCCGGGCTGGGTCGACCAGCGCGTCGGGCTGTCGCTCAACCTCGGGCTTTAGGTCTTCTTCTTTGTACGGCCCGCACCCGGGTCGTATTGCTTCAGCCAGCTGAAGAATTCGCCGTACCAGAGCTTGGAGTTGCGCGGCTTCAGGATCCAGTGGTTCTCGTCCGGGAACCACACCAGGCGCGCATCCACGTCACGCGCCTTCAGCGTGTTGTAGTAGGCCAGGCCTTGCTGGTCGGGCACGCGGTAGTCGAGCGCACCGTGGATCACCAGCGTGGGCGTCTTCATGTGCTTGGCGAAGGCGTGCGGGCTTTGCGAGTGAATCTTGTCCAGGTCGTCCCAGTACCAGGTGCCCAGGTCCTTGGCATGCCAGGTGAAGGCGTCGTCGCTGAACATGGCCGTCCAGTCGAAGCAGCCGGCGTGGCACACATAGGCCTGGTAGCGGCCGGGCTTCACATGGCCGTTCATCCACGCGACCATGTAGCCGCCGTAGCTGCCGCCGGTGGCGAACACCCGCTTGCGGTCGATCCAGGGCTTCTTCAGCAGGAAGTCGGTGGTGGCTTCCACGTCCTGCAGTTCGAGCTCGCCCCAGCGGTGGGTGATGCTGTCGAGGAACTCGTAGCCGAAGCCGCTGGAGCCGTGGTAGTTGACGCAGGCAACCACATAGCCCTGCGCAGCGAACACGTGGGTGTTCCAGCGGTAGTGGAAAGTGTCGCCTGCTGCGGCGTGCGGGCCGCCGTGGATGCTGTGAAGCAGCGGGTACTTCTTCTTCGCATCGAACCCGGGCGGGTAGATGAGCCACACCTGAACCGGCTCCCCTTGCGCCCCGGTGACCTCAATGGCCTCGTGGCGCCCCAGGCGGAAGGGCTTGAGCTTTTCGTCGTTGAAGCGCTCGAGCCGCAGCGCGGGCTCGGTGCCGCGGTGGCTGTGCACGCGCACGGGGTGGTCCATGGAGTCGGCCGCGGTGACGATCACCTCGCCGGCGACGTCAAATTGCTGCACCCAGCCGCCGCTCACGGCCACCGTGGCGTTGCCGCTCTTCAGGTCGAATTGATAGAGGTGGCGGCGGCCGTGTTCCTCGGCGGCGAAGTAGACCGAGCCGGCGTCGTCGGCCCAGCGCAGCGGCGTGTTGACTTCGTGGTCCCAGTGCGCGGTCAGCACCTTGTGGTGGCCCCCGAGCTCCATGACCGCGAGTTGATGGTGGCGCGTGTGGCGCTTGCCTTGGTGGGCGGCGACGAAGGCGATCCGCTTGCCGTCTGGGCTGTAGCGTGGGCCTTCGAAATTCCAGGCCTTGTCTTGCACCAACGGTGCGATCTTGCCGCTGCGCACGGTGATCTCAGCGAGTGCGCGGCAGGTGTCGATCTGCTTGCGCACACCGGGGTCGTGGGCGAAGGCGATGCTCTTGCCGTCGGGCGAGATGTCGAAGGCATCGGCGTCGGGCTCGGTGCGCACGAGTTCGTAGGCGGTGCCTTCGAACAGGTCGCGCACGCGGCCTGTGGCCACCTCGAGCACGTGCAGATGGGCCACGCGGCCCATCGGCAGGTTGTGGTCCCAGTAGCGGTACTGGGCTTCGCTGGTGACGTACGCGGTTTCCTTGCGGTCCTTGAATTCCTTGTAGGCCTTGGCCTGCGCATTCGTGCCCTTGAGTTCGGGCCAGACCCAGGCGACGAAGGCGATGCGCTTGCCGTCGGGGAACCACTTGAAGGCCTCGATGCCTGGCACGAACTGGCTTACGCGCTGCGCCTCGCCGCCGTCCGGCGCGATGACGTAGAGCTGCGGTGTATCGTCCTTCTCGCCTTGCTGCTCGCGCTTGGCGATGAAGGCGATGCGCTCGCCGGCGGGCGACCAGGCGGGTTGGCCGTCCTTGTCGCCGCAGCTCGTGAGTTGCCTCGGCTCGCCGCCGAAGGTCGACAGCAGCCACAGGCTCGAATGGCCCTTGTTCTCTTCCATCGAATAGCTGGAGACCGAGGCCGCGGCCTGCGCGCCGTCGGGTGAGAGCGCCACCGCGCCGACGCGGTCGAAGGTCCAGATGTCGTCAACGGTGAGTGTCTTGTGTTGTGCCATGAGGGTTGTCGTTGGAATTGAAGAGCCGCTCGACGCGGCGAGGCATGAAAAAAGCCGCGCTCAGCGCGGCTTGTGGAGTTGGTACATCAACTGGGCCTTCACCTCGGGCCATTCGCCCAGGGTCAGGCTGTACATGACGGTGTCGCGCACCGTGCCGTCGCGGCGCAGGGCGTGGTGGCGAAGCACGCCGTCGCGCTTGGCGCCCAGGCGCTCGATCGCGCGCTGGCTGGCGAAGTTGAAGTTGTCGGTGCGCCAGCCCACGAGCTTGGCGCCCAGGGTTTCGAAGGCGTGCGTCATCAGCATCAGCTTGACGGTGGTGTTGACATGGCTGCGCTGCACGCTCTTCGCGTACCAGGTGAAGCCGATCTCCAGGCGCTCCACTGCCGGCACGATGTCGTGATAACTGCTGGTGCCGAGTACCTTGCCGCTGGCCTTGTCGATTACCGCGAAGGCGAGGCGATGGCCTTGCTCGTGCTGCTTGAGTGCCGTCTCGATGTAGGCCGCGGTGTCTTGCGGTTCGGGCACCGAGGTGATGCGAAGGTTCCACAGCTCGCCATCGGCGGCTGCAGCGAGCAGGCCGTCCAGATGCGCGTGGCTCAGCGGTTCGAGGCGAAGGCGCTCGCTCTCCAGCGTGACGGGGCGTACCGGCTGCATCAGCGGTTGTGCTTCTGCATGAACACGAGCTTCTCGAACAGCGATACGTCCTGCTCGTTCTTCAGCAGCGCGCCAACCAGCGGCGGCACCGAGACCTTGTCGTCCTTGCTCTGCAGCACCTCGAGCGGAATGTCTTCGGCCACCAGCAGCTTGAGCCAATCGAGCAGCTCCGAGGTCGAAGGCTTCTTCTTCAGGCCGGGCAGGTTGCGCACGTCGTAGAAGTTCTTTAGCGCCGCAGCGAGGAGTTCCTTGCGCAGCTTGGGGAAGTGCACGTCGACGATTCGCTGCATCGTCGTCGCGTCGGGGAACTTGATGTAGTGGAAGAAGCAGCGGCGCAGGAAGGCGTCGGGCAGCTCCTTCTCGTTGTTGGAGGTGATGAACACCAGCGGGCGATGCACCGCCTTGATGAGCTCGCGCGTCTCGTACACGTAGAACTCCATGCGATCGATCTCGCGCAGCAGGTCGTTCGGGAATTCGATGTCGGCCTTGTCGATCTCGTCGATCAACAGCACCACCGGTTTCTCGGCGGTGAAGGCCTGCCACAGCACGCCCTTGACGATGTAGTTGTGGATGTTCTTCACGCGCTCGCCGCCGTCGATGTCGGACAGCTGGCTGTCGCGCAGGCGGCTCACGGCGTCGTATTCATACAGGCCTTGCTGTGCCTTGGTGGTCGACTTGATGTGCCACTGCATCAGCGGCATGCCCAGTGCCTGCGCCACTTCTTCGGCCAGCATCGTCTTGCCGGTGCCGGGTTCGCCCTTGATCAGCAAGGGGCGCTTCAGCGTGGCCGCTGCGTTCACCGCCAGCATCAAGTCATCGGTGGCGACGTAGTTCTCAGAGCCGGTGAATTTCATGGGGCAGCCGTGATGGAAGGTGTCGGGCCAGTATATAAGCGCGGCCTGCGTGATCGCTGTCCGCCAGATGACACCGGGCGGGCACCTTGCCGGCATCCCTATAATCCGCGGTTACTTCGAAGACCCGCCCCGTCGGACCATGAAAAAACTGCTCTCCACGATCTTCGCGCTTGCTGCTTTCGGCGGCGCTACCTTCGCTGCACAGGCGCAAGACATCAAGGCCAGCGCAGCGGCCGGCGAAAAGAAGGCCGCCATGTGCATCGGCTGCCACGGCATCCCCGGCTACCAGGCCAGCTTCCCCGAGGTCTACCGCGTTCCGATGATCGCGGGCCAGGGGGCCCAGTACATCGTCTCGGCGCTCGGCCAGTACAAGAAGGGTGACCGCAAGCACCCGACGATGCGCTCAATCGCCGCCTCGCTGAGCGATCAGGACATGGCCGATCTCGCGGCCTTCTACACCGCCCAGGCCAAGAGCGAGCCGCCCCCGGCGACGCCGGCCAGCACGCCGTCGCCCGAGGTGGCCGAACTGCTGAAGAAGGGCAATTGCGCGTCGTGCCATGGCGCCAACTTCAGCACCCCGATCGACCCGAGCTACCCGAAGTTGGCCGGCCAGCACTCGGACTACCTCTACATCGCGTTGAAGGAATACCAGACCGACAAGAACCCGCAGGTCGGGCGCAACAACGCGATCATGATGGGGATGGCTCGCCCATTCACGCACGCCGAAGCCAAGCAGCTCGCCGCCTATATCGCGACGCTGCCGGGCGAGCTGAAGACGGTGCCGCAATCCCGCTTCCGTTGAACGAGCCGGAGCTTTCAGTCGAACGAGATCCCACTTAGTTCACACAAAACGCCGCTCTCATGAGCGGCGTTTTTGTTTTGTGGTGCAGGGAGTCAAGTTCGAGCTCAGGGTGTCGATAGAACCTGGGCGGCTTCCCTCGAACGCTCTCCTCCCCATGCTGAAAAGGATCCAGATCAGACAGCTACGCCTGGGCATGCACCTGCACGCGCTGGAGGGCTCGTGGCTCAACCATCCCTTCTGGAAAACCAAGTTCGTGCTCGCTGACAAGAGCGATCTCGACAAGCTGCTTGCGAGCGGCGTCGAGGCGTGCGTCATCGACACCGCCAAGGGCGTCGACGTGCTGCCCGAGAGCCTGCGGCCCGAGCCTGCCGTACCCCCGCCGTCCGTTGTTGCCACGCCCGAGGTTGCCGCTCCGGTGGAGGCGCCCGCCATCCTGACGCAGCCGACCAGCATGGCCGGCGAAGTGAAGCGCGCCGCGGTGGTGATGTCCAGGTCGAAGGAGGCCGTGAAAGCACTGTTCTCCGAGGTGCGCCTGGGCAATGCCGTCGACGCGGCCGAATGCCTGCCCCTGGTGGACGAGATCGCCGGCTCCGTCTGGCGCAACCCCGGTGCGCTGGTCAGCCTGGCGCGCCTGAAGACACACGACGACTACACCTACATGCACTCGGTGGCGGTGTGCGCGCTGATGGTGTCGCTGGCCCGTCAACTGGGCCTGGACGAAGCCAAGACGCGAGACGCCGGCCTGGCCGGCCTGCTGCACGACCTGGGCAAGGCGATGATGCCTTCCGAGGTGCTGAACAAGCCCGGCAAACTCACCGACGCCGAGTTCACCATCATGAAGGGCCATCCGATGCGTGGCTACGAGCTGCTGCTCGAAGGCGGCACGGCCACGGCGGGCGCGCTCGATGTCTGCCTGCACCATCACGAGAAGATGGATGGCAGCGGCTACCCGCATGGCCTGCGCGGCGACCAGATCACGCTGCTCGCGAAGATGGGCGCGGTGTGCGATGTGTACGACGCCATCACCTCCGACCGGCCCTACAAGAACGGCTGGGATCCGGCTGAATCCATCCGCAAGATGGCCGAGTGGCGCGGTGGTCACTTCGATGACGTGGTGTTCCAGGCCTTCGTGAAGAGCGTGGGCATCTACCCCATCGGTTCTCTGGTGCGTATGCAGTCGGGGCGGCTGGCGGTGGTGTGCGAGCAGAACCCCGAATCGCTGGTGGCGCCCAAGGTCAAGGTGTTCTTCTCGACGCGTTCGCAGCTGCACGTCCCGCCGGAGATGCTGAACCTGGCGAACCCGGCGTGCACCGACCGCATCGCCGCACGCGAATCGAATGCACAGTGGAAGTTCGCCCACCTCGAAGAGCTGTGGGCCGGCCCGGACGTGCTCAAGCGCACCGGCGTGGCCGCCTGAGGATGCTTACACCTAGCCTCAGCCCGCGGTGAAGTAATCAGGGTGGGCGAGGCGGATGGCATCCACCTGGCTCAAGGTGCCTGAGAGATGCTCGCGCAAGCCCTCTTGCGCGGCCTCTGCGTCACCGTTGGCGATGGCGTCCACGATGCGGCGGTGGTCTCGAAGAATGGTTCGTTGCTTGCCCACCGTCGGCAGGTTCAGCATGCGCAGCCGGTCCAGGTGCCCGCTGCGTTGCCGCACCAGAGGGTAGAGGTCGGGCACGCCCGCGGCTTCGTACATCAGCCGGTGGAAGGCCCGGTCGGCAGCAATGAACTCGTGGTACGCGGTGCTGCCAGTCAACGAGGCCTGCACGTCGATCTGGGCGCGCAGCCGGGCGAGCAGACCCGCATCGGGCTGACCGGCCAAGGTGCGAACCACTTCCGACTCGATCGAGCGTCTCAGGAACTGCGCTTGCAGGGCCGATGCGACGTCGATGCGGCTGACCACGGTGGCGTGCTGTGGAAAGATGTCCACCAGACCTTCTTCGCCCAGCTTGATCAGCGCATCGCGAATCGGCGTCTGGCTGAGGCCGAACTGAGCGGCCAGCTCGATGCGCGACAGCACCGTGCCCGGCGCCATCTCCAGCGACAGGATTTGCTCCTGCAGCTTCTCGAACACCTGCGGTGCCGCCTGGCGTGAGCGGTCGAACGCGGGTGAGCGGCGGATGGAGGGGGCGGGCGGCATGACCAAATTCTAGTGGTCATCATCATTGACGCACTAATGTATTAGTGCTTTACTTGTGCCAAAGAGCCCAGACACAGGGCCGCGACCCCATCCTTTTCTGGAGACAAACTATGAACCGCCGACGCTTCCTGCCGCGCCTTGCCGCGTTGTTCACCGTCGTGCTCGGCGCCCACGCTGTGGCGCAGACATCCGACTGGCCGCAGGCCAAGCCCATCACTTACGTCGTGCCCTTCACCGCAGGCGGCTCGACCGACGTCGTTGGCCGAGTGGTCGCCGAGAAGCTGCAGCTCGCGCTCAAGCAGACCGTCGTGGTCGACAACAAGCCCGGGCAGGGCGGTGGTATTGGCGCCAGCTATGTGGCCAAGGCCGCACCCGACGGCTACACGCTGTTCGGCGGCACCATCAGCACCCACTCGATCAACGCCAGCCTCTACAAGAACCTGGGCTACGACCCGGTGAAGGACTTCGAGCCCGTGGCGCTTGTGGCCTACCTGCCCAACGTGCTGCTGGTCGACCCGAATCTCGGCGTCAACTCGGTCGCCGAGCTGATCGCCTTGCTGAAGAAAGACGAGAAGCGCCGCACCTTCGCGTCGTCCGGCGCGGGTACCTCCACCCACTTGGCCGGCGAGATGTTTGCCGACCTGATTGGCGTGCCGCTGACCCACGTGCCGTACAAAGGCACGCCACCGGCCATGGTCGACGTGTCGGCCGGGCAGGTCACGTTCATGTTCGACCAGATGACGGCCGCCTTGCCCTTGCTGCAATCCGGCAAGCTGAAGCTGCTGGCCGTGACCGCGGGCAAGCGCATCGCGCTCTCACCGAACACGCCCACGATGATCGAAGCGGGCGTGCCGGGTTTCGAGATGTCGTCGTGGCAAGCGATCTATGCGCCGAAAGGCACGCCCAAGCCCATCGTGCAGCGCCTGCACGCCGAGATCGCCAAGGCGCTCAAGATGCCCGACGTGCAGGCCAAGCTGGGCGGGCAGCTCGGCATGGAGCTCGTTGGTGGCACACCCGAAGAACTCTCGGCGCTGATGGCGCGCGAGATCCCGCGCTGGGCCGCGCTGGTGAAAAAATCCGGCGCGTCGGCCAATTGAACATTCCCAACGAACGCAAGAGAAGCCGAACCGATGCGCCGCGACACCCGAATCACCGACGTCCGTGTCACCCCGATCGCCTTCCGCGACGGACCGCTTCTCAACGCCGCCGGCATCCACGAGCCGTGGGCGTTGCGGGCCATCGTCGAACTTGAAACCAGCGACGGCCGGGTCGGCATCTCCGAGACCTACGGCGACGAGCCGATGCTGCGGGTGCTCGAGCAGGCGAAGGCGCTGGTGCAGGGCTTGTCACCCTTCGACCTCAACCGCATGGAAGAGCGGGTGCGCGCCACCATCCGCCCCAGCGCCGGAGCGGTCGAGTTCGAACTCGCACCGGGCTCGCATACCGCCAAGAACGCGGCCAAGGTGACCAGCACCTTCGAAGTGGCCATGCTCGACCTGCAAGGCCAGATGGTGGGTGCGCCCATCGTCGATCTGCTGGGCGGTGCCGTGCGTGATGCCGTGCCCTACAGCGCCTACCTCTTCTTCAAGTACGCCGAACACATCGACAAACCCTATGTACCGGATGCGTGGGGCGAGGCCATCAGCCCGGTACAGATCGTTGCGCAAGCACGCCGCATGATCGAGCTGTACGGCTTCCAGAGCATCAAGCTGAAGGGAGGAGTGTTCGAGCCGGCGCACGAGATCGCCTGCATGCGGGCGCTGCACGAGGCCTTTCCCGGCCTGCCGCTACGCCTGGACCCGAATGCCAACTGGTCGCTCGAGACCAGCATCCGCGCGGCGCCCGAGCTCGATGAATTGCTGGAGTACTACGAAGACCCGACGCCGGGCCTGCAGGGCATGGCCGAGCTGGCACGCCACACCCGCCTGCCGCTGGCCACCAACATGGTCATCACCACGCTCGACGACTTCCGCAAGGGCGCCGAGATGAGATCGGTGCGGGTGCTGCTGTCGGACCATCACTACTGGGGCGGCCTGCGCGTCACGCAAACGCTCGCACGCATGTGCGCGCTGTGGGACCTGGGCATGTCGATGCATTCCAACTCGCACCTGGGCATCAGCCTGATGGCGATGACGCACGTGGCGGCCAGCATCCCCAACCTCAGCTACGCCTGCGACACGCACTACCCGTGGCAGGAAGAAGAAGTGGTGAAGGGCGGCCGCATCGTTTTCGACCGCGGTGCGGTGAAGGTGCCCACGTCACCCGGCCTGGGTGTCGAGCTCGACCGGGACCGGCTGGCCGAACTGCATGCGCAGTACCTTGCTTGCGGTGTGCGCAATCGAGACGACCTGTCTCAGATGCGCAAGTACGACCCCGCATTCACCGGCAAGACCCCGCGTTTCTGAGCACGGCGCCGACGCGGTCTCAGGCCCGGCCGCCGGCCAGGTCGTCGAGGATCGGGCAGTCCGGCCGCGCATTGCCCTGGCAGCAATGCGCCAGGTGCTCCAAGGTTCGCTTCATCGCCTGCATCTCGTCGATGCGGCGCTGCAGGTCGTCTGCATGCGCCTTGGCGATGCGCTTCACGTCGGCACTGGCGCGCCGGCGGTTGCGCCACAGGCCGAGCAAGGTGTCGATCTCCTTCATGCCGAAGCCCAGGTCGCGGGCGCGGCGAATGAAGCGCAGCGCATGGACGCTGGCGTCGTCATAGACACGGTAGCCGGCGTCAGTGCGCGGCGCCGGGGGCAGCAGGCCCAGGCTTTCGTAGTGGCGGATCATCTTGGCCGTGACCGCCGATTGCTTCGCTGCTTCGCCAATGTTCATGTGCTTCTCCCTTCGGGTTCCCAGCGTTTGAGCAGCAGCGCATTGCTGATCACGCTGACGCTCGACAGCGCCATCGCCGCGCCCGCGACCACCGGGCTCAGGTAGCCAAAGGCGGCGAGCGGAATGCCGACCACGTTGTAGGCAAAGGCCCAGAAGAGGTTCTGGCGGATCTTGGCGGTGGTGCGCTGTGAAATGGAGAGTGCGGCCATCACCAGCGACAGGTCGCCGCGCATCAGGGTGATGCCTGCGGTCGCCATGGCGACGTCGGTGCCGGTGCTCATTGCGATGCCCACATCGGCCGCAGCCAAGGCCGGCGCATCGTTCACGCCGTCACCCACCATGGCGACCTTGGCACCGCGCGGCAGCCCGTTGCGAAGCGCTGCAATCACGCTGGCCTTGTCGCCAGGCAGCACCTCGGCGTGCACGTCGGTGATGCCCAGCCGATCGGCCACGGCCTGTGCGCTGCCAGCGTTGTCGCCGCTGACCAGCACCGGGCGCACGCCGTGCGCCTTGAGGGCCGCGATCGCGGCAGCCGCCTCGGGCTTGATCGGGTCGCCGAAAGCCAGCAGCCCCAGCAACTGCGGTGATCCATCGGTGCGGGCCAGCCACGACACCGTGCGGCCTTGCGATTGCAGCGTGGCGGCGGTGCTCATCATCGGTGTGGTGTCGACGCCCGACTCGCGCATCCAAGGGCCGCTGCCCAAGGCCAAGGTCTCGCCGTTGAACACACCCTTCACACCGCGCCCGGCCACGGCTTGCACCTGCTGGGCTGGTGTTGCCTGCGGCACTGCATCGAGCACGGCGCGCGCCAGTGGATGCTCGCTGCCCGATTGCAGAGCGGCAGCCCGTGCGAGCAGGTCGTCGCGGCTCAGGGTCAACGATTGGGCATCGACGAGGGTTGGTTTTCCCTGGGTCAGCGTGCCGGTCTTGTCGAACGCGATCACGGTGACGGCGTGCATGGTCTCGAGCGCCAGCGCGTCCTGCACCAGGATGCCGTGCTTCGCCGCCGTGCCGGTGCCGGCCATGATGGCCGCCGGCGTGGCCAGGCCGAGCGCACACGGGCACGCGATCACGAGCACGGCGACCGCATGCAGCAGCGCGGTCGAAATGTCGCCGTTCCACGCCCACCAGCCGATGAAGGTGACGAGAGCGGCCACCGCCACCGCCGGCACGAAGACGGCGCTCACCCGATCGACCAGTTGCTGGATCGGTGCCTTGCGCGCCTGCGCCGATTCGACCAGGCGAACGATGCGCGCCAGCGCCGTCTCGGCGCCGACCGCCGTGGTGCGCACCACCAGCAGCCCTTCGGCGTTGATCGCACCGCCGGTGACGCGGCTGCCCGGCCCCTTCGTGACGGGCAGGCTTTCGCCGGTGAGCAACGATTCGTCCATGTGGCTCGCGCCCTCCAGTACCACGCCGTCGACCGGCGCGCGCTCGCCGGGGCGCAGCACCACCTCGTCGCCGACCTGCACCGAGGCCATGGGCACGCTTTCTTCGCGCCCATGGCGCCGCAAGCGGGCGGTGTCGGGCCGCAACGCCTGGAGCGCGCGCAAGGCCTCGGTGGTCTGCCGCTTGGCGCGGGCCTCCAGCCACTTGCCGAACCTCACCAGCGTGATGACGACCGCGGACGATTCGAAGTACAGCGTCGGCATGGCCGAGGCGTCGTGCCACAGATGCCACACGCTCAGCCCGTAGGCAGCGCTGGTGCCCAGGGCGACGAGCACGTCCATGCTGCCGCTGCCGGCGCGCAGCGACTTCCAGCCCGCCACGTAGAAGCGCCCGCCGAGCCAGAACTGCACCGGCGTGGCCAGCAGCAGCTGCAGCCAGCCCGGCAGCATCCAGTGCTGGCCGAACGCATCACCCAGCATGGGCAAGACGAGAGGCGCCGACAAGGCGGCCGCGATCGCCACCTGCCAGCCACGCGTGGCGGGCGGTTCGGTCGAGGCGATTTCATGGGCGACATAGCCGGCGCCTTCCACTGCGGCAATCAGGTCGGCGGTCTGCCCGCTGCTCTTCTGGCGCACCACCGTCGCTTGCTCGGTGGCGAGGTTGACGCTGACCGATTGCACGCCCGGCACGCGCGACAGTGCCTTCTCGACACGGGTGACGCACGAGGCGCAGGTCATGCCCTCGATCGGGAGCTGCAAGGTGAGGGTCGAGTTCGGGTCCATGCATGGAGCTTAGACCTTCCCATGATGGAAAGGTCAAGAACATCCCCATGCTTGACCTTGCCATCATGGGAAGGTGAATACTGGAGGCTCATCCACGAAAGAACCTCGCCATGATCGAACTCACCCTGCCCACCATGACCTGCGGCCATTGCGTTCGCACCGTCACCAACACCGTGCACAAGCTCGACCCGGCGGCCAAGCTCGAGATCGACCTGCCCAGCCACAAGGTGCGGATCGAGTCGAGTCGTCCGGCGGCTGACTTCACCACGGCCCTGACCGAAGAGGGTTACGCCCCCGCCTCCTAAACTCGCCGCTTTCGTCGTCTTGCAGGAGTGCGCATGAAACGCAGCTTGTCCGCTGTCAGTGTGATTGTTTGCCTCGCGGCCCTCACGGCCACCGCCGCCCACGCGCAGACGCTGCGCTGGGCCTCGCAGGGCGATGCGCAAACCATGGACCCGTATTCGCAGAACGAGCTGCTGACCAACGCGATGAACGGCCAGGTCTATGAAACCCTGGTCAGCCGCGGCAAGACGATGCTGATCGAGCCGGCGCTCGCCATCGAATGGCAGCAAGCGTCACCCACGCAGTGGCGCTTCAAGCTGCGGCCCAGCGTCAAGTTCCACGATGGCAGCCCGTTCACCGCCGACGACGTGGTGTTCTCGATCCAGCGGGCCAAGGAGGCCTCGTCCGACATCGCCGTCTACGCCAACGCGGTGGGCACCCCGAAGAAGGTCGACGACCTCACCGTCGAGTTCAATCTCGCCAGCGTGAACCCGATCTTCCTGCAACACATCGGGCTGCTGCCCATCATGAGCAAAGCCTGGGCCGAGAAGAACAAGGCCACCAAGCCCATCGACTTCAAGAACAAGGAAGAGGGCTACGCCTCCTTCCACACGAACGGCACCGGGCCATACGTGCTGGTCTCGCGCCAGCCCGACGTGAAGACGGTCTACAAGCGCAACCCCGCCTGGTGGGGCAAGTTCGACGGCAATGTGCAGGAGGTGGTCTACACGCCCATCAAGAGCGACGCCACTCGCGTGGCTGCGCTCATCTCGGGCGAAATCGACTTCGTGCTCGACCCGGCACCGCAAGACCTGCCTCGGCTGCGCAACACCAGCGGCGTGAAGGTGATCGACGGCCCGGAGAACCGCATCGTCTTCATCGGCATGGACCAGCTGCGCGATGAGCTGCTCTACAGCAACGTGAAGGGCAAGAACCCGTTCAAGGACCTGCGGGTGCGCAAGGCGCTGTACCAGGCGGTCGACATCGAGACCATCAAGACCAAGCTGATGCGCGGCCAGGCGCAGCCCACCGGCGGCATCACGTCGTCTCCGCTGGGTGCCTACAACGACCCTGAACTCGAGAAGCGCCTGCCCTACGACCTGGAAGCCGCCAAGAAGCTGATGGCCGATGCCGGCTACCCGCAAGGCTTCGAAGTGACGCTCGACTGCCCGAATAACCGATACATCAACGACGAAGAGATCTGCCAGACGCTCGCTTCGATGTGGGCTCGGCTGAACGTGAAGGTGCGTGTCAACGCGATGTCGCGCTCGTCCTACTTCCCCAAGGTGCAGAAGTACGACACCTCCCTGTACATGCTGGGTTGGGGCGGCCAGATCACCGATGCCGAAGTCACGATCACGCCGGTGCTGCGCAGCCGAGGCGAGGGCGGCATCGGCACCTGGAACTTCGGCGGCGCGAAGGACGCGCAATTCGACGAACTGGCCATCGCGTCGAGCAAGGAGGCCGACCCCAAGAAGCGCGAGCAGCTCATCAAGTCGCTGCTCAAGCGGCACAACGAGCTGGTGCTGAACATTCCGCTGCACCGCCAGGTCATTCCGTGGGCGATCCGGCAGAACGTCGACGCGGTGCACCGGCCCGACAACTGGCTGGAATGGCGATGGGTCACGCTGAAGTGACAAAAAACGGCAGGTCGCGGCACTGACACCGCACTGTCGGCGCGAGGCAACGAAGTGCTGAGGTTTGCAGAAAATCCTGATCTCTGTGCTTGCAAGGCAGACCGCGGTCCGCACAATCGCCCACGCATCTCCTGCGCCCACGCACTGCACTCATGCACTCAACCGTCATGCATTCATCCGTCACGCGCCGCCATCTTCTGCTTGCCGCTGCGGCCGGCCCCGTTGCGCTTCACACACCGAACGCGCTGGCTGACAGCTGGCCCGCCAAGCCGGTGCGCATCGTGGTGCCGTTCGCGACGGGCGGCACGACCGACGTGCTGGCGCGGGTGCTCGCACCCCAGCTGCAACGTGCATTCGACCAACCCTTCACCGTGGACAACAAGGGCGGCTCCGGCGGCAACCTCGGAGCGGCCGAGGTGGCGAAATCGCCACCCGATGGCTACACGCTGTTGATGGGCACCGTGGGCACCCAGGCCATCAACGGTGCGCTCTATGCGAGCCTGCCCTTCGACCCCATCAAGGACTTCGCGCCCATCACGTTGGTGGCCAACGTGCCCAACGTGCTGGTGATGAACCCGGCCAAGATGGAGGCGGCTGGCATCCACAGCGTGCTCGACCTGATCAAGTATGCGAAGGACAACCCCGGCAAGCTCAACATGGCGAGCTCGGGCAGCGGCACCTCCATCCACCTCACTGGCGAGCTCTTCAAGACCATGACCGGCACGGTGATGCCGCACACGCCCTACAAGGGCTCGGGCCCGGCGCTGGCCGACCTGGTCGCCGGCAAGATGGACGTGATGTTCGACAACCTGCCGTCGGCCTCGCCGCTCATTAAGTCGGGCAAGCTCAAGGCGCTGGCGGTGACCAGCACCACGCGTTCGTTCTCGATGCTCGAGTTGCCGACGATCGATGAGGCGGGCGGGCCCTTGCTCAAGGGCTTCGATGCGACGTCCTGGTTCGGCATCCTCGCGCCGGTGGGCACCCCGCTCGAGATCGTTGGCAAGCTGCACACCGAGATCGCGCGCTCACTCGGCACCGAAGCCATGCGCCAGACGATGCTGGCGCAAGGCGCCATCCCCAGCGGCATGGGCTCGGCCGCATTCGGGCGGCTCATCACCTCGGAGTCTTACAAGTGGGCCAAGGTGATCAAAACATCGGGCGCGCACGCGCAATAGACTGAAGCTCCTTTGAGGAGCTGTCATGCCGAGCACCGAAACGCTTGAAAGATTCATCGCGAGAGTGGAGCAGAACGCTCACGCTGAGGCGGTGGAGGAGTTCTACACCGCCGACTCGACGATGAGCGAGAACATGGGCCCGCCGCGTGTGGGCCGTGAACTGCACGTGGCCAATGAACGCAAGGTCATGGCGCGCGCGGCATCGGTCAGCTCGCAATGCGTGCGACCGGTGTTCGTGAACGGCGACCACGTCGTCATCCGCTGGATCTTTCACTTCGAATGGAAGGACGGCAGCTTCACCCACATGGAAGAGCTGGCCTACCAGCGCTGGGAAGGCGAGCGCATGGCGGAAGAGACGTTCTTCTACGATCCCTTGCAACGAACTCCGCAGAAGCCGGCTTAGGGGCGAACATATCAATTGGGCGCTCGCCCCTGCGCGCGCAGCGCCGCATCCATCAAGCAACGCCCGCGGATCCGGCTTTGCCGGTCCGCCAGGCGGCGCCCCTCGGGGGCAGGAGCGAAAGCGACTGGGGGGCTATCGCGTTGCGCGACGGCGCACGCAGTCGATGTATTTGTGGCCGTCGGGTGGCAGCCCGCTGCGCTGCGACTCCCACATCATCTCGCCCAGGCACTCCATGACCTCGTGCTGCGCTTCATGCGCCGAGCCGCGCTTGGCAGCGAGCAACGCGTAGGCCTGCTTGATGCCGCGCGGCTGGTCGATGCTGACCTGCTCGCTGATCGACAGGTGCATCGACAAGTGCAGGAAGGGGTTGGTGCGGCCGGCCTCGACGTCATAGACGGCCGCCAGCGCGGCCTCCACGTCATCAAGCTCGGCGTGGTATTCGGGGTGCTCGCCGATCCAGTCGGCGGCCACGGTTTCCATCGGCGTGAGCGGCAGGCCTTGCCGGCGCTTACTGTGGGTGTCGCAAAAGAAACGGCGAACGTCGTTTTGGGATGGGGCGAACATCGGAGAATTCTCGCTTTTCTTATCGATGATCACCGACCATGGGTTTTATGCCGTCGCCGTGCCCGCGGTGTTGATGATGGGGTTGGCCAAGAGCGGCTTCGGTGCCGGCTTCGGCGCGCTGGCCACGCCGCTGATGGCGCTGGCCATTCCCGTGCCCCAGGCTGCGGCCATCATGCTGCCGCTTCTGCTGGTGATGGACGCCACGGGTGTCAAGGCGCTTTGGCACCGGCGTGACCGAGCGCTGCTGCGCCTGCTGCTGCCGGCGGGGCTGCTGGGCACGGTCATCGGGTTCCTGATGTTCGGGGTGCTGCCGACGCACATCGTGTCGGGCATCGTGGGTGCGTTGACCTTGCTCTTCTTGGCGCAGCGCCTGCTGTTCCCGCCGCGCGCCGATGCACCGCCTCCGCCGCGCTGGCTGGGTTTTCTGCTGGGCTCGGCCTCGGGTTTCACAAGTTTCGTCGCCCACGCGGGCAGCCCGCCGGTGAGCGCCTATGTGCTGCCTTTGCGCCTGCCGCCCATGGTCTTCACGGCGACGATGGCGATCTTCTTCGCGACGCTCAACCTCTCCAAGGTCGTGCCCTATGCCTGGCTGGGCCTGATCGACCTGCGCAACATGAGCACCGCGCTGGTGTTGATGCCGCTGGCACCGGTGGGCGTGTGGATCGGCGTGCGCCTGGTGCCTCACATTCCGCCGGCGCTCTTCTACAAACTGGTCTATGCGGGCATGTTGCTCACTGGCCTCAAGCTGCTGTGGGACGGATTTCACTGACGATGCATCGCCGCGATGCACGGCCGGCCCAGGAAAGCGTTCACCTTGTCATGAGCCGATTCAGCCGCGGCGGTTCAGCGCCCGGCTGCTCTTGAGCGCGAAGTAGAACCACTCGTTGCCGGGCGTGGCCGCCGGGTTCGGGAACACGATGAAACCGTCGCTCGGCGCACGCAGCACCGTGCCATCGGCGCGGGTGCCAATGGCCTCGCCGGCCTTCAGCGGGTCGTAGCTGGCCCACTCGCGCGCAAAGCGGTCGTCGGCGTGGTGGCGGTCGGTCACCTCGGCCAGGCGCAGCAGTTCGATGTCTGCGCGCGCCGGGGGCGCCGGTTCGTCCACCAGCTTCAGGTGTGCGAGGGTGTTGCGGATGGCACGGTAGGCCACTTCCGGTGAGCGCGGGTCGGCGTGCTGGCCGCATTCGAGCGTGATGGCGTAGCCACCCTGGCTGCGCGTGTACTCGGTGGTGCCCACGCCGTAGCTCGGGTCGGTGCTGAGCATCTGCGCGCGGTCGGTCGGGGTTGCGCGCTGCAGCCGGTTCTTCACGCCGGTGGCATAGGTGTCGAGCCAGCCTTCGACGATGCGGCGCGGGCCCAGGCGCAACGCCAGCGCTTCTTCTTCGGCGGCGTGGGCAAAGGGCTCCAGCGTGCCCTTGTTGTCGGGCGGGCCGATCATCGCGAAGGGCTCGCCAGCGGTGTGGAAGGAATGCAGGTCCAGCAGCACCTCGTGTGCGGCGAGCAGCGGGCACAGCACGTTGCCGATGCGGTCTTCGTGGTCCTGCGGATCGTCAGTGGGCCGCAGGTTGCGGTTGAGGTTGCGGTCGCCCGAACGCTGGCCTTTCTGGTAGGCCAGCGGGTTGGTCACCGCCACGAAGGTCACGCTGCCACGGGTGATCTGCAAGCCGCCGCTGTCGAGCTCGGCCAGCACGCGCTCGATGCCGCGTGTGCCGCATGTTTCGTTGCCGTGCACGGCGCCGAGCACGATGAGCTGCCGGCCCGGCTGCAAGGCCTTGAAGCTGTGGGTTCGCAGGAACGATGTCGATGTCATGGTGCGCTCTCGCTCGATTCAGCGACTGATTCGTTGCTCCAGCCCGCTCGTTGCTTGCGCTCCTGGGCCTCTTCACGTTCCTTGGCCCAGAGCTGCTCCAGCTGCTGCCGGCCTTGCTTGGCCACCGCAATGAGCTTGGCTTCGTCGGTGCGGTGCAGCGCCATCTCTTCCAACAGCTCGATGTTGTGGCGCCTGAAGCGCAGGGCGAGGTTGCGTGCCTGGTGGCGCTGCCAGCCCATCGCTTCGAGCACGGTGCGCCCGGTCATCAGTGCCGAGTCGAGCGTTTCGCGTTCGATCAGCGTGACGCCGCGTTCACGCAGGCCGTAGTAGTGCGTCACGTTGCGGGCGCGCGCAATGATGGTCATCTGCGGGAAGTGTTCTTTCACCACGTCAACGAGCTTCAGGCTCTGCTCCACGTCGTCGATGGCCACCACGATCACGCGTGCCTCGGCAGCACCGGCCGTGCGCAGCAGGTCGAGCCGCGTTGCGTCGCCGTAGAAGACCTTGGACCCGAACTTGCGCAGGCTTTCGACCTGCTCCGCATCGTGCTCGAGCACGGTGGCGCTGATGCCGTTGGCAAACATCAGGCGGCCGACGATCTGGCCGTAGCGGCCGAAGCCGGCAATGATCACCGGCGCGCTTTGCGGCTCGCTGATCTCGTCGACGTTGACCGGCTTGTGCTTGGCCAGCAGCGGAATCCACCACTTGTCGGCGGCCACCAGCAGCAGCGGCGTCAGCAGCATCGAGATGGCGACGGCGGCTACCAGCAGCGACGAGGTGGCCGTGTCGATCACATTGGCCTGCGTCGCGGTCTGGAACACCACGAAGCCGAACTCGCCGCCCTGAGCCAACAGGATGATGAACACCGGGCGCTCGGGCTTGGGCAGCGGCATCACGCGCCCCATGCCCCACAGCACGGCGGCCTTCAGTGCGAAGAAGCCCAGCACGATGGCGGTGATGAGCAGCGGCTGCTTCAGCACCACCGCGAAGTCGATGCTCATGCCCACGGCGATGAAGAAGAGGCCCAGCAGCAAGCCCTTGAAGGGCTCGATGTCGGTCTCGAGCTCGCGCCGGTATTCGCTTTCGGCCAGCAGCACGCCGGCGAGAAAGGCACCCAGCGCCATCGACAGGCCCACCGCCTGCATCAGCGCTGCGGTGGCCACCACCAGCAGCAGCGCGGCGGCGGTGAAGATCTCCGGTGTCGCGCTGCGGGCGATCCAGCGCAGCGCCGGGCGCAGCAGCAAGCGCCCGCCCAGCACGATGGTGGCGATCACGCCGATGGCCTTGGCCGCCGCGAGCCAGGCGCTGCCTTCAGCGTGCACGCCCTCGGTGGCTGCCAGCAGCGGCACCAGCGCGAGGATGGGGATGGCCGCGATGTCTTGCAGCAGCGCCACGCTGAGCAGGCTTTGCCCACTGGTGGTGGCCATCAGGTTGCGTTCGCCGAGCACGCCCAGGCCGATGGCGGTGGACGACATCGCCAGGCCGATCCCGCCCACCAGCGCGAGCTGCCAGGGCACGCCGAACGCCACGGCGATGGCCATCAGCACCGCGGCCGAGCCGAAGAGCTGCACGCTGCCCCAGCCGAAGATCGGCTTGCGCAGCGACCACAGGCGGCGCGGCTCCAGTTCGAGGCCGACGAGAAAGAGCATCAGCACCACGCCGAACTCGGCGAAGTGCAACATGTCCTGCGGGTCGGTCACGAGCCGCAGGCCCCATGGCCCGATGGCAATGCCCGCGGCCAGGTAGCCGATGATGGAACCGAGGCCCAGCTTCTTTGCCACCGGAACGGCCAGCACGGCCGCGCCAAGGTAGACCAAGGTGCCGGTCAGCCAACTGCCGTGTTCCATCAGGCAGCCTCGGCGTTGTGTTCGGCCAATGCACCGTCGATGGTGTTGGCGGCTTCCTCCTGCGGGCGAGCAGAGAGCGGGACCTCGCAGGCGACGCACTCTTCCATTCCTTCGAGCTCGGGCCAGGCCGGGTAGCTGGCCAGGTGATCGGCCAGGGTCTTGGCGTGCGCGCCGAGGTCGTGGTGGCTCACCTTGTGGGCGCCGTGCAGCACCATGGGCGGAAGGAAGCGCATGCCACACAGGGCGGCGGTCTGTTCGTAGGGGGGCATGAAGGCTTCGAAGTGATATCGGTTGTAACTGGTGGGTTGGTACGAGTCGTCGGGGCCGCCAGTGCTGGCGACCAGCCACAGGTCTTTGCCCTTCAGCGCTTCGCCTTCGGGCCCGTAGGCCCAGCCGAAAGCCAGCACCTCGTCGACCCAGAGCTTCATCAGTGGGGGCATGTGGTACCAGTGGATCGGGTGCTGCCAGACCACCAGCTGTGCGGCCGCGAGGGCGGCCTGCTCGGCGGCCACGTCGATCAGGTAGTCGGGGTAGAGCGAGTAGAGGTCACGCACCTGGACACGCGGCACCTCGGCGGCAGCGCGCATCAGCCGGCGGTTGATGCGCGACAGCTCCATGTGCGGGTGGGCCGTGATCACGAGGATGTCGGTCGCTTGGGTCATGGGTAAGTCTTGAGTTGGGAGAAAGCGGGCGCCCGTTAACATAACCGCAAACGTCCAGGATGTACTGAACAAGCCCGCGCTGTGCGCGGCGAAGACTGGTTAGTACATCCATAACTCGGGAGCAGCGCATGCCGGTGATCGTGGTGGCTAATCCGAAGGGTGGGGTGGGCAAGAGCACCCTGTCGACCAACGTGGCGGGTTATCTGGCCCATGCCGGGCACGCGGTGATGCTGGGTGATGTGGACCGCCAGAAGTCGGCCCGCACCTGGCTGTCGCTGCGCCCCGAAGGGCTGCCGAAGATCACCAACTGGGATGTTGCGCACGACGAGGTCGTGCGCCCGCCCAAAGGCACCACCCACGTGGTGCTCGACACCCCGGCCGGCCTGCACGGCAAGCGGCTCGACGAGGTGATGAAGATCGCCGACAAGGTGATCGTGCCGCTGCAGCCCAGCATCTTCGACATCCACGCCACCCACGCCTTCATCGGCGAGCTGCTGGCGCACCGCCGCGGCGACAAGGTGGCGGTGGGTGTGGTGGGCATGCGCATCCGCGAGGGCACTATCTCGGCCGACCAGCTGCGCAGCTTTCTTGGCACCTTGGCGACGCCGGTCGTCACCTTCCTGCGGGACACTCAGAACTACGTTCACCTGGCCGCCCGCGGACTCACCCTATGGGACGTGGCGCCCAGCCGGGTCGAGCGCGACATGGAACAGTGGCAGCCCCTCATCACCTGGATCAATGCATGAAGATTTTCGAGAAGATTTCGGACCTGCAGCCCCTGGTCGGCCAGGAGCTCGGCGTCAGCGAGTGGCTGACCGTCACGCAAGAACGGATCAACAAGTTCGCCGAGGCAACCGGCGATCACCAATGGATACACCTTGATGCCGAGCGCGCCAAGGAAGGCCCCTTCGGCACGACGATCGCGCACGGCTTTCTCACGCTGAGCCTGCTGCCCGAGATGACGGCCACTGCTTTCCATGTCACGGAAGTGAAGATGGGCGTGAACTATGGCCTGAACAAGGTGCGCTTTCCGTCGCCGGTGCCGGTGAACAGCCGCCTGCGCGGGCGCTTCAAGCTGCTCGAATACATCCCGCTCGAAGGTGGTGCGCAGGTGACCGTTGAATGCACCATGGAACGCGAAGGATCCACCAAGCCGGTGTGCGTGGCCGAGTCGCTGGCCCGCCGGTACGCCTGAAACCAGGGGGACACACCTTTCGACCCCCATTGGAGGGAGGCTTGGGCTGCGGTGCCTGGCATAGGATCGCCACTCGCACACACCTATGGGGGAACAACAATGAAGGTCCTGCTGGTCGATGACCACCCGCTGATTCTTTCGGCGCTGCAAACGGTCATCAAGGGGCTGGGTGACCACGTCAATGTGGTCGGCGCGGGCAGTGCCCGTGCTGCCCGCGAGGCATTGAAGGCCGCGAACGATTTCGACCTCGTGCTGCTCGACCTGCAGCTCGGTGACGCCGATGGCTTCGACCTGCTGGTCGAGTTTCGCGCTGCCTACCCGGCCCTGCCGGTGGTGGTGGTCTCGGCCTCCGACCGCGCCAGCGATGTGATCCGCTCCATCGACCTCGGCGCCATGGGTTTCGTGCCCAAGCGCGCCACCAACGAGACGCTGTTCGAGGCCTTGCACATGGTGATGTCGGGCGGCATCTACGTGCCGCCAATGAGCATTGGTGTGGAGCCTTCGGCAACGCGGCGCAGCACTGACGCTGCCAGCCAGCTCAACGTCGTCAACAAGGAAGCCACCGACAGCGGCTTCCAGACCCAGCCCAGTCTGGCCTCGCTCGGGCTCACGCCGCGCCAGACCGATGTGCTTGCACTGCTGCTGCAAGGCAACCCCAACAAGCTGATCGCACGCGAACTGGGTGTGTCGGTCGAGACCGTCAAGGACCACGTGGCTGCTGTGCTGCGCGCGCTCGGCGTGAGTTCGCGCACCCAGGCCGTGCTGGCCGTCAGCCAGATGAGCCAGCAGCACGGCGGCTTCTCTGCCTGGCGCAGCAGCACGCCACGTTGACGCGATGATCACGCTGCTGCCTGGCCGCGAGAAAGCCGCATCATCGGGAGCGCACGAAGCCCCCGGTGGGGCCGGTGTCGATGCCGCGACCCGCGCGATGCTGGAAGACCAGGCCTCGGCCGAGCGCGTGGCCGACATCTACGCCTACCTGCCCACCACCACCATCGCGATGATCCTGGGGGTGGGCGTCACCGTGAGCCAGTTCTGGAAGCTGGTGCCGCGGCCCGGCATGCTGGCGTGGCTGGGTGTGCTGGGCGTGCTGGGCTTGGTGCGGGCCTGGATGTCATACGGCTTCAGCCACCGGCTGAATGATGATCGTGCGGCCCTGCTGCGCTGGTACCAGGCCTGGCGCGCCACCACCTTGTGCGCCGGTCTGCTGTGGGGCGTGGCGGCGTGGTTCTTCTACGGCTATGGCCACGACTCGGAGAAGCTGATCCTGATCCTCACGATCTACAGCTTCTGCATGGCCGGCATGCAGATTCTTTCGCCGCAGCACAACACCTTCTACGAGTTCTGCGCGCTGTGCCTGGCGCCGCTGATCGTGCGCGTGGCGCTGCCTGGTGATCCCAAGAGCCTGCTGCTGGCGGCCTATTTGCTCGTCGTCTTCGGCATCACGGTGATGCTGGCGCGGCTGTACCGCAAGAACAACGAAGGGCTGATGCAGATCAAGGTGCGCGCCGATCAGCTGCTGATCCAGCTGCGCGCCGAGAAGGCCGCGGCCGACAAGGCCCGCCAGGAGGCCGAAGTGGCCAACCGCGCCAAGACGCAGTTCTTCGCCGCGGCCAGCCACGACTTGCGGCAACCCCTGCATGCCATGGGCTTGTTCGCCGAAGCCCTGCGCCAGCGCAGCCACGACGAAGAGGTGACGCACCTTGTGGCCAGCATCAACGGCTCGGTGGATGCCTTGGAGGGGTTGTTCTCTGAACTGCTCGACATCACCAAGATCGACACCGGTGGTGTCGACGTGACGCCCGAGCACTTCAACGTTGGCGAGATCTTCCGCAAGCTGCGTCTGCACTTCGAGCCGGTGGCGTTCGAGAAGGGCCTGAGCCTGCGCTTTCGCGGTGCGGCCCACAACATCTATGCCGACCCGGTGCTGGTCGAGCGCATCATGCGCAACCTTGTGTCCAACGCCATCCGCTACACCAACGACGGCAGCGTGCTGGTGAGCTGCCGGCGGCGCAACGGCCATCTGCTGCTGCAAGTGTGGGACACCGGCGTGGGCATCCGCGAGCGCGAGCAGGAGCACATCTTCGAAGAGTTTTACCAGGTGCCCTACAGCGAAACGCTGTCGCCGCAACAGCGCAAGGGGCTGGGTCTGGGGCTGGCCATCGTCAAGCGCCTCGCGGGGCTGATCGACGCGCCGCTGTCGCTGCGTTCCGAACTGGGCCGCGGCACGGTGTTTTCATTGCAGCTGCCCCCGGGCAAGGCGCCCCGTGCACGCGGGCCGAGCGACGTGGCCGGCAAGGCGCCGCTCGGCATCACGCTCGACCACAAGTTCATCGTCGTGGTCGAAGACGAACCCGCGGTGCGCGGCGGGCTCGAGGTGCTGCTGAAGGGTTGGGGGGCGCAGGTGGCTTCGTTCGAGACGGTGGAAGCCAGCCAGGCGTGGGCGCAGGCTGCCGACCCCATCAGCTCTCGGCCCGATCTCTTGATCGTCGACTACCGGCTGGAGCAGGGCCGCACCGGCGTCGAAGCCATCCAGGCCTTGCGCCAGCGCTTCGGTCCCGCGGTGCCGGCCATCATGGTCACCGGCAGCACCATGACCGGCCACGAGGCCGAAGCTCAGGAACACGACTTCCACCTGCTGGTGAAGCCCGTGGTGCCCAACAAGCTGCGGGCCATGATCGGCTTCAAGCTCGGAGTGCGGTCACCTACCTCGACCTGAGACCAACCCCTAGAACTCGAGGTTGTCGATCAGGCGGGTGTTGCCCAGGCGGGCGGCGCCCAACACCACCAGCGGTGCGGTGATGTCGGTTGCCTTGGGTGGCAGCAGGTCACTGCGGCGGCGTACCGTCAGGTAGTCGGGTTGCCAGCCGCGCGCCGACAGGCTGTGGCGGGCTTGTGCTTCGAGTTGCTCGAGCGCTGCCGGCTGGGCGCGGAACCCTTCGGCCAGTTGCTTCAAGGTTTGCGACAAGGCGAGCGCTTCGGTCAGCTCGGCCGGGCTCAGGTAGCCATTGCGCGACGACAAGGCCAGGCCGTCATCCGAACGGCGCGTTTCGCCGCCCTCGACGGCGAGAGGCAGCGCGAACTGCTCGACCATGCGGCGGATCACCATCAGCTGCTGGTAGTCCTTCTTGCCGAACACCGCGATCTTGGGTTGCACGATCGAGAACAGCTTCATCACGACGGTGCTCACGCCGGTGAAGAAGCCGGGTCGGAAGTGGCCTTCGAGGATATCGGCCAACGCCGGGTCGGGCAGCACCTTGAAGGCCTGCGGCTCGGGGTACATCTCGCGCTCGTCGGGGGCGAACACCAGATCGCAGCCAGCACCTTTCAGCAGCTCGGCATCGCGCGGCAGCGTGCGCGGGTAGCGGTCGAAGTCTTCATGCGGTGCGAACTGCAGCCGGTTGACGAAGATGCTGGCCACCACCGGCAGGCCGTGCTGCTTGGCTTGGCGCACCAGGGCCAGATGGCCTTCGTGCAGGTTGCCCATCGTGGGAACGAAGGCGCATGACTGCGGACCCGGCAATGCCGCACGCAGTTCGGCGATGGTGTGGAGAATTTTCATCGTCAGGCTTGGGGATCAATAGCCGTGCAGTGCGTCGTCTGGGAACGTGCGCGACTTCACATCGACCACGTAGCGCGCAATCGCAGCCTCGATCGACGGTGCGCCTTCCATGAAGTTGCGCACGAAGCGCGGCAGCTTGCCTTGGGTGATGCCCAGCATGTCGTGCAGCACCAGCACCTGGCCCGAACAACCCTGGCCGGCACCGATGCCGATGGTGGCCATCGCCACTTTCTCGGTGATCTCGCGGGCGACGGCAGATGGCACGAGCTCCAGCACACACATCGCGGCGCCTGCGTCGGAAAGCTCTCGCGCGTGTTGCAGCAGCGTTGCCGCGCCATCGGCACTGCGACCCTGGATGCGGTACCCACCGAGCGCGTGCACCGACTGCGGCGTGAGGCCCAGGTGGGCGCACACCGGCACGCCGCGTTCGACGAGAAAACGCACCGTCTCGGCCGTCCAGCCGCCGCCTTCGAGCTTGACCATCTGCGCACCGGCCTGCATCAATGCGGTGGCACTGCGCATGGCTTGCTCGCGCGATTCTTGATAACTGCCGAAGGGCAGGTCGCCGATCAGAAAGGTGTTGCGGTTTCCCGCCGCCACGCAGCGCAGGTGGTACGCCATCTCTTCGACGGTCACCGGCAAGGTGCTCGGTCGGCCCTGCAGCACCATGCCGAGCGAGTCGCCGACCAGCGCGCAATCCACACCCGCAGCGTCCCCTACCTTGGCAAAGCTCGCGTCGTAGCAGGTCAGCATGACGATGGGCTCGCCGGCCGCCTGCATGTCGCGCAGCTTGTGCAGCGTCATCGGCTTGCGCTCTTTCGCAGCCGACGTGCCACCGCCGTAGAGGTTCGGCACCGAGGTGGCGGGCGCGCCGGCGGCGTCCATCATGACGTCTTCATCCCCAGCCGGTCGAGCAACTCTCGGTCGGCTTGAACGTCGGGGTTGCCGGTGGTCAGCAGTTTGTCGCCGTAGAAGATCGAGTTGGCACCGGCCAGGAAGCACAGCGCCTGCACGGCGTCGCCGAGTTGCTGGCGGCCGGCCGACAGGCGCACACGCGAGGTGGGCATCGTGATGCGGGCTACGGCGATCGCACGCACGAATTCCAGCGGGTCGAGCTTGGCCTGGCCGTGCAGCGGCGTTCCTTCGACCTGCACCAGGTTGTTGATGGGCACCGACTCCGGGTACGGGTCGAGGTTGGCCAGCGCGGCGATCAGCGCGGCGCGCTGCGTGCGCGTCTCGCCCATGCCGACGATGCCGCCGCAGCACACCTTCACGCCGGCACCGCGCACGCGTTGCAGCGTGTCGAGACGGTCTTCGTATTGGCGGGTGCTGATGATGTCACCGTACTTGTCGGGCGCGGTGTCGATGTTGTGGTTGTAGTAGTCGAGGCCGGCCTCTTGCAGCGTCTCGGCGTGGCCGTCTTCCAGCATGCCGAGCGTGGCGCAGGTCTCCAGCCCCAGGGACTTCACCGCGCTGATCAGCTCGGCCACCTTCTCCACGTCACGGTCTTTCGGGCCGCGCCAGGCGGCACCCATGCAGAAGCGGGTGGCGCCGGCGGCTTGTGCCCGACGTGCGGCCTCGAGCACGGCCTCGGGCTCCATCAGCTTGCTGGCCTCGACGCCGGTGTCGTAGCGGGCCGCTTGCGGGCAGTAGGAGCAGTCTTCCGGGCAGCCGCCGGTCTTGATCGACAGTAGCGTGGAGAGCTGCACCTCGGACGGATCGAAATGCGCGCGGTGCACGGTCTGTGCCTGGTGCATCAGCTCGGCGAAGGGCAGTGCGAACAGGGCCTCGACCTCGGCCACCGACCAGCGCTCGGGGGTGTCAATAGGAGCGGCGGGGCGGGGGTGGACACGAACGGCGGCTTCTTGCATGGAAAGGTCTCCAAGGGGGCACGGCGCGCAGTCTAACCAGATGCGCCGGCGCGGTGGCGGGAAGGGCGTGAGGGCGTCAGGCCGGCTGGTAGGCCAGGCGCACGTAGATGGGCGCGAACGCCTCGGCTTGCGTCACTTCGAGCAGGTGCTCGCGCGAGAGTTCGAGCATGGCGATGAAGGTCACCACCAGCACCTGCGGGCCGCGGCTCACGTCGAACAAATCCTCGAACATCGCGAAGCGACGGCCCTGCAGGCGGCGCAGCACGATGCTCATGTGCTCGCGCACGCTGAGCTGCTCGCGGGTGATGGTGTGGTGCTGGGTGAGCTTGGCGCGCTTCAGGATGTCTTGCCAGGCGGCACGCAGCTCGTCGGCGTCGACGTCAGGGAAGCGCGGGCTGAGCGACTGTTCGATGGTCACCTGGGCCCGCAGGAAATCGCGGCCGATCACCGGCAGACGGTCGAGCCGCGCGGCGGCCAGTTTCATCTGCTCGTATTCCAGCAGGCGGCGCACCAGCTCGGCACGCGGGTCTTCGGGTTCCTGGCCCTCGGCCACCTTCTTCGGCGGCAGCAGCATGCGCGACTTGATCTCGATCAGCATCGCCGCCATCAGCAGGTATTCGCTGGCGAGTTCGAGGTTGGTCTTGCGGATCTGCTCGACGTAGGCCAGGTACTGGCGCGTCACGCTGGCCAGCGGGATGTCGAGGATGTTGAAGTTCTGCTTGCGGATCAGGTAGAGCAGCAAGTCCAGCGGGCCTTCGAAGGCCTCGAGAAACACCTCCAGCGCATCCGGCGGGATGTAGAGGTCGTGCGGCATCGTGAACAGCGGCTCGCCATACAGGCGCGCCACGGCCACGTGGTCCACGACATTCGGGGCAGCGGCTGCCTCGGGCGCGTCCGGCGCCATCACCTCGTTGCTCACGGTGGGCTCAGCTCAGCAAAAATCAGCGCTTGGTCTGATAGACGTAAGGCTGTTGCGCGACCCGGGCGTCGCTGTACTCAGCCTGCGTAGGCAAGTCGATGGGCTTGTCCCACAGCAGCGCCCGTCCCTGGCGTTGCTCGTCTTCCAACGTCGGCTTCTTCGCCTTCAGGTCCTCGATGAACGAGGTGACGTCGGATTTGTAGGCTTTCCAGAAGAGCGGCATGGTGGTTGGGGCGCCAGAGTGAAGGCCGCGATTTTAGCGGGCCCCCAGACCAGTAGATGTCCCCCCTCGCTTTTCGGATGGCGAGAGGCACTTTCAGGCCTCGACCCGGCGGACGCTTTCCGCCTGCTGCAAAAACTGGTTCGATTCGCCCACGATCCAGCGGGCCAACTGATCGAGCAGGTCGGAGCCGACCTTGTGTGCCGGAAAATCGGCAGTCACGGTTTCCAGCGTGTCGAAGTTGCTGATCTGGAAGCGCAACTTGCCCTCGTCGTGGTTGGGAAGCAGGCGAGCCGACAGCGTCAGGTCGGCGGTGAAGCTGAACTTCACTTCTTCCAGCCGCCCGTTGTCGGGATCGCGCACCCATTGGGTGTCGGGCGTGATGCCCGCTTGCCGCAGGCGGGACTCCAGCTTCTCAATTTCTGGCGGGAAGTCCTTGCTCATCTTGACCGTGCGACCTGTCTTCTGCAGGCCATGGATCACGATGAAGTCGTAGACCTCCAGGTCGCGCAACTGTTTGCGGCGCGCGTCGACGCGAAAGTCGCAGCGCTTCAGGCCATCGATGGCCGTGGTCTTGTCCAGCAAGATGCGCAGCGGGGGGGTGGGCAACAGCACGTTGAGCTGCGGTGCCAGATCCATCCAGTACTGCAGTGTGGTCTTGCAGGCGGCTTCGACGAGCGCGGCATTGCGTGCGAGCGTGGCGAAGTCGACTGTCTGCTGTGTCTTGAGCGCGTCTGCTTGGCGCTTCAGGTCGTCTAGAAACCCCATCTTGTTTTCCCCTCGGCGAGGCAGAAAGCATGGCTCAGGGCACGTCGGTCGCCCGCGCCAGAGCCGCCCCCAGGTGGGTGGTGATATTCACCTCGCCGAGCACGGCATCGAAGGCAGCACGGTGGATCATCGCGCGCGGCTGCTCGTTCAGGTCGCACAGGACCAGCTTCACGCCCTGTCGCGCCAGGGCGCGGTGCAGCTGCATCAGCACGTCCAACCCGGAGTTGTCCATCGACACCAGCTGGTGCATTTCGAGCACCACCGCGCGGGTGCCTTCGGGCAGGCCGTGCGCCACCGCTTCGACCTTGCTGACGGCACCGAAGAACAGCGCACCGTAGAGCCGGTACACCCGCACGCCGGGCGGGCTGTCGGGCGCGAACTCCACGCGGAACAGCATGCTCATCCGGTAGATGAAGAAGCAGCAGGCGAGCACCAGGCCGACCTGCACGGCCACCGTGAGGTCGAACACCACGGTCAGGAAGAAGGTGCCCAGCAATACCGTGCGGTAGGGCACGCTGAAATGGCGCAGGCGGGCGAACTCGTGCCATTCACCCATGTTCCAGGCAGCGAACAGCACGATGCCTGCGAGCACCGCCAGCGGCACGTTCAGTGCCAACGGGGCCGCGGCCAGCACGATGACCAGCAGTGTCAGCGAGTGAACGATGCCGGCGACCGGGCTGTAAGCCCCGGCGCGGACGTTGGTGACGGTGCGGGCGATGGTGCCGGTGGCCGGGATGCCGCCGAAGAACGGCACCACCATGTTGGCCACGCCCTGCGCCATCAGCTCCTGGTTGGGGTCGTGCCGAGGCCGGTCGATGAGGTTGTCGGCAATGCGCGCGCACAGCAGTGACTCGATCGCGCCCAGCAGCGCGATGGTCAGTGTGGGGAACAGCAGCTCCTTGGCGCTCTGCCAGCTGAACGGCGGCAACTCGAGCGACGGCAGGCTCTGCGGTATGCCGCCGAAGCGCGTGCCGATGGTCTCGACCGGCAGCTTCAGGGCGAAGGCGATCACCGAGAGGATGACCAGCGCGACGATGGGGCCCGGCACGCGTGAGGCCGTGCGCAATGTGCGACCTTCGAGCATGGCCGGTGGCAGCAGCGAGCCGCTGGCGAACAGGCGCGGCCAGCCGAACAACATCAGCACGCACATGGCCCCCAGCGCCATCGCATAGGGGTTGAAGCTGCTCAGGTGCGTGAACAAGGCATACACCTGCGCGAAAAAGTCGCTGGGCAGCTTGCCGATCTGCAGGCCCAGCAGGTCCTTGATCTGCGAGAACGCGATCAGCACCGCGATGCCGTTGGTGAAGCCGATCACGATGGTCACCGGGATGTAGCGCACCAGCGCGCCGAGCTTGAACAAGCCCATCAGGAACAGCAGCACGCCGGCCAATGCGGTGGCGATCAGCAGGTTGGTCAACCCGTAGCGCAGCAGGATGCCGTAGACGATGACGATGAAGGCGCCCGCTGGCCCCCCGATCTGCACGCTGGAGCCACCCAGCACCGAAACGATGAAGCCCGCGATGATGGCCGTGAAGATGCCTTGCTCGGGTTTGACGCCCGAGGCGATGGCAAAGGCCATGGCCAGCGGCAGCGCCACGATGCCGACGGTGACGCCGGCCCCCAGGTCGGCGAAGAAATGCTGGCGCTTGTAGCCCTTCAGTGCATCCAGCAGGCGAGGCCGAAATGGATGCAGATGAAGGGCCATGCGGTCAGCGCACTCGCAGGCCCGGCGTGGCGCCCGGCCAGGGTTCGAGCACGTAGAGGCCGGGGTTGGCTTTCTCGTCGGCGTGCGACGCGGCCAGCACCATGCCTTCGCTGATGCCGAACTTCATCTTGCGTGGTGCGAGGTTGGCCACCATCACGGTGAACTTGCCGATCAGGTCTTCGGGCTTGTAAGCCGACTTGATGCCGCTGAAGACATTGCGCGTCTTGCCTTCGCCGACGTCGAGCGTCAGGCGCAGCAGCTTGTCGGACCCTTCGACGTGTTCGCAGTTGACGATCTTGGCGATGCGCAGGTCGACCTTGCTGAAGTCGTCGATCTTGATCTCGGCGGCCAGGGGCTCCCCGCCGGGCGGCGGCGCTTCGACGACGGCGGGTTCGAACAGAGCCTCAAGCATCTTGGGGTCGACGCGCTGCATCACATGCTTGTATTCGCCGATGGTGTGGGCGCCCAGGCCGTTGGCTGCGTCGGCAAAGTTCATCGGCGCGACGCGCAGGAAGGCTTCGACCTGTGCGGTCAGGGCGGGCAGCACCGGCTTGAGGTAGATCGTCAGCAAGCGGAAGGCTTCGATGCAGACCGTGCACACATCGTGCAGCCGTGCATCCATGCCTTGTTGCTTGGCCAACTCCCAGGGCTTGTTGGCATCGACGTATTCGTTCACGCGGTCGGCCAGCAGCATCACCTGGCGCAAGGCCTTGCCGTAGTCGCGCGATTCGTACAGCTCGGCGATGGTGTCGCGGTCGGCGCGTAGCAGCGTCAGCAGCGCTTCGCCGTCGGCGGCGATCTTGCCCAACTCTCCGCCGAAGCGTTTGGTCAGGAAGCCGGCTGCGCGGCTGGCAATGTTGATGTACTTGCCGACCAGGTCGGAGTTGACACGCGCGATGAAGTCATCGGGGTTGAAGTCGATGTCTTCCACCCGGCCGTTCAGCTTGGCCGCGATGTAGTACCGCATCCACTCCGAGTTCATCCCAAGTTGCAGATACTTCAACGGTGAAATCCCCGTGCCGCGGCTCTTGCTCATCTTCTCGCCGCTCAGCGCGAGGAAGCCGTGAACAAAGATGTGGTTCGGCACTTTGCGGCCACTGAAGTGCAGCATCGCGGGCCAGAACAGCGTGTGGAAGGTGATGATGTCCTTGCCGATGAAGTGGATCTGCTCGACGTTTGGGTCGGCCATGAAGGCGGTGAAGTCGCGGCCGGTCTTGTCGAAGTAGTTCTTCAGCGACGCCAGGTAGCCCACCGGCGCATCGAGCCACACGTAGAAGTACTTGCCCGGCGCGTCAGGAATCTCGATGCCGAAGTAGGGCGCATCGCGGCTGATGTCCCAGTCGTTCAGGCCCACGTGGCCCAGCTCGTCGGTGGTGAACCACTCCTTGATCTTGTTCAGCACCTCGGGCTGCAAGCGCGGCGTGCCATCGGCCGCGGTCTCTGCCGTCCAGCCCTTCAAGAACTCGACGCAACGCTCTGACGACAGGCGGAAGAAGAAGTGCGAGCTGCTCTTGAGCACCGGCGTGGCGCCGCTCAGCGCCGAATACGGGTTCTTCAGGTCGGTGGGCGCGTAGACGGCGCCGCAGTTCTCGCAGTTGTCGCCGTACTGGTCTTTCGTGCCGCAGCGCGGGCACTCGCCCTTGATGTAGCGGTCGGGCAGGAACATGCTCTTCACCGGGTCGAAGAACTGCTCGATCACCCGCTCCTCGATCAGCTCGTTCTCTCGCAGCGCGCGGTAGATGTCTTGCGCCAGCGCGTGGTTCTCGGGGCCGTCGGTCGAATGCCAGTTGTCGAAGCCGATGTGAAAACCGTCGAGGTACTGCTTGCGCCCGGCGGCGATCTCGGCCACGAACTGCTGCGGTGTCTTGCCGGCCTTTTCGGCCGCGATCATGATCGGCGCGCCATGGGCGTCGTCGGCGCAGACGAAGTGCACTTCGTTGCCCACCATGCGCTGGAAGCGCACCCAGATGTCGGCCTGGATGTATTCCATCATGTGCCCGACGTGGAACGGCGCGTTGGCGTAGGGCAGGGCGGTGGTGACGAAGAGCTTGCGGGTCATGGGCGTCTCGAGGCATGTGCCGGGGAAATGCCGGGCACATGCCGGCATGAGAGCCCTTGATTCTAGGTGCGCGCCGCCGGGCGGTCACCAGTTGTGGATCGATGGATTCTTGAAGCTGTACTGGTTCGGCACCGCGAGGTTCGAATACGAGAAGGACAGGCTCACGTCGAGCGAGCGCACCTGGTGCCACCAGCCCAGCGGCAGGAACACCGTGTCGCCGGGCTCGGCGATCACCTCGAGCACCTTCACGCCCTTGAAATCGGGGTAGCGGTTGAAGTCGGGTGCGTCGAGGTCGATCGGGCTGTAGACCTCGTAGTGGTTGTACAGGCGCGGTGTGTCCAGCGGCGAGATGAAGCGCCAGCGCTTGCGGCCGACGATCTGCGTGTGCATCAGCATCAGCGTGTCGTGGTGCAGCGGCGTCACCGTGCCGGCCGGGCCGAACCAGAACGACGAGCGCTGCGGCAGTTCGTCGCGGTTGCACACCTCGTGCAGCGTGCCGATGTCTTTCAGCAGCGGTGCGAACTCGGGGCGGCGCAAGGCCTCGTTGTTGGCGGTGAGGTAGTAGTCGTTGGTGGCGCCGCCAGCGAGCACCTGGTCGACGAAATCGGCCAGCCGCACCTTGCGCTGGTGGTTCATCTTGTTCTGCTCGTACTTCGGGTCGGCGCTGCGCTCGGCCTGGATCTGCACGTCGTGCTGGCCGAAGCGGGTCTTCAGGTCCTGCGGCGACCAGTTCTTCAGCGCCGGCCAGTCGGCGGCGACGCCGGTGAGCACCAGCGGCCGGCTGCCCCACACGTAGCGCTCCATGAACTCGTGCAGCGGCACGTGGCTGCGCTTCTCGACGCGCTCGTAGTGAGGCGCCATCTCCCACAGCTTCTGCTGGTTGGCCATCACCGATTCGAGCTTGTACTGCAGCTGCTGGATCTTGCGCCCGGCCAGGTAGGCCGGGTCGGTTTCCATGCGCGCGATGGCGCTGGCGCAAGCGATCGGGTCGAGGCCGTTCTGCGTCATCGTGATCAGCATCGACTCGGGCGTGCAGTTGCGCAGCCGGTTCTCGGCGATCCACTGCAGCCATTCGGCGTCGACAGGCTTGGTGCCGGGTTTCAGCTCGCGTGGGGGAGGGCAGGTGTCGATGGAGCTCATGGTGTGCGTCAGAAATCTAGGCCAGCACCAAGGTGCCGACAGGTTGCTCGGTGCCGCGCAAACGCCGGCGCCACGGGACTTCGATCTTCAGGTAGCAGACCACCGAGAGTGCCACGGTTCCGGCGAGAAACAGCGCATGCACGAGCGGTGTGCCGGCAGAACCGAGAAAGCCCATGCGCAGGAAGGTGGTGACCGGCCAGTGAATGATGTACAGAGCGTAGCTTGCCTCGCCCAGCAGCACGAGCTGGCGGTTCTGCAGCAGCCTGCCGAGCCAGGTGGGCCCGCTGGCAATGGCCAGGATCAGCACGCCGAAGGGCAGGATGTAGGCGCTGTACTTCACCGACACATCGGCCAGCCACCACCACGCGCTCGGGCCGGTGTAGTCGACCGACATGATGCGCAGCGCAATGGCCACCAGGCAGGCGACGAGAGTGAGGTTGCGGCCGCGCTCGCTGTCGAACAGGGCCGAGCCCGCATACCTTAGCTGCCCGCGCGTGTTGAGAAAGTAGTGCCCGGCGAGGCAACCGGCCAGGAACTCGCTGTAGCGCAGCAGCGGGTTGTAGACCATCACGATGTACTGCGTCTGCGGTTCGAAGCGCCAGCGGAAGTTCATCGCATGGATCACCAGTGCATAGAGCGCCGTGCCCAGCACGATGGCGGCCAAGAAGGCGAGGATCAGCCACCCCGCCTTGCGAATGTGCCGCGCCAACAGCACGGTGACGAACGGGAAGGTCGCATAGAAAAAGAACTCGGCCGCCACGCTCCAGGCTGGCGTGTTCCAGAACATTGCGTAGGGCACGGCCGGCACCCAGGCCTGCAGGCCGATGAGGTTGAGCAGCCACGAGGCCCAGTACACCTGCCCGTCATGCACCAACTGGCCTGCCTGGGCGCGCTCGATCAGGTGCCATGGCGTGTCGAGCAGCAAGCCCAGCACGTAGATCGGGTAGATGCGCGCCAGCCGAAAGCGCTGGAAGCGCCAATAGCTCGTGTCGGCCACGCCCTGCGAAAACCAGTCGCGGTACTTGTAGGTGAGGATGAAGCCGCTGAGGATGAAGAAGAAGGTGACACCGAACTGCCCGGCCACGATGATCTTGAACAGCCACGCCGGCATCTCCCCCAGCAGGTCGCGGTAGTGCAGCACCACGATCGCGAACGCCGCGATGAAGCGCAGACTCGTCAGGGCATGAAGTGGCTGCGCGGCGGCGGGGCCGGGGAGGGGCGGGGAGTGGTCCACCCCGAGATTGTAAGAAGCGCAGACGGGCCGGCACGCTCTTGCCGCCCGCTTCCACCCATCTGCTTACGCTTGCTACAACCCCGTGCCAACCCCAGGGTCGCCCAAGGCCATGTGAACAGGCCCTAGACTGCCTTACCTTCCAACTTTCGACCGAGCCATGGCCCCCAGCGAGCAGGCGCTCTTAGCCGCCATCCAGACCGTCATCGACCCCAACACGGGCAAAGACTTCGTCAGCACCAAGCAGCTGAAGAACCTGCGCATCAACGGCGGCCTGGTGTCATTCGACGTGGAGCTGGGCTACCCGGCCAAGAGCCAGATCGCGTCGCTGACCGCGGCGCTGACCCAGGCCGCCAGCAGCGTCGAAGGCGTGGCCGGCGTGTCGCCCACGCTGGTGACGAAGATCGTGCCGCACGCGGTGCAGCGCGGTGTGCAGCTGCTGCCCAAGGTGAAGAACATCGTTGCCGTGGCCTCGGGCAAGGGCGGTGTGGGCAAGAGCACCACCGCCGTCAACCTGGCGCTCGCACTGGCCGCCGAAGGCGCCAGCGTGGGCGTGCTCGATGCCGACATCTACGGCCCGAGCCTGCCGATGATGCTTGGCCTGTCGGGCCGGCCGCAGAGCGAAGACGGCAAGACCATGGAGCCGATGCGCAACCATGGCGTGCAGGTGATGTCGATCGGCTTCCTGGTCGAGGCCGACAACGCGATGATCTGGCGCGGCCCCATGGCCACGCAGGCGCTCGACCAGCTGCTGCGCCAGACCAACTGGCAAGACCTCGATTACCTGATCGTCGACATGCCGCCTGGCACCGGCGACATCCAGCTGACCCTGAGCCAGCGCGTGCCGCTCACCGGCGCGGTGATCGTCACCACGCCGCAAGACATCGCGCTGCTCGACGCCGTGCGCGGCATCAAGATGTTCGAGAAGGTCGGTGTGCCCATCCTCGGCATCATCGAGAACATGGCCATGCACGTGTGCTCCAACTGCGGCCACGTGGAACACATCTTCGGCGCCGACGGCGGCCGGCGCATGGCCGAAGAACTCCGCATGGACTACCTCGGCGCCTTGCCGCTGAACATCGGCATCCGCGTGCAGACCGATTCGGGCGCGCCGACCGTCGTCAGCGACCCCGACGGCGAGATCGCCGGCATCTACAAGGCGATGGCGCGCCAGCTCGCGGTGAAGATCGCGCAGCGCACGAAAGACTTCTCGTCGAAGTTCCCGACCATCACGGTGTCCAAGGACACCTGATCGGCTTGACGGCGCGGCGCCGGCCGTTTTCGGCGGCTGCGCCGGCATCAGCTCGCTATCATCCAGCGGCCCGTGGCCCGGGTGCCGCTCGGAGGTGGGGGTGCATCGATACCTGAGGCAAGCGCGACTGCTGATACTGCTTGCCATGCTGTCGATGGCCAGCGCGCCGGGTCGGGCCGAACAGATGTCGGTTCGAGAGTACGGGCAGGCCGACGGCCTCGACAACCTCACGGTGCGCGCGCTGGCGCAAGACCCCGCCGGGTTTCTGTGGCTTGGCACCGACAACGGCTTGTACCGCTTCGACGGCACCCGCTTCGACCGCATCGGACGTGAACAGGGCATCGGCGCCGTAAGCGCGCTGTCGCTCGACGCGATGGGGCGCATTTGGGTCGGCTCGCAGAGCGGGCTCTGGATGTGGGAGAAAAATGTGCTGCGCGAAGTGCGCCGCGACGGGAAGCGAATTCCCGTCGTGCTGCCGCTCGCTTTCGCCAGCGCCGGGCCCGATCGGCTGTGGGTCGTCAGCGACTGGCGGCTGCTCGAATTGACCACGCGCAACGGCGGGCGCGACTGGCAGGTGAGCGACGGCCCGCGCCCCGCGCAGTCTGACGCGACGGAAATCTCCAGCGTTGCGCTGCGCGACGGTGAACTCTGGATGGGCTGCGGGCAGGCCTTGTGCCGCCTGCACGACAACCAGGTGGAGCGATGGGGAAGCGAGCGCGGCGTACCGAGCGACCATTGGTTCTCGTTGCTGCGCGACAGCAAGGGTGGGCTGTGGGCGCGCGGCTCGAACCGTGTGGTGGAGCTCGCGGCCGGTGCGGCAGCCTTCGTCGATCGCACGGATGCATTGACGCCGCCCGACCCATCTGGAACCGACTTCCCGCTGTCGGAGGACGCGCAGGGCCGCATCCTCACGTCGGCGCCCGGTCAGCTGCTGCGCTGGAACGGTCAACGCTGGCAGCATTTTTCCGCCAGTTCAGGCTTGCCCTTGGGTGGCAAGCTGCGCGCGCTTCTCGCCGATCGCGATGGCGGCCTGTGGTTGGGCATGGCGGGCGGCGGTTTGCTGCAGTGGCGGGGCTACGGCCTGTGGCAGAACTGGTCGACGGCCGATGGCCTGGCCGGCCCTGTCGTCTGGGCGCTGAAGCGTGATGCCGGCGGGCGCCTGTACGCCGCGACCGGTGACGGCCTGTCGATGCTCGATGAGGCGGAGGGCCGCTTCGTTCCGGTGGGCGGTGAGGTGAAGGCGCATCGCGAGTTGTCTGCACTCGAAGATGACGGGGCCCAGCACCTGTGGGTTGCCTCGAGCGCAGGCGTCGTTTTGCCGGTGGGGCAGGGCCCGGCAGCAGAACAACGGGCCGGTGTGAAAGGCCTGCCCGCCGTCTACCGCATGCGCCGCGACACCGGCGGCACGCTGTGGATGGCCACGGAAGAGGGGCTGTATCGATGGGCCCCTGGCGAGGCGGGTCGACCTCTGCGGGTCGATCGCGAGGCGAACGCTGCCGTTTTTCCAGATTTCTGCGAAGACCGCAGCGGCGCCCTGTGGTTCACTGGCGAGAAGGGCCTGTTCCGTCACGCCGACGGCCAGCTCGCACGGCGCCCGATGTGGGGGGCCGATGGCCAGGAGTACGCGGCGGGCCTGAGCAGCATCGCCTGCTTGTGGGACGGCACCCTGATCGTCGCAGACACTGACGGCGGACTTCGTCAGCTGCGAATGGACGGCACCCGCTTGACTGCGGCCGACATCACGCCACCGTCGCTGAGCGACCGGAGGGTATTTGCGCTGTTGGAAGACAGCCGCGGCTGGCTGTGGGTGGCCACGGACAACGGCATCGCCGTGCGGAACGGCAAGCACTGGCGCACGCTGGGCCAGCGACAGGGGCTGGTCTGGAACGACACCTCGCTGAATGCCCTGTACGAGGACGCTGACGGCAGCATTTGGGTCGGTACCAGCCGCGGCGCTTCGCGCATGGTGGCACCGCAAGCGCTGTTCGCACCCGCTGCGTTGCCGCAGGCGAGGGTGCTGTCGGTCACGCACGATGGGCTGGCCTTGCCCACCGATCGCTTCTTCTCGCTTCCGCCGACTGGCGGCGCGCTGGAGATCGTGCTGACTGCTCCCCTCTGCTGTGATCCCACAGCGCGCACGCTCGAATACCGGCTGGCCGGACTGGACGCGAGCTGGACGCGCTCGCCGCACCCGGACTTGCGCTTGAGCGGCCTCGCGCCAGGCAATTACCGGTTCGAAGCACGCGTCGCCGACATGGAGCGCGAACAGCAGTCGCCACCCGTGGTGCTCGAATTCAGCATCGAGCCGCCCTGGTGGGCCACACGCACGTTTTACGTTGCCAGTGTGTTGATGGCGCTGACGGCGATTGCCCTCGCTTATCGGTGGCGCGTTCACGCCTTGCTGCAGCGCCGGCAGCAGCTGGAACGCCTGGTGGCCGAGCGCACGCGCGAATTGGAGGCCTCGCACGAGCAAATGCGTGAACTCGCCACCAAGGACGGGCTCACCGGTGCCTGGAATCGGCGTGCCTTGACGGAGGTTGGTACGCGTGAGCTGCTGCGCGCGCAGCGCGAAGGCCGCCCGCTGACACTGGTGATGGCCGACATCGACCACTTCAAGCGCATCAACGATGGCCACGGGCACCCGGCTGGCGACGCCGTGCTGCGCGAGTTCGTGCGCCGCCTGGTGTCGGCGGTACGGCCGTATGACGCGGTGGGGCGCTATGGCGGTGAGGAATTCGTATTGGTGCTGTTCGGCGCAAGCACTGAGCGGCTTGAGGATCGCGCGCGGCTGTCGGCGATCCATGCCTGCGTGGCCGCATCGCCGATCGAGCTGGGCAATGGCCAAGCCCTCACGGTGACCTGCTCGTTCGGCGTCGCCACCTTGTCGCAGAGCACGGCGACGAGTCTCGATGATCTCGTTGCGGCAGCCGACGCCGCGCTATACCGTGCCAAACAGGGCGGACGCAACCGCATCGAATACGCGTGATGCGTCAGCTTCGGTGGCACCCGTCTCGCACGGGCCTTGACCGCAGAAAGCGATCCACGCGCCGGTGAGGTCGAGCCCGGGCACGCAGAGGTGCAGGCGGGCCAGCTGGCCGTGAAGATCGCCCAGCGCACCAAAGACTTCTCGCCGAAGTTCCCGACCATCACGGGTGTCCAAGGACACCTGAAGACGCTTGACCGGCGGCGCTCAAGGCGCGGGCTGGAAGTCCTTGTCGCCTGTATTCCAGAGGATGAAGGCCAGGCGGTCGGCCATTTCGTGGTTGCGCTGGTCCGACGTCGACGACACACCATGGCCGCCGGCGGTTTCGACGCGCAGCAGCACCGGCCGCCCGCTCGACGTTGCGGCCGACATGCGCGCAAAGGTCTTGAACGCGATCCATGGCGCCACGCGGTTGTCGTTCATGCCCGAGGTGAACAGCAGCGCCGGGTAGGCCGTGCCGTCCTTGACCTGGTGATAGGTGCTCATCGCGAGCAGCTGCTTGATGCCGGCCTCGGTCTTCACGCTGCCCATCTCGATCTCGTGGTTCGGGCCGTTGCCGGTCGCTTCGATGAAACGCACGGCATCGGTGATGCCTACCCGCACGATGCCCACGGCGAACAAGTCCGGCCGCTCCGTCACGGCGCGGCCCACCGCCACGCCGCCCATGCTCGTGCCCTGGATGGCGACCTTTTCGCGCGAGGTGTAGCCCTGCGCGATCAGGGTCTCCGCGCAGGCGATCATGTCCTTCCAGGTGTTGGATTTGCGCGGGCCCACGCCGGCCTGGTACCAATCGCGCCCGTAGGCGCCACCGCCGCGCGGCTTCACCTCGACGAAAATGCCACCGCGCTCGAACCACGCCTGCATGCGGCGATTGAAGTAAGCGGGCTCGGGCTGGCCGTAACCGCCATAGCCGTCGACCAGCGTCGGGTGGCTGCCGTCTTTCGCCAGCCCGCGACGCGAGACGATGGACATCGGGACCGCCACGCCGTCGTGGCTGGTGCAAGTCTTTTCTTCGGACACCCAGTCTGCGCCAATCGGGTTGGCGCTGGGCATCACCAGCGACGTGGTGGCTACCTCTGTGCCGAATGCGCGCATCACTTGCAACTCGTGCGTCCACCCTTCGAGCGTGAAGACGATGCCGGGCACCCGCGCATTGGCGTCGAGCAAGGTGGCTGCGCCAGTGAAGGGCAGGGCGATGCGCTCGCCGCTGCCCGAGCGCGCGCCGTGCTTCAGGCGAAACAGCTCCGAGATCGACCCCGTTCTGACGATGTAGTACAGGCCGTCCTGCGCAACACCGATGGCGTCGATCACACCGGCTTGCTGCGGCACCACTTCGGCGGGTGCCGAGCCGGGGCGGCTCATGTCGTAGCGGAGCACCCGGTAGCGCGAAGCCTGGTCGAAGCTGCGCGCGTAGACAAAGCGGCCGATGGCGCCGTAGTCCTGAACGTGGGCGTCGGCACCGAAGAGCGGCGCCCACCGTGCCTGCCGCGGGTCGCGGAGCAACTCGGCCGTGCGCACCGCCGACACGCGCGACTCACCGCCAACGCCTTCGGTTTCGCCCACCAGGGTGAACAGGCTGCTGCTCGCCGGGTCCAAGGCGATCCAGTCCTTGTCGCGCACCTCGGGCCCGAACGACTCGCCCGAGCCCATCAGCTTCCGGTCGGCGCGGCCGTCAAGAAAGTGCTGGTACATCTGCATCTTGCCGAACGGCTCGCCTTCCGGGGCGAGCGCCGAGGCGCCTTGCATGTAGAACATCGAGCGGCCATCGCGTGCCCAGACGGCGGGCAGCTCGCCCCAGATTCCTGGCACGGGCGGCAGCACCGGTTGGCCGCTGGCGCTGTCGAACACCTGGAGCTCGCCGAGTTCGGCATCGGCCACCGAAACCACCGCGACCACGTGCCGCCCATCGGGTGCCACTGTGAAGTTGTTGATCGAGTGGACCTTGCCGTCCTGCTTCTGCCAGGCCAGCGGGTCCAGCAGCAGCCGCTCTGGCGAGTCGGGCCCCCGGGCTCGTGTGTAGAGCTTGGCAGCGCTCTCGCCGCCGAGCCGCTTCAGGTAGAACCACTGCCCCCTCGGCGTGACGCTGAGCGACAGGATCGCCGGCGAGCGCTCGGCGTCGAGTGCCGCCACGCGGTCATACAGCGCCTTGCGCCCAGGCAACTGGTCGAGCCGGCTGTGCGCATAGGCAGCCTGTGCCGCCGCCCAGGCTTGTGTGTCGCTTGACTTCAGGTCTTCGAGAGAGCGATAGGGGTCTTCGACCTGAACGCCTTGGTAATCGGTGACCAGGTTGCCTCGCACCGCCTTGACAGGCGCCTCCTGCGATTGGCCGCTCAGCGGCCACAGAACGAGCGCGAGTGCGCTGGCTGCGAGCAGTCTTTTCGAGATGGGCATCCCGTTCCCTCCATGATGGCAAGGCGCCATCATGAGGCAGCTCGGCGCGGCGGTGGGGGGCTCTTAGGCCGGGTGCGCCAGATCGCGAATGTGCGTCGGCCCGGCGCGGCGCTCGATCTCGGCGAGCAAGGGCTTGTTCCAGCCCATCGAGAACAGGGCTTCGGCGGTGACGAACAAGGGGCCAACCAGCAGGCCCACGATGTCGTCGACGAAGGCGGGCTTGCGGCCTTCGTAGTAGTGGCCGATGAACTGGATCACCCAGCCGATGGCGAATGCGCCGACGCCCCAGCTCAGCCAGCTGAAGACGCTGCCGTCGGCCACGCCGTGCGCCAGCGCGATCAGCACGCCGGTGGCAGCCGTGACGGCCAGCCCCAGGCTGAGCGGGCCGCGGCGGCTCAGGTACCAGGCACCGGCCAGGCAGAAGGCGACCCACGCGCCAGTGAGGTCGAGCCCGGGCACGCTGAGGTGCAGGCGGGCCAGCAGCACGCCGACGCCGAACACGATCATCGGCACGCCGACGAAGTGGGTGACGATGTTGCGGCGGTCACGGTGATAGGTGGCGTATTGCGAAAGCAGATCCAGCGTGGTGCGTTGGGTTGTCATGGCGTTCTCCACACGAGGCGATGGTCTGTATTTTGAGCCGCGCGGGGCCGTCTGACCATGGTATTTCCACAGGGCTAGGATCGGTGAAACGGAGGACACGGATGACAGGGTCGATTGAGGATGAACGCACCGAGTTGGGCCAAGGCCCGTTGAGATGGCTGGCCGAGGGCCTGCGCAGCGCCTTTTTCTTGCGGGCCGACCTGGCCGGGTTGCGGGCCAGCCCCCTGGCCATCGTGTTGCTGACGGCCCTGGTGGTGGGGCTCGGGGTGTTGCTGCAGCGCCTGGGCATGGCCGGCTCGGTGGTTTTCTACTGGCAGGCCATTGCCAGCGGCTGGCTGACCACGGTGCTGCTGCTGTGGGCCTGCTGGCTGGTGGCGCGAGCGCGTGGCGGCTTGCCCGATGCCGCCACGCTGTTTGGCGTGCTGCTGATCCAGCAGCTGCTGATCTCTGCCCCGCTGTGGGGGCTGTACCTGCTGGCGCCGCACCTGCCGGGGCTGTCGCCGCAGGCGGCGGCGTGGCTGCAATGGGGCATCCCTTTCGCCGTGGTGGGCTGGGTGTCGCTGGCGGGCGTGGTGTTGCTGATGCGTCACACGCCGCCCAGCGGCACACGGGCCGCGGTGCTGCTCGCCTTCGTGCTGTCCGGCGCGGCCGACCTGTATGCCCCGCCGATGCAGTTCTGGTACCCCGACGAGAGCACCGACCGGGTCGCTGATGACGACAAGCGCCTGCACCTGAAGCAAGAGGTGATGGAAGCGCAGTCGGGCGTGCTCATCTCTGCGCTCGACGCCTTGCAGCCGCAGCGCCCGGGTGTGGCCGATGTCTACGCCATCACCTTCGCGCCCTATGCCGGTGAAGACGTGTTCCGCCGCGAGAGCAAGCTGGTGTCTGACCTGATGCAAAGCCGCTTCGATGCCCAGGGCCGCACCATCCAGCTCATCAACCACGCGCAGACCGCCGGCGAGCTTCCGTGGGCGACCGGGCTCAACCTGCAGCGCGCCATCAATCGCGCCGCGAGCTTGATGGACCGCGACGAAGACATCCTGTTCATCCACCTCACCTCCCACGGCGCGCAGGACGGCAAGCTGGCTGCGAGCTTCTGGCCGATCGAGGTCGACCCCGTCACCCCGGCGCAGCTGCGTGCCTGGCTCGACGAAGCCGGCGTGCGCTGGCGCGTGCTGTCGATCTCGGCCTGCTACTCGGGCTCGTGGCTGCCGGCCCTGTCGGAGCCCGGCACGCTGGTGATGACGGCCGCCGATGCCGAGCACACCTCGTATGGCTGCGGCCACAAGTCGGAGCTGACCTTCTTCGGCCGCGCGATGTACGGTGAGCAACTGCGCAACACGCATTCGTTCGAGGTGGCCCACGCGCAGGCTCGCAAGGTGATCGAGCAGCGCGAAAAAGAAGCCGGCAAGACCGACGGCTACTCCAACCCGCAGATCGCTGTGGGCGAGGCCATTCGCCCCAAGCTCGCCGCGCTGGCTACGCGGCTCGACGCCGCGCAGTAGAACCCCCGGCGACGGCCCGGGGCAGGCCGTAAACTGCATTTGCTCGGCCGCAAAGCACGCCTTTTCACGGCGATTCGCAGCCGAGTTGAACTTCATTGACCCGTACACCACCTTCGATTGCCCGAGGCATGCAGAACGAACCGCTTATCCATTGGCACTCGATGTTCATGGGCGTTGCCTTGCTCGCCGCCGCGCGCTCGAAGGACGCCCGCAAACGCAACGGCGCCTGTATCGCGAGCCCGGACAACAAGATTCTTGGTGTCGGCTACAACGGACTTCCGAGAGGCTGCAATGACGAGGACCCGTCGTACTGGAGTGACATCGACGGCGATCCCGTTCAATCGCGGCACAGCTACATCGTTCACGCCGAGGTGAATGCCATCCTCAATTGCGTGGTGCTTCCGCTGAACGGGAGCACCATCTACACAACGCAGTTCCCCTGCCCGCGTTGTGTGCAGTCGATCATCCAGGTCGGCATCAAGAGGGTCGTCTTTCTCGAGAAGAAGTCTCATCAGGTCGCTCTCAACCTCGCTTCGGACAAGATGCTCGTCGACGCAAAGATCGAGGTTCTTTCCCTGGATGAGCTTGAATCCCCGGCAGCCGCTTGGTGCGACAAGCTCGACGACTTCATCCGAGACACCGGCCCGGCGGTGCATGGTGCGTCGGATCCTGTCCAGCTGCCAGGGTCGGCCTAGCTCGCCCCCGGCGCGCTTCGCCGGCGTGCAGTAGTTCTCGGGCCTGGGCCATCGCCTGCCAACTGGCTGGATGACAGGTTCAATTCCTTCGATCGCGGCGTCGTGGTCTGGCTATCGTGTGGGCACACGCTTCAGATGGAGCCCGCCGATGGTCACCTCGTTCGCTGCTGTCGATACCTCACCCTCGAACAACCTCGAGCCCGCCCGGCCGGTGGCCTTGATCGAGGACCTGAAGGCACTGGCCCGCTTCCGAACCAAGATGGCTGAGCACGCCGAGCCGGTGAACGTGGCGCGCATGATGTTCGACCGGCCCTATGCCTTCGACCGCATTGCCCTGGCCCACAGCAGCGCCGACGAGTCGCTGCAGCGCCTGGCCTTGCAGCTGTTTGCCCAATACGCCAAGACCGACGAAACCTCGCACTGAGTCGTCCTCAAATCCTACGAAGGGCTGCTGCTGAGGTAGCTCTTTTGCTTTGTGGCTTCGCTACCATCCCCCATCGGCCTACAAGGGGAATGCACCATGAAATGGGAAGGCAATCGCGAGAGCGACAACGTCGAAGACGCGCGTGACAGCGGCGGTGGTGGCGGTGGGTTCTCCTTCGGTGGAGGCCGCGGCATCGGCTTGGGCACGGTGGCGATTGCCGTCGTGGCCGGCTGGATCTTCGGCATCAACCCGCTGACCGTGCTGGGCTTGCTCAGCGGTGGCGGCGGCCCGGCCCCGCAGGTGCAGCAGGCGCCTGCACACCGCCCACCGGTCGACGACAAGATGGCCAAGTTCGTCTCGGTGGTGCTGGCTGACACCGAAGACGTGTGGCGTGCCCAGTTCAAGCAGATGGGCGGCACCTACCGCGAGCCCAAGCTCGTGCTGTTCCGTGGCAGCGTGCCCACGGGCTGTGGGCAGGGCCAGGCGGCCATGGGGCCGTTTTACTGCCCCGGTGACCAGAAGGTCTACATCGATCTCGGCTTCTACGAAACCATGCGCACCCGCCTGGGCGCTCCGGGTGACTTTGCGCAGGCCTACGTGATCGCGCACGAGGTCGGCCACCACGTGCAGAACCTGCTGGGCATCACCGGCAAGGTCGACGGCATGCGCGGCCGCGTGAGCGAAGCGCAGCAGAACGCACTCAGCGTGCGGCTCGAACTGCAGGCCGACTGCTTCGCCGGCATCTGGGCGCACGACGCACAGAGCGCACGCCAGATCCTGGAGCAGGGCGATCTGGAAGAGGCCTTGAATGCCGCCTCGCAGATCGGTGACGACACCTTGCAGCGCAAGTCGCGCGGTACCGTGCAGCCTGAAACTTTCACGCACGGCACGAGCGCGCAACGTGTCACCTGGTTCAAGAAGGGCTTGCAGACCGGCTCGGTCAACCAGTGCAACACCTTCGAGGCGCGCGCCCTGTAGTTTCTGCGCCAGCAGCGCACCGGCGCCCATCCTCTGTCCTGAGGATGTGATTCGCACGCTCTTCGTGGAACCATCCCCTGCCCGAAATGTTCGGGAGTCTTACGAGCAAGAGGAGGGGCGTTCCATGAATCGTACAAGTCGTATCCCGGCGAGTCTGCTGGGCCTGTTCTCGGCCTGTTGTCTTGTGGCCTGTGGCGGAGGCGGGGGCGGTGATAGCACCTCTCCAGTCCCGCCGCCGCCGGTATCGCCGCCTCCGGCGTCGTCGGTCACCATCACCGGCAAGGCGGTGGACGGCGCGTTGCAAGGTGCCAAGGCCTGCTACGACTTGAACGACAACGGCGCGTGCGACGGCACCGAGCCGACCTCTGACCCCACCAACGCGAGCGGTGCCTTCCAGCTCGCGGTGCAGGCATCTGACGCCGGTAAGCACCGCGTGGTGGTCGAGGTGCCCGCCACGGCGATCGATGCGGACACCGGCGCGGCCGTCGGCACGGCCTTCACGCTGCAATCGCCGGCCACCGGAACCACCGTCGCGCACAGCGTGTTTGCCAGTCCGCTGACCACGCTGGTGCAGATCCAGATGGACCGCAGCGGCCTCACGCTGGCCGCCGCCACCGAACTGGTCAAGACCCAGGCCGGCCTGACGCTCTCGCCGCTTGAAGACTTCACGACTGGCACCAGCGCTGATCAGGTGCAGACCCGCAAGGTCGCGCGGCTCGTGCAACTGACCTCGCTGCAGCAATCATCCACGCTCGCCACGATCGTGGGGCAGGTCGACCTGTCGGGCGCGGTGATCACAGCCACCGACGTGGCCGGCCAAGCGACCGGCGCGATGATCGATGCGCTGCCGGTGATCGGGGCGAAGGCCCTTGAGCCGGCCGTCGCCGACGCGACCGGTGCGGCCTTGCAGACTGCGCTGCTGGCGGCGGCACAAGCGGTTGTCGCCCAGGCGGGCATGACGCCCGGCGAAGCCAAGATCAACATCGGCGTGGGCCATTTGCCGATCGATACGTCGATCGGCTCCCCGGCCCCGTCCGCTTCGCTCACTGCACTGCGCTACACCGATGCCAACAACTGGTACTACCGCGCGCTCGAGAGCAGCACCGCCGACAACACGCCCGATGCCAACAATGTCCTCCGCTACTACGAGGTGCACCAGCTGAGCGAGAGCAGCGGCTTCAGCCCCAATGGCGTGGCCTATGGCTGGGCCTACAACAACAACCGCGCACGCACGGGCGACCTGCATTGGGACGGCAGCGCGTGGGTCGCGTGCTCGCTCGGTGATCGATACACCTCGACCAAACGCGATGCGCAAGGCCGCAGCACCTACAGCTATTGCAAGAACGGCGAGATCGGGTCGAGCACACGCAGCCTGGTCGACGTGGCGGGCCAGAACATCGCGAGCGTGTTCACCAACACGATCCGAACCTTCCCGGGGTCTGCTTCCGGCCTGGCTTATTCGGCATGGGGACCGGCGGACCTGGGCCTCTTCGGCAATGCCACGTTCCCAGCCGGCTCGAAGCTCATCTACCAGAGCAACAGCATCACCGGCACCGCCTTCTTCTTCGACCCGTCGAGCACGGGCGTCGTGACGGTCTACAACGCAGCCATCGCCGCGGGCGGCGATGCACGCAGCACCCCGTCGCTCGCCTGTGCGGTGAGTCCCACGCCTGCGCCGGACAATGCCACGACGCTCGAAGCCCTGGTGGCCGGCAACCCTGGCCAGCCTTGCGTGTTCAACAAGAGCGTGGCGGGCGCAGACTCCAGCCTCGACCCGAACGAGTGGTGGAGCAACTCGACCGTGAGTCTGGGCAGCCTGCTCGGCGCGGCCACGCTGCCGCAAGGCACGGGCAACTGGTACAGCACGGAACTGCGCCTGCGTGTGGCCTTCGCAGCCACAGGCAACGGCACCCGCTACTACAGCTGCCTCTCGCGAGCGTCCACCGGTTCGTCGCGCAACTGCACGCAGATCGGCAGTGGCACCTACGCCATCCAGACGCTGGGCGATGCCCGTGTGATGACCTTCACCGGCCTGCCGGCGATCACGCAGCGAACAGGCTTCACCCGTGTCTTCGTTGAGCGCGGCGGCCAGGTCTGGTACGGCTACAAGAACCCGTCGGGTGTGACCAACGCTGTCTTGCGGCTGAACCTCGGAGCCATCACGGCGGTGTTCAGTGCATTGCCTGGCCTGCCGCCGGTGCGACCGGTCACGCAGCCTTCCGACATGAGTGCCGCCAGCCAGACGGCGCTTGCGACGATGAAGGGCGCCTGGGGCGAGGCCAGCGACACCGATGCTGTCGTCTTCCGCTTTGGCGACGGCGGGCGCTTCGTGATGGGCCAGGCCGCGCCGGAGAACTTGCAGACACGCGAGCAGACCGGTGCCGAATTCGGGTGGTTCGAGTACGACGCGGCGACACAGAAATTCCGCAGCCTGCTTGAAGTCGACAGCAACATGACCGCCGGTACCTCACACCCGCGTGCAGACGAACTGAACAACACGTTGACGGTCTCCGCCTCGCAACTCACGCTGAGCAGCGGCAGTGTCTTCAGCCGGCTGCCCGGCGGCACGAGCGGGCTCGTCGGGTTGTGGGCCTTCGACTCGGCCACTGACTTGAAGACGCAGCACTTCGCCTTCTTCCCGAACGGCAAGGTGCTGATGATGGACCCGCAGGGAGACACCTCGGTCGGCAGCTGCAGCGCGGCCCGCCAAGGCCCGCCCGGTGGCGAGTTCGCCAGCTACATCTTCGACGCGGCGACCGGTGCCTTGCGGGTGTTCGGCAAGGTCTACGACACCAACGGCTGCGCGGGCTTCTTCGACAGCAGCCAGGGTGCGGTGAATGCTGGCACCGCCAACACTGAGGCGAACTTCACAGTCACCTTCTCCGTTGACGGCAAGAGCGCCACGGTGACCAATGGCGTGGACAGCTTCACGCTCTATCGCGTGGCGAGCCAGTGATGCATTGAGCGCTTGAGCTCAGGCGCCGAGGCCCTTCAGGGCTTCGGCGCCATTCGGCAATGCCTGGCAGTCCGCGATGTACTGCCGGATGATGTCGGCGAAGTTCTCATGCGGCAGCAGCCCCAGCCTCGCGGCTCGCGCTGCCGTGGCGCCTGCGGGCCAGTTGGCCACGATGCCGGCGATGCGCTCATCGCGCTCGAAGCGCACGCGGGCCCGCACCGCCGGGCCGGCCACCTGGGCCAGGGCCTCCAGCATGTCGCCCACGCGCACGTTGAGCGCCGGCAGGTTCAGCGCGGTGCGGCCGTTGAAAGCTTCGCGGCTGGCCTCGTAGACGGTGATCAGACCGTCGATGGTGCGCGAGGGTGACGACACCGGGTGCGACACCTCGGGCGACACCGGGCAGACCGATTCCACGCCTGCCAGCGGCTCGCGAATGATCCCCGAGAAGAACGACGACGCCGCCCCGTTGGGCCGCCCCGGCCGCACGGTGACGGTCATCAGCCGCGCGGCGCGCCCGTCGATGTAGCCCTTGCGCGTGTAGTCGGCCACCAAGTGTTCGCACACCAGCTTGTGCGTGCCGTACGAGGTTTGTGGTGCGGGCAGCGTGTCGTCGGCCACCTGCGCGGGCAGCGGCACGGCCGGGTCGGGGCCGAACACCGCCACCGAGCTCGAGAACACAAGTCGCGCAGGCTGGCCGCCGGCGTTCACCTGGGCGCGAAAGGCGTCGAGCAGTGCGCGCGTGCTGTCGAGGTTGGAGCGCAGCCCGAGGTCGAAGTCGGCCTCGCATTCGCCCGAGACGGCCGAGGCGAGGTGAAACACGCCGTCGAACGCTTCATCGCGCAGCGCTTCGCATTGCGAGAGCAGGGAGCCGACGCGTGCTTCCACTTGGGCGCCGTGTCCGCCGTTCAGCAGATCGGCAGGCGGCGCCACCTGGTCGGCCAGCACCAGCGTGTCGATGCGTCGGCCGGCCAGCGTGCCGCGGGCGAGCAGGGTGCGGGCGAGGCGGGCGCCCAGAAAACCGCCACCCCCGGTGATCAGCAGCTTCATGCGTGCTCCTTCTTTCTACTGGGCCGCTTACTGTGGGAAGGCAGCAGGCCGGTGATCTGCAGGCGGCGGTCACCACGCAGCATGTGCTTCACGGCCACGCGGCGTGCCGCGGCCGGGTCGTGTGCCGCCACCGCCTCGAAGATGGCGCGGTGCTCGTCGCCCACCTGCTCGACGAAATCGGTGCGCCACGCTTCGTTTGCCCGCGTCACACGCATGGCTTCTACGAGGTACTGCTCAAGAAACTCCAGCAGGCGAATGAACTGCGGGTTGCCCGTTGCCTCGGCCAGCACGCGGTGAAAGGCCAGGTCTTGCTCGACACCATCGCCCGTGGCCTGCTCGACATTGCGCAGCGCCCGCTTCAGCGCCGCCACCTGCGAGCGCGTGGCACGCTCTGCGGCGAGTGCGGCGATCTCGCCATCGAGCGCGCGGCGCACTTCGCGCACCTGCACCACGGCCGCCATCGAATTCAGCACGTCGCTGTCGAAGCTCAGTGCGCGCGTGAGCGGCGGCGGCGCGACGAACACGCCTGAACCTTGCCGCGACAGCAGCAGCCCGCGCGACTTGAGCTGGTGCACGGCCTCGCGCACCACCGTGCGCGAGACGCCGTGGGTCAACGAGAGCTGCTGTTCGGTGGGCAGGCGGTCGCCTGGCGACAGCGCGCCGGATTCGATCTGCGCGCCCAGTCGGGCGGCCAGCTGGTCCGACAGGCGCTCGGTGACAAGGCGAGCTTCAGGCGCAGGGGAAGACCGAGGCACAGGGGAAAGCCCGATGGAAAGAGTGATCAGGTCATCCTACAACTTTGCTCCCGGTACCGGATCGAGGTTTGCCCTCATGGTTCTGCATGGCAACGGTCTCGATACTCCAGCGCGGCACCCAAAGGAGCCTCTTGCATGGCGAGCGTCAGTATCCAGTCGGTCAAAAAACAGTTCGGTGAAGTCGACATCCTGTATGGCGTCGACATCGCCATCGACGATGGCTCGTTCACCGTGCTGGTGGGCCCCTCGGGCTGCGGCAAGTCGACCTTGCTGCGCATGATCGCGGGGTTAGAGGAGATCACCAGCGGCGAGATCCGCATCGACGACAAACGCGTGAACGACCTGCCGCCCAAGCAGCGCGACATCGCAATGGTGTTCCAGAACTACGCGCTCTACCCGCACATGACGGTGGGCAAGAACATGGCCTTCTCGCTGATGCTGGCGAAGATGGATGCGTCGGCCATTGAGGCCAAGGTGGCGCGCGCCGCCGAGATCCTCGCGCTCACGCCGCTGCTCGACCGCTACCCGCGCCAGCTCTCCGGCGGCCAGCGCCAGCGCGTGGCCATGGGCCGCGCGATCGTGCGCGACCCGAAGGTGTTCTTGTTCGACGAGCCACTCTCCAACCTCGACGCCAAGCTGCGCGTGGCCATGCGCAGCGAGATCAAGGAACTGCACCAGCGCCTGAAGACAACCTGCATCTACGTCACCCACGACCAGATCGAGGCCATGACCATGGCCGACAAGATCGTGGTGATGCGCGACGGCCGCATCGAGCAGACGGGCAGCCCGCTCGAGCTGTACGACCGCCCGGTGAACAGCTTCGTCGCAGGCTTCATCGGCTCGCCGGCGATGAACTTCCTGCCCGGCACCTTGCGCCGGCGTGCCGGTGCGGCACGTGTCGAGTTGGGCGATGGCACCGAGCTCGATGCGCCGGTAGGCGCGGGCGGTAATGACGGCCAGCCGGTGCTGATCGGCACGCGGCCCGAGCACCTCACGCTGTCGTCGGACGTGGGCATTCCGTCGCGTGTAGTGGTGGTGGAGCCGACCGGCGCCGAGACGCTGGTGTCGTGCCGCCATGAAGGCGCCGAGCTTTCCGTGGTGTTCCGCGAGCGGCACGACTTCGCCCCAGGCAGCACCATCCGCCTGCTGCCCGACGTGCAGCGCTCTCATCTCTTCGACGCAGGCACTGGGGCTCGGCTGGTGGCTTGAATCTCATTGCGTGTACCGCCTGTTCCATTCACACAAGAAACCCAGAAGGAGACAACGATGAAACACTTCAATCGCCGACGGTTCCTGGAAAGTTCGGCCGGTGCCGCCGCCGTGGCCTCACTCGGGGTGGGCAGCGTGCTGTGGACGCCGCTCGCTCACGCGCAGGGCGCTAACTTCAAACCCGAGAAGGGCGCCAAGCTGCGCGTGCTGCGCTGGAGCCGCTTCGTGCAGGGCGACATCGACGCCTACATGGCCAACGTGAAGCGCTTCATCGAGAAGACCGGCATCGAGGTGCGCGTCGACAACGAAGGCTGGGAAGACGTGCGCCCCAAGGCCGCGGTGGCCGCGAACACCGGCGCCGGGCCCGACATCATCTTGTCGACCAACGACGACGCCAACCTCTACCCCGACAAGCTGCTCGACGTGACCGACCTCGCCGAGTACCTCGGCAAGAAATACGGCGGCTGGTACCCGGCCGGCGAGGCCTTCATGCGCCCCGACGGCAAGAAGTGGATCGGCCTGCCGCTGGGCGCTGCCGGCTCGTTGATCGTCTACCGCGAAAGCCTGGTCAAGGCGGCGGGCTTCGACACCTTCCCGAAAGACACCGACGGCTTCCTCAAGCTCTACAAGGCGCTGAAGGAAAAGGGCACGCCAGGCGGCATGGCGCTCGGCAACGCCACCGGCGACAGCGTGTGGACCAACTGGCTCGTGTGGGCGTTCGGCGGCAAGCTGGTCGACGCGAGCAACAAGGTGGTGATCGACAGCCCCGAAACGCTCAAGGCGCTGGAGTACGCGAAGGAGCTCTACGCCAACTTCATCCCCGGCACGCTGTCATGGCTGGACCCGAACAACAACAAGGCTTTTCTCGACGGGCAGATCGCAGTCACCAACAACGGCATCTCGATCTACTACGCGGCCAAGAATTCGCAGGACCCGAAGGTCAAGGAGATGGCCTCCGACATCAACCACGCGGTGTTCCCCATCGGGCCGGTGGGCGTGGCCACCGAGTCGCACCTGTTCTTCAACCAGATGGTGATGAAGTACACCAAGTACCCGCAGGCGGCGAAAGAGTTCCTGCGCTTCATGATGGAGCAGGAGCAGTTCGACCCGTGGCTGCAGGGCGCCGGTGGCTACGTGGCGCAACCGCTGCGGGCCTACGAAAAGAGTGTGATCTGGTCGTCGGACCCGAAGAACACGCCGTACCGCGATTCGGTGAAGAACCTGCGCCCCGCGGGCTACGCCGGCAAGCTGGGCTACGCCTCGGCCGGCGCGGCCGCCGACTTCATCATCCCCAACATGGTGGCCGAGGCCGCCAGCGGCTCCAAGACCCCGAAGGAAGCGGCCGAGCGGGCGCAGAAGCGTGCAGAGCGTTACTACAAAGTCTGACGCGCCCGTGCCAGTGGCAGCGGCGCGCGCGACGCCGTTGCATTGGCTGGAGCGTGTGCAGAACAGCCGCAACGCGCTGGGGCTGATGTTCATGCTGCCGGCGGCGGTGCTGCTGCTGCTGTTCCTCACCTACCCGCTCGGGCTGGGCACTTGGCTCGGCTTTACCGACGCCAAGGTGGGCCGCTCGGGCAGCTGGGTCGGGCTCGAGAACTACGAGTTCCTGTGGGGCGACAGCGTCACGCGGCTCGCGCTCTTCAACACCTTGTTTTACACCACGGTCGCAAGCGTGCTGAAGTTCTTTCTCGGGCTGTGGCTCGCCATCTTGCTCAACCGCAACATCCGCTTCAAGACCTTCTTCCGCGCCGTCATCCTGCTGCCCTACATCGTGCCGACCGCCTTGTCGGCCATCGCCTTCTGGTGGATCTACGACGCGCAGTTTTCCATCATCAGTTGGGTGCTGGTGAAGCTCGGTTTCATGAACCACTACATCGACTTTCTCGGCGACCCGTGGAACGCGCGCTTCTCGGTGATCGCGGCCAACGTGTGGCGCGGTGTGCCCTTCGTCGCCATCACCTTGCTCGCCGGTTTGCAGACCATCTCGCCGTCGTACTACGAGGCCTCGGCCATCGACGGCGCCACCCCGTGGCAGCAGTTCCGCCACGTCACGTTGCCGCTGCTCACGCCCATCATCGCGGTGGTGATGACCTTCTCGGTGCTGTTCACCTTCACCGACTTCCAGCTCATCTACGTGATCACCCGCGGCGGGCCGCTCAACGCCACCCACCTCATGGCCACGCTGTCGTTCCAGCGCGCGATCTCGGGTGGCGCATTGGGTGAGGGGGCAGCCATCTCGATTGCGATGGTGCCCTTCCTGCTGGCGGCCATCCTGTTCAGCTTCTTCGGCCTGCAACGCCGGCGCTGGCAACAAGGCGGGGCCGACAAATGAGGGCCGCTGCGCCGGGCCGCCCCAAGCAAGGCCCAACCCTCTCGGAGGGTCGATCGCCGTACTCGGCGAGCGGGGTGTCGTCATGAGTGCGCAGGCCGACATTGGCGGCATGGGCTACCTGGAGACGCGCAAGCAACGCGCGATCACCGTCTACCTGCCGCTCTTCGCCTTCCTGCTGGTGCTGCTGTTCCCGTTCTACTGGATGGCCATCACCTCGGTGAAGCCCGACAACGAGCTGCTCTCGCGCGACGGCAACCCGTTCTGGGTGCATGCGCCCACGCTCGCGCATTTCAAGAAGCTGCTGTTCGACACGGCGTATCCCGACTGGCTGTGGAACACCGTGCTGGTCTCGGTGGTTTCCACGGTGTTCTCGCTGGCCGCTTCGGTGTTCGCCGCGTATGCGATCGAGCGGCTGCGCTTTCGTGGCGCCAAGCACGTGGGCCTGGCGATCTTCCTCGCCTACCTGGTCCCGCCGTCCATCCTGTTCATTCCGCTCGCCGACGTGGTGTTCCAGCTCGGCCTGTTCGACACGCGCTGGGCGCTGATCCTCACCTACCCGACCTTCCTGATCCCGTTCTGCACCTGGCTGCTGATGGGCTACTTCCGCTCCATCCCGTTCGAGCTCGAAGAGTGCGCGCTGATCGACGGCGCCAACCGCTGGCAGATCCTGACCAAGATCGTGCTGCCACTCGCCGTGCCCGGCCTCATCTCGGCCGGCATCTTCGCCTTCACGCTGTCATGGAACGAGTTCATCTACGCGCTCACCTTCGTCTCGTCGAGCGAGATCAAGACGCTGCCGGTCGGTGTGGTCACCGAGCTCGTCGAAGGCGATGTTTACCACTGGGGCCCGCTGATGGCCGGCGCGCTCTTCGGCTCGCTGCCGGTGGCTTTCATCTACTCCTTCTTCGTGGAGTACTACGTGTCGGGGCTCACGGGGTCGGTGAAGGAGTAGGTGGTCTCTGGCAAACTGAAGTGACGTTCAGATCAGGCTTGGTGCCTCACTCACATGGCCAGCGACATCCTCATTCGAGAAGCAAGACTGGTCGACGCCGAGGCTCTCTTCGAAGCACACCAAGACTCAGTCAGCAAGCTCTGTGCAGGCGCTTATTCAGAGGTGCAACTGGCAACTTGGTTTGAAGATCGTTCGCCCGACATCTATTGGCCTGCGATTGAGGCCCGTCAAATCTGGTTGGCTGAGCAGAACGGGCGCGTTCTGGGGTTCGTCGGTTTTGCGCCGGGCGAGGTCACACTTTTGTTTGTACGCCAAGAGGCCGCGGGCAGGGGTCTGGGCAAGCGCCTCTTTGCGTTCGGAGTCGCAAAGGCAGAGAGTGGATTCAAGGGACCACTGACCGTAGTTGCCACACAAAACTCGCAGCGGTTCTATCAAGGCCATGGCTTCCTGCCTGTAGAGGAAGAGACCTTCGTTCGCGGCAAGGCAGAGATTCAGTTCAAGGTCATCAAAATGCAGCGTGGTGTCGCAGCGGAGTCTTGAATCACGGTCTGCATGAAAGAACTCGAACTGCTCATCGACGAGGCGCTGGTAAAGAGACTGCTGGCCAGCCAGTTCCCAGACTGGACTGGTCTGCGTGTTCAATGCGTTGCCAAGCAGGGATGGGACAACCGGACGTTCCGCCTCGGGGAGCAGCTGCTCGTGCGCTTGCCAAGCGCCGAGGCGTATGCGCCGCAGGTGGAGCGAGAGCACGAGTGGCTTCCGGTACTCGCACCTCGCCTTGCGCTTCAAATCCCGCAGCCTGTTGCGCTGGGGCATCCGGAGCATGGCTATCCGTGGAAGTGGTCGGTGTACCGGTGGATCGAGGGCGAGAGTGCCAGCCCGAACTCATCCCGAGCTTGCCTGAATTCGCGGCGAGCCTGGGGCAGTTCCTCCGGCAGATGCATGGCGTCAGTTCCACGAATGGCCCGTCATCGGGTTCGCACAACTTCTACCGCGGTGGTTCGCTGCTGACGTATGACGAAGAGGGCCGCCGAGCCATCAGTGCGCTTGCCGGCAAGGTCGACTTCGACCGAGCGAGCGCAGTGTGGCAAGCGGCAACGCGAGCCCATTGGACCGGTCAGCCTGTCTGGGTCCACGGTGACCTGAGTCTTGGCAATTTGCTCATGACCGATGGCAGGCTTTGCGCAGTCATCGACTTCGGACAAATGTGTGCAGGCGACCCTGCATGCGACTTGGCGATTGCGTGGACACTCTTTCGAGGCGAAAGCCGCGAGGTTTTCAAGTCGACACTCGACCTCGATGCGGATACCTGGAATCGCGGAAGAGGGTGGGCGCTTTGGAAAGCAGTCATTGTTGCGGCTGGCATGGCCGAAACCAATGCGGTGGAAGGCAGGCAGTGCTGGCGCACCATCGAAGAAGTACTTGCCGATCACGACCGGTCTTAGAGTTCAGCCCTTTCATCGAGCGCACATCCGCAGGTCTGTTGCGACGCGCAGCTCCATCAGCGAGAGCCAAGGAACACAATGACGCCGTTCGCCAACGCCGAGGTCGCGAAAGTATTCGAAGCCTACCCAGCGGATGCGCGCCGGAAGCTCCTGGCGCTTCGCGAACTCATCTTGCGCACGGCCTCGTCAACCGAGGGTGTCGGCGAACTCGAGGAAACACTGAAGTGGGGTGAGCCTGCCTACCTGACGTCGAAGAGCAAGAGCGGCAGCACGATACGCATTGACTGGAAGAAGGCTCGCCCGGCCGAGTACGCGATCTACTTCAATTGCAAGACAACGCTCATTGAAACCTTCAGAACTCTGTTCCCAACGGAGTTCAGATTCGAGGGCAATCGAGCCATTGTCTTCAAGCTGTCGGATGCTGTTCCAGCCGACTCGCTCGCCTTCTGCGTGGCCGCTGCGTTGACGTATCACCGAAGCCGCGAGCGCGGGCACCTGCCGCCGCTTCGCCCGCTGCAGCGCTAGCCGCCCACCCAGCGCTCTTCCGACGCCTTAAGGTGCGAGCGCAGCGCTGACTGCGCGGCCAGTGGATCGCGGGCTTCGAGCGCGCGGTACACGGCCTCGTGTTCCTTCAGCGCGGTGTTCCAGGTTCGCGTGTTCTCGAAGCGCACGCTCAGCTGCGATGAGATCGGGCTGTGGCGTTCGTCGAAGAGTTCCCTCACCAGCCGCACCATCACCGAGTTGCCGCTCATCTCGGCGATCGTGAGGTGGAACTGCCGGTCGTGCGCGAGCGGCGAGCGGCCATGCGCAATCTCGGCGCGCATGCCTTCGATGCTTGCGCGCAGGCGTGACAGCGCTTCCACGTTCACGTGGGCGCAGGCCAGCACCACCACGTCGCCTTCGACGACAGCACGCGCCTGCATCAGCTCGGTCGGGCTTTCGCCCATGGCCGCAGTGCTCTTGGCGGGCCGCTCGGGCGGTGTGCAAACGTAGACACCCGAACCGCTGCGGATCTCGACGCTGGCTTCGATGTCGAGTGCGATCAAGGCCTCGCGCAACGAGGGTCTGGACACACCGAGTTGCTGCGCGAGGTCGCGTTCCGGCGGCAGCTTGCTGCCGGGCTTGAAATCGCCACGCTGGATCAGTTCGCGGATCTGGTCGGCGATCTGTTGATAGAGGCGCCGCGTTTCGACGGGCTTCAGTTGGACGGCGCTGGCGAGAGGGGTGGGCACGTGTGGCAATCAAAGTGGCCTGACCATCATAACGGAGCGATCGGTGTTCGCGTTGTTGAGTCGCCGTGGCCCTCCTGCAACTCGCGTCCCATGGGAAAACACCTAATTTAGGGCTGTCGTCAGAGGTGGCTTCGTCAGCAAACTTGGCTATCTTGGTCAGGCCAATTTGCATAAATTGGCAAGGTGGCTTTACCAAAATGCGCAACCTGGCTAGCATCCCGTTCATGAAACGAAGCGAGCACGCAACGTGACTCGCTCGATGACCCGGAGACAACGCCTTGCCATTGCGCCTTGCCAATCACGACGCATCGCTTCAACGAGGGAGCAACGAAGCCGCAGCGCCAAACGCCTCGGCCGAGCCCTTGCTGCGCCTCGACGGCATCACGAAACGCTTCTTCAACGTGACGGCGCTCGAAGGCGTTTGCCTCGAGTTGAACCGCGGTGAAGTGCATGCCGTGTGCGGTGAGAACGGCGCCGGCAAGTCGACGCTGATGAAGGTGATCAGCGGCCAGTTCGCGCCCGACGAAGGCACGCTCACCTACAAGGGCCAGGTGCGGCACTTCGGTTCTACGCACGAGGCTGAAGCGGCTGGCATCGCCATCATTCACCAGGAGCTCAACCTCGTTCCGCACCTGTCGGTGGCCGAGAACATCTTCCTTGCTCGCGAGCCCCGCAAGGGCTGGTTTGTCGACCGCACGCGCCTGCATGCCGACGCGTTGAAATGCTTGCAGCGGCTGGGTGTGGACATCTCGCCGCAGGCCATCGTGCACACCCTGTCGGTGGCGCAGCGCCAGATGGTGGAGATTGCCAAGGCGCTGTCGCTCGACGCCGAGCTGCTCATCATGGACGAGCCCACCTCCTCGCTCACCGAGTCGGAGACCGGCCAGCTGTTCAAGGTGATCCACGAGCTGCGACGCCGCGGCGTGGGCATCCTCTACATCTCGCACCGGCTCGACGAGATGAGCGAGATCGTCGACCGGGTGACGGTGCTGCGCGATGGCCGGCACATCTCAACCCACGACTTCGCCGACACCACCGTCGACGCGATCGTCGAACGCATGGTCGGCCGCTCGCTGGAAGACAAGTTCCCGCCGGCCACGCGTGTGCCCACCGATGACGTGCTGTTGTCGGTGCGCGGCCTGGAACGCGAGGGCGCCTTCAGCGATGTTTCGTTCGAGCTGCGGCGCGGCGAGATCCTCGGCTTCGCCGGCCTGATGGGCGCGGGCCGTACAGAGGTGGCGCGCGCCATCTTCGGTGCCGACCCGCTGGACGGTGGCACGGTGAGCCTGGGGTCCGAGCAGCTTTCCGTGCGCTCGCCGATCGACGCCATCGGCCATGGCATCGCCTATCTGTCGGAAGACCGCAAGGCGCATGGGCTCGCGCTCAACATGACGGTCGCACACAACACCACGCTGGCCAACGTGGCCGCGGTGGCGAGTCGCCTGGGCTTCATCCGCTTCGTCGATGAAGCGGCGGTCGCGCAACGCTATGTGGATGCCTTGTCGATCCGCACGCCGTCGGTCCACCAGCGGGTGCGCAACCTGTCGGGCGGCAACCAGCAGAAGGTGGTGATCGGCAAGTGGCTGTTCCGCGACTCGCGCGTTCTGTTCTTCGATGAACCCACGCGCGGCATCGACGTCGGTGCCAAGTTCGCGATCTACCAACTGCTCGACCAGCTGGCGGCGCAAGGCATCGGCGTCGTGCTGATCAGCTCCGAGCTGCCCGAGATCATGGGCATGACCGACCGCGTGGTGGTGTTCCACGAGGGGCGTGTCACCGCCACCGTCAACACCCGCGAAACCTCGCAAGAAGAACTGATGCACCACGCTTCGGGCCGCGCCCAGCCCGTGCGCGCCGCTCACTGAAAACAACGACATGAACGACCGACAAAAAGATCTGGTTCAAAAGTTTGCGGCCCTGGGCAGCCTGCTGGCCCTGATGCTGGTGTTCTCGTTCGTCAGCCAGTCCTTCTTCTCGATGGGCAATGCCTTGACGGTGGCGCTGCAGGTGACCTCCATCGCCTACCTCGGCATCGGTGCCACGTGCGTGATCATCACCGGCGGCATCGACCTCTCGGTCGGCTCGATCCTTGCGCTCTCGGGCGTGGTGGCTGCACTCGCGGTGAAGGCCGGCTGGCCGGTGCCCGTGGCCATGTTTGCCGGGCTGGTGGTCGGTGCGCTGTGCGGGCTCGTCAACGGCCTGTGCGTCACGCGGCTGAAGCTACCGCCCTTCATCGCCACGCTGGGCATGATGTTGGTGGCGCGCGGCATTGCGCTGCAGATCACCGAGGCGCGTGCCATCGGTGGGCTCGGCGACAGCTTTGCCGAACTGGGCAACGGCTCGCTGTGGCGAATCGTTCGCGTCGGTGCCGACGGCTTTCCCGATGTGGTGTTCCCCGGCATTCCCTACCCGGTGATCCTCATGGTCGTGCTGGCCGTTGCGGTGGCGGTCATGCTCAATCGCACCACGCTCGGCCGCCATCTGTATGCCGTCGGCTCCAACAGCGAGGCGGCGCGTCTGTCGGGCGTCGGGATCGGGCGCGTCACGGTGTTTGCGTACGTGCTGTCGGGCACGCTCGCCGGGCTCACGGGCTGCGTTCTGATGTCGCGCCTGGTGACGGCCCAGCCCAGCGAAGGGCTCATGTACGAACTGGATGCGATCGCGGCCGCGGTGATCGGCGGCACGTCGCTCACCGGCGGCGTCGGCACGATCTCGGGCACGCTGATCGGCGCCTTCGTGATCGGCATCCTTCGCAACGGTTTGAACATGGGCGGCGTGTCCGCCTTTGTGCAGCAAATCATCATCGGCCTGGTCATCCTGCTCACGGTGTGGATCGACCAGATGCGCAATCGACGATGAAGCCCTACCGGGCGACCACAAGCCCGGCCCAACGAGAGACGAGAGACAACTTTTCATTTACGCAAAGGATCTGAAATGAACACGCTTCTGAAAACCCTGCTGGCCTCCGCGCTGGCCACCACCTTGAGCGTTGCTGCCGGCACGGCAGCGGCAGCCGACAAGGAGATCGCCGTCATCGTCAAGACCGCCAACTCCGACTTCTGGCAGAACGTGAAGAAGGGCGCCAACGACGGCATCACCAGCGCCAAGGGCTACACCACCACCTTCCAGGGCGCAGCGTCGGACACCGACCTAGCAGGCCAGGTGGCACTGGTCGAGAACGCGATCAACCGCAAGGTCGCCGGCATCGTGCTTGCGCCTTCCGACCCCGATGCGCTGATCCCTGCGATCAAGAAGGCATGGGAAGCGAAGATCCCCGTCATCCTGATCGACTCGGCCGCCTCCGATTCGGGCAAGGACTACTACCAGTCCTTCCTCGCCACCGACAACAAGAAGGCGGGCGAGCTGTGCGCGCAGGCCTTGATCGCCAAGATCGGCACCAGCGGCAAGATCGCGATCATGTCGTACACCGCGGGCTCTGGTTCCGAGATCGGCCGGGTGGGAGGCTTCAAGGACTACATCCAGAAGAATTCCAAGCTGCAGATCGTCGGGCCGTTCTATTCGAACTCGCAGATGGGCACGGCGCTCAACCAGACCACTGACGTGCTGGCGGCCAACGCCGACCTGAAGGGCCTCTTCGGTGCCAACGAACCCACCGCCATCGGCATGGGCCGCGCGCTCGTGCAGTCGGGCAAGGCTGGCAAGGTGGTGGCCATCGGCTTCGATGGCAACTCCGACCTGCAAGGCTTCGTCAAGGACGGCACGCTCGAAGCCATCGCCGTGCAAAGCGCCTACCAGATGGGCAACCTCGGCGTGAAGACGGCCATCGAAGTGTCGCAAGGCAAGAAGGTGCCGAAGTTCCTGGACACCGGCGTCGTGATGGTCACCAAGAGCAACATCGAAAAGCCGGAAGCCAAGAACGTTCTCTACTGACCGAGCGACGAGGGCAGGCATGAAGATCACGGACCGCCGACGCGTGCCCCGGGCGGAG